>Ga0316187_10000020_pt1 | contig 97942 bp, 90 predicted proteins | sample CroRivburrow1_MG_FD_204927 | JGI IMG/M metagenome (GOLD analysis project Ga0316187, IMG submission 204927) | Coastal sediment microbial communities from Maine, United States - Cross River worm burrow 1 | ecosystem: Environmental > Aquatic > Marine > Coastal > Sediment | place: USA: Maine...
CTGTGACACGACCATCGGCCATCTCCGCAATTGATGGCAAGACACGGCAGGGCACATCCATCTCTCGACACTGTTCACTGATACGCCGCACGAGTTGATGCGGCGCACTAGGAATAGCCAGCAGCACTACCTCGACAGATGAGCTCTTGACCGCCTGTGGAAGATCATCCACTCGGCCAATGATGCGAACACCATGAACCTCCTGCCCCTGCCGTCGGCCAGCGTCGTCAAGAAACCCAATCACCTCATACGGGCCCGACTTAAGCAATTCACGCACAAGCTGTTCACCTGCATCACCCGCGCCGACAATCAGTGCCCGCTGGCGCTTTTCCTTGAACTGCCGCAAATGATCCTTCCAGCTTCGGTAGGCCAGACGAGGGCCCGTAAGCCCCATAGCGAGGAAAAATGGATAGAGCACTAGGACGGAACGGGGCACGCCCTCTAGTCGTTGCAACACGAACATCAGTGCGAAACCAGCCAATGCGCCAATAACAACAGCCTTTAGAATGCGCTTCAAATCAGGTAGAGAAGCAAAACGCCAGATTCCTCGGTATAACCCTGAAAAATAAAAAACAGCTGCCTGCACCGGCAGCATGACGCAGAGCATCCACAATCCGCCAGAAATGAATTCAGGCATAATCGCACCAAAATTAAACCTCGCCCAGAAGGCCAGTATGATCGCAATGGGTATCCAGAATAGATCATGGATAAATACCGCCCACTGATTCCTCGTCCAATACGATGACCTCAATGGATCTTGTCCTCCCGTCCCTCAGCAACTTGCATCACCTCGCGAACCACTCCCATAGCCCTTTCTAAATGCTCCTCCTGCAATGTCGGATGTGCCAGAAAACAAAGCGCTGATTCATTAAACTTTTTTGCTGTCGGGAGACGCTTTTCCGGCTCGAACCCCGCATTTAGAAATGCTTTTTCACAATATATCTCGCTGCAGCCCCCTTGAAAACAGGGAACTCCCTTAGCCCTGATCTCTGCCACAATGCGATCCCGGCTCCAACCCTCAGCCAGTTCCTCTTCCTCGACCCGCGCATAGCAACGGTAATAGGCATGCCGCACATGCGGAGGCGGCATGGGTACATAAAAACTGGAAACTTTTTGCAGTTCTCTCGCAATGTAATTCCCGTTCGCCAATCGCTGTTCAATCCAGCCATCAAGCTTTCCCATTTGCTTCCGACCAAGAAAGGCCTGCATCTCAGTCATGCGCGCATTGCTGCCAAATTCGTCATGCATCCAGATAAATCTCTGAGTATCGTTTGCTATTAACGCCTTCTCGGGATTTTTCCCATGATCCTTATAAGCCCACGCCCGCCGCCAGATAACCGGATCATCGGTTAGCAACATGCCACCTTCACCACCAGTCGAGATAATCTTGTCCTGACAAAATGAAAAAGCGGCGACATCCCCGAATGTGCCAACTTTTCGCCCCTTGTATTCCGCACCCAAAGCTTGGGCACAATCTTCAATCAGCTTCAAACCACGCTCATGCAGCAACTGCATAATAGCGTCCATTTCGCAAGGCCAACCACCCAAATGCACGACAATCACCGCACGGGTATCAGGAGTAAGTGCTTTCTCTATCGTAGACGCAGAAATATTTCCCGAGGCTTCGTCAATATCAGCCACAACAGGGCGTGCTCCTACTGCAACCACGGCGCTGGCAGTGGCAATAAAGGTCCGGCACGGAACCACAACATCATCGCCGGGGCCAATCCCCAAAGCACGCAGGCCCAACTCCAGAGCCAGCGTACCATTAGCGAGGGCCACCGCGAACTCTCTGCCATGATAAGCGGCAAACTCCTTCTCAAAGGCACGTCCATGCGGCCCCGTCCAGTAATTGGCCTTGCCGGAGGCAAGCACCTCACTCACGGCATCAATTTCATCTTGTGCATAAACCGGCCAACCCGGAAAAATATTCTTCCCTTTGCTCATCGGCTAACTCCAACGGGTTGGGCCGGACAACCTGCAACTGTTAAATCATCCGCCACATCCTTTAACACCACTGCGCCTGCTCCAACGGTAACGCCCCTGCCAACCCGTATGCCATGCATAATCGCACAACCAATACCAAGCCAACTTCCTTCACCAACCGTCACACTCCCTCCTAGATGCACACCGGGACATACATGCACTCCATCGGCAAGCGTACAATCGTGGTCGACACTGGCCGATGTGTTAACAATCACCCCACGGCCCAGACATGCATCAGCCTGGATGACGCCTTGAGCAAATACAACACTACCTGCCCCAACCTTCGCCGAAGAGCTGACCCATGCCCTCGGATGGATAAGAGCCGGTAGAGAGAAGCCTGCAGTGGAAACCAGTTCTAATAGTTTGAGTCTTGTTTCGGTACGTCCGATCGCAACAATGGCTGCAACATATTCCTCACGCAATCCAGCGACGTCCTTCATGCCACCAACAACCGGCCAACGAAGTGTCCCGTTCAACCTCGCAAAGTCGTCATCCAAGAATGCAATCTTATCCCAGTCGCCGTTGGCCTCGGCTGTTTCAGCCACAACCTTGCCATGCCCGCCTGCACCGAGAATCAGTAAGCTCATCATGACGCTGAACCGCGAAACTTTTCCATCGTTGCATGGCCATCCTGACTGATACCATCGGAGCGAAGAACCTTGACCAGCGTCATCCACAATATCTTCATATCCAGCAGAAATGACTGGTGATCGACATACCATACATCCAGTTGAAAACGTTCCTCCCAACTAATGGCATTGCGACCATTGACCTGAGCCCAGCCGGTGATGCCGGGCCGTGCAGTATGCCTGCGAGCCTGCTCTTCATTGTATAAAGGCATATACTCCATAAGAAGCGGGCGCGGACCTACCAAACTCAGTTCGCCTTTAAGTACGTTAAAGAGCTGTGGCAATTCATCCAAGCTGAATCGACGCATCATCTTCCCCAGAGGCGTTAACCGCTCCGCATCGGGTAACAGATTACCACCCCCGTCTCGCGCATTGTTCATGGTGCGAAATTTATAAATATTAAATGGTTGGCCATGCAGCCCCGGCCGTTTCTGGCTAAACAGCACAGGTCGACCCAAGCGACCCAAAATCAGGCACGCCGCTCCAACCATCACAGGCAGCAGTAACAGCAACAAAAAAAAAGCCCCCATAAAATCGAATAATCGCTTCATTGGGGGGAATGCTAGTCTCCAAACCATGCTTGCGTCATCTGTTAGCTCACAGCACCTCATACTTCCCCACTTAAACCAAGCTCATGGCCGCAAGGATCTGGGCATTCACCTTTCGCACATCATATTTCTCGGATGCAATCCGCCTGCTTGCTTCTCCCATGTATGCAATCATTCCGGGCTCATAAACAAAGCTAAGCATGGCATCTGCCAAGGCTTTTGAATCCTTGGCCGGCACCAGAAGGCCATTCTTACCATCCACCACTGTTTCCCTGCAGCCCGGCACATCAGTCGTGATAACTGGTCGGCCCATAGCCATAGCTTCCAGCACGGTCCTTGGGGTTCCCTCCCTATACGAGGGCAACACATATACAGAGCATCCGGCAATAGCTTCGCGCACGTCCGATAATTTTCCGAGATATTCAATGGCGCCGCTATCCTGCCAGGCTTGTAACTGTTCCTTATCGATGGCTCGAGGATTGGAATCAATCCAACCAGCGAGAAAAAACCGCACATGGGGTGCATGATGCTTGACGATTTTCGCGGCCTCCGCATATTCGTGTATGCCTTTATCCTGAAGAAGCCTTGCAATTAACAGAAAAGAAATCGCTTCCGGAAATGATGCTGGGCGAAAACGCTCTATATCAACACCTGATCCATGCACTGATACAGCCTGTTTGGATGAATTAACCAGACCAAGGTCACCAAACAGCTCCATATCATCCGGATTCTGAAAAAAAACCTTGTCGTGGTGTTTAAGCCCAATGCGATAAAGAAATATCGAAATAGCCCTTAAAACCGTTCCTTTCAGACTTTGATCCATGAATGTGTATCCCAGCCCCGTAATGATAGAAAATACTTTAGAGACGCCAGCAAGCCTTGCGGCAATTGACCCATAAATGACCGGCTTAATCGTATAAGCCAAAAAAACATCCGGCTTCAGCTCTCTAAACAGTGAAATCATGCGTCTGATTAAATCCAGATCATGTATAGGGTTGATTCCTGTTCTGTCCATATCCACATGCCGATACGTAACACCAAGACGAAAGAGTTCCGACTGCACATCAACTGATGCATGGGGCGCACATGCAATGACTTCGTGCCCATGTTTGACCATCTCACGGAGCAAGTCGCCACGAAAATTGACAAGTGACTCGGCAAAGCCGCCTAGAACAAGGACGCGCGCCATATCAGGAGCTTCCTAATTTCAGCCCGATCCGGCACATCAACACAAAATTAGATACCATCCCTGTTCGGCTAATTTGCATCACGACCCAATCGCCCAGCTTTGGATGAAGATAACCCGCTACGACTTAGTACAACCAACCAACCAGATACCCCGCCCAAAATAATCGGCAAGAGATACGCGTAACGCATTCGATAGATGGCACCCATGTTAGGGACTCCCATTCCCAATAACAGAATGAAGAAAAGGCTAAAAGTCAAAAAAAAGAAACGCAGACGTATCGGGATTGACCGGCAAAAAATAAATACGGCAAACCCTGGAAGAATTGCATAAAAACCCAACGTCTCCACACCGGCTAATAGTCGCGCACCTGTCAATGCTGAATATTCTGGCTGAAACCAGCATGATGGAAATGGGGAAAGCAAACCAACCTGCAGAGCACGCGGGACATAGCGCAACCCATCCACCCAGTTCTCAAAAACAACATCCTTATCCACCACGCTTCCAGCGTGAAAAGTATAAAATGCTGCGCGTGAATCTTGGAAAGACTGGATAAGCTTATCCAACCATTGAGTCACATCAGGAAAAGTCTGATGAACAGCAATACCCGGCATCTGGATCACCCCCCCCATAACCAGAACCTGCCAGCACACCAGCATCAATAGCACTCCGGCAGTCACGGCAGCAAAAACCCGGGATGTTGGAATGCGAACAAACACCATGACCATGAGCAAAAATGCCAACAGGGCAAAGGCCGGCAACATATAAGCACGCAGCAGCACACATAGCTGCATGCCTACCACGATAAAAATGACGCTTGTCGATTTCAGTCTCCCGCTAAGAAGTCTGGCCGCACCAAGCAGGAATAAGCTGCACCCAAGGATATAAAGCGGGTCTTTCAATAGCTGTGTGGTCTGTAGAAGGTAGGTCGGCATCAGGGTGAAAATCATTGTCCCCAGCGCTGCCATATTCCGGTTGTCCGGCAACAACACTCTGGCTAACGCATACACCACAAACACGGTAGCCATCCAAGTAAAAGCATTAATAGGTGCAAAGGCGATCGAATGAGGTGCAAACAGAAAATAACTAAGGGAAATCAACCTCACATGTGGATACTGTCCTACCAGTGTTGATAATAGTGTTCCATCGCCTGTCGCCGTTGTATCGCCATACCACCAGGAATAAAAACCACCCTCCTGCAACAGTTTAGCATAGTGGATCGCCCATTGATCAAAAGTGCTGCAATCCATCGAGAAGTTCCACAAGCCATGCCCATTATGCATACCTGCCAGATAGGGAGAGCAGGCGATGGCAAATACAACCGATGATATAACAAGGTGAAAAATAAGCAGTGCCAGCCCACATTTGACAGCGTTGTCCTCAGCCCATCCTAAAAGAAAATTTACTTTTTCCATTTATCATTCCATGCCTGAAACATCAGTACCGTCCACAAATGGTGTTGCCAGTTATACCTGCCGGACAAATGCTCTCCCCACTTTCTGCGAATCGAGGCAGGGGCGAAAAAGCCTTCTTCCCCCAGTCGCTGCTCAGACAACAACTCCTCAGCCCACTCCCGCAACGGCCCTCGCAACCAGGCATCGATGGGTATCCCGAACCCCATTTTCGGGCGTTCTATCATCTCTTGAGGCACATAACGATTCAGCAACTGACGCAGAATCCACTTTCCCTGTCCATTTCTGATTTTCATTGCAGGTGAAAGGCGCCATGCAAATTCAACCAGACGATGATCGAGAAACGGTACGCGCGTCTCCAGACTCACACCCATGGCAGCGCGATCCACTTTTGTCAGGATGTCATCCGGAAGATAGGTCACCAAATCAAGATACATCATGCGTTGGGTAAAATCCCCCACATTCGGCCACGACTTCCGATCGGTCAGCATGGACGGTGGTTCATGTGCATGAAGCACGATGGATGCAGGATCCTGCCATTGCGTAACTAGGCGCCCATACATTGCTTCTGGCGATGGTACATCCAGAATCCCCGCCAGCTTATACAGCTTGTCGCCGGGAAGGCGTTGCCGGAAACCGGAAGGCAGCACGGGGGAGCAATGCGAAAATATGGTATCCCAGACCCGTGGAGAAAGAGAAGTCAGCAAGGAAGCCATCCCTCCGCGCAATGCGCGCGGCATCCAGCCAATTCTGTTCCAGACGCTTCGTCCCATGAAATAACGGTTGTAACCACCGAACAACTCATCACCGCCATCGCCAGAGAGAGCCACTGTCACATGCTGTCTGGTCATCTCCGATACCATAAAGGTGGGGATCTGGGATGAATCGGAAAAGGGCTCGTCATACAATAACGGCAGTTTAGGGATGACATCCATAGCCTGCTGAGGCGTCACATAAAGTTCCGCATGCTCAGTCCCCAGATGCTGCGCAACTGCTTTAGCATGCTCCGCCTCGTTGTACCCCTGCTCAGGAAAACCAATGGTAAAGGTCTTGACGGGCGAGCGGCTTTCAGCCTGCATCAAAGCTACAATCAGAGAAGAATCAATACCCCCGGAGAGAAAAGCCCCCAAAGGGACATCGGATATCATCTTCTCGCGAATACTCTGCCGAAGCAGAACGTCCAGTTGCTCAACCACCTCCGCATCGGAACATCGCAGTGGATTCCGAAGTCCGTCTTCCACCACATCTTTCGCACGCCAGTAGGGTTGCGGCTCGGGGAAATGACCGGCCTGCATATCAGTCGTCATACACAGAAGAGTTCCCGGTGATAATTTGAATATGCCCTGATAGATCGTATACGGAGCCGGAATGCAATTATGCCGCATATACAAAGCAAGGGCATTCCGGTTGACCTCGCCGCGCCACGCAGGATGTGCGCACAGGGCCTTCAATTCCGAACTAAATAGAAACGTGTCCCCCTGCCATCCGCAATACAATGGCTTCTCGCCTATTCGGTCCCTTGCCAGAAAAAGCTTCCGCTCCTCTTTATCCCATAAGGCAAAGGCAAACATGCCGACAAAATGCGTGAGGGCCTTACTTACCCCCCATGCTTCAATAGCCGCTAGCATGACCTCTGTATCGGAATGGCCATGGAAGGAAAACCCCTTCGACCGAAGTTCCTTACGCAAAACCCGGAAATTGTAAATCTCTCCGTTAAATACAATCTGATATCGTCCACTGGCGGATGCCATGGGCTGGTGCCCTTCTGGAGAAATATCCTGGATGGAAAGGCGCCGGTGACCCAATGCAATGCCTGCGACCCTGTCGATCCAGACACCACCATCATCCGGCCCGCGATGCGCAAGGGTGACAGTCATGCGCTGCACCGTCTCATCATTCCATTCGCCACTGCTTTGGGAGAAAAAACCTGCCAAACCGCACATAATTAGTTCGCCAACCCGCAAAGATGCTCAGTCATTAAATCACGGCAGGGGCGGTGCTGCTTTTTATATCTGCGACCAAAGCTCACCAAATAAATTTCAATACCCATGTATGCACACTTGTCTAGGACTAGAAAGTTCGGGCATCAATACATCCATATCAGTTTTCTTTACTTGGAGGTGCGATCTTGCGTGCCATCGATACTAAACGCTTCACGGCCACATACCATGCATCCACCTGTGACTTCAGCACCTTGACAGGTATTAGCAACAACAACCAAAAGAGCATTCTGCCAGATGTTAAGGCCCAATACCCTTTGTAGTAAGAGGGACGGTGTGCAAGTAAGAGTTGGATTTCTCTGCCCCAGGTAACTTTCACCGATGCTGCCTTCCTAACCGCGTCACCTTGCTTCAATCTATATACCATTCGCGGCCCATGAACTGAACGCAATGCTCCGAAAGGAAGCATCGAGTATAGGAAATGTGCATCATTCCAATGCCATTTATTCAGAGTATTCGAAATTGTAGTCCAGTCTGCAGAAAGCAAGGCAGCTTTGGAAAAAAGACCGTACATATACATCGTTCGTGACTTATATTCGCTTTCCATGAAAAACCTAAACAAGTCATTTTTAGCAAAGGAGGATAGTGTGATCGAGCGTACAAGACTCCCGTCCCAACCAATTAAATCAAAACTCCCTGCTATACATGCATCATCGGGTGTGAAGTTTCTTACTGCTACCTCGATAAATTCAGGTGCACGAACATCATCATGGGCTGCCCACATGAAATAGCGCCCCAACGATTCATTAAATACGAATCTGAAATTGGCCGATGCACCGATATTTTCAGATTGTCGGATATAACGAATGCGTGGATCGCGAGCTGCGTACTCTGCACATATCGCGGACGTAGAATCAGTTGAAGCATTGTCAGAAATGATAAGTTCAAAATCCCTGTACGTCTGATTCAGCAACGACTCTAGCGCCTCTCGGAGAAAACGCTCTCCGTTATAGACAGGCATGCCAATTGAGACAGCTGGAATCTTGCCCCGCTTAACCCCATGGGAACTGCTACCCGAATTGTGAGAAGCCCGCTCTGCTTCACTCATTCATCATTCTCCTTAACTTCCCAAGTTCAACCAGACACAAACTCCGCACATCCTTCGTAACCAGGATCGTAGCTGCCAAGGCTATTGTTGTGATAGCGAGCAGCGCGCCCGCCATAGACAAGCGGCTATCCAGCAGAATCGGCATGGTACTCGCCACCCCCACTACAGCCAGCCCCGCTACCAGCACCTTTAATACATCCTCACCATACCAGCGCCACATTTCGCCGGAGAGAATCTTACGATGCATGGCAGGAATGGCAAAAAGCACGTACCCGGCATTCAGTGTAACCCAAACCCATGCAGCGGCTATCGCACCATAGTCAGGAACTGTGAGAAGAATGGCAGGTATCAGTATCCCCACTGCAAACAGATTCGCCCGAACTGTAAGGCCAGTCCAACCATAAGCAAGTTGCGTGCGATAGGGCACATGCATGAAGCCATTGATCAACGTACCGATAGCCAAAGGTGTTAGAAAAGTGGCCGCAACTTGAGCGACATGATGATCACCAATCCAAACCCACACCAAAGGTTCAGCAAAGAAAGCCATGACAAGAGCAGGAGGAATTAACAATACACTCACCCACTGGCTGGCAATGTGGTAGACGCTGATGACGGCATCATTCTCTTTCTTTGCAACCAATGCTGTCAGCCTAGGGGCCACGGCAGTTGCCAAGGGAGTTATAAATAGAAACAGGGCTCCGCTTATAGTAGAAGCAAGCATGTAGTAGCCAAATTGCTCCAATGAGACAAGCGCACTAAGAAGGAGCTTGTCCACCTGGGTAAGCAGTACGGCAAGAGCGGAGATAACCGCCATGCCAGTGGCAAAACGCCTCACGTTGCGCACGGCATTGCCATCCCATCGTGCCGTGCGCGTCCCGGATGGAAGCCAACGATATGTCAACAATGCAAGCAACGCAGTTCCTACCCAACCTATTGCAGCCTGCCATGCGAAAAAAGCCTCAACGGTAGGCGACACATAAAGCACCACCACTGCAGCCCCCCCCCACTGTAAGGTTGCATTCAGCGCACGGGCGACATTAAGCCCGAGTTGGTGCTGTAAGCCTTCGATGGAACTGCGATAGAGCTGTTCCACTATCCTTGCGGCAATGGCGACACCCATCAACACGATGCAGAGCCGGACACTTTCAGAAGACAGTTGCTCCGGCCGCAACCAATGCCCAGCCATCCACTCCGCACCTACCCAAAGTGACAGCACAACAACAATGGTAATGCCACCATAGAGTAACTCTGCGCTACGCAAGTGGTCGCGAATTTCTTGTTCCGTGTGCGCTCCAGCACTAAATCGGGCCATTTCCCGACTCATTGTCGGCGCAAGACCAAGATCGGCCAGCGAGAGCCAAGCCAGTAACGTAGCCATGAAGCCCGCAAGAGCCCATCCCTCGATTCCCAATTGGCGGAGATACACTGGAATAAAGGCAAGGGCCATGAGAGCCATCCAGCCACTACCGAGAAGATTGGCAATGATGTTTTTTCTAACCAGCGACATATGAAAAATTAAATAAGACTATTACGTTTTGCTTTGCTGATAACCACCCATGAATATACCCCGTAGCAAACAATAAACGGCACAAAAACCAACCATCTTTCCTCGCGTGGAAGGGATACCATCCAAATCGCTGCGAAGCCCTGCACAACACACATGCCATATTGAGTCAGACTCACAGTTCGATGGCTCAATCCCAGACGATTACATAACTGATATAAGTGTGTTCTATGCGCATGTGTCACGCGGTCACCGGCCAGAAGCCGGCGAAAAAAGGTGAATGTCGTATCATAGATAAAGTTCAACAGCAACAGAGGCATGACTAGAAGCGAGGTGTGTGAAGCATCATAACGCGCAGCAATAATCGCTAGCGTTGCAAAAACAAATCCCAGAAAGGCACTGCCGATATCCCCCATGAAGAGTCGAGCAGGCGAAAAGTTGAAGAAAAGAAACCCGAGTGCGCCGGCAAGGATGGCATATGAATTTATATACACAAAAAGACTTCCCTGCTGCCACGTGATAAACATAAAAAAAACAGCCACAATGACCGCGACTCCAGCCGCAAGCCCATCAAGACCATCCATGAAATTATAGGCATTTGTCAGACCGACAATCCACACTATAGTGATGGCGTAACCCAGCCAGCCAAGCTCTATCGCACCGACAAACGGCAGCATAACTGTCTTGAGGGTTATGCCAAAAGAAACGACAATCAGTGCAGCGACCAACTGGATAACGAGTCGGACATGAATGGGCCTGCTATTTACATCATCAGCATAGGAAATACTTGCTACAGCAAAGGCTGACAAAACAAACCCCAAAAAATAATTCTGTCCAAGCTGAGTGTGATCACCCAAAAAGTAGATGGCCAGAACACCTATAAAAAAAACAGCCACAATTGAGACGCCACCACATTTTGGAACAGGCTGAACATGCGACGAACGTGCATTTGGAATATCGATGACACGGGCACTGCGTAACATCATCCATGAGATGCCTGCGGAAACAAAAGTAAGAACCCCTGCAAACAGCAGATGGGTCAATAATACATGCCATGTCATCTCATCACTCCGGAATATCCCATTTCCTGCTGCGCCAAAACCCCCACCTCCACTTTCTTACCAATCACCCTGACAAGCGGCTCTCGGCAAGGCTCAACCCTAAAGCCAAAAGTGGATTCAAAACAGTGGCAATCCCTTACTGAGTTTGCCGGTCTCACAGACTGTGTTAGATAATCACTCTTAGCGACCGGCCATACCTGTTTAACTTTTTTTGTCTCAACTCCGGTCGGCAAAGATTAAAAGCCTCCGAACTATCCTAGCGTTCGGGAATAATGGCCTGATTCCTCAGGCCTACTTACTCGCACCATACGTATTCTTTACCCGAAAAACCGGATGATTTCAGGCAGCGCGTCAGATAGATTGCGTTCAGCTCTAAATTTCAGATCCCGCTCAAGTTTCGCGGATGAATAGCAAGCCGAACCTGCAAGTTTCTCAAGCGCATCAGAATCAAAGCTAAACCTGCGACCTCGAAGCGCGCCAATGACATCCCCAAACTTTGCAATCAGCCTCAATACAAATGTAGGAATGTTCCAGGCTGGCACCGATTTATGCAGTGCTTCACATATCAACTCGTAAATCTGGCGTGTCGAATAAACTTCGCCATCAGTCACGATATATGTCTGCCCGACAGCTTCTTCCCTTTCTGCAGCCAAAACAGCTGCCTGCACAACATCATCAACATGCACCATGGAACGCTTGTTACCGACTTCAGGCAGCGGGGGGAATCTTCCCTTTGCTATAGCCTCAATCATGCGCGGCAAATTACCTTTGCGTGTCGAGCCATAGACCATCGAAAGCCTAAGCACCACAGGTTCAGAAACGTAGCCTCCCCTCAACAGCATACGCTCTGCCTCTAACTTCGATTTACCATAAGGGGTCTCTGGATGGCAGGATGTAGATTCATCTAAGCATTCTTCACCGCCTTCGCCCATTGCCTTGATGCTGCTAAAGAATACAAATCGACGCACCCCCACTTTCTTCGCCGCCTCCAGAAGCCTGCGCGTTCCTTCTGCATTGATACAGAAATATTCGCCTTCATCCTGCCTGGTTTCACTCAGCGCATGAGCTTTCCCGGCCAGATGAAAGACAATATCGATATTTTCTAACACACCATCTGGAACAACCTGCGTCAAATCGACCTGGACAAAGTCATCCCAAGGACCGTCCACACGTCGCCTCCCTAGCGCATGCACGTGTGCACCCTGCTCCTTCAACGCCATACACAACAGGCGACCGATAAATCCACTGGCGCCGGTAACCCCTATGTGCTTTTCTGCTAAATATCCTGCCAAGCGGCCTCCATGAGCGCAAGCTCACCACAATCAGTACAAGCTATCTTTAGAAGGTAAAAAAAAACAGACGCAAACAGAGCTTCATCTTTTCAGTTGGCAACGATAAGAGATTACTAAAGGTGCCTGAATTGTTTCTGGCATTCACACCTCCTCACACATGTTCCGGTACAGATTCAATGTCTGCTCTGCTACATACTGTTCAGAAAAATGCTGTTCCACCATTGCCCTTCCCGCCAACCCCATACGCCGACGCAAATCAGCATCATGCAATAATATACGCATTGCTTCTGCTAATTTGGCACTGTTTCGCACTGGAGCCAACAAACCATTCTCCCCATGCAGCACAATCTCCCTGCATCCCGGCACATCGCTGGCAATCAGGGGGCGCGCGCAGGCCGCTGCTTCCAGCAGACTCTTAGGCAGGCCCTCACGCCATGAAGGAAGGACCGCCACATGCGATTGCGCCCAAACCTGAACGATGTCATTCCGATGCCCCCACCATTCCACATAACCCGTGTCCTGCCATGCAAAAAGTTGTTCTTCAGAAATCGCCGCTGGGTTTTCCTTGTCCGGCCCACCAACCAGCACAGCCTTCAGACATTCCCCCTGTTGATGCAGGATACCTGCTGCCTCTACAAACTCCTGAACGCCTTTGTCATGCAGCATGCGCGCCACCAGAGTAAATACTATGGGACTACTCTCAGGTTCAGGAAGCGGAGAAAAATGTCTAATGTTCACTCCGGAGCCACGAATCATGGTAATCCGATCCTCCGAAGCGCTTTGCCCATCCACCAGCATCTGACGATCATCAGGGTTTTGCACAATGACCTTGCTGCCTTCACGATTGAGTAGTAGACGAAAGGCCATGCGCATCCATGGCCGCAACAGCCTTGCCAATGAACCATCAGACGAATAAATATACCCCAACCCTGCCAAGGCATTTACAACATGTGGCACCCTGACAATCTTTGCCACCAGGGAACCATACAACACCGGCTTCAATGCCACATGATGTGCAATGTTCGGCTGGTAGGCACGATATACTCGGAGCAATTCCAGCAGGGAACGCAATTCCCTCACAGGGTTCATGCTGCGCCTACTCATTCGAACAGGAAACAACTGAAGGCCCGCATCTTCAATAACGGTCCCGTAGGTGGATACCCGAGTGGCTACGGCAACCGAAAATCCTGCCTCAACGGCTTTCTTGGCTAGCGCTAAGCGATGGGAACAGAAATACCAATCCTCTGTCACTACAAAAAGAATTTTAAGCCTCTCTGAAGAATGTAGTTGGATAACAGGCTTTATTGGTTTGATCTGCTTTTTTACCAAGGTCTTCATTCTTTCCGAAATCATTGAACGCCAAGTTCTGGCATGCTCTATGCGCACCTGCAACTCCAGCTTTCGATACACCTCAAAATGGGCGGCCACGATCTTTTCTATGGCAAACTTTTGCTCTGCAAACTTGCGCCCGGCCTTTCCCATCTGATGCCGTAGAGCCTGATCCTCAATAAGCTGTTGAATAGCATCGGCAAGGGCCGCGGCGTTCCGCACCGGGACGAGCAATCCCGTCACATTGGATTCAATGGCATCCCTGCAGCCTGGTGCATTAGTCGTCACCACAGCTCGCCCACAAGCTGCCGCCTCCGCAAGCACCTTCGGCAAGCCCTCACCGTAATATGACGGCAAAACTACCAAGTTTGAATCAGCAAAAACATTTGCAATATCATGTCGAAACCCCATTACTTCGACAAAACCTTCCTGTTGCCATACATCCAACTCCTCTTGCGTAACGCTTACAGGATTCCCAGGATCAGGGGCGCCCGCCAACACAAAGCGTGCTTGGACCCCCCTGCTTTTAAGCAAATGAGCCGCAGCAACAAACTCCCCAACCCCCTTATGCCACAGGAGACGGGCAGCCATGACCACTACAGGCTTATCTGTTGGTTCCGGCACTACTGTATATTCGCTTAAATTCACGCCTGAGCCACAAATCAGAACCGATTTCTCAGCGATAGCGATGCCAAGACGCATAAGGACTTGCCTGTCGTCAGGGTTCTGAAAAATCACTTGTAGGTTCTTCTTACCCAGCGCAAGTCGGTACAAAAACATCACAATAACGCGCACTAATTTCGCTTTGAATCCAGAGGAACTAAACACGAAACCTAAACCAGACACCGCAACCGCCACGCCTGGCACACCCGCCAAACGTGCTGCAATGCCGCCATAGAGCACAGGCTTAATGGTGACCAGATGAATCACATCAGGCCTCACGTGACGAAACAGCTTATAAATTGCCCAAAAGCTACACAGCTCTAAAATCGGGTTTCTGCCACTCCTTGTTAATGGAATGCAGTGATGAATGAACCCGAGCGCACGAGCACGCTCGACACCTTCCCCCGCCATAGTGGCCACATGCACTTCAAAACCATCTTTCTCTGCCTCAACAGCCAAAGGCAATCGATGAGAAAGAAAGAAGTCCGCCTCATTAACAACAAAGAGAATCTTTCGCTTCATGCTTGTTCTGCCAATCATATCTGAAACATGTTAATTATCTCTGTTGCGTACAATGTAAAGTCTTAGATCATCAAACTTCTCCACCTCCGCATAAGGAAGGTCCGATGTGCAATCATCTAGTAAATAATAGGGGAAAAGTGAAACTCGATATCTTCGCAATACTCAGCTCCTCAACCCTTCTCCGACCTATACTGACTCAGAATGGAATACAGCCCATACACACCCAAAATGTAGAATGGAATAAAGTACCCCATCCTCATACGATAGATAGTTCCGACATTTGTCACTACAAAACCCAGAAACGAGATGACCACAACAGAAATAGCCACACTCAAAAAAAGAGTTCCCCACAAGTCCCTACGTTTCCATAAACAAAACAAAGAACCAATAAATAGAATATACCATAGTGAAATTTCTACACCGGTAATCACTCGGCCCACCCGACCTACTTGTAGCCCTTCTTCTATCCAATAGCTTGGAAACGGTGAAAAAAAAGCGATCTGAAGTGCACGCGGAGTATATGTAATTAGATCGCCAAAACTCCTAAAATTGATATTTTCATCAATTCCCGTTGCAGCACTATATTGGCTGTTTCCAAACCCATAGCGGGCAATGGAAATCCTTAGAAATACTTTATCCAGTAAAGGCAACCCAGTTGTAGTCTGCGTTGCGGTCTGCGTTGCGGTCTGCGTTGCGGTCTGCGTTGCGGTCTGCGTTGCGGTCTGCGTTGCGGTCTGCGTTGCGGTCTGCGTTGCGGTCTGCGTTGCGGTTTGCGTTGCGGTCTGCGTTGCGGTTTGCGTTGCGGTTTGCCCTGCGGCCAACGATGTAAGAGAGGTTGTAGGCATTGAGGAAATGAATGAGGGTAAGTCCACAGGTAAAACCAAACGTGAAGCTGTAGCTGGAATCGCTGGATCCTCTTTGGTTAAAATATATGCATTACAGAAAAAAACTCCGGCTACTGCAATCAAAGCAGCGATGCGAACACCAGATTTAGCAATAACCAGATAAAGCAGGGAAACGGTAATAATGCCCAGAAAGATAAACTCAAAATACGCCCTTAATGCAATAACAAATATAAAACCTAGGGCGAGAAGGGGGATGCTGCTCCACTTCATCCTGTTTTTATACAGCAACACCCACCCAAGGGTAATTAAGCAAAGTCCAAGAATATAAATTGGCTCTTTAAGTAATTGTGTTGTACAAAGAAGGTAGGAAGGAAGGAAGCCAAACAGCATGGCTGGAACATATGCGAGGCGCGGTGTGTCCTGAAATAACAACCTACTTACCGCCCAGATTGAAATGATAGTCAACACCCACACAGGCCCATTTATTAATTCAAAAGCCAAGGGAATATCTCCCAATAACCAGTAGGACAAGGCAACCCATTTAACATGCGGCCACAGAGGATTCTCATTCCACCATGCGGAAACATCCCCTGCCTGTAAAAAACCCAACAGTCGTTGCGCCTCAGGGTGATAGCCATAGGAATCCAATGCGAATTTCCATAGTCCATGCCCGTTATGCAAACTTGCCAGATAGGGCGAACTAGCAACAGCATACATAAACGTCGCAACAGCCATATGGAACAAGAGCAAAATAAGAACAGACAGACCAGGATGTTTTTCCACCCAGTTGATAATTGAGTTCAACCTCCCATCCTCCATAAGCGTCACCAACCCACATCCATAATCATATGAACTCCAATCTAGAATTCGACCAAATGTCTTTCGTGGAACAGATTGAACTACATTGATAAAATTCTGCCAAACCTCCTGACTCCGGACTGACTGAACATTTCAGAAACGTAAACACTCGGATCATATTTTAACACCTACTGCACACCAGAAGGGCTGTCGATTGGAAAATTGAATATCCGTGAATCCTGCTAACTGCAATATATTCTTGATCTCCTGACGGCTAAAACGTTGTTCAAGGCGAGTACCAAAACGATCTAGGGCATCCGTTCGCATAACGTAATATTCATAGTGCCGGTAGTAAGCCAATGGCCATGATTCAGGCAATATCCCCAACCGCTCAAACAACGCGGCCGTTCTAGCTAACGGGAGATAGACCAGTAAGGCTATGCCTTCGCAAACAATATTTTTTAGACGCACAGGCATTCTGGAAATACCTTTGCGAAACAGATCGCTGGTGCGCCAGAGGACACGAAACCACCATGGCCGCTGGTCAAATGCGTAATAAAGATAAATCAGAAACGGCGCACCTGGCTTCAAAAAATGGGCAATGGAGCGAATTGCCTCCACAGTATCAGGAACATGGTGCAAGACCCCCAGAGAATAAGCGAAGTCAAGACTCGCCTCTTTAAAGGGCAGACTATCTACCGATGCCCGGAAGTATGAAACATTCAACGCTTCTGACAGGTTCTTACGAGCAACATCAAGAGCATCGCTACTCGGGTCTACCAACTTCAGATGACCTACACGAGGCGCCACCAAAGATGCCCACCGTCCACTTCCACAGCCAATATCAGCACCCACTGAATCTTGTGGAAGGGTGTCCCAAGGAAATATGTGGAAATAATTATCGAACACATCGTTCAGGTCAGCAGCAGAAAGATCAGCCTGATCAAACCGACTCCATTCTGAGCCAAAGCCCTTAACAACAGCCTCATCAAGATTGGAGCGTTTTACTTCCATACCCATTTATTAGAGCGCCTCCTGCGGATCACCTATCGGACGGAAATGAATCCCCTTACCGTAGAGGATCCCATTCCGCAGTTCTGCTTTCAATTTTTCAAGATCGTATTTTGTATTTCATCACAGATGCGCATTGCCTCCAATCCGGCCAGGGCATCCGGTCTTTCCGCCGATTCACCCTGGCAAGACGAAAGAAATGCCTGAAGCTCAGTCAAAAGGGCTTCTTGTGGCCGAACTTCGACGGCCTCTTCTAGTGCGCTGATGACATAAGGACCATCACATTGCTGATGCGTTTCGGTTTGCCTGCTTATCACGATTTCCTTACGCAGCAGATTACAATCGATATGCATGTCAAAACATGTGGCTTGTATCGATCGCATCTTCTTGTCGGTGATACGACTTGCCTGAATACGTGAGAAATGTCCATTGGTATGGGTCAGCAGGGCTGATGCGAAATCAATCATCGCCCCCTCATGAACCCCATGCGCGAAAACTGATTGAACCGGCCCATTCAGATAAAGGGCAAGGTCAATGTCATGAATCATCAAATCAGTGACTACATCCACGTCGGTAATACGTGACGAAATCTTGTTGGTCCGGGTGAAATCAATGTTGATGACCCTTTCTGATTGATCCATCACCTTTTTCAATTGCTGGACTGCTGGGTTAAATCTTTCAATAAATCCAACCTGAACATTCAGTGCCTTCTCCTGGGCAAGGGTATACAACGCCTCAGCCTCGGCAAGCGTGTCGGCAAGGGGCTTCTCTACAAAAATATTTTTCACATGTTTTGCAGCAAGCCGCGTATACTCAGCATGAGTGATGGTCGGAGAAGCGATAATTACAGCGTCAACCCTGCACAACGCAGATTCGATATCACTCTCCGCCACCACTCCATATGTGGCGCCAACACGTGCAGCCATATTGATATTGGTGTCGAAGACAAAACCAAGCTCTACGTTCTTCAGCATCGAAAGTAGGCGAAGGTGATTCTGCCCCATGCGGCCAATCCCAATCAATCCGATTCTAACAGGTTTTTTTTGCACTGCTTTACTCCTAATTTTATTAAATTCTCGAGACAACTTCCCCTGCCTTGTTGATTATCGCCACTGGGCGGGCAGGGTTTCCTAATACAAGCGTATAAGGTTGGACATCTTTGGTAACTACGCTTCCAGCGGCTACCATAGAAAACTCACCAATAACGATACCGCACACAATAGTCGCATTAGCACCAATGCTGGCCCCGTTCTTAACCGTGGTAGGAACAATTTCCCAGTCAACATTGAAGGCGCGGGGTACCTTATCGTTGGTAAATGACGCATTTGGACCAACAAAAACGTCATCTTCAATGGTCACGCCATCGTATACAGAAACGCTATTCTGTATCTTGCAGTTGTTACCTATCTTGACGGCATGATCGATGTAAACATCTTTCGATATAATACAATTTTTACCGATTTCAACCTTCTCCCGGACCTGGGCGTTAATCCATATTTTGGTGCCTTCGCCAATGATCGTATCGGGTGAAACATGGGCACTGGGGTGTATATATGTTGCTGTAATCATACCGCCACCTACTTTGTAACCATGGCATCGACAATGCTGACAATCGCGTTGTCGTCCAAATAAGGGTGCATCGGAAGACTGAAGATTCGTTGCGCAGCCTCCTCGCTTACAGGGAAATCTCCCATCTGGTAGCCCAGTCCGGAAAAAGCTTTCTGCAAATGCAGTGGCTTTGGGTAATAAATCATCGTAGGAACACCTGCGTCTTTGAGCCTGTCCTGCATAGCCTGGCGTGACATCTTGTCTTCCGCCAATACCGAATACTGCGCCCAAGCACTGTAAAACCCATCAGGGACCTGAGGTGTTATTAGCCCCGTATCTGATGCAGAAATAAGCTTTTCGTATGTTCCTGCCACCCTCTGGCGTTCATGCAATTCATCCTGAAAAATAGCTAGTTTCGGAATAAGAATGGCTGCCTGCAAGGTATCCAGCCGCCCGGTAATGCCGAGACGAACATTTTCATAGCGGTCAAGACCCTGACCATGCACTCGAATAGATCGAAACAACTCAGCCTGATCGTCATCATCAGTGAACAACGCCCCACCATCGCCATAGCACCCCAAAGGTTTGGCAGGGAAAAAAGAGGTACACCCCACATCAGCCAGACTGCCGGCAACACGACCGTTGAGTTCACCGCCGAAGCCCTGTGCAGCATCCTCTATCACAAACAGGCCATGACGTTCTGCAATAGCATTGATTCGTTCATAATCGGCAGGTAGTCCGAACAGATCGACTGCGATGATGCCCTTGGGAGTCAGCCCACCCAGCTTTTCGACAGACCACTTCGGAAGTGCGCTGCATTCCGAATCACCCTCTTTGAGTGCGATGATCGAGGCATCAAGTGCTTCCGGATCAATATTGAAGGTTGCCATATCTATATCGACAAAAATTGGCGTCGCACCCAGCAAGCCAATAACCTCGGCTGTTGCAACAAAAGTGAATGGCGTAGTAAACACAGCGTCGCCTGGGCCGATACCCTTGGCCATCAAGGCGATCATCAAGGCATCGGTGCCAGATGCACAGCTTACTGCGTGTTTTACCCCGGCGAACTCAGATAATTTCTGTTCCAGAGACGCCACTTCAGGCCCGAAAATATATTGCCCGCTTCGAAGGACAGCTAGAACACGCTCTTCCAGTTCAGGCTGTATCCGCTTGAACTGGCTCTGCAAATCAATAAAAGCAGTCATTGTAATACTCCATCATCGTTAATAAATATAGTTGTTTACTTTCACTAACAGATCAAACAAATTCATTTAAAACCTCGCCATCGCTGCCTTGTAAAGCGCATAGTAGGACGATGCCATCGCCTGTGTGGTGTGGTGCGATTCGACATATGCCTTCTGTCTTGCTGCAAGGACGCGGCAATCTTCCGGTGAGAGTAGCAATTTGCAAGCCCGCCTTGCCACCTCCGAAGGATCTGCGCTCGACCAAATCCAGTCATTCAAATCAGCGCGGTATTGCGAAATCCACTGAATAGCCACCACAGGTAGCCCAGATAACGCAGCCTCCATACCTGCCAAACCGGTTATGCCCCCCACATTGATACTGATATAGAGGTCCATGATGGCGAGAGGGAAACGTGGCTCAAGCACCTGTCCGGGCAAATGCACTCTCCCTTCAAGGCCTTGTTCTATCACAATCTCCCGCATCCGGTTGAGTTCCCCCCCCCCTCCTGCGAGCACGAAGTGGACTTCTGGCCCGCATTCGCGGGAAATTTCGGCAAAGATAGGTATATACATCCAAGGCGTTCGGTCTGCTGTCAGCCTTCCAACCGCCCCCACCACCAATTGACACTCATCAGGAATCCCGATTTCGCGACGATATGCTAGCTGTTCAGCCAAGCCTACAGGATTTCGAGATGGATTCGCTACACCGTTCAGAATCACCTGTGTTGTGAGCTTGGGGTGTTTTGATGCAAAGGTATTCCAGTACTCATCTTCCGCCATAAGAGCAAGCGCATCTCGCTGTGCTGCCATACGAGCAACGAACCACCGGTACCAAGAAGATACTGGCGCCCCTACCGAGTGATATGTCTCTACAACCACGGGGCCTTTTGCGTCTGATACTAATCGCCAGATTCGCGCCAAAGTGCCGAAAATCGCTGCATAGAGCAAATGACAGTGAAGAATATCTTGTTGCATTAGCCATGATCGATGCCGCCACAACCATGGAAGCATATGAAAATAACGTCCAATCTTCGAATCTGCGGCATCCGACACATATTTGACCTGAACGTTGGTATGCAATGCGTCCCTCAAGAGCGCTGAATCGACCGGCCAACCCGCGATCAGAGTGACTTTATGTCCAGCCAACGCTGCATGATTTGCAAGTTCGGCTGCAACGCGCTCTCCACCCCCCTTGGTGAGAGCCGGGACCACATGAACAATCTTCATGCTCCACCCTTTCGCTTATATACAGACAAGACCTTCTTTACGATTCCAGTCAACGGCAAAACCCACTCCTAAAAAAATTAATAAATATCCCGAATTATACTAAACACGTAGATACAACTTGTAAGTATCGTTTTATTGAAAGCCTAAAAGGGGTCCATGATAGTAGCGAGTTGCCGATTCGCGCCTTGCTTCAATGCTTCAGCAACTTCTCATACTCTTGCCGCTCATGCCTGTATAGCCTCTCAAGATCGCATGCATCTAACCCCCTTTGCCGGGCTGCCTCTCCCATTCTCCTTGCTTTATCATGATGACGAAGCAAATGGACAGCGGCTTCCCCCATTTTTTGCCAGCCCCGAAATGGAACAATGATCCCGGCGCCGCTCGCCTCCACAAAATCTCGCTGCCAATCCCTGTCGTACGCTACAATTGGAATGCTGGCCAATGCCCCCTCCGTCAAAGATCTACCGGTCAACGGGCTGAGAACGGCAAAACACCCAGCGAACAGGTTTGCTAAACGTTGTTGACTGATGGCCCCAAGGAAATAGACCTTGTCAGCTATACCCAGTTCTTCTGCCAGTTTCTCCAAATCTGTTAGCATCGGACCATCACCGGCCATAATTAACGCACAATTGGTAACATTCTGATCAATCACAGAGAACGCACGCACAACATCATCAGGGTGCTTTAACTCAAGTAATCTTCCCACATAAATAAAATGGTGCCGTGCCGGACTGGTGTTAAAAAACACGTCCCTGTCTCGCTCCTCCGGAGCTTTCACATGTTGTCGATGTATTACTTTGCCATTTGTGAAGATAGTCGACTTGCTCAATTTTGCACCATTGTTCAATGCATATTCTAAATTATTTTGATTGCCTCCAGCCACAAGGTCAGCACTTCGAAATACAACATTCTCCACTATTTTCTCAACCCATCGCCAGCGAAAAAGCCGCGGCATCCCAAGCACACCTGTCGCTTTATATATATCATCATGATTGGCAAGAACCCAGATCACCAGTGGCTTGCCGGTAAACAACCTGATCAACACGCCGATAAGCCCGCAAAATAGAGGGTCTGTACTACAAATAACAGAGATGCGCTCTCGCTTGACCAAGGCGATCAGGTAAGCAACAAAACGTATCTGCGATAGCAAAAAGTTAAGTGGGAATATTCTTTTAAACACCGAATAATATGCGGATACCCCTTCAACAATAGTCTGATGCTCGGAAAATTTAACAACCGACAACTTGAAACCATCATAATTGAGTTTGCATTTTTCCTGAATATCAGCAATCGGATGCACTCCCCACACATGTTCAAAGTATCCGCCGCACTCCCTTGATTCATACTCTTGCTCCAATTCGCGTTCCTTAACCATCTTTAACGTGTATGCCGTATCCAAAAACAATAAACGCGGCTTTTTCTCACCGCATACCTGCACATGATTTAAACTATTCATATTTATATTGATAACCTCTGAGCTCCAATTACTGAAAGCATAGATACTTGAGAAGAACACAATTTCCACATAAAATTCTATTAAATCCTCAGAAATTGTATTCGCGATTTAAAAACACGGTATAAACTTTTTATGCCTCGAACTTATTACCCTTCCAACTCAAGTCCCAGGCAAGAATACAGCTCTGATTCTCATCGAACTAGATGCTCGGAACTCATTCATCGCATATGTATAAATCATAAACCCATGTTCTTGCTGAAACCAATAGATGCTCAGCAACATGCGCACTTATTCTGCTCCATTATCCTTCTGGAAAAATGCTTCTCCAACAACGCGACACGGTGATCCATACGCCTTACTGCCAGCAGGTATATCATGAAGCACTAAGCTATTCGCACCAATAACACATCCATCACCAATGCTTATACCCTTGGCAATCACCACATTTGGTCCCAGATAGCAGTTGTCACCGATGCTTGTCTTAGCACGATCATACTCTTCTCGCCCCCCGCTCAAGGCCCATTTCACTGAATCGTGACTATAAATCTGAACTCCAGCCGAAATCGAACAGTGTGATCCAATCATAAGGCCCCCAGAACCATCCAAAATGACAAACGGGCCAATCCAAGTATTCTCCCCAACTCGAACTTCACCAAGCACCAGCACACTGTCATAAACAGATGTCCCCTTACCAAAATTCAACTCTTTTGCTTTGTCCCAACGATCCACAATGTAGTCGGCAAAAGGCAATGTGCGCTTGAATTCCACATCCACTTCACGCCTGCGTTGAAACCAAACCCCCTTTAGCTTTGCTAACAATCCATCCATCAGGACAATTCCTCCAGCCACTGCTCAACGTTGAGTAGTGACCAGATAAACAACCGGCGGTTCTGCTTGCCGCTCAAGTGCTCATCAATCAAACCATGTACCGCAGAACGGTCCATATACTCGTAAATCCGGGGATTTCCATGCACCAATTGCCTGCGAACATAGTCAATACTCTCGCCTTTAAACCAACTGCCATCAGGTGCAGAGAAGCCTTGTTTTACCGCATCGGTAATATCTTTGGGAATATGATTCCGCATCACATCACGCAAGATCTGTTTCCCATCACGAGTTTTTTGAAAAAACTGATTCTGCTTATTGCCCGGGTCATTCTCGTTGATACGCATGACTTCACTCAGGTTGTTAAGCTTCAACCGCACAGGACAACTCATAGCAAAGTCAACCAGATCATTATCAAGAAAAGGAACTCTCGTTTCCAGACCATGTGCCATGCTGAGTTTATCTTCTACTACCAAAAGACCATGAAGAAATGTTTTCGCTTCAAAATAGAGGGAGTGATTAATATAGTCTTCAGGCCGCTCAAGCTTATTCTCGTGATTTAAAAAAACATCCCGAAAAATATCACGTGTCCATACGTGGCTCACATCGCCCCAAATTGGTGCAAATACCTTTTTTATATGAGTGTTATCAATTAACCGTTGCCAGAAGCCATAGTATTGATCAACGTAATCGTCAAAATTATTACAGACTGCTGCGCGATAGTAGCGCCATGGATAGCCGCCAAAAAGCTCATCGCCTCCTGCACCGCTCAGAACCACCTTTACAAATTTACTGGCAAGCTGAGCGGCATAGTAGTTGGGGTAACTTTGCCCCACACGGGGCTCTTCCAAGTGTCTCGCCAGCTTAGGTAGCGCCCGCTCCATATCGCCGGCCTTAAGGACCATTTCATAGTGCTCGGTTTTGAACCTTGCCGACATCGCCTCAGCTTTGATTCTTTCATCGTATGCAAGCTCAATACCGGATGCAGAGCTTAAGTCGAACCCGCAGGTGAAAGTTTTTAAATTGGGAAAGGATCGGGCCGCAACAGCCGTAATGGAACCTGAATCCATACCTCCACTAAGATAGCTACCCAACTCAACATCACCGACCAACTGTCGATTGACTGCTTGCTGAAACAGCCTGTCCAACTCCTCTCGATACTCTTCGATGCTGGCTACATGCTCTGGTTCACAGAAGTGGAAGTCCCAGTAGCGGGTCGCGCTTAATTTTGGGGTCGTATCGCCACAATCAAGCCGGGCATAATGCCCTGCAGGCAACATATGAACACCTTCCAGCAGGGTGCGGTCAGTGAAAATATTCTGGAATGTGAAATACTCCAACAATGCGGCTTTGTCCAAGCTTCGATCGAATCCAGGCATTGTAAGAAGCGCTTTCTGTTCAGATGCGAATGCAAAGGTGTTGTTTTGCTGGCTGTAATAGAGGGGTTTAATGCCATAGCGATCACGAGCCAATAAAAGGGAATTCGCCTTTCGGTCCCAGAGAGCAAAAGCGAACATCCCATTGAAACGATCAAGTGCCTTTGTCCCCCAAGCGGCTAAAGCATTGAGTACTACCTCGCTGTCAGTGTGCGATCGAAACCAATACCCCTCAGCCTCCAGTTCACTGCGCAGTTCGCGAAAATTGTAAATCTCACCATTGTAACTCAGTACATAACGGTGGTTGGCTGATACCATCGGTTGGTGACCAGCCGGCGAGAGGTCAATAATGGCCAACCGTCGGTGACCCAATCCAACATTACCCTCAATCCAGTGCCCTTCACCATCCGGCCCCCGATGAGAGATACTGTCTGTCATCTTTTGTAGAACTACTGGAGAAACCGACGCCCCTTTCAGATGGATAACACCAACTACTCCACACATGCTTTTCTTATCCTCTGACTATAAAAGAAGGGCGCCCTCATTTACCGATTCCCTTAATCATCTTAGCCACATATTTGTAATCATCGTCATTCATACGATTGTGCAAAGGAATTGCCATGGTCTGAGCATCACAATCTCTTGCTCCAGGAAAATCATCGGCTCTGAAACCGTACTTTTCTCTATAAAGTCCCAACATATGCACAGCATGGGTTCCCGGCCTCGTAGAAACACCGTTCTTCTGCAAAAAATCCATGATCTCATTTCTTGGCATCGGGGCTTTATCTGGATCAACAATCGTAACAAATGATTGCCAACCATGGCGTCCTTTTTCAGGTTCTTGAGGCAACCTAAGCCATGTCACATCAGCTAGTTGCTCGCGATACCACGCAGCCCACTTAGAACGCTCATCTATGAAACCATCCAGTTTATTCAACTGCACTACGCCAACAGCACCCTGCAAGTCCGTCATCCGATAGTTAAAACCGAGAAGGTTGAACTCCGGAAGAATATAGGGCCTAGGTCCGTGATGCCTCTGCTCATCTGAAATCGTAGCACCATGATTGCGCATCTGATTCATCCGCTCAGCCAGTTCATCATCATTGGTTGTCACCATGCCACCTTCACCAGTGGTGATCGACTTACGCGGGTGAAAAGAAAAAGCAGCAATATCCCCCAGCCCCCCAGCCCACCGCCCCTTGTACACAGAGCCGGCAGCACAAGCAGCATCTTCGATGATTTTAACATCCGCCGGAATCACTGACCGGATTGCATCAATGTCAGCACACAAACCGAAAAGATGAACAGGAATAATTGCTTTTGTCCGTTTGGTTATTTTATCTGCAACCTGTGACACATCCATATTGAATGTGATCGGGTCAACATCAACAAACACCGGCGTCGCACCACAGTAAAGCACCACATTGGCAGTCGCCACCCAGGTAAAGGCAGGAACAATCACCTCATCGCCTGAGCCAACATCCAGTGCAGCTAGAGCCAGATGAAGCCCTGTTGTGCATGAGGTTACAGCAAGAGCATGTTTAACCTGGTGACGTGCTGCAAACATCTGCTCGAATTCGGATACTTTCGGACCCTGTGTTAACCATCCGGACATGATTGGTTCGCGCACTGCCTGCCACTCTTCATCCCCTGTAACAGGTAACGCGATAGCTATATTTCTCTTTTCCATCGTTAGCCTTCCAATCCGACCTTGGCTCGTCTTACAGCCACCTCTGCCTTATGGCTGTTACGCCATTCAATGAGCTGCTTGAGCCCCTCCATCAAATCAAGCTTGGCCTCAAAATCAATTTCAGCCTTGGCCTTTTTCGGACAGCCAATTCGATTCCTGACCAAGGTAGCCTGACTACGAGGGGCATACTGAATTGGCTTATCACAACCGGTAATCTCGATAAGCATTTCCGCCAACTCTTTCAAAGAGGTCCTTTTCCCGGTTCCCACATTATAGAAACCATCTGTGGCATCGGACTTCATCGCACAAACATTTGCTCGACCACAATCCTCCACGGCAACAAAATCGAAAGCTTCGCTACCGTCCCCAAGAATTGTCGGACTCTCCCCACGATCAATTGCATCAAGCATTTTCATAATAACGGCAATATAGGCACCATTGTAATCCTGTCTTGGGCCGTAAACGTTCATATAACGAAGTCCAACAAAATCAAAATGCTTGTCTGTATTTTTGTACCGATGGTGCAAAGACCTACACATATGCTCACCGGCAATCTTCGTCGCCCCATAGAAGTTCAAGTTGTTATATGGATGCCCTTCCGTCATAGGCTCTTCAACTGCATCGCCGTAGACCGAAGCCGAGGAAGAGCAGACTAGACGTTTTACACCATTGTTAAGCATCGCCTCTAGGACATTGAAGGTACCCCCTACATTCACCTCAAAAGCGGACCGTGGGTAATCATGGCAGTGTAATAACCATAGCGCCGCAAAGTGAAATACTCCGTCAATATCCTTCATCGCCGCATTCAGCAAGTCCCGGTGCATCAATTCCCCACCCAGCTTGAATACATTAACTCTGGGATCTTTCAGAGCCCCGGAGAGGTTTTCCTGACTGCCGCGGGTAAAGTTGTCGAAAATTCTGATTTCGGCGACATCCTCTTTACAGAGTTCATCCACGGTATGCGAGCCAATCAGCCCTGCACCGCCAATCACCAACAAACGCTTTCCTTTCAATTTCATAATCAAACTTCCTTTTGATCGACAATATATTTAGCGAAACTCATTGAACTTGTAAAAGCAGGAGAAATAGCATTAAGAATGTGAGTGCTATTTTCCCCATTTTCAACAACAAAATCCATCACCAATTCATGTTTTTTTAGATCGAGCAACTGTGCGCGAATACCAACCTTGTCACTTGCAAGCAAATCACCATCATTCAACGCTGGCGTCAGGGATCGAGCTGCTTCGGCGAACTTGGGTTTGAAGAAACGCAATGCCTCAGCATGGGAAAAATTCCGGAATCCCTGCCGATTGAGTGCGTACTGCTGCCCCAGCCTGAACAAGATCGAAACACTTTCTATTAAATCCAAACCCTCAATCCCCCGGTAGTGCTCACGCCCCAAAGCAGGTACAGCTGTCGGCCCTAGATAAACGTTTCCATCGATTTTTTTTGTATAATGCACACCAAGAAACGGCACATTAAGATCCGGGACCGGATAGATCAGGCCATTGCAGACTACCTTTGATGCTGGTGACAACCGATAATAGATACCTTTGAAGGGCAACAACGTATAGCTATCACCAACACCAAAAAGCTTCCCTACTTTATCAGCGTATTGACCGGAACTGTTGAATAACCATCCATAGCCATGGTCACCGCTATTACTCCTCAGCAGTGACCTCGCCGCATCCACATGGACAATCTTTGCACCAAATTGAACCTCAACCCCCATACCCTGCAACTCAACCAGAAGATGCTTCACTATAGCCTTAGGGTCGACAACCGCCGTGTCAGGTGAGAATAATGCCTTGCCGGTTGCTGTCCTTGTAGATGGTTCTAGCGCTTGCAACTGCTTTTCATCCAGCAACTCTACTCTTGCTCCGTTGGCCTTAGCCCGATTAAACAGCAGGCTCAGCTGTGGGCCATCATCCTCTCGGACAGGAAGAATAACTTTGCCCAAACGGGCAATAGGGAGCTTGTTATTGTCGCAATATTCCGCCATTAATTTCGACCCACTGGAACACATTTTAGCTTTCAACGAGCCTTCGGGATAATAGATGCCGGAATGAAGCACGCCACTATTACGGCCACTGCCGTGCATACCCACTTCCTGTTCTTTCTCCAGCATTAGAATTGCTGCATTCGGTTCCCTGCGCCTAAGTTCGCGAGCAACAGTCAGGCCGACGATGCCAGCACCAATGATGATATAATCATATGATTTCATCTGTTAACAGTTATCACCTTTTTCACAGCTGCCACAACCTCTTTCATTTACGCATCAGCAAATGTCTTAAGATAACAAAACCCATCAATTCAAACATCTTCACGGTTTACTGCGCCTTCGGATTTCGTGCGGACTTTTTCAACAATCCCATCTTGAAGTACATATTTCGATGATGTGTGAGGACAGATGACTTCTCCACAGCCATCAAGCGGTAAATCAAGCCGCTCACCAAACTCGCTCATCCAGCCTATCTGGCAAGCAGGAACACCAACCATAAGCGCATAGTCAGGCACATCCCTGTTTACAACTGCACCGGCCCCAATAAAGGAAAAATGACCAATCGTCGCCCCGCAAACGATCGTACAATTCGCCCCGAGTGTTGCCCCCTTTCTAACCAGTGTATCCCTGTATTCATCCTTTCTAGAAACGGTCGAACGGGGATTATAGACATTGGTAAACACCATCGACGGTCCACAGAAGACATCATCCTCAAGTGTCACGTTGTCATAAACGGAAACATTATTTTGAATCTTGACGTTATTGCCGATAACCACCCTGTTGCCTACAAAAACATTCTGACCCAGAGAGCAATCACGGCCAACACGGGCGCCACTACACACATGCACCCAATGCCATACCCTCGTCCCTTCGCCGATAATTGCACCATCATCAATAATGGCCGTTGCATGCACGCTCACATCAGTATTCCAAAGGCAATGCAACGGTCTTGCCGTCACGGGCAGAGAGATATGCTGCAATAAGAACCTCAAGGGACTTGAGACCTTCCCTTCCGTCAGTATCCGGCTCCGCACGCCCACGCATCACTTCGATCACATTGTGGTAATAGAGCGGGTGCCCGAACCCATACACGGAGGTGGTTGCATAGTTAGCCTCCTTAATGTCTGCGTCATAATCCTTTTCATCGGCAAACTCCCAGTGCTGTATATCGTTCACCGCCATACCTCCGATTCGCACAGTACCCTTCTCACCCAGAATCGTGATCGAGCCCTCCATATTCTTCGGATAGGTAAGCATGGTGACAGCCATTGAGCCCAGAGCACCGTTGCGCCAGCGCACGTTCAGCACACCGGTATCTTCCACTTCGATATCTCTTACTAAGGTTGAGGTCATCGCCTGGACACGATCAATCGGGCCAATTAGCCAGTCCAGAAGATCCACATAATGACTGGCCTGATTCATAAAAGCACCACCATCAAGCTCCCAGGTACCACGCCATTTGGCCGAATCGTAATAGGCCTGAGGACGGGACCAGAACACATTCAGATGCACCATATGAATTCGACCGAACCGAGCTTCGGATACAGCGCGCTTCAGCAGCTGCAGCGTAGAATTACTGCGGTTTTGTTTCACCACAAAGAGACGAACCCCTGCAGCATCACATGCCTTAACCATGCGAACACCATCACTCCAACGCGTTGCCATGGGCTTTTCAGTCATGACATCCACACCATACTGCGCAGCCAGAACCACTTGTTCCGGATGAAGGCCGCTTGGTGTGCATATCGCCACCAGATCAAGCTCCTCATTCCGGAGCATCTCGTCCATGCTTCTGTATCCATTTACCTGGTATTGAGTCTTATGGGCTCCCAACACGTCAGCATCAATATCACATACCGCTACCAGCTCCAACTCACCGGCATGCTTTTCAATAGAACCGAAATGATTCTTGGATATACGCCCACAACCAACAATCGCAATGCGTATTTTTCTGCCATCTATTGTCTGTGGCATCCGCCACCCCCTGTTAACTATCTCCACCAACCCAATCTCGGCTTTATCACCCTTTCCAGATACAATTCATCACAACCTACCTTCAAATTAGGCCCGTGCATCCAACGCCAGTATATTTCACACCCCAGCGTCTCTTTCCACCTCTCCAGGCAAAGCAGCCTACCCACTTTAATCAGAACCTTCAGAGCAATCTGTCCCGCCTCATGTTCAATCAATACACCCCACAAGCGAAGCTTAATAGATAACGGTATCGGCACAGCCGCCACTCGCTTCCAATGGTTCAGGAATAAGGCAGCAAATGGGAGATACCACCAAGGCTTTTTATCTTTCCCCAGGAAAGTCATGTAATCCTGATGGACAGTATTCCATTTTTCCCGTCCAATATAATTGAAAAGAATCCTAGGCACCTGAACAAATTCGCCATGAATGGATAACTCCTGGATAAACGCCAGATCTGTTGCGATACATTTTTGAAATACCTGTGTCTTGCGCATAGCCGATAATCGATAAAGGCCATAAATGGCCGTCGCTGGAAAGTGTTTTAAAGTTTCCCGATATCGCTCCACCAATCCGGTCTTACCTTCAAAACTATCCAGATTGGCTATGCACAGTACTTCATCCCTACCTTCAATGTGCATCGCCGTATGGGCCTGACAAAGCACAGCTTCCGGACATTGTTCCATCTTCTCGACACACGCACTAACAAAAGAGCGTTCGCGCAGGTCGTCGTGAGCAGCCCACATGAAATACTGGCCTGAGGAAAGTTCGACAACCCGGTTAAAATTCCAGATAGAGCCGAAATTTTCCTCTGATCTACTATATTTCACCCTAGAGTCTTTCTGGCAGAATTTTGTACAAATTTCTGGCGTGGAATCGGTCGAACCATTATCCGAAATGATGATCTCCAGATTGGGGTAGTCCTGCTCAAGCAGACAATCCAGCGCTCGCGCAAGCCCTTTTTCCCCGTTGAAGACAGGGACCCCAATGCTGACCAGAGGCTGAATCATCTCTCCCAATTAAATTTCCCCATAATGATTTTCAATAAATCCCTGCTCACCAGCAAAGCAGCACACCAACCAGCGATCAAGCCAAGCCCTAAAATTGTAACGAAGGCTATTTGCCCTTCTACTCCGGCCTCCCAATACCACACCATGCCAGCAACAGAAAATGAAGCCAGACCCGGCGCAACAAAATCTCGAAGAACGGATAAAATGAACCCTGCTCCGGGAATTCCGCGCAGCCCAAATAATTGATATGCAATATATAGAATCAAACCATACCCCCCCCATATGTACGCCGCTCCTATAACTCCATAATACTCAATCGCCACCATCAACAATGGCAGCAAGATAAGCAATGAAGCTACTGTCACGGCCAAGATCGGCCTGAGTAATTTTTTACTAAAAAGAAGGCTCAATGCGGGATACGAACAAGAAACCAATGCTGTCCCCGCTACCAAAACCGTAAGGATTGGCGAGGCACCTTCCGCAACCACCGAATTCCCCATCCATGCCAACAAAATCGGTTCAGAAAGAAACATCATCAACGCCGCAGGAGGCAGAATCAACACGTTCATCAATTGGGATGAAATGCGGAACTGTTTCTCCAACTCCTTATCATTCCCTGTGGAAACCAACTGAGTAAAGTGCGGGGAAAATGCCTGAATCAAGGGCGTGGACACGCGAGATAAGCCCGAAGCCACTGTCCATGCCAGCATGTAAAAACCAAACATCTCCAACGACACCATTCGACTCAGGATCATCTTATCCATCTGTGATATCACGATTCCCAAGGCCGTGATGAGAAGCATCCCGCCGGCATAACCCTTGATTGAGTGAAGAAGCTCCATGGAAAACCTGGCGGGACACCCATCAACACTGGCTCTCCTCAAAAGAAACCAGCGCATAACCCCGGTCTGCAATGCACACATCAAAATTTGCCACAAAAAAAACACCCGGATATCTGAGGCGATTATCCACAGCACCAAAACTGCCCCAACCCCTCGCACCGTCCCGAACAAAACAAGAAGCCCTGAACATTCAACCTGTCGCTGCAACCCCATTAATCCGCCGATATATAATCCCGAAGGGATCTGAACCACCAGCGAAACTGCCATTAGCATTAATGCATCGCGGACTATTTCGGGTGATATGACTTTTGTCTGAAACCATTCAGTGCCAAAAACCCATGCTCCCGAAAGGATTCCCGCCCCCAGAGTCAAAATAATAGCCCAATAAACCACTTCCAAACTACGCATTAACGAAGGGATTTTCTTTCGCTCATCGGGACGCGCAGAAAGCCAGGCTATCTCCCTCACTGCCGTCGCCGATATCCCCGTATCCAGAATCCCGAGAATGGCAATCCAGGAAAGGTAAAAGCCGATTAACCCATAGCTTTCGACACCCAGAAAATGAACATACAGCGGGGTCAGAAGCAACATGAGTGCGGTTAACCACACATTCGACAAAAGATTTGCCGAAATATTCTTGCCTAGGAGATTCATTTAACTATCGGGCACCCATATTACCTTGCGAATCATATTTTCAGCCCTGGATGCCCCTTACCCTACACGCTTCAAGTATCCGTCCGGCGCAACGGTAATGAGTAATTTTTCATGAATCATTTTATCGATTTCGAACTCAGTGTGAGCCTTCAAGTATTCCCACACAGCTGTCTTTGGGTTGTTTCCCTTACCCCATGGCCGGTTAGGATAAGCACCTTCCTTCATGTCTTCAATTAAGGTGTCGAACACAACACAATAGCTACCAACACTCGTCAATGGTGCATATGCAACTAATTCCGCAAGCGCATGATCATGAGTGTGATTGGAATCAAGACAAACAAGAATGCGCTTCTTTCCCTTAGCTTTTTCGACCACTTGATTTATAATTTCTGGATCAATACTGGAGCCCTGAATCATACTGATACGTTTATACATCGGATGCTCTTCGATTGCTTTACGATTATGCTCGCGGATATCAATATCGATACCGATGATTTCGCCTTCATCGCCTGTACAGCTGGCGATCAACTCAAGTATTGAGGCATAGAATATCAAGGAGCCCCCGTGAGCAATCCCGGTTTCAATAATCAAATCCGGCTTGATCTCCCAGATGATTTCCTGCATCGCAATCATATCTTGAGGGTATTGAATAATCGGCCTTCCCAACCAGGAAAAGTTGTAGGAATATTTTGGCTCAACGGACGCCTGCATGAAGGCATCTGCACTCCCTTTGAGCTCCTCGTTCTTACTGTAACTTTCAACCCGCTCTTCTATTTCTTTTTCAAAAGCTGTCGCTAATTCCATTTTATTCTCCACTTAATGTTTAAAATATACTGCCTGCCCAGTTGGCAGCGGTAATAGGATGCCCGATTTTCCACAAAAGAACTCATCCACCACTTTTTTTGTATCTAGCTGACCATGCCATGCATAATCATCAAATAATATCGCCCCACCAGAAGGCATTCTGTCAAAGAAATACTCAAGTGCAGATTTGGTTGGCAAACAAGCATTAAGATCAATGTGTAACCATACGAGATCTGTCGGATTATCTGATTTGTCAAAGGAATCTGGAATAAACCCTTTGTTGAAAATTGTATGGCCAGAATAACTACTTAGATTGCTTTTTACGTTATCAACATTTAGATATGAATAGCAACCGGAAGACTCTTCTTCGGACTTCAACAGATATTCTGATTTCATACTCTCCCAAGCATCATACAAGTACATTTTAAATTCATGTTTTTCTTTCACAGCATGCATCGCGAAAGAAGCAGTTAGGCCATCGCAAACGCCACATTCAACCAAGTTCTTGGTTTTACATTTCGTCGATTGTGATGCATACCAAGCTGTCCAATATACAATGTAGTGACGCCACATTAACGAATCTAGTACGTCCTTCTCATTCCCTTCTCTCTTAAATTGAGATAAATTGAATTCACCGGCCATGACCTGATTCACAATCACTTGATTGGCTTTTATGAAGCATTTCGCCACTTCATCCCCGCCTCCTTGATGCCATGGAGTGAAGGTATGTGTAGTCATCCCCCACCCAGAAAAATCAGGTTCTCCATCAAAAATCCTATTCAACGCATGCCATGTTTTTTTTGTGCCTGGAATAGAATAAACAGCTTTCCTAAGCTTGCTTTTAACGCTGGGCATTTTCACCTCTCCGCTTTTCTCATTCGCTAAATCCTAATGATACATCTAGTAACCGTTTGTTGATTAACTTCTTAAACACTTATGTTTTTCAATGAGTTGCGATACACCAACATCCCATCTCAACTCTGCCTTCCACCCTGTTTTCTTGAGCCGTGAACAATCTCCAACTAGCAGAGGTGGATCATTGGCTGGGACGTTGATAGCTCCAAACTCAGGATTCACATTCAGACCCAGATAATCAACACAGTGCTGCACAACCTCGGCGATCCGGGTGGGTTCACCAGTAGAAATATTGAAAACCCCCACCTCAGTAGCATCACAGGCCAAGTGGGAAAAAGCCCTGGCCACCTCTTCGACAGGCATAAAATCCCTAAACTGCTGGCCATGGGAGCAGCGAACTACATCGCCATTCAGCAGCGCATCGATGACAGAGGGGAGCAAGCGCCCAACTGGCTCGCCATATCCAAATGGGAAAAACACTCTCCCCCAAACCCACTGCAAACCCACGGTTTCGGCATATGCCTGACTAAGCTGTCTGGCTGCATCCTTACATTTGCCGTATATCGTCTGTGGCTCTGTTGGCGTCACATCTTCAATACAGTTACCATAATCCCAATTGTACTCTGCACAGGTACCAGCCATGACGACTCGCTTACCACCCTGTTTTGAAAATTCATCCAGCAAAACAAGGCTTGCGCGTACCCAATCAAAATTGGCCAAAGAGGTCCAAAACTTACCATGCTCGGCATACCAGGCAAGGTGAATCAATACATCAGCTTTCGACTGACGTACCACCTGCCGGCATTCGCTTTCATTCAGAAGGTCAGCCTTAATCCATTGAATCCCATCGCCCATCCTTTCTTGTGCATGACTGGATACTGCAATCACTTCGTGACCGTTATTGACAAGAATAGGTAATACATAACGGCCAATGAAGCCCGTTGCACCAGTCACAAGTATTCGTTTGGAATGAACGGCTTTCATCTGATCTGAACAGCAGGCACGAAGGTCACAAATTTTCCGCCCCACTGCCGGATATACTCAAGCTGCGCCAAAACCTCATCAGCAAGGTTCCAAGGCAGTATGATCACATAGTCGGGCTGATCCTCTTTTAAATAACTCTCTTCTAGAATTGGAATATGGCTTCCGGGAAGAAACCTCCCTTGTTTAGCGGGACTTTTATCAACCACGTACGGCAAAAGATCGGATTGAACCCCGGCATAATTAAGCAGGGTATTTCCCTTTGCTGCCGCCCCATAGGCAGCCACTTTCTTACCATCTCCTTTGCACCGGACAAGAAAGGAGAGAAATTCATCTCGCACATGGTCGGCACATGACTGGAATTGACGGTAATATTCTTCTGTTTGAATCCCTGCCGCGATTTCACAATCAAGCAGATTGGCTACATTCTGTGAAACGGAATAAAAAGAGACATCAGCCCGCTGTGCAAACACCCTCAGGCTACCTCCATGTGTAGCGATTTCCTCAACATCAAAAATCACCAGACCATTTGCAGAAAAAATATGTTGAACAGCAGATAGAGAAAGGTATGAGTAGTGCTCGTGGTAAATGGTATCGAACTGATTCCCTTCAACGAGTTTGACCAAATGGGGAAACTCGAACGTTGCCACGCCCTGAGGCTTCAAAAGCAAGGAAAAGCCTCCAACAAAGTCGTTGATATCCGGCACATGAGCTAGAACATTGTTGGCAGCCATAAGATCAGCCTGACGACCTTGGTCAACAAGATTATTAGCCAATGCACGACCAAAAAACTCTTCTACAATTTCAATGCCCTTCAAACGAGCCGCTGCTGCAGTACTCGCGGTAGGCTCAATACCGTAGCAGGGGATACTCCGTTCTTTTGCGTACTGCAACATGTAACCATCGTTGGCAGCAACCTCAACGATCATACTTTCAGAGTTCAACTTGAAGCGCGCTACCATTTCAGCAACATAGCGCTTCGAATGAGCAAGCCATGTCGTGGAGTAAGAGCTGAAATATGAATAATCGACAGAAAAAAGCTCTTCCGATCTTGCATAGTCTTCTGTCTGAACAAGCCAACACTCGGTACATACCATCACGCACAGAGGAAACCATTTTTCAGGCCCCTGCAACATAGAAGAATCAAGGTAAGCATTGGAGGGTGGCGAACTACCCAAGTCTAGGAATGGCACAGTCACGTTGGCGCCACAATGACGGCACTTCACAATTTAATTCCTGAAAAGTCTTTGGCCATGAAAGCATGGGCCTCATCACGCTCCGATATCTTGCTAATCGGCAAAGGCCAAGAAATATCAAATTTTGGATCCATAACGTTGAAAGACAACTCTGCTCCTGGAGTATAAAAATTTGTATGAAGATAAAGCAGTGTGCAATGATCTTCCAAAATCTGAAATCCATGTGCAAATCCTTCCGGAATAAAGACCGCTTTTTGATTCTCCTCCGAAAGTTCTTCACCATGCCACTTAAGAAAAGTCTTAGAACCTGCACGAAGATCAATCGCCACATCGAATATCTTACCTCTAAGGCAAGAAACAATTTTAGTCTCAGCGGAGGGTGGAATCTGACAGTGCATACCACGCACCATCCCCTTCCCATAATTGACTGAATGGTTAATTTGTACAATGGGTTTAGTCAGACCCAGTTCGGCAAAGTCGCGAGCGCAGAACATTCGAGTAAATGACCCGCGAATATCTGTGATAGGGACCTTTTGGACAATACAAAGGTCATTAATTTCTGTAGGCTGGAATTCAAATCGTAAAGACATAATGTATTAAACGCTCCCCTTAACAAATTCGGACCACCAGTAATGATGGGATAGAGTGGCTTTATCCAGCGTAAAAACAAACCATCCCATGCTCTACCATCTCTTCTTTCGCTGCTATGGAAATATCCCAAGCCATTTTCTAATTCATTCAAAGAGTATGGCTTTCATCCTGCAAAATGGACGCTGAAAGCCCCCAGAAAAAAGAGCTGTATTTTATAGCCCTCTGGAGCGCGCTGCAAGCTACCCCTGCATTGTTAAGCATTTACACGAACCTTCATTCCAGCACTTTATGCAATTGGTATAGCAGCCTTCCGGTAGGATTTTGAATATTGGCCCTCCCCCCTCGTTCATAGATATGTGAACGGCTGATCTCCTCTTCTGATGGCAACTGAGAAAACAGCTTTGGGTAAAACCGTGCCAGCAATTCAGAATTGAACTCCATGCTACCATAATAAACCACCTTCCAGCGGCCCTCTTTTATATCTGAAAGCGAAGCAAACGCACCATCCTCATTAACGAAGTAAACCCCTTGATAAGGGTCGGTCACTGACCACGAACCATCGACCAAAAAAAAAGTAAGCGGGTAAAATTCATACCCATACACATTTGCCATCTCCTCCATATCGATAAAACGAAAGAAAGAATCTATGTCTGCATAAACCATAAGAACAGACAATAGATCAGAAAATTGGTCGGGCGCTCCGAATAATCGCTGTACTATAGTCCACGGGTGATTATCGACCATATCAACACCCTTAGGTATTTTTTTTATATTATGATTTACCCACGTTGCTAATTGTATTGCTTTGTCCTTATCGCTTTCGTCGTTTTTAGTGATTTCCTTTACAAGGTATTGATAGTTGTAGTGGCGATCAAAAAAATTCAACACCTTCAGATATATTGGGATACTATATTTTTCGGTTTGATAGTTAATGCCCATCGTGGTTGTCGTATTTAGATTTGCCAGAAAAGAAACAGCGATAACCACTAGTATGGCTAAAAAGGCCTTTTTATGGTTTCGCCACCATTTGAATGCGTCCATATATTTATTTATCCTCTTGCAAAATTAGCGATATAAGTAAAATGTTCTATGTAGCCACTTATAGCAGATAGTCATGAGTGTCACCCTGCCCTTCTTCAAGCCATCAGCCAGACAATGAATCCAAGAATCCAAATTTCAATCATATTGCTCTCGTTAAAAGGAGCTTTTGAATGTTGCTGGCAATCTCACCGGTCAATGATTGTTGGCTTAAACAAATGTGCCCACAAACCAAATAGAGAACCTTTTATTTTCCCACAATCCATAACAAACCCGACGATCACTAGCCCCAACGCAGCCTCTAGGGGATACTCTCTATATAAGAATATATTTTTTGATTTCATGACAGGGAAAAAAAAGGCCCTTGCGAATAAGTAACCAATAGTTACAACCAAAATAGCTGTTGTTGAAATGATGCAAGCGCTTAAAGCCAACAAAGGAATAATAAAATGGGAATATGGAATTGGATAACCTTCTAACCCGATCGCCTGTTTCGTATACAAAGCGGACTTGCTGTAAAGATTGCCAAGGGTTACTGCAAAGTTGGTTCCAATATATTGGATTCTAACTTCATCATTAATCCCTCTCTTAACCCCCACCTTCTCCAATTTCATTAACCAGGCCGCATCATAGCCCGCTCGCCTCCCTTCAGAAAACAGACCTGTCTTATTAAATACATCCCTATTCACAAGAGTCGTAGGAAGGCAAGCTCGATTCCGCTTATAGCCGTATGTTTGGGCAACAGCACAACGATCAACCCAATTTTCCCCAATGCAATAAACGACGCCTGACGTTACATCAACTTTGTTTTCTAATGCGAATTCATATTGCTTTTCAAGCCAGTTCCTTTCAAATCTCTGACCGCAATCCATAAACGCAACCCAATCAGTCACAGCATGGCGAATCCCTACGTTTTTTGATGATCCGGGATTATGCGTGTTCTCAAACAAGTTTTTAAATTGTGTGGAGAATCTATGCTGGTTTTTCCGAATCCACAGATTTATAATATCCGACGTATCATCTGTTGAAGACGAATTTACAAAAACCGCCTGCTTTGCAGGAAGACTCTGGGCGCCAACTTGCTCCAGTGTATATTCGATGGTTTCCTGTTCATTGTAATATGGGACAACAACAGTGATATCAGCATTCATATTTATATTTTAGATATCCTTTAAACCATTCGATCGTTTTAGCTACGCCTTCTTCAAATGAATGCTTTGGTATCCAGCCAAAATGCTGGTTAACTTTTTCATAATCCATAAATTGACAATCGATTTCGCCTACGGTTTCTTTTCCTTTCATCTCATCCAGAAGGCTTTCAAAGGACTGCTCCCGACCTGTAAGCTTGTACACCGTTTCTAAAATTTCACGAACGGAGATTGGCCTATTGGTGCCCGCATTATAAACTTGCCCCCTGTATTTCTCCGGACTCTTTGCCAAGCATTCACCCATACGCAAATAAAGGCTCACCACATCTTCAACGAAGATGAAATCTCTTATCTGCAGCCCGTTCCCACGTGGGACAAATGTCCCATAGCCCAAGCAAGCCCTAATCGAATCCGGAAAAATGGCTGAAAAGTTGAGCTGGCCAGGTCCGTATATATTACAAAAACGCGTAACGACAATCGGGAAGTTAAACACTTCCGTCGCATAGCACTGCGCAATCATATCTGCACATGCTTTGGAAACGTCATATGGGTACTTTGGCTTAAGGGGGTAATCTTCCTTGTAAGGCATTTTCTCTTTCGGGTAACTTCCATACGACTTGTCTGTCGATGCGCAGATGACAGATTCAACGGATTGCGGACAGCCCCTTATTGCCTCAAGCAGAGAGTATGTTCCCTTGATATTTGTCTCGAATGTTAAATAGGGGTTCTTCAGTCCCACCCCGACTTCAACCTGTGCTGCCAGATGGAAAACAGACTGCACCTGCTCCTCGGAAATAATCCGTGACAAAAAATCTTTATCGGTAATATCCCCCTCAATCAGGGTAATTCCTTCGTTTATCTTTTCATAAAAAAGTAGCGTATCGCGCGTCGCATTTCTGATAACACCGAATACATTGGCCCCTTTTTCTAATAAAGCTTTGGCCAGATTACTGCCGATAAAGCCGTTAACACCAGTAATAAGGACATTCTTACCAAACCAGTAGCTGTCACATTTGCTTTTCATGCGATAGACCCTTTTTTTCGCAACTCGAACTCATGGATATTTTGTTCAGCATCTTCAAGCTCGCGTAGTGTATTCACGGTAATATGAACTCCGCTGTGCTTATATCCTTTCAACTTTCTCTGCTTCCCTAAATGCTCAAGAAATTCAGCATAGCTTGAGAACCCTTCCATCCATGTAAAAACCTCATTCTCATAGTAAAAATTTCCAATATTTACCCATTGATCCAGCACCGGTTTTTCCCGGAAATGTATCACATTGCCGTTTTCATCGAGTTCCGCCAAACCGAACTGGCTTTTCAAAGGCCAAAGCGTAATCGTTGCCTTCGAGTTGTGAGAAAAATGGAAGTCTTGAAGCTGACTGATATTAACATCCGCCAGAGTGTCGCCATACAGGAGGATGAAGTCCTCTTTGATGTATGGGGCACAAGCCTTAATTCTCTCAATAATATCCACGTCGCCGGAATCCACGATTGTTACATTCAAATCGCGGTGATGTTGCTGGAAGAACAGGCGAATCTTTTCCACCTGGAACCCCGCGGCAATAACAATATCTGTAATGCCATATCTTTGAACATGCTCCAGGATATAACTCAGGATCGGGCGCTCTTTTATGCATAACAAAGGCTTCGGGGTCGATTCAGTCAGCACCCCAAGGCGCTCACCTTTCCCACCACACAAAATAAGTGCCGTTACGTTATTTTTCATTTGTTCCCCATATAACAACTCATCCACCTGTGGCAACGATATTCTCGTATGGCTGCAATGTCATGAAATGAAAGCCATTGCTATTTTCCCGACCTAGGCTTGGAGAAGCGCCAACGATTCCAGTCCCAGTCGCCATAAATTTTCTGATAGAACACACGAAGGTTGTCTGGCGCCAGCACAGGAATACGATCCAGCAGCAGAGTGTCGGTCTTGGCTGAATTAACCCCAAAACAGCTAGTCATTCCGATACGATATCCGGCCTCTTCGGCAGCGTCCCGCACCCGAAGACTAACGGAACCATGCGGATAAGAAATGCTACTCACCTCCTTCCCAAGCAGGTCCTCGAGAAAATGTTTACTGGAGACCAGCTCTTCTTTCAACCTCCGATCACTACACTCTGCCAGACGAGCATGTGTAGCTGAATGGCTACCAATATTTGCACCACAATCATTAACAAGTGCCCTAATGTCAGAACGACTTAGGAAAAGCGGATCATTTTGTTTTACAGACTCGGTAACAATAAAAATGGAAAAAGGCAGCTGATACTTCTGAAGAATGGGCGCTGCTGTATACAAGTTATCACGATAGCCATCGTCAAATGTTATACCCAGATTCAGCTGCTCATCGTCAATGGCAAGCTTATGCAAACTAATAGTCGTGGCTTGCGCCATGGAAGCCAGCGCCTCGACCTGCTGTTCAAACACAGAGACTGGGATGTTGTAAAGGCACTTACGATCCTCAGGCACCTCAGTTCCAATTGCGTGGTACATCAGAACGCGCAATCCTTTGGGTGGCGCGGCAACAAGCCGACGCCAGGACCATCCCTCCGCTATCACTCTGGAAAGAGCACGCTTTAAATTCACAATCTGGTTCCACGCATTCTAATGCCCAGATTCATTGTTCGCCTCAACCACTCGGATGAAGCGATTTCCCACTCTCCCAGATACGTGATATTGCTTGCCCCTGTCCCTCTTTTAAAGTTCCACACCCCGGTATTTCCTTGCGGATCAACACCTGAAAAATCAAATGTTTTCACGCCAAGATGATGGCAGTCCTGAGCAAGCCTCCATAAGGTCGCGTAAGTAGCATATGTCTTCCTTGCCGCCGTGCCTGCAGCAGCCATAAGATCCCACGCCATACCTTCTTCATGTAGGCATGCGCGCATTGCGACTATATTCCCGTCATTATCCAAACAGCGATAAAAAAGTAGCCGGTCACCAAACAAATCAATCATGCTCTGTATTGTCCGGGTAGATTGTTGCTGTTCCAACCCTTTCAATTGCTCCATTTCAGCGTACAGCTCTGCAATCTGATCGGCATAGGGTGAACGCCAGGCTTCAACCTGGAGACCGTATTTTTCAGAACGGTTAAGATTACGCCGCCAGTTTTTCGATAGGGCTGAGTACCTTTGCTCATCTGATGCACCCAGATCCCAAAGAAGGGAAAGTCCGCTAGTGAGAGGATGGGAACTTCGCCGCCAGCCGCCTGCTTTCAGAGCAGCCTCATCTTCCTTACAAGCTTGACGCAGAATGTTCGCCTTCAACAGAATGTGATGCAGCCCAGTTGATACTCTTACCGCTGAAAGAAGTTCGTTTCTCCATATCGAAAGCTTGCCAAGTGGCCCACCAGGAACCCAGGCAATTCCGGATTTTCCGGGAAATCGTCGAACCAAAAACTGGACAATGGCTTTTGGCCTTTGATCATCTCCAAAAGCAGCACAGCGCACGGGCTGCCAGCCGAAAAGAGCGCGGTGTTCTCCCCACAGCCAACTCTGTAAATAACACCCACCGCCCATTTCACTGTAAAGCTTATCCCAAGCACCCTGATCGTCTACAGCCCTCCAGATCACCAAAGAAAAGGTACCATCCAAACGTTCGTGTAATGCGCTTTTGCAGAGCCTGCTACTGCATCCGGAAGATCGGGCCAAAGATGGCACTCAAGCCCCAACTCAGCTAAGCGATGGTGAATCTTTCCAAGAGACTCATCTGTGGACCGAAAAGGAAAAACATAAGGCGCAACCCCTTCTGGAAGACCATTAAAAACAGGCGCTCCGCCGAGCTGACTGATTTCATCACATACAGCAAGATACAAATTCCTACGCCGTGAAATTTCCTCGCTTTCATTGATCTTTCGAATTTGCTCCACAAGCCCGTTACAGGGAGCAGAAGATGCTGGTAGCCGAATTTCGCCCTCTGGATCAGAAGGTGGAATGGCATGTCCCGTAACTCCCCTTCTAAAAAGCCTTGTGATCGCAATAACACTTCGACACAGGGAAATACCAGTATAAGGAACCAGACTTCGGAGATAACGCTTTAACAAAAATATTGCTCCTGAATTTTCATCAATAAAAGAAGGCTGTTCGGGGAGCCTGGCTGCAAACAAGGGATCATTGGCAACCAGCGCGGCTCCGTTAGCAAGCGGCAATGTTTTGCGCAGGCTGAACACAGCCAGCGGCGCACGCCTCCCCAATGGAACGCCGTCTGCATCACGGCTAAGAAAGCCATGGGCATTATCCTCAATCAGCACCGCCCCGGTCTGCTCCGATATCTTCCTGAAAGAAGTTAAATCCTGTGGGAAGCCAAAGTAATTTACAGCTACAATTGCCTTAGCCCCTTCAAATCTGGAAGGTGGGCTTGCGAGATTCAATTTCTCGTCCACGGCATAAAAAAGCACTGTAGCCCCGACAGAGGCAACTGAAGACAGCAACTCCCTACAGATAAACTCAGGCAACGCCACTGTATCGCCTGGCCCAACACCTGATACACGAAAGGCAGAGGCCATCGCAAACCGTCCATAGCTGAAGTAACGGATGGCATCTGTCCCAAGCCATTCTTCTATCTCAAAACAGCCATTTCGCAATGAAGGCGTCGAGTATACTTGGGAAACCAGAGAAGATAGAGAAGCATTCATCGGCATTGATTTTTATGGTCCATATCGTTATTCCCTCTGAAATATTCTTGAGTCAGGCCAAAGCAATCAACAACATGCGGCCGGAATCTAGCGCCCTAAAGATCTTTTCCAGCGATCAGGCAGACAATTTAACAACAATGCAATGTAGAGGCGGCCAATCAAAGGAAATTCGAGTAATGCTTTTCCAAACAATCTAAAAGCCTGCAGATATTGCTGCTGCCTCTGAAAAATACGCCCGCCGCCGTATAGGGTCAGCGCTCTAGCCCTTCGAGCTAATATTTTCCTCATCATACCTTTTGGCTTGAATGTTATTAGTTGACGCTCGATAACCGCTAGTGTGGCGTGAACATTCTTTGTAACTGCTTGGCTGTTTCCGCCCGGATGGATTCGATATTCACCTAACACCTCAGGAAGAAAAATAAACCTTGCCCCTGCTTTGGCAAGTCTTAGCCACAAATCATAATCTTCAGCAGTAACAATCTCTTCACTCTCACCGAAGCCCCCTGCTTTAGAAAGCGGCTCTCGGCATACCATGACGGCTGAAGTCGAGATACAGTTGCCATCAAATAATAATGACTTGTAGCTCGCACGCCGCTCCGGACCATACTCAACATCCCGACAATAGCCGTTATCCCCTACCCAGCGCTCCGCATGGCACACGGCCTCTGCAGCCGCATCACGAAGAGCGGCCAGACAACGTTCCAGCTTCAGCGGATACCATGCATCGTCTGAATCAAGAAAAGCAATATAATCGCCCTGTGCCATCTTGATTCCTTGATTCCTTGAGGCAGCGATAATCCCGTTGTTGTGATAATTTTCCAGTCGGATTCGCGAATCCATGAATGATGCCACTACTTCCTCGGTGTTATCTTTTGAATAATTGTTAACAACAATTGCTTCCCAATTGCTGAAAGTCTGACGACAAAGTGATTCAAGAGCCTCGTGCAAAAATGCGGCATGGTTATAGGTGGGGATAATAACCGATATGATGGGTTTGGATTCCATAAACATACTGCTTAGAAAATATTCATTACTGAAATGCGTGTGTGCGCTGAATTCAGCACTTAACTATTTCAAAGCTGCGCTGACGCCCTAACCATCGCCCGATAAAAGGGAAGTTACCAAACATGGCATCGAACTGACCAATACAACTTCCTTTTCTTCCAGAAAAACTGAGCTTCAGATCAGGGTGAAACAGAATCTCAGTATAACGATTCACCACAACGCCACCAAACACCTCTGAAAGAATATCCTGTTGATTATCACTGGCACGACTCAAGTAGAATAAATCCTTACATTCCCCTTTTATGTGATAGTTCTTACCCAATATAAAATATACCGCCTGAACAACAGGTGTGATGTGAAGGGAATAACAAGCAAACCGGCCCCCTCTGACCAATACCCGATAAGCCTCACAACAAGCTTTCTGAAAATCGGGAATATGCTGAAAAGTTTGCACAGTCCAGTAGCCGTCGAATGCGTTGTCCGGAAAAGGTAATAACGTGGCATCCGCATGCACAAGGGCTACCTTAGTCCCGACCAAAGAGCCTAATACCTTTTGAGCGTGGTGAAGATTTGATCGTACAAAATCAACAATGACCACACCCACATCTGGCCGCTGGCTCAACAACTTCCTCCAATGCCATCCCCAGCATCCGCCTACATCAAGAATAAATGCTCCATGTGGTAAGTTTTCAAGAAATCGGCTGACCTCATAATCCATCACAGGAACCGAATGATGCCTAGCTATATCCAATAGATAATCAACATGCTGCTCGGTCGCAACCTGTTCTCTCAATTTTCGCTCTGCTTCCTGCTCGCTAACGGGAAGGGTGCTTGACCATATACCATCATCACTTAATTTAAGATGTGAAAGAACTGATTGGAAACGGCCCTCGATTGTTTTGTTTATCGGTGCCCGTTTCATACAGAGAAAACCTTGCGACAGAACTTTAAAGTCGCATCAATTTCGGCATTACGATTACCCTGAAGCTCAAAACCAGTCCCCCTCAACCTATCAATACAATAATCAAGGGGTTGGCTTATTTCTCCATCTTCTGGATCAGGCTGAATAATGTCCGGGCGATAGCCCAGCAGGTCTTCACAGCGATCCGCAACCAAGGATGCAACCTCGTAAACAGTTGAAGTCCAGCCCTCCCCAACATTAAACATTCCGTTCCCTAGCATCGCTGAAGGCAGGCTCAACAAATGAGCCGTGGCTCTGCAAGCATCGGTCAAGGTAACAAAATCCCTTCGCTGCTGGCCTGCTGAACGCAGCACAAGCTTTCCGCTTACAACAGCCTGCCTGCACAAATCGTTAATCAACAACATCCAGCAATTTGCATCCTTATGCGCCGGCGCCCCATAACCATTTGAAAGACGAATCACTATCCCTTCAATCACCCCGCGTTGCTGGGCAGCCAGAACCACATCTTCCCCCGCTCGATGACTGGTAGCATATGGATGAAGATTGACTGGGCGTGTCTCTTCGGAAATCACCCCGACCAAAGGGCTGCCATATACGTGAGCCGTAGAAACGTAAATAAAGCGCTTAACCCTTTTGCCAACGGCAACCTTTAATAAGCGGGCTGTCGCAACTGCATTAACCTCCAGGGCAGCAACAGGATTGGCGGCGCAATCCTGTGCATTCATCCCAGACAATTGCACAACAGCATCGATGCCATTACAGGCATTACTGAGCTCAGCCTCCGATTCCCACCGTGTTTGGATAACCTCTGCCTGAGGCAGCCATGGCGGGGACTCTGTTTGCCGCCTTGAGCCCAGCACCACCTCATATTCCGGTTGGGACGCAAGAAACTGCGCCACACGTCCTCCGAGATAGCCGAAACCGCCAGCAATCAGAATTCTTTTCTTCATCGACATAATATTCGGCAATCCTCGACCAGCTCTAGATAGACACAGGAAAAGCAGGTTCCACTAAACCTTCCAAACATGGAAGATTCTGCGCATCACACATGCATGATCCCCCTTCGCTTATCGAGAACATTTCGGGCGCATAAGCCACGACAGCATTAATCATTCAAGCTCGGTGAAATAGTCTTGGATTTGTTGCCGCGTAACAGAACACACGTCGGCCCCTTCATATACTTTTTTGTACCACTCCGCAGTCGCATCCAGTGTTTTCTCCACAGCCCAGCGAGGGTGCCACCCCAGCAACTGATGCGCCCTGTCACAATTCAGCTGTAGCAGCTGTGCTTCATGCTGCTTTTCAGCATTTATTTCCATTGCCGTCACATCTTGGCCGAAACTGGTGAGCATGTGTTCGGCCACATTCTGTACGGTGCGGACCTCACTGGATGGAGGACCAAAATTCCACGCGCCGGCATAGACTGTGGGATTCTCTCTTAAACATGCAGCCAACTTTATATACCCGGATAAAGGTTCCAATACATGTTGCCACGGGCGAGTGGCATGGGGATTGCGCAATCTAATCACTTGCCCTGCATGAATGGCTCGAATGCAGTCTGGAATGATGCGATTCTCCGACCAATCGCCGCCGCCAATTACATTTCCGGCTCGAGCCGAGGCAGCGCCAAGCTCAGGTCGCCCCGAAAAATAGGACCTCGCATAAGAAGAAAAGACAATCTCAGCAGCAGCCTTCGATGCGCTATATGGATCATGGCCACCAAGGCGGTCATTCTCCCGGTAACCCCATACCCATTCCAGATTTTCGTAACACTTGTCTGAGGTGATATAAACCAGTGAGCGCACCGAATCACAATGGCGCACCGCATCAAGCAGGTTGGCCGATCCCATAACATTGGTGCTAAATGTATCCACAGGATCGGCATATGACTGCTTAACCAGCGCCTGCGCAGCCAGATGAAATACAAATTCGGGTTGGAAATCGTGCATGGCGACTGCCAGTTTTTCACCGTCACGGATATCCGCTTCGACATGGTGAATGTGGTGTTTCAACCCCAGCGATTCAAAATGGCCATCTGGACTTTCTGCAGGAAGGGCATAACCCATAACCTCAGCCCCCAACTCATTAAGCAAAAAAGTAAGCCACGAACCTTTAAAGCCGGTATGGCCGGTAATGAATACCTTCCGGCCAGCAAAGGCGGATAAATAGTTTTTACTTACCATCTCACCCACGGAGCCTTCCCCTCGTCAAAAAGATTGTTTAGCAACTGATATTCGCGACTGGTATCCATTGGTTGCCAGAATCCATCGTGCTTGAAAACCATCATTTGCCCATCCCCCACCAAGCGGCGAAGAGGCTCTTGTTCAAACATAAGTTCCTGCCGCCCATCTAGGTATTCGAATATCTCTTGTCTACAGATAAAGAATCCTCCCGAGATGAGCCCTCCCGTAGCTTGCGGCTTCTCATTAAACTCTACCACCTGCCCGTTGTCAGCACTGACCAATTCGCCAAATCGACCGGGGGGACGCACTCCGGTAACTGTCAGTATTTTCCCATGGGCCCGGTGGAATTCCAGCAAACGTTCTAAATCGACATCCCCAACGCCATCGCCGTAGGTCAGCATAAAGCTATCTTCACCGGCAACGTACTTCTGCACTCGTTTGAGTCTTGCCCCTGTCATAGCTTCCAGCCCGGTTTCGGCAAGAGTCACCTTCCAGTCAGACTCAGTATGATCCGTATGAAACTCTATGGATTTTGTACTACCCAAGCCTATCGTGAAATCTCTGGTCAGAGCCTCATAATTCAGAAAGAACTCTTTAATGACTTTGGATTTGTAGCCCAGACAAAGCGTGAACTCATTGTGCCCGAAATGAGCGTAATATTTCATGATATGCCATAAGATGGGGAATCCACCGATTGGAATCATGGGCTTGGGCACATCTTCAGCCACGTCGCGAATACGGGTGCCATAGCCACCACAAAGAATAACAACTTTCAAAGACCCAATCCTCCCAATTGATATATTCCTGCATTTTTCACAGCGATCATAGCAATGAACGCTTAACTAGACAGCTGCAATCAGACAATTTAAGCAATGATGGAATCACTTCCTTCCCACGAGCATCATGATGTCGAATAAATTCAAGTACAGTGGGGTGTCAATTTTCCTTTTAGGATTAATAATGAGGAGAATTGGAAAAACAATTCCATTATAACACCCAGAACAAGCTATCTTGTATTTCATTGATCATTAACGAAATTGGCGGGCATTCATCTTTTGGTACCGCAGACACAATAATTAATCATAAAGGGATAGAGTGCTCTTCCATAGTGATCGAAGAACGGAAGGACACGTTTTGCAAAAGGGATTTGCCATGGGAATAAATGACAACCGTCAATCTCGATTTCCTCTACCCCAGCTTCGCGTAAAACCCTTGCTGCCTCCCATGGAAATAACCAATTTTCTCTTCCTGCGAATTTTCTAACTCCAGTTACCATGGATAACCATATAACTGGGTACCAAACCTTATTTGGCGAGGTTACTACGATAACTCCGCCAGGCTTAAGGACTCGAACCATTTCTTGAAGTGCATTAACTGGATATGGGGTATGTTCGATGCATTCGGAAGATATAACAACATCAAAAGAATCATCTGGAATGCTCAATGCGCATGCATCTTGTTGCATCCATGACACGTTCAACCTATGCCCGACCTCCCTTGAAAGTTTCTCGGAGAGATCTGTTACAGTCATGGAACCCACCACACTTCTAACAGATTGACTTATTCTCCCCGTTCCACACCCCACTTCAAGGCAAGATTCCCCGAGCTCGCGAGCACCCAAATGTTTGCGAATCATTTTAGCACGGCGATAAACATCATAGTCGGACATCCACCCGTCAAAATTATCTCCAATCTGTTCAAAGTAATAATCCTTGTTATCGGGGATATAGTTAGAGGATTTCTTGCTAGTCATAATTTATTTTCTCTCACATTTCATATGTTGATTTTCTCATCGACGATATAATGCGGGCGTCTCTTAACCTCGATATAGGTAGCTCCAATATATTCGCCGATAACCCCCAGGAAAAAAAGTTGGATGCCACTGAACACGGACAATAAAATAGTAAGCGTTGCCCAGCCAGGTGGTAACGAAGTATAAATAAAATACTGAACTAGGGTAACCAACCCCAGCCCAAATCCAAATAAAGCGAATATAATTCCCAGAATTATAGCTATTCGCAACAAACTGCTGCTGAATGAAATGATCCCGCTAAAACTAAAATGTATAAGGCGTGTGAGAGAATATTTACTTCTCCCGGCTCGGCGTTCGTCTGCCTGAAAGGAAATTCCTGAGCTTTTAAACCCTACCCAGTTGAAAAGCCCTCGTAAAAACAGGTTTCGCTCACGAATTTGGCTTTGGAAGACCTCAACCACCCTGCGTGAAACCAAACGGAAATCTGCTGCATTCTCGTAGATGGGAACATCAGATATTTTGTTGATAAGCCAATAAAAAAGCTTGGAACCGATACGTGAAATAAACCCCATATCCGACGATGCCTGCCGAATAGTATAAACAATATCATTACCCTGTTCATATTCCGCTATCATCGACGGAATAACTGAAGGCGGATGCTGTAAATCGCTATCCATCATAATGATCATATCTGAGTCACAATGGTCCATGCCTGCAAGCAAAGACATCTGGTGCCCAAAGCGCGCTGACAATGCAATCAAAAGCACAGAACTATCTGACTGAGCGATACATTTGAGCATATCCAATGTTGCATCTTCACAGCGATCAACTACAAACATTATGCTCGATTCGTAATCCTCGGCCAAAGAGATCAATACGTCCTTTAATTCACCATAAAATGCCTCAATAACATCTTCTTCATTGTATACGGGGCATACGACGGTGAGTGTTTTTTTGCTCATTTACCCATGCCTCACGATATCCAAAGTCTTCTTGTCTTTGTTATATCAGCAAAAATTACAGGTGCATCGTAACCCGGCTTCACAGAAGTTTTTACATTTTCCCTGATATATGATGTATCAATCCCGGCTTCTTTCATCAATGTGTGCAGCAGTTGCCTCATTCGGATCGGTTGCCCACTGGCTATATGATAAACCTCCCCAGAAATGCCTTTCGCAGCAATCATGTTTAACTGCTCTATAGCCTGATCCACAGAAAGATAATCCCGCTGTGAATCCAGATTTCCTACGACGATTTCCTTCGTTTCACCTCGTAAAAATGCGTCAATTTGCCTCTCCACTCTTCCAACGAACAGTCGATCAGACAACCCGGGAGCCAGAAGGTTAAACATACGAGCAATTACGATTTCGATATTTGAGTTGTGCGCAAAATAGATTCCCATTTGCGTCTGGAATGACTTGGTGAGTCCATAAACCGACACTGGCTGAAGGGCCCGGCTTTCTTTAATCGGGTTTTCTTCGGGCAAAACAACACCGTACTCTGCAGCACTCCCAATCAAGACGACTTTCGCATCAACATCTTCTTCAACAAGCGCCTCAATAATATGTCTTGCGCCTAAGAAGTTGACTGAGCAATCCAAGTCATATGCACTTGTGTAATCGCTTGCCATGTGGAAAACCATATGAGGCCTGAGCTTGGCCATTAAAGCCCTTGTTTCATTAGCATCAGTAAGATCACAAGAGTAGTATCCTTGTTCATCCAGATGCCGCCTACCGGTTCGCCAAATAAGCTCAGAATTATTTTCCTGTAGCCTTTTGACCAAGATAGAGGCAAATCCACCCGTCGCGCCTGTAACCAATATACTCACTAAGAAAACACTCCTGAATGAAAACTTATAAAGATGCGCACTAACCTAGGGCCTCAAATAACATTAGCCGCCTACTGGCAGGTATGGAAGTTTTCAATGCACATTCTACCTTGAAATCTGATCACTATCTCCTACGAATCAATAGCCTTATCAAACAACCCCGAAAACACAGCCAAACAGTGCGTTTTCCCGACCATTACCAACCACTATGAAGAGCGAAAGGCATAATTAACGCTCGGGAGAAGCCAAACAATTGTGTCACGTATTATTCCCGGACCCAGCAACTGAACCCAGTGCCTATTCTCCGCAGGTAAGCTGTCAAGCAAGGCTTGAATATTGGGTTCCTCAACCAAAGTAAACTGGTTAGCAGTTGCATCGTATACGTTAATAACTTTAGATGCAGGATAGCGGTCTCCATACTTTCGATCCCACAACTCGCCTTCGATCAACTCCATATTTCTATTGAGGGACACCGTTCGCGGAATCTCATTCGTTCGCATTGAATAGGTAAACACCTCACGAATAACGTAGTTTGCTGTAAAATGATCAATGTGCGCCATCGGCCCAAGTGGACTGTATTGCAGCCCTTTAACAAAAATAGTTTCCTCGGAAGCAAGGGATGCAAGCTGTACATTGCTTCGTATGTTGGAAATTGAAGTGAGCACCGTTTCATTCCAGCGACTCCAATGGTCTCCCAGACCAAGGAATGCAGCACAAAAAACAATTGCAGTGCCGGCAATTAGCCGCTTTGAGAAAAACCTCATCGCGAGCAGCGCGAGAAAGAAATTTCCATAAATTGTTACCCTGTTACCCAAACTAAAGGTGATTTGCGGGTATTTTCCTGTAACAGCAAACATCCCAAAGGCGCAAAGAACCATGATCAATCCAAGAACAATAACTATATTAAAGGGACGAAAGTCATTTTCTTCCGATGTCTTACTCAACCATAGAATTATTGTGAAGAAGAAGACAAGCAATACTGAAACCATCCCCATACTGTTAATGGCTAGCATGGTTTTCAAAATCGCTGACGGCCCTAAGGCTGCATCCCCATAACTCAAAACTTGCATGACATAGCTTTTTGCGACACGCGACCAATCCCACACCGTTGGGATCCGCTCGGAACCAATGTTTAGGAATACTGAAGTGGTAATGTAATATGCAGCATAAATCATGTTAGGAACAAGCATGACGCAAGCGTTCTTAAATTCTCGCCGCCACACAAATAAACCGCAAAGGAAAATGGCTACTGGCGTCGAGCCATAGCAAGAAAACGAAGCGACAAGTGCCAGACCTATTGCAGTTTTTGTCTTACCCTCGGCAGCTAAGACGAAAGAGTATAAGTAACATCCTATTGAAATCATAAGATATTGGCCCACCAGCCAAAGCGTTACCCCATCGTGAATGGGAGAAAGAACAAAAACGAGCATTCCAAAGAACGCGCGCTCCGGGGATGCGAATTTTGAAAAGAATTTGAAAACGAAATAAGAGATAAAGCTGAGATAGAGCGCTTTCAACACTCCGTAGCCCCAAATAGAATCTCCTATAGCGTGATAAAAGATCACCAATTCATAATGCAGAAATGGCGCTGTCAAAAATGTAGAGGGTAATAAATCATCCCATATTGAAATCGAGATTCCCCGGTTGAGTAACACAAAGTCGTCAGTTGCCAAGCCCGTGTTCCATGTTGCATATACGATTACGGCCGCTACTAACAACCAATAGAGATGAGGAATACTCCCTGATGGTGAGGTGGGCTCAGCAGTCATTGCCTAGGGCTCACTGTCTTCGTCGTCGCTATGATCTTTTCAGAGTTGGTAAAGCGCTGACTGTCGTTTGCGGCACATTTACATTCCCAAGCCCATGCGTCCGAAATGATTGTTTTCAGTTCTGAAAAGCCTGGGGCCCAGCCCAGCCGCTCCCTGGCCCTACTGGAGTCAGCTACCAGACTCGCAGGATCACCTTCGCGGCGCGAACCGTAAGTCACAGCAACATCCATTCCGGTCACATCACGCACCATATCAATCACCTGCCGAACAGAAAAACCAGTGCCATTACCGAGATTGAATACCGCACTACCACGTCCTTCAACCAGCCAGTGAAGCGCACGAAGGTGGGCATCACACAGATCCCATACGTGCACATAATCCCGAATACAAGTGCCATCAGGGGTGTCATAGTCATTCCCAAAAATAGCAATCCCGGATGTCCCCTCCCGCGCTGCACGGAGCGCCAGCGGAATTAGGTGGGTTTCTGGATTATGACACTCCCCTGTTTGAGTTTCGGGATCAGCACCGGCAGCATTGAAATACCGTAAGCTCACAGACTCTAATCCATTGGCCAAAGAACAATCCTTAAGTATCTGTTCTACCATCAACTTTGAATGGCCATATGGGCTCAACGGCAAACAAGGGTGCTGTTCATCAATGGGTAAATAGCGAGGCTCGCCAAAAACAGCGGCAGAAGAAGAGAAGATTAGTTTTTTTACACCATGACGATTCATTTCTTCCAGCATTGTTAAAGTGTCAGCAACATTATTCCTATAATAAAGGGTCGGATCCTGTACCGATTCTCCCACCTGGCTAAATGAAGCAAAATGCATGACAGCATCTACTGTTCCAGTGCTGAATACCTCTTTCCATGCGGCAGAATCGCCCAGCTCGCCATAAATAATTTTCCCACCAAGGACAGCTTCTCGAAAACCGGTACTAAAGTTATCCAGCACTAGAACTTCGTGCCCGGAACCCAGCAGCATTTTTACCATATGCGAACCGATATACCCGGCGCCTCCCGTTACGACGATTCTCATTTCATTCTCCGTTTCAAGCAGCTCATTCCCTACGTGCCATTATTTCACCTGGATACCGCATCACAGTGATTGTGAATTAATGAGCTTAAGGTACTTTTCAGCCTGCTCATCAAGGGTGAATTTCTCCATAAAAATCTGGTAAGCCTTGTTCCCCATACGTTCCAAGATGTCCGGCTTATTCAACAATTCTTTCCAGATTTCAGCCAACGCTTCCGGATCCGGGCTCTTCAACAAATATCCCGTCTGACCATGCTCCAGAAGCTCCGACACCCCTCCCACATCCGTTGCTATCACAGCACGCCCCGCGCGCATCGCTTCGAGAATACACATCGGCATCCCTTCAACAACAGACGTTAGCAAAACGGCATCATGTTGCGAATACAGCCTTTCAATATCGTTCACAAAGCCCATAAAGCAAATCTGATTAGAAACCTCAAACCGCTCCGCAAGTTGAGTCAACTCAGACAAATAACCTTTATCCACCTCACTTCCTGCAAATGTAATTCGGATATTATTGATGCCCTGTCTGGCAAGAAGTCCCAAAGCAAAAATAGATAGTTTTTGATTCTTGACCTGCCCGAGATAACCCACCTGAAGAAATTTAAGGATCTCACTGCCCCCTCTCGGTGAAGGAGGCGCTATTATTTGCAAACCATTTGGAATGGTGACCACATTGGCTTTTAACTTGCGAAGTCCACGCAATGAATCTGCAACAGCTTCTGAAACAGCAACGAAAACCCCTCTGCGTTCAATAATTCGGTCTATAAGCCATTCCAAGGGAAGAAACAGCTTCTCAGGAACAGTCGCCAAGTTATGTACGAGGTGAATGATTTTAATCTTACCATTCGCTACCGCGGCGACGGCAGCCATACGGCAAACTCCTCCCCCGGGGTAACCTCCATTATTGATAAAAACAACTTCTGGTCTTTTTCTCGAAAACTCGATTAGGAACCTTAGTAATAAGAGAGTATTTGCAGGGTAACGCAATAAAACTGAAAGTATTCGCCTGGCCAGTTTCACCATCGGAGTTTTGGCTGTCGCCGCCCAGCCTCCAATGTCTGCGGGAGTGATCCATGAATATTTCCGGAGACTTACATTGACTGGAAGTGGACGTTTCAACAAGACACTCATGTCCAAACTGGTATTAACTAGCAGCTCAATGCGGAATTCATGGAAATAAGGAAGGAGGTTGACCAATACCTGGTCCGCACCACCAGCGACATACCCTTCAACTACTACAACCATTAACTTTGGCATCCGCTTACTTACCAGCCTTCAATCAATCGGACACCTGCAATCATGGGGTAATCAAAAGTATCGAATGATAGTTGAATAGAAAACATCCCTTCCAAACTAGTCTTGATGGCGGTTCCGTTCAGCATCCTGAATCTGCGCCACTTTTAATAGTGAAATCACACTGTTAATTCTACTCTCAATTTGATGCAACCCAATCACTTTGTGCGCCAGCTTTCTAATGTGATATTTAATTGGATGCACTTCCCTCGTCCAATCATTTATGGAGAAAATTCTTGTGTTAATGAGGTTATCTATCATCCAGTTCAGAGACTCGTATACCCTGTCTTTGTTTCCTGCGTATGCCTCGACTGAATTACAGAAGTCTGAAATAGGATCGTATTCTTTGAACTCCAAATCGTTTACAAGGCTATCGTGAATTCCAATGAGACCGTTGGTCAAATCTTCGTGAGGAATCTTCTGGTAATACCCCAAGGCATTTTTTTTATCCCTTACCGTTGCATAGTACCTGAACAGCAACTGATGCTTGTTTGGGACTTCCGATGTGTTAAATAGATTGTCCAGTTTCAGCCTTTTTGCTTCCGCAACAAACTTTTCAAACCGCTCCAGACGAATAGGGAATGTATTTTTGTTGTCCTTCGTTCGCCAGAAATCCGGACCATTTGTCATATCCAGCCCATATTTTTCAGGGTCATGATAACCATAAGAACCAGGGAAAAAGACACAGAAGTTTATTGAGGGGTTTACCATACTTAATGATTTTCGATTTTTCTGCAAAAAATTCAGAAGGTCTACATAATCCTCTTCCGTCTCACCCGGCAAGCCGAACATCACATTTACGCTGATATAAAGGCCTGCTTTTTTACCCTCTTTCAGAACCTTTTCCGCATCCACTCCAATCGCAAGGGTTTTCCCTATTTCTTTTAATATCCTTTCCGATGGGTTTTCGAGCCCGTAACCAAGAAGCGTGCAACCCGCTTTCTTCAATTTTTTATATAAAGGTGTGCGCATTTCCTTGCGGATAACGGCATTTTCCAGATTCCATTGCAGGGGGATTTTCTTCTCAATCATTAAATCGCAGAATTCTTCAAGCATCCGCGTGTTTGCATTTGATATGCTATCGCACATCCTGACATATTCGACGGTCGGATATGTTTTGGAAATATGCTCAAACTCTTCCAGAACCCGTTTTGCCGACCTGAAACGAAAAAGTTGCATGAAATTTCTTTCAGTGCAGTAAATGCATTTATTCACGCACCCGCGTGAAACATAACTCGGAATTTGAACTCCTGAACCATAGAGGGAAAGGTCAAAATCACTAAAGTCGGGAAAGGGCAAGGTGTCTAATTTTTTAATATATTCCGTGGGCTTCCCATCGATAACCTTACCGTTGGATTTATAGGCAACTCCGGGCAATGCCCTACCGCTTTCATGTTGCACTTCTTCATAATACGCCAGCATGGCTTGCTCGCCTTCATCCAAACAAACCGCATCAACATATGACGAGCCCAATAATTCGGCTTTATTCCCCATATAATAGGCAACATTTGGTCCGCCAAAAATCACCTTAACAGCAGGACATCTGGCTTTCAATTCAGCGGCAAACAGTTTTGTAACCATGATGTTGGAGTAATAAACGGTAAATCCAACGATCTTCGGGTGCAGTCTCTCTATTTCATCAATATAATGTGAAAACAAGGATTGGAAGTCTTGATAGAACGACAGCATCTCATCTGCATCGTTGACATGATTCCACCCGTTTTTTGCATCCCAATATTCACTATATTTTGCCCCCCTAAGAAGGAATGCCTGAATATTCACATCCAGAACTTTGGATTCAACGCCACGTTCTTTAAGGAAGCTTTTCAGTAAAGCGGCCCCCAAGGAAGGTGCTCCAATGCCCCAGAACGGCATTTGAACAAAAACAATTTCTGTCATTATAAGCCTCTTGTTATCATTAAAACCCGAATAAAAAAATGTGCCAGCTTGCAACATTCAGGGCTTACTCAAAAATTGGCAACCATATAAGAAATGCGCATAAAAGCATGTTTATCTATCAGGAATCAAATCCGCTTTTTTCAGAACTACCAAATAGTCACTGTATTTGACCAGCTTGGTATTCTGGAAAGTCATTATTCGATACAGGAGATAGAAAAGGTTAAATAGCTCTTTCAGAATACGCCGCCTTACCCTTGCGATAAACCCATTTTTGGTCCAATGACCTTTGAGAATGTCATAGTGGTCGTTCGAGCTTTCACTTATCAGACTACCAAGTGACCAGGAGCCATCCAGAAAATAAAGCTCTTCAATCTTGAACCCAAACCGTGAAACCAGCTGGTGCATTGCCATAGGGTCAATCCAGCATGTGTGTTCCGGATTAATCAGGTAGGATCGCTTAAAGCTCACGTAGTGAAATTCGCCTGCATAAAAAGGATTCGGTGTAGAAAGAAGTATCTTTCCTCCAGGGGCCAGAAGCCTCTCTAGATTCTCAAAGAAACCCTCGAAGTTAACCAGATGCTCTACAATGTCCCCAGCCACAATAACATCGAACTGCTTTTCAACGTTGATCTTCCTTGTTACGTCAGCGCAAACAACATTGAAACCCTTCTGCTGCAATTTTTCTACGTCAGACTTTAAATAATCAACGCCAAGCAAGTCTTTTGCTACACCCTTGATTCTCGCATGCAGCCAATCATCAGAGTTATAGAAAGCTTCATCGTGACAAACGCAGCCCAAATCAAGAACTGACTTTCCACAACACATGTTCTCGATGAAGTCGCCCTTGTCGACAATAGAAGATGCGCGCACTTTTTCGACAAATGGAAATTTATTCATGGTAATTTTCCCCTGTTTTTCGCATGCGAAGTTAGCAATCGCCTCATCGTTCTGACGGGATGTTTCTCTTTCCTGGAATACTTGTCGCAGAAGGCTTTGCGCGCATCCTGTACTGGTTGGCTATTCCACCATCCACTTATATCATCCCAATGTAAGCCAACCATTTCTGCCGCCTGCTCAGCTGTATCAGCAATAATGCCAGCGCTTCTTAATGATTCATAATAGGGCTTTGCTGTGGGTAGGAGATGACCCAAACCACCGTGCCAAAAACATATCGTGGGAATATTTAAAGCTAGCGTCTCAAGAATACCCGTTGAGTCATAAGAATGGACAACCAGTCGGCTTTGGGCAGTCAACGCCCTGATGGTGGCCGCACCACTCTCAATCCGCACATGTGGACTGTGCTCTTTCCACCGTTGCTCATCAGACCATCGGAACTTACTGCATGCGGGATGGAGCCGTATCTTAAGTTGTTGTTGAATCGATTCTGGCAACGCCTCAACAAAGCGGAACTGTTCCTGTTGATAAACCCCAAATTCGTAATAAACATCCCAAACCAGCACAGGATCCGGCTCGTGCAACTCAATCAGAAGCAACCCACCATCTGCGTCATAACCAGCCGGCTTCAAAGAGGAAATTTTGAAGTTAAAGGCTGGTACAGTATTAAGATACTCAGACCACCCCCAAGTCAGAAACCTATCACAAGTCAATAGTTCAGGCATATCCGGACACCCAAGATATGTTCCGTAGCTACCTCCGTGCTGCCCTACATAATAAGGAACGCCCATATCTACTTTCGAGCTCGTCCAAGCTTTAAATATTTCATCCGTATCAAAGTTATTCGAAGTGAGAATAAATCTAGGGCTTACTGGCCAAGGCAATGACTCGACCTGTTCAATTAATTGGTTATAACCTTCCAGGTAACAGGTTGGAATAACTTCGGCTAACATAATACGAACAAACCGCTCAAAGCCCTGATGTTTTTCAGCATCGACGCCAAAGCTTTGTCGAATGTCCGTGGCGGGTGATATCGTTTTTAATTTTGGGCTTCTCCATACTTGTGGACATTGCCCAAGACTAAGCTGAAGTATTATTTCTTCCTTTAGTGGCAGGTAACTATTAATTATAAAAGCGTCGTTCTTCCTGCTTAAGCTGGGTAATACAAATCGAGCCACATTCCCAATGAGCCGCTTTAAACTGGCTTTCGGTACAATTTTCTCATCCATCGTTTGCGCAAAGCCACTCATTTTCGGGAGAGGTACAGAATCTATTTCTACCTTGGTATCACCAAAAAAACCCAAGACTTTTGCGTAAAAATTATGGTTCCAAACATCATCGCTACAAGCCCTTATAAAACTCATTGAGTTAGTTGTAGCAAGGCTGTAGCCCACAGATTCAAATACTGTCGTACCCGAGACCTTATAATTCTCCAGGGCCTTAGCAATCGTAAAATAACGATTGAAGGCGACTGCAATGAAGCGCTGAAGCCAATTGCCTAGGAGAATTTGCCAATAGCGAATGCTATATTGTGTATCGTGGAACTTATTTAATTCATCTGCCAATTCAACCAGCAAACATTCGGACAGCTTCTGAACGTATTTGAGATCGCGGTCTTTTTTCCCGGCCTCAATGCCAAATGGCTCCGCCACAATAGCATTCATACCCTTCCAAACCTGCCTCCGATCATAAAGCCGACACCATTCCCCTAAAAATAAGACAGGGCGATCAAATTTCCATGACCGTTCATCTGCTGTAGTTATGAGGTATCGATCCATATTGGTATATTATTCTTGGATAATGGGCATTAGCCTCATCCCACTAGCCCCCACCCCATTGGCGTGCCTTTCTTCACATTCTTATTTACCCGCCGCCCAAGTAGAATATCGTAATATTTGGGTGATAGCCCCATGCCAGGGCGCACGCAGCGCATGTTCTCCGGCGTCAGCACATCCCCTGCATTCAAATCCTGGGCAATATAAATCGAGCGGCGAAAGACCAATGATTTCTTTTCAGCTTCAGTCGGACCATAACTCACCTTCCCCAGTGACTTCCATGCCCGTTCAGTTTCGAGAACCAGGGAATGCAATTCATCCGGCTCCATGGAGAAAGTCGAATCCACGCCTCCATCAGCCCGGTTCAGAGTGAAATGCTTCTCGATAACTGTAGCCCCATAGGCTACGGCTGCCACAGACGCCCCTATTCCCATAGTATGGTCTGACAACCCCACCTCACAGTCAAATGCATCCCGCAGATGAGGAATCGTGAGCACGTTACTGTTCTCTGGTGTTGCGGGATAAGTGCTGGTGCACTTCAAGAGAATTATATCCTTGCAACCTGCATCTCTGGCAGTCTGTACCGCATCATCGATTTCTGCCAATGTCGCCAAACCTGTAGAAATAATCACGGGTTTGCCAGTGGCTGCCACCTTGCGGATCAATGGTAGATAGACATTTTCAAAAGAAGCGATTTTGTATGCTGGAACGTTCAACCCCTCCAAAAAATCTACAGCAGCCTCATCAAAGGGCGTACTGAACATAATCAAACCCAACTCACATCCCCGCTGCATGATAGGCTCATGCCACTCCCAAGGCGTATAAGCCTGCTTATAAAGATCGTGCAAGCTATTTCCCTTCCACAGACTTTGTTCATCACTGATAAAGAAGTCCTTTTCACTGATATCAAGGGTAATCGTGTCTGCCTTAAAAGTTTGTAACTTAACGGCATGAGCGCCCGCCTTGGCCACCGCCTCGACAATTTCAAGAGCCTTCTCTAGAGACTGATTGTGATTGCCTGACATTTCAGCAATGACAAAAGGAGGCTCATCTCGGCCGATTTTTCTATCCTTTATTTTCATGCCAGTTTCCTTTGATGCGTAGAATTCTCAGCCAAAATAGTTTCGCCCACTTCCATTTTACCATCCTTCCAAGCCATAATAGCGGAATCTCCATCGCCGAGAAGAGTCAGGGGGGCTTTCTCCGCATCATAAACCAAGGGAACCTACCAAGAACTCTTTCGCTTCCTGAACATGCAACAGCATGGATAATCTCTCGCTTCCGCATTTCCTCAAGCCCATCACGAATCACATCCATAACTAGTAATAGTTTCCCTGACTTTATGAAGCAATGCCATCGAGGAGGTAACTACCAGCCCGCATTTTTCATACTTACCCTGATAGTCAAAGTCTTCGCCCGTAAACTGGGTAAGAACACCGCCAGCTTCTTGCAGAACAAGATGTGGTGCGCCAACGTCCCAGTCCCTCACACACACATCCTTGACAAAGATATCCGCCGTTCCTTCGGCAACAAGGCATATTTTCAAGCCAATACTGCCGCTTTCAATATAATCCGAGCAATGAAGATCGCGAAACAGGTTTTCGGCCACCCCCTTCGGCTGAGGATAGTTATCAATCAGAGACAATTGCTGCAGATTAGCCAGCTTCACTCCTATCGGTTGCCCGTTAATCGTCGCCCCCATACCCCTTTCCGCCAAATATAGTCGTTCAAGTGCAGGGGCAAACACTGCTGCCAACCATGGCTGCCCATCTCTGATCAGGGCAGCTTGGCATACAAATCCAGAAAAACCTTGCGCGAAACTGGCTGTGCCATCGATCGGGTCGATGAGCCAGTATTTCGGTGGACGATCAACCAATTGGGATGAAATATTCTCCTCGCTAATAATCGGTATATCAGCGATATGCTGAAGCTTCTCCCTAAGGCACTCTTCAGCAATCAGATCGGCATTTGCCTTGAACTGTGTTCCTTCCCATTTGCCGCCAAGATTACCCTCTTGACGACATTTCAGCACCATCGCACCTACCTGGCGCATAGCTAATGCCAGTTCATGTCGCATCAGAACCTCTCACTAAACATTTGCCCCTGCACCAAACGAAATTAATACTAAATTAATTGGAATCTCTCGATTAATGCCAACTCATTCTCGCGCAGACAAGGAAAAGATTGGTCAGGCACACCCTTGATGTGACATAACCATTTAGAAAGAGGTGTAGGGATAGAGCCGGTTGTCGAAAAAATATTTTGCTCACTAGGCCTAATAGAAACTTCCCTCCACAACGGTTCATTATCAAGATATAGGGGTAAATATTTCTCTAAATAATCCGAGGGAATATCTACCAAATTCGGTGCCTGCCCTACCCCCCGAGCAATGATTGAAATAATCTGACATACAGATAAACCATGATCTGTTAGTCCATCCCATATCGAATGATGAGAGGCAAACGGTAGCCATTTTATGAGTGCTCTCGCGATATCCTCGACCCAAGCAATCTGAGTTAAATTATACCCTCCATTAACGCAGATTATGCCTCCACCATCATTCGACCTCCGTCTGTAAAAATCCAGACGCCCAGTATGGTCACCATCTCCAAGAAAAATTGGAAGGCGAAGCGCAGTAGCACGTCTCCCTTGTTGCCTCGACTGAAACAAAACCGATTCTGCTTCCCGTTTACCCAATAAATAGCCACGTGTTACAGCAGGGAGAAGCATCAATGAATTTTGATCCAACCGAGTAACCGGTTGCTCAACAGAAACATCAGGATGAAGACGTGTCAGCCATGTTGACGAAATCATCACGTATAGCGCATCTGAAATTTTGGAAAGTGCATCTGTAACTGCTCCACCATCGTAAGCCAGAAAATCAATAACAATGTCGAAAGGTTCGCTACCCAGCATATTCAGGCCCATGGTGCGATCCATTTCAAGGCATGTCGCGGCAGGAGGGACATTTTCTGATCTTCTGGAAAGTACCGTAACCCGATGCTGCGACTCCAACAAATGATAAACTACAGCCCGTCCAAGCAAGCGGGTGCCACCAATCACCAACACTTTCAATACTCAGTCACCAACTTTTTGCTAAATAAATCGACATTCCAGAAATGGGGCTTAGTGATATTCATCGCTTGAAGAGCTGAAACAATATCATTGAAGTAGTGAGGCTTGAAGATCACAAGATGGTCTACTGGATTATCTAGCATCGCTTCTGGCGGCTCAATTGGCGGCAGCCCAGCCAACCAGGTCTTACCGTGTACGTACGCATCTCCATCAAAATACCTGGGCTTGTGTTCTCTCATCCTGACGCCATATTCGTATCCTCCCGCATAGAATCCAACAGACTCTCCCGAAGCGAACAACGTTGTCAGATTATGTTGAACCCGATCCATTCTTTCATAAAGTAGTTTCGCGTAGCCATCAAGCCTCTCTTTCTCAAAGGCTACGGCATCGACTGGCCAATGGGGTTGATGCGAAGAATTCAGAATCCCCCACAGCATCATCTCATTTCCTGCGCGGGTGAACTTTGCCCCTGCAGACATGAAACCTTGGGCTTCAAAGAGCCGAACCCCATTTTCTTTGCTGAAATAATTTAGATGCTCATGTGCAAGATGATCAAGACTCCCTGTTTCGAAGTAATACTCTGAATTTGGAACAGAGTGAAACATAAGGCCTCCTTCCTTTAGACTAACGCGGCAAGCTGCAAAAAAGGTGTCAAGATCAGACAAATGCTCTAAACAACCATAGGAATAAATTACGTCGAAGCGCTCATTAAATAAGTTGGAGGTGAAGGGCGCATCGACAATCTTCAGACCATGTTTTTTCGCTGCAATTCTGCCTTGCGGTCCAATCTCCACACCAGTAACACTTGCCCCTTTGTCCTTTAGCGCAACCATAAGACCACCAGATCCGGCGCCGATTTCTAGCAAATTGCAGTTTTCAATACTCTTCCCCAATGTTTTCGTGAGACCATCAATCATTTCATTCATGCGGATGCTCGCCAAAGGACTCTCACCCAAAGGAGTGGATGCCATGCTTCCAAGAGAATAAGCAAGATCAAGGGCAGAAGAAATCGCAGGATTCATCAACAGGCGGGGAATGGCATAACGAGGGTGAATACCCAGATGAAAGGGAAGAGCTGCAGGTAACGATGTCTCATGTGATTGTGTGCCTACATAAAAGCAATGCTTCTCAAGGGAGAGAAGCGGATCCATTTTTTCCATGACTAATCTCCTGATGAGTGTTTATTTTTGGGTAAGTTAGACACGAATTCATTATGCCATGAACGCCTAAGCTCTAAACGGTCGCAAAAAGGCAGCAGGCCACTTTCCCGACGTCCTTCATACTTTTTACCCACAAAGCAAACATCGATAAAATCGACCCCAGCAGCCAGCCCCAGACACGCAGTTGTCGAAATGCGCGGATTAATTTCAAATGGCTTTACATCTCCTGCGGCCATTTTGATAAGCTGGATGTTGTAATATCCAGGCACGGGGTAAGCTGCATGGATTGATGCACATGCAGCAATAACACATTCATCATGATCCGTTTCTGCTCTCAGTGTTATACCCTTCTTCATCCCCACTTTGACAGGAACAACGGCGCATAACTGACCATCTCGATCTGCAGCCATCATGACCGTGTATTCATCTCCCTGAAGAAATTCCTGTATGATAAACTCATCGTGCTTGCGACGACTGAGTAATAGATGAGCCTGCAATTCCTGTTCTGAATGGACAATAGCAACACCGCGCGACCCTCGGCCATAACGCGGTTTCACGATACAAGGAAATGGTATACGCTGATACCCAGACAATAGTTTGGTCTGTGGGGCAGGCAATCCATGCTTTTTAAGCAGGGAATTCGATGTGAGCTTATCTAGATGCACCTCGATAAATTCAGAAGGAGGCAGCAAAATATCACACCCTGCATCCTTCCGAGCCCTCGCGACGGGCAGTAGCTCCTCATCCACGCTCGGAATTAGAATATCTGCCTCAATATCATGACAGAGACGGAACAATGCCTTGACGAATACGGGGTCCGAAGCAAACGGGATCTGGTGCCAACGATTGGCTGGCAAAGAATAAGGTCTAGCATCGATATCAGCATCGGCAAAATGCACCTCGTAATGTTCGCCCAAGAGACTATAGAGCGCCTCGGACGCAGCCCCACCGCCACCTGTAAAAAGTAGTTTTTTCATATTATTATCTTATTCCCTTTTAATAAAGCGAAACAATTAACTTACTTTATGTAGTCCCGCCAATGCAGCACAAACCCGATCAACTCCCTTTCCATCAACAATTTCCATACAACGCTGCGGCCAGTCTGCAACAATATCCTGTTGCATTATTTCAGTAAGAGCCTGTGAAATAGCGGCTTCATCCACTGTGTCCTTGTGTCCCAGAAAATATATTAAATCACGTCGTTGCAATTCTTCAGCAATGGGTCTCTGGTTCTCCTCTAGGGTCACAACAAGGGAAGGAAGACCCAAGCAAAGGCGCTCCCAACTTGTTGCACCACTTGCCCCAATTGCCAAATCAGCCTTAGCCATCAGGGGAGCCAAGCTTGGTACAAAACCATGCACATGGAGGTTGGAATGTCCTTTAGCCTGACTCAAAATCGCATCCGCATACGGGCTGGTATGGGATATGACCACATCTACCTCAATATCCGGTCGGTTCAAGCTTAGAAAAGCTGATACACTACGACCAGTCAAGTTATCCACATCTGCTCCGCTGAAATAAATGAAAATGCGCTGAACGGGTCCTGTGCGAGGAGAAACGCATTTATGCCATTCAGCATAGGTGGGTTGAAGCATGGCATATTTCGGCCCCAACAATGTCTTGCAATGCAGGGGCAACTTTTCCGCGTAACGATTGTTCATGTTCGCCACCAAATTCTGATCTAACAAGATATCACAATCGATAGGACGGTCTGCCAAATCGTCAATGGCAAAAACCTTTCCCACATATTGGCGCAACTCTTTGTGCCAACGAGCATCAAGCCCATAGTGATCCACTATTAGCAAATCTGGCTTGACACCATTCATAGCCATTATGGTTTCCTTAGCATCCTGTTGCCAAGGAACCCCCAGCCATTGGGCATGGGCCACATCATTCTTGGCTGGCTTAAAATTGGGGTCTGGCTCTGGAAGCAATGCTACGTCATGGCCTCGCTCCTGAATAAGGCCAGATAGGTGCCCAATGTGTTCGCGGATGATAAAAACAGTACTCACCCTTAGTCCTTTCAGCACATCTGCCAAGGTCAAGCATCGCATCACATGACCGGTCCCCATGTGAATCGACGCATCTACACGGAAAACCGCCCGCATGAATCAGCAAGCCTTGGTTAAAACTGCTGTTGATGCCACAAAAGGTAGTTTTTCACCCGAAAAACGGAAAAGAATATGGTGCCCAGAGATTACTAGATTCTTCACACATTATACTCGGCTTTCTTTAAGACTAGGCCAGATCCGATCTTCCACTACGTAAGGCTCGACTAATTTTTTTAGTTCGGGCCGAGCATCAAGAAAACGGATAATATCACTTAAAGGAATAAGTGGTGCCTTTTGACAGAGCGCCTCATACACTTTTCGGCAAATAACCAAGTCCTCGGGATAGTCCACGGTCAACCGCAAATCCATTCGCGCATATTCGTTGGCTGGTTCAATAATCTCGACCTGAAACTCACTTCGGTTTTCGCGTATATAGCTAGAACAGTGTTCACTGCGATGCAATTTCGTTCCGCGTTCATGAGAGGTCTCAAGCGCACTCATGGTATAAATTTCAAAATGCGCCCCCTCAGGTAGGCCATCGGTAGTAGTAACGTCATTGCCCTTTTCAACATGATTCTTCCAAGCATCTTCGAATGGCTCCCAATAAAGAAAGGGGCATTCTGTCGTCACTCGAAAAACATCCGTGGCTGCTGCAACACGCCCGCAGGCAATCAACCTAGACAGCACGTCTGCTTCGTCCCCAAAAACATATGGAATGCCTCTTGCCTTTGCTACATCTACGAACACTTGGTTCTCGATACCTTCGGAAATACCAAGGACCGCAGTATCAATACTTTCCAGCTTTTCAACCGTATCAAGAATTTGATCAAGAATTGTCTTTCCCGTAATCAGGTTTTGAACAGGTTTTCCATATAATCGGGTGCCTTGCACCCGGCAAGCCAACGCAGCAACTAACTTTCTCATTTCAGGTTCTCCTCAAGAATTGGATCCCCAACTTTGACAGGATGGATCAGTGCGCGTCCAATGACCAGCTTTGGATCGTGAAAACCTTCATAAGAAGGAATAAGAGGGGTTCGCTTAAAATCCAGATCAGCGCAACTCAGTTTCTGACCAGCTGGAAGTTCGCGAACTGCAACAAGCTTCTTGACCGCTTTGTCACGATAGGCCTCCTCCTCTTCGGTTAATGTTGTATCGGACTCCCCAAGCGCTGCAGAAAGTTCATTAAGAGAGATTACGTAGTCGGCAAATTCGTCTGGCTCCAACGCAGAGACATAGTCCTCAACCTCCATGAAACGGCTGATAGTAATGTGTTTCTCAAACCATTCAGCGCCAAGCATCATAGCCATCAATGAGACACCGAATTTCTCCTGACGGTCTCCGGCAACATGGTCCATATAACCGAGAGGCACATCAGGATAGCGTTGCTTGAGTTGAGGTAATCGCCCCAGATTGCTTTTGTCGATTGGCGTTGGTTCAGCTTGAAATCCGTAGAGCAACACCAACTGCTCACGCACGCCCCAAGCATCCAGATCATCCATTAGTGCATCGATTTCGTCTAATGAAACACCTCCGGTAGAAATAAATACAAGCTTACTGAGATTAAAGGCACGATGTATTAATTCGCGATTGAAGAAATCGGTCGAGTGAATCTTGATTCCATCTGGCTTTAATTCCTCAGCAATAGTCATAGCCCGTTTGCCTGAAACGTCGGCTATCAACTGTATGCCCGTTTCGAGGCAACGCTCCTTAATCGCCTTCCAGACAGATATATCCATCTCAAGCTGCTTGAAAAATTCATAATACTGATAGCCGGGCACCGCAACATCGTCTGCATAGACGATCTGAAACTTGACCGCTGTTGCCCCGGCCTTGGCTGCTGCACGCACATAATAATCGCAGTACTCAGGTTTCCCCTCATACCCTTGTGCAACTTCGGCAATAACTTTAACACCCATACTATTAATCACCTCATTCTCTGAAACATGCTGCCGATTATATCAGACTCCGGTACAAATCAGGCTTTCGATCCGGCGTAGTTGCGAACTGTTGCCTAAATTGAGATAGAACGCATCCACTGACTTCATATATGTCCAGTTCCTGTTCACTATAGATAGCCTCCTGCATGTCGCCATTGGCATCGACCAAATGAGAACTGCCCTCATAGTTTAATCCATTGCCATCCATGCCCGTGCGATTGACGCCAACCATATATATCTGATTCTCAATTGCTCTTGCCTGAAGCAAAGTGCGCCAGTGGCTGATGCGGCGCTGTGGCCAGTTGGCGATGTTGATGATGAGGTTACATTGCCGCGCCAAGGCAGAATAAACTTCTGGGAACCGCAAGTCGTAGCAAATGGTAAAACCTATAGTAAATACTCCGAATTCAGCTAGCGCCAGACGATCACCATGGATGAAGTACTCGTCTTCCCCGGCAAAAGAAAACGGATGCATCTTGACATAACGCACCAGCACTTCCCCCTTAGACGAAATGTAAATCAGAGTATTCGCAGCTTTCTCACCCTGCCTGCAGATGAGTCCGAACACGATGGCAGTGCCAGTCCGTTGGGCAAGTTCGCCAAAACGGCTTATGGTTGGCGAATAGCTTGCATCTTCCGCCAATCCGCCCGTATTCATGGAAAATCCGGTAAGCGTCATTTCAGGAAAAACGACAAGACCGGCACCATGAGCATGGGCCTGTTCGACAAACTGACGGCAACGCATGAAATTATAGTCCTTGTCCTCCCATTTCTGGTTAAGAGAGACAAGGGCAAGCCTTAATATGTTCTGATCAGACCCTACCACCTTGCGCATTTCAAATTTTCTTGCGAAATACCGGCTTGGCTGGCCTGCCAACCAGAATCCCGTCACAGGAACCTGCTTCAATCGCACTACGGTAAATGGCACAGGATTCATCAAAAGCAGCTGCAATATGATCCAACTCTGGCTGCTGATGCGACCATGTGGTGTAGAACAGCCCCTGGAATAGAACCCCCCTGGCAATCATCTCCTGCAGCATAAGGGTTTGAAAAGCGGCATCAGGAGCACCCAACGGATTATAGCAAGCTAGTGCGAGAAGGCAGTCGTAACCTGTAAGTTCTATAAAATCGTTTAGGCCATGGGCACAAATGGTTTGCTCTAGTTTTCCCCTGAAGCTTTTTCCCCTTTGCCAGTTGCTTTTAATCATATCATGGCGTTTGAAAGCATTAATCGTGGCCATCATCGCTGCCAGCCCGGTAGTTTCGGCACCGTGTGTTGTGGAAATGAGAAAGAGCTTGTCTTCTCCCTCACGGCGAATGCCTCCCATCTCCATAATATCGGCACGCCCAGTCAGGGCACATGCCGAAAACCCATTGGCAATACCCTTGCCCCATGTCGACAAATCCGGCTCGACCCCGAAATAATTCTGCGCACCATCCATACCCCATTTAAAGCCTGTAATCATCTCGTCCAAGATGAATATCACATTCCGTTCCTTGCATAGAGCTGCGACCTTATGAAGGAAATTGTCACGTGGTGGGTCGAACTTCACCGGCTCCATAATCAGACATGCAATATCATGATTTTTATCTGCTAACAGCGCCTCGACTGATTCATAGTCATTGTAACTGAAAGCTGCCGTCATGCTGCGCACCTGTTCTGGAATGCCGCGATCGCACGGTGTGGTCACAATAAACCAATCATCATAGCTGAAAAAATTATGCTCTCGCGCAATAGCAACACGGTTCCTGCCAGTATAGGCGCGTGCCAGCTTTACTGCAGCAGTGGTTACTGTTGATCCGTTCTTGGAAAATTTAACCATCTCACCTGAATTCACTGTCTCCAGAAACATCTTGGCTGCATCCAATTCGATCGTGGACGGGCGCATAAAATTAGTCCCCCGGGCAGCAGCTTCGCTCACTGCCTGAACTACCGGCTCAAAACCATGGCCGATACAGACGGATGTCAGTCCCATGCTGCAATCAATGTATTCGTTACCGTCCAGATCCCAAACATGTGCTCCCTTTCCGTGTGTAATCGCAGCCGGCGCGTTAATCGGAAAAACATCATCCCCCTTGGAATAGGTATGCCCTCCGCCGGGGATCACCGCATTAATCTGGAGAGAGAATTCGCGGGAACGTGTAAAATCAGTTATCTTGTTCATAATTAAATACTCCTTAAGAAATATCTCGGAACTGTTCGGCTATCAGGAATAAGGCTGCTCGACGCTTAGACACAAGCACCCTCTCTCGCATTATTCACCCGCATTGCCTGTATTAACTATTTTTCAAACACTGAACAAGCTTAGCAGCAATCTAAATTGTATCTGCTGTCATTACTTTGCCCAGCGGGATGGATTTAGCAGCTCAATATCATCTGTTGCCAGTGATTTGGGTGCGGACTTACACTTCATTTTAGCGGCATGAAGAACTTCCTGTACATGCTTCAGGCTATCGATGCCAACCACCACGCGATCAATTCCAGGTTGAGCCAATGCGACTCCAAGGCAGGTTTGCAACGGATTGGTTCTTTGCTCTTTCAGCCAGCTTTCCCAACAATCCCATAGTGATTGCCAGCGATTAAACATTGCCGGCCGATTTTGTGCGCTCATTAATAGCAAGCCTTGGAGAAACACCGATCGAATATGGACCTCGACCCCGGCCTGATGCAACCGGGTTAGCCAACCGGATGTCTCAAGGCGGCGATCAAGTATATTGAACGGCGCCTGTACCAGATCAAGTTTAAAGCGTGGCCAAATAGCATCGAGTTCATCCGGACTGTAAATGGAAATACCGATTTTTCCGACCAGACCTTCATCCCTGAGACCATCCAGAGCGCAATAGAGTTCGCCACCTTGATGGGTGCCGAGCTGTTGAGGGCGATGCAGAAGAAGGCCATAAAGCTTTGGAATTTTTAGCCTCTCCAGAGACCCGAGGACAGATTCGCGCACCCATAAAGCAACATCATCACAGGAATCGGGGACGGCCGGTATTTTGGAGATAATCCGCCATTTTTCCACACCGATTTCGCCCAGGCGCTGTTCACTTTGACCGTATGCCATGGCTGTATCCAGAGTATTCACTCCAGCCTGCCATGCATATTCAAGGATCATGGACACCTCATCACGGCTAACCTGACCAGTCCGATTGGCAATGCCGTATGACGAGCCGAATTGGGCCGTACCGAGAGCGATGCGATTATTCACAGGCAACCAGAATCAAACTGGACATAGCTTATATGATTTCTCTTACCATCACGAAAGCTTCGGCTGCAAGCAGCCCTGATTGAGCTCCACGCGATTTAGTCTGGGCTTCCACGGCCTCAATAGACCGGGGATGAGGGAATGGGCGCATCTCTACCTCATAAGCAGCTAGTGCAGCACGCTTCTGCTCCCAGTAATTACTGATATCAACAAAATGGTTGGGCTGGAAAAGCCGGCCCAGGCCTGCTGGCTCCCATTCGGTACTGGAGGCAGTCTCAAAAGCATATATTGTCCGAACCGGATTCCCCACCATAGGACGGCAAGCAGTCAATACAGCTTGGTGCGTAATGCGATGATCCACATTCAGGTCATTGGCGTGATTCGTATAGATAATCGTGGGGCAAATTGAAGCAATTACCTTCTCGATTTTTTTGACTATATCCAGAAGCTCAATGCCATCCAGCCGATTATCCTTAAGGTCGAGAAACGCAGGCTCTTGGGCTCCCATAATCGCAGCAGCCTTGCGAGCCATCTTTTTTCGAGCTTCTATATCTCCGGCGCGCGCAACCGGATCAAATGAAGCATCCCGGGCCGTCACCCCTTCGGAAAGAAAAAGAAGATGGACATCATCACCCTCTGCAGCATGCCGAGAAAGAGTTCCGGCAGCTCCCAGCACTTCATCATCGGGGTGTGCGCAAATTACCAAGACATTAGCCATAGCCACTCCTTTGTGTCACGCGGAATCCACCCATGACCAAAACGTCGACCACATTGTTCAGGAGGCCGGAGATGGCATCACGAGGCGATAATATAATCGGCTCTTCGTGAGCATTGAAACTGGTGTTAATAAGCGATCGCTCCCCGGTTAAATCACAATAACCCTTAACTACACGATAGTAGTCGCCGTTACGATCTTCCGTGACAACTTGAGGTCTGGCTGTGCCGTCTATATGCACTACAGCCTTATGAACCGCTTTAAAAGCATCCGAGCAATCGAATGTCTTGGTCATGAATGGGGTACAAGCATCATCTGAACACCATCCCTTGTAGCAATCCCCCGCATACTCAACGGGTGTTACCGGTGCAAACGGCATGAATTCCGTACGGCGCAAGCGTTTATTCAGCCAGTCATTCACGGAGTTGTCACGGGTATGATACAGGATCGACCTTGCGCCAAGCGACCTTGGACCATATTCCATGCGCCCATCGAACCAACCAACAACTTTCTCGTCCACGAGATCTTGCACTGTGCTGGAAACCTTGTCCTCCACCCGTACGTAAGACACCTGATCGGAGAAACTCTTCAGTTCTTTCTCGATTTCGACATCACTGAACGCCGGTCCAAGATAGACGCTATCCAACAAAACTTTTGCAGCTCCACGATGTAAATAATTTGCGTAACAGGCGCTACCCAGTGGAAGACCCCCATCACCCATGTGGGGGAACACGTACACCGAATCCACCTCTGGCAACTCTGCCACCCGCTGGTTAATTTTTACATTGGCCGCAATACCACCAGCCAGACATACATTTCGTATATCCGGCCGGTCGATTTTCTTTATCCAGTAACTTATGTATCGAGTCACCAAGTCTTCGCAATGAACCTGCACTCCTGCCGCGATATCTTCCGGCTTGAAGCAGTCTAATTCATCAATCAGCGCCTGATCCAAATTGGTGTAGAAAGGTTTGTATGGAACAATCTTGGCAACAATCGCGCCGTCCTCGAATCCTATTAGGCGCCGGAACAATGGTAATGTCTTGGATGCGTCTCCATAGGCGGCCAACCCCGTAACTTTCCCCTCATGACGGTGAGGTGTGTAGCCAAGGTAATGGGTAATCTGTCCATAAAGAAAGCCTAGGCTATCGATTGATAACAAATAATTTTGCTCTTTGATTCCACTGGCACTGTCGGCAATCGATACGGTAGTCGACTTCAGATCACCCCGACCATCAAAGGTAAAAACAAAAGCCTTATCAAACGGGGAGCAGGCAAAGGCTCCCCATGCATGGGAACTGTGATGATCCAGATACAAAATTTTCCCATCCTGCACCCCGAGGCTCGCCATCCATGATTCGAACTCTGCCCTTGTTTCCGAATCACGCGCGAATTCCGTATCAACGCGCTCAACGAGAATTGGCCCAGCTGAATGATTGTGCTCCATGGCTTGAACAGTCCGCCGCACCAGGCGACGGGAGTAATCAGCATAATCATTGCGTCGGCCATGCCAGCCATATACGAAATAATCAATATCCGATAACGACAGGCGATGCTTGCTCAATACGTAGGCAAGCGACTTTTCCGGAATGCCTTTATACAGCTTTACCCTGTTAAGACGTTCCTCTCCTATGGCATCAAGAATCTGCCCATCCTTAAGAAGGGTGACGCCAGCATCCTCATCGTTATGTAAACCAAGAAAATACATATATAATCCTCAGGTTTCTTCGAACTCTAATTTGTCTATTTCCTGACTCAGTGTAGGCAGAACAACTCCTAGCGTGTCTTCCAATCGTTTGGAACACATTCTGAGATCCACAGGCCGAGGAGCCCGGCCATGAATTTCACTGGATACGCCAAGTCTAACATTTCCCACATCCGGCCCCGCCATCCGTTGAGATATCTCAAGGCCAAACTCCGCCTTAGACATGCCTTCGTGGCTACCAGCGTTGAACACTCCGGTTAGACGCTGTTCCGCGCATGCTACCAGAATAGAGGCCAGAGTGGATGCATGCAGCGGTGAGAAAAGCACATCTGAGAAAAGGGTGGCTGGAGTTCCGTTCCTGAAAGTTGCAATCATGAAATCACTCAAGCTCTGGTGCCCAACTTTTCTCGATGGCCCAAAGAAATTCGATCGAATAACGCAAGCTCGACCAGATGATAGAGCTGCCCACTCGCCAGCCATCTTGCTGAGGCCATACCAGTTTATTGGATTTTCTGTGCCTTCTACATGTGGCCCTGGACAATTGCCATACACCTGGTCCGTCGAAACAGACACTAGATGACATTTCTCAGGAAGGGACCGCACCAACCGTTCGACTATATGCGCATTCTCTTGAAAAGCCCGAAGTGGATTTCTCTCACAGCCATCGACATCAGTATACGCCGCAGTATGGATGACCACGTTAGGCGCTGCATCAACCATCACCCGTGATAATGCTGCTTGATCCATTAAATCAACAGGCATATCCCCCGATGATCTTCCCGTTGTAAGCACATGATGTTTCGACGCAGCATCAACAATAAAAGGGGCCAACCTCCCCCCTGCGCCAGTAACTAAAACTGTCAGCTTATCCGACATTCATATAATGAGAAAAACAACATATAGGAACCAATCGAGCATCAGGTCCCTTCAAGATTGCTAAATGCAGCGATTTCTTCAATGGAAAGAAAATGCGGGTTATTGCCAGAATTGTATTCAAATCCCTGCTCGACGGGTTGCCCCCTTTCCCCCAATGCATTGGTTTCATAATTGTTACTCATTCTCCAGAAAGTAATGGTTGGCCTAATCACATAATGATCCTTGAACTCCAGCGTCAGGTGAGAATCGTCTTCCGGGCACATGATCTCATGCAACTTCTCGCCAGGTCGTATGCCGATAGTCCGCATCGGCATGTCAGCAGCCATGGCTTTAGCCAAATCCGTAATCCGGATGGACGGGATTTTTGGAACAAATATTTCCCCCCCCTGCATGCGTTCGAAACTATCAACCACAAAATCAACACCATGCTGCAGTGAAATCCAGAAGCGGGTCATGCGTGGATCGGTAATAGGGAAATGATCAGCGCCTTTATCAATAAGGCTTTTGAAGAAGGGTACAACCGAGCCACGGGAACCATTCACATTGCCATATCGCACAACGCTGAAACGGGTTGGGCGATCCAGCCCTACCAGACTATTGGCAGCAACAAAAAGTTTGTCTGAACAAAGCTTGGTGGCGCCGTAAAGATTGATTGGATTGGCCGCCTTATCCGTAGAAAGAGCAATAACCTTTTTCACCTTACACTCAAGGGCAGCCTGAATAACATTTTCGGCACCATGCACATTGGTCTTGATGCACTCCATCGGATTATATTCTGCTGCCGGAACCTGCTTGAGCGCTGCGGCATGGACAACATAGTCTATCCCCCGCATCGCCATAATCAGGCGGTCTCGATCGCGCACATCGCCGATAAAGAACCGGATGCTTTCTTGCGGAAACATTTGCTGCATCTCGTACTGCTTAAGTTCATCACGGGAGAATACGATAATCTTTTTTGGCTTGTATCGATTAAGTATGTTTTTAACGAAATGCTTCCCGAAGGATCCGGTACCACCAGTAATTAATATGGATTCCTTGTTAAACATCATTTGGTCGGCACATAATATTTCTCATAATTCATCCTATTATTCAATTTGAGCTGAAGCCTATGCACCAAAACATTGTAATGCTTGGCGCGACACACATCTAATAATTTAAAATCAAACACATCCGAGATATCCATCAACAAATTGTTATTTAGATTGATATTACAACATCCTTTGGATTCTAAAAAGCATAATATACATGCTCACTTTCAATGCGCCCAATCACCTTAATCCTGAGAAGACCCCATGCTGGAATGAGAGACGCACCATAATCAATGATCGAATAATCTCCAGACACGACAAATTAAAAATTGGCAGACACCGCTGGCAAACTCGAGCAGTGCCCTCGTAAACTCTTTTTACATTCTAAAAGAACTGACCATCACGCAAATTCAACATACAAATAAAATATCGTTTAGTCACGGCGTGGCGTTGAAAACGCTTCATGGGATGTCCTGTGGCCCGGTAGTTTATTTGGACGATAACTAAGTCTGTGTATGACGATGAAGCTCACTCTTAATCAACTCAGTTATTCCCTTTGTAACATTTATCTGAGCTTTACCAAGTGTCATTTCACGTAAATTCGCTAATCGCTTAGATACCAGCGGGCTCTCAAGATTATTAAGAAGATAATCAACCTTTTCTGAAAAAACATCTTTGTCCTCAGTTGCAATAATGAAAATAGGATCTGCGTGCCTAACTATAAAATCATCAGATTCACCCCGATTACTGCAGCTAATCACACTCTTCCCCAGTGCTAAAGCTTCAAAACGCATAGATGAATCCAGCGCAATGATTAATGATGAATTTGATATTCGTTCATAAGAAGACAAGCTGTCCTGAGGCTCCAAAATGGCAATCGGACTGTTTTGCAGAATTAAACCAATTTTCCTGATCAGCGCCTTATTTGATAAATGCCTTCCTGGTCTCATGCAATATGCAATCCTAATTGTCGGATGCTCAATTGAATAATAAACAAGGTTTTTTAGAAAATTAAGGTAGGTAGTACTCTTAGGGTGCGCGGGATCCAAAATCTGCTCAATAAAAAGCAGGTCAAATTTAATATGTGAATTTTTTTTATCCCAGCTTAATAGAAAATTGGAAAGCCTACTCGAGCCTAACGCGATTTTATTATCGCAATGCATCTCATAAAAATCATCCAACCGTTTCTGCGACCAAGAAATATAGTAATCACAATAAATGTAGCTATTATAAAATGCTAAAGTTTCTACACGACATCCATTCTGAATGAGAATAATTGAATCTATTCCATTTGAACGAAAAAGATAATATTTGTATGGAGTAAATCCATTGTCGTTTGCAGAAACCAGGACCTTTGAGGTCACACCATCAATACTCGTCATATGGCCAGCGACTTCTGAACAAAGACGCAATGCTAAATCGACAAAATCAATATTGGTCTGTTTCGTCAAAGACCAATAAACACCAAACCGACAATAGTGAGCCTTGAAAACAAGCCCTGCAGGCCTCCGTGAGTAAGGTCTTATTTTCCTAGCAAATCTATTTGAAGACGGAACACGAGAGTACTTGTGCTTTTCATTAACAGGATCGACAATTGCTGCTATATTTACCGAGGATAAGCCCTCTATTATCCCTCCATACACATCTTCACATTTCGTATCCCAATAATCGAAAATAACATCCGTTTGCACCTTATTTTGACGCGAACCGAAGAGTGCACACCATAGCAAATAAGACATTGATGCAATGTACAACGCCAAACTCGGCACTATCCCCCTTGGGGTAAGCAACCACTTACGCGGCAACTCATTATTGATCCCCCCTAGAATTCTCTGTTTCACGGCATCTCTAGTCACTTCATGCGGAATCGAGTGCTCATCAAAGAAAGTTTTTTCTAAAACATCAAATGCATTTTTATTGTGTGCGTATATGTTATCGACCCGTGAATGTATTTCCGCCATCGCGTCCTCAACAATCTAAACAGAAATCTCAAGGAAACGCAGGTCAACCAAGAGTTTCAAACCGTTTGTCAATCTACGAGTGCCATCAGGCATATCCACAGTCCAGGATCGGATCGGATTTTCTTTTGGCTCAAGTGGAAAGGGCATTGTGAAGTCGATGAAGCGATGGGACTGACAATTTCCCTCAAGCCATGCCCCGACAGTATGATAACTGTAGTTGTTCCAGCCGACCCCCCATCCATCCCATGCGTCCTGAGAACCTACCCGGCGATACTTCATCATGACATCGAGATCAAATTCATTAAATTGACTGAAAATATATATAACCCCCCCCTGACGAACACTTGAAATAAGCTTCTTCAATGCCTGGTTTGCTGCTGCGGCATCAAAAACGCCGAGCACCCCAATTAGTAAGGCTACATCGAACTTTTCTCCGCCCTCATCAGGCAAATCAAAAACCGAACCGACATCGAACGTAGCTTCAGGCACTTTTTGCCGCGCTATTTCTATCAACTCATCAGAAATGTCGACTCCATGGAAATGGAATCCCGGAAACCTCCCTTTCAGATAAGAGATCAAAGCACCGGTAGCACAACCGACATCAATCACCTTGCAATTTTCGGTGAGCACCCCTTCAGAAAGTCGCGACTCCAGCAATCCTCCCAGAACCTTGAAATTCTCTTTCACAAAACCGTGATGATCCTGGGTAGTATAGGTATCGGTGCCTCGATAATTTCCAGACTCATCATTTCCCACTTATATTTCTCCATTCAAATCAAATACCAACTGTTCTTCGATAACCCGCATTGCATTTGACGGATCCGGAAGCACTTTGCGACTGGCCTCCCAAACCGACCGCCGCCAGGCGTTACTGCCCACCATCCGCAGCCCATCAGCTAACGACCCTACAGGATACACCGCCTGCGCTAACCCAGATTCTGCCAATGGGATAGAAGACAGCTTTGAATAATCAACATAATATTCAAATACATCCTTACAGATAAGCAGATACAGCATACCAGCCAATGGACGATTCGAAGCTCTGTTAAGGTATGCCAAATCGAGCCCGCAATTAGAGTAACACGTTGCTACAATTCTAGCCGTGCTGAGAGAGGCATTTATATCGGATAGGGTATCCAAGCTTGCCTTGACTCCCACTTCCGCAAACAAGTGAAGAGCAGCGTTGCGCTGCGCTTCTGTTTCCTTCGGATGTGGCCGATATACGATCCTAGACATATTGTCGAAACTGCACAATCGGGAAGCAAGCGATGAAATTGTATCAGCATATCCTGAGATACCCCATAATGGTTGTCCGCAAAACAGGACATCCACTACGTCCGCGCTCAACTCCGGCAATGAAACTTCAACTTCATGTCGAGGAGACCCAGTGACAACAACTCGAGCGTCGACACGATTGCGCGTAAGCCTCGCTGCTTCATTATCAAGCACAAAATAGGTTCCCGGAAATATACCGAACCCCCAGGCCACATCACCCCAGAAGTCCTGCAGAGCATAACTTGGACAAGTGGCCGCTGATGCCACCAGTGCCTCATCCAGCCCGATATCAGGACCAGAAAGACCTACGATCAGCGCATCAGGCTGAATTTGCTCCAACAGTGACTGCGCCGTTGACAACAAAACCAGTGCTTCATCACTATCCGGATCTGTAACTGGTGGAACATCAACCGGCAGAACAGACAATCCCTGACGTGAGATGATTTCTGTGGCCGGATGCATTGCAGCCACAAAAATTTCATATCCCTCTTTATTGTTGAAGTAGCGTGCAACACAGCCAATATTGTGCGCGGCTCCAGGGTCCCTTGCCGAGAACAATAACTTCTTTGCTGCAGATTTCATTGAACTGAAGATTGCATTTTTTTCAGCAAAGGCTCTTGAGAAACAGTCAGGGCATACAATCCGGAGAACTTGCGCCATTCCGCCACATCCGGCTCGACCTCTCGCGCCGATAACTCCGCCAGCGTCAGCAGCGATCTAAGTGCAAGCGCATGCAAATATTCGTGCAAACCATGGGAAAACACCTCTGAGTCTTGCGCAACTTCCCGCTTGTATGAAATAAGCAATTCGGTTCCCAAATGATACATCGCACTATCACTTAGCGGCATCGTCAAAACAAACCGCTCTAAAGCAAGAGCGACATCAAAAGCAGGGGGGAACCAAGAAATCATGGTATCTTCAAAATCAAGGAGACAAGCCGCGCCATCCCTCTGATCAAAAATAACATTCGAATAATTCAGATCGCCGTGAGTACACTGAGCGTCAATATCCGAAGAAAATAGCTTTAGCAGCCCTTCCTGCTGGCAAACAATTTGTCGCAGCAAATCAGGATCCGGCCCATAGTCATCCCCGGCAACGATCCTACTTGCTCTTGCCTCCAGAGTAGCAAGCCGAACTCGAGTCGCAGAAAGTGCCCTTTCCTGATTAGGCACACTCTTCAAAGCTAGATGCATCCGTGCTATCAATGCGCCAAGTTTTTTGATATCGCTACCATTAGCCTCCGCAAACCGGCTTGGAATATAGTCATAGACAAGCAGGAAACTCTCATCGTCAAAGGGCCTAGGAAAACCCGCCCGGATAAGACTGCTTTGCACCCCCTGACTTACCACATGCGTTGCAACTTCATCAGCCTGCAAAAAACGCTTCAAATCGTCAGCTTTGACCAACTTCACAAAACTGGAAGTATCGTTATTACTATGCAAATAGTAACGATGTCCTCCCGAAATTTGTGCGACACACCCTTGCCCCAAGGCCTCACAAATCCTGTCAGCCATGGCATCTCTAACACTATTAAAAAGCGCTTCCTTTGGCCTTAACTCTGCAAAAGCTGGCTGCCTAGGAAGTTGGAGGTTCAATATCACTCCAACTGATAGGTTGGCCGGCAATTAAGCCTTCTCGGACCGTCCAGCCCTCGACGATCTCCCAATGCTCAACCGGAATACCTGCAGCTGGAAATGAAAAATGGACACTCTGAAGACGCAACTCACCGCCTGGAGCCATGTCTTCACGCGCAACCAGACCCATACGATAAGGATGTTTCTTACTATCCCGGCGAAGATAACGCATATTTGATCCAAGAGCGGTATGAATTCGCCTGCACCTAGCTAACGTTTCTTCAAATTGCGAAATAGGCAAAGCATGGAACGCATCCTGATCATCCTGCATGTCGTCCGGAATAATACCCTTTTCTATAGCCTGTGCGCCAAGAGCGACAGCTGCATACAACATTTCATCACCAGCATGATGATCAGATAAACCGACCGGTCGATCGAACACCTTCTGAAATGTGGTGAGCATGCGCAAATTGTGGTTAGTAAGTGGGGACGGTGGAGCCTCAGGGCTATGTTGGATCATTAATTCGGTCGCTCCAGCGTCTTCTGCCCACTGAATTGCGCGTGCAATTTCTTCGATAGTCGATTTCCCAGTATCGATAATAATCGGAAGATCGAGCCTTGCCACATATTCGATTAATGGCCTGTGAACTATATTCGATGAGGCAATTTTCAAGGCACAGGCGCCTATATCACGTCCAAACTCAGCACCTTTGAAATCGTATACTGAGAGCAAAAAATTCAACCCTTTCGCTTTACACAAACCAAACAATTTCTCGTATGAACTTAGCGGAACCACTTTTCTTTCAATCAAATCACGATTTCGCTCTTTCAGGGCTGTACCATCCATCCCCAAATAAAACTCGTCGGTTTTATCATCTAGCGCGATATCCGCATCGTGAAGAATTTCACCTTTAATCAGGTGAGCGCCCGCCGCATGCAGCCGCGTGACTAGGTCTTCAGCTATCGCCATATCCTTGTTGAAGAAAGTGCCAATATCAGGAAAAAACAATGGCGGAGTATCCACTCCTACAGACTGGTCACCAATCATAAACCCTTTCATATCAACATCCTTTCTTTCCCATTAATCACCAAGATACAGCAACCCCCGACACGGAATCACAGTAGCGCTTCAGCAACCTTCCAGTCAAACTCAGTATCTATGTCTATAGCCTCACGGTCAGAATCAATAATCAAAGGAACCATATCCTCAGAATAGAACGATTTGTTTCCTCTAAGATATGCAGGGGAAACAAGATAAAATGCTCCATTTACGACATACGCCTCTGGTAAATCTTGGGATCGCTTATTCAAGCCACCACCTGCCATGAATGGCTTCATCGTTGACCCATTGACCTGAACACACCACATCGGATGGTAATGTGTAGAGGATATCCCTACTACAGGACGACGATCGCACTGCTGAAAAAGCTCGATACCCCTTGTCACAGTTTCGTGGCTTCGAAACGGGGATGTCGGCTGAAGAAGCATAATGCCATCCACAGCCCCCCTCTCGCTTTCATACCAGTCAACAGCGTGAATCGCCACATCTATCGAGGTTACTGAATCTGTTGCTAGCTTTTCGGGGCGCAGCCACGGCACCAGCGCACCAGCCTTCTTGGCTACTTCTGCAATCGCTGCATCATCAGTTGAAACCAGAATGTCGCAAATCATTGGCATACCTTTAGCGACATCTATGCTCCACTCAATCAAAGGCTTCCCGCCCAGAACACGAATGTTTTTCCCAGGCAAACGCTTGGACCCGCCGCGAGCCGCAATCAAGGCAAGAATCTTCATTATATCAAAAACCTCCGCAAAATATTCAACCCCGTATTGCCACTTTTTTCAGGGTGAAACTGGCATCCAAAAACATTATCCCGCCCAACAACAGCAGCAACTTCGATTCCACCATAAATACAATTTGCCACGCGATGTGAAGGAACTAGCGGAATTGCCATAAAAGAATGTACGAAGTATACCGCCTCATCTTTCGGCACCTGATCCAGCAGGGCCCCGTGCCAGTCATTTCGTCCGAACGGAAAAACCAATGTGTTCCAGCCAATGTGCGGAATCTTCTGGCGTTGCCCATCAGCAGTCGTTAAAGGAATCGGCACCACCCGCCCAGGAATCAGCCCTAAACCTTTGGTGACACCAAACTCTTCACTCCCATCGAACAGCATCTGCATTCCCAGACAAATGCCCAACAGGGGAAGTCCACGACTGACAACTTCATGAATGACATGAACGAGACCTCGACGATGTAGCTCAGCCATCCCATCAGGAAAACTTCCAACCCCCGGCAAAACCACTCGCGAAGCTTTCAGTATTTCATTGGGGTCTGAGGTCACATTCACCCTTGCACCACAATGCTCCAAGGCCCAACGAACGCTTAGCAAGTTACCCATCCCATAATCAATAACGGTTACTTCAGGGTGTTGCATATTTGCGAACCTCAATCCCAGCTGCCTCAGCGGCGCTTCGGATATCACCAATGGTCGAGCGCTTATAATGAAGGATATCGGCCATGGCAATGGCATCGGCCCCACCCTGCTGAACCGCATCAATGCCATGTTCAGGCTTGCCCATGCCACCGCTAGCAATGACTGGCACACTCACTTCACTCGTCACAGCGCGAATCAGTTGTACGTCATACCCTTTTCGGGTCCCTTCACGATCAACAGAGGTCAATAGTATCTCCCCTGCCCCCAAAGCAACGCCCTGCTTGGCCCATTCAACCACATCCAAACCGGTTCTCTCACGCCCATTGTCAGTATACACTTCCCATCTACCGCTCCCAACTTGCTTGGCCTCGATGGAAAGGACCATGCATTGGCTGCCAAAGCGGCGGCTTATATCTGTAATCAGCTTCGGATTGGCTACTGCCGAAGTATTAACCGCAACCTTGTCAGCACCGAATCGCAACAGGCTCATCGCATCATCAGTCGTTCGAATCCCGCCCCCGACAGTCATTGGAACAAATACATTCCGCGCTGCTTCCTGAACAATTTCGCCAAGACTGTTCCTGCCATAAAGACTTGCTACGCAGTCCATATAGATAAGTTCATCAGCACCCTGCTGATAATATTTCATCGCATGCTCGTTCGGTGAACCAATCACACGAAGGCCCTCAAGATGAATTCCCTTAATTAAATTTTCTCCTTTGATATCGAGCCTGGCAAGCAACCGCGTCTTCTTCATTCAATAAAAACCCTCATCATCCCCGGAAACCATTCAAGACAGACCTCTTCCACGCAACTCAATCATCACACCCTGTGCCGGCAACATTATGGCGAAGAACCCACTCTCCACCAATCTGATTCCACAAATGCGGCGACCTCAGCCCATCAATGGTTTCACGAAACTTATCTTCTGTTATATCAAGATACTCCAGAACATCAGAGAAGAACGTCTTGGGGAACTCAGCATCATACCGACCAACCAGCGCCACCCCCTCTTCACGGGTTATTTTACCGTTCCTTATTTCCTGAGAGGCATCGTAGGTGGCTCTTCCGATCCCGAACTTGACAAGCGTGGTATAAAAATGAAATGGAACCATTTTGTCATCAATCTCGGTGTATTTTGAATATGTTCCATCAGAACGCTCTCTTGCCGCCTCAAAACCAGTGTTTTCAACAGCATAGTAGTAACATTCCTGAGGATCCCACCTCTCAAAATAGCCCAGATATAGCACTGATTTTTTGTTGGCTTTGAGATCATCTTCCCCCAGCGGAATATAGGGGGAGAATTCAGAAAACTTTACACCATAATTATCTAGAATATCTTTAATCTTCATCCCGCCCATAATCATTTCCATAGGGTCATCAATACTAAAAAACTTTTGATCCATTTCGCTCTTGAAATTATCTTCAATTCTATTTCCGTATTCAGCCTGATTTTCGCCATATACGATGAGTGGAATATTGAAATTCTTCGCGATCTTTGGGCCGATTATTTTTTGTCCGTGAATGAAGGGCTGAAACGGATGTCCCAAATTTAGAAACGCCAATTTCGTTAACAACCTGTGCAGGCGTCCATTGGGCGAATACAACATATTGTCTATGCCGCCGACATTAATAAGGCCTTGAACATTCTTCCAACCGACATCGGTATATAGGTTGGGAGCCCAAGTTACCGTTAAGGGATTCATGCCATACTTGTATTTGAGAACATGAGCCGTGAAAGAACTGTCTTTGCCTCCACTGCTCGGCACAACACAATCATAAGACCCGTCGTTTTTACGATACTTTTCCAGAATCCTGAAAAGCTCCTCTTCTCTACTCTGCCAATTCGTATTCTTCTTCATTTCGTTATAACGACAAGCATCACAAACACCATCCTCATCAAAGGAGATGGTGACTTTCTTCTTATTGGTATTCTTAAACTCGACAGTTGAGCTTGGTCTTTGATTGCTAATTACGCATTTTTTGCAGAACCTGACTTTTCTTGGCAGTCCGTAAAATGCTTCAAGTTTGTTAATCATGGAACAAATCCTTATACATAGCCTCGCTCTTCCCTCCGAACACATCGTTAGTGTCAAATCGTTTTAATTGCAGATATCCACTTAAAATATCAATTTCAGAATTGAGGCCGCGCATCATAGTCATCCCAGAAATGAAATTATTCTTACCGGCGGCTTCAAACACAACATCACTGACCGCACTTTCTCCACCATATGGGTACGAAATTGCCTCTATATTCACCCCCGTAAAGTTCATTAATGCCGAGCGAGATTCTGCTATTTCGTGACAAATTTCTTTTTTGGGAAGACAGGCCAAAGGAGAATGAGACGCTCCGTGAGAACCTAATGAGTTCCGGCTGGCAATATCTTTTATTTCGTCTTCTGTCATATATAAATTAGCCGCAAACTCTTGCTCTGATGTAATGCAAGCCTCAAATAGTTTCTGCACAACACCCGCTCTTTCATGCGCATTTAGTAAAAAGTTGATCAGGTATTTAACCTTTGCCGTTTCTTGATTATCCCAAATATATTGGTTTTTTATGGCTTCTCCTGTGACTGCGTCCAGCCTCGCGCTAAACGCCACAGGAAAATAACTCAATATTTCATTTACATCCATTACGCTTTGAATGTGATGGAACTTATGTACATCAAGCACCTTGTTTCGCCCAAGCGTAAAACTGGATATATAGAAAGCGCCAGGAATTCCCTTCCGATCCAGAATGGAAAGGCCCAACTCGTAGGATTCTTTTAGTCCATCATCAAAAGTAATTAAACACGACTTGGCATTGAGCGACTGGGGATCCTTATTCCTTATTGCGTGATGAAGATTTTCTAATGAAATAAAACAATAACCATGGCTATGGATAGATTCGAGTTGTTTCTCAAAAGCACTAGGGGTGATGTTGTAAATACCACAAGCTGGCAATAATTCACGTATGTAATGGTAGTTCACGATTAAAAGCTTAAGGCCCATATTCTTCCATCACCCTCTTCAACACAGTTTCAGAAAAATCATTTTTTCTATAAAAAAACTTTTGATCCTCTTTTTTCTGCAAAGAAGGCTGAAGCTTTCCTTCCAAAAAATCCTTAATTGTATTCGGGAACACCTCTATCGACTTCTTGATAGTTTTAAAGCTTATATCGTAATAATTGTCATATTCGGAAATGTCCGGGGTGACAATTTTCAATATTGCTCCCGCATCTACCTTTAACTCAGCCAAATGAATGGTGGCCCCGACAAATTCCAATTCATCATTAAAAAACGGCCAAAATAAAGTTGCGCTTCCTCGGTAACGGGGAGAGTACCCAAGATGCAAATTGACAACATGCCCCGCATAAAGATTCAACCATGCTTCTGAAAGAATCCCGGTTCCGAACAATAATACCACATCAGCATTTTTTTCCTTTGCCCACCGTATGGTTTTCGACTGATTAATCTCACTTTTGTTGATTCTAAAAACTGGACTCGGGGGAAATGAATCAAATTCACCTAGGTATTTTTCTTCATAGGCTGCCAAATTACGAAAGTGGTTCTTAACAAGCACACTCTCTTCTATCTGTCTCTCAAAATAATCATTTTTGGGCTCTGAAATAATTCCCGCGACATCAAAAAGCTGTGCGATTTTATTGGCAAAATAAATGTGACGGGATGAATTGCTTGTCAGGATTAACGCTGTGGTCATGAGATCGTTTGCCCTTCCCTGGAATTTCTGCTTTCACTACCTGGCTACGCCTCTTGGCCAATCAACACCAATAACTAGCCAAAGCGCACTAAACTCAGCCTATGATTGCGTGATTATTAGATGTTTTTCCTGCGCCCGTTCTAGATCGTCAGCTTGCCCCACATCCAGCCATGGTTCATGCATAGGGTAGACGATAGTACGCGCCGCTCGCTCCTGAATACGACCGAATAATGTCGGCATATCACAACTCTCACCGGCATTTAAGGCATCTAGAACCTCCGGTTCCAGCGCATATACGCCAGCATTAATATGGCTGCGGGAAATGGGTTTTTCTTCAAAACCGATGATGTCTACACCCTTGGTGTGGACAACGCCAAAGGGATGCTGCCACTCGTGCTGACGCACGGCCATGGTGGCCGACGCATTGTGCCTTGTATGGAAATTCAGCAGTTCGTCATAGTGAATGTCAGTGAGCACGTCACCATTGGAAACAATAAATGGCAGCTCCGGTCGCGGATTCAACAATCCAAGAGCTCCGGCAGTGCCGAGAGGCAACTCTTCCCGCAGATAATCTATTTTCACACCCCACTGGCTGCCGTCACCGAAATAACTTTCGATCATATGCCCAAGATAGTGAATTGATAAGGCAAAATTCTTGAATCCTTCCGCACTAGCCCGCTCGATGATGTGCTCCAGCATCGGCTTGCCGCCAATCGGCAACATCGGTTTAGGGCAATTATCAGTATGTGGTCGTAATCGAGTCCCTTGCCCCCCTGCCATAATCACCATCAGGTTAGGGCGCTCTGCCTGAGTAATAATCATTTTCAGGGTGTGTAGCCCTACAACATTATTCAGATCATCCACAACGGGTATTTGGCGAATTCCGTTGGTTTGCATGATCTGAAGCACTGTATCACGATCAAACTGAGGGGGTACAACCAGAGGATTGGAATGAATGATCGAGTCAATCGAACTACCCATATCTAGCCCACGCAACAACCCACGCCTGATATCACCATCAGTAATGGTGCCGAGTAAAGCACCGTCTGCCGAGATTACTACGGAAATCTGCAAAGCCGATTCATCCAGATTTCGTATTATCTGGCCGATAGTGGCGGTTTCCGGCATTAATGCCTTTTTCCAGTAATCAGAAGAAGCTTCGGACGACTTTGTTAATGCACTCATTTGTATTGATTCCCCGTCAGCCGTCAACGATACCAGCCATCTCTGGATTCCCCTCTGAGGGTCATCGCCTTCCTGAGTAGTGCCTGATTAATTGGCACTTCAGCAAGAACTGAAGCGATTTTCTTTCCGGCATCCCCCAGATAATAGGGGTTATCCGTCATCCTGCATGCCGCTCGAAACTTCTCTTCATGCAGACAGCGGACAATGGCCGCAACAATTTCTTGGTCGTCGTAACCCGCATCAATTACGTTCTCACCACGCAAGCGGCCTTCCTGTCGCGAACCTATATTCACTGTCGGGCACCCAAATGCTGGCGTTTCCTTGACTCCGGAAGAAGAATTGCCAACACAGACAACCTTGATCGCCGAATCGCGTGCCAGCGCCAGCACGCCATGATAGAGGTGGCGCCCCAAAGAGCTGTGAACCTGGATTTCCGGAATAGATTCTCCTGCCAATGCAGTCAGGCCTGCGATAATGGTGCGTCCACCCGCATCGTTGTTGGGGTAGGTTACTATCATCTGGACGCCTTGTTCAGCGAGATGCCGTATGGCTTTCAGTGATGGCTGCAATTGTGCCGATGCCTGCTTAAACTCGGTGGTTACCGAATGTTGTGTGAAAAGCACAATGGGGCGCGCCAGGTCCAGCCCCAGTTTTTCAGCCACCTCTTTCCGTGTGGCATAGCGTCCCTCAGAAATCAGGTCAATCGCAGGGAACCCCACTGTATGGACTCGCCAAGACTCCTCGCCCATAGCAAGAATCCGGTTAGCGGCCTGCTGATTGGTTGTGAAATGAAGGTGAGCTAATTTAGTCATTGCATGCCGCACGGAATCATCTAACGCTCCGCCCTCGGTTAAATCCCCGCCTTCTATATGCGCGGTAGGAATATTCATCTGGGTGCCCGCAATCACTGCCGCAAAACCCTCGAAACGGTCTGCGTAGACAACCAACATATCCGGCGATAATTTTTCGAGAGCACTACTGATAGCAAGCACACCAGAGCCGATTGCCTGAGCAGTGGATATCCGCGAATCCACATCCATCTCTATCTTCACCTCAGCATCTATGCGAAACCCATCATTGCGTATTTCTTCTAGAGTGCATCCGAAATTTTCATCCAGATGCGCCCCCGACACCAATAATTGGTAATCTAGGCTAGGGTGAGCATCCACAGCTTTGAGTATGGGATACTGAAGACCATATTCAGCCCGATTCCCAGTAAAGAAGGCGATAGTACGTTGGTTCATACTCACTCTTTTCTCATATTTAATATATGGCTGAGCCCCTGCCGTAACGAAGTCCTCGGCTGCCATCCACAAGCAGAAGTAGTATCAGAATAATCTAAGACTAAACAGGATTTCCGGCCTGATACACACTTAGCTTCAACCTGCCTAGTGGGTTGGCCGACTATTTCCAAAACCATGCTAGCCAAAGATCCTATCGATGTTCCTACTCCCGTTCCCAGATTAAACACCCTTCTTTCATTGTCACCTTTAGAATAATTTAGGGCTAGTGCCACAAGACCTTCAGCAGCATCCTCCACCCAGATGAAATCCCGCCTTGGACTCGTATCCAATACTTTCAACGAACCTTTGCTAGAAATTTGCCTCAAGATAGTGCTCAATACATTCCCCTTTGACATGCCAGGGCCATAGATATTAGCCAGCCGCGCCACAACTCCGGAAGGTGATTTCAACACGGCTAATTCTGATAGTCGTTTAACATGCGAGTAGGCATCATCGACCTGAATCGGATCATCAGGGAAATGTGGCCTAATATCCGCATCACCATAAAGCACCGATGAAGATGCATAAACCACCCGGCGATAACCTTTTCCTAATAGCGCGGCAAGCGTAGCAAGAGTTTTCTCTTCGTATGCTTGGCCAGATTGGGTGGCGCGTACTCGTTCATTCTCTTCGGCCAGATGTATGAGCACATCCCCTGTCGGAGATAGTGAATAATCGGAGACTCTGCACCAACCAGAAATATTCTTCCTTGTTACTGGAATGGCCTCAACATTCTTTTGTGCTACAAGCAACCGCAAAACGCAACTGCCTACAAAGCCGGATGCTCCAGTTATAACAACCCTCAATGGCCGCATCTTGATTCGCTAATAAACATCTGACCTCTTGAGCTGACAACCGCCCCGAATGGGGACTGCAGCAATTTTTCCCAACAGGCTCTCGTAATCCAACGCAGAAAACCCCCCTCCCCCTGGGCGCTTGAGCCATATGTTTTGTTCACTTAGTATTTGGCCTGGCTCAATATCCTTGATTGCCACCACTGAGGCAAACGCAAACGCAATAGTGGGGGCCTCCGCATCAATCGGAACCTTCTCCCCGCCTCGGGCTGCAAAAATCGTTTTAGCGCCTTTAATTAAATCCGACAGGGCAATCGGATCCATTGAACACGCAATATCAGGACCTGGCCGATCCATACGATCTGTAAAGTGCCTCTCTAGAATTGATGCCCCCAAAGCCACTGCACCGAGACAAGTATAATTTGATACAGTGTGATCCGACAATCCAACCACTGCATCCGGAAAGGCTTCTTTTAGATGCCTCATGGCCCCTAATCGAACTAGTTCAGGCGGTGTTGGGTAGACGTTGGTGCAATGCAGCAGCGCATACGGTAGTTTGGCTTTACGAAGAATCTCAACCGATGGCCGCACGCTATCGATAGAATTCATGCCTGTACTGATTATGACTGGTTTTCCAAAGCTTGCGATGTACTTAATTAATGGGTAGTTGTTGCACTCTCCTGAGCCAATTTTGAAGGCAGGAATATCAAATTCGACCAAGCGGTCTACCGCAGCCCTTGAGAAAGGAGTACTGATAAAGATTGCGCCCCGTTTATGGATATGATCCATTAATTGTCTTTCTTGAACCTCGGAAAGGGCACAACGGGCCATAATCTCATAGATTGATTCAACTGTATGACCGGGGATTACAGATTTTGCTTCATCAGACATCTCATCTTCAACAATATGGGTTTGGTGCTTGATGATTTCGGCCCCCGCATCAATGGCTGCGTCAGCCATTGATATAGCCGCTTCTAAAGAACCTTCATGATTGATACCTATTTCGGCAATAACAACTGGCGGGTAGTCTTCGCCAATCATTCTGTTTTGTATTTGGAACTCAACCAATCCATCTTTGCTCATAAGTTATAAATATCCGACTTGTAGTCGCACAAATTATCAGGGTGCGTGAACCATTCGGCAGTTTCAAGCAAGCCGCGTTTAAACCCTTCGCGACCGCCATAACTGGGTTGCCAACCAAAGAGTCTCCTAGCTTTAGCGTTATCGGCCCATAAGCGTTCCACCTCAGAATTCTCCGGACGCAAGCGAGCTTCCTCCGTGATGATATCGATCTCGGCACCCATAGCTTCAGCAATCAACCGGGCCGTGTCACCAATAGAAATCTCAAAATTACTGCCGAAGTTAACCACTTCGCCCAGACCCTGCTCGGAATTCAGCGCGGCGATAAAGCCATCCACCGTGTCCCTCACAAAGTTGAAATCTCGCGTGGGTGATATCGCACCAAGTTTAATCTGCCGCCGGCCATTAGCAATCTGGGTGATGATGGTCGGGATCACAGCACGAGCGGACTGGCGTGGACCATAGGTATTGAAAGGACGAGCAATCACCACAGGTAGCCCGAATGATGCATAATAGGAATAGGCCAACTGATCCGCAGCAATCTTGGTGGCCGAATATGGAGACTGACCCTGCAAGGGATGATCTTCGGTAATCGGCACAAAACGAGCCGTGCCATATACTTCGCTGGTCGAGGTATGAACCACCCTCTTAACCCCTAGTTCGCGTGCAGCTTGCAAAACATTTAACGTTCCTTTGATATTAGTATCCACGTAGGTGTCGGGCGAATGATATGAATAAGGAATGGCAATAAGGGCTGCCAGATGGAGCACCGCATCGCAACCCTTCATCGCTGCATTTACCCCGTGTGGATCCCGGATATCACCAGCAAAGACCTCGAAATGACCTTTAACCTCCTCTGAGCACCGATCCAGCCAACCCCAGGAATTAAAAGAATTGTACAACACAAAAGCACGCACATCATAACCAGCGCGTACCAAAGCTTCGGTGAGATGAGACCCGATAAACCCATCGGCACCGGTAATAAGTAATTTTCCACGAGTTAAAGCATTCATTTTAACGTCTCGCTTATCCAATAATATAGATAACATCTTGTGTGGCTAATGCACATGTTATTGATTGCTTTTTTCATTCACTAGTGCCGCCATCTTTCTGAAGGCAGGACTTCTTTCAATTAACTTTTGATAAGAACCATGGGCTGCCACCTTGCCGTTTTCAAGCATAACAATCACATCACAATTCTCCACAGTGGTAATTCGGTGTGCGATCAAAAAAACAGTAAGATCCCGGTTCAGACTATCAATTGCTTCCATTACAGCCCTTTCCGTCACAGCATCTAGGGCACTCGTCGCTTCATCAAAAACCAGAACGGTAGCATCCTTATAAAGCGCCCGCGCAACACCAATGCGCTGGCGCTGGCCTCCCGACAACCGAATACCGCGTTCGCCAACGACAGCCTTATAGCCATCCTTTCTACTCTCTATAAAATCAGCCAGTTGAGCCTGCTGTGCAGCCCTCCGAACACGATCCATATCAATAGCCTCGGGTGGCAAGCCAAAGGCAATGTTTTCTGCCAGAGACCTATCGGTCAAGAATACACTCTGGGGCACATGGGCAATGGTCTGATGCCATGCGCGCAAACATTCTCCGCTGAGCTCCTGACCGTCGATGATTACCTGGCCTTCTGTGGGCATCAAAAGCCCCATCAATAAATCTATTAAAGTGCTTTTTCCGCAGCCTGTGCTTCCAACAAAACCAACCCTGATGCCCTTATCAAACCTCAGATCCAGCCCATCCAAAACCCAAGCGCTATCTTCTGTATAGCGAAACCGGACCTTATCAAAAGAAATTTCTTTCTGGAATTTGAGGGGAGCTGGAACCGGTTTTAACGCTTCCTCTGGAATCGGCTGGTCAAGCATCACAAGCACATCAGCTAAAATATCCCGGCTACTTACGACAGCAGTCCATGCCATATAAATCTTCTGTATGGCGGGGAGTAGCCTTTGTGCACCAAGTGCAATTACACCAAGCAAGGGCAATGCGGCAGCCATACCCCCACTGTCACGGCTGAGACTGTAGGCCAGAGCCGCAATCACTGTCATTCCCATCATTTCCATGAGCAAGTGAGGACTGGAACCAATAATCTGCTTATTTCCATGAGCGCGAAGCAATGCCTTGTTCGCTTGGCGATAACGTTCGCAATATACTTGCTGTAATCCATCCAATAGCACGTCACGAATACTACCCAAGCCTTCCTGTAAGAGTTGCACAATTTTCGTAGTTTCGAGGGAGAGTCGTTGGCTGATATTTTTTAGCCTTTGCCGTACCAACCAGACAATAAGCGCATAGGAGATGCCAAGAACAGCAAATATTGCAATGGACACCAATGGATTTATGGCAATCAGAGCGCCCATCACAAAAACCACCATAAGGATAGAGCTGACCAGCACCAGCAGCATACCCAACACATGCGTCGTATAACCAGATTTATTGGTTATTGCGCTGATAACTTCACTGCTATTACGCATTACATGCACTTGATACGGCTGATATAAGGTGCGGCGATAAATCTCACTACTGATATCTTGGCCAATTGCATACGACAAACGTGTGTCAACCCATAACAAGGTTAGGCGGATCGCGCCTGCTATCAAAACAGCCATGATAAACGCAACGGTAAGAGGAACGACCAATTGTTCAGCTGAAGTCACTCCCAACGCCTGGCAAACATTCTCCATCATAGGGTGATGAAACACTCGATCAGGAACAGCGAGTATCCCCAAAAATGGAAGCACAGCCCCTAGACTCACCACCTCCGCAAATCCGCTGAGTAACATCAACCCAAAGACAAGCGCCAACTGACGCTGACGCTGCCCAGACAGGTGACGCCAATATCTCAACAACAAATCAGAAATTGAATTAGCATCCATGGTTAGCAAAATGACTTTTCGATTTTAGATCCAATATTCGTCATGTCACCAGCATTCCGTGATTGCGCCTTGTCTGTAAAGTATAGCCATAACTGCATTCACGGCCCTCTTTAGGTAAGTTTGTCCTGTTCCAAATATGTATTCTGGGTTTAGGTGTTTTGCAAAATCTTGGCTGTTTACACAGGCCATGACATCGCGGTTTTATATGTATTCAGGCACGCTACCGCCATCCGGGTGAAATTTCCTCATCCGGTTGGCACATTCACAATCATGTTCATCCGCCCTTGTTGGGCAGAGACGTTATAGCCTCAGGCAGCAGCCAGTGAACTTAGCGGCAACTGAACCCGTACCTGCCGCTGCAGCACTTCAAGCAGCACCATCGCGCGCTCATTTCCGTTTCTGCAAACGAACAAGCCTTCAATGCCGGAAAACTGCCCGCCCCGGACAACCACGCGCTCGTCCGGCTTGAATGGTGAAATGGAATCCTCGCCTTCACAGATAAAACCAGCACCATCCTCAAGCGCTTTCAGTGCCGCAATCACCTGATCAGACACACACGGATAGCTCATCCCAAAATGCACAGCACCAATTGCCCCATGCGTACTGCGAATGGCTGTCCAGCGTCGCTCAGAGGGGGACAGATGTAAAAAAAGATAGCCGGCAAAATAGGGACGGGGAGCCTTTTCCATTTTCCGCGCGTGCCGGATCAGTTTCAGCTCCTGCGGCAGATACACTTCAAAACCCTGCCTCTCAAACTCCAGACTGGACACGCATTCGCGGCCTGGCCTGCAGCGCACGGCAAACCACTGCCTGCCCTCCACACTCAAAGCAAGCGTCATCTTTCAGACCAACCTGGGTCTTCTTGGCTCGGAGCGGCAGAGGCGCCACTCTCGGTCAGCAACTCAACCTCACGCTTAAGCATCTCGTACTCCGCCTTCGCAGAACTGAAAAAACGGACAGTCACGCGCGCTTTTTCCTCTACGCCTTTCGGTGTGAGTATGTAGGCATAGTTGCGTTTGTTGTCACTGCGACGAAAATTGTCGATTTTCACGAGCCCCCTGCTCACAAAGGCCTTCAGACAATAGTTGATTTTACCAAGACTCAAACCCAGTTCCGCAGCCAGCTCTCGCTGACTGATATCCGGCCGATCATTGATCAGCTTTAGCAGACGATAATCAAATGCAGAATCGGTTCCACCCACCATGGGCAGCATGTTCACAGATTGAACACACTAAGGCAAGTATCTCTAATTTCCCAAAAAACAGTTAAATCAGTGGGTTCTTCGCGCGGAGAAATCGGCCAGATCGGCCATCAACTGTCGGATGGCGGGATCGCCAGACTCAGGCAGACACGCCTTGGCGCGCTCAGCATATTCCTGTGCCGCTTCAAGACAGCGCTCCACGCCCCCTGCCGCATGCACAGCATCGCGGACAGCTTCGCGCTCGCCTTCGGCATAACCATCGCGCTCGGCAATGGCTTCAACCATGGCATAGAGATCAGAATCCTGTTGCATGGCATGAATAAGCGGCAGGGTAATCTTTCCTTCTTCGAGATCATGCCCGACCGGCTTGCCGACATCCTGTGCTTCGGCGGCATAATCCAGCACATCGTCCATCAATTGAAAGGCCACACCGAGACACATGCCGTATTCAGCCATGCGTCGGATGACTTCATCATTCTGCTCGCTGACTCTCGCACCAATCTCGGCTGCCGCTGAAAAAAGAATCGCTGTCTTGCTTTCCACCACTTCGAGATATTCCGCTTCGGTCATTTCCAGATGGAAAGTGCGCACCAACTGCAGCACCTCGCCCTCGGCAAGGGTATTCGACACTTTGGACATCAGCGCAAGCACACTCATATGCCCGTCAGTCACCATCATTTCGAATGCACGTGAAAAAAGAAAATCCCCGACCAACACGCTGGCCTGATTGCCCCACACCCCATTGGCAGACGGCGAACCACGACGCACCTCGGAGGAATCAACCACATCATCATGCAGTAGCGAAGCTGTATGCAGGAATTCAACCACGACAGAAAGCGGAATATGCCGCTCACCGACATAGGAGAACAGCCGCGCCGAAAGGATGCACAGCAGGGGGCGCAACCGCTTGCCGCCACTATCGACGATATAGTTGCCGATGGCAGGAATCATCATCACATCCGAATCCAGTTCGCGGCGGATGCAGGCATCCACCTTGTGCATATCTTCGCGGCAAAGGGCTGTCGCTTGATTCAGAGGGTTGTCGATTGATGTTGTCACGATTCGCGCATCGTAAATGACCTGACGCGAGCGTCAAGAAAACGCAGGGAAAATAATGCTCTGACCTATCCAAACCACGCCGAATAACGCCTCCTATGCAAGTTAGCCGTGATTATTCACTCAACACATGAAGATAAAAGGGCTAACATCGCGGCATGCAGGTTATTCTCGCTTCCAAATCTCCGCGCCGACGGCTTCTATTGCAGGCCGCAGGACTCGCCGTTGAAGTGCGTCCGTCGCATATTGATGAGACACTGCTTGTCGATGAGGACGTCCCAAGTGCTGTTCAGCGCCTGGCTATCGCCAAGGCTGCCGCCACCGGCCCCTGCGATGTGCCGGTGATTGCCGCCGACACACTTGTAGCATTGGATGGCAAACCCCTCGGCCAGCCTGCGAACCTGCAGGAAGCCCGCGATATGCTCATCGCACTTTCCGGCAGCACGCATCAGGTCTACACCGGCGTTTGCGTTGCGCATCGGGGACAATCTCTGCATCAGTTGATGTGCTCCGAGGTCTGTTTTTA
>Ga0316187_10000021_pt1 | contig 97020 bp, 100 predicted proteins | sample CroRivburrow1_MG_FD_204927 | JGI IMG/M metagenome (GOLD analysis project Ga0316187, IMG submission 204927) | Coastal sediment microbial communities from Maine, United States - Cross River worm burrow 1 | ecosystem: Environmental > Aquatic > Marine > Coastal > Sediment | place: USA: Maine...
GCGACCCTGTCTCCTGAATAAGCGGATTTCTTCGTTGACCCACTTCGAGCGGGCGGCGGCCGGCGAGCAGATCACGATCAGCGCTTCGGAGGACTCCAGTTCTTTTCCGACCTTTGAGGTCAGGTCAGAAGCGGACGGCAGATCTTCGCGATCGCGGAATATGGGCGTCAGGCGCTGCGGCACCGGGCCAAACTCACCCTTGCTGCCCACCAGTCTTTTGGGCACACGATAACCTTCCAGCGACCGCTGAAGCCAGGCGCTCCAATCGCGATCAGAATGACTGTAGCTGATAAACGCCTTGTATCGCATAGTCCCCACGCGGTAAGGATAACTTAAAAAAGTTTATACTGACGCCCTTGATCATGAGAGCTGATCCTACATGACGGCCTGCAAAGTTTTTCGCTCAGAAAAAAAGTCAGAAACTTATCTGTACCTGGCAGAAACGCTGTCTTTCGACGATTTGCCGGAAGAACTGCGATACCAGTTTGGCGAGGCAACCTTCGTTTTGCGCCTTGAACTGTCCGCAGACAGGAAGCTGGCCCGGGTCGATGTCGTCAAGGTGCTCGAAAGCCTCGGGGAATCCGGATATTACCTTCAGTTGCCGCCAAAACTTCCGGTGGAAGAAGAAATAACCCGCCACCTATTGTGAACCGGTCGCCACGTTGACCGATTCGACGCCGACCGCCCTGGCGGCGTCGAGTACAGTGACCAGGGCTTCAGTATCCGCTGCCGGGTGCGCTGCAACAATAAGCGGCGAGGTGGGCTTTTCCGCTTTCTCACGCTCCAGGTTGGCCTCGACAGCCCCGGCTTCGAGAATCCGTCCCTTCACACTGATCAGGCCGGAGCTGTCGATCCTGACCACTATGGGGCCCTTATCGTGCTTGATTTCCTTGGGCGGCGCATTGGACGGACGGGACACTTCAAGGCCTGTCTCTTTCACGAAAGAAGTCGTTACGATGAAAAAAATGAGCATGATGAATACGATATCCAACATCGGTGTGATGTTGATCTCGGCTTCATCATCGATGCGATGCCTTCTCTTCATCGATCATTCTACAGTGACGGACTTGGCCAGGTTCCTGGGTTGATCCACATCAGTCCCGCGAAGGACCGCCACGTGGTAGGCCAGTAATTGCAGGGGCACGGTAATCACGACCGGAGCCAGCAATGCACCGCCCGTTTCCAGCTTGATCACTCTTCCGTGGCGTGTTTTCAGACTGGAGACCGCTTCGGCATCGGCAATGACGAACATTTCCCCGCCCCTGGCACGGACTTCCTCGATATTACTGATCAGCTTCTCCAGCAGCCGGTTGTTGGGAGCTACTGCGACCACCGGCATGTCATGGTCGACCAGCGCCAGCGGGCCATGCTTCAATTCTCCCGCCGGGTAGGCCTCTGCATGAATGTAGGAAATTTCCTTCAATTTCAGCGCGCCTTCCATGGCGATCGGGTAATGGCTGCCACGACCCAGGAACAGGGCATGGTGTTTTTCCACGAACTGCTCCGCCAGCTCCTCGATCTCTGCGTCAAGGCCAAGTGCCTTTGTAACCAGTCCGGGCAACTGGTGTAAGTCCTCCGCCCAGGCCTCGATCTGGCTGTCCTTTGCATGACCGGCCAGGCGGGCCAGTTCCAGCACCAGTAGTTGCAAAGCAACCAGCTGGGTCGTGAATGCCTTGGTCGCCGCGACTCCGATTTCGGGTCCGGCTCGCGTCATCAGTACGAGATCGGCTTCCCTGACGATCGAAGATTCCGGCACATTGCAGATCACCATTGCAGCCAGGTAACCGCTGTTCCTGGCATGGCGTAACGCGGCCAGTGTGTCCGCGGTCTCGCCCGATTGCGAGATTGCGACGAACAGTGTCTGCGCCGGAACCACCGGGTGCCGGTAGCGGTACTCGCTGGCCACTTCAACGGTGCACGGAATACCGGCCAGTTCTTCCAGTTGGTACCGGGCGACCAGGCCGGCATGGTAGCTGGTGCCGCAGGCGACGATATGGACCTGCCTGACCTGCTCCAGTACGGCATCGGCCCCCACTCCAAATATGTTGGGCAGCACGCGGTTCGTTCCGATCCTGCCCTCGAGGGTTTCGGCAATGGCCTGTGGTTGCTCAAAAATCTCCTTTTGCATGTAGTGCCGGTAACGTCCGCGCTGGACGGCATCAGCCGCCAGGTCCGCTTCCTTGACCGGCCGGTCCACCAACTCGTCCGCGCGATTTCTGATCTGGTAGCGGTCCGTATCCAGGCGCACCACATCGCCTTCTTCCAGGTAGACAAAGCGGTTGGTCACGGTCAGAAGCGGGTGCACATCCGAAGCCAGGTAGTGCTCGTCGAAGCCGATACCCAGCACCAGTGGGCTGCCGGACCTGGCGCCGATGATTACACCCGGCTCGGAAGCGCTGGTTACCGCTATCGCGAACGCGCCCCGGACCTTTTTTACCATTTCGCGAACTGCAGCAAACAGGTCAAAGCCTTCACGCATCGAGCGATGCACAAGGTGGACCATTACTTCGGTATCTGTATCTGAGCTGAAACGGTAACCGCTGGACTTTAATTCGTCGCGCAGCTCTTCGTGATTTTCGATAATCCCGTTGTGCACCAGCGCGACCGTATCATCGGAGAGGTGCGGATGTGCATTGGTGGTATTGGGCACCCCGTGCGTGGCCCAGCGTGTATGAGCGATACCACAGACGCCATTCAGGGGTGTCTCCTCCAGCAGGGCCTGCAGGTCGTTCACCTTGCCCTGGGTTCTCAGCCGCAGCAGGCTGCCGTCCTGCTGGACCGCGATCCCGGCCGAGTCATATCCCCGGTATTCAAGTGCACGCAGGCCGGATATCAGAATCTCACTGACCTGGCGATGGGTTGACGCAGCAACGATGCCACACATGATTCAACTGTCCTTTTTCTTTTGGGGCCGATTCCAGCCTTCAATACTGGTTTGCCTGGCGCGGCTGACGGTCAGTGCGCCTTCCGGCGCGTTTTTCGTAACCGTCGAACCCGCACCGATGGTGGCGCCGCGGCCTACTGTGACCGGCGCTACCAGCTGCGTATCCGAGCCGATGAATACATCGTCTTCGATGATGGTCTGGTGCTTGTTCGCACCGTCATAATTACAGGTGATCGTGCCGGCGCCTATGTTCACGTTTCTGCCGACCTGTGAATCACCCAGGTAAGTCAGGTGGCTCGCTTTACTACCCTCATCGAGCCGGGCGTTCTTGGTTTCCACGAAATTACCCACCTTGCAGCCCGCGGCCAGTACCGTGCCGGGCCGCAGCCGGGCAAACGGGCCAATGTCGCAGGCGCCGGTTGTGGTCACCCCTTCAAGCACACTATACGGGTGGACAGCTGTCCCGGCGGCGAGGTCGCAATCCGTCAGCACCGCGCCTGCTCCAATCCTGACTCCATCACCCAGGCGATTCCCACCCTGCAGGATGACGTTGACGTCGATACAGACGTCCGAGCCGGCAGAAACTACGCCGCGGACGTCGAGGCGGTCAGGATCAACAAGCTGCACACCCGCTTCCATCAACTGAATGGCCATGCGTTGTTGATAGCGTTTTTCCAGGGCAGCCAGCTGGGTGCGGTCATTGGCGCCCTGCAAGTCATGAAAATCGGGCGCCAGCACCGCCTGGACTTCACCACTTTCAGACCTGGCCATCGAAAAAATGTCCGGCAGGTAGTATTCCTGCTTGGCATTATTGCAATCAAGGCGATCCAGCCAGGCGCGCAGCCGGGCCGCGTCCGCCATGATGATCCCGGTATTCACTTCCCGGATGGCATGCTGCTCGGGCGCCGCGTCATGGTGTTCGATGACACCGATGATATTACCGCCGGGATCGCGAAGAATCCGTCCGTAACCTGTGGGGTCGTCGAGTTCCATGGTCAGCATGGCCAGCGGAGGTTCGGTTTCGGTGATCATCTGTTGTAACAACGCAGCCGGAATCAGGGGATGGTCGCCCAGCAGAACCAGCACTGCAGCACCGTCCGGTATGCCCGGCATTGCCTGCATCACCGCGTGCCCGGTACCTCTGCGCTCTTGCTGGTGTACCCAGTTCACAGGGTAGCCGGAACAGGCTGCCTGGACCCGGTCAGAGCCGTTGCCAACCACCACGTGAACCTGCTCAGGCTGCAGTGATAGTGCGGTATCCAGCAAGTGCGCCAGCATTGGTCGGCCGCCAACCGTTTGTAGCATTTTCGGCCGGAGGGATTTCATTCGGGTGCCTTCGCCGGCAGCGAGTATGACTATGTGAAGGGGGTTGATCATCGGTTTGCAGTTTTTTCCGGGTTTACCGCCCGACAGTATAGCTCGATAGACCAACCCGCTCTATTTATCGCGGCAGTCCGGTTAAACTATGGCAACCATGGCAAGACATATCCAACACATAATGAAAATGAAGGCGATCGCAATACTGTTGACGGGTTTGTTGATCTGCACGGCCGCGCTGGCCCGGGACCGGAGTCCTCCCGCCACCCAGGATGGCCTGCAGCTCGTGCCGGATACCCGCCTCGGGCTGGTGTACATGGACCCGGAAGCCGACCTGGCTGTGTATGACAAGCTGTTATTGATAGAGGCGCAGGTCGCCTTCAAGAAAAACTGGCAACGCGATACCAATCAGGCCCGGCCATTCCACGTTACCGCCTCTGACATGACTCGCATCAAGGCCGACGTGGCCGGGCTGTTCCGGGAGATTTTTACCCGGGAACTGGAGTCTGCCGGATTTATGCTGGTGACGGAGCAAGCCCCGGACACGCTGATCATTCGCCCTGCCATTGTCGACCTGAACATCAGCTCGCCCGATACTCCACGCGGTGGCACCACGCGGAACATCACTGAATCGGCAGGTGACATGACACTTTATCTCGAATTACGGGACTCGATTACGGGCGACCTGCTGGTCAAGGCGTTGGATTTCCAGTTTGATCGCAGCAACATAACGCCTTTCATGATGGACCGGACCCGCAATACCAACGCGGCAAAACGGCTGCTGACGAACTGGGCACAGGTGCTGGTCGAAGGCCTGCAGGAAACCGGCGTGAAGGCTTCGAACACTCCATGAACATCAGGACCCTGCTGTTTCTCACGCTGGCGCCACTATGCGCCTTTGCATCCGAGACCCCCGAATGGAACACCAACGAGGGGCAACTCATACTGCAGGGTGTACCAGACATTCCGCAGGCTCTGGTCGACCGGCTGAATCAATACCAGAACGTCCGCTCGGCCTCTTTTGTTGACTGGACCCGGGACGGCAAGAATATGTATATCCGGACCCGCTTCAGTGACATCAGCCAGATTCACAAGGTACATGCGGCAGGCGGCACCCGCTTGCAGCTGACCTGGTTCCAGGAGCCGATGGGCGAGATTGGACGACGGCAGAAAAGCGAGGAGCTCGCCATCACCATGGACGACGGTGGCGGTGAACAAGACCAGATTTTCCTGTTCGACCCGGAAACAGCCAGCACCCGGCTGATCACGGATGGGGAATCGCGCAACCGCCAGTTCCGCTGGAGCCCCGATGGTAAACGACTGGCTTTCCAGTCCACCCGGCGCAACGGACGTCACTTGGACCTGTGGATGATGGACCCGGCCCGGCCGGAAAGCAGTTCGCTGCTGATGGAAGCGCCCGAGGGCACCTGGTACGGGCCTGCAGATTTCAGCAAAAATGGCAGGCACTTGCTGGTTCAGCAGTTCCTGACCGTGGATGATTCGCGGATTCATGTGCTGGACCTGAACAGCCTGGAGTCACGACTGCTGGCGGGTGATATCGAGTTTCCTTCCGGCAATCGCGCCATTTCGTTCGACCGTAAGGGCGAAGGATTTTTTTTCATTACCAATGATCGCGGTCATGCCGCAGAACTGGCCTGGCAACCCCTGTCGTCGGAATCGGAACGAGTTTATATCACGGCGCGAATTCCCTGGGACGTCACGGATTTCGCATTAAGCGAAGACGGCAAACGCGGTGCGTTCGTGACCAACGAAGAGGGAGTAAGCCGGCTTTACCTGCTCAACACCAAATCCGGCAAGTACACGCGGGTCAATAACATTCCGCTGGGCATCATTTCCGGGCTGAAATTCAATCCCGACAACCGCCGCATCGCGATGAGTCTGAGTACGGCTCAATCCCCCAGCGACGTGTACGTGCTCAACCTCGGCCGGGGTTCAAAAGGCCTCAAAACGCTGGAGCGCTGGACTTTCAGCGAAGTAGGCGGCCTCGATACGCGGGCCTTCATCCAACCTGAATTGTTTCACTACCCGACCTTTGACATGAATGGTGACCGGCAGCGCACCGTGCCGGCTTTCATCTACCGGCCGAAATCCAAACAACCGGTGCCTGTGATTATTTATGTTCATGGTGGTCCTGAAAGCCAGTATCGGCCGGCTTTCAGCAGCGTTTTCCAGATGTGGGCCGCCGAGTTGGGCGCGGCTATCATTGCACCGAATATCCGCGGCTCGACCGGCTATGACAGCGAATACCTTTCACTGGATAACGGCAGCCTGCGGGAAAACGCAATCAGGGATATTGGCGCCCTGCTGGACTGGATTACCACTCAGCCTGATCTGGACCAGGACCGTGTCGCCATCTACGGGGCGAGCTACGGTGGCTATGTCGTGCTGGCATCTGCGGTGATGTATAGCGACCGGCTCAGAGCCGGAGTTGACGTGGTAGGCATCAGTAATTTCGTCACCTTCCTGGAAAACACGGAAGAATACCGGCAGGATTTGCGCCGTCACGAGTACGGCGATGAAAGAATTCCGGAAGTTCGCGCCATGCTGGAACAGATCAGCCCGCTCAATAACGTCGACCGTATCGAAATCCCACTGCTGGTCGTGCAGGGCCGCAATGACCCAAGGGTACCCGCCGGGCAGTCAGAGAAAATGGTGCGAGCCCTGCGAAGTCGCGGCCGGCCCGTCTGGTACATCGAGGCGTTGAACGAAGGCCACGGCTATAGCCGGAAAGAGAACCGGGATGTCTACGAACAGGCAGCCATCCTGTTTCTGCAAAAATACCTCCTGGAATAAGGGCGCAGCACGCTATCCGGAATCGGAATCGGAGACTTGTTGTGGTGTACTGAGGTGAACATCGCGCTGAGGAAAAGGTATGCGAATGCCCGCCTCGGCGAACCGGCTTTCTATTTCAACCAACAGGTTGTGCCTGGCCAATCCCCTTTGCTCCGGATACTTGATCCAGCCCAGCAACTCAAAATCAAGCGAGCTCTCGCCGAATGCGCGCATCCTGACCCGGGGCACCGGGTGATCCAGGATCAGCGGGTCGTCCTTTGCAACTTGCTCAAGCAATTCGACGACTGCCGCGGGACGGGTCCCGTAGGCGACACCGATTGGAATACGGATTCTGTGCTCAACCGCCGGTCCACCGCTCTCGTTGGTGATCTTTGCCATCCCCATGACTGCATTGGGGATCGAAATCTCAACGTCGTCACGGGTCAGCAGTCGAGTGGAACGCATCCCCAACTCGGTAACGACCCCCCGCTCCCCGGTATCCAGCACGACATAATCGCCGAGTTTGTACGGCGCATCGGCAATGATTGAAACTCCGGAAATCAGGTTTGCCAGGGTATCCCGGGCGGCAAAACCCACGGCGATACCGATCACACCTGCCGAGGCGAGCCAGGCCGTGCCGTCGATATTCCACAAGGCCATGAAGAGCCAGATCAGAACGCCGATCAACAAGACCTTGACGCTCATTTCAAACAATGGCCGCGTGCGCGGCTGCATCAGCCCGGTGCCTTTGCTCTTGCCGGCAAACGTCGAAATTAAAAGCGCAATAGCTTTGAACCAGGCCCTGCCCCAGAGAAACAGCAGCAAGGTAAACAGCAAGCGGGTCAGGAACCAGTCGACCGATTCACCGAATACGAACGCCTTTTCGGCTGCAACAAGAGCGAGAATTACCATTGTCTGAACCACCGGAGCCGTGAGGTAATCAATCAGCTTGTCATCCAGTGTTGTCTGGGTCCGGGTCACCGCATGGCTGAGAGAGCTGCGAATCAGCCACTGCAATCCCTTGCCCGCGCCGTAACCCAGGACGAACATCACCGCGACCAGTAATACGGGATAGTCCTGCATGAAATGCCAGGCAGGAGCGACAGCGTCTGGCAGATATCCCTCCAGATCGATGTGCAGGTCCAGGAAATCGTCCAGCGAAGCACCTTCGTCGGGTGCGTTTTCGGGCCTGTCAGGTGCGGCGTTCGGATTCAGCATGATTCAGCGCGTCAGAATTCCACACCCAGGTTACGGGCTGCAATGAGGATACCGTTCCTGTCAGCGTACAGATAATCGCCCGGGCGGATCCTGGCCCCGGCAAATGCGACATTTACATTCAGCTGGCCCTCACCCCGTTTTTCCGTTTTCACCGGATAGCAGTTCAAGGCTTTCACACCGAGGTCGATAGATTCCAGGATTTCCACATCCCGCACACAACCGTTGATCAGCAAGCCCTGCCAGCCGTTTTCAACCGCCGACGCCGCCAGCAAGTCCCCCAGCAGGGCATGGCGCAGGGAACCGCCTCCATCCACTACCAGCACGCGGCCCCTGCCCTCTGATTTGACGGTGTCGCGCACCAGAGAGTTGTCTTCAAAGCACTTGATCGTGACTATTTCTCCGCTGAATTGCAGCTTGCCTCCAAAATCTGAGAACAGTGGCTCAAGCACCAAGACCTCTTCCATGAAGTCATCACACAGGTCGGGCACGGAATAGGGCATCTGTCTTCCTTACGAGTCCGGATTGACCGTGACATTATATCTTCATCGCACAAAATGAAACCGCCCGAGTGCGTTAACATGTCCGAAGGCGTGAAAAGTGTGGAGTGCAGCAGTGTTTAAAAACAAGGTCATCTGGATTACCGGTGGTTCATCAGGAATCGGCGAAGCCCTGGCGATTCAATACGCTGCAGCCGGAGCGAAGCTGGTGCTATCGGCACGGCGGGAAGCCGAATTGAACCGTGTGAAGGGCCTTTGCACCGGGCAAGGGCTGAGCGACGAACACGTTCTCGTTTTACCCCTGGATGTCACCGATCACGATTCCATGCCAACAGCGCTCGCGCAGGTAAAGGAGACATTCGGACAAATTGACACGCTGATCAACAATGCCGGCATTTCGCAGAGGTCCCTCTGTGTTGACACCGACATGGCCGTTTACGAGAGAATTTTCGCGGTCGATGTTCTCGGGCAAATCGCACTGACAAAAACCGTCCTTCCCGTGATGATCGAACAGCGCAGTGGTCACATTGCCGTCACTTCATCCGTGGCAGGCAAAATCGGCGTCGCTCAACGAACCGGCTACTGTGCGGCAAAGCATGCCGTCATGGGTTTCTTCGATGCGCTGCGAGCCGAGATGGCCAGGCACGGCATCCAGGTAACAACCATCACGCCTGGATTCATCAATACCAACATCTCCCTCAATGCCCTGAAGGGTGACGGCTCGGAGTTCGGACAGGTCGACACCGACATCGCCGGCGGGATGGATGTAACCCGCTGCGCGAAGGTCATCATGAAAGGGTTCAGCAAAGGCACGCCGGAAATTGCCGTGGGAGAAGGACTGGAGATGAAGGCGCTGTGGCTGAAGCGCTTTTTTCCGGGACTGGTATTCAGGAAAGTGGCGCAAATGTAAGTAGCCTCGCTTGCCTGCGCCCGCCTGGGCCGGAAGGCGGCAGGGCTCAACAACACAGGTTTATTTTTGAGCCAACATCCACTTGCGCAGCCGGTTTGAATCACCAAATGGCGTCAGCTTTCCAAACGAATTCAGCAGCACTATGGACATGGATTCGCCATCGATGCTGGCCTGCATGACCAGGCAACGCCCCGCCTCGTTGATGTAGCCGGTTTTACTCAAGGCGATGTCCCAGTTTGCGTTCTTGAGCAGGCGGTTGGTGTTGCCGTAAGTCAGCGGGCCACGCTTGGCGTAGGGATAGACCTCCAGCCTGCGGGTGGTGCTGGCCTGGCGAATCAACTCGTAACCATAGGCGGCATTGACCATTTTAACCAGGTCGCTGGCGGTCGAAACATTCTCCACCCTGAGTCCTGCAGGATCTGCAAAGCGGCTGTTCTTCATGCCCAGCTCCACGGCTTTGAGGTTCATCTGTTCGACGAATTTCGTCAATCCACCGGGATAGGTTCTGCCCAGAGCGGCCGCCGCCCGATTCTCCGAAGACATCACTGCCAGCAGGATCATCTGTTTTCGGCTGAGCGTTGCGCCATATTCCAGTCTTGACCCGGTCAGCTGGACCCTATCGCGATCTGCCTTGGTGACCGTAATTTTCTCGTCAAGGTCGATACCTGAGTCGATAATCACCATGGCCGTCATCAACTTGGTGATCGACGCGATCGGCCGCACCGTGTCAGCATCCTTGCCATAAATAACGCTGCCATCCCGGCTGATTACAAGGGCCGAGGCGGAACGAAGTTGAGGATCGCCATCGAGACCGGAAAATCTGGACGCAAGGGCCTGGGGTGGCAGTGCCAGCATTAGTAAAACGATGATAACCTTAAACTTCCTTGTCATTTTCTTCTTATGCCCTGTTTACTGATCAATACATTCAAACGTGGCGCGGGAGATGGATTCTGCTCCGGTTTCCTGGGCCGGATCCACGGCTTCGCGGGCATCCATATTCAATTAAGCTCCTCAGTGCTGTGTTGATGATATAGCATTCGTATTATGGAATCACTGACAGGCAGGACCGATACGTTGCCCGGGTTGCAGCGGGTATTTTACAAACTGCGTTTTGGAAGATCAGGATGAAACCGGATTTCATGGTGATTGGCGCACAAAAGTGCGCGACCTCCTGGCTTGATTTCCATCTCCGGCAGCACCCGCAAATAGCCCTGCCCGCTGACAAGGACATTGAGTTTTTCAGCTACACGGCCAACCTGAACCTGGAATTCAGCAAGGCCTGGCTCAATCGCTTTGAAGGCGCCGCAGCCGGGCAGAGGGTGGGTGATGTGAATGCAGCCTACTTCTGGACTGAAACCGGCAGTTCCTGGGGCGTCAAGGAAGCCAGTTTCAATCGGCACATACCCGAGTCAGTGCATGGATTCCTCGGCCAGGACATGCAGTTCATCGTTTCTCTGCGAAACCCGGTGGACCGAACCGTATCGGCCTACCTGCACCACATTTCACACGGTGGCGTTTCACCTGACCAGTCATTGCTGGAGATCAGCGAACCGCTCGGCATCGTGGACATGGGCTTTTTTGGAGCCCACCTGCAGAATTGGCTGCAGGTCTATCCGGCCAGCCAGTTCCTGGTCCTCATGGATTTACCATCGGACCAGGCAAACGCTGACAGGCTGATCTCCGGAACCCTGGATTTCCTCGGCGTGAACGCAGCAACACGGGGGCATGACTCCGAAAAGAAAGTCTTCCCCGGCATGCAGCGGCTCAGGCTCGAGGGGGGGGTGTGGGTTCCCGAAGATAACCCGGTGATAACAGCTCATTTGCCTATTCAACGCAAAGTGCCAACGATCACGGAAAACGGTAAGCGGTATCTGCGGCTGGTAGATTCCGATGAACTGGCTCAGTTGGAACAGATATTCAACGCTGACCAGGCTCTGTTGCATGACTTACTCGCAGCAGAGGGCATGACGGTGCTCAACCCAACAAATCTACAGTCAAAGGTCAATAAGTCTTGAAGGACTGGCGCGTCCCGGTTCTGACCTACCACGGCCTGCATGCACCAGGCTGGGACTACCATGAAAATGACCATGTCGCGCTGGAGCAGGACCTCGGACTGATCGATGAACTCGGTTTTAAAGTCGTGCCGCTGAGCGTCCTGGTCAATCACCTGTTCTGCCGGGAGGATGCTCGCCTGGAATCCGGCAAATTTGTCGCCATCAGTTTCGATGATGGCTCTGACTTCGATTACCAGGATTTTTCGCATCCGGACTGGGGCTACCTCAAGAGTTTTCGAAACCTGCTGGCGAACTGGCCGCAGCTGGGCTGGGATGGCTGCGCTCCCCGGGGAACCAGCTTCGTGATCGCTTCACCGGCCGCGAGATCCGAGCTTGATCAGACCTGCATCGCGGGAAAGGATCAGTGGCGGGATACCTGGTGGCGAGAGGCCGCGGAGGACGGCTTACTGGAAATCGCCAATCACAGCTGGGACCACACACATCGTTCACTCAAATCGTTGGTAGTCGGACCGGAACACAGGGGTACATTTCGTTTGATCCGCACCATGAAGGACGCCGATAAAGAAATCCTGCAGGCCGAAAAAATGATTCGTGAAAAAACCGGGGGGCAGTCCGTTCCACTGTTTGCCTACCCCTACGGCGAGCTCAGTGACTATCTCACCGATGAGTATTTCCCCTCAAGAACAGATTGGTTTATGGCTGCGTTTACCACGGCCGGCGAGCCCGTGACACGGGAAAGTGAGCGCTGGAAGCTACCGAGATTCGTCTGTGGCGATCACTGGAGAACCGCCGATGAATTGCGGCAAATCCTGGAATAAAGCCTCTCAGGGCCCCAATCAAGCCTCGTAAACAGTGTTCCCTCCGACCAGGGTTCTGACAACGGGAATATTCTTGATCTCATCGGCCGCCGTATCATTCGGATCAGCCGCAAGCATCACCAGGTCCGCCAGCTTGCCCGGGGTGATACTGCCCTTGATGCCTTCTTCCATTGAGGCCCAGGCGCCATTGACGGTGCATATTTTCATGGCCTGGAGCACGGTGATACGCTGATTCGGCCCCCACACTCTGCCGTCGAAATCCTTACGTGTGACCATGCTCTGAATCGCCATCAGCGGTTCGAACGGGCCCGGGGTGTAATCCGAGGCCGGTGCAACCGGGATGCCGTAGTCCAGGAAGGATTTGTGTGCGAACATCCACTGCATTTTCTCCTCGCCGTAATCCGGCCACTTGTTACCGTGGTAGTGGGCATAGGTATAAAACGGCGTGGGGATCGATCCCGTGTCCTTGATCCGTTGCAGCAGGTCCGGATTGACCAGGGAGCAATGTTCGAGCCGCAGCCTTGGATTCGGGCTTTGCCGGTTTTGCAGGACCCGTTCATAGGCCTGTAGCACCATGTCGATAGTGACGTCCCCATTGGCATGAATGCCAACACGCCAGCCATTTTGCAGGGCATCATCCACCGCAGCGTCAATTTCCGGCTGGTCCATGATCTGGATGCCGTAATCATCCGGCCGGCCCTTAAACGGAGAGCTCATCCGCATCGTGCGTTCCGATGCCGAACCATCAGCCACGTACTTGACGGCGCCGAAACGGATCCACTCATCGCCAAAACCGCTTCGGATTCCGGCTGATTTCAGATCTGCATACAATTCTGAAAGGCCAAAAGGCATGAATGAAAGCCGCGTCAGCAATTCACCGGCGGCGCGAGCGTCCTGGTATGCAACCAGGCTTTCAGTCATGCCCCACGCATCGGTGGTCGAGGTCATACCTGCTCTTGCCATCGCGCGCGACATGTGGGCCACCCCCTGCTGACGGACTTGCCTGGTTATTTCCGGCCAATCACCCGCTTTCTCAATGACTTCGAACAACGCCGTTTCTGCTACAAAACCCGTTAGTTCACCGTTCTCCCGCCCGAACTGGCCACCCGCCGGATCGGGTGTGTTTACCGACACCCCCGCCACCTCCAGGCCCCGGCTGTTGACCACGGCGGTGTGTCCGCCCCGGTGCCGCACAATGGCAGGCTGCGACGGAACCGCTGCATCCAGGTCATGGCGATTGACCGGCCGACCCTCCTGCAGCTTGGTGTCATCGTACTTGTTGCCAATGACCCATTGCCCGGGGCTGGTGACGGCCGCCTGGGCATGCATGGCTTCTTTGATGGCTTCAATGCTGCGCAAATTCGCATCGGCGCCGGTCACTTCACTGGCGCCATCCGGGTGGCTGTGCGCATCGATAAAACCCGGAGTCACCGTCATCCCGGCGCCGTCTATTACCTGTGTAGCCGGACCTTCCAGAGCCTTCAGCTCATCGTTCGTACCGGCTGCAATAATCCGGTCACCCAACACGGCAACGGCCTCCGCCAGGGGCCGTGAGCCCTCCATGGTGTAAACCCGCGCACTTTTGATCAGGAGGTCGGCCTTGACAGCTCCGGCCGGGCCTGCTGCCTGCAAAAAAGCGGCCGGCGACAGGGCGGCGCCAGCGCCTGCAATACTGGTGTTACTGAGGAAGCTACGTCTTTTCATGGGTCACCTTGCTGATGATCACGGTCAAAGCCAGGCCGACGATAAATCCCGGAATGACTTCAAGCAGTTCGTAAAAATGGGGTTTCAGCCACAGCACCCAGGCGACCGTGGTCAGAAAACCACCCAACATGCCGGCTATCGCACCCTGCAGATTGGTTCCCGGGTACCAGAGCGCACAGAGCAACACCGGGCCGAACGCCGCACCCAATCCCGACCAGGCAAACAGCACGAACCAGAATATCACCGGGGTCTGGTGCAGAGCGAACACAATGCCAATGATGCCAATGACTACTGTAAGGAGTTTCCCTCGATGGGCCAGCGCCCGGTCGCTCAGCTTCGAACCCAGGATTTGTTGCCAGTAATCCCGCACCACGGCGGAAGAAGCGAGAATCAGCAAACTGTCGACGGTCGACATGATCGCCGCCAGCACGACCACCATCATGATACCGCCCAACACCGGGTGTAGCAGTGTCGTTGAGATAACAGGCAAAATGCTTTCCGGATCGTCCAGGCCTGGAAACAGGGCTCGTCCGGCCATTCCGGTCAGCACAGCACCGACATCGAACAACAGGATCACGACGACCGAAATTGCCATCGCCGGCACCAGGCTTTGTTCCGAGCGGGCTGACATGAAGCGCACCATCAGCTGCGGCACGCCCATGAAAGGAAGACCCACCGCCAGAAAACTGAGAATGCCTATCAACGCTGCTGTACTCTTTCCTGCGGGGCCCCAGGCGGTCAGCAGACCTGGATCCTGGCTGGCCAGGTTGTCGACGACCATAGCCCAGCCACCAGCTGCATCGATAGCGATCAAAGGCACGATGATCAGGCCCGCCAGCATCAGCACGCCCTGCACCAGGTCGGTCCAGGCTACCGCCTTGTAGCCGCCCACCAACGTGTACAGAATGATGACCGCGGCGCCCACCAGCACGCCAGTCGAATAATCCAAATCCGTGAACCCGTCAAAGGCCTTGCCGGTTGCAACCATCTGGGCCGCAACGTAGGCGCCCACCATCACCAGGATGATCAACAGGCTGATTTTGCGAAGCACATGCGCCCGGTCATTGAAGCGGGCGGCCAGCACATCGGGGACGGTGATCGAATCGGTTTCATCGGCCAGGCGCTTGATCCGTCGGGACAGCATCGCCCAGGCAAGGGCGATGCCAATCACTTCACCGGCCACCACCCAGAAGGCCTGCGCACCGACCGCGTAGCCCATGCCGGTCAGTCCCAGCAGCAACCAGCCGCTTTCGCCCGTCGCATTGGTGCTGAAGGCAACCACCCAGGGTGGTAGCTTTTTGCCGGCAATGAAATAGCCACTCATCGAGTGAGTTTCGCTTCTGCTCCAGAGGGCAAGCCCGGCCAGGACGACCAGGTAGAGGACAAAGATGACCGTGATCACGGACATTCAGGGCACAATTTTCTGGTACCTGTCTTCCCCGGTTTCGACATCCCTGCCGAAAGTCTCTACATACTCAACGTCGACCTTGATGCCTTTGCCAGAGGCCTTGATATAAACCCTGTCCAGATAGGAGGTGCGCCCTTCTATCGGGATGGTGGCCCGGTAGATATCTCCTTCATGGATTACAGAAACCGGCGCCCCCAGGTCAGCGACCATGTCTATTTCAGCCGACATCCGGTCGCTGGCCAGCCGGGTCTTGAAACCGAAAGCAAACGTTTTTTGCGTCCAGGTGAGTTCCTTCACCTGGCCCTGCTCAGCCAGGCGAATCCAGTATCCAACCACGGGGTCTTTCTTGAGTAACTTGCCGTCGTGCCCGGAGCGGGCATCATACTGAATGATATTGGCGTTCTTGCTGCGTTCAATTTTGAACAGCGGGTGAATCACCGGCTCGTTAGCCTGCAAGGACAGGTACGCCAGGCTAAACACCAGGACGATGATCAGCTGCCGCACCATGCGAGTCTTGCTGGCTTTAGAACATCGATGAACCGTCAATATCTTCCTCGGTAGTCTTGACCCTGGCGGGAATAAAGTCGCCGGTGATCATCTGGTCATAAGACAGGCCCGGACCGACCATCGGGTAAACTCCGGCATCGGGATCAATAATGACCTCCAGAAATGCGGGGCCGGCAAAAGCCAGCCATTCCTGCACGGTTTTCTCCAGGTCCTTCTTGTCGCTCAGGCGCACGGCATACTGAAACCCGTCGGCCTCGGCAGTCTTGACGAAATCTTTGCTGCGCAGCGATTTGTCGCTGGCGGACAGGCGGCCACCGTAGAACAACTTCTGCCATTGCCTGACCATTCCGTCCCCATAGTTGTTCAGAACCAGGACCTTGACTGGCAGATTGTAGGTAGTCGCGGTTTCCAGTTCGCCGAGATTCATCCGGATGCTGGCATCGCCATCCACATCGATGACCAGGTGGTCACGGGCCGCGAACTGCGCCCCGATCGCCGCCGGCAGACCGAAGCCCATCGTTCCCATGCTGCCCGAAGTCAGCCACAGGCGGGCATGCTTGTAGTCAAAATACTGGGCTGCCCACATCTGGTGCTGGCCCACACCGGTGGTGATGATGGCGTCACCGCCGGTCACGTCGTTGATGGCTTCGATCACCGCGTACGGCTGAATCAGTTCGCTGTCCCGGTCGTAGTTCAGCGCATAGGTCTTTTTCAGCTCCTGGATTTCACCGTGCCATTCGCTGAAATCCGGTGAAATCCGATGGCGCTCACCATACTCGCAGATGGCGTGCAGGTCTTGCCTCAGAACACCCACGTGAAACCAGTCAACGGCTTTCACTTTGCCGATTTCGGACGGATCGATGTCAAATTGGGCTATGTTGCGCGCACCCGGAGCAAATTTTTCCGGTACACCGGCAACCCGGTCGTCAAATCGTGCACCGATGGCGATCAGGAAATCACAATCGTCCACCGCGTAATTGGCGCTGGCCAGTCCGTGCATGCCAAGCATGTGCAGGGAAAGCGGCTGGGTGGTATCGACAGCGCCGATCCCCATCAGCGTGGTCGTTACCGGAATTTTAAAGCGCTCCGCAAAAAGACGCAGTTCCCCGGTGGCATTGCCGTTGATGACACCACCGCCCGCATAGATCAACGGTCTTTTCGAAGCCTCCAGCATGCCGAAAAACTTTGCACACTTGGTGTCGTCCAGGTGATTGTCCCTGGCTGCATGCAGGCGCTGCCGGTAACCGGGTACCGGTAACAGGCCCTTCCCTTTGAATTCACCCGTCCAGTTCTGAACATCCTTCGGCAGGTCGATCACCACCGGGCCGGGGCGGCCGGTGCGTGCAATCTCGAACGCGGTGCGCATCGTGGCTTCCAGTTTTTGCGGGTCCGTTACCAGGAATGTATGTTTGGCGACAGGGCCCAGGCAACTGTTCACCGGTGCTTCCTGGAATGCGTCCGTGCCGATCGCGTTGGTGGGCACCTGCCCGCAGATCACGACGATCGGTGTTGAATCAGCCATGCAGTCACGCACCGGGGTTACGGTATTGGTCGCACCCGGTCCGGAGGTCACCATCACCACTCCTACATGACCGCTGGCGCGCGCGTAGCCGGCAGCCATAAACCCGGCGCCTTGTTCGTTTGCGGGGACAATCAGCGGCATGGGCTCGCTGCCGTCTTCATTGATGTGTGCCGCGTTGTAGCGAAACACGGCATCGTAAGTCGGCAGAATTGCACCGCCGCTGTAGCCGAAAATCACGTTTACTCCCTGGTCTGCCAGGATTTGCACGATCATCTCTGAGCCGGACATTTTATGACCCGCCAGGGGGTGCCCAACGGCGGTCAATCTGTTGCTTGCATGTGTCATGATAAGACGAAGTGTCGAACAACTCTTGACGCATTGCAATAGGCGCCGTTCTGCGCCAACATGTCAATCGTTATGCGCCATATCATATCCATACTCCTGCAAAACGAAGCCGGCGCCCTTTCCAGGGTGGCTGCGCTGTTTTCAACCCGCGGTTACAACATCGAATCGCTGAACGTTGCCCCCACCCAGGACGACGAAATTTCCCGGCTCACGCTGGTGACTTCGGGTTCAGATGAGGCCATTGAACAAATCAACCATCAGCTGTTAAAGCTGGTCGACGTGGTGAATATCGCCGACATGACCCTCGACGATCACATCGAGCGCGAATTGCTGCTGATCAAGGTGAAGGTATCCGAGGACCGAGATGGCAGGATGGCGGAAATCATTAAGTCGTCCGGAGCGCGCGTACTGGATGATTGCCCGGAGACTTTCACGCTGGAACTGACCGGCGCAAATGAGAAAGTGGATGATTTCATCGCCCGGGTTGCCGACTGTTCAGAGATCATATCGGTCGTACGCAGCGGTGCGATGGCCATTGCCCGTGGGCACAATGTTTTCGGAGCTCAACGATAACTTCAGCTGGCACCCTCGTACCAAGGTCGGGTGCGGTTGACAATCCATACCACTGACAGCATCACGGGAACTTCAACCAGCACTCCCACAACCGTCGCCAGCGCGGCACCAGACTGTAAACCGAACAGGCTGATCGCCGCGGCAACCGCCAATTCGAAGAAGTTACTGGCGCCGATTAACGCAGAGGGTGCCGCCACGCAGTGCTCCACACCCAGTTTTCGATTCAGCCAGTAAGCAAGTCCCGAGTTGAAATACACCTGGATCAGGATCGGAATGGCCAACAGTAGAATGATGACGGGCTTGGATATGATCTGTTGACCCTGGAATCCGAACAACAGCACCAGCGTGATCAACAGCGCGGACAGCGATATCGGATGCATCCGGTCCAGCAGGCGCTTCAGGCGGGCTTCTCCGTCCTCGCCGCGCACCAGCCATCTCCTCCACAGCGCAGCCGCAACTACCGGCAACACAATGTACAAAACCACGGACAAAAACAGCGTATCCCAGGGCACGTGGATCGAAGATATCCCCAACAGCAGCGCTACGATCGGCGCAAAAGCGAAGATCATGATCAGGTCGTTCAGAGCGACCTGGGACAGGGTAAATCCGGGATGCCCGTCGCTCAAGTTGCTCCAGACGAATACCATGGCCGTGCAAGGCGCGGCTGCCAGCAAAATCAGTCCGGCGATATAACTGTCCAACTGGTCTGCGGGCAACCATCCTGAAAACAGGTTACGGATGAACAGCCAGGCCAGCAGCGCCATTGAAAAAGGCTTTACGCCCCAGTTGATGAATAGCGTCACGCCGACGCCTTTCCAATGCTGCCTGACTTCTTTCAGTGAGTGAAAATCGATCTTCAGCAACATCGGCAGAATCATCAGCCAAATCAGCACCGCTACCGGAAGATTGACCTTCGATATCTCCATCGCACCGAGGGCTTCGAACGATTTCGGGAAAAAGCGCCCAAGCACGATGCCAAAAACGATACACAAGGCGACCCAGACGCTGAGATACCGCTCAAAAAAAGGCATCTCTGCCCCGGCAGCGCGACGACCGGTAGTCTCGCATTGTGTGCTCATAAATGTGTTTTCCTACGTTTCAACCAGGCGCTGGCGCGTCCACCCGGGGCTGTTCCAGTCAGGCTTTGCGCCAGTTCAGAGGCCCGCAAAAGCGCATCAAGATCGATACCCGTTCGGCAACCCATCAGTTCCAGCATCATCACCACGTCTTCAGTCGCGACATTGCCCGACGCGCCCGGTGCAAAGGGGCAACCACCAAGGCCGGAAACCGAAGCGTCGAACCGTCGAACACCGGACTCCAGTGCGGCATAAACATTCACCAGGCCCAGCGCCCGGGTATCGTGAAAATGACATCCGATTTGTTCCGCACCGTGCTCCTGAATGACCGAACCGGTCAGTGACCTGACCTGCCGGGGATTCGCCGCACCAATGGTATCGGCAAGGCACAATTCATCGGCCCCAAGGTCCAGGAAACGCCGGACTATTTCACCGATCAATCCCGGGTCTACCGCTCCGTCAAAAGGACATTCAAAGGCAACCGCTATGGTTGATGTCACGCGGACGCCGTCTTTTTTCGCCTGGCCGATAATTTTGGCTGCAGCGGACTCCGCCTGTAGCCGGTTCATCCTGACATTCGCCTGCGCCATGGCATCGCTGCCATACAGAACCATGCAGACACTCCTTGCGCCGGCAGCCACAGCCAGTTCATAACCCCGGTAGTTCGGCACCAGCACGGAGAGCACCTGCCCGTCGTGACCCGCGCGCTCCTGAAGGTTCTCGAGGACTACATCGGTCCCTGCCATTGCAGGGACCGCTTTTGCCGAAACGAAGGCGCCGACTTCGACCTGCTGCATGCCAGCCTCGAGTAGTGCATTGATCAGCAGAATACGATCAGCCGGCGTCAATATTTTGGGCTGATTCTGGAGACCGTCACGCGGGCCCACGTCAGTGACGACAACTCCTTGGCCCATCTCCTCTGGCATCTGACAACTCCGGCCCTGCAACAGTGAACCGGTATCTTACCACCGCATTATTGCAGTACGTGGATGTTGCGTTCGCTGCAGATATCCATCAGTTCCCGGGGCCAGATCGTCACGCCAACCTCACCCAGGTGTGCTTTGCGCAACAACAGCATGAACACACGGGACTGCCCTATGCCACCACCAATGCTCAAGGGTATCTGGTCATTCAGGATCGCCTGGTGATAGGGTTGATCCACGAGATCCATCTGGCCACTCAACTCGAGCTGTTTCAACAGCGTTTCCCCGGTGACCCGAACGCCCATCGAAGTCAGTTCATGCCGCCGTTCCGTGACATGGTTGTACACCAGGATGTCACCATTGAGACCATGCATCGGCCGGCCATCCTTCGATTCGGTTTCTGCCACCCAGTCATCGTAATCGGCCGCTCGCAGTTCATGTGGGTAGCCATCCGCCAACGGCCAGCCTATTCCGTAAATGAAAACCGCCGGACACTCCTGGATCAAGCGAGTCTCGCGCTGCTTGCGCGGCAGGTCCGGATACATTTCCAGGATGTCTTCAGCATGAATAAAGGTAAGCTCTTTGGGCAGGTTGGGAAATCTTGGATCCTTCAATTGCGGAAACATGTCCTGGACAAACTCTTCGGCCCCGGTGAGCACTTTCCAGATTCTCTGCACCGTATCGGTCAGGTAATCCATATTGCGCTGATCTGCGCTGATCGCTTTTTCCCAGTCCCACTGATCCACGTATGCGCTGTGGTCGTGATCGAGAAAATAGTCCTTGCGAATGGCCTTCATATCGGTACACAGGCCTTCACCGGTCTCAAGACCGAATGTTTTAAGGGCCATTCTCTTCCACTTGGTGGCCGCCTGCACCACCTGCGCGTCCATGCGCCGTTCGAGGCCCAGGCCGCAGGGAAATTCCACCGGTGTGCGTGAACCATCGCGGTCCAGCATGTCGTTTACGCCACTGTTCCGGTCGACGATTAACGGCACCTGCACCATCATCAGGTTCAGCTCCCTGCAGAGATTTTCTTCGATGTACTGTTTTGCCCCAAACAAGGCTTTCATGGTTTCTTTGGGGGTTAACAGGGCGTCGTAATTCTTTGGCAGAATTTTCGCTACTTCTTCGTAAGTACTGATGCCCGGACCCGCCAGGTCCGCTTTTTTGTTCGTCATTTTGAATCTCCGGTTTTACCGATTACCGAAGCATTTTCACGAGTTTACGCAGGTCTGCGCAATGATGTTTATCAAGAGAAACCTGCGCGAGTCAGACAATGCCATCAATCGATATCCGCTTCCCGTTGACGAGACCGGATCAATGATAAGTCGAGAAGAAATTCGCGGGTTTTGGCGTCATCGCTGACAATCTCGAGGAGTTCCTGCCAGATCGCCGCACGTTTAACCGGGCTGGTTTCACGCCTCCACCGCTCTTCCCTGGCCGACAGTCTCTGCACTTCTTCAATAGCAATCGTGCGTCGTCTTCGGGAATAGCGATCCAGCAAGTCATCATCCGCCCCGTCCAGCACCGGCAGCAGGTGTTCGACCAGGCAATGGGCATCGTGCATGCCCGAGTTCATACCCAGGCCGCCTGCGGGGCTTTCAAGGTGTGCTGCGTCACCGGCGAACAGTACCCGGCCCTGCCTGAATGAAGAGAGGCAGCCCGGCTGTATCGTGTAGTGAAGGCGATGCTGTATCTCATAGGGCTCCAGGCTCGGAAAGAGAGCCTGCAGATAGGATTGCGTGGCGGCCTCGGAGACAGCTTCCCCGATCGGAAGGTCCGGATCAGGCTGATAGGAGAATCGCCATAAGTCCCGAATTTGCCTGAGGCTGTAGAAACCGTTTTGGGTCCAGACAAAATTTACACCCAGAATACCCGGGACATCGTTCTCAAAGGGGTGATTCAAAACCAGGCTAATGGAAGTGACGGGCGGCGATTGGTGTTCGAAGGACAAACCCAGTTGCCCGCGCACCGTGCTGTGACCCCCGTCCGCCGCAATCAACCATGGTGTTTCAATTTCCTGTTCTCCGGTGGAGGTCTGCAGGCGAAGAAGTGCTCGGTCCTGCCGGTTCTCCAGGCTCACGATCTCATGGCCAAACCGGATCTCGAACAGGGGATTTCTGACCAGCTGCTCCACGGCAAGGTTGCTGAAATGATATTGCTCGCAGATCAGGCGAAAGGGATGATCAGTGGCATCACGAATGCATTCCAGGTCAAAAACCGCATGATTCTTGGTTCCATGGATCATGTACTGCCAGCCTTGCATTATGGAGCCACGAAAAATCAGCGGGTCAGCCAAGCCGCAAGCGCCCAGCAGGTCGAGGGTGGAAGGGTGGAAAGTCGATGCCCGCATATCCAGCGGCAAGTCGTGGTTCTTTTCCAGCACGATGACCCTGTGACCTGCATTGACCAGCAGGACCGCGGCGTACAGCCCTACCGGCCCCGCCCCTGCAATCACAATGGGTGGGTGGCGTTGAATTGTACGGTTTTCGCTTTTAACAGATAGTGTCATCGGATTGGGTACGAGTATACTTCTTCCATGACCGCCATTCTTGCCATCGATCAGGGAACCACAGGGTCCACTGCCCTGGTGTTCTCACAGCAAGGTGAAATCCTCGGCCGTGCCTACAGTGAATTCACCCAGTTTTATCCAAACCCGGGTTGGGTTGAACATGATCCTGAAGAAATCTGGCAGGTAAGCCGAAAAGTCATGGCCCAAGCCCTTACCGCTTCCGGAATAGGCAGAAAAGACCTGTCAGCGATCGGTATCACCAATCAGCGCGAAACCGCGGTCGTCTGGGATCGGGACACGGGAGAACCCGTGCACCGGGCCGTCGTCTGGCAAAGCCGCCAGAGTGCCGATATCTGCCAGCGACTGAAAGCCGATGGCGTGGAGCCGCTCATCCGGGAAAAAACCGGATTGCTGGTGGACCCATACTTTTCCGGCACCAAGATTCGGTGGATCCTGGACCAGAACCCCGAATTTCAGGAAAGGGCACAAGACGGCAGGCTCGAGTTCGGCACCATCGACAGTTGGCTGTTATGGAAAATGACGGGAGGCTGTGCCAAAGAAGGCGCACTGCACCGTACTGATCCAACCAACGCTTCACGCACGCTGCTCTACAATATTCACGAACAGGGCTGGGACGAGGAGTTGTGCTCCATCCTGGATATTCCACTCCAAATGCTCCCCGAAGTTCAGTCCAGCGCCAGTATTTTCGGCGAAACCGGACATCTCGAAGGCGTGCCTCCCGGCATCCCGATAGCCGGCATAGCAGGAGACCAACAGGCCGCGCTTTTTGGCCAGGGTTGCTGGGAACCGGGCCAGGCCAAGAACACCTATGGCACCGGCTGTTTCATGCTGATGAACATGGGCCTGCAACACCCGATCAGCCGAAACGGGCTGCTGACCACGATCTGTTGCGATGCCCAGGGTGCACCCGCCTACGCCCTGGAAGGCTCGATCTTCATCGCCGGCGCTGCGGTCCAGTGGCTGAGGGATGAACTGCAGATCATCCAGGACGTGAATGAAACGGAAGCGCTGGCCCGTTCCATTGATGGAAATGATGGTGTTTACCTGGTGCCGGCTTTTGCCGGGTTGGGAGCACCCCACTGGGACATGAATGCCCGTGGCGCGTTGCTGGGGCTGACGCGGGGATCGGGGCGTGCGCACCTGGCCCGTGCCGTGCTGGAATCCATCGCCTACCAGTCGCTGGATATCGCCGAGGTGATGCAACGGGATTCCAGGATCGAACTGAATGAACTCCGGGTTGATGGCGGCGCTTCAAAAAATGATTTCCTGATGCAATTCCAGGCGGATATTCTCGATGTAACTGTTGACCGCCCGAAGTTGGTGGAAACCACCGCGGCCGGCAGCGCGTACCTGGCAGGACTCACCGTAGGTACGTGGAGCAGCCCGTCCGAACTGGACCAGATCCGCCGAACCGACTGTCGATTCGAACCACAAATGGATGTGGCGCAACGCACGGCGCTGTGTGAGGGATGGCACAAGGCCGTGAACCGTATTCGCAGTAAACCGGAAGATTGACCCGTTGACCACCAAGCATTTCAGCGGCCGCGTCATCACCAGCGATAAACTGGACCTGGTCTGGCAGTCGTGGATTCCAGAAGTACCCGAGGGTGTCATGATGGTCATCCATGGGCTTGCCGAACATGGTGGCCGCTACCGGGACACGGCGACATTTTTTGTTGATCATGGCTGGGCTGTGTACACCTGCGATTTGCGGTCTCACGGCCTGAGTCCCGATATGCCGGGCGCCGGGCGAGTTCATGTGAACCGCTTCTCGGATTTTCTGCTGGACGTGGAAGCCCTGCTCGGGCTTGCAAAATCGAGGCATCCCGATTTGCCCCTTTACTGCCTGGGCCATTCCATGGGCGGACTGATCACCATTCTGTACGCGCTGCAGAACCCTCAGTCACTGCAGGGAGCCATCATTTCGTCACCCGCCCTGGGAACACATCCCGAATTCAAACCACCCCTATACCTGAAGCTGATGGTTAGCATTCTTTCCCGTGTCGCACCACGCATGCTGGTGGATAGCGAGCTCGATTCCCAGGCCATTTCACGCGACGCTGCTGTGGTGAAAGCTTATGCTGATGATCCGTTGGTCTCGCAGAAAGTATCCACCCGCTGGTACAGCGAGATCATCAGGTCGATGAAAAAGGCCCACAATGAAGCCTCTGCGCTTCAGATCCCGATGCTGGTGATGCAATCCGGCGCAGATCGCCTGGTTGATCCCGGCGCGGCAGCCCGTTGGGTCCAGCTCACGCCGGACGGGCTGGTCGAATATGTTTTGTGGGAGGATTTATACCACGAGATGTTCAATGAACCCGAGAAAGACCAGGTCAGAAGTAAAACTCTTCAGTGGCTGGCGACCCGACTTTCGCAATGAAAGGCCTGGTGTAACAGGATCATCCGGGACCGCTTACCGCTTATGACGACCTGGTAAAGCCTGTCATAGATATCTTCATCGAACTCTTCCTGTTCGCCACCTGTGAGCAGACCCGCCAGGATACCCGTGGTATTACTGTGACCAACAACCAGCGCATCCTGGTGCTTGCTGGTCAAGAGCCGGGCAAATTCCGAAAGCTTTTGCGGATCATACAACTCAATTCCCAGCGAAAACGTTTCAGCGCTTGGACGAGCCGTGGCGAGCGTCCTGGAATAGTCGGTGCTGTAAACGATTTCAATGTTTGCATCGGCCAGGATGCCAGCGAGTCTCTTCGCCCTCAATTGACCACATTCGGACAGCCCTGGATTTCCCGGATCAATAGGGTCTGATCTTTTCTCGGCATGGCGGACGAGGTAGATGGAGAATATTTCTTCACTGCTGTAATCCTTTGCCATCACGGGCATGGCGAGGATCAGCAGGGACAGCGCTATGAGCCATAGCTTCATCATTTGCTAGATACCAAGAACAGCAATGGCCAGGCCGCAGGCCAGGATCGCAGAGCCCGCCATCGCGTGTCCAAATCGCTCGAAGCGATTCAGCCGGATCGCTCCCAGCCCCGCAACGGCCAAGGCGACTACCAGGGTCATGGTAACCACCGTCACCAGGCCGAAGACCGTGGCGACCATCAAAACACCAGCCAGGCTCTCCCGTGCCGCTGGATACATCAGCAATGGAATCAGCGGTTCGCAGGGGCCCAGCACGAAGATAATGAAAATCAGCCAGGGTGTCACCGACCGCGGTCGCTCCCTTTGGTCATGTGCTTGTTGATCATGTACGTGGGCATGGTCGCGGTGATGGCTGTGTTTATGCTCATGAGTGACCCCTCCATGGCTGTGCCAGTGCGAGTGTGGCTTGTTTTTATAAGCCTGGCCCAGGCCCCAGGCGAGGTACGCCAGTCCAAATCCGATCAGCAACCATGCAGCCACGTTACCCCGCATGCTTTCCAGCCATTCCAACGATGCGAGCTGCACACCCAGCATGATTCCCACAAAACCCAGCAACACCGAGCCCCCCAGGTGGCCTATGCCGCAGATAAGTGTTACCCGGACGGTTTTCTGCAGACTCCAGCCACGGGCCTTGGCCATTGCCACGAAAGGAAGGTAATGATCAGGACCAAGAATCGTATGCACAAACGCTATTGCGGCGGCGGTAAGAACAAGAACTTGGATCTCTGGCGTCATGCGGCGTTTGCAGTTAAAACGTTGATCAGGGCCCCCATTTCACCTGCAGGCGCGAATTCATGCAACGATCTCGATCAATTTCCGCCGGATTACTCCTTGAGCGGAGCGATTGTTACCTCGAAACCGGCGTTCATCCGGTTTTTCCATTACAGGTCCTGATAAGCAGAATGAAGGAGAACCCAATCAGCAACAAGACGCCACCGGCGATCTTCAGACCGACATGTTCGACAGCAAAAAGAACCGAGTATCCTCCGACCAGGACCATTGTCAGGATACTGATGATTTTCACCCGGCAGCTGATGCAGCGATGCTCTTCCCAGTTCCGGATCATGGGACCAAAGGTTTCATTGGCCAGCAACCAGCGGTGCCAGCGTTCAGAGGAACGGGCAAAACAAGCCGCTGACAAAAGCACGAAGGGTGTTGTCGGCAGTAATGGTAAAACGATGCCGAGAGTGCCCAGCCCGAGGAACACAAACCCGAACCAACGAAAAAGATTCACGAATCAGCGAACTCTACTGAATCGTCTTGAGACCCGCTACTTGCAGTTTTTCGCAATTTGAGACTTGAGCTCGGCTACCCTGTTGGTCCGTTCCACGTCATCCATGCGTTCCGTTTCGCCTTGATCGTTGGTAAAAAATACGCGGCGGTTGGGTTCCAGGCGCTCCACTTCAGCCTGCCAAGCCGCACACTGCACTTCCGTCATGGCGTTGTTTACCTGTGCCTCTTCGTTATTCTTACGAATCTCTTCACGCCTTTGGTCTGCGTATGAAGGCCCGGAATCGACGTCGGCATAGGGATTACTGCTGGGTGCCGGGTCAGCCTGGGGCAGGGATTGTTCTTTTACATCCTGACCCTCTGGCCGGGTCTCGCTGAAATGAACCGTGCCATTTTCGTCGGTCCAACTGTACATCTTCCGCTCCTGCGCGGATGCAGACGCTGCCAGCAGAGCGCCAAAAAGCACGACCACGAGCCCATACGTTAAAGTTCTTTTCATGCGCTTTCCCGTCCTCATCATCAACCGACTGTACAAATCATCATACCACCACACTGCATTTGTCAGAAAATCACCGGCAGGTCGGTCTTTAATGAAGATGTCCAGATTGACCGCCTTATGCTTACTGATTCTTTCGCTTACTGCGCAGGCGGAAGATCGCTACCAGGTGAAGTTTTCACCGGACCTGAATTCAGTCACGGTGAAAGCGTGCTTCGAGGGCGTACCTCCGCGCAGCCTGCACCGTCATGATGATGCATGGCAATACACCGAGTTTGTTCAGACCCCGGAGCGCATGCCCATGCCGGTTTCCCGGTCCGGACAGTTGAAGCTGTCCGGTATGCCGCACGGTTCCTGTCTTAAATGGGGAATCGACCTGGCCGCTGCCGTGGCGGAGGACGACTACCGCCTGGCATTAAAGGTGGGTGGTGCGGTGCTGACAGACGCGGACCTCTGGTTCTGGCGGGATAACCAGCGGCGCAAGATCCGGGTCGAGGTTGAGCTTCCGGAAGGCATGTCGCTGTCAACACCCTGGAAGAAGCACACATCTGATGGAAGTTCGATCTTCTGGCCGGAAAGTACGCCAGCCGCCTGGTCATCGAGAATTGCGATTGGCCGGTTTCCAGTGCAGAAATTGAGCGTATCCGGCACACAAATACGCCTTTCAGTCATCGGCGAGGTAACCGACATACAGCGCGATCTTTTCGCGAACTGGATCCAGGAAACGGCCGAATGTGTCGCGTCGATTGAAGGGCGGTTTCCCCAATCACAACCACAAATCCTGGTGGTTGCGACCGGACCACAAAATGAGCCGGTTCCATGGGCGCATGTCATTCGCGGGGGTGGTGTAGCCGCGGAGTTCTTCGTTGATGAAACCCGTTCACTCGAGGAATTTCGAAGCGACTGGACCGCTACCCATGAATTGAGTCACATGTTGCTGCCGATGGTTTCCTCCCGGGATCGGTGGTTGTCGGAAGGACTGGCCTCCTACTACCAGAATGTTTTGCGCGGTCGCGACGGCCGGCTGGATGAGGTTGCCGCCTGGCAGAAGCTGCATGCGGGTTTCGAACGGGGAAAGCGTGCTACCCGGCAGGAAAGCCTTGCGTGGGCAACCCGTAACGGCAGGGATGCGATCATGCGGGTCTACTGGAGCGGAGCTGCCATGTTTCTCAAGGCGGACACCCAGTTGAGAGCAGTCAGTGGCGGAAGCCAGTCGCTGGATACCGCCCTGGCCTCACTTCAGGGCTGTTGCAAGGACGCCGGCCGCATTTGGAGAGCCCGCGAGCTCTTTAAGAAACTCGACCAGTTGACCGGCCATACGATCTTTATGGATTTATACGACCAGCATGTTCCTGCCAAGGAATTTCCGGACCTTGATGAAACCTATGCGCAGCTCGGCCTGGTACCGCGGGCAAGCGTCATGGAACTCGATCCGGAAGCACCACTCAGCAGAGTCCGGCTTGAGATCATGCAAGGCACTCATCAATAGCCTGTGCTCCTGTCGGCCAAATCGTGATTTTCAGCGTTTGATTTTTGTTTTTTTGCGGAGCCGTTCCATCGCCTGTAATTGCGCAAGGGCCTTGGCCAGCTTGGCCTGTGCTTCGGTAAATTCCATGCTTGCTGTCCTGTCCTGAAGCTCGCGCTCCGCATCTTCTTTTGCGCGTTTTGAAGCTGCCTCGTCCAGGTCTGCCGCCCGAATTGCGGAATCGCTTAACACGGTCACCAGGTGTGGCATTACTTCCATGATGCCCCCCGCAGCAAAGAACACGGTTTCTTCCCCTTCCGTGCCGATCACCCGCACCGGACCGGGTTTCAATGTGGTCATCAGCGGTGCATGCCCCGGCGCAATGCCCAGTTCGCCGGTTGTGCCACTGGCAACGACCATCGTGGCATCACCGGTGAAAATCAATTCCTGTGCGGATACGATATCGCACTGCATGGAACTGCTCATGATTCAAGCACCCTGGCAAAGATGTCCCGATCAACATTACCGCCTGATGCGACAATGGCAATTCTACGGCCGGTATTGCTGGATCGTTCCTGCTTTGCCGCGGCCAGCGCAGCGGCACCCGCACCCTCGCAGGTGTTATGGGTACATTCGAACATCGTCCGCATGGCGGCCGCCACTTCCGTATCACTGACTTCGACGATCCGTTCGACTGACCGGTTGATTATTTCCAGCGCGTCAGCTTGCGGGGTGCGGCAGGCCATGCCGTCGGCCAGGATGGTACTGACCGGGGACTCCACCAGCTGCCCCTTCCTGAAGGATTCGGAGTAAGCCGTTGCATGGGCCGAAACCACCCCGACGACGGAAGTGTTGAGCCCCAGCGCATCCCGCGCCGATATCACGCCACAAATGCCCGAACCCAGCCCGATCGGAACGTAGACTGTATCGATTCCGTCCACCGCCTGGAAAAGTTCAAGCGCATAGGTAGCCACGCCGGCGACCAGCAGCGGGTGGAAGGAAGAAACCATGTGCAGGGAACGCTCCCCGGCCAGTTCCCTTGCATACTCAAGCGATTCCTGGAAATCCTCGCCATGTTCTATCAGCTCAACACCCAGGGCCTGCATGGCTGCATTTTTCTCGGCGCTGTTGCCATGAGGTACGACCACCGTGCAGGGAATACCGTGCAGACGCGCGGCATACCCCACCGATTGCCCATGGTTTCCGCGGGTTGCGCTGATAACGCCCGCCGGCTTGCTATCTGATTTCGCAAGGTGGGAAAAATACACCAATCCACCACGGATTTTAAAAGCCCCCACCGGGGTCTGATTTTCGTGCTTGACGTAGACCTCTGCGCCCAGCCGGTCACTGAGCATGGGCCAGTTGAACTGCGGAGTGGGTGGCATGTGCGCATATACGATTCGCGCAGCCGACTGGATATCTTGAAGACTGATCACGCCGAGGACGGAGGGGTGACCCTGCGCGGCCGCCTGACCAACTCACCCGAGCAATTTGGACATACATGGTTCATTTCGATCGAACACGGTTCGCAAAACGTACATTCATAACTGCAGATAAAGGCGAAACTGTCCGGCCTGGCGGGCGCTTCACATTTTTCGCAATGGTCCCGCATCTCCAGCACAGGCCGGCTCCTCAGGCTCGAATCCGTCTGGCCAGATCCACGATGTCTCTTTCGCAATAAGTACACACATATCCATGTTCGGATTCACTGCTGAGTCTGAACTCGGATTGAATCGGTTCGTTCTGATTTGAAATGCAGTTCGGATTCGAACAGCTCAGTACACCCCGAACCATTTCGGGCGCCTCGGCGTTGAACTTCTTGACCACTGCTCCCTGGACAATGATGTTGACCGTCGCATGCGGTGAAACCAGCGCCAGGCGGCTAGCCTCTTCGTCGGACAGTTCAACATTCTCGATCTTGAGAATATCCTTCGTGCCACCCTTGGCCGAATGTGAATTGATCAGGATGCTCATGCTGCGGTCGGTGGAAATGCCCAGCACACGGAGAACATCGAAGGCTCTTCCCGGCAGGATATGGTCGATGACCGTGCCGTGCTCGATACGTTGCACTTTCATGAATTTTTTAGACATTCTGATACCCCCCTATCACCATCGAGAGCAGCGCCATCCGGACCGGCACCGCGTTGAACGCCTGCTGGAAGTATTTCGCTTGCGGCAATGAGTCTACCTCGGGTGTAATTTCATTCACTCGCGGCAGCGGGTGCAGGATGATCATATGTTCCGGGCCCCTGGAGACCAATTCCGGGTCCACCCGGTACATTCCGGCCACTTTTTCGTATTCCACTACGTCCGGGAACCGTTCTTTCTGAATTCGAGTGACATAGAGCATATCGGTGTCAGCGATGACATCCTCGGGTGAGTGGCATGCCGTACCCAACCGCCCGGTTTCCTCGAGATGGCTGATGACTTCACCCGGCATTTCCAGACCCTCGGGTGATACCAGGTTGATCGTATTGCCGAACTTTGCCAATGCGATGGCCAGCGAATGCACTGTTCTTCCGTAGCGGAGGTCTCCGACCAGGCTGATGTTCAGACCTTCCAGTCGACCCAATTCCGTGCGGATCGTGAACAGATCGAGCATGGTCTGGGTTGGATGCTGCCCTGCTCCATCTCCGGCATTCAGGATAGGCACTTCCGAAAACTGGGTGGCCAGTTTAGCAGCGCCTTCACGCGGGTGTCTCAATACCACAGCATCGGCGTAACCGCTGACCATGCGGATCGTGTCGGCCAGCGTTTCGCCCTTGACGACCGAAGTGGCCTCCGTTCCGGCGAAGCCGATCACCCCACCTCCGAGCCGGTTCATCGCTGTCTCGAAGGAGAGCCGGGTCCGGGTGGATGGCTCAAAAAATATGGCTGCCAGTACTTTGCCTTTGAGGATCTCGGAAACGGCCTCCCCCCTGGCGATATCGACCATGGTCTCAGCCCGGTCCAGAATGTGAATAATCTCCTCTGCCGAGAAGTCCTGAACCGAGATCACATGCCTCATGAATATTCCCCGAGCCGCTGACTGAGAGTGTGTATATTATAGACTGGCATTCCTTGATGAATATACTTTCCACAGACCAAAAACCGGCCCCGTTGCGGATTCAACAGATGAAATCAATGAACCTGAAAACTGCTCTTCTCCTGATTCTTTTTCTGTGCATCAGCACAACCGGCCTGGCCCAGGACGAACCAGTCGAGACATCGACTGCGGTCGTGGTCCAGGAAGTGGTCGACAAGGGTCCGGAGGATGCCCTGAACCGCGGAACACCCCGTGGCAGTATCGTCGGGTACCTTGAAGCCAGCTCGGAGCTGGATTTTGAGAAAGCTTCCCAGTACCTGGATTTGCGCAACCTGCCCGCTGAAGTCGAAGCTCTGGGGGGGAGTGAACTGGCAAGGCAACTGAATCACGTCCTGTCCCGCGCGGTCTGGCTGGACGACTACACCGTCAGTGACAGGCCGGAAGGCCTCAAGGGTGACGGACTGCCACCCTACCGGGACCAGTTGGTTGTGATCAAAACCGCGGATGGTGATGTACCCATCTGGATGCAGCATGTACCGAGGGGCGACGGTGAGAATATCTGGAAGGTCTCCAACCGTTCCATGGCGCTGGTTCCTGAGCTTTATGACGAGTTCAGTTACCCGCCAACGATTGAGAAGATCCGCCGCTGGTTTCCGGAAGACGCCTCATTCATTGGTTTAGAAGCATTCAAGTGGTTCATCCTGCTGACTACGGCTGTTCTTGCCTGGCCAGTTTTTTATCTTCTTGGTCTCATCCTGTCCCGGATTTTTCTCAAGCCCGACAGCCCTACCTATCTGCTCTGGCGCAAGATACTGACCGGTCCGATGGTCGCTGTGGGAATCATCCTGGTCACCGGATTCGTGTTGGACCGGCTGGGTGCGGGTGCGGTCGCCCAGGAATTCATGAGGGCCCGGACGCTCAACATTATCATCTTCATCTGGGTTACCTGGTCCGTCGCAAACCTGATCAAAGCCCACAAGCAGGACAAACTAAACGCCCAGGGCAGGCCGGGGGCTGCCCGTTTGATGCAGCCGATCACCACGTTCCTCAAGCTCATCATCATGCTGTTTGGAGTTATGTTCTGGCTGAATAATATCGGAGTCAACATTTCGACCTTGCTCGCCGGCCTGGGTGTCGGCGGCCTGGCGCTTGCACTGGCCCTGCAGAAACCCATTGAAGACATGATGGGCGCTCTTTCACTGTTTTCTCAGGCGCCCATCCGGGTCGGTGATTTCTGCAAGTACGGAAACATCACCGGCACCGTGGAGGACATTGGCATCAGAAGCACCCGGATTCGCACCCTGACCAATACGCTGGTTCACGTGCCCAACGCCCGCCTTGCCCACGTGGAGATCGAAAACATTACCGCAAGGGAAAAAATTCGGTTCTGGCCTACTTTGCGCCTGCGTTACGACACGACGCCGGACCAGTTGCGTGAAATCAATTCAGGCATTCTTGAAATGCTGGAGCAGCATGAAGAAGTTTACGATGACCCGTTGCGTGTGCGGCTTACCGATTTCGATGAGGACGCCATCCTGGTCAAAGTACATTCATTCCTGAAAACGACTGATTTTCCGGACTCCTTGCGGATCGCCGAAGACCTTAATTTCCGGATCATGGATATTATTCATGCTGCGGGTACCCGGTTTGCGCTGCCGTCCAAGGCGATTCAGATCGAAAACGCAGCTCAGGACACCATTCAAGGCTGAACCCCGGGCAATAAAAAACCGCCCAACCGGAAATCCGGTTGGGCGGCTTGATCGAACCTTTGCGGTCTGGCTTATTCGGCTGGAACTTCAGCCAACGACATGGCGATCGCTTCGGTGAACGTCAGTACCACAACGTCACCAACCTGGGCTTTCTTCAGGTTTTCAGGATTCTGGGCTTCGTATTGCTGGATTTCGCCGTTAGGCCACGCCAGCTTGAACGTGTTGCCCTCGATGTTGATTTCCTTGACGATAGCCGTCGTGACCGTGGTCAGCATTTCCATGCCGGCGGGGTTTTCGCCTTCTTTGTTGACAGCTTCCGCGGCTATCGCACCGGCGCCGGCCTTCATGCCTTCTTCGCCTGCATAAACTTCAATGGACATGTGCTGTATGTACTCGACATTGACTTTGTCGCCGACTTCAACCTTATCGATATTGTTGGAATCTGGCCTGGCCTGGATCGTTTGGCTATTGCCCTGGGGACCAGTCAGCGTCACTGTACGCGCTTCACGGTCTATTGCTTCAATCACTGCGATCAACTGTACGGTCTGGGTAGCTGAAATGGGTTCAATGTCTCTCATCTTGGATCCCTCACCAGCCTGCAGGCTCAGTGAGAAAACCAATGCGGTAATCAATAACATCAATTTCATTTTCATGATGGTAGGTACTCCGTTAAAAGGGGGTTTGAAATAACGATTCAGCTGACCAGTATAAACCGGTCGGCTGAATCGTTGAAAGGGGATTTTTAATTCAACGTTTGAGATTCTTGCGCAACCGTTCTACGGCCTGCAACTGGGCCACGGCCTCGAGCAGCCTGGCCTGGGCCTCAGCCACCTCCATTTCACCGGTCCGGTCAGCCAGCTCACGCTCGGCTTCTTCCTTGGCTTGCTGTGCCGCCGCCTCGTCGAGGTCTTCACCCCGGGTTGCGGTGTCGGTCAACACCGTGATCTCATGCGGTTGCACTTCCAGGATGCCGCCACTGACAAAGAAAAAAGCCTCCTCATCATTGGCCTGCAAGACGCGCACCGGCCCAGGTTTGAGCTGAGTGATCAGAGGCGCATGTCGCGGGCTGATACCGAGCTCACCGGACACGCCGGTGGCAAAGACCATCTTGGCCTCACCTGAAAAAATTTCGGCGTGGGCACTGACGATGTCACAGCGTACGGTCTTTTCCATGATCAGGCGGCCTCTTTCTTGGCCATCTCCGCACCTTTCTCTACAGCTTCCTCGATACCACCCACCATGTAGAACGCCTGCTCTGGCAGGTGGTCGTATTCGCCTTCGACAATGCCTTTGAAGGCGCGAATGGTGTCTTTCATGCCGACATACTTGCCGGGCGAACCGGTAAACGTCTCAGCCACGAAGAACGGTTGCGACAGGAAGCGCTGTACTTTTCGGGCACGTGCAACAACGGCCTTGTCTTCCTCGGAAAGCTCGTCCATACCCAGGATGGCAATGATGTCCTTGAGCTCTTTGTAACGTTGCAATACTCCCTGCACTGCGCGCGCCGTGTCATAGTGTTCCTGGCCAATCAGGTTGGGATCGAGCAAACGTGATGTCGAATCCAGCGGATCCACAGCAGGATAGATACCTTGCTCTGCGATTCCGCGTGACAGCACCAGTGTGGCGTCAAGGTGAGCAAAAGTGGTGGCCGGAGACGGATCAGTCAAATCATCCGCAGGCACGTATACGGCCTGAAACGACGTAATAGAGCCGGTCTTGGTCGTCGTGATGCGCTCTTGCAGGAGACCCATTTCCAGAGCCAGTGTTGGCTGGTAGCCCACAGCGGAGGGCATGCGTCCCAGCAGGGCCGAAACCTCGGTTCCTGCCAGTGTGTAACGATAAATGTTGTCGATAAACATCAAAACGTCACGGCCTTCGTCACGGAATTCTTCAGCCATGGTCAGGCCGGTCAGCGCAACGCGCAGGCGATTTCCAGGCGGCTCATTCATCTGGCCATAAACCAGGGCCACTTTGTTGAGTACATCGGCTTCCTTCATCTCGTGATAGAAGTCGTTACCTTCACGGGTGCGCTCGCCTACTCCGGCAAATACCGAAAAACCGCTGTGCTCGATGGCGATGTTACGAATCAGCTCCATCAACGTCACAGTTTTACCGACACCAGCGCCACCGAACAGGCCTACTTTACCGCCCTTGGCAATCGGCATGATCAGGTCAATCACCTTGATGCCTGTTTCCAGTACATCGTTGCCACCAGCCTGGTCTTCGTATGAAGGCGGCTTACGGTGAATCGGCATGCGTTTTTCTTCGCCAATGGGTCCGGCTTCATCAATCGGCCGGCCGAGTACGTCCATGACGCGGCCCAGCGTACACTCACCAACCGGGACAGAAATCGCGGCGCCTGTACTGGTTACCGGGAGATTCCGTTTCAAGCCATCAGTCGACCCCAGAGCAATGCAACGGACCACGCCGTCGCCAAGCTGCTGTTGCACTTCCAGCGTGATTTCGGTGTTATCGACCGTTAACGCTTCAAATACTTTGGGCATTGAATCGCGCGGATACTCCACGTCTACAACGGCTCCGATTACCTGAACAATTGATCCAGCACTCATAAAACTTGCTCCGAATAAAATTCCTGTTAATACTCTGGCGTCAGACCGCTGCTGCGCCGCTGACGATTTCCGAGATTTCCTGTGTAATGGCGGCCTGGCGGGCCTTGTTATAGGCCAGCTTCAGTTCGTCAATCAAATCACCTGCGTTGTCAGTGGCGTTCTTCATCGCCAGCATGCGTGCAGCATGTTCTGAAGCAAGGTTTTCAAGCACCGCCTGGTAAATCATGCCTTCGATATACCGCACCGAAACAGCATCCAGCAATGACTGTGCGTCAGGCTCGTATATGTAGTCCCAGATATCGCTGATTTCCTCGTCATCTGTCGGCGGTAAAGGCAACATCTGCACAATCGTCGGCTTTTGGGTCATCGTGTTGACGAATTCGTTGGCAACGATGTAGAGCCGCTGAATTTCGTTGTCACGATAGGCTTCGAGCATGATACGGACGGCACCGATCAGGTCTTCAATCTGTGGTGTCTCACCCAGACCCGCCACGTGACCCATGATTTCAACGTTCACATTTTTGAAAAACGCAGAGGCTTTCTTGCCGAAGGTCACCAGGTTGACGCCAACATCCTTCTCCTGCCACTCCATCATGTCAGTCATGACCATCCTGAACATATTGTTGTTCAGGCCGCCACACAGGCCGCGGTCAGAAGAGACAATGATGTAACCCACTTTTTCAACCGTGTCGTATTCGACGGTGAACGGGTGGCGGATTTCAGGGTTAGCCTTGCTCAAATGGCCACTGATGCGCCGCATCATCCGGACATAAGGCCGGCTTGCGTTCATCAGGTCCTGTGACTTTCGAATTTTACTGGCAGAAACCATTTCCAGCGCGGAAGTCACCTTCATGGTGTTTCCAATACTCTGGATTTTGCCTGTAATTTCCTTACCGCTTGCCATATCCGGCTTGCTCCTGTGTTTTAACCTGCCCGATTACCAGGAACCGGTGGCCTTGAACTCTTCCAGGGCCGCTGTCAGTTGCGACTGCAGGTCGTCATTCCAGCTTCCTTCATTGAGCGTCGCAAACAACTCTGCCTGGACTGATTTTACGTGGTCCAGCAACGCCGATTCGAACGCGCCGATTTTCAACAACTCTACGTCGTCCAGGAAGCCGGCATCTGCGGCAAAAAGCGATACCGCCATTCCACCAACCGATAACGGGCTGTATTGGGACTGCTTCATCAGCTCGGTTACCCGCTGGCCGCGGTCAAGCTGCGCGCGGGTTGAGTCGTCCAGGTCGGAAGCGAACTGCGCAAAAGCGGCCAGTTCGCGATACTGCGACAGGGCGAGCCGGATACCGCCGCCCAGCTTCTTGATGACCTTGGTCTGAGCTGCACCACCTACACGAGACACGGACAGACCCGCGTGCACTGATGGGCGGATGCCGGCATTGAACATGTCGGCGTCCAGGAAGATCTGGCCGTCAGTAATAGAAATCACGTTGGTCGGCACGAACGCAGAAACGTCACCGGCCTGGGTTTCAATGATCGGCAATGCCGTCAAGGACCCGGTTTTACCGGTTACCGCGCCATCGGTAAACTTCTCGACGTATTCCTCGTTCACCCGGGCTGCACGTTCCAGCAGACGTGAATGCAAGTAGAAAACATCACCTGGATAGGCTTCACGGCCCGGCGGGCGGCGCAACAGAAGCGATACCTGGCGATAAGCCCAGGCCTGCTTCGTCAAATCATCATAAATAATCAGGGCGTCTTCACCACGATCACGGAAATACTCACCCATGGTGCAACCGGAGTACGGCGCAATGTACTGCATGGCTGCGGATTCAGAAGCAGAGGCATTGACCACGATGGTGTGCTCCATGGCGCCGTGCTCTTCGAGCTTGGCGACCACGTTGGCTACCGTGGACTGTTTCTGGCCTATGGCCACGTAAACGCATTTAATGCCGGTACCGACCTGATTGATGATCGTGTCGATCGCAATGGCTGATTTACCGATCTGGCGATCACCAATGATCAGCTCACGCTGGCCTCGGCCAATCGGAACCATCGAGTCAATTGACTTCAAACCAGTCTGGACCGGCTGATCTACTGATTTACGCCAGATAACTCCGGGCGCAACTTTTTCGATCGGCGCGAAACCGTCGTTATCAATCGCCCCCTGACCGTCAATCGGATTACCCAGTGCGTCAACCACGCGGCCAAGCAGGCCCTTGCCGTGGGGCACTTCGAGAATACGTCCGGTGCACTTGACCGTATCGCCTTCGGTAATGTGCTCGTACTCACCCAGGATTACCGTACCAACAGAATCGCGTTCCAGGTTGAGCGCCAGGCCGAAGGTGTTCCCGGGGAACTCGATCATTTCGCCCTGCATGGCGTCTTCGAGACCATGAACTCGTGCGATACCGTCGGAAACACTAACTACCGTGCCTTCATTACGGGTTTCGGCTGAAACATTCAGCTCTTCAACGCGATTTCTGATCAGTTCGCTGATCTCAGATGGATTCAATGTCGTCTGCATTGTGTTTATTCCTTAAAATTTAATTCGCAAGGCTGTTGGACAGCTTCTGGAGCCTGCCGCGCAATGAGCCGTCGATTACCTGGTCACCGGCATATACCACGGCGCCACCGATGATTTCCGTGTCGACCTCGTTTTCCAGTTCAATCTCACATTCGAAGCGTTGCGCAAGCGCCTGCTTCATTCGGCTGGACTGGTCCTCATCGAGTGGAATAGCCGATACAACCTTTACGCTCAAACGGCTTTCCGCTTCATCACGCAACGCCCTGTACAGTTCGTTGATGTGCGGCAATAAAGGTAAGCGGCCATTAGCTGCGAGAACCGCCAAATAATCACGAAACCGCCCGACAAAAGCTTCGCCCGCAACATCCGTGATGATTTTCACCGCGTCTGAATTGCTGACATCAGGGCTTTCCAGCAGGGTAGCCATGGATTCCTCCACAACGATGTCGCTGGCCAGTCTCAACATGTCATTCCAGCCGGCCAGGGCATTTTCCCCCTGGGCCAGTTCGAACGCTGCTTTCGCGTAGGGACGTGCCAATGTGGTCAGGCTACTCATGATCAGATCTCGGCAATCAGCTTATCGAGCAGTTCACGATGAGTGTCCGCATCAACTTCTTTTTCAAGAATGCGTGACGCTCCGAGAACGGCAAGGCTGGCTACCGATGAACGAAGCTGTTCCCGCGCCTGGTTGGCAGCCTGGGAAATCTCCGCTTCAGCAGCAGTAACCTGCTTTCCACGCTCAGCCGTAGCGTCTTCTTTAGCCTGTTCCAGAATCTGTGAATGACGCTGGTTAGCCTGCTCAACGATTTCACCTGCCTTGTCGCGGGCCTGGTTGATTTGCTGGTCAACTTCGACCTTCGCCTTCGCCAGTTCTTTCTCCGCCATGTCGGAAGCAGCGAGACCTTCCGCGATTTTTTCGCGACGCTCGTCCATTGCCTTCAGCAGCGGTGGCCAGATGAACTTCATGCAGAACCACACGAAGATCATCATCGCGATAGATTGCAAAATTAAAGTGGCATTAATATTCATGCCTTACCTCGTTCAAATGATTCGGATTACCTGCCCGGTTTAACGGGCCGGCCCCAATCAGCACTGCTTAACCGCCCAGGGCAGCCTGCAGTTGGCCGACAAACGGGTTTGCGAAAGTGAAGAACAACGCAATACCCACACCGATCATCGCAACAGCATCCAGCAGGCCAATGGCCAGGAAGAATTTACCTTGCAGCATCGGCGCCAATTCAGGCTGACGTGCTGAACCTTCCAGCAGGCGACCGCCCAGGATACCCACACCGATACCAACGCCGAGCGCACCCAGACCAATCAGCAGGGCTACAGCGATTGCGGTCATACCAATTACAGTTTCCATCGATAACTCCCGTTCTCAGAAATTGCTTATTAAAAAAAACTTACAACCAAAAAATAATCAGCCGATCAATGATGTTCCGAGGCCATGCTCAGGTACACGATGGTCAGCATCATGAAAATAAAAGCCTGCAGCGTAATCACCAGCAGGTGAAACGCCGCCCAACCGAAATGCATCAGCTGCCCGCCCAGGAAGGCCAGGCCACCGACCAGCAACATCTCCGCCAGCAGCAGCCACAACGTCGCCTTGGTGGAGATCTTGTCTTTCAGGTTCAGCCACAACGTGGCCATGATCGCCACCGAAGCGGCTATCCAGAACCAGGCCGGAATGTGGTCACCGAAAACCGAGCTGAGGCCGGCTGCGAACCAGGCGGAGCCTGCAGTGAATATCAGCGCGATCAATATGAAGATCAATTCACCGGCGTAAAGATTTCCAAAAAGGCGCAGGCCCAGCGATACCGGCTTGGCCAGCAGGGAAACCAGTTCCAGGATGAAATTGAAGGCCATAACGAAAGGCCAGAAAAGCTTTGGCATGCCGAGTTCTTTCGGATTCAGCGGGTTCATCACCAACTCGCTGAGGAAGCCGCCGACCCCCTTGAAACGAATCGAATAAATAATGATCAGAAAGAACACGGTAATCGCCATGCCCATCGTGGCATTCACATCAGTAGTCGGTACGACCTTCTGGTGACTGATGCCCGCCTGCGAAGCCACCCACGGCAGCCAGTCAACGGGGATCAGATCCATGAAATTCATGAAGAAAATCCACACGAACAGAGTGAGCGCCAGTGGCGCGATCAGTTTGCTGGTGCCGTGAAAGGAGTCCCTGACGCTGGAGTCTACGAATTCCACGATGGCCTCAATGGCGGACTGAAAACGCGTTGGCACGCCGGAATTGGCGGCCCTGGCCACCTTGCGGAACAGAAAAAAGAAGATCAGGCCAAGCGCTAGCGCCCAGAACAATGTGTCAACGTGGACAGCCCAGAACCCCATAGCCGCAGCCTCGGCCGCCGAGTGGGCAAAGCCCCAGCTGCCATCGGGATGCTGCCCGAACGTCAGATTCTGCAGATGATGACCGATGTATTCGCCGGTAGTGAGATTTTCGCCGCTGCCTGCCATTAAAAATCCTGCTCGTATCTATGTTTCTGTGCCGGCCGAATCAGCCTTGCTGCATCCAACCGCTAAGTGTGTTCAAACTCTGAAAAATCAAGTGCCCCAAACATCAACAAGAGGGCATTCACACTCAATCCTGGAATGTTAACGCCAGACCCACCCAGTTGGCGGCCAGTACGCCGATCATTCCCAGAAAGAAAAATCCTGCAGCCAGCGGCTTCACCCAGATGAACACCACTGCGCAAAGGAGCCCTGTAAGGAATAGTTTGCCAAACTCGGCAACAGCCGCCGTTCGCAAAAAATCCGCACTGTCACTACCGATTTTTCTCATCACCAGGATCGTGAAAAGAAGACTCGGCAGATAGGCTGCCAGGCTGCCGGACAGTGACGAATACGCCGCCACCGGACCTGCCAGGTAAGACAACAAAGCCAATACCACCGCGGCCAGGAACTGGATTCTCAGGCTTTTCAATTTACCTTCCAGCGCTCCACGTTTCTTTGACTTCGATCATCCCGCCAGACCAGCTCGGAACAAGGCACAGCCAAAGACCGACTATTTTACCATCTTCTAATCTAGCGGGGCAATGGATGAACGCTATGCTGCTGAAAGCCGTTGCACGGGGAACTCAATCTATTCGGAAAGGTCGAGACGGTCGAGGATTCCCTCAAATTCGTCTGAATTGTTATAGGCAATGATGAGCTTGCCTTTTCCTGATGCCTGGTGCTGAATTCGCACCCGGGCTCCAAGGGTTTCGCCCAGGCGGTTCTGCAGGCGAAGAATGTCCGGATCGATACGGCGACTGCCCTTTTTCTTTTTTGACTGCTGCAGGCGTCGCACCAGGTTTTCCGTGTCCCTGACGGACAGGCGTTTATGCACGACCTCGCGGGCAGCCTGCACCTGCAGGTCATCATCCAGCGACAGCAAGGCCCTGGCGTGACCCATTTCGATCAGGCGCAGGTCAATCAGATCCTTGACCTCCTGCATCAGCTCGAGCAGGCGAAGCAGGTTTGACACCGCAGCGCGCGACCTGCCCACTGCATCGGCCGCCTCCTGATGGGTCATTTGGAAGTCGTCGATCAGGCGCCGCAAGGCTGTTGCCTCTTCCAGCGGGTTAAGGTCTTCGCGCTGGATATTCTCGATCAGGGCCATGGCCACTGACACCTCATCCGGCACATCGCGGACAACAGCCGGGATGTCATCGATTCCGGCGATCTGGGCCGCGCGCCAGCGCCGCTCGCCGGCAATCAGCTCATATTGGTCGTTGGAGACGGGACGCACAACTACCGGCTGGACCACGCCCTGCGAACGAATCGAATCGGCAAGTTCGTTCAGCTTGTCCTCGTCGAAGACCGAACGTGGCTGATAACGTCCCGGAGTAATCACATCCAGTGGCAGATTGCGCAGTTCGTCGCGGTTGTCAGTGTTGACTTGCTGCAGCGTGGTTTGGCTCAGCATGGAACTCAGGTTGCGGCCCAGGGCAGGTTTTTTTCTCGTCGTCATGGCTTAAGCAGTGTTTCTCTTCTCGTAACGGCGCAGCATTTCACCGGCAAGCGCCAGGTGGGCTAATGCGCCTTTGGACCTCGGGTCATACAGCAATACCGGCAGTCCGTAGCTTGGCGCTTCCGCCACCCGTATGTTGCGCGGCACCAGGGTGCGGTAGACACGATCGCCGAAATTTTCGATCAGCTGATCCGAAACGGCCGCAGCCAGGTTATTACGTCCATCGTACATGGTTCGCAACAATCCTTCGATTTCCAGGCCCGGATTCACGCTGACACGCACCTGCTCAACGGTATTGAGCAGTCCGCTCAGACCCTCCAGTGCATAGTATTCACATTGCATCGGGATCAACACGCTGTCCGCGGCCGCCAGCGCATTGAGTGTCAGCATGTTCAGAGATGGCGGACAATCAATGAAGATCCAGGCGTACTTGGCCAACAGCGGCTGCAGCGCCCTTTTCAGCGCGAACTCCCGACCGTCCTGTTGTAGCAGGCTGACTTCGGCTGCCGTGAGGTCGCCGTTGGCGGGCAACAAATCGAAATCCAGGTCCTCAGGTTGCAGGATGGTTTCCTCGATACCACGCTCGCCGAGCATCACCTCACAAGCCGAGACATGCAGGCGATGCGGGTCGATGCCACAACCGGTGGACGCATTTCCCTGGGGGTCGAGATCCACCAGCAGCACGGGGTATTTCATGCTGGAAAACGCGGCTGCCAGGTTTACACAGGTGGTGGTCTTACCGACGCCGCCTTTCTGGTTTGCTACAGCGATTATTCTGGCAGACATAGGTATGTTTCTTTCCTGGTACTCATAGCGAGGCTCATGCGATGACGGACATAATGACGAGGTGACGCTCCTGTTGCAATCCCGGCACGCTGAGTTCTTCAACCGATTGTACCCGGACGCCGTCAGGAAGTTCTCTCAGCTCGGCGTCGGGATAGCGCCCTTTCATCGCCAGCAAGCGTGTCGTTGGACCCAGCAGATGCACTGCCGCCCGGATGAACGAGGCCAGGTCCGCAAATGCCCGGCTGACCACGACATCAAAACCGAGCTCCGGCATGAAGGATTCCAGCCGCTCTTGCACCGGAGTCATGTTTCCAAGCTGCAGCTCCCTGCGTACATGATTCAAAAACCGTATTTTCTTTCCCGCGCTGTCCAGCAGGGTCACGTCCAGTCGCGGATTGGCTACGGCCAGCGGCACCCCGGGGAGACCGGCACCTGTGCCGGCATCCAGCAATCGTCCTTCGCCAACCCAGGGCAATATCGCCAATGAATCCAGCAGGTGCCCGGTAATCATCCGGCCGGGCTCTTTGATCGCGGTTAGGTTGTATGTTCTGTTCCAGCGTTGCAGCAAAGCCAGGTAACCGAGAAGCGTCGCCTGCTGCTGTTCCGTCAGCCCCGGCCCACCCAATTCCGCCAGGCCAACACTGAGGCTCTCCGCCAGCGTTTCAGCCGACCACATGGCAGAGGATTACTTCAGGCCTGATCGGCGCATCTGGGATATGATCTGCTTGGAAATATCCCGCACGCCATCCGTGTGCTCGACATCCTTGGTAAATGTCACAAAACGCCAGATGGGTTCCTCGGTATCCATATCGTAGTAACTCGATTCAACATAGGCAGTGGTCCGAAAATCCGCATAGCCCGGACCTTGCCGCACCGTGTAGACACTGGTCATGCCGGTGAAATAGGGCCGGCCCCAACTGTAGCCCATGCCAGAACCGAGATACTCCAGCCAGTAGTCTGACCGCACATACCCCTCTGATTGTCCACCACCTGAATAAAACAGGACGACGATGCCGTCCACTTCGGCGTCCCTGAGCATGCCAGTCGCCACTTCCACGTCGATTTCTCCACGGATGCCGCCACTCATGCCCCTGATATTGCTGCTTGGGATGGCTTTAAAGCCTTTATCGACCATGGCATTGGCGACATCGATCTCTACTGCCTTGCGCATCAGGGCTTCCGGCAGAACAGCAACGACGGCAATCTTCTCGGGTTTCGCATCAACCGCTTTGTCAGTCTGCCAGCTATCGACCACCCTGGTCTGGGCGCAGGCCCCGAGAAAAATGGAAGCTGCGATAAGCAGCAGGCCGAGGCGACAGGTTCGATAATGGTTTGGGTGGGTCATCAAAGGCAATCCGCATAAAATGAACGAGCATGTTACCGCATGACCGGGTTAGCCGGAAGCGGCAACCTGAATGGAAAGATCCAGTTCCTCGGCACGGTGACAGGCGACCCAGTCACCATCTTCCATGCGACGAAGCGCCGGTATGTCCGCTTCGCAACGTTTTACCCTGAACGGGCAACGGTTGTGAAAGATACAGCCTTTGGGCCGCCGGTAAGGTGATGGCATGTCACCCGTCAGCCAGCTGTCCTGGCGGGCAGCCGCCGCCAGTTTCGGATCGGGCACCGGCACCGATTTCATCAGCGCATTGGTGTAAGGATGAAGCGGCCGACGGTAAAGCTTGGTTTTGTCGGAGACTTCCATCGCCTGGCCCATGTACATGACCATGACGCGGTCACTGATATGCCGGACCACGGATAAATCATGTGCAATAAAAATCAACGCCAGGCCGAGCTTATTCTGCAGGTCCTTGAGCAGGTTAATGATCTGCGCCTGGATGGATACGTCGAGCGCACTGACCGGCTCATCGCAGATCAACAACTTCGGGTTCAGCACGAGCGAGCGTGCAATGCCGATACGCTGGCACTGCCCTCCAGAGAATTCGTGGGGGTAGCGATTGATCTGGTTAGGCAACAGGCCGACCACCTTCATCATGCCACGGGTTCGTTCCTCGACCTGCAGACGCTCCATGTTGGGATAAAAGGTCCAGAGAGGTTCCGCTATGATGTCGCCCGCCGTCATCCGCGGATCGAGCGACGCCACGGGGTCCTGAAAGACAATCTGTAACTCCTTGCGCTTCTGCCTGAGCGCTTCCTCGTCCAGCCCGGTCAGCTCTTCGCCATTCCACATGACGCGTCCACGTCCGGGTGCAATCAGGCCGAGAATCGCCCTGGCCAGCGTTGATTTTCCGGAACCGGACTCTCCGACGATGCCCAGCGTTTCACCCGGGTTCAGCTCGAAATTGATCCCGTCGACAGCCCTGAGCTGCCGCTGGCGGCGCTGAAACAGATTACCGGTGTAACTCGTGAAGGTCACCGCCAGGTCCTGGACTCTCAGCACGGGTTTATTCATTCACGATCTCTCCACCTTCAATGCCCTGGAAACAGCGGCTGGTCCTGCCACTCGTTGCCCGCCAGACAGGCGGTCTCTCCAGACATTGTTCCGTAGCCTCACTGCAGCGGTCGCGGAAGTTGCAGCCGATGGGAAGCTCCAGCAAATTGGGAGGATTGCCGGGTATCGCCTGGAGCTCATCATCTGAAATCCGGTCCAGCCGCGGAACCGAGGCTATCAACCCCCGGGTATAAGGATGCTGGGGGCTGTAGAAAATCTCGTCAACCGTACCCGTCTCGACGGCTTCACCCGCATACATCACGATGATGCGGTCTGAAATCTCGGCCACTGCGGCCAAATCATGCGTGATCAGCACCAGCGCCATCTTCGTTTTTTTGCGCAACTCGCCGACCAGTTCGGTGATCTGGGCCTGGACCGTGACATCCAGCGCCGTGCTCGGTTCGTCTGCAATCAGCAACTCGGGCGCGCATAGAAGGCCAATGGCGATCATCACGCGCTGACGCATACCCCCCGAATATTCATGGGGATATTGCTTGATCCGTTCCTCCGGGTCCGGGATTCTCACGGCCCGGAGCATTTCCACGGCGTGCGCACGGGCTTCTTCCCGGCTCAAACCCTGGTGATGCCTGACCACTTCGGTCATCTGCTTCTCAATGCTGAGGAACGGATTCAGCGACGTCATGGGATCCTGGAAAATCATGGCTATATGGCGGCCACGGATGCGGTTGAGTTCCCTGGGCTTCATCTGCAGCAGGTCCTCGCCCCGGAATTTCGCCTCGCCGGAGACGGAGCCGTTCTCCGCCAGCAACCCCATGAACGACAGCACCAACTGGCTTTTTCCGGCGCCCGACTCACCGACGATGGCCAGCGTTTCCCCTTCAAAAACATCAAACGTCATGCCGTTAACAGCCTTGACCACGCCTTCCGCGGTTTCAAACTCCACCTCGAGATTGGAAATACTGAGCAACGGCATTACAGGTGGTCCTTGGGATCAAGCGCATCACGCATGCCATCCCCGATATAGTTGAAGCAGTAGAGCGTAACGGTTAGAAAGGCTGCCGGAAAAACCAGCGTCCAGGGTGCAGACTCCATGTCCTGTGCACCGTCATTGACCAGCGCGCCCCAGGAACTCATGGGCTCCTGCACACCGAGTCCCAGGAAACTGAGGAAAGACTCCACCAGGATGACCTGCGGAATGGTCAGTGTTACATAGACCATGACAACACCCAGCAGGTTGGGAATGATGTGGCGCAGGATAATCGCCCGGTGATCCACGCCACAGGCTCGCGCTGCCTCAACGAATTCGGTGTTCTTGAGACTGAGGGTCTGACCACGAACGATTCTCGCCATATCCAGCCAGTTAACGGCACCGATCGCCACAAAAATCAGCACGATGTTGCGCCCGAAAACGACCATCAGCAGGATCACGAAAAACATGAAAGGCAGCGCGTAGATGATATCCACAACGCGCATCATGACGCGATCCGTCATGCCGCCGTAATAGCCGGCCACCGCACCGTAACTGACGCCAATGACCAAGCTGACCAGGGTAGCCACCAGGCCGACCAGCAGGGAGATTCTGCCACCTTCAAGCGTTCGGACCAGGATGTCCCGGCCCACCGCGTCGGTGCCGAACCAATGCCGCGTCTCCATGCTGGGTGGAGATGCCGTATTGTCCCAGTCTGTATAGTCCGGCTCCCAGGGCAACAGCATGGGTCCAAAAATGACCATCAGAACCATGACCAGCATGATCACGCCGCTGACCACCGCAGCCTTGTTTTTCAGCATCCTCTGCCAGGCATCGAGCCACAGGGAGCGGCCCCGCACGTCCTTTTCGACGAACACTTCCGCGAACGGATCTTCGACAGTCAGGTCGAGGCCCTTGGTTTCTGCTTCAGGCTTCATTGCGCCTCGTCATATCTGATCCTGGGATTCAGCCAGGCATATAGCAGGTCAACGATAAAGTTCAGCACGACAATGACGATCCCGTAAAAAATCACCACTCCGAGCACCAGCGTGTAATCCCGATTAAGGGCGCCCTGGACAAAATAACTGCCCAGCCCCGGAATCGAATAGATCCGTTCAATGACCACAGAACCGGTAATCAATGCGGCCGTTGCGGGTCCCATGTAGGAAATGACCGGCAGAATGGCCGGCTTGAACGCATGCCTGCGAATCACCTGCCGCTCGGGCAGGCCCTTGGCGCGGGCTGTACGAATGTAATTACTGTGCAGAACCTCGATCATGCTGCCACGGGTCAGTCGGGCAATATACGCCACCACCGGCAATGCCAGTGTCACGACCGGCAGCACCATTCGCTGCCAGGACCAGTCCCAGCCTCCTGCCGGCAACCACCCCGCATAGACTGCCGTACCGAGAATCAACAAGGGTGCGACAACGAAATTGGGGATCGATATTCCCAACATGGCAACACCCATCACGGAATAATCGATCACTGAATTTTGCTTCAACGCGGCAAAAGTGCCGATCAAGGTACCCAGCACAAATGCCAGCGCCATCGCCAGGCCGCCTATTGTTGCGGAAACCGGAAATCCCCGGGCGATCAGTTCATTGACGGTCCAGTCCTTGTACTGAAAGGACGGACCAAAATCCCCGGTTACAATCTGGCCCAGGTAGCGAAAATATTGCTGCAGTAAGGGTTCATCCAGGTGGTAGTTCGCGTCAAGGTTGGCTCTGATTTCAGGCGGCAGAACTTTTTCGGCATCAAATGGCCCACCCGGCGCAATCCGGATCAGGAAAAAAGCGATGGTAATCAACACCAGCAGGGTGGGTATCAGTCCCAGCAGGCGAACCGCAGCATGTCGAAAAACACCCGCCTGTTTCAAGGGTTTTTCTCCGCTGAGGACATTTCGCTTGACTTCAACTTGAACATGGTTTGGGTCGGATGATGATCCATGACGTTATTCTGCCATCCTTTGAGATGCGGATTGACAAGCCTCTTGGTGACATAAGTGAAAATCGGAATGATGACGTGGTCGGACATCAGCACCCGCTCCGCCTCGAACATAAGGCGTTCCCGGCGGGCCCGAACGCGTTCGGTGCCCACTTCATCGAGCAGGGCATCAAAGGTTTCGTTGCTGTAACCGTAATCATTACGTCCATGCCCCGTACGGAACATTTCGAGGAAACTGTAGGGGTCATTGTAATCACTGATCCAGCCGGCACTGAAAACCTGCGTTACCAGTTTCTGCTCGCGGTTCTGCAGAAACACCCTGAACTCTTCATTGACCAGGGTGGCATTGACCCCCAGCGCCTGCTTCCACATGGAAGCTACAGCGAGTGCAATTTTCTTGTTGTTGTCACTGGTGTTGTAGCGAATTTCCACGCGTAGCGGATTTTCTTCAGAATAACCCGCCTGCTCATACAGGCGGCGCGCTTCGTGATCCCTTTCCTCCTGGGCCCAGTCGGCGTATTCCGGTGAGAACGGCACGTAACCGTCAATCCCCGGAGGCACCAGCGCAAAAGAAGGTTTCTCACCGAATTGCGTCACTTTCTCCGTGATGATCTGACGGTCGACGGACAGGATCAGAGCCATCCGCAGGGATGGATTGTCGATGAAAGGCTCCTGGGTCAGGTTGAAACCCAAAAAGTAAGAACCCATCCAGGGACTGGTGACGAGTTCGTCCGGGTAGTTGGCCTGCAGCCATTTGAACTGGTTGTTGGGTACTTCGTTGGTCCAGTCGAGCGCCCCCGACCGGAACTGCTTGACCTCGGCGGCCCGGTCTTCTGTCGGTGTGTAAACCACTCGCTCGATCAGCGTTGTCTCTGCTTGCCGGTACCTGGGGTTTTTCTCCAGCACGATGCTGACCCTGGGCGTCCATTCAGTGAGCACGAATGCCCCATTGGAGATGAGGTTACCGGGCTTTGAAAACTGGTCACCCAGGGCCTCAACATTGCCTTTATGTACCGGGAAAGCAACGGGGCTGGCGAGCAAGCCCAGAAAATAAGGTGTCGGACCGGTCAGGGTGATTTGCATTGTGAACTCATCGAGCAGCGAAATTCCCAGCTCCTCCACCGGTAATTCACCGGCCAGGACTTCCCGCGCATTGAGGATCGGCAGCAGGGTCCTGGCTGCACTGGAGTTGGTCTCCGGATCAATCGCCCGTTGCAGACCATAAACGAAATCGTCCGCCCTCAGCGGGTCGCCATTCGACCAGACCAGGTCACGTCGAAGGTAAAACGTATAGGTTCGGGCATCGCGCGAAATATTCCAGCGCAAAGCAGCGCCAGGCACCAGGTCGCCAGCCGCAGACTCCGCCGTCAGCCCTTCGAAAAGATCGCGCAGAATGCGCGTTGCCGGCACGCCCTGGGCCAAATGTGGGTCCAGTGTCTCCGGCTCTTCACCATTGCCACGGTATACGACCTGTTCTTCTGCCAGCACTTCGGGAGCGGGCCGGCCGTCTTCCAATAGCACGAGCTGAACCGGTTGAGCTCGTTTGCCTTGCGGGCGGCCAAAGTCATTTTGCCCATCACCACAGGCGGAGAGTGCCATCACACAGCACAGAACCGAGCAACTTCTTGCAAACATCGAACTCAAGGACTCTCCGATTTCACACCCAGGTAACGGGAAAGGTGAACATCACGGACATTTTCCGCGAAACCGCTGATTTCCGGCCGCACGAGATGCCGCGATACATAATAATAAAGCGGTATGATCGGCATGTCCTGCATTAACCGGGCCTCAGCCTGCTGTAAAAGTTCCATCCTTGACCGACCGGAAGCAACCGCTGCAGATTTCATCAGCATGTCAAAGTCTGCGCCCCTGTAAAAATTATAGTTCATGCTATTGTCGCCCAGAAACAAGTCCAGGAAGCTGGAAGGGTCGGCATAATCTGCAATCCAACCCCCCCTGAAAACCTGAGTGACGACACCCATGCTACGGTTGTTGATAAAGACCTTCCATTCTTCATTGATAAGTTCGGCGTTCACACCCAGCACTTGCTTCCACATCGCGGCCACCGCGACCGCAACCCGGCGGTGAATACCTGACGTGTTGTATCGCAACTCCAGCAACAGCGGCTCGTCGCGCCCCAGGCCGGAAGCCTCAAACAGACGGACTGCCTCTTGTTCCCGCTGCTGCTGGCTCCACTCAGACTGTTCCATCCGGGCGGGTTCATAACCGGTGATTCCCGGAGGCACGACACTCCAGCCCGGCAGTTCGCCCGCCCCAAGCACCGTTTTCACCAGAATCTCACGGTTGATAGCAAGGGAAAGTGCCTGCCTGAGCTCGGTGGAATAACCCAGCGTGGAATCCCGGAGATTAAATCCAAGCCAGAATGTACCGAGGTAAGGATACACTCGCAGATCTTCTTTCTTGTTGCTTTCCAGCCACTTGAAGCGGCCTGCAGGTATGGTCTCGGTAATGTGCAACTCGCCTGCCCTATAACGAGACAGCTCCGCTGCGGGCTCTTCAATGGGAAAGTACTCGATCGAATCCACCTGCATGGAGTCCGTTGAGTGAAAATGAGGGTTCCTGGTCAGTTTAATGCTGGCTCGCGGTGTCCAGTCAACCAGCAGGAACGGACCATTGACCGGTGCCCGCAGAGGATCATCCATACCGGAAGAGTGCAACGGGTAGCTCACGGGATGAGCCAGGATTTCGAGTATCCAGGGTGCCGGTTCGGCCAGGGTAACATCCAGCACATTGGCTGTGACGGCCTTGATTCCAAGGGAACCAACATCCGCCACACCCTTGAGCACTTCGGAGGCATTGACCACATCCTTGAGCAATCCTGCGGTGGCGGCGGCCGTCTCCGGTGTGAACGCCCGATGCCAGGCCCGGACAAAATCTTCCGCATTCACGGAATCGCCATTGGACCAGCGGGCATTCTCGCGCAAAGTAAACCGATAGCGCTTGCCATCGTCAAGAATTTCCCAGCTGCCAGCCTGGCCGGGAACCAGGTCACCGCGCTCGTCAAACGTGACCAGTCCTTCGCGCAGGTCACGCAACAGGTTCACCGCAGCCAGGCCCTGGGCCTGGTGAATGTGAATCGAATCAGGCTCCGGACCGAGGCCTCTAAGGATTTCTGAGGCGTGCAGAACGGGCGCTGCCACGACCACTGCCAGGCCGGCCAAGATGACGGCGCAAAAGCGCTTTAAAGGGGAGTGCATTTGGTCATTCAGCCTGTTTCGTCCCGGTTCCTGCGTGTATCCTAGGCAATCAGCCGCGGCTTTCCAATTTATATTATTATCCGGCATGTTAATTTCACGCGAACTGATTGGAGCACTTCGTTGACCGATTCGGCTAAGGACAGGAATACCGTATCCTCCCGGGATGAACTGGTGGCTTATCTTGCAAGCGGTTGTAAACCAGAATCAGACTGGATGCTCGGTACGGAACATGAAAAATTCGGCTATACGCTGGATGACCTGCGGCCCCTTCCCTATGAGGGCGAGCGTGGCATAAGGTCCCTTCTCACAGGCCTGGCAGAGCGGTTTGGCTGGCAGCCGGTGTTGGAAGATGGATTACCCATTGCTCTGCTGGATGACACTGGCGCCTCCATAACGCTTGAACCGGGCGGCCAACTGGAGCTCTCGGGAGCCCTGCTGGATAATATCCACCAGACCTGCACCGAGGTGAACATGCATCTGAAGCAGGTGCGGGCCGTTTCGGAACCCCTGGGAATCGCCTTCCTGGGCATGGGCTTCCAGCCCAAATGGACACGCAACGAAATGGAGTGGATGCCCAAGGCCCGTTATCGCATCATGCGTGATTACATGAACCGGGTAGGCACTCTCGGGCAGGACATGATGGCCCGCACCTGCACGGTCCAGGTCAACCTCGATTTCAGCTCTGAAGCCGACATGGTGCAAAAGTTCCGGGCTTCACTGGCGCTGCAACCCATTGCGACAGCGCTGTTCGCCAACTCCCCGTTTACCGATGGCAAACCCAACGGCTACGTGAGCTATCGTTCACATGTCTGGGAAGATACCGATCCGGACCGCACCGGCATGCTGCCGTGGGTCTTCGATGGTGACATGGGTTTTGAAAAATATACCGACTACATGCTCGACGTGCCGATGTACTTTGTCTACAGGGGTGGCCAATACCTGGACGCCTCCGGACTTTCATTCCGTGACTTTCTCGAAGGAAAGCTTCCCATATTGCCCGGCGAACTCCCTAGGTTGAAAGACTGGGAAGATCATTTGACCACGGCGTTTCCCGAAGTCAGGCTCAAAAAGTTTCTTGAAATGCGCGGCGCCGATGGCGGTCCCTGGGGAAGGCTTTGCGCCTTGCCGGCGATCTGGGCAGGTCTGCTTTATCATCAGCCCTCGCTGGACGCTGCCTGGGAGATTGCCCGCGACTGGAGCATGGAGGAACGGCTCAGATTACGCGAGGAAGTTCCGAAACTGGGATTGAAAGCTTCCGTGCAGGGGCGCACGGTGCAGGAAATTGCGCTTGACGTCATTGAACTGGCCAGATCCGGCCTGGCAGCGAGGGCGCGTCTCAACGCTGCGGGTGACAACGAAACAGGCTTTCTGACCCCTTTGCAGGAAGTCGCTGAGCGTGGAATCACCCCGGCAGAGCGCAAGCTCGCGCTTTTTCATGGTGAATGGGGGCAATCCGTCGACCCGGTGTTCACGGAGTGTGCCTACTGACTCAGGCTTCAGGGGCACTCGCCGATGCGTTCGCCCTGCCAGGACATGGTCATGTCCATCGACTGGCCCTGGAAAGAAACCGTCAGCAGGCCTTCACCGGTCACCGTATCGCCCCCGGATGTGGCCTGCCATTCGCCGTGCGATGTGCCACCCTCGACGGGACAGTCAACCGTCCACTTCATGGTATTACCGTCCACTTGTGACATCTCGAAACTGCAATTGGGGTCCATGTCCCCGCCCCCTACCTCGTCCATCGATATCTCGGACTTGGTCATGCATTCGGTCATCGTCGTAACGCGGGGCTGAGGCAGCATGGGCATGGTTACCGTGGAAGTCATTTTCCAGAGACCGGGTTCAACGGGGATACCTTCCGCGTGGACCGGTAAAGAGGCTATCAGAAGACAGGTGATAAAAATGTGGCAATAGCGCTGCAGTTTCATAGGGCAATTACTCGCTCCGGATGACATTCGGTTAAAAATTGAGTTCAAGTGACGGATTGACTTCCAGCATTTTGGACCGGAAGGCGGCCTTGATGCGGACCAGCGCTTCCTCGGTCTCGGCATCGAAACGCACCACCAGGATGGGTGTGGTATTGGAAGCCCGGACCAGCCCCCAGCCATCATCAAAATCGGCCCTGAGCCCGTCGATGGTGCTGATGTTCGCCCCTTCGAACTGGGCAGATTGCTTGAACGCCTCGACAAAGGCATGGTTTTCGCCCTCCTTCATCTGCACCTTCAGTTCCGGCGTGCTGAAACTGGTCGGCAATGCGTTGAGTATCGCTTCCGGCGGGGCCTCGGTGCTGCCCAGGATTTCCAGTAGCCTGGCCGCGGCATAGATTCCATCGTCGACGCCATACCAGCGTTCGCCAAAGAAGAAATGCCCACTCATTTCACCGGCGAACGGCGATCCGATTTCCTTCATCCTGGCCTTGATCAGAGAATGACCGGTCTTGTACATGACCGGATTACCGCCAGCCTCCTTGATGACCCTGGGCAGGTGACTGGTGCATTTCACATCGTAAATGATGGTCGCTCCCGGATTTCTATCCAAAACATCCAATGCCAGCAACATCATCACCCGGTCGGGATAGATGATATTACCGGCCAGTGTAACCACTCCCAGCCGGTCGGCATCGCCATCAAAAGCCAGACCCAGGTCTGCATCCATCAAGCGAACTGATTCAATCAGGTCCACCAGGTTCTCCGGGTCACTTGGGTCAGGGTGGTGATTCGGAAATGTGCCGTCTACTTCATCGAACAAAGGCAAAACTTCCACTCCCAGGGCACGCAACGCGTCGGCAGCGCACACTGCACCGATGCCGTTGCCACAGTCAATAACGACTTTAAGCTCGCGTTCCACCGAGACGTCGTCAGCAATCCGCTTGATGTAATCCGGAACGACGTCCTGCCGCCTGACCTCGCCCTCGCCAATTTTCAGATCACGCACCCGGATTCGTTCGTAAAAAGCACTGATCGCGTCGCCGTATAAGGTATCGCCGGCGATCATGATCTTGAAACCGTTATAATCAGGAGGATTGTGGCTACCGGTGATCATCACGCCGGAGCCGGCGGCCATTTCATGGGCAGCGTAATAGAGAACCCCGGTCGGCACCGCACCGATGTCCAGCACATCGCAGCCGGTGGAAACGATGCCTTCGATCATTCCTTCCATCAAGTACGGCCCCGACAGCCTGCCGTCACGCGCCACTACCACGGGGCCAGCATTTTTTTCAAGTGCGAGCGTGCCGACGACCTGGCCGACATTTTTTGCGATGCCCGAATCCAGTGTCTTGTCAATCACGCCGCGGATATCATAGGCACGAAAGATTTCCGGCGTCAGTTCGACGGGGGTGTGTTTGGCCTCTCTCAATTTTCTTCTCTCGGCAATATCGTATTGAAGCCGCATCGGCGGCGGGACATCAATCTCTGGATCGGATGCCTGCTCGGCAAAGTCCTCGTCCGCCGGTTCAGGTTTCGCTCGCTGCTGAGCTGGATCCGCAATCTTTTCTTCCGGTTCAGGCGTCGGCCTGAGGGGCGCGGGTTCAGGACGGGGCTCAGGCTGCGCCTCAGCCGTTACGACAGGGGGTTCCACCATGGAGCGGGTCTTGGTCCCGTTACCGGCGTCTTCCTGCAGCCACTTTTTGTTACTGCGATAAAGCAGTCCGGATGCCAGCAGGCAAAACAGGCCCGCAACAATGATCAATAACGCCATACCGGTCCCAATCAGCCCGACATGCATCTGTAAGGGGGTCTCGAGCCTGAACAGGGTGCCGGCTATCAGGGTTTTAGTCGGTACTTCCCCAAGTAAATCAGGGTCACCCCATTCCGCAAGCAGGCTCGCAGGTTGCCTCCCATTGTTTTGCGTCAGCCTGATGATGCCGACCGACCCGATCTCGGGGTTGAATCCTTTCAGCAGGTATACAGGTTCCAGGGCCAACACGATCACACCCTTTGCTTCACCCTCCTGATTGATGACGGCTGCGTCAAACAGCCTGGGCGGTTGCAGCACATTGTGTATCTGCATCAATCCCTGGTTATTTTCCAGCGTCGATGAAAGCAGTTCAAACAGGGCATAACCGTTCGGACCCAGTTCCGCCGGCCTGACTGCAGAAAGGTCCGATCCGAAAACCTGAACATCCGCCAGCTCGGTGAGTCGCCCTCCCAGGTATGCTCTCAGATCAGCCAGCTTATGCTCATCTTTCAGAGCGCGCAGCGCCAGGATTTGCACCTGTTCATCATTCATGATCCGCTTGAGTGACTTGACCGGAACAGCCAGGTCTTCGATGGCCTGCCGGCTTTCGGATTCTGCACTGGATCTGAGACCTGAATGACGCCAATCGGTGAACGACAGCCAAATAGCCGTACCTATGATCATCAGTCCAAGCAATCCAAGCGCCAGGATCAACACATTGCTGACTCGCTTTTGGGTCGAAATGCGGGTCAATCCCCCCAGTTTTTCTGTAAGATTCATAGATCGCAGTCCTTTACGATTGTCCTGTGTGGCCGAATCCGCCGCCACCGCGGTCTGAAGTGTCGAAATCGTCCACGATATTCCATTGTGCCTGGACCACCGGCACGAAAACCATCTGTGCGATGCGCGCTCCAGGCTCTATGACAAACGGCGACTCGGACCGGTTCCAGCAGGAGACGAACACCTGCCCCTGGTAATCACTGTCGATCAGGCCAACCAGGTTTCCGAGCACAATGCCATGTTTGTGGCCGAGACCGGACCGGGGCAGAAGCACCGCTGCGAGACCGGAATCTTTCATGTGCATCGCAAAACCGGTTGGAACCAGCCGTGTTTCACGCGGGGCGATCTCGATGGTCTCATCAAGGCAGGCCCTCAGATCCATGCCCGCAGACCCATCAGTCGCATAGTCCGGGAGGGGGAACTCAGTTCCGAGTCGCGGGTCGAGTATTTTGAGCTGTACAGCTTTCAATGTCGTCCTTTCCTTTGAGCCTCCTGGCAGCTTCTTCGACCAGCAGGCGTGCGAGATCTCGCTTGTTTCCTTTTCCCAGGTCTGTCTCACCTTCGGGTGTCAGGATCACTATTTCATTCATTTCACTTTCAAAACCGGAACCATCCAGCCCCACCCGGTTGGCTGCAATCATATCAAGCCTTTTGCGTGAAAGCTTATCCCGGGCATGCTGTCTCAGGTTTTCGGTTTCAGCAGCAAACCCGACCGTCAGCGGGCCCTCTTCCATGGCCGCAACTTCCGCAACGATATCAGGGGTGCTTTCCAGGTCCAATGTTTGCCGCGGCGGGCCTTTTTTAATTTTCTGTCGCTCAGGTTTAGCCGGCGTATAGTCAGCGACCGCGGCAACGCTGATAAAAAGGTCTGCTCCAGCCGCAAGAGCCAGCGCGACGTCGCGCATTTCAACCGCGCCACGAACATCGGCCCGTTCCACCCCGGCAGGCGTTCGGAGATTGACAGGTCCCGCCACCAAATGGACCCTGGCGCCGGCAGCTAACGCAGCTTCAGCCACGGCAAACCCCATTTTGCCCGAGGAGCGGTTGCCAATAAATCGCACAGGATCAATATCTTCAAAAGTGGGGCCGGCGGTCACGACCACGACACGGCCCTGCAAGCAACCTGTCCCGGACACGCCGAGCCGTTGCACTATTTCAATGGGCTCCAGCATTCGGCCGGGCCCCGTGTCGCCGCAGGCCTGGCTGCCGCTCGCTGGTCCCGCCAGCGTGATACCGCGATCACTGAGGACTTGACAATTGGCCCGGGTGGCCGGATTGTCCCACATCTGTTGATTCATTGCCGGCGCCAACAGTACCGGCGCGGCCGACGCCAGGCAGAGCGTCGAAAGCAGGTCCGGTGCGAGTCCGTGGGCAAGCTGGGCCATGAAGTGAGCCGTGGCCGGTGCAACCACCACCTGGTCAGCCCACCGCGCAAGCTCTATGTGTCCCATGCCAGCCTCGGCAGATTCATCGAGCAGTTCCGTGTGAACCGGTTGACCTGAAACCGCCTGAAAAGTCAGCGGCGTCACAAAGGCCCTTGCCCCCGTGGTCATCACGACCCGTACTTCCGCACCGGTTTCCCGGAGTCGCCGTACAAGCTCTACCGCTTTGTAGGCGGCAATTCCGCCGGTCACACCCAGCACTATTCGTTTGCCGCTCATTGCATCGCACTCCAGGAGATTTTCCAAGGCTATTAGCTTACATCTCCTCGGGTGATTTTTCCGTAACCGCAGCAAGACTACAACCTGATAATTCTGTCATGAGCAGCATCCTGCCTCGCGAAAAATTGGCAAAAAGTGGCCTGTCTTCGTTGACTGATGTCGAACTGCTGGCCCTGTTTCTGGGTACCGGCACCGAAAAAATCCCGGTTATTGAGCTGGCCGACCGGCTGTTGCGCGTATTTGGAGGCCTGCGGGGATTGTTGCAGGCCGGTCGCAGGGACCTTGAGCACCAGCAGGGCCTCGGGCCGGCCAAATCGGCAAAATTGCTGGCCGTGCTCGAATTGGCACGGCGCCATCTGCGTGAATCACTGATCAGGAGCGGACCGATGGAAAGCCCGGAAGTCACCGAACAGTACCTGAAAAGCGTTCTTCGAGACCATCCAAACGAAGTGTTTGCCTGCCTCTTTCTCGACACGCGCCATCGCGTCATCGCATTTGAAGAGTTATTTTACGGCACCATTGACGGCGCTACGGTATACCCGCGCGTGGTCGCTGAGAAAGCGCTGCGCCATGGCGCCGCCGCTCTTATCGTGGCGCACAACCACCCCTCGGGCATCAGCGAACCCAGCCTGGCGGACCAGGCCATCACCCGGCGCCTCAAGGATGCGCTTGCATTGCTGGATATCCGGCTGCTGGATCATTTCGTCGTGGGCGATGGTACGCCGGTCTCAATGGCCGCCCGCGGAATGCTCTGACCCGCGGCGTGATATGCTACAAGTTGCTTGCATATTCATTCGCCATGGGTTATAAAGTGCGGCTGATTTTTGCAACGTTTTTACGGGAAGCCCCATGTCACGAGTTTGCCAGGTCACCGGAAAAAGACCTATAACCGGAAACAACGTGTCGCACTCGAACATCAAGAGCAAGCGACGTTTTCTGCCTAACCTTCACAGCCACCGGTTCTGGGTGGAAAGTGAAAATCGTTGGGTGAAACTTCGCGTATCCACGAAGGGGCTGCGCATCATCGACAAGAAAGGCATCGATGTTGTCCTCGCTGACCTGCGGTCACGCGGCGAAAAGGTATAAAGGAGGATTTGAACAATGGCCAAGAGCGCAAGAGATAAAATCCGCCTGGTTTCATCAGCGGGTACCGGACACTTCTATACCACCGACAAAAACAAGAAGAACACCCCGGGAAAGATGGAGATCAAAAAGTACGATCCCGTCGTTCGCAAGCATGTGATGTACAAAGAAGCAAAGATCAAATAACAAATGTTTCTTGTCAAACTACTGAACCCGCCATCACGGCGGGTTTTTTTGTTTACGCCGCTCTATATAGCCGATTGGCGAAGTCAGCGGCTGATGCCATCAGCGCAACTGAGTGCCGCCTTCGACAGCAAAGTTGCCGGAGCAGGGAAGCGCAGCCTTACCAATGCCTGAGCTGCCAGAAGTCGAAACCACGCTGCGAGGCGTCGAGCCCACCCTGTCCGGCCACGTCATCCAGCAAGTGATATTGCGCAATCGCAGTTTGCGCTGGCCCGTGACGGACGACGTATTGCAAGCCGAGGGTCAACGCGTAAGCCATTGCCGGCGGCGCGCCAAGTACCTGCTGATCGGTGTACAGGCATCAGGCGGCCTGCTGATTCACCTGGGCATGTCCGGCTCCCTGCGCATCTGTGATGCACATGAAGCACCGCTCAAACACGATCATTTTGACCTGCTGCTCGAAACCGGAAAATGTGTTCGCTTCAATGATCCGCGCCGATTCGGCGCTTTTGCCTGGTGGACCGAACCCGCTGAAAACCATCCCTTGTTGCGACACCTGGGGCCGGAGCCCCTGTCTGCAGAGTTTTCCGGTGCTCACCTGTGGAAAAACTCCAGGGGCCGGAAAGGGCCGGTCAAAAATTTCATCATGGATGGAAAAATCGTCGTGGGTGTTGGCAATATTTACGCTTCGGAGGCGCTGTTCATGGCCGGTATCCACCCCCGGCGTGCTGCCGGGCGCATTTCAATCGCTCGCTACGAGGCGCTGGCGGCAGCGATTCAGGATGTGCTGAGCCGAGCTATCCGTCACGGCGGCACCACGCTGAGGGACTTCCTCAATTCAGATGGCAAGCCCGGCTATTTCGCCCAGGAACTGCTGGTTTACGAAAGAGCGGGGCAACCATGCTTTCAATGCCAGGCGCCCTTGAAAAGAAAAGTCATTGGCCAGCGATCGAGTTATTACTGTGCCGTGTGTCAGCGCTGAGATGCCAGCGACCGGCCGTCAGCCACCATCCGAGTCTTTTTCGATCTGTTGATTCGCCCGGTCCAGGGCTTCCATGTACTGGTCTTCAACCTGTTCCGCCTTTTTCAATGACTCGATTTGAGGACCGATGAAGCTCTCTTCTGCTGTTGGTATGGGTTGTTCCGGCCAGAATTTGAACGCGAGTAATGCAATGATGATAAGGACGATGAGGAACCGCATGTCGATGGTATTCCGGGTTTCCAGTACGCGCTATTTTAGCAGCTCTTCCATCGGCTCAGAATCTCCGTCCCCCGAGCTTTCAAACGGATCGACCATGCGGATCTTTTTGCCCGCAAAAAAGACATTCTTGAATTCCTTTCTGCTGACGGAGACATATCGTTCATTCCCGCCAATCTGAACCTGTGAACCCTCGCGAAGCGCATAACCTTCATCATCGACGCGCACGACCATGGTCGCCTTCGTGCCTGTATGGCAGATGGTTTTCAGTTCTTCCAGCTGATCGGCCCAGGCCAGCAGGTAGCGGCTGCCTTCAAACAGCTCGCCCTGAAAATCTGTCCGCAGGCCAAAACACAGTACCGGTATCGACAGTCGGTCTACGACTTCCGTCAGCTCAAAGACCTGGTCGCGGGTCAGGAACTGTGATTCATCCACCAGCACGCAATGAACATTGCGCTCCTCGAGTTCCTGCTTGACGAATTCAAACAGATCGTCGTCTACTTTGAACGCGACTGCATCTGCTTCCAGACCGATGCGGGATTTGATCACTCCAACCTGGTAGCGATCATCCATCGCTGGCGTGAATAACAAAGCGTTCATGCCGCGTTCGCGGTAGTTGTGGGCAGACTGCAGCAGGAGAGTGGTCTTGCCGGCGTTCATGGCCGAATAATAAAAGTACAGCTTGGCCATGATCTCAGGCCCGGTCCTCAAGAAATTCATGCACCAGCGCCAGGGCTTCCGCCCTTTGTGTCAACGCCAGCAACACGATCAAATCACCCGGCCTTGCACGGTCAAGCGCCTCGGATGTAGCCTCGCGCGGGGCTGGAAACAACTCGATGACATCTGCAGGTATGCCAGAGCGAATGGCTTCCTGCCGAATCAGTTCGGGCACTTCACCGGTCGATCGGCCCCGCTCGTAACCCGGCAGCTCGGCCACCAGCAACTGGCCCGGCCGGACACTGCAGGCGGCTCTGACCAGGTCCGCGATGTCTTTGTCCGGCCGGTCACCGGCCTGACCCATCAACAGGATAATCCGCTCTGCCGGTACCTGCCTGATGGCGTCTGCCAACGCATTCATACCATGTTCGTTATGCGCAAAATCCACCAGGATATTAATCGTTCCACCATCCGTTTCATGCTCGAACCAGTTACCCCGCCCCGGGTTATCATGCTCGTCACCCCGGAAGACCGCCAGGCCGTTGCGAATGGCTTTGTCTGGCAAACCCAATGACAGTGCGATACAGCATGCCGCCATGGCGTTGGAGATGTTGTATCGCACCCTGCCACTCAAGGTGGCAGGAATCTCGTCAACGTTCGCCAGCTGTCGGGCATCAGCGCCGTTCGCAAACATGATCCAGCCGTTATCCAAATAACAGACTGCGCCTCCGGCGCTCCTCGCTGCCAGGAGCACAGGGTTTTCAGAATCCAGGCTGAACCAGATTTTTACCTTGTCAAGAATCGAAGCATACTCAACGACACCCTCGTCATCCGCATTCACCACCAGCGGGGCTTTGCCGTGCAGGGCTTTGCTGACAATGAACTTGGCCGGAATCAATTCAGGCACCGAGTTGATGCCATAGTCGCCCAGATGGTCGGCGGCAACGTTGGTAACAACGGCCACATCGGCCCTTTCCACGCCTAGCCCGCGGCGCAATAAACCACCTCGCGCTACTTCCAGTACCGCCATCTCAACATCTTTCTGGCGCATCAGCATGCGGGCCCCGCCGGTACCCGAGTAATCTCCGGTATCAATCACCCGTTCACCGACCCGTATGAAATCGGTAGAAGTGAGACCCGCGTTATAGCCCGCTGCCGTCATGATCGCGGCCGTCATTCGAACGGTGGTGGATTTGCCATTGGTTCCCGTTACCATCGCCAGCGGTATGCTTTCAAAGTCCGACCAATCGATCTCAGAGGGAGCAGGCAGGTTATTGGGCGACCAGATCCGGACAGACCGACCGTAACCCAGCGAGACCTCGTCGTCATCCCAGAGAAAGGGCACGGCGTGTCGATGCGCGGCAGCCTGCAAGGCCAACAGGGACGGATTACGTTCCTCATCAAACAGGCGCACCAGCCTTGGTATTTCTTCCAGCGGGTCCGGTGGGCTGTCGCCTGTCTGTGCAGCAACGGCTGTAGCCCAGGCTGTCTCGTTCAATTCACACATGGAGTACAACACATCAATCGGTGCTGAGATCAGCAGGCTTGCGCCACCGTCATACACGCGATAACAGCTGGCCTGCTCAGAATAGCCGACCGGGTCGAGCAGCTGCCGAACCGCTTTTTCCCAGGCGGCTATGATTTCCTGAGGTGATCCGTCGATGGCAACATCGATGATGGCGCTGGGGCGTTCCCAATACAGGTTGGAACCGGTTAGCCGCCTGCTGTCTTTCAGTTCAAATCGCATGCGGCCAGCCTAGTCCGATTCCTCGTCGATCCGGGCGATCCGGACGCCTCGCTCGTCCTTGATCAGTTCCGAGCCGGGATCCAGCGTAAACGCCTCCGGATCTTCCTCGACGAAACTCTGAACGTTATGTTCCGGAACGGAATCTGCCCCCTCGCCTTCATCGATCTGATGGCCGGCGACCTGTTTCCAGCAGCGCTCGATATTGTCGCCAAAAATAACCACCAGATCTCCTTCGCGAGCCAAATTCAATGATTCGTTGATGGCATCCACTTCATCCGGAATGACGCTGATCCGGCGTTTCTTGACGCCCTGTTCTCTGAGTTCGGTTCTCAGCATTTCGGGGACTTCGTCCGGTCCGCGCCCCCGCCGATTATCGTCTGCCTTGCAAATGTAATGATCAAAATGTCCTGCTGCCGCCGCGGCGATTGCCCGGATGTCTTCATCACGGCGATCGCCGGGAGCCGCCAGTACACAAATTCGCTTGCCTCCGACTTCGAGTCGGCTGACGAGTTGGCTGATACTGGCAATGGCCGCCGCATTGTGGCCATAGTCCAGGATGACCCGGAAAGGCAGTTCGTCGAAAACATTCATCCGGCCCGGCGCCTGGAAAATCGTCGAGTTAAAGGTCTGTAGTCCGTGCCTGATGTCTTCCAGTGACTTACCCATGCTGAATGCCAGCCCTGCCGCGAACATGGCATTCTGAACATTGTGAGTTGCTTTGCCCTCCATCGTGGCAGGAATCAGGTGGGTCCATAACAACTGAAAGTGCGTACCGTTGTCGTACAAAGTGATCATATCGCCACCGATACCCTGCTCCAGGACTACGGCCCGTCCACCGACCCGGATATGCTCCTTGACCAGCGCATGGGCGGGATTCATCGTCACGTAACAGACATGTTCGGCATCCGTGTAATCAGCCATCCGCAGACAATGCTCATCATCGGCGTTCAGGATAGCCGTGTCTCGGGCGACCTCGATTGGTATCCGCTTCAATTCGGCCAGTTGTTCCAGCGTGTCGATGCCTTTCAGACCCAGGTGATCGGAAGCCACGTTGAGGCAGGCTGACACGTCACAGCGGCGATAGCCCAGGCCGGAACGAAGCAATCCACCCCGGGCTGTTTCCAGCACAGCGACATCGACCGTAGGATCACGCAAAACGATATGTGCTGAGGCCGGTCCGGTCATATCCCCTTTGACCGACAGACGGCCGTCGATATAGACGCCGTCAGTAGAGGTCATTCCCACTGTGTGACCGGCTGTTTTCAGGATATGCCCCAGCATTCTGGACGTGGTGGTTTTACCGTTGGTACCGGTAATGCTGGCCACCGGAATGCGGCGGGGGCTGCCCGGTGGAAAGAGCATATCCATGACTTTGCCGGATACATCACGGGCCTCGCCTTCGGAAGGCGCCACGTGCATCCGGAAACCGGGTGCGGCATTCACCTCGACGATGGCGCCTCCGATTTCCTTGTAGGACCGGGTAATGTCAGTAGTCAGGAAATCAACGCCACCGACATCCAGCCCAACGGCCTGCACCGCCCTGACGGCCATTTCCCGGTTGTCCGGGTGCACCACGTCGGTCATGTCGATGGCGGTGCCACCGGTCGAGAGATTGGCTGTGGAGCGCAGGTAAAACACTTTACCCTCGTCTAGTACGGTGTCCTTGTCGAAACCGTCTTTTTTCATCAGGCGCTCGGCCTGGTGATCAAGTTCCAGCCGCGTCAGTACTTTCTCATGACCGATACCTCGCCGTGGGTCCTCGTTGACGATATCGATCAGCTGTTCAATGCTGCGTTTGCCGTCTCCCACGACATGGCCGGGTACGCGCTTGGCCACCGCGACCAGCTCATCGTTCACTACCAGCATTCGGTGGTCCATTCCCTCGATAAAACTCTCCACCAACACGCTACGCCCACGCGCATTTTCGCGAGCCACGCCGTAGGCCGTTTTGACCTGGTCTTCGTCCACCAGGTTGATGGATACGCCGCGGCCATGATTGGCGTCCAGCGGCTTGACAACGACCGGAAATCCGATCCGGGCGGCGCCACGAGCGGCATCCCGCTCCGAATAAACCAGCCTCTGCTGCGGCACCGGCAGCCCCAGATCACGCAGCAGGTTATGGGTATCTTCCTTGTCGCAGGAAATCTCCACGGCGATATGCGGCGTCTTGCTGGTGATCGTGGCCTGGATGCGCTGCTGGTACTTTCCATGCCCGAACTGGACCAGTGAATACTTGTTGAGACGGAGGAAAGGAATTTCTCTTTCCTGTGCTGCTTTTACCAGGGATGCCGTACTGGGTCCGAGTTCTTTTCTCTGGGCGAACCGGATAAAGCCGTCCCGCTCTTCTTCGAAATCAAAATCGCTTTCTATTTCTCGCTCGAACTCGCCTTTGAGTTCTTCCGGTAGCAGCTTCAGCAGCAATTGCCGGGCAATTCGGCCCGCTTCCAGGCCGACTTCTTTCTGCTTGTATTCGAACACCATGTTGTACTGCCCGGGTGGTCCGATACTGCGGGTCTTGCCGAAAGAAACATCCGAACCGGCCATATTTTGCAATTCAATCGCCGCGTGCTCCCAGATATGGGCAATCCAGGTGCCCTCGTCTTCCCTCAGTCGCCGAAGAAAACCGCCCGGCTCGCCATAGGAGCAGCCGTGGTTGGCAAGGCCGGGAAGCGCTTCAACCAGGTTATCAATGAATTCCGGGCCCAGGCGGACCGAGGGCCAGTCTTCAAGAGCACCAATGTCAACCTGGTGACGAATAACCGGAAAGTGCGCGTAAAGGCTGGGGCCGACATAAACATTGGTGGCCAGGATTTTCATAGGACAAGGACCTGCAATTGAAAGCGGTCAGGGCATCTTAACGCCGGACCCCGTTATCCGCCAAAAAGAATTTTATTCAGTCCAGCGTGGCTTCCCGGGTTTCCACGTTGAAGTGTGCGCCTTCAGCCAGCACGTGCAGCTTCAGACCGATCAGCGTGACCGCCTCTGCGCGGCGGACATAGCTCATCGAAGAATGCCGCAAATCTGAAGGATCGACCACGGTCACTGTTCCCCGGCCGACGACTTCCATGCGGCCGTCAGGTGCAATGAATGCCGCCGTGTTTTCATCGATGCCCAGGCCACAGGCAAAGGGATTGAACGACAGGGCCGCCAGCAGGCGCCCCATGCGCTGACGCTGGTTGAAATGCTGATCCACGATCACGCGATTGGTCAGCCCCAACCCGGGGGCCAACTCAACCCCGCTCTCCCGTGGCGAGGAACCACTGCGTCCACCCGCGATCATGTGCTCGGAAACGATGGCTGCCCCGGCAGAAGTGCCAGCCACGTGGACGCCTTTCGCATTCAACTTGCGGATACGACGGGCTACCGGGGTACCGCCGAGAATGGTGGAGAGGCGCAGCTGGTTTCCCCCGGTAATGAAAATTCCGGTTGCTCCGTCCAGTATGCGCAAGGTCTCCTCATTGAAACATTCGTCACGCTTTTCTATCGGAACGCACATGGATTCGGCACCCATCTCTTTGAAAAGAGCCTGGTACAACGGACCGGTTTCGTTGAGAAGAGACGCCGTGGGAATGACCATGATACGAGCGTCATTGCCACCGCAAAGCTGGACAAAGCGATTCAGAATGGAGGGCCTTTTCCCTTTCTTTCCTTCGGCTCCGCCAATCGGAATGATGTAGCCTCTTTCAATGGTGTTATCAGGTGTTGCCGGCATTTCGAATGTATCCGTAATCTGTGGTTGGTTCAGTATCGTCCTCAGGCTTCAAAGGTCCCGCTGGCCACGGGCGTTCCATCCTGGATCATCCAGCGCCCGCCCGCCATGACATGCCTCACGCGATGGCCGCTGTCGAAGCAGACCAGGTCTGCATCAGCTCCAGCCACCAGCCGGCCCTTGTCACGCAGGCGCAGTAACTGCGCCACGTTGCTGGTCATGCAGGGCAATACTGCGTCCAGCGGATGCCCCCTGGATACCAGTTCGCGCAAAGTACCCGGCAAGCCTGCCGAAGTCGCAAATTCCATTTTCACCATTTCGCCGTTGTCATCGAAATGGGGCAGGCAACCGCCACCATCCGTGCTGATGGTCAGATTGCCCGCCGGACAGCCCTTTTCATGGAAACGCTCCCAGGCATCAGGCGCGGACCAGGCATTCTCGCCTTCCTCTACCGGGAATGCCGTCACATCGATCACCGAATGGCCAAGACTCAGGTCGCAGGCTTCTTCAAACAATTCCTTGCGGCGATTGACATGCGTGGGATGAAATACCCGGGGTGGCAATTCCGTGTCAGCGAGCAACTGGCGCACCATGAAAAGACCCCGGGGGCCGTCACCCAGGTGCAAATGCAGAACGCCGGCTTTCTTGCTCAGCAAACCCGCCACGTGCACTTCAGACGCCAGCCGGGCAAGTTCATCAAAACCGGGCTGGCTGGACCGGTGATCGCTGATTGCGACTTCGCCCGCACCAATCACGCAATCAATATGAACAATGTCGCTGCGAACTGAGCCGGTCAGCGTCGTGAGAGGCAGGTGATAGCCTCCGGTCCAGCACCAGGCGGAAAGGCCTTCTTCCCGCAGCGCCCGGGTCCGGGCAAGCAGGTTGGCCGTGGTCCGTGTTTCATCATCGGTTCCCAGCAAACCCACCACGGAAGTTACACCATGGCGCGTGAAACCGGTCAGGGGCACCGGTGGCGCCTGGGTCGAAAAGCCGTCTTCACCACCACCCCCCGTCACGTGAACATGACAATCGATCAGGCCGGGGCTGACGGTGGCGCCTTGCAGGTCGACGTTGTCGCTGACCAGGTGGTTGTCCACGGTGGGCTTCCCTTTGCCGACATGCAGGATTTTTCCTCCGCCCAGCACCAGGTAACCGATTCCAAGCGATTCAGGCGCAAACAGGTTTGCGTTCTTGATCAGGGTTAGCATCTTGAGTTCATTCCCGGGCAGTGCTGGCAGAAGTAACACGACAGTTTAAAGGTATAATATGCTGCTTACCAAACGTTATTTGGAGTCGAAATGAGCCTGCAAAGGGTACCGGTCGGAAGAGATGTCCCGAACGACATCAACGTGATCATTGAGATTCCGATGCACAGCCCGGCCGTCAAGTACGAGGTCGACAAGGAATCGGGCGCACTGTTTCTCGATCGAATGCTGAAGACAGCCATGCATTATCCCTGCAATTACGGCTACATCCCTCATACGCTCTGTGGAGACGGCGATCCCACCGACGTCATGGTCGTGATGCCTGTACCCATCAACTATGGCGCGGTCGTGACCTGCCGCCCGGTCGGACTGCTGCGGATGGAGGATGAGTCGGGTGAAGATGCCAAGATCCTGGCTGTACCGACCGAAGATGTGACCGGACTGTACAGGGATGTGGTTGAACTCGAGCACGTGGATGAGCTTCTGCGCATGCAGATTTCGCATTTTTTCGATCACTACAAGGATCTCGAAACCGGCAAATGGGTCGATATAAAGGGCTGGGAAGGCGCGGAAGCTGCCCGGCAGGAAATCCTGGATTCAATCGACCGCTACAATGCCCTGCCAGTCAAACCGGATTATTGGTAACCACCTGCTTGGGATGACTCTGTCCAGACCTGGTGCTCAGCACGCCAGATTCGCCACTGTGCAGAGTCCATCGACAGGTGTTTTTCGAGAAACCGTGCGTAGTTGCCCAGGTAGTCTGTGATTTCAGTGGCATTGAAAGGACCCTGGATTTCGAGTTTCTTCTTCACCGTGCCGTCATCGGCCAGGTTCATCGCATAAAGGACATACTCCTTGCCCTGCTCAATGAACATGGCTGGAAAGCCGACATTGAACATCGCTGGAGTACCCAACAGTTCATGCACCATGGCCTGCCTGCCCTTCTGAGCCGGCGCATCCATCAGTACACATATGCTTCCCGGCACACTCAGCAGTTGCTGCAACACTCTGCCCGCGCCGCCGGTTTCGACGGCTCGGTCACCCAGTGTTTTTGACAGGTAGGCCGCAGCGAGGCGGCTGAACAGATAGTAGAAAGGCCTGCGGCGCAGCAGCCCGGAATCCGGTGGACGATAGGGGAACGTCGGCTCCATTCCCTCGTTCGCCAGCAATTTCAGAATGGAAATGGCCGGGCCCCAATGCATCCCTACCATCACCCGGTTGCGGACGATGGCCAGATTCCGGGGCATTTCGATTTCCGCCAAAACGGACTTTGAACGCCCTGAAAGCAACATGAACAGGTCACGGACATCCAGCAACTCAACCTGTTTCCAGCGTCGCTTCCAGGCTGCTTCGTCTTCGAGGTCCAGGTATTTATCAGCACAACTGAAGGCCAGCTCTGCGTCCGCCGCCAACAACCCCTCCCAGCCTGAAATTCGTCGCAGGATCGATCTCGAAAAAGAGGCGGGAACCAGGATCGATAAACAGGGAAGCAGCACGTAAACCAGAAAATCACTCCATTGACCTGCGAACCTGGTGTGTTGCGTCATGGCCTGTCAATAGCGTTTTTTGCACGCCTGCCTTCCATCAGGACCCACTCTTCACGGTGTCGGGTACTTACTTGTTCCAACAGCTGATCATAGGCAAGGCCCACGCTTTGCGACTGGTCCCGCAGAATGCCCGACAGGGCCAGCCGCCCCCGGGGGAGCAAAAAACCCGCCAAGCGTGGTGCCAGGCTGATAAGCGGCGCCGCCAGTATATTGGCCAGTACCACGTCAACCTGCTGGTCACACACCGAATCGGGCAAGTGACAACTGACCAGGTTATCTACACCGTTTCTGGCTGCGTTGTCAGTCGTGGCTTGCAGGGCCTGCGGATCATTATCCACGCAGATCACTTTTGCAGCGCCTTTAAGTGCAGCAGCTATGCCCAGGATGCCGGAACCGCAGCCATAATCGATCACCGTCGAATCCGTTACGTCCTGGCGATCCAGCCATTCCAGGCAGAGAGCCGTGGTTGGATGAGTGCCGCTGCCGAAAGCAAGGCCGGGATCAAGCTGAATCTCGATATTGTCGGGATCGTGGGGAATGCTCATGCCACCGGGCACGATCCACAGGCGCTCCCCGAATTTCATCGGCTGGAAACGGTCCATCCAGGCCCTCTCCCAGTCCTGCTCCTGCAATTCATGCCATCGAATATTTTCAGGGCGGTCACCGCCTGGCAGCCTGTTGAGCGCCGCCAGAACCGGCTCGCTTTTCAGGCCTGCTGCAAACAATCCGCGAACCAGCACCGAAGGCCACAGGGGGGTAGCGCCGGGGCCCGGTTCCAAAACCGGGTTGTCCTCATCATCCAGCAGGGTGATGGCCAGCGCCCCGAGTTGTTCAAGCGCCTCTTCAGCCAGAACGACGTCATCTCTCGCGACGCTGATACTGATCTCAGTCCAGCCCATCGGAAGCGCCTCTAGCCGTTACGCTCTTCGATACGTTTTTCCAGGTAGTGGATATTGAATCCGCCTTTGAGGAAACCCCGGTCCCACAGGAACCACTTATGCAGGGGCACATTGGACTTGATGCCGTTGAGCACCATTTCATCCAGCGCGACACGCATCCTGGCGATAGCCATTTCACGGTCTTCGCCATGCGCTATGATTTTACCGATCATCGAATCGTAATTGGGCGGCACCCGGTAGCCGTCATAGATATGGGTTTCGGTCCGGATTCCGGGTCCTCCTGGCGCATGAAACCCTTCGACCAGACCGGGTGACGGCATGAACGTAACGGGGTCCTCAGCGTTGATTCGGCACTCGATGGCATGGCCCCGGATACTGATTTCATCCTGCGTATGGGATAAAGGCAGGCCGGCAGCGACAAGGATCTGTTCACGCACCAGGTCCACACCGGTAATCCGCTCTGTCACCGGGTGTTCCACCTGGATTCTCGTATTCATTTCGATAAAGTAGAATCGGCCGTTGTCGTAAAGAAACTCAAAGGTGCCTGCACCCCGGTAGCCAATCCGCTTACACGCTTCCACGCAGGACATGCCGATTTCGTGACGCTGCTCGGGAGTGATTCCCGGCGCGGGAGCCTCTTCGATGACTTTCTGATGGCGGCGCTGACTGGAACAGTCCCGCTCCCCCAAGTGAATGGCGTTACCGTGCTCGTCGGCAACTACCTGGATTTCGATATGCCGCGGGTTCTCGAGGAATTTTTCGAGGTAAACCGTCGGGTCGCCAAAGGCCGTAGCCGCTTCCTGGCGGGTCAATTGCAAAGCGTTATGCAGATGCGCCTCGGTATTGACCACCCGCATACCACGCCCGCCACCGCCGGCCGAAGCCTTGATAATTACCGGGTAGCCCACCTCGCGGGCAATCCTGGCGCATTCCTGTGAGTCTTCGGACAGCGGCCCATCCGAGCCGGGCACACAGGGTACTCCAGCTTCCCTCATCGCCTTGATCGCCGATACCTTGTCACCCATCAAGCGAATAGTCTCAGGCCGCGGGCCGATAAAGATGAAACCGCTCTGCTCAGCCCGTTCGGCAAAATCTGCATTTTCCGCCAGGAATCCATAGCCCGGGTGAATGGCCACCGCATCGGTAACCTCGGTCGCCGCAATGATCGCCGGAACATTCAGGTAACTGTCCGTGGCCGCGGCAGGACCGATGCATACGGACTCGTCGGCCATGGCAACGTGTTTGAGGTTCCGGTCTACCGTCGAATGAAGCGCGACCGTCTTGATCCCCATGGCATGACAGGCCCGCAGGATGCGCAGTGCGATTTCACCGCGGTTTGCGATGACGATTTTTTCAAGAACAGCCATGACGGGGCTCTTACCTTATGACGAAAAGGGGTTGGTCGAACTCAACGGGCTGGCCGTTTTCGACGAGGATTGCTACGACAGTGCCCGATGCCTCAGCTTCGATCTGGTTGAACATCTTCATCGCTTCGATGATGCACATGGTCTCACCTTCCTTCACTTGCTGACCCAGCGAAACAAATGGATCGATTTCGGGGCTGGACGCGGCATAAAAAGTACCCACCATCGGCGCACGTACCAGTTCGCCCTCCGGCACAGCCGGCTCTTCTGCCGCTGCTGCGGTCTCGACCGGCGCCGCAACAGCTGCGGCTGCAGGTGTTGGCGCTGACCAGGCAGCGGCCTGCACGCCGGGATTCATGGCGGGTGGCGTCATGGCCATGCTGCCGGCGCTGCCGCGGCTCAGGCGAACAGACTCCTCACCTTCCACGATTTCAATTTCATTGAGGCTGGACTCCTCCAGCAACTCGATGAGTTTTTTTATCTTTCTGATATCCACGCTTGCTGCTCCTGCCGTGGCATGCGCCCGGCACTTTATGATCAGGGTTCGATATGATTGATGATGGCCTGCATCGCCAGCATGTAGCTTTCACCGCGGAAGCCCTGGATCACGCCCATCGCGATGTCTGAAAAATAGGAAACCTGCCGAAAGGATTCGCGGGCCGCAACCGCGGAAAGATGGACCTCCACGAAAGGAATCCGCACGGCCAGCAGGGCATCTCTCAAGGCGACACTGGTATGGGTGTAGCCGGCTGGGTTGAAAATAATGTAATCCACCTGCTCATTGGCGGCTTTGTGGATGGCGTCAACCAGAACGCCTTCGCTGTTTTCCTGGACATGCTGCAGTTCATGACCGCAGGCGCCGGCAAATCGTGCCAGGTCTTCCATGATCTCTTCCAGGGTCCGGTGACCATATTGTCCGGGTTCCCTGCTGCCCAGCAGGTTCAGGTTGGGGCCGTTCAGAACAAGAATGCTTGCCATCGGTATTTGCCTTGGTCAGAGATTGGCATTTTGCCCGATATTACTTCACTTGTCCACGAGATCGATGCAAATGGCTGCATCTTAAGCGATTTTTCTATACGTTATTTTAACATTTCAAGGTGTTCAGACAGTTCTGCCGGATCCAGCGCGCCCAGCTTCGCCCAACGGATCATGCCCTGTGCATCGACCAGCACACTGAAGGGCAGCAAGCCTGTCGAGTTACCATAGCGACGCCCCGTCAGCACCACGTCCGTCTGGCCGACCAGGATTGGGTAGCTGATTGCCAGGTCGTTGGCGAACTGCCGGGCGCGCGTCTCGTCATCGAGGGCGACGCCGATGATTTTCACGCCCTTGTCCGCCTGCTCCAGGTGCAATCTGTCCAGCATCGGCATTTCCTCGACACAGGGTTTGCACCACGTGGCCCAGAAGTTCAGCAACCACACCCTGCCATCCAGATCAGAGGCTGAGAGGTGTGTTCCTTCCAGGGTCCGAAGGGTAAAGTCTGGCCGCCGCTTTCCGATCAGATCGTCTGTTGACGGCAGCGGGTCTGTGGCGGACCAGGAATCCCCAGGGTCAGACAGCGACCTGGCCAGGAAGTAACCACCGCTGGCTGCCAATACCGCCACCAGGGCCATGACCAGGACGGTGCGGTTCACCGGGCGGACAAAACCTTTTGCAGGTGTGCGGCGAATTCATCCGCCTCGAAATATCCCACCAGGCGATAGGCTTTCATTTCTTCACCACGCGAGTCAAAAAAGAGAATGGCGGGCGGGCCGATGATGCCAAATTGCTGCATCAGTGCCTGGTCCACATCATCATTGGCCGTGACATCTGCCTGCAGCAGGTCAAAACGCTCAAACTCTGCCCGGACCCGGGGCTCGGGGAAGGTATTGCGTTCCATGCGCTTACATTCCACACACCAGTCTGCATAGAAATCCAGCATGGCCGGTCGCTGTTTTGCACGCGATCCGGCAAGCGCCGATTCCAGATCGTCGAGGGATTTGATCCTGGCAAACTCGCTATGTTCCTGCGCGGCTTCAGACACTGACCCGGTTTTAAGGCCGCTGAGCGGCCGCAACCAATAATCACCACCCGCGGCAGCACCCACGATTTCGGTAATGCCCAGCACAAGCAGGACGATCCCGAGAGACTTCCAGAGCCTCCTCCAACCGGAAACCCCCGCCTCGAGCCGGTCCATTGCCCCCAGGTAAATCCCGCAACTGACTGCCAGCACACCCCACAGCAGCATAATCAGGCCACCCGGCAGAATCCGCTCGAGCATCCAGATGGCCAGCGCCAGCATGCCTACACCAAACACCGCTTTGATAGCGTCCATCCACGCGCCGGCCCTGGGCACCAGTTTTCCGGCGGAAACCCCGAAAATAATCAGCGGTAAACCCATACCCATGGCAAGCGAGAACAAAGCCACCCCGCCGAGCACCGCATCACCGGAAGAGCCGATGACAATCAGGGCGGCCATCAGCGGCGGCGCCACGCAGGGACCGACGATCAAGGCAGAAAGAAATCCCATGACAGCAACGCCCCAGAGCTGTCCGCCCTGTTGCTGATTACTCGCCTCTGCCAGGCGGGTCTGCAGTCTGCCTGGAAGCTGCAACTCGAAAAACCCGAACATTGAAAACGCCAGGACGACAAAAACAGCGACAAATCCACTGATGATCCAGGGGTTCTGGAAAACCGCCTGCAGGTTCTGTCCGAACAGGCCCGCCAGCACACCGGCCACGGTGTAGGTTACGGCCATGGCGAGCACGTAGACCAGCGATAACCAGAACGCACGCAGCGTGGTCAGCCGATCACCCTGACCAACAATGATCCCGGACAGGATCGGCACCATCGGGAAGACGCAGGGCGTGAAAGCCAGTAACAATCCTGCCACAAAAAAGGCTGCAATAGCGCGAGCCGGGTGGCTGGTGAGCAGTGTCGCCAGCTTATCCTGCTCCGAAATGGGCGCGGCTTCCTTAGCACGTGATTTCGCCGTCACTGTCCGCTCGATTGCCTGTTCGGCCGCCGGCATCTGGAAGGTCACCGAGCGTTTCATCGGCGGATAACAGATATCGCCATCCCGACACCCCTGGAAGCGCGCTTCCAGCGTGATGTCCTGAGCTTCACCCGCCGGCCGGTTGAACCGCAGTGGTATTTCCACCTGGCCGTAATAGACAGGAACGGGACCAAACTCCGGGTCATCCTTGGTCACCCCGGCAGGTCTCTCAACGGACTGCAACTCGAAGCCGTCGCCGCCGGTAACCTTAAACTCGAATTTGTCCGTGTACAGGTAATAGCCTGGCTGCGCCGTGAAACGGACCAGCGCCGCATCCGCACTGAACCCAATCGACTCGTAGATGAACGCCTGCTCCGGTTGCAACGCGGCCTGCGGGTCCTGCAGTGGCAATTCCGCTGCCTTACCCAGGCCGGACAGCAAACCTCCCGCCGGTTCTGACTGAGGCACAGCTTCGGCCGCGGGCAGCTTGATGGTCAGCAGTTGCTGGGTTGGCGGGTAACACAGTTCATTCTCCAGGCAGCCCTGTGAACGCACTTTCAGGTCAATGGAGTCGAGATCCGGGGACACGGAATCGAGCGGCAACACCACGGTGAGCTCAGCATGGTATTTCTCCACCTCTTCCCCCAGCAGGTCGTCGAACTTGATCTCACCCCGGGGGATCACTGGCTCTCCCAGCACCACGCCTTCAGTGGCCGCTGCGAAGCGCAGGAACTTGTTGTTGTAGAGGTAATAATCGTCAGCTATGTCCCAGCTGACCAGCAGCCGGTCACGGCCTGATGCTTCTCCCGAAATGACGAACACGTCCTCGAAATTCCGGACCTCGTCGAATTCGATAGCGTCCGCCAGTGGCGCAAACACCAAGCCCAGGATCACGCTTAAACCGATGACTATTTTTTGTTTCATGAAATGACTGATTGTTTTGCCTGCCTGATCGCCGCACAGTAGACCCGGAATTCAGGCGATTGTTCAATCACCGGATTCTACCGGAAAGGCCTGTAAAACGCCGAAAAATCGGTTCTTGCCCCAGATCATGGCGCTCCTGCCCGCGCGGGCGTAGCGTGGATACTGGGGGAATGGCATCGCCTCGCGGCGGGAGGTTTCACTATGCAGAGCCCGGCAGAAAACCAACGGCTGATTGAACTGGACACCGAGCAACCTATCTGGGACCGCTTTTTCTGGGTCGCTCCCCTGGTGCTGGTCGGGACCCTGGAACCGGATGGGAACCACGACCTGGCGCCGAAGCACATGGCCATGCCGATGGGTTGGGAGAATTACTTCGGCTTCGTCTGTACCCCCAGGCATCACACGTATTCGAATATCAAGCGGGACGGCGTGTTCACGGTTTCCTTTCCCAGGCCGGAACAGCTGGTGCTGACCAGCCTGGCCGCTTCGCCACGCTTCTCGCAGGACGAAAAACCGGCAGTAAAGGCCTTGCCGGTGTTCCCATCCACCCGGGTGGACGGTGTTCTGCTGAGCGGGGCCTACCTGTTTCTGGAGTGTGAGCTGGATCGATTTGTCGACGATTTTGGCGTCAACAGCCTGATCGTCGGCCGTGTCGTGGCTGCCCGGGTAGCGGAAGATGCAGCGCGTGATGATGAGGTTGATGACCAGGCGAGGATTCACGAGGCGCCTTTGCTGGCGTACCTGCATCCCGGTCGATTTGCCTCTGTCAGCGACAGCCTGTCTTTCCCGTTTCCGGCAGGAATGGCGAAATAGGCAATGAACAATAACGCCAGACCCGCAGCCAGAGCCAGCGACGTGCTTGAACACTTGCAAAGCAGGCGTGCGCAGCTGGTCGACCTGCTGCGCACGATGACCGAAGCAGAATCTCCTTCCGACGTACCTTCCTCCCAACGGGAAATCCGGGAAATCATTGCCGCCGGATTTGAACGCCTGGACTATCAGGTCAAACGTATCCCTGGCCATAACAGTGGCGGCATGCTTCATGCCCGGCCTGCCGATCGCAGGCATTCAAAACCGGCACAGTTACTGCTGGGACACTACGATACCGTCTGGCCGCTCGGTACGCTGGCGGAAATGCCCTTTGAGCATGAAGGTGACATCGTGCGCGGACCGGGCGTTTACGATATGAAAGCCGGCGTCGCCCTGGTGCTGATGGCGATCGAAACCCTTCAGCATTTCAATATACAGCCACAGGTCGTGCCGCATGTCTTTCTGAATTCGGACGAAGAAGTGGGAAGCCGGGAAAGCCGGCGCTACATCGAGTCGCTGGCGCCGCACATGGATCGCGTTCTCGTGCTGGAACCCTCATTGGGGCCTGGCGGGAAATTGAAAACTGCGCGCAAGGGTATTGCCCGCTATACCGTCACTGTCCGGGGCGAAGCAGCGCATGCCGGGCTTGACCCCGGAGCCGGCGCCAGCGCGATCCTGGAACTTTCCCACGTGATCCAGACCCTGTTTGCACTGAATGATTTTGACCGGGGCATCACTGTAAACGTTGGCACTATCGATGGCGGGCTCCGTCCCAACGTCGTGGCTCCTGAAAGCCAGGCGGTCGTTGATGTGCGGGTAGAGACCAGGGAAGACGGCGAGTGGGTGGAGGCAGAAATTCGCAGCCTGCAACCCGTAACCGAGGGGACGGCCTTGTTGATCGAGGGAGGTTTTGGGCGTCCCGCAATGGAACGTACGCCGGCAAACCGGCAGCTTTGGCGCCTGGCGCAATCCCTGGGGGACCAGCTGGGAATGGAACTGGATGAAGGGCTTGCCGGTGGCGGCTCCGATGGCAACTTCACAAGCCTCTACACCGCCACCCTGGACGGGCTCGGCGCAGTCGGCGATGGCGCCCATGCCCGGCATGAACACCTGCGGCTGGGGCCGACTCTTGAACATGCGGCTCTGCTCACGCTGTTGCTGATGTCACCGCCACTGGAAACCAACGGACTCACGCCATGAGATCGCACTACTTTTTCTCCACTGTCACCCGCACTTCGGATTTGTGGACGGTGCCGTTCAAGACCCTGAAGTGGGACCGCTCGGACTGGGCCACCGGTGACTTCGTGGTCGGTCGTGTCACCGGCAAGCGCAACCGACTGTACCGATGCGAAACGAAAACCGGCCGGATCGCTGAAATGGTTCGAGGTGACCTGATGGTCGGAGCCCTCGGTCAGCGGGCGGCCACACTGGAGGGTGTAGGGGACTGGCGTGCGGTGGCAGAGGGTAGTGAACTGGATGCCCTGACCCCGGCCGGCCTGCTGGGTAAAGCCACCTCGATCTCACCCTTTCTTCCCGACCTGATGCGCCTGGAATATCTTGGGCATGTTACCCGGGCAGGTAACAAGCTCGGGATGGAGGACTTCGCGCTGCCGGTACCGCACAAGGAGCTGGATATCCCGGTGATATTGTTGATCGGGACTTCCATGTCTGCCGGTAAAACCAGTTCCGGGCAGGTGATCATCCGCGCTCTCAGTTACCTGGGGCTCGATGTGGTGGCCGCAAAACTCACGGGGGCGGCCCGCTATCGGGACATTCTGAAGTTTCGTGACGCCGGGGCTTCTGCTGTATTTGACTTCGTCGATGCCGGCCTGCCTTCCACCGTGTGTCCGGAGAGCCGATTCCGGCAGGCCCTCGACCTGTTACTTTCCAGAATAGCGGCCTGCGAAGCCGATGTCCTGGTGGTCGAAGCCGGCGCCTCACCACTCGAGCCCTACAACGGGGCTGCGCTGGTTAATCGCCTGGGTAAACTGACGCGTTTTACGCTGCTGTGCGCATCCGATCCGTACGCCGTTCTGGGTGTGCAAACCGCCTATGGCGAGCACATGAAAGCTGACCTGGTGGCCGGCCCTGCCGCCAACACCACCGCCGCCACCCGACTGGTCAGAGAGCTATCAGGCCACCAGGCGATGAATCTGCTGGACCGGAATACCTATCCCGAACTGGTGGGCCTGCTCAAGTCCGCCCTGCAGTTGGATTAACCGCGATAATAGATTGATTTAGGACATTATTGTGGGTCTTGCTTATCAAGCCGGCAGCGGTTTGTGTTAAAGTGCGCGCGGTTTGAAAAAAATGATATTGCTAGGAGTGCAAAACTAATGCCGGGAATCACAATAATCATTTCCACAGTCCTGTCATTGCTGGGCCTGGTCATCGCCTTTGTCTACATGAAGAAGGTGACCAATGTTCCGCTGACCATGGGGCTGGACGAAAAAGACGCCAAACGTCTGACCTTCATCCATGGAGCTATCGCGCAAGGCGCCATGGCTTTCCTCAAACAGGAATACAAGTTCCTGACCATTTTCATGATTGCGTTCGCAGCCATTATCGCGCTGCTGATCGATGATAAGCACACGCCGGATACACGCGAAGGCATCTATACAGCGATCGCCTTTCTGTTCGGCGCGGCCATTTCCATTGCGTCCGGTTACATCGGTATGAAAGTGGCCACCCAGGGCAACGCACGGACCACGGTTTCGGCCAAAAAGGACATTTCTCATGCCTTTGATGTCGCCATCAATTCCGGCGCGGTGATGGGCTTTGCACTGGTGGGGCTGGCCGTACTGGGCATGGTCATCATCTACGTGGTGATGAGCACGCTGCTGGCGGGTCTTGGCCCGGAGAACAACCACGTACTGATGGAAGTGATAGCCGGCTTCGGTCTGGGTGGCTCCACCATCGCATTGTTCGCCCGTGTGGGCGGCGGTATTTTCACCAAGGCAGCCGACGTCGGCGCCGACCTGGTGGGCAAAGTCGAACAGGGCATTCCCGAAGACGATCCACGCAATCCGGCGGTGATTGCCGATAACGTGGGCGACAATGTCGGCGACGTGGCCGGCATGGGCGCTGATCTCTTCGGGTCCTGCGCTGAGAGCACCTGCGCCGCGATGGTAATTTCCGCGGTGGTGTTTGCCGCTGACCCCAACGCACTGCTCTTTCCGATTCTGATCAGCGCCGTGGGTATCCCCGTCAGCCTGGTCACCAAGCTGCTGGTCGGTGTCAAGAAGGAAGAAGACGTGGCTCCGGCCCTGATGAAGCTGCTGGTGATTTCCAGCGTGCTGATGGCCATCGTGATGTTCTTTTTCACCAAGGCTCTGATCCCCGCCAGTTTCGAACTGGGTGGTGAAGTCTATACCAACCTGGGCGTTTACTGGTGCTTCCTTTCCGGCCTGGTTGCCGGACTGGCCGTGGGCCTGCTGACCGGGTACTACACCGGTGATGCTTACAAACCGGTTCAGGAATTGGCGAAATCCTGCGAAACGGGCGTTGCCACCAACATCATCTACGGCCTCGCGCTGGGGTACAAATCCACCGTGCTTCCTTACCTGTGCATCGCGATCAGCATCTTCATTTCCTGGGGACTGGCCGGCATGTACGGCGTGGCGATCGCTTCGCTGGGCATGCTCGGGACGCTGGTCATTGCGCTAACCATCGACGCATACGGCCCCGTTGCCGATAACGCCGGCGGTATTGCCGAAATGGTGGGGCTGGACAAAGAAGTCCGTCGCCGCACCGATATCCTGGATTCGGCCGGCAACACCACGGCTGCGATCGGTAAAGGCTTCGCTATCGGCGCCGCCATCCTGACCTCGCTGGCACTGTTCGCGGCGTTCATTACCGCTGCCGAAAAACTGCAGGGTTCGCCGATCAACATGAGTCTGCTGGACCCGGTGGTATACACCAGCGCTTTCGTTGGCGCGGTTCTGCCTTTCCTGTTCACGGCCATGACGATGAAATCCGTCGGCAAGGCGGCCTTCGCCATGATCGAGGAAGTCCGTCGCCAGTTCCGTACGATCCCGGGCATCATGGAAGGTACGGGCGAGCCTGATTACGCTACCTGCGTGGCCATCTCCACCAAGGCTGCGCTGCGCGAAATGATTCCGCCGGGCATCCTGATCATGGGTACCCCGATACTGGCCGGATTCCTGTTCGGTGTTTCCTCCGTGGGTGGCCTGCTGGCAGGCTCCCTGTTTGCCGGCGGCGTGCTGGCCATCGCCTCTTCCAACAGCGGTGGCGCCTGGGACAACGCCAAGAAATTCATCGAGGCGGGCAACATGGGCGGCAAGGGCTCGGAAGAACACAAAGCAGCCGTCGTGGGTGATACAGTCGGTGATCCGCTGAAGGACACCTCAGGACCTTCCCTGAATATCCTGATCAAGCTGTCCGCTATTCTCAGCCTGGTGTTCGCACCGTTCTTCGTTCAGTACGGCGGAGTTTTGCTGGGTTAAGCCATCCTTCACTACGAAAAAACCCCGCTCAAGGCGGGGTTTTTTTAACTCTCCAGTGCTGATCGGCAGCCGTTGCGCTTGAGACTCTTTAAACCTTGAAGTCCGGCAGTTTTTTCTGCGCCAGCACTTTTCTCATCTTCACATATTTGGGCAGGCCGTCGCGGTCATAGGGAGGATAGTCTTCACCACGGATCAGGGGGGCCAGGTAGCGCCTGGCCGCCGGTGTGATGCCCATTCCGTCAGATGCGATATAGCTTTTGGGCATCATTTTTTCCCGGTTGGCCATGCGGCTCAGCTGAGCTTCTTCGATTTTCCAGCGATAGGGATTGTTTGAAGTCCGTTTGATAACCGGCATAACCCCCGATTTACCGGCGATGGCAAACTTGACGGCTGCCTCACCCACGGCATAGGCCTGATCCACATCGACCCGTGACGCCAGGTGACGGGCCGATCTTTGCAGATAATCGGACACCGCCCAATGGTATTTGTAGCCGAGTTTTTCCCGCACCAGGTTGGCAACCACGGGGGCTACGCCACCCAGCTGGGCGTGGCCAAATGCGTCACGTGTACCCGCATCGGCCAGGAATTTGCCCTTGCTGTCACGCACGCCCTCGGAAACAACGATTGAGCAATAGCCGTATTGCTCTACCGAGGTTTTGACCTTCTTCAGAAATTCACGCTGTTTGAAGGGGACTTCCGGGAACAGGATGATGTGCGGTGGATCGCCTGCTTCCCGCGAAACGAGCCCCGAGGCAGCGGCAATCCAGCCCGCATGCCGGCCCATGACCTCCAGCACGAAAACCTTGGTCGAACTGCTCGCCATGGACTCCACGTCCAGGCTCGCTTCCATGATCGAGACCGCGATGTACTTGGCGACCGAACCGAAACCCGGGCAGTTATCAGTGATGGGCAAATCGTTATCGATGGTTTTTGGCACGCCGATGCATTGCACCGGAAAACCCATTTTCTTGCCTATCTGAGATACCTTGTGCGCCGTATCAGAAGAATCGCCGCCACCGTTATACAAAAAATAGCCAATATTATGGGCGCGCAAAACCTCGATCAGCCGCTCATATTCCCGTTTGCTCTCATCGATGCTTTTCAGCTTGTAGCGGCAGGAACCGAATGCGCCACCCGGCGTGTGCCGCAGCGCGCTGATACTGGCCTTGCGTTCCCTGGAAGTATCGATCAACTCCTCTTTGAGGACACCGATAATTCCATCTTTGCCCGCATAGACCTTGCCAATCTGATCGCGGTGATTGCGGGCTGTTTCGATCACACCACAGGCTGTAGCATTGATCACCGGTGTTACTCCACCTGATTGCGCGTAAAGGATATTTTTCTTCATCTGTTCGAGGCTCCCATCTGTACTCAAGAATGTCAGATTGACTTGCGGTTTATGAGCGGTTAGCGTTAGCCCCTTATTCTAGTGGACGGATAGCACCTTATGCGAATCGTATTGCTCGGCGCCCCCGGATCCGGCAAAGGCACCCAGGCGGCATTGCTGGTGAAAGAACTTGGCCTTCCTCATATATCCACCGGTGAACTCTTGCGTTCGGCCGTTAAAGCCGGTTCAGCACTGGGTTTGCAGGCCAAGGGCGTGATGGATCGGGGTGAACTGGTCTCTGACGAAATCATGCTCGGACTGATCGAAGAGCGCCTGTCACGGCCTGACATAGGTGGCGGTTTTATCCTTGACGGCTACCCGCGCAATCTCGTGCAGGCGGAGGCGCTTGATGATTTACTCAACCGCCTTGAGCAGCCTGTCGAAGAGGCGCTCCAGATCGATGTCGATGTCGAGATGGTTATTGCCCGCATCGCCAAACGTGCGGCGGAAGAAGGCCGCAGTGATGACACGGAGGAGACCGTGCGCAAACGGATGGAAGTCTATGCGGCGCAAACGGCCCCCGTTGTTGATTACTACGCCGGCAAAGGTGTACTTTCCCGGGTTCTGGGCGAAGGATCCATCGAGGAAGTGTTCCAGCGTATCAAGGGCGTTCTTCAGATGCGATCGGAGGCCTGATCTGCCGGCCAGCAACCACGAGGCTCAAATGACGGGCCATATTATCCCGACGCTGCTTAATATGCTCCGTTTGCGATCCGGGCCACAGGACCTGCCTGGTGGCTGGCTGCTGGCTGTTGCGCTGGCGCTTGCCTATATCAGCCAGGGTTTCATCGCTGATCAGATCATGGGCGATTCCGATGGCGCACCGCGCAGCCTGGTAGCGATCGGCCTTCAGTTCGGAATGGTTGCCTTGCTACTGAATCTGCGTCAATTCCAGGCTCGCGTGCCGCAAACCCTGGCTGCCCTTGCCGGTACCGGGTTTGTATTCGGGCTGCTGTCGCTGTTGATTCTCAGCCGTGTCGATCCGGGTAAACCACAACCTGACCTTGCCCTTATGTACCTGGTCCTGTTCGGCTGGAGCCTGCTCGTGGATGCGCATATTTACCGCCATGCCCTGTCGGTCAAGTTTGGAATCGGCGCGCTGCTGGCCGTGCTGATATTTGCCGTCACTTTCATGTCGCTTAGAACCCTGTTCGGATAGTCACTGCTATGCATATTCACATTCTTGGAGCCTGCGGAACCTTTATGGGTGGGGTGGCATTACTGGCTAAACGGGCCGGCCACCGGGTTTCCGGTTCTGATCAGCACACTTACCCTCCCATGAGCACGCAACTGGCCGCCGAGGGCATCGAATTGTATGAAGGTTACTCGGCAGACCACCTGGACCCGGCACCCGACCTCGTCGTAATCGGGAATGCCCTCAGCAGGGGCAACCCTGCCATTGAATATGTCCTCAACAACGGCATCGAATACACGTCCGGCCCACGATGGCTGGGTGAAAACTACCTGCGTGGCAAGTCAGTCATCGCCGTTGCCGGCACTCATGGTAAAACCACCACCGCCAGCATGGCTGCCTGGATTCTTGAAACCGCCGGGCTTGAACCGGGCTTCCTGATCGGTGGCGTACCGGAAAACTTTGGCCAGTCCGCGCGGGACGGGAAAGACTTATTCGTGGTGGAGGCCGATGAATATGACACGGCTTTCTTCGATAAGCGCGCAAAGTTCGTGCATTACCGGCCGGCCACCTTGATCCTCAATAATCTGGAGTTTGATCACGCCGATATTTACGAGGATCTCAAGGCCATTCAAACCCAGTTCCACCACCTGGTCAGAACGATCCCCGGTAACGGAACGATCATCAGCAACGCCCAGGACTCCCGGCTGGAAGCCGTACTGGAAAGAGGTTGCTGGAGTCAGCTGCAGACGTTCTCAATGGAGGAAGCGCAGGACTGGCAGGTCGAAATGCTCAAGCAGGACGGCAGCGAACTGGCATTCCGTTTCCGGGACCAGCAAATCGGAAATCTGGCCTGGTCCCATTATGGGCGCCATAACGCCATGAACGCCTGTGCGGCAGTGGCCTCTGCGGTGGCGGCCGGAGTCGACCCGCGAACGGCCGTCGATGCCCTGGCATCGTTCAAGGGTGTCAAGAGACGCATGGAGCTGATAGCCGATGCAAAAGGTATCCATGTATATGATGATTTTGCACACCACCCGACAGCGATTCGATTGACGCTGGAAGGATTGCGCCGACGCGTTGGCAACGCACGGGTTCTGGTTGCTCTCGAGCCACGCAGCAATACCATGCGCGCCGGTGTCCATGCCAGTGAACTGGGCCCTGCCCTGATGCCGGCCGACCGGGTCTGGCTGATGGCCGGCGATGGCATTGACTGGGACCCACAGGAGACCCTCGCGCCGCTGGAAGGCCGTGGCCGCGTGGTGACCCGCAGTGAAGACATGTTGACCCAAATGCTCGATGCTGTGCAGCCGGGTGACCACGTGATATTCATGAGCAATGGCGGCTTTGACTCTGCGCCTGCCAGGTTTACACAGTCTGTTGCCGCACCTGAAAATGATTGAAATCCCGCTTTTCCCACTTCGAACCGTGCTGTTCCCCGGCGGCTACCTGCCATTGCGGATTTTCGAGCAGCGCTACCTGACCATGGTGCGGGACTGCGCCCGCAACGATACGGGCTTTGGGGTCTGCCTGATCCGGGATGGAGAGGAGGCGGTTTCGCCCGTCAAAACAGCGCTGGTGGGAACCTACGCCGATGTCGTCGACTGGTATACGCTGGAAGATGGCCTTCTCGGCGTTGCGGCCACCGGTGTACTCAGGTTCAGAACAGAAGATGTGTGGCAACAGGAGGATGGCCTGTTCAGGGCACAGGTCAACGTTATACCCGAGGCACCTGAACAAACCGTTCCCGAAGCTTATTCCGTCCTGAGCGACGTGCTGGCCCGGTTCATGGAGAAAGTCTCGCACCAGTACCCGGATTACGCGCCTGAAAAGCTCCAGGACGCCGCCTGGCTGGGCTACCGCTTGTCCGAACTGCTGCCGCTGGCAAGCATCGAGAAACAGCACCTGCTGGAGATGTCCGACCCGGTCGAACGATTGCAGAACCTGCTTGATATCATGCCCCGATTTCAATCCGCCTGAACTGAGCGGATCAGCAGCAGCCTGTCATCGACCCGTTTTTGTTGCAGTTCCGACAACGGCTCCCTTAACGGTGCAAATCGGTGTGGGCCTACCGGGCTCGAACGCCAGTAACTGAACAACCCCAGGCGCTGGACCAGCACTTCCTCGGATAACTGGCCAAGGTAGAGCACCTGTTGGCCGGGCAACAGCCGAAAACCCGAATCCCACAGGCGAATAGTCAGAAGCCGCCCTTCCGTTTCCAGGTTTTTTTGCAGCATCAATGCCTCCGAACGACCCTGGAATGCGCGCCCCAGTAGCGGCAGGCTCGCCTGGTCGGGTTTCGGATTCAGCGCCTGGATGATCCAACGCCAATCCGTGTCCGGCACAGGCTCCCAGCCACTCTGTTGCAACAATCCGGACAGCTCTTCCGGATCTACCGCAACCTGGGCATTGAACCTGCGGGAAGCCACAGACGACAGTTTCGTCCGCTCCATCGGGAGTTCTCTCCATTCCGACTCCCACCATGCCTGCAGGTCCATGTCCTGCAGAACGGTCGGCGATTTGAGCACCACCAGATCTTCGGCCAGGTGCTCGTTGACCTGCCACGAGAACAGCGCGAGAAAAGACCCGTAAAAAATCAGGCTGGCGGTCGCTCCGGAAAACCGTCGATCCGCTCGCTGCCGATAGGCGATTCCTACGATCGCGGTCCATGCGAGCCCGCTGACCAGGCCCATCAGTGCACCGCTTAACCATTCCATCCCAAGGTATAGCCGGGCCAGGGCCAGCAGGATCAGTAGCAATGCCGCGACCAGGTATGGCCACTGCCGGTGTTTGCGAGGCAGCTCACCTGCCTCCATGATCGCGAAAAACATCAGTACCACGGTAGGCAGGCTCATCGCCGCACTGGGGCCTTGCAGGGCGGGAACAGTCATTTCCAGCACTTGCGGCGTTGTGCGTAGACTCCACGACAAAAGGAGGTGAAGCAGAGCACCGCCGCCAATGGCGATCACCCAGTGTTTAGCCGCATTTCTGCGCCCGGCGCCCAGCAGCCAAAGCAGCAGGGCGACGGCGGAGAAAACCGAAACCGGCCATCGCGACAGTTGTGAAATGGAGACCATCACCGGGTCAGCCAGGTGGTTTCGCAAAGCCAGAGCCAGGTTCATCACGGCCTGGTCCAGCGTTTCAGGTTGAGAGGAAAAGGGCGACAGGAACAGCAGCATCAGCAGGCCCCAGAATACGAACACCAGCAGCACGCCCATCATCGTGACAGAAAGGGTTTCTCCACGGGTGGGATCGAGAACCGGACCGGCAACCCGGCCCAGAACCGGATGGCGCCGGCTCCAGCGGATGCCATGCCGCATCCAGCGAGCAGACCGGGTCGCAAGGGGTTCGTAAACCAGCCGGATCAACCACCAGGTCATCCAAAGAATGACAACCAGGATGACCAGCATGACGGTGAGCCTGCCGGTGTATTCGGACGCCACTTCGAGCGAGGCCCCGAATAACAAACCGGGCAACAGGAACGAGGGCGCCCACGTGATACAGGCCGGAACATCCACGGCGATAAACCTGCCAGGCTTCATGCCCATCATCCCGGCAACCGCCGGGATAATCGGGCGTAATGGACCGATAAACCGACCGGCTACGACACTTTTCGCGCCGTGTGCATGAAAAAAACGGGTGCCCCTCTCCATCAGCGCGGGGTAGCGCGAAAACGGCCAGATATCCAGCAGGTGCGCTTTGAACCGGTGCCCCAACAGGTAACTCAGGAAATCACCGATGAATGCTCCGGTCGTTGCCGCCAGCCAGATAGGCAGCAACTCCAGGATACCCAGACCGATCAGTGTTCCCACACCGAACAGGATGACAATCCCCGGTAACAGGATGCCAACCAGGACCAGTGACTCAAATAATGCGACCAGGAACACGATGGCAAAACCCCAGCCCGGGTGGGCGTTTAGCCAACTCAGCAGTTCCTGTGTCCAGCTTGTATCCAAACCATAACCCCCGGGAATTCAAAGGACCCGATGTAAAGACCGACTGCCCGTTATAATACGGGTTTGATTTGAAAGGAGTTGGGACATGGGGTCAAGTCTGGCCGGAAAAACTCTGCTGATAACCGGTGGTTCCAGGGGAATTGGCAAAGCTATTGCACTGCGGGCGGCACGGGACGGCGCCCATGTTGCCATTGCTGCCAAGACGGACCGAAAGCATCCGGTTCTGCCCGGCACTATTCACACCACTGTCGAAGAAATCGAGGCGGCAGGTGGACAAGGCCTGGCTATCCGGATGGACGTCAGGGATGAAGAGTCCATTGATCAGGCGGTGTCCGCTACGATCGACCGATTCGGCAAGCTGGACGTACTGGTCAACAACGCCAGTGCGATCATGCTGCAAGGAACTCTGGAATTGCCGGTCAAACGTTATGACCTGATGTTTAGTACCAATGTTCGCGGCACTTACCTGATGTCAAGGGCCTGTATTCCCCACCTGAAGAATTCCGACAATCCCCATGTGCTGAACCTGTCTCCGCCCCTGAATATGAAGGCACACTGGTTTCGCGACCATGTCGCTTACACCATGGCCAAGTACGGCATGAGCATGTGTGTGCTGGGTATGGCGGAGGAGTTTCGCAAGGATGGCATTGCATTCAATGCTTTGTGGCCCAGGACCGTCATCGCGACCGCGGCGCTGAACATGCTGGACGGCGCGATCAGCCCCGATAATTGCCGCACCGAAGCGATCATGGCCGATGCCGCTCACGCAATCCTCTGCCAAAACGCCCGCATCTGCACCGGCAACTTTTACCTGGACGAGGACGTGCTTCGTGGTACCGGGGTCAAGGACTTTTCATCCTACTCTGTAAAACCCGGCGTGGCCCTGATGAAGGATCTTTTCCTGGATGGTTAACAGCCCGTCACCATGGTGACACCCCAAGGGGATCGGCAATACATAGCGGCGCTGACGGGCCTGCGCGGTGTAGCCGCTTTCCTGGTCTTTCTCTATCACTACGAAGTACTGCACCCGGGCATCCGGCTGGATCTCGCCGTGCCACTGATCGGCAAGGCATTGCAGTTTCCGTTGGGATTCGGTTTCGTCGGCGTGGATTTTTTCTTCGTTCTCAGCGGGTTTTTACTGAGCCTGCCCTTCGCCCGTGCAGCCCTCGAACGGCAGCCCCTGCCACCGCTGAAACCTTATTTCAGGCGGCGGTTTCTGCGGGTTTTTCCCGCCTACTATGCCCAGCTGTTCATTATCCTGGCTGTCGGTAGCTGGTTCACAGTCTGGCAGTCGCTTGGCATTTCCGAATTCCTGGCGCACCTGGTGATGTTCTTCAATATCGGCTGGGAACCCGTACGGCCGCTGGTCGGCATCTGGTGGACCCTGCCAGTGGAAATGGGTTTTTACTTGCTATTGCCTCTACTCGCACCCTTCCTGAACCCTCGGCGCTGGATTCCCATACTGCTTGGCGGGCTTTTGATCAGCGTGCTTTACCGGGCCTGGGCCGGGGCGCATTTTGGCACTGCGGGCAGCGCACAGGCTTTTCTGGCGGCCTCTCAGTTACCGGGTAACCTTGCCGAGTTTCTGCTGGGGGCTACAGCAGCACTGGTGGTGCAGAATGCTGCGGTTCATGAACGGCCGCGCCCTGCCGCATGGGTGCTGGACTTAATGTTCCTGCTGGGCCTGCTGCTACCGGCGTTCTGGCTGTGGAACGTGGTGCTGTCCGCCGGTGCAGACTACTGGCTTGGGCACTGGGGAATGGTTGTCGCGCCACTGGTGCTGGGCCTGCCTCTTTCCATTGCTGTGCTGAGTCTCTACTGGGGATCGCGAATCGGAACGTTGCTGCTCGCCAACCGGCCCATCTACTTTCTTGGCCTGATTTCCTACAGCCTGTATCTGTGGCACTTCGTGGTCATGCGACAATTGCAACTAATGGCCGGGGAGAATTACACGGACTGGCCTCACTGGATGACCTTTCCCCTTGCCACCGTCAGCGTTGTCATGGTTGCAAGCCTCAGCTACTTCCTGGTGGAACGACCATTTTACCGGCTCAAAAGCTATCGGCAGGTCAAAGCTCGCTGAACGCTTCCCGGGCGGCGGCAATGGTGGCGGCGATGTGCTCGTCTGTGTGCGCGGATGAAATGAAGCCGGCTTCATAGGCGGACGGCGCCAGGTAGACCCCCCGGTCCAGCATGCCGTGATAAAAAGTCTTGAAAGCCTCTATATCGCACTGGCCCGCTTCTGCGAAATTGACCACCTGTTCGGCTTCGGTAAAGAACAGGCCAAACATGCCGCCCACCCGGGTTGTCCTGAACGGAACCCCCGCCTGCTCGGCAGCCCGCTGGATGCCGTCAACCAGTCGTTTGGTTTTAAGCGTCAGTTCTTCGAAAAACCCTTGCCGGGTGATCAGGTTCAGGTTTGCCAGCCCTGCGGCCATCGCAACAGGATTACCGGAAAGTGTGCCCGCCTGGTACACCGGCCCGCTCGGCGCAACCTGCTCCATGAACTTCTTCTTGCCACCGAACGCGCCAACCGGCATGCCGCCACCGATGACTTTGCCAAATGTGGAGAGGTCCGGCGTTATGCCATATAGCCCCTGGGCACCTTCCAGCGCGACCCGGAAACCGGTCATGACCTCATCGAAGATCAACAGGCAGCCGTATTGGTCGCAGGCTGACCGCAAACCTTCAAGGTATCCAGGTACCGGCGGAATACAGTTCATATTGCCGGCGACCGGCTCGACGATGATGGCAGCGACTTCACTACCCTGCCCGGCCAGGCAGTCCGTCACTGCCGCCAGGTCGTTGTACGGCAACGTGAGGGTCAGGTCCGCCACTGCCGGCGGCACCCCTGGAGAAGTTGGAACGCCGAGCGTCAGTGCGCCACTGCCGGCCTTCACCAGGAAACTGTCGGCATGTCCGTGATAGCAGCCTTCGAACTTGATGATGAGATCGCGACCAGTGGCCGCGCGGGCGACACGAATGGCGCTCATGGTGGCCTCGGTGCCTGAATTGACCATTCGCACCATGTCCATTCCCGGCACGATGTCACACAAGCGCTCGGCCATATCCACCTCGGCCGGGCACGGTGCGCCGAAGCTGAGCCCTTTTGATGCCGCCTCCTGTACCGCGCTAATGATCTCCGGATGCGCATGGCCCGTGATCATGGGCCCCCAGGAGCCGACATAGTCAATGTAAGCCCGGCCCTCGACATCGTACATGCAAGCCCCTTCGGCTCTTTCGAAGAAAACGGGGTCGCCACCGACACCATTGAAAGCACGGACGGGAGAATTCACACCGCCTGGAATGTGCAGACGGGCCCGGGAAATCAGTTCTTTGCTGCTGTTCATCGGCGTATTGTATGGCAAACTACGCTACTTTTTTACGGCAAGGTGAAAGAAATTGAACGAAACCGAATACAAAAACTGGATGTGTATCATCTGCGGCTGGATATACGAGGAAGAAAAAGGTGCGCCCGAAGAAGGGCTGGCGCCCGGAACTCGCTGGGAAGATGTGCCTGAATACTGGGTCTGCCCCGACTGTGGTGCGGGAAAAGAAGATTTTGAAATGATAGAAATCTGAATTTTGGGGTATTCTTGTTGCCATGCAATCCATGCGTGACGCGGTAGAATGAGTAGCAGAGGCGGCATCAAGCGTGCACGCGGCAATGCCATGATCGGCGGTGTCTGTGCGGGTATCGCCCGGCATTTTGGCTGGTCTGTCACCGGCACACGGGTTGCCTACACGCTGTTATCCATTTGCTCTGCCGCTTTTCCCGGTATCCTCGTCTACCTGATTTTGTGGCTGGTTCTGCCGGTCGAGGACTGACAGGGGCGCAAAATACCGGTCTGCACCGACCCGTCATCACCGAGTTTCAGCCAACGGCAGGAAGGCCCTGCCAGGTCCAGAGTGAATTTTTGCGTCAGGGGCAGGCTATTGGCAACGCTGGACGGTGCGCCCAAATATGCCACGCCATTTCGCTCTGTGCTGAAGGCATGGTGCACATGCCCCCAGACAACCGCTCGCACCCTGTTTTCGCGATCGATGTAATTCAGAAATCTTGCCGGCTCCTCCAACGCATAACGGTCAATCCACGGCGCATTGACCGGAACCGGCTGATGATGCAAGGCCACCAGGATGTGCTCTGCATCGCTACCGCGCATACTGGAGTCGAATTGCTCGAGCGTCTGCTGGCCTAAACACCCTGAAATTTTACCTGGCGCAGTCGAATCCAGCGCCACCATCAGCCAGCTGCCCAGCTGACAGGTTCGGGGACCCGCCCAGGGGCCCGTGGGGAAGTGATTTTTCATGACCCCGGGGTTGTCGTGGTTTCCCGGTAGCGCCAGCACAGGCGCACCAATGGTGCCCAGCCGGACAGCTACGCGGGCATAGGATGCCGCACTGGCATCCTCGCTGACATCTCCCGTCAGCAGCACCAGGTCAGGGTCCTGGGTACGCATGGAGAGCAGCAAGCCTGCCAGGTTCCGGTCTGCGTTCTGTCCGCGGTAGTCTGCTTCAGGATCGGCCGAAACGTGGCAGTCGCTTAGCTGCAGAACTTTTACGAAGCTACTCCTCGACAACCACTGCGTCAGCAGCGTTGCGGGCGACCGATTTCATTCCGTTGCGGCAACCGCTGCCGGATTTGTACATCTGGCTGCGGCCGATCTCCTGTCCATTACCGGCCTTGAGGATAAAATATTCTCTGCCGTCTTTGGCGGTTTTAACTTCGAAACGGTTTTCGTCCTGCGAATTTTTACGAACCGACTCGATTCCGTTGGCGCAGGCACTCTTGGACTTGTAACCCTCGCTGGACAGGATCACTTCGCCATTACCGGCCTTGAGCCTGAAATAGTCCTGCCCGTCTTTACCTTTGAATACGACGAATTTTCCAGCCATTGTTTACTCTCCCAAATCAAGTGAAATGAAATATAACCATACGACCAGTCACGTGGTCAACATGGACAGCGGAATGCCAATCAGTCCTTGCGTTGGCACCAAACTCAAATGAATTAGTGCTCCAGGTAAAGCTGCAGTTGATCACCCGGCTGCACGCCCAGCTCGGCCGCTTTGCCGGCATTGAGCTCCAGCACGTACTTGGCCGGGCCGGTGCTCGGATACCCTGGGCACCTCTGCGACCTGCAGGGCGGGGTGTTTTCCGAAACGCTGACCAGTTTAAGGTCCGCGTCGAAATAGAATATATCGAGCGGAATCTTCGTGTTCTTCATCCAGAAACTGCGCATGGCCTCGACCGGAAACAGAAACAGCATGCCATGGTCTTGCGGCATCGATTCGCGGAACATCAGGCCCAGCGCCTGCTTTTGCTGAGTTTGCGCCAGCTCAACGCTGAAGCGCTCACCTTTGAGCTCAACGTAAGGACCGTCTGCCATACAGGCAGCGCAGATGATTAACGTCAACAACAGGGTGAGAAATCGCATGCCGAAAGTTTGGAGGGCGCACCTGTATTATTCAATCTTTTTTTCTCTTATGCTTAAGCTTATTGCAAGCTTGTTGCAAAGGAGGTGACAGATGCAGACTTTCGTGATTTTACGCCGGGGCGGTTGGCGAACCGCAGAGGACCTTGAGAACGCTGCGGCGGTTTCAAGACAGATCAGCGACGAGGAAATGCCCGACCAGGTCAAGTGGATCCGGTCCTATGTACTGAACGAAGAAGACGGGACGCTGGGAACGGTGTGCATCTACCAGGCAGAGGACGAGGACGCGATCCTGGAGCACGCACAGAGGGCGGAATTGCCGGCCGATGAAGTGATCCCGGTCGCCGACACGGTGATCGTGCGCGACGACCCCTGATCAGGTCTCTTCTGCCTCCGCAACCTTGACGTTCTCGACCCCCGGCGCCTCGACGTCAAGCGCGACCATGACGTCGCTGAATTGCTGCGGCTTGATCTCCCCCATCAGGTTAATGACGACGGCTTCCGAATCACCGTCTGAGACCAGGACGGTCATACCGCAGATTTGTTGATCCACCACCCGGATCAGCATGTGGGTGGCCTCATCGTCCCCCCGGATCAGCAGTACCGGCTCCCAACCGTCTTGCTGCAGGTTCCCGCTCATCGCATTGATCCGCGTCGCGACCCGTCTGGCATCACCATTGATTTCATAAATCCTGATGCGGATCCCATCCAGGCTCCTGAGCAGTTCGCGGGTTTCCGGCTCGTCGTCCATGTGGCTGGCGGCAAAGCGCAGCAGGGCCGGTCCGATCGATAGTGTCATGACCGTATCCGTATCGCGCACACCCAGGGATTCGAGGTCAGCATAGCCTTCGCTGCTGCGGGGCGCGGTCAGTCCGCAGGCCGTCAGCGAGAGGGCCATGGCCCCAGCCATGAACCAACGGGCCAGCAGGCCGGACGACATTCGCCCTTCAGCCTGCGTCATCTTCATCATGATCACTGTCATCACCGTTGATATCGATATCAAAGTTATTCATGACCTTGCCCAGCTCATCCGGGCTGATGCTGCCGATCACGTTGACGAACACCGCTTCGGTCTCTTCGACAGCCATCACGGTAATACCCTCGACCTGGCCGTTGTTGATCATCATGAAGATCCGCACCTGCTCGTCCTGGGAGTTGACGGTAACCACCGGCTCCCAACCCAGTGCGCTGAGCTGGGAGGACGTATCCTTGACCAGGTCAATCGCACCACTGGGCATTGCAGTGGTTTCAAAAACATTGACGCGAACACCGTTGAGCCGGTTGAACAATTCAGCCGCCTCCGGGTCCTCGCTGGCGCTCAGTGAACCGACGAGGCCCAGCAATGACTCGCCAACGGAGATCTGTACGCTGGGCTCACCGAATATGGTGCTCAGCTGACCAAAGTCGACATAGCCGGGAAAGTCCTTGAGGCTATCTTCCTGGGCCATGGCGGGCAGGCTGATCAGCAGCGTTGCGCACACGGTCAGGATTTTCCTGAAGATTGAAGTTTTCACGAGTTTTCCTCCTGTAAAGATTGTTCAGTGAATGGAATATGTTCGGATAGCGGGTCCTTGACGCTGTGACGCAACTCGCTACCGAGAATGGATTGAATGCGGTTTCCCGTTCGCAGACCTGCCTTGTCGAGGTAGGCGAACGCGACGGCCAGGTCCTGTCGCGCCTGTTCAACTTGCGCCGGTGACGGTTGGCGCGGCTGCATCATCACTACAGCTACCAGGATCAAAGGCACCGCTGCTAATGCCGGGGCCATCGCCCACTTTGGCAAGGGACCTGGAAACAACCACGGCAGCCGTGGTTTGTGCTCGGGGTGTTCCCGCGGAATCTGTCGCAAACGGCGCGTCAGGCTGGCCGGCGCTTTCTCGATTTCCAGCTGGTTCAGCAGGTGCTCCATTTGCGCGTCCAATGATTTGTCATCTCTGTTCATGGTCTTACCTCGGCCAGTTGCTCACGCAACTGTTTTCTTGCCCTGTGCAGGTATGTTTTTACCTGCGGCATGTTCAATTCGAGCACCGCTGCGACCTCTTCATAGCTGTGCTGGTGTACGTCCCTGAGCACCACCAGGGAGCGGTACGGCTCCTTAAGGTTGTTGATGGTGTTTCTCAACCACGATCCCAGCTCGGTCTGGTGCATTCCCTGCATCGGACCGGCGACGGTGTTTGGTTCGTGCCATTCCTGCAGTTCCTCGGTTGGGTGCCTGCGTCGCAAGCGGTCCAGGCAGCCGTTGCGGGTGACCTTCATCAGCCAGGGTTTTACCTTGTCCGGATCAATCGAGTCCTGGTTTTTCCAAAGCTTCACAAAAGCCTCCTGGCAGGCGTCCTCGGCTTCCGCCGGGTCCTTGAGCAGGTAACGGGCCAGAGTCCACGCCTGGTCCTGGTACGCCTTGACCCATTTATTGAATTTTCTGCTCATCCCATCAGCTTAAACGCAGTAAGCAGGAAAAGGTTACAAACAGCTATTGATCAATCGCGCTAATATGAGCAGACCATGTCGTACTCAGACCACAAAAAAGCGCTGATTGAGCTCAGGGAAACCTTGCTGACGGCACAGGAAACTGGCGACCAGGCGGAACAGACCATCGAGCTGGACCAGACACGCGTGGGCAGGCTTTCGAGAATGGATGCCTTGCAGGCTCAGGCCATGTCGAAGGAAACGGGCCGCCGCAGGCGGCAAAAACTGCTGCAGATCGAGGCGGCACTCAGGCGAATTGAACATGACGAATATGGCTACTGCCAGGAATGCGGTGATGAAATTGCGCCAGCTCGGCTGAACGTTGATCCTGCCGTTTCACTTTGTATTCGATGTGCAGAGGCCGGCGAGGCCTGAACTCGAAAAACATCTCTTCAGATGGCGCCAAAATGACCCGGCATCAGACCCCGTAATGTCTCGCGAATGCGCTTCGCGATGTTATACTTGAGCCGTTTCAAAAGCCGCTGCGGAGTGTAATTCCATGTCTACCAGTCTTGACCTTTCCAAGCTCAGCCTTATGGATGCCCTTGATCTCGCGATTCTGATCGAGGAGGAAGCGCACCAGCGCTACAAATTGTTCGCCTCTCAGCTCGGACGCAGCGGCAGCCGATATGATGCGGGAGCTTTCTTCGCCTCGATGGCCGAGAACGAGGCCAAGCACGGAACCGAGCTGCTCGAGCGACGCATGGAACTGTTTGGCAAGACCCCCATGAAGCTGAAACTGGACGACCTCTACGATGTCGAGGCCCCGGAAACGGGAGCGCCGCGCCGCGGCATGTCAACGGTCCAGGCGTTCGAGGTTGGACTTCTCGCTGAGCAGAAGGCCTACGATTTTTACGACGGGGCCTTGCCGGGAATCACCGACTCTGAAGTCAGAACACTGTTCGCTGAGCTCAGGGACGAGGAGTCCGAACACGTCGAGATGCTGCGGCAGGAAATGGCCAAGCTACCCCCCAGCGCCAGCGTCGAGACCGAGAACGACCCTGATGACGCCCCCTATCTGTAGGACCCGGAATGGATTAAAAATGCATCAGTTCTGCCGGCCACGGAATGCCGCAAGCTCCTGCAGCAACCACTCTGAACTGGCTACCGGATCAGCTCCCGGGCATTGAATGGTATAGGGTTTTCCACTCATCGTGCTCTTGCTTGCCGAGTAGCTGATAAATTCTTCGGTGCTCGAGATTTTTTTCCTGAAATAATCATATTTGCGCCTGACATGCTGCACGCCGTCTTCACCTGAATATGATTTGCCGTTGCGGACCATTTCACAATCACTGGTTTCAAGATAACGAATCAGGTGATCGACCTCGGCTCTCTGTGAAGCCGGAACATCTGCTGAGAGCTCAGCGTTGAATCCAATAAGGCACGTCAGCAGGAAACAGCCAAACATATCCCTCAGTCTATCGAGATGACTGGAAACCCGTTCCCTGGCCTTTTCATGGTCGATTTCCTGGTCTTCTCCCTGCCACTCCACCAGTTCCTGCGGTAACTCCTGCAGGAACCGCGAGGGATCACAGCCAACAACCTCACC
>Ga0316187_10000023_pt1 | contig 93978 bp, 96 predicted proteins | sample CroRivburrow1_MG_FD_204927 | JGI IMG/M metagenome (GOLD analysis project Ga0316187, IMG submission 204927) | Coastal sediment microbial communities from Maine, United States - Cross River worm burrow 1 | ecosystem: Environmental > Aquatic > Marine > Coastal > Sediment | place: USA: Maine...
TCCGTAATGACTCTCATTGCGAAGTGAAACGGGAAGTTCGGTGCGATGTGTTATTTCATATCAAGTCCGGCGCAGCCCCCGCTACTGTAGGCCTGACAAAGCTGTTTGAAACGCCACTGGTTTTTTTACCGGGAAGGCATAAGCAGCTGAGGATGATGGCAAGCCAGGAGACCGGCCTAATGCGAGAAACCTACGGGTTTCAAAACGGATTGGGTCTCGGTGGGAGATTGGTCGTGGGCTAGTCGATTCTACCAATGACTTCCGACCTCCAAAATAGTTCTCCATTGATGTCCAACCCGCATTTTATCTGCGCGGCGGGCGCAACATGGAGCAATTTTGCAAACTAAAATTCATAAAAAAATAAAACAGGCTGTTCTGATTGGAGCAGCACTATCTCAACTCATGATGAGTTCAGCTCAGGCTGAAGAGGTACTGTTGTCACCGCTGGTGGTAACAGCCGGACGAGTGGCAGAGGATGCAGGTAGAGTCAGTGCTGATGTGACTGTGATCGATCAAAAGAGGATTGAGCAGACCCAGACTCAGAATGTGGCAGAGCTTCTACGTTCTGAAGCGGGCGTAAACGTCGTAGCAAGTGGAGGTCCCGGTAAAGCGACATCACTTTTTCTACGTGGTGCAAACAATGGACAGACGCTGGTGTTGATAGATGGTGTTCGGGTCGGTTCGGCAACTACTGGAAGCTTTGATTGGGGAGCTGTCTCCACACTGAACATTGAACGTATTGAAATTGTGCGCGGCTCTCAATCCACACTTTATGGCGCGGATGCGATGGGTGGTGTTATCCAGATTTTCACCCGTAAAGGCGAGGGTGATGCCAAAGTAACTATCGATAGTGAATATGGCAGCCGTTATGGTGACAAGATGTTGCGCATGCAGACGTATGGCTCTTTACAATCCGGGGTTCAATACTCTTTGGCTGGCGAAACCAGACGCAGTGATGGCATATCCATTGCAGCCAACGGAACTGAGCTGGATTCATATAACCTGACATCACTCTCCGGCAATGTCTTGATTCCAGCAGGTGATGGTGAAATACAGCTGGCAGCACGCAGCCACCAGGCGAAAAACGGACTGGATGGCGGACGGCCATTTGGTGATGTACTCAATTTTACCAGTGACTCACGACAGGATGTAATGAGCCTTAAGGGCAACTATCCACTAACCAATTATTGGGATACCTCGTTACAGCTCTCTCAATCCACGGATGAGATATCAAACCGGGATCCAGCCACGGCTTCTAATAATAGCGATATCAAAACCCGGATTCAGCAATTGGTGTGGCAGAACAGTTTGGAATTTGATGCATTCTCTCTGTTAGCAGGTATTGATCTTCACCGTGACCGAGGTATAAATCCAGGAAAGAGTTTAAATCAGGAGATAACTCAGAAAGCTGCATTTACAACACTGGGTTTTCATCAGGACCTGTTTGACTTGCATGTGGGGGCGCGTCTTGATCGCAATAGCCAGAGTGCAAACAAGACAACCTATCGTTTGGGTGGCGTATTGCGTCCTATTGATGGGGTTAAATTCACTGTCAACTATGGAACAGGTTTTAAAGCGCCTTCAATCAATGATCTCTACTGGCCTGCAACGACATTTGCTGCGGGTAACCCGAACCTGAAACCGGAAGAGAGCCGAGGTTGGGATGTGGGTATTGAAGTTAGCCATAAGTCAGATGGTTTAAATGGTAAGCTGGGCATGGTCTGGTTTGATCAGAGGTATGAAAATATGATCAACTGGGCTAAAACCGCACCATTTTTCTGGCAGCCATCCAATGTTGATAGTGCTACAACGCGAGGATTGGAGCTAAACGGGTCTCTTGTTTATGGCATGGCATTTATACGAGCTAACTGGACTTTTCTTGATGCTAAGAATGATGCGGATGGCACATGGCTCGTACGCAGAGCCAAAGAATCGGGAAGCGTTACTTTAGGCACGGAATTTTCCGCTATTCATGCAGAAGTTCAGATGAATATTGTTGGGCCACGTTTTTCTGATGCGGGAAACAGCACGCCTATGAGTGGTTATTCAAAGACAGATTTAAGAATAGCCTATGCAGTGAATGATATCTGGAAACTGAAATTCCGCGTTGAGAATATTAGTGACAAACAATATGAAGAGATTGCCGGGTATGGTGTGCCGGGACGTGCTACCTACTTTGGTGTGAGTGCAACATTCTGATGTTTAAACGGGGTTATGCACGACTGATGGCCGCATCTATTGCGGCTATCGGTCTGCATGCCCTGTTGTTGGTTTGGGCTAATGATTCCACACTCTTTGTCGCGACAGACATGAAGAGTAGTTCCCTGCATGTTGCCCTGCTTCCCAGCCAGCAAAGCATGAATGCTTTCGATTTGGCCAAACCACCAGGGCCTATCTCTAAGCAGACCATTGAAAAAGACAGGCGTGAAAAGAGTCTACCTCCTGAAGGTATCTCGATGTTGGAACCCGAAGTTTCATACGATGATTCATCTGAAATTGAACGAGTAGCGTCTGATCAGATAGAGGATAGGAACGATGTGTTGCCTGCAAAACAGTCACCATCATCTTCAGAAGCGGCACTGGTTCCGGTGGAGGTTCAGGCAACGATATTGGCAAATGTAACCTATCCCAGACAGGCAAGGCGCCGAGGCTGGGAGGGTGAAGCAGCGCTTAGGTTTAATATCAATAGTCAGTTGGTCCAGAGTGTGACAATGCATACCTCTACCGGTTACCCGGTTCTTGATCGGGCAGCTCGTCTTGGGCTTGTCTCCTTGCGCACACTGCCATTGAAAGATGGCGATTACCGACTCCCTGTGGTGTTTCGACTGCAATGAATGGATTTATTATTTCAGCTACGCACTCCGGTGCAGGTAAAACCACGGTCACGCTGGCATTGATGCAGGCTTTGAGAGCAAAGGGTGTGGCGTTTTCCCCCTATAAAGCTGGCCCCGACTTTATTGACCCGATGTGGCACAGGACTGTTTCGGGGAGAGAAAGCTATAATCTTGAGTCAAAAATGATGTCAGAAACCCATATGCAGCAGTTGCTCAACAGAGCTGATGGCATGCCCGTTATTGAAGGCGTCGGTGGGCTTTTCTGTGGTAGTGGCAGGTCTGATACAGGCACACTGGCAGCGAAACTCTCTTTGCCAGTTCTGTTTGTTGTCGATGCGGCAGGCATGGCAGGCTCGATTGCACCACTACTGGCTGGGTTCTCTCAATTTCATGCGAATGTTCATATTGCTGGAGTGATTGCCAACAAGGTTGGAAGCCTCAGGCATGCTTTGATGTTAAAAGAAGCATTGGAAAACGATGATCTGCCGCCACTGCTCGGTTGGCTTGAGCGAGGTGATGACTGCCAATTGCCTGAGCGTCATTTGGGCCTGCATCTACCGAATGAGACAGATGTTCCAGATTTTTCCACGATCCTGCATCTGGAAGATGCTTTTTGGCAGCAGTTACAGACGGGTAGCGTAGAGGTATCTGAGAGGGATGCTGAAGGAAAGCCCGAAGGGAAAAGTTTGTTAGAAGGCAAAAGAATCGCGATTGCCCGTGACGATGCCTTCTGTTTTATCTATCCGGCCAATATTGAATGGATCATTGAGCAGGGTGGAGAGCCGGCTTTCTTTTCACCCTTGGCTGGGGAGCGTGTACCAAATGGTGCGGATGCGTTGTGGCTGCCTGGCGGTTATCCCGAACTGTTTGCAGATAAACTTTCTGTGCAGGAATTTGATTCGATTCGTATGTTTATCGAATCAAACAGGCCCGTGCTTGCTGAGTGTGGCGGTATGATGGTGCTGGGAGAGGGTTTGGTCAGTAAAGATGGAGAACGCTGGCCCATGGCAGAAGTGTTACCGTTTGAAATCACCATGCAGAAGAAACTGGCGAGTCTCGGGTATCGGAGGAGTGATACCGGGAGTGATCAGCCTTTATGTGGGCATGAGTTCCACTACTCTACAAGAACTATGAGAGAGCCGCTTCCTGCTGCATTTGATGTTGAGCAGGGGGATACAGGAGTGCAGTACAGACAGCTTCGAGCCTCTTATTGCCACTGGTATTTTCCATCATCCCCGGAAACAGCAGCACGTCTTTTTGGGGCTGAAATATGAAAGTAATAATATTGGTGATTGCATTATGGATGCCATGGCAGTCCGTAGCCGCAGCCGAGCGTATTCTCGCTCTTGCTCCACACGTGTGCGAAACACTTTATGCAATTGGTGCTCAGGATGAAGTTGTAGGCGCTGTAAATTATTGTGATTATCCTAGTGAGGCATTGAATATTCCCCGGGTAGGTAATTATCAGAAGCTTAATGTTGAGGCTGCACTGCGTCTGAATCCAACTATGATCATTGTTATGGACCGAAACATGAGCGGCTTGCAGTTGCTTGAATCCAAGGGTGTTCAGATCATTGAAAGTTACCCGCATGATGTTGATGGGGTGATCAATGATATTCGTCGACTTGGCACACTGACCGGGCATGAAAAGCAGGCTGATCGCGTAGCCGATGCACTTGCTCTTCGGCTTGAGAAAGTGCGATCTCTGAGGCAGGGGCAGCTCCCCGTTTTTTACGAAATCTGGAGTTCACCACTTATTACGCCTGGACACAGAAGTTTTATATCCTCCCTGTTGAGAGAGGCGGGAGGCTCTAATGTTTTTGACAGGATTGATCTGGATACAGCCAGAGTTAATGTGGAGGGTGTGATTCAGGCTGCACCACGGGCAGTGATTATTCCAACTGAATCAAGGGATGTGAATGACCGTAAACGTTTTTGGCAACAATGGTTAGGAGATAAGGTGCCGTTAATTGTTGTTCAGCATGATCTGATGCATCGGCCAGGGCCACGTCTGCTTGATGGATTGGAACGGTTGCAGCGGGCACTGCAGGAGGTACGAGATGGAAAATGAGAGCCAGATGATTCTTGGTGATGAAAAAGAAGCTGTTTATCGGGTTATCCATGCTCGCCGGGATATGCGCCATTTTATTAAAGGCAGCGTTGAGTCAGATACGCTGTCGCGCATTCTTGAGGCAGGGCATGCCGCCCCTTCTGTTGGTTTCATGCAACCGTGGCGTTTTATTCACATCACCAAAACAGAGCTCAGGGAACAGCTTATCTCTCTGGTAGAGGAGGAGAAGTTACGCACATCAGATCAAATGGATGAGCGTAAAGCTGAGTTTATGCGTCTCAAGGTTGAGGGTATTCGTGATTGTGCAGAGCTGATTGCAGTCGTGCTGGCACCGGATGATGGAACCGTGTTCGGACGCCGCACCATGCCTGAGGAGATGGCACTCTGTTCCTCATCATGTGCTATTCAGAATATGTGGCTGGCTGCACGCGCCGAAAACCTCGGTATGGGCTGGGTCTCTTTTTTCGAACCTGCAGATGTTGCAGAGCTACTGCACTGCCCTGATGGCAGCAAGCCGATTGCTTTGTTATGCCTCGGCCCCGTGAAAGAATTCTATGATAAGCCGATGCTTGAGAGCGAGGGGTGGCGTGAGCGTGAACGGATGGAGACAATTCTTGCCGAGGATCATTATCCATCGTGAATAGCTTAATGATTCAGGGAACTGCCTCAGGAGTTGGGAAATCGGTACTGGTTGCTGGCCTCTGTCGTCTGCTTGCCAGAAACGGTGTGCGTGTAGCTCCATTCAAACCTCAAAACATGAGCAACAATGCTGCCGTAACCATTGATGGGGGAGAGATTGGCCGGGCTCAGGCACTTCAGGCGCTGGCATGCGGCATTGAGCCAACCGTGGATATGAACCCGGTGTTGATCAAACCGGAAGCAGATGAGAAAGCGCAGTTGATTGTACGTGGTCAGGTTGTTGGTCAACTGGAAGCCCGACGCTTTAGTAAGGATAGAATCGGTTGGCTGGATACGGTTTTAGAATCATTTTCAAATCTCCAGACACAATATGATGTGGTAATCATTGAAGGTGCAGGCTCACCTTCCGAACCAAACCTGAGAGAGGGAGATATTGCCAACATGGGCTTTGCCGAGGCCGCTGATGTGCCGGTCTGGCTTGTTGGCGATATCGATTGTGGCGGTGTGTTCGCATCCCTGAAAGGGAGCCTGGATATACTGTCTGATTCTGAACGTGGTCGGGTTAAGGCTCTGATCATCAACCGTTTTCGCGGTAATTTAGCTCTACTTGATGATGCATTGGAGTGGCTTGAACGTGAAACAGGAAAATCTGTAGCCGGGGTGATTCCTTATCTATCACTGGAACTGCCGGAAGAGGATGCGCCGTACCGTCATGGTTTAATGACTTCCACTGATAATGCACATCTTAATGTTGCAGTGATTGGCTATCCACGCATGTCTAATCATGACGATATTGATCCGTTGGCATCGGAGAAGGGTGTGAATCTTCGTTTTGTCCGGTCACCTGAAGAGATTCAGCCTGCTGATCTGATCATCCTCCCGGGCTCCAAGCATGTGGTGTCCGATCTCGACTGGTTGCGAGACAACGGATTTGTTCCGGTACTACAGCAGCACCTTCGTTACGGCGGCAAACTGCTTGGTATCTGCGGTGGAATGCAGATGCTGGGACGAGAGATTGAAGACAGTGGTATTGAGGCTGGCAGTTCAGAGGGTCTCGGTTGGTTATCGCTTTCAACAACCATGCAACCGGAAAAAACCTTGAGACAGGTGGATGAGTCGTCAGCCCTCTTTGGGGATACGCGAGTGACCGGCTATGAGATTCACCATGGCGAAAGTGATGTTGATTCAACGTTGTTTCCATTTTCAGCCCGTTCGGATGATGGACAGGTTTGGGGAAGCTATGTGCATGGCCTATTTGAGCAGGGGGAGTTCAGAAAACAGTGGCTTGCAGCAACAGGCTTTACTGCAAGTGATGGCAAAGACCAGCGGGAACGTACTTTGGTTTCACTTGACTTGCTTGCCGATACACTGGAACGGGAACTGAACCCTGACATTCTGGCACCTCTGTTGAGAGTGAAGGCTGCAGCATGACATTGATTCTGGCACTGGCTCTGGAGTGGCTCGTTGGAGACCCGCAATCACGCTGGCATCCCGTTGCCTTGTTCGGGCGTTGGACTGCATGGTGTGAATCATTTCTCTATGCCGACAGCTACAGATCGGGTGTGGTGACATGGCTGTTTGTTATTGTGCCTCTTCTTGCCCTGCTTTGGGGTCTTCATACGCTGCTTGGTTGGCCATTTGATGTGCTTCTCTTGTGGGCATCCGTCGGATGGAGATCACTGTTTGAACATGTGCGAGTGGTTCTTGATGCAAAAACGGAGAAAGAGGCCCAATCATCAATCGCGAATATTGTCAGTCGTGATACAGCCGGGATGAGTAAAATCGATGCGCGCCGTGCTGCACTTGAGTCGCTGGCAGAGAACGCCTCAGATGCGGTAATTGCTCCGCTTTTCTGGTTTCTGTTATTGGGGCCACTGGGGGCGGGAGCATATCGCATGGTGAACACGCTTGATGCTATGTGGGGTTATCGAAATGAGAGATATGAGTCATTTGGCTGGTGTGCAGCAAGAGTGGATGATGTAGTTAACTGGATACCTGCGCGAATCACTGCGCTTCTATTTCTCTGGGCAGGGGATCGTGTTCCCTGGGAAGTGGTTCGTCAGCAGGCCAGGACGCATACTTCTCCCAACGCAGGTTGGCCGGAAGTGGCTCTGGCATATGCTGCTGACCTGCAACTGGGTGGGCCGGTAGTGCGAGAGGGGAGTGTAGATGAGCGCCCGTTCTATGGTTCAGAAGATGCTAGAAGTGCGGATGCCATTGCAGCATTCGATGCGTTGGGTGTTGTTCGCAATGCTCTATTGGCTGCAGCTTTTCTGGCTTTTGGGGTGACCGTTGTCTTCTAATATTATTAACCTGAACAGGACGGTTTCATCAGCCAGACTACCTGCGGAATTTCCGCATGGCGGGGGTGTTGAGGCTGCTGCCAATCGCTGGCAGTGCGATACAAGTGAAGTGCTTGATATCTCTACAGGCCTGCATCCGGCAGGTGCACCTCTCTGGCTACCGGAGTGGTTGCAGGCACATGCATCGCTGGTTGCACATTACCCGGAAACAGCTGGCGAACCTGCACGAAGCGTGTTGGCAGATGAGTTCGGTGTCGCACCTGAAAACGTACTGATCACAGCGGGTGCACAAGCGGTTATTGAAGTGGTATTTCAGGCGATGGGCTGGAAATCGATGGCCATTGAGGTTCCCTGTTACAGTGAGCCGATTCGCTGTGCCAAGCGTGCAGGGTGTCAGGTTCACCCATTTGATACAGGTGAGGTTATGCCTGAGACAGAGGCTTTCTGGCTGACGAGCCCTTCTAATCCTTTTGGTGATCAAAAATCATTTCCGGAAGAGTGTGTGGGCGTGTTAGATGAGTCGTATATGCCTTTCTCTCAACGCCGAACTATGGGCCTTCTCTCCAAGGTGATTCGATTAGGATCATTGACTAAAAGCTTTTGTATTCCCGGGCTACGTCTGGGTTATGTGATTGCTGATGCAGAGACCGTTGAGCGACTTAACCAGTGGTTGCCACCATGGCCTGCATCCACATTGGGCCTGCATCTGCTGCCTCGTCTGTTGCAGGAAGCAGATCAGCGTGATGGGCAGGTTGTTGTCGGGCGGGATCGACTGGCCTCCCTACTTAGCTCGTTTGGCTGGGAAGTTAGATTTTCCGAGGCATCATTCCTTATGGCCAGGCCCAACAGTTCCATGCCTGACTTTGCTGCTGAGAGGATTCTGGTGCGTGCATTTCCCGAGTGGCCGCAGTTGAAGGGTTGGATACGTTTTGGTTTGCCGGGTGATGAGAAAGGCTGGAAACGATTGGAGAAGGCGTTATGTCAGTCACACTAATTTTTGGCGGTGCCCGAAGTGGTAAGAGTCTGCGGGCAGAAGCAGTTGCGGAGGGGTCCGGTTTGCCGGTTATCTATATAGCAACGGCTCCGCAGATAGAGGGTGATGCAGAGTGGCAAGCGCGAATTGAGCAGCACCGATCACGTCGAAGCAGTGGCTGGAAAACAGTTGAGGAGGAGATTGAACTCTCCACTGTCATCAATGCTGAAGTCGATGAAGGCAGGCTGGTTTTTGTGGACTGCCTGACGCTCTGGCTCTCTAACCTGCTTTATGCTGAGCGTGATGTTGAACAGGAGATAGAGCTTCTTTGTGAAAGCCTCTCTAGCTGTTCAGGTGAAATTATTCTGGTCTCCAACGAAGTGGGTATGGGGCTGGTGCCGGAGAATGAGATGGGTCGTGAGTTTCGTGATGCACAGGGGCGTATGAATCAGCGTGTGGCGGCAGTGGCTGATCGGGTTGAGTTTGTTGCTGCGGGTCTACCTCTCTGTTTGAAAGGAGAATCGAAGTGAGTATTGCTGAGATAGATGAAGCGATTGGGTTAAAAGCCAGAGCACATCAGGATAGTCTGACCAAGCCGCGAGGTGCTTTGGGAAGGCTTGAAGATGTGGCGTGCTGGTTTGCTGCCAGACAGAGCAAGGTTCTACCGGATGCTCTTATTCCCCATATTGCAGTGTTTGCCGGTGATCATGGTGTTACGGATGAGGGAGTTTCTGCTTACCCGAGCGTAGTGACCGGGGAGATGGTGAAGAACTTTGCACGCGGTGGCGCTGCTATCAATGTGCTGGCTAAACAGTGCGGCGCGTCTATTAGTATTGTTAATGTTGGTGTGCTTTCAGGTCTCTCCGGTGTTGAAGGAATCGTACAGGCCAATGTCCGGTCCGGGACAGCCAACCTGTTAAAAGAGCCGGCCATGAGTGAAGCGGACTCCTCTGCTGCAATCGAAGTGGGTCGGAACCAGGCCAGAGATGCGATTGAAAATGGAGCCAATCTTCTGATTGCCGGTGACATGGGGATCGGCAATACCACGGCATCTGCGTGCATGATTTGCAAACTGACCGGCGCAGACCCTGAACAGGTCGTAGGTTCCGGTACTGGTGTGGATAGCGATGGCCGAAACCGGAAAGTGGATGTGGTCAGGCAGGCACTGACCCGTGTTGGCAGCATCTCGAACCTTGATGTTCTCAGGGAGCTGGGCGGGTTGGAGATTGCGGCGATGGCCGGGTTCTATCTGCAGACAGCAGAGAGCGGTGTGCCTGTTGTCATTGATGGTTTTATATCATCAGCTGCAGCCCTGGCTGCAATGGCGGTTGAACCGGAAGTGACAGCCTGGATGCTGGCGAGCCACATCTCACATGAGACCGGTCACGCACTGGCACTGGATGCTTTGGGTCTTGAAGCACTAATCGATTTTGAGATGCGTCTGGGTGAAGGCTCGGGTGCAGCGCTGATTGTTCCTCTTCTAAACAGTGCCATTGCCCTGCATAACAACATGGCAACTTTTGAGAGTGCCGGGGTTACAGATAAAGATGGCTGAACCGGTCATTATTGATCTGCTTCGCCATGGTGAAGTCGAAGGTGCCAAATGGGCATTTCGTGGCAGTACTGATGTGCCTCTCTCCACAGAGGGGCTTGCTCAGATGAATGCGGTCGGAGATGCACTCAGTGGTGTGCAGTTTTCATCCATTGCAACATCGCCACTTCAGCGTTGCCGATTGTTTGCTGAATCACTCTCTGACTCCCACGGTGTTCAACTGGATACCCTGCATGAGATGCGGGAGATGGATTTCGGTGACTGGGAGGGAAAGGGCTCACAGGATATTGATGAGAGGCTGTTGAAACAGTTCTGGTCTTCCCCGATCGGTTTCTGCCCGCCGGGCGGTGATAGTTTTGATGACTTCTCTTCACGCACTGTTCAGGGCTGGGATCAGTGGCTTAGTGATGCAGATGGTGAGCACAGACTTCTTGTTGCTCACGGAGGTGTTATCCGGGTGCTGTTGGCACATCTGTTGAACATGCCGCTCGCCAGTATCTGGCGATTGCACTTGCCTTATGCTGCGTGGGCGCGGATATCACTGCTTGAAGGTGAGCAGCCACGCCTGCTTTTCATGAACAGGGAACCATCGTGAAAGGTCTGGTCGCAGCCATTCGCTGGCTCACGATACTGCCGACACCTGCATCAATGCAGGAGGATCATGGCAGGGCACTCTTCTGGCTTCCTGCTGTTGGAGTTGTGGTTGGAAGTTTTGTCTTAATGGCAGCTCTGTTGGGCTCAACCATTGATGCCTGGTTGGGAGCGCTGTTGGGCGTCATTGTCTGGCTTGGCATTACAGGGTTTCTGCATGCAGATGGTTTGGCTGATCTCTCTGATGCCATGGGTGCTGCGCATGGTGACAGGACAAAATTTATTGAGGTTCTGAAGGATTCACATATCGGTAGTTTTGGAGTGATGAGCCTGCTGCTGCTGGTTGTTGCCAAGCTGGTTCTGTTAAAACTCCTGATCGATCTCGGTGCATGGTGGGCGTTTTTTCTGATTCCTGTATGGGCCAGGCTTGGGGCATCATGGTGGGCAATCTCACTACCATCACTGACCGACGGGTCGGCAAAGGCGTGGGCGGAAGGTGCTTCACAGAGACAGACTATCTGGTGGGCCATTGTCCTTGTTTTTATGACGCTTTTTTTTGCGTCCAGCTCATGGCTGGCACTGATCGCACCTATGGTGTTGTGGACCTGGCATCTATTCCTTCAGAAGAAGGTTGGTGGTGTTAACGGTGATTGCCTGGGTGCAGGCATTGAAGTGTGTGAAGTTGGCATGCTTCTTCTTCTGGTTGTGACTCATGCAATTTGATAACGGGTATAAATACGCTCTGGCTATCGTTCTTCCAATTGTAGTGTTGATGCTGGCACTTGCTGCCGGAGAGCAGTGGATCAATCCCTTTTCTACCAACACAATTCTGGATCAAACGATTCTCTGGGAGCTTCGTCTTCCCCGGATTCTTACCGCTTTTGCTGTCGGCGGGCTTCTGGCACTGGCAGGCGCATGGTTTCAGGTGTTGCTCGGCAATCCATTGGCAGAGCCATACATTCTGGGAGTAGCAGGAAGCAGTGCAGTCGGTGCGGTCTTCTCACTACTGCTTCTGCCGGATTCAGCATGGGCGATGTCGGCTGGTGCATTTATAGGTGCATGGGTTGGCATCACGGTTGTGATGCTCTTCTCATCGCAGGGACCATCAAAACTGCTGCTCTCAGGTGTGGTACTGGCTGCATTCTGGGGGGCTCTGGTGGCACTGTTGTTGGCAATACTCCCAGAGAAGCGTCTGGGCATGGCACTGGCGTGGATGATGGGTGATCTCTCCAGTTCAGCAATTCCAGTTCAGACCCTGCTCATTGGCTGGGCTGTTGCTCTGGGTTGTGGACTAATTCTGGCACGTTCATTGGATACGCTTCTGTTGGGTGAGACTCACGCGCGTGCTCTGGGTGTGGATGTAGCTCGATTGCGCAGGCGTCTACTCTGGGTTGCATCGGCAGCTACAGCCATTGCGGTGACCGCAGCTGGTACGATTGGATTTGTTGGTTTGGTGATACCGCACATGATGCGAATTCTGTTTGGAACGCTGCACCGGGGTCTCCTGCCTGCATCAGCTATTGGTGGCGGTGTTCTGCTTGTGCTGGCTGATACGGGAGCGAGGATGATCATTGCTCCGGCTGAACTTCCGGTTGGTGTGATTACCGCCCTGATTGGTGTTCCACTCTTCCTGTGGCTTCTGGTGAGAAGGGTATGAGTATGTTTTCGGCATCGGCATTTATTCTGGAGCGAGGAGTGAAGGTTCTGATCAGGGAATCGGACTTCACTATCAGACGGGGAAAGGTGACGGTGATACTCGGGCCGAATGGTGTTGGAAAATCGACACTGCTTCTTGCACTTGCCGGGTTGCACAAAATCAGTGGTGGTACTGTGCTATTGGATGAAGAGCCGTTGCAGAATTTTTCTCATCAACAGTTGGCAAAAAAAATCACCTGGCAGGGCACACTTCCACCTTCCGAGTTTGGCTTGAAGGTTTTCGACAGGCTTGATCTGGCTATGCGGGATGTTCCAGGCAGTAGTCACGCATACCGGGATATCTGCAACATGTTGGATATAGATCATTTGCAGCAACGGGCGCTCGGCGAACTATCCAGCGGAGAGAGGCAGCGTGTCGAGCTGGCGGCTGCACTGTTGCGAGATACAGATGTTCTTCTTCTGGATGAGCCGGTGGCGCATCTGGATCTAAAACATCAGGCCTCATTTCTCTCAATGATGCAAAAGCTAACAGCAGCTGGAAAGAGTGTGCTTGTCGTACTTCATGATGTTCAGCAGGCTGTTAGTATTGCGGATGATGTGTTGATGATCTTTGATGATGGAAGGGTTGAGTGTGGTTCGGCTGATACTGTAATGAGTGCAGAGCTGCTCTCTGAACTGTTTGATACGGAGATCACAGAGAGTGGAGAAGGATCAAATCGATTGATGATCCCAAACTATTTCATAAACAATCTGCAGGAGAAGTGATGAAGTCACGTGAGAAAAGAACAGGGCTGATTGTAGTCAACACAGGGGAAGGCAAAGGAAAATCTTCCAGCGCTTTCGGCATGGCATTTCGGGCAGCGGGCTGGGGGATGAAGGTCTGTGTGGTTCAGTTTATTAAGGGGAAGTGGAAGACCGGTGAGCAGAAGGCTGCCGAGAAGTTTGATAATATTGAATGGCATGCACTGGGTGATGGCTTTACCTGGGACACAAAAAACCCGGAGCAGGATATCAAAACAACTCGAGAGATTTGGGATCTGTGCAAAAAGAAACTTCGTTCAGAAGAGTTCGATGTTTTGATCTGGGATGAGATTAATTACTGTACCGGCTATGGATGGATTGATGGAAAAGAGATTGCAGACTTTCTTGAGCAGGAGAGACCTGCGTGGATGCATGTAATTATGACCGGCAGAAATGCAGCACCGGAAGTGATTGAGGTGGCCCATACCGTTACGGAGATGGGTAAGATGAAACACGCTTTTGATCAGGGTATAAAGGCAACACAAGGAATTGAGTTTTGAATATTCTGTTGGCACATGGTTCATCTGATTCACGGCATGCAGCACAAGCAACGTTGCTGGCTGAACAGGCAGCCGTTGAGTTTGGTGAAGCGATTGAAGTCTGTTTTCTAAGTAGTGAGGCAATGCCCGAAGGAGCACATGTTTTGCCACTGCTTCTGGGGGAAGGATGGCATGCCAGGAATGACATTTCACGTCTGGCGAAAGCATCAGCTTGTACCATGATGCCTTCACTGTCAGCTCGCTCAATACCTGTTGCCTGTATGGCGGCGGATTTGGCAATTGATAGCTATCCTGATCTGCAGGCGAGCCAATGCAGTGCGATGTTTGCTATCTACCACTTTGAAGGTTTTGAAACAGTGGCCCGTGCGTTAAATGGGTTAAACCGACGGTTTTCAGATTCAGTAGTAGCGGGGATTTACTCATCACCGAGTTTGGAAGAGACATTGACTCAGTGGCGTGATGAAGAATCTGAAAACATTGTGGTTCAACCCATGGCATTGTTTGAGGGGCACACCATGGAGAAATTGCGTCGCACTGTAGCTGGATCAAAAGTTGATGCAGTGATTGGCGCTGCGCTCTCTACCCATGCTGGATTTCCCGGATTTATTGCCGACTGTTTTAGAGAGTCTCATGAAGCTTGATGCACCGTTACTGAGTGGTGAAGTTGCACTTGTGGGTGCAGGCCCCGGTGATGCAAGCCTGTTGACACTGGCTGCAGCAAAACTGATTGGTGATTGCGATGTGGTGGTTTTTGATGCGCTGGTTTCCGATGGTGTAATGGCGATGGCTGATCCCGGAGCTGAAAAGATTCCGGCTGGAAAGCGAGGTGGTAGGGCATCAGCAAAGCAGAGTGATATTTGTGAAACGTTGGTTCACTTGGCGAATGAGGGGAAGCGGGTTGTTCGTCTGAAAGGGGGCGACCCGTTTGTTTTCGGTCGAGGTGGTGAAGAGGCCAGAGCACTGATGCAGGCCGGCGTACTGTTTCGGGTCATTCCAGGCATCACTTCCGGTGTGGCAGCGCCTGCTATGGCTGGCATTCCGGTTACAGATCGTGCTGTGAATGGGACGATTGCTTTTTTGACTGGGCATGAGGCGAATAGTGATAGCCGCATGGATTGGAGGGCACTGGTTGAAGCTTTTCCGGTATTGGTGTTTTATATGGGAGCGAAAAATCTGCCGAAGATTGCCAGCTGCCTGCTTGAGGCTGGCCTAAGTGGAGAGACCCCGGTTGCTGTGATCTATTCGGCATCTCTACCCAATGAGTCCTGTTTCGAAGGGACTCTTGATCAGGCAAAGTCAGGATCGCTTGAAGCAAAATCGCCTTCCATAGTCATTATTGGAGATGTCGTGGCAGATCGAACACCATGGAGAGAGAGATGAGTGACAGACCTAAGATTGAGCCATATCGGTATCATGCAATGCTTTGTTGTGGCAAACAGTGTGAACCGGAGGGGTATACATCTCTAATTCAGCATCTGAAACAGAGCGTGGCTCAGGAAGGGTTAGATATTGGTAAAGATTCAGTGCGTGTGAATCGTGCCGGTTGCCTGGGAGTATGCCAGCAGGGGCCGATCATGGTGGTTTATCCGGATGGCGTCTGGTATTGCAATCTAAATAGAGAAAATATTGATCGGATTATCGACGAGCATTTCAGGCAGGGAAAGATTGTTGAGGAGCTGGTTTTTCATGTTGCAGAGAAGTGTTGAGTTGTTCTTAGGTTTCGTGTGACCTGCCATCAAGTGTGACCAGATGTTCATCTATCTCATCAGCTGGAATCAGCCCCTTCTCCTGAAGGATTAGTTCCGCTTTATCAAACAGGCCATTAGCAAGCTCAGTGTGAATCGTTTCAATATTGTTGTGATGCTTGAGATGTTCATTGGCGAAGGCATTGGCAATAAAACATATTGTTGAGCCAATATCATCGGACTGATGGTGGTGACTTTTAACAATTTCTATAATTTCATCGGGCATACCCCATTTAGCAAGCATGATTGAACCCGCCTCAGCATGGGTAACACCGAAGTTTGATTGCTCAGCATCAATAAGGGCCTGCCCACATGTATCAAACTGCTCTTTCTCGAAATAGGATAGATCAACTCGAATGCCCAGAATTGCGCGGCCAATATCATGTAGCAGGCCCGACAGAAACATGGTCTCCGGATCAGGTGCTAAGGATGGGTCGGGCAGCTTTTTGACCAGGTGTTTGCATAGAATCCCTACAGCATAGGCGTGTGCCCAGAAGCTGCGAATAGCTCCCATACCGGCGGGAATGGCAAATCCGTATAGTAGCGACATGGAGAGCGCGATATTAGCAGTCTCAGTGGCACCTAGGCGTGCAATTGCCTGAGGCAGCTGGCTAATCGACGTGTTCATCGGATTATAGGCCGTGGAGTTGGCAATTTTCATAATCATCACCGAAGTGGCCTGGTCGGTTTTGACGACATCGGCAACATCATCGGCATTGGAGTGAGGGTCATTGAGCACATGCTGAATTTTCATGAAACGGTCCGGAAGGGTCGGCAGTTCTTCAGTAATGCCGATTAGTTCCAGCGTGTGATTCCGGGATAAATTTTGAGTGCTCATAAGGTGAGCATGGCAAAGCAAATTCGATGCCATTCAGAACTCTGTTTCATAATGATCCAGCCATGTTAGCCAGTATAGCATAGATAGGGTAAATTATTGGTCTACCCAGAAGTAGGTCAATAAGTGGCGATGCAGCCAGCAGGGTATAGATAGCAATGGTCTGGCGCCTGCCAGATAGTTTAGACAATGGAGCCCTGAATTTAGATGCCAATAACAGCTCACCAAGCCACTGCCCTGGAAGTGGGAGTAGATGCATGCAGGCCATGCAGAGGTTGTAATACATAAACACTTTTGACCACCAGTGGTGGATGGGTGGTAGTCCGGTTGGAGGTTTATGATTCAAGCTCCAGCTGTAGAGAAGAAACCCGATGATGCATAGGGAGATATGACCCAGACAGCGGTAGAAGGCGGCTTTAGCACTGGGTAGCAGGGGTTGGGGGAGAGCAATAATGACGCCCCGTGTAAAAATTATGCAGGCGATCCACGGCAGCCATGTGCCATACCAGCTTATCGCGTGGAAAGGGTGCGGAGATTCGTGACGTAAAAGTCGAGATTCGATCATGGAAATACATGTCAGTGAAATAATCACAGGCAGGCTATAAAGTATAATCTGCCTGATGACGATCTCGAGCCATGCATCCATGGTTATTTTTTCAGCCTCAGAGTTAGATCCGATCCGAAGCGTCGATGTTGCAGATTCAGGTAGATGCCGCCATCGCTACTACTCTCCACACCGGTGATCTCCGCACTGTTGTGAGAAGCAATCTTGTGCAGTTTACTGCCATCGTAAGCCCAGAGGTTTGAAGGTGAGTGATCATCAGTGATCCATAGCCAGCTACGCTTATGATCCCACTCAAGATTGTCCGGATGAAAAATTTCAGGACTCTCCAGATAGACGGTGATTTGAGGAGAGTCTCCACGATCATCAAGTATCCAGATGCGTCCCTTTGACGCTTTTGAGCCGGTCTCAGCCATCAAGATACGTCCGTCAGGAAGCGTCTCCATATCCTCAAGTCGCATAAACAGACGACCATGCAGAACTTCTGCCTTAAAACGTGCCTCGTTAGGCGTGTTAATATGTAGCCATCCCTTTGTTTTGTGCAGCACTTCCAGCTTTCCTGATACGAGCGACATACGATATAGGCATCCCTCAATACACTCATCAGCCAGATAGAGAAATTTACCATCTTTCGAAAATGCCAATCCTTCATGTGAAAATCTACCGGCATTCAGTATGGGTGTGATATCTGTGTGGCTGCTAACAAGCCGGTCACGGTCCAGCCTCTGCCCCGGAGGAAATGACTCAGGGGAGGATATCCGGATGATCAGTCCATCTTCCGTCTCTTCGCCCAGCCAGAGATCACCTTTGCTGTCCATTTTAAGACCATCTGCACGTGCCAGCCCAAGGATCAGAATTTCTTTTGTCTTCTTCTCCAGATCGATACGGGCAAGTGATGGCGCGAGCATATTGGCAACGGTCTCACAGGTGACGTAGAGCTGTTTTTCATCTTTGGAGAGCAGAAGCATGTCGGGAAGTGCTTCATCCCACTCCATGATCTGTTCAACCTTCCATTCCGGAGCCGTAGTGAGATCAATTTCACTGCTGCATGAAGCCAACAGCGGGGTGATGAGTAGAAGTGTAAAGAGTCTGAATGGTTGTATCATGTGATGATCATTGTCGATGTGATGAGACGGTGCAAGCGGCAGTGACACTGCACAGCAGAGCGGTATGCTTGCAGCCATGGTCACTACGGCATCACTGCACTCCATTCGTCTCTTCTATGCGGCTTACTTTGCAGCGATGGGGCTTATTCTTCCCTTCTTCCCGGTCTATCTGGCTGAGAGAGGACTGGATGTGGTGATGATCGGTGTGATGACCGGGCTTCTAGCCGTGGCCAAGGTGGTATCTCCGCCATGGATCGGACATCTGGCAGACCGCCGTCTGTCCAGGCACTCCCGCTCGTTTATTGTTATTGCTTCACTTCTGGCAGCACTGTTTGCCATTGCCATGGATTATACGGCTGATGTCTGGTGGCTAGCAGTTGTTGTGTTGCTGTTTGGTGCACTCTGGGCTGCGATCCTGCCGCTGACTGATGGGCTATCCGTTTCTGTATCTGAGGCGGCTCTTGCCGATTACGGACGTCTACGTGTCTGGGGGTCGATCGGTTTTGTTGTTGCCTCTCTGGCAGGTGGTGTCTGGCTTGTGGATGGAAATATGGGGCAGTTCCCCTGGTGGCTGTTGGGGTTGATGCTGATGCTGGCTCTGGCGGCTCGGGGGTTCCCGACCCAGCATGTTTTTTCAGATCAGCAGGAGTCAGGGGAGCTCCGATTCGGGAGACCTTTTCTGATACTCCTCATCGTTAGTTTTTTGATGCAGGTGTCTCACGGTGCCTATTACGGTTTTTATAGCCTCTATCTGGTTGATATCGGATATCAGGGGTGGCAGATCGGTGCGTTCTGGGTATTGGGAGTTATTGCTGAGATCATTCTGATGTGGGGCTGGTCCAAGCCGCTGCAGAAGGCCGCACCTGCATGGGTGTTATCAATTTCCCTCTTTCTGGCAGCCATACGCTGGCTTGGGATTGGTTTTACCGAAGCATGGTATGGCTTGATCTTCTGGCAGCTGCTGCATGCAGCCAGCTTTGCGTCTTTCCATCTCTCTGCCATTGCATGGGTGAAAAGGCTCGCGCCTGCTAATCGTCATGCGACTGCTCAGGGTTGGTATTCGGCCAGTGGTTTTGGCTTAGGCAGTACAGTCGGTATTATGGGGTGTGGCCTGATTGTCGCATCGGGAGGCTATTCGCAGGCCTTTTATCTCTGTGCGGGGATAGCAGTAATCGGTATGTTACTGGCATGGAAGCTACCCAGACAGGTATGAGCCTACCCCTGATCATTCATGATCTGCATGACTCGCAGATGTTCTCTATTGCACAGGCTGCAGGTAGGTCAGGGATCGCTGTGGAAGGTACTTTCTGGCCGATGGAGGCGTGGGGGAGAAAGAGCAGCTACGTGCAGCGTGGCGTTGAAATTCAGTGTCTGAGTGAACAGCTGCAAGGCACATATGCGCTGCAGCTTAAAAGCTCTGGGCTATCAGGCGTATGGCTGCCCTGCGTGGATGATCTTGCTGAGTTCACGGCCAAGTATCAGGGGTTGCTCAGAAACAGTGGTATGCGTTTTATTACTGCAGATGTTGAGACTATTGCGAAAGCCTTTGCAACGGAGAGCCTGCCCGAGAGCAAACATCTTAAAATTGCTCCGATGGAGATTATTCGGGTTGGAGAGCTCTTCGAACATGCTGAGCAGCAGGATTATCCGCTTATGGTTAAATCACAGCGTGATGGGTTTCAGAAGTTTGATTCATCTGAAGCACTGCGTGAGTTTTTAAGCGCTCAGGATATGGAGGCCAACGCCGATCAGTATCACCGAATCCAGAAGTATATCGAAGGCGATGTTGAAAGCATGGCGTCGGCACTGCTGCTGTTTGATGAAGAGTCCAGACCAGTTCGTGGGTTTACTGGGCGTCGTTTAAAGGTGTCTGAAACTGATTTTGGCCCCTTTGGTGAAACTACTTCTGCAAGAGCTGAGTGGATTCCTGAGCTCTATGAAGGTGCTCGCGAACTGTTGATGGCACTGAATTGGAAGGGTTTTGCCGAAGTAGAGTGTAAACAGGATTCGGATGGGCAGTGGTATGTGATGGAGGTTAATCCGCGCCTTTCAGGCTGGAGCTGCCTGGCTGAGGCTGATGGTGCAGGGATGATTGCAGCCTACTACCAGATGTGTAGCAGTGGTGTGAAACTTGAAGAGGCTTGTCTGCAACGCTCAAAAGCTGAATATATTCGGGCGATTTCTACCTGCTACCATGATCCGGAGTGGGCTGTGGAGCGAGGCGGAAGCGACCGTTATCTCTCCAAATTAATGAGGCTGGGTTCTATTTTTAATCGTTATCGGAAGAGGCGTCCGAATATGATGTTGGGTGCATGGGATGATCGGGATCTGTTCGCCAGCGTAACGATTTTGTGGTCATCGATCCGTCGGGTCTGGAAAAAAGATAGAATTATGAAGCAGAGAGACTCTTAAGCAGTTTCCAGGCTTCATGGATATCTGCAAAATGGAGCCGATAAAACTCCACCTCTTTCGGAATACGCTGATTCAGAGTCTGTAGCATAATGTCCGCACGCTGCTGATAATGGAGATGTTGGGGCAGTTCCATCAGCGCTTCGCCACGGCGGATGGGTTGCAGCTCCGGTGTTGTGAAGGTTGCATCATATCTTGGGAATATCACCCGACGAAGTGGTAGGGGGTGATGTTGAACCTTTTCTGGTAACCAAAGCAGGGCTGTAACTATTTTCCCTTCGGAATCAGGAAATTGGAATGAGGCTTTTTTGATATTTGCCTCTTTCATCATGGTGTGGGTAAAGGCCGGGTGTTCCTCTTTGCCCCACTGTAGCGGCCTCGGAAAGGGCTCTATCTCTCCTGCTTTATTAAGCAGTGAGAACTCATCAGAGAGGTAGCGACACCCTTCCAGCAGAGCCTTGGTACAGACGCTGCTTTTTCCTGCATCGGAGACGCCGGCAAACATCCATGCCTCTCCATGAACGCCGACACATGCAGAGTGAATGGATGAGAGTTCAGGTGTTAACTCCTGTACGATACGTGTATAAAAATGAACCTCAAATCCGGCAGTAATCTCTCCCGGGTCGCTGCTTTTCCAAAGCTGCTTACCATCAAGGTCAAGTGAGATCTTACTATTCTGTTTGATGGAGAATATCAGGTCAGCTTCGTCAGGTGAGTCTGGATAAAGTGCTGTGATAGATTGTATATCTCTGGAGCAATCCGAGCGCTCAGATCGAATCTCTACAGTGATACCGCCAACACCAAGCTTACGTTGCCACACGGTTTCTGATCACTCTTCGGTAAAGAGGCCGTATCCAGCGAACTCCATGAGGATATGACGTATGTCTTTGCTTACCTGTTCCCGTTCTCCGGAGAGGTTCTCCAGAACCAGGTCAACGATATCTTCAATAGAGTGGTTACCATCGCATAGCTCAAGGATGGTCGCTCCAATCACATTCAGAGAGACATTGGTGCCGGTTTCCGTGTCGACATAGACGATTTCATCCATGCCTTCCAGCTCTTCACCAACAAGGCTCGGCCGTTTAACAGGGCGTTCGGGAATGGAAATTTCAAGTTGCTCACTCACAGTTGTTCCCCTTCATGGTGTAGGCAATGATTCGACAATCTCCACAGCTTAGTTGTTCTGAGCATGAGTTCCAGCGTTTGCTATCTTCTCTATCAGGCTCTCTATGACGCATCGATGAAAAAATGGTCTGCAGCGATTGATCGGCGATATTGCCCAGCTTAAAGTTTCGGGCGAAGATGCATGGGTATACATCACCGTTTGAGGCGATACATAGTTTGCCTTTTCGATTCGGACCTGATGAGGGAGAGTGTGAGGGGATGATTCCCTGCAGCATGGCCAGTTCTCTGCCGCGCCCCACCTGATTAACGGCATCAAAACGAATCTGATCAAGTTCCATGTTCAGATGCTCTTTAAGGAAGGCAGGCATCCTTTCCGCACACTCAATATTATCCTCCATCAAAACAATACCAGCCCTGATATTCAGTCCGGCTTCCTTGGCCCGTTTCATCGCATCCAGTGACCGCTTCCAGCTACCGGGAACACGTGTGATCCCATCATGAATATCAGCACGATCTGCATAGATAGAGAATGACAGTTGAGGTTTATAAGGCATGATTTTTTTAAGCATTCTTTCATTGAGTAGCAGCCCGTTGGTGTAAATCTCAACGCCTTTGAAAGGGAGTTTGGATGCATAGCTTGCGATTTCAACAATATCAGGATGGATCAGAGGATCACCACCGGTGAACTGTACAAACGGTGTGCCAAAATCGAGCGCTTGATCCATAACTGAGATAATCTGTTCAAGTGGCAGGAAATCGGTTCGTTCAGGAGATGAGTCGGCATAACAGTGGATGCAGCGCTCATTGCACTTATCGGTCACTTCAATAAACAACATACCAAGCTGTGAACCAATCAGTTGTTGTTGTGGTGGCAAGGTTGGGCTCGTAGACGCATGGCTTAACCCCTTTAACCATGGCTGTTTCTCAAGTGAAGCAAGTCGAGCCAAATCAACGTCAGAGGCTTCGCCTTTAATTAGTAAGCTAAAGCTTTTGGCAAAGGCTCCTGAAATGGAGACTTCGTTGTCAAAGCCATAAAGTCGATAGCCGGAATCTTCTCCCTGTTTGGCCAGAATAGTTTGGCCATCGGGAAGATAGATCGGAGTTGGGGTGTTTTCAGTCAATAAGAGTCTGGTTATGAAGCTAAAAGCTGTATTAGCAGATCATGCGCCAGAAGCCGCCGACCTTGGTGCAAGTGCATGGGCAGCCGGTTTTCGCCACTTTTTTAGTGCAATCTTTCTTCTTCTTGAAGATTTGATTTGCGCATGATGGGCAGTGACCAAGTTTACAACGCTCTTTGTCGCATTTTACAGGATCATATTTTGGATCGCCGGGTACGCATGGACAGCAGGCACTACCGCCAGCTGAAACAACAATCTGGCCGCCACCTTTACAGTTTTTTGCCTGCCCAAGCTTGGCGCCAGCTTCGGCAACCTTATTGCCGGCAATCATCACACCAAGAATGGCCGGAGGCACATACGCCGCCATGCTCAGAAGTTTGCGTCGTGCAATTTGATCGTTACTGAATTCCTGTTGTTTTGACTCTTTACCCATGGCTGTCACCCTTATCCTATCCTTATATATTTCGGTTGGACAGCGGAATACTTTAGCCTAAAGTGCCCGGTTATGGCTAGTTCCAAAAGTAACCGTGCAGCTTTAAGGCAGCGTCTCAGCGAAATTATAGTCGATACAGAGCCGATGTCAGCCTCTGATATGGACAATATTGAGCTAATAAACCTGGTCGTTGAAGAGGGTGTGCATGGTCTGCTCTGGCAGAAGATGACTTCTGCACCTGATCTGAATCTGAATAGTGATATGGAAGAGGCTCTTATCGCCCGTCTGCAAGAGATGAGATTGAAGTATCTGCGTCTACAGCATGCGTGTGGCCGTATTGTTATATCACTTGATCAAGCCAATATTCCTGTGGTCTGCATGCGGGGCGTGGCTGTGGCTGAGAAGCTCTACGGAGAGCAGGCAGCACTACGTCCAATCAGTGATATTGATCTGTTGCTGGATGAGAGTCAGATGCTGGACGCCAAACAGACGCTTTGGGATATCGGATTTCGGCCTGATGCGAAATATCGCAACATCTATTATCGCGGTGATATCTCTATCGATCTTCATCATGAGCCGCTCGGCATTGAACGAATCCAGATGTGGCAGTACCTGACGCCGCTGCGCATCAGTGATTTTTTGAAGTATACAGAAGCGGGTGAACTTGCGGGTGAAAAGGCACGGTTGCTACACACCCGTGTTAATCTCCCTTACCTCTGTTTTCATGCCATGAAACACTCTTTTGAGCGACTGATCTGGCTCTATGACATTGCTCTGCTGGCCAATGAAGTGAGTGAGCAGGATGGCTGGGTTGAGGTGTTAGCAGGAGTTGTCGAGTACAAGCTTGAACGGCCATGCTTTTATGCGCTCTCTTATGTGAAAAATCATCTTGGAGCAGTTGTCCCGAATGATCTGCTTGAATCAATCCAGCCTAAGATGGGGTTTGTCGAGCGCAGTCTGTTCAGGCGTTTCATGAATCATGAAGTGATTCCCTTTTTGGCAGAGCGCCTGTTTTCCCGCATGATGCCGGACTTTTCTCATCGCTTTCGCTTCTGGCAAGAGACCATTTACCCTCGTTATGAGGTCCGCGCACAGATGGTGGAAACTGGCTGTGTAAAATGTAATTTTATTCGCAAGCGCCTGAAGCAGCTGTTAAAGGCTGCATGGCTGTTTGTCAGAGAAGGCTTCTCTCTACTTAAGACCTGATTTTTTCCAGTAGTTCAATCAGAGGTTTGAATCAAAGAAGTCGCCATCATCATCTATGGGATTCTGTTCTGTGCTGGCCTCTTCGGTAGGAGCTGAACCCTCTTTAAATGCTTCAAGTAGCGAATTTTCGGTATCAGGGCCGGCAAGTTTTCCGGTTTTATGATCAATCAATACCCACTCAATCCCTTCGGGTGGTGTGAATGATTCAACAGGTTTGCCTCTGTGTGCATCCTTCATAAACGCAAGCCATGTAGGTAGTGCAGCCCTCGAGCCTGTCTCACTTCTTCCCATCGATGTAGGCACATCACGACCTGTCCAGACACCGGTCAGAACCTGAGGCGTATAGCCGATAAACCATGCATCTACCTGCTTGTTGGTAGTGCCGGTTTTGCCTGCTGCAGGACGGCCCAGAGCCCGTGCCCGACGACCTGTCCCACGGTCAATAACGCCCTTCATCATATTGGTGATCAGGAAGCTGCTTTCTGCTTCAAGAATACGCTCGGCAGGACGCATCCCTTCTCCCACCGAGAGTACGGGGTCAACATGGCAGATTTGACAACGATGCCCTGCTACTGAGCGGTGCAGGCTATTACCGTTACGATCCTGCACCTGTTGGATGGAGACGGGCTTCCACTGTTCACCACCGCTGGCCAGTGTGACATAGGATTCGGTCAGCTGTTCAAGTGGTGCCTCTGTTGCACCGAGAGAGAGGGCCAGCTGTCTTGGGAAATCACGGTTGAACGGGAAGTCGCGAAGCTTGTCGGTGAAAGCTCCGATGCCAATATTCTGCAGCAGCTTGATCGATGCCAGATTGCGCGAGTGTTCCAGTGCATCACGAAGCGTGACTGGCCCGGCAAACTTGTTTTTATAATTTTCAGGGCGCCAGAAGTTATCGGTCGATTGGCTATCAAATACCACAGGTGTATCCATCACGATGGTAGCTGGGGTAAGCCCCCGCTCAAGTGCAGTTGCATAGAGCAGCGGTTTAAAGGCGGAGCCTGGCTGGCGGTTGGCATGACTTACGCGATCAAAATCACCAAATTTGAAATTAAAACCGCCCACACGGGCAATCACCGTGCCTCGCTTCAGATCGATACTGTAGAGGGCGGATTCAATGGATGGCATCTGCGTGAGTCTTACACCGCCTTTGCCATCGCCCTGCAGTACGACTTCATCACCTGCCATCCAGGTGAGGCGACGACGCTCAGCATCTTCAGGAAGATCCTCAGGGAAAGGTTTCCAAGCCCATTTAGGTTTGTTAAGAAGCCATTGGTGTTTGCCATCATTGATGTTCAGATCACCGTTGGGTTTAACACTCTCGATCAGTGCAGGGATGATCTCATCACGCTGCAACATCGCATATTCGTCAAGCTGTACTGCTGCCCAACTCTCTAGTAGCGCATCCCATGTCTCCGGAAGATGCTGTGTAGGGTGTCTGTAGTGCTGCCGCTGCTCTACATCCAGGATGCCTTCGCGGATGGAGCGGATGGCATTCTCTTCACTCTTTTCACTATAGGGGACAACAATGGTCAACCCCTGCTTCCTGAGTGTTTTCAGTCCGAAACGCTCTACCAGCTGGCGATGAATCTCATTGCCATAGGCATCTTTTAATCTGTTGTCAGCAAGAGGCACCACCGTAATCGGCTCATTCAGTGCGACCTGAACATCTTCTGCTTTGGCGTAGCTGCTGCGTTCCATCAGATAGAGCACGGTATCACGTCGTTTTTTGGCCAGTTCCGGTTTCAGGTGTGGGGCATATTTGCTTGGAGCCTTGGGCAGACCAGCCAGCATGGCGCATTCGCTTAGGGTCAGCTCATCGAGGTGTTTGCCGAAGTAACGCCATGCCGCAGAAGTAACACCATAAGCGCCACGGCCAAGATATATGTGGTTAAGATAGAGGTAGAGAATGTCGTCTTTGGAGAAGGCCTGTTCGATACGGTAAGAGAGAATCGCTTCACGAATTTTTCGGGAGAGCTTCTTCTCCGATGTCAGAAGAAAGTTTTTGGCTACCTGCTGGGTGATGGTGCTTCCGCCCTGTACAGTGCGCCCCGCTTTAATGTTGGCTAGTGCAGCTGAGACAATACGTGCCGGATTGATGCCGGGGTGTTCATAAAACTGCTGATCTTCTGCTGCCAGAAATGCGCCGCGGAGCTTCTCTGGTATTTCACTGAATGGGGTCAGAATCCGGTGTTCATCAGCGTATTCGGCGAGAAGATCCCCATCAGTATTATAAACACGTGAGACCAGTGGTGGCTGGTATGCTGAGAGCTTGTTCAGCTCCGGCAGATTGCTGGAGAAGTAGAAGTAGCCTCCTGTAGCACAGATCAGTGCAACAATCAGGCCGCCAAATGCAGTTTTCATGATGATGGAAAAGATACGCATTGCGGCGAGTCTAGTTTTGTATTGGTGCAGATCGCAAGTGCAATACGCACACCATCCATGTTTGGGTATCAAAAACGCGTCAGGATGGTGACCTAATGGCAGCCGTTGTATATAGCATATATATGCTATTTTCAGTTTTTCACAATGCAGTAGACTTTCCAGCAAGGATTTCTATGGAAGGGACTCCTCATGATAAACAGTCACTGTTTGGCAGACATGTTTTTAAAGACATTCTCTAAACAGCGGGAGTGTAGGGATGAAAAAGCCAATATCTACTTCATTATCGAAACAGCGGGGATTCTCTCTGGCTGAAACTGCGGCAGTGCTGGTTGTTTCTGCTATTGCGCTTGGCGTTGCTATGAATGCCTTTGGCACCATCAAAGAGGGTGGTGATGTTGAGGCGGCAAAAAAAGAGATTTCCTATATCTTAAATACAGCAAAGTTGAAGTCGTATTCAGACGGTCAGATTCAGAAGGTGGAGTTTGACTGGGTTAATGAATCGGTGAAGTCATCATTCGGAGATTACTCCACCTATTATCTGGTTGATCTGAAGGGTTACTCCTGCAGCGGTTCGGCTCTGGTAGAGCAGAATGATACAACACGCTCTTTCTTTTATCTTCGCAACGGTGTTTCACACTCATCTCAAGGCGAGAGAAACCAAACACCATACTGGATCACCATATCATCAAATATCACTGATCAGGTGGAGACGATTAAGATCAATCCATTTACAGGCTTAGTCAAAACCGTTGAGGGGGAGATTAGATGTTAGAAAAGCGTCAGAGAGGGTTCACTCTTGTTGAGCTGATGGCAACCATTGCGATTGGCGGCATTCTTATGGCAATGGGAGCAAATGCTTACGCCAGCATGCGGGAAAACACGCGTGTTGAATCAGCTAAAGAGCATATCGTAAGTGTTTTTCAGCAGGCGCGATTAAGAGCTATCTCTCAACGTGTAGAGCAAAAGGTCTCTTTTGATCATAGTGACAATACAATGATTGATGCGTCCGGCCAAACACATGTGTTTGAAGGCGTAGACATCCAAAAATTTGTTTGTACAGGCTGTGTTCCATCAGACCCTAATGCTGATGATATACCTTTCAGGTCGAGAGGTACGGCAAGTAACAAGAATATTAAAGTATCCTCATTAGGCTCAGACAAGGAATTTATTGTTATGGTTCACAGTGTGACTGGACGTGTAGATGTGAGAACATCATGCTCGAGTAATGTTTGTCGATGATTAAACAAAAACAGAAAGGGTTCACTCTGGTCGAAACGATGGTGGCCATGGTGATTGTCTCTATCGGCCTTCTTGCGATGGCGAGCATGTTGATTACAGGAATTAAAACCAATGCTGCAAGTGAACACCGTATGGATGCGGCGGCAACTGCCCAGTCTCTCTTATTAAGTGCAAGGGGATTTGCTGGAAACAGAGCAAACAACGAAGCATCTGTGCAGACTGCTGTAAACGCACTTCTTAACGCTGATTCCCGTTATAAGGACAATGTTACCGTCACACTAAATCCATCAGATACCTCTGCAACTGTAGGAAGTTACAGGAGTGTTAAGATACAGTTGAGCTGGAATGAACGTGGTGATACAAAGAGTGTTGCCCTGCAATCGGGCGAGTTTGTAAGGCTATGAACTGTTCCCCATTAATCCAAGAGGCCAACCGTTCTAACGATGGGTTCACGCTTGTTGAGATGCTGGTCACCATGGTGGTTGCATTGGTGATTCTCGGCGGGTTGTTGCTTAGTTTTATGCAGCAGAACTCAGAGTATAAATATCAGAATAAGCGTATTGATGCAGTGCAGGACCTTGAGCTTGGCATAAAATTTATCGCGGAGGATTTGCGCTCTGCAGTTATGGCGAGTCAAAGTTCAGTAACTGCTGATGTCGCTTCCGGCAATCCTTTTGTGCAGTTCAAGGTGTGGGAATCATCTGATCCGCTTTTAACTCCAGGCGAATATACCCGCAGGTATGAATTTGATACTGGTGACGGAATTTTAAAATATGACCGGGACACGAGCACCCCAAGCTTAAGCTCCTTTCTTCTCAATGTGACAAATTTCAAGGTGTTTATCGATAATCCTTTAGATGCTACAGATCGTGTTGGGTATACAGGCATACCCGAACCACAAAGTGGAAGAACTCGAAATCGTCAGGATGGATCAGGCACGCTTGTTGTTCCCACGCTTACTCTTTTGATCGAAGTGGCGGTTGATGCTGGTTATAAGCAGGGCTCATTTAAAGATGTGGAAGATAACAATGTTGGAATTGCAGGCAAAAAACGAATCTGGCGTTACGTTCAGATACAGCCTCAGACGGCGCTGTGATAAATCAGATGGAGTTTTTTTTATGTCAGATCAGATAGATGATGAGCGCGGCTTTATTCTGGTTACCAGTATTATTCTGTTGGCTATTTTAACTATTCTCGGCGCGGTCTCTTTTTATAAAACCAACATTGAGATTAAAGTGTCAGCAGGCTCCGTAGAAGCGGAGCAGGCGTTTGCGGCCGCTCAGGCAGGGCTGGATTTTAACTATGCCTATTGGACTGCAGATACGGGCTCTGAATACAGCAATCTGACCGATTATGTAAACAAGAGTATCGGCGCTTCGGCTCCGGGCGTGTATATTAATAATTATGCCGACAAAATTGCTGATGTTGGGGCAACATCGGCCGCTATTGATACTTGGGTAACCACCACTTCAGGACTCAGGCTATACGATGTGACTGAATCGGGGCTGGTTTCGATCACTACTGGCGATTGGGGCGTTGATACCTATGCGCAGGTTGCGATCTGGGCAACGAGCTATGACCCTGCAACAGGTTACCCTTATGGTTCAGCTAAACGCAACCATGTTGCAGCAGCAGATCGTTGTGCGGACTGCTCACTGGTTGCCTATTCGTTAGGTCGTTCAGGTAAAGCGTATCGTCTGGTGCGTGAAATGCAGAATGTGGTGAACTCCAGGATTGTGGGTGTAGCACCGCTGACCAATGCACCAAAATATGGAAGTTTTGAAGAGATGTATGAGGATACGTGCATCCAGACAATATCTACGACTCCTGCTACTGGCGCATCTGGGAATACTGATCAATTTCTTAACAGGGTGCTTATTGATGCGACCCAGGCCTCTGATGAAGCCATGATTTCCAATGATGATGGGCAGATTGGAGATAGAAACTTTCGTGAGGATGCGGATTCAAATCCTCAGTTAACACTCGATAGTCATCCGGTTATCGCTTTTGATGAGAGCGCCCCTCAAGTGGAGGCGTTTGATTTTGCAGCCGGGGCAACCTCACCTTGGATCGGGCAAAACCTCTCTACTGATCCTTATGCCACCCCTCTGGATTTCTTTGAAGATGCAACATCACAACTGTTTGACCTCAACGTATTACGTGAGGCTGCCAATACGATCCGAACAGGCACAACAGGGTACGTGCCTGTGGATCTATATACAGCCGCTAATCCTCTTGTATACCAGACAACCGGTACGGGCACAGATGAGCGAAATATTACATGGGCGACTGCGCGAGCAGGGGCGTATAATCTTAAAACGGGCAACAATGGTGTGCCTCGCTCAGGAACGCTGACCGTGCGGGAATTTATGTACAACGTGCAGCGCAGAATTCCAATGTATGGTTTGGTTCGCGTACTGGTACCTGCTGATAATCAAACCGACTTTGCAGGTGGGATGGATTGTACGTTCAGAGTGCCTGCCGGACATCCTTCAAATACAGGCGGCACGCTGGCCTTGAAGGCCTATGACGGCAATCCGATGAAGTATGCTGATTTGACATTAGCTCAAGTGATTGCTGACAGTGGAACCGGAACACATAGTGGTGATGATGTGGGTGATATTAGCATCTCATCCAAGAATGGCGGCACAGAAGAGGCAGCTGCAATTATTGTTTATGGCAGTTGGTTCCTTGATCACTTTTATGACGCAAATAATAATGGAACGTATGATAGCGGCGAACATATTCTTTCTGCTTTTGAGGCGATAGAAACCAAAAGAGATTTTGAACTGCCAATCATGGTTAACCCTGTATTGGATGGCACCATTGGATTTGCAGCCAATACACGTACGGATGCTGGCGCCATTATCAGTTCAAGCGGGAATTACTTCGGTGCCGATGCAGATGGGGTCGGAAATGGGCAGATGGACCTCATGGTCAAAGGGGGCGTCTCTACCGTTACTACTGTAGATATGATGGATGTTGCCAAGGACGTTCGGGATGATACAAATCTCTATTTTGTTGGAGCTTCTGGAGCGCCGAATTCTAATTTTTTTGATGCTGTACTGACAAACAATGGCGGGACTCATACAGGGACTGGGACTGCCACTCTGGCTGAACGCTTGGAATATTATTATGAAACGGTTCGGGCCTCTACGGGAACGGACATGTCCGCTTTCCCTGCAAATGCTGCGGCACTAAATTCGTTTTATATTGCCAATGATGGCAGTACGACAGCGGAGGGGTCTGATGTGTTTCATTTAATGGCTCCTTCAGGTTATGTGCATGGATGGAAACGTGCTTTTGCTATGTATGGTGCAGCAGGCATGGAACCAAGTAATTGGAATGATGATCTGATATCAAACAGTTCAGACTGGTATGCTGGCCGTAGTGATTATCTGTATGTTAATGGCGATCCTTACACGGATGCAGTTGATACAGACTTTTTAATTGATGATGAATTTGCCGATATTCCAGCTCAGCTTTACTCGGGCGGTTTGGTTGATACGCATGCAGACTTTAACGTCAGTGGCCTGATTTACACACCGATGCAGGTGGAGCTTGAAGCGCGAGGTGGTGCCAAACAATACGTGGCAGGTGCGATTGTGACCGGGTTTGGCCTCTATGTGGAGAGTAAACCACATAATGCTGCGACGTTTACAACAGCAATTATTTATGACCCTGCAACTTTGGATAATTTGCATACAGCCCGTTCTTCACAATCTTTGTGGCGGTATAACTGGCAGGAGTTAAAGTGATGAGAAAGTTTATCTTTATGATTTTGGCGATAGCTATTTTTGCAGGGCCGGCATCTGCTGCGAAGCTTTATAAGTGGCGAGATGCGAGTGGTGCTCAGCACTTTACCGATAATCCTGCGGCAGTGCCTGCTAAGCACCGTGCATCTGCACCAATTGATGTAAATGCACTTGAGTCAACATCATCCGGTGGTAAAGCCCCTTCTTCCAGCGAAAATGGAATAATTCATTGGCAGCGCTTGTGCGCTAAGTGTCACTACCTTAAAGGGGAAAAGCCCCGTTCAGCACAAATCAGTTTGGCAGGCATTGGAATAGACAGTGTTTCGAAGTTTCCTGAGACTCCTGATGCAGTGTTCGGAAAATTGAAAGCTGCAGTCGATGGCAGCGATAAGAATAGTGATATGGAACCCATGAGTGTGCCAGATAAGGTTTTACAGGATATTGCAAGCTATCTGTTAGAGAAGGATTCAAATTAGTATTTCTGATTAATCCATAGTTAATTAGCTAGTGCAAAGTATGGATTAGCTATATCGTTTAAGTTTAAAACTCATTAAGTCGGCTTAACTATTTTTGAGTGTGATGATAGTCACAGTGCAAGGGATATTCTTTTGTAGTTTGATGCCTGAAAACAACACAATTAGTAATTAGTTGCTTGACAATATCCTTTTAGATAAGCTAAGTTGCGTTTATATGTGTGAGTAATACATCAACTCAGGAGGGCAAGTGGGCCTTTTTTCTCGAAGCAACGAAGGGTTAATGGGTATCGACATTAGCGCCACCGGTGTAAAGCTAATTGAACTTGCGCATAGCCGTTCAGGTTATGAGCTTAAATCCATGGCAGTTGTGCCACTTCCCAGAGATGCCATTGTTGAAAATACAGTAATTGATTCGATGGCTGTATCTCAGGCTCTGCTGGATGCTATTGAAATTGCTCGTCCCTCAACTAAGAAAGCTGCTATTGCCGTATCCGGCAATGCCGTGATCATCAAGACAGTGACCATGCCTACCACAACCGAATTTGAACTTGAGACTCAGATCGAGTTTGAGGCTGATCAGCATGTCCCATACGATATTGATGATGTCTATCTCGACTTTGAGATTCTGGGTGCAGTGCCTGATTCTCCCGATGAGATGGAAGTGGTGTTGGCTGCATGTAAGCGAGAAGTAGTTGACGATTATCAGCTTGTATTAAGTGAGGCCGGGATTGAGGCAACCTGTGTGGACTGTTCCGTGTTTGCGTTGGAAAATGCAATGGTGACCACCGAAGCATCTCCTGAAGGCGTTGTGGAAGCCGACACGTTAGATGATGAGGTAACGCCAGCCGTTGCATTGGTGAATATTGGTGCCAACCTCGTTAACATCAACATTATGATTAATGGGCAGATGGCCTTTGTTCGAGATCAGTTTTATGGTGGTCAGAACCTTACCGAAGAGATTCAGAAAGAGCACAGTGTCAGCTATCAGGCTGCTGAAGAGATGAAGATTGAGCGTTTTTCTGAGATTAGCCCCGAAGCTCTGGAACGTTTCTATGTAGGCCTTACTTCGGAGCTTGTCAGGTCGCTTGACTTTTATGCTGCAAATCATGGGGAACACCCTGTGCAAAAACTGTTGCTTAGTGGCGGCTGTGCGATGATTCCGGATCTTGCAAATGAACTGGAGCAGCGGCTGGGTATTGAATCTGAAATTATAAACCCGTTCGTAAATATCAAGGCGACTTCCAGAAAGTTTGATATGGATTATCTTAACAGGGTTGGCCCATCGATGATGGTTCCTGTTGGTCTTGCTATGCGGAGTTTTGATCAATGATTAGGATTAATCTCCTCCCTTATAGGGCCCAGCGTCGTCAGGCTCAGATACTTCAGCACATTGCTATTTTTGTATCGGTTGTGCTGGTTACTTCAGCACTGGTTTTTTCAGCAGATGTTTTTAAAACGTCTGAACTGACTGATTTGCAGGATGAGTTTAGTAGCCTAAAGGCCCAGAATCAGGTGCTGCAGAAAAAGATCGGTAAAATTAAAAATCTGGATAATTTGCGTGCTGATGTTGAGCGTAAACTTAAGCTGGTAGATGAGTTACAAAACGGGCGCTTCTACTCACTTGTTACACTGAATGAACTGTCGAAAGTAATTCCGGAAAATGTATGGCTCACTTCAGTGAGTAACGTTGGCGACAACTTACAGTTAAGCGGACTTGGTGAAAGTAATAAGGCAGTTGCTAATTTTATGAGGGCTTTGGATGAAGAGGCTATTTTTTCAAATATTAAGCTTCAGACTATTACCCGGACTCAGGCGGGAAATGTTCCGGTTAGAAGTTTCAGCTTGAACATGAGCCGTATTATAAATGATAGTGATAAAGGAGCTGGAAAGTGAATTTGGAAGCCTTAAATCTAAATGCGCTTAATCCGGTGCTTCCGATTCCTCTTTGGCAGAAGGCTGTGGCTCTTGCCGCGACCTCCTTGCTGATTATTATTTCATATACCTATTTTGGTTGGATACCGCTTCAGGAACAAATTGAGAAGCAGCAGGCTAGTGTGGAGATGCAGCGGGTTATTTTGAAAAGGAATCAGGCGTTGGCAAGAAACCTGCCAAAGAAAAAGGCGGAATTTGCCAAGTTGGAGAAGCAGCTGAAAGTAGCACTGAACATGCTTCCTAAGCAGTCACAAATTCCTGACCTGTTGGAAGATGTCTCATGGGCAGGAAAAGATTCTGGCCTTGAGTTTGCAGTTTTCACTCCACAAGGCGAGGTTGTTAAACAGATTTATGCTGAGGTTCCTGTAGTTATTAATCTATCAGGCACTTATAGGCAGCTTCTTACATTCCTTAAACGTGTTGGAGAGATGCCACGTATCGTTGCGGTGAAAAACCTGGTGTTAACACAAGGTGCGGCAGGTGGATTGCTGACAGTAAATGGCAATGTAGTAACGTACCGATTTGTAGAAAAATAGATGAAAGTTATGATCAAATACGGAAACATAATGGGCTCCGGGAGGCGTAAATGATGTTTAGGCACGGAGATAGTCATAAGATGAGTGTGATGGAATTAATAAATATCAGGCTAATATCAATTGGAAAGTTTGTTGTGATGTCTGCTTTAGCACTGGCTTTGCCGAGTATGGCAGCAGCAGCCCAGATTAATGGTGTCTCTTTGATGGATTCTGATGGTGGTGATGTGCTTCGGATTGAGGCAGATGCGCCGCTTGAGTATCAGGTGTTTGATCTTGATGGGCCACCAAGAATGGTAGTGAACTTCCCAGCAACATCGATCAGTGATGATGTGACAGCTATGAGACCTGATGGGAAAGGTGTTACGAGTGTTTTTCCTGCTAAAAATGCAGATGGTGTTCGATTAGAAGTCGGTTTGAGTGAGATGATCGGATACAAAATCGAAGAGTCGGGTAATTCCCTTGTCATTCGATTTGCCAAGGTTGAATCAGAGGGTGGCACAACTGCTGGCGCTGTGATTAAAGATATTGAGGTGCATGACAAAGGTTCAGTGACTGAATTGATACTTCGTGGTGAGAATATGGATGCTAGCCACAATGCGTTCTTGTCCAATAATAACCGGACACTCATATTAGACTACTGGGGAGGAGCATCAAAACTTCCAAAAGAGAACTATAAATATTCAACTCAGCGTATAAATAATGTCACCATTGGTGAAGCAGAAGGCAGGGTTCGACTGGTAATAGGTGTTTTACCCGGTGGTGAGCTCAATCAACAGATTGATGCAGAGAAAGGTCAGTTAACAGTTCGCTTTGGTAGCGTTGCTCCCAAAAGAAAATCGTCTGCAGTTATTGTCGAGAGCGTGGATTTTCAACCAGATGACAGGATTGCCCACCTGATGATTCGTACTGACGTGGTTAATCCGATATTTAACGTTCTTGAGAAAGATAAAAAAGTTATTATTGATATGAAAAAATCTGCGTTGGCAAACGGTCAGGAACGCTCGCAGGATGTAAGTGCCTTCCCTGGTCCTGTGAAGCAGATTGATAGCTATGCGATTGACGATAAAGTCCGAATAGTAGTCAGGCTGAGAGATAAGGTTGATGTCAGTTCATTCCAGCAAGGAAACGTTTTTACATTGAACTTTGAACCTGAAGACATTCGCCTAGCCAGGGTTGGTACTGATGGCAAAGAGGAGTTTGCATACTCAGGCCAGAAAGTTACGTTTGATTTCAAGGACATTGATATTCGTAATGCTCTGAAACTGATTTCAGAGATGAGTGATTTGAATATTATTATGGCAGATGATGTTACCGGCTCTCTGACTATGCGTCTCGTTGATGTGCCATGGGATCAGGCACTTGATTTGATCTTATCAGCTCGGGGGCTTGGTCAGGAGAAAACAGGCAACGTGATGAGAATTGCACCTGTAGATGTGTTAAGAGCCGAATATGATGCCAAACTCGAAGCTCGCAGAGGCTCTGAGCAGCTAGAGATTCTGGTTACCGAGTTTATTACGTTAAGTTTTACAAAAGTTGTAGATGTTAAAAAGATGCTTGAAGGCGCATCTGCCAATGCTACCAAAGGCGGAACAACGAGCGCTGACGCTACAAGCTCTTCACCTGAAACTAGTGTCGGTATACTCTCTCCTAGGGGAAGCTTTCTCGTTGACGAACGTACTAACACTCTTATTGTTAAAGATACTCAGTCTGCTATTAACGGTATTAAACGGTTAATTGCTACGATTGATAAGCCTGTACAACAGGTGTTGATTGAAAGTCGAATTGTTGAAGCTACTGATAGCTTCCAACGAGAGTTTGGTGTTCGTTGGGGAGGTGGTTTTACAGACACTCCAAATGTAAACTTTCCAGATAGTGTGACTATCGGCGCAGCAGGTACAGGTACTACTGTTGGTAATAGCAGTACTCTTGTTGATCTTCCTGCTGCAGTCGGAGCAGCAAGCGGAGGAGCGGTTGGGTTGACTCTTGGATCAGTTACCAGTGCCTTAAATCTAGACTTGGAACTCTCTGCTGCTGAATCAGATGGTGAAGTGAAAATCATTTCAAATCCCCGAGTTGTAACAACTAATCTAAAACCGGCATTTATTAAACAGGGTATTCAGCTTCCCTTTGTAACGCCTGGAACCGCTAACAGTCCTCCAACTACACAGCTAATTGAGGCACTTTTAGAGTTGCAGGTAACGCCACAAATCACAGCCAATAATGGTGTAATTATGGATGTGGTTGTGAAGAAGAACTCACCTAAGGAAGAGTTAGGTTTGACGGGTATTGATACAAAGGAAATTAATACCAATATATATATGAAGAATGGTGAAACTGTAGTTATTGGTGGTGTTTATACACGCGATACTTCAGATGCTACTGCAGGAGTGCCTGGGCTGTCGAAAATTCCGGTTCTTGGGTGGCTGTTTAAGAAAAATAAAGTTGTGGACAACAGATCTGAACTATTAATTTTCCTGACTCCCAAGATTATGAATACAGTCAACCAATAAGGTTATAGCCAGCAATATAGTTGTGCAGGTTGATTTAAAAAGAGTAAAAACAGGGCTGTTATCAACAGCCCTGTTTTTTTTAAGCTATGATCAATTATTATTGATGTTGGGTAGCTCTTGATTATTGTTTATGACAGTTCGAATAATATCAAAATTGATTGGCAGAAAGATTAGTGGCAGAGGTGAATGGTTTTCTGTCATTATACGCATATGAGCAAATCCAATATCTATAGCGTCGACCTGGATGATAGGTCATACGATATCCACATTGAATCGGGATGCCTTGCATCGATTGGCAGTGTGATGGCAAACCTGTTTGGTTCTGCGTCACGATGTCTGATCATTACCAATGAGGTGGTGGCTCCTCTCTACCTTGAAGTAACGCAAAAAAGTCTGGAAGCTGCCGGTTGGCAGGTTCAGAGCTGTATCCTGCCGGATGGCGAAAAGTTTAAAAACTGTGATTCATGGATGCAGGTGATGGATGCGCTGATGGCATCTAAACTGTCAAGGCAGGAGCCGATTATTGCCCTTGGTGGCGGTGTGGTGGGTGACATGACCGGCTTTGCTGCAGCCTGTTATCGACGCGGAATTCCGTTTGTTCAGGTGCCAACAACGCTGTTGGCGCAGGTGGACTCCAGTGTGGGTGGAAAAACAGCGATTAATCATCCGCATGGAAAAAATATGATCGGTGCATTCTATCAGCCTAAGCTGGTTTGGATTGATCCCGATGTTTTGAAAACGCTTGAAATTAGGGAGGTTCGCGCAGGCGTTGCTGAGCTGATCAAGTATGGTCTGATTCGAGACGCACAATTTTTCAGCTATCTTGAAGCGAATGTTGGAAAGTTATTGGCTCTGGATACCGAGGTTGTCTCTAAAGTTATTCTCACATCTTGCCGCCACAAGGCTGAAGTGGTGATGGCTGATGAGACGGAACAGGGCATGAGAGCCTTGCTGAACCTTGGCCACACCTTTGGTCACGCTATTGAGTCGATGACCCATTACAGTGAATATCTGCACGGTGAAGCTGTTGCACTGGGAACCCTCATGGCTGCACGGCTCTCTTATCGGCTTGGTTGCACATCTGTGAGCCTTGAACCACGTATTATGAGCCTTTACGAGGCAACAGGACTACCTGTCGAAATTCCGAAGTTCACGCCTGAAGCGTGGCTCGATGCGATGGGGCATGATAAAAAGAATGTTGGCAATAGAATTCGATACATTCTTCTGAAAGAGATTGGAGATGCATTTATTGCTGAAGATGTGACTCATGAACATATCAGAGAGCTTATCGCCTCTTATTAAATGTTATAACAGACCATAAAAAAGGCAGCCGGATCTTATCCGGCCGCCTTTTCTGTTTTAGGACGATTCAGATATAATCAGTGCTAATCGTCACCACCAAGCATGCCAAACATGGCCAGTAAATTCTGGAATAGCAGGAAGACATCTAGATAGAGCGTAAGGGCTGCTGAGATGAACTCGTTGCTGGGATAGTCGCGCAGAATATTTGATGTGTCATAGAGGATGAATGCTGAGAAGAGCATTACGCCCATACCACTGACAGCCAGCTGTACCATTCCAGATTCAAAGAAGAAATAGTTGGATAGGCTCAATACAATAAGAGCAATCAACCCTGTCCATACAAAGCCCTTCAGAAATGAGAAGTCTTTGCGGGAGTAGAAGACATAACCTGTAAGCGCTACAAACGAAACCGCAGTGGTCATAAAGGCCTGAGTAACCAGCATGCCGGATTTAGCAGATACAATGCTCACCAGCGGCGCAATAGCCATGCCTGTAAGCGCACCAAAGCCAAGTAGTGCGGCGAAATTGATGCCGGGTGTATGACGTACTGCCTGAACAGCGAAAATGCCGCCAATCATGGCAAAGAGCATCATGAATGGATGTTCATACGGGAAGGCAAGGCCCATCGAGAAGTAGGCACCGGCACTACCTGCAGCGATGCAGAGGGCCAGCATGCCGTAAGTTTTGCCCAGAAATGCGATTCTCTCATCGGCCTGGACGACTGAATCGGTCATGGTTGATTGCATAAAATACCTCTTAATGAATTAAATTAATCTGTTTGCGAATGTGCATGCACTAAAGCTGCGCGTCAAGGCAGGGGGTGTTTATCGGGGTGAATGACTTCAGCATCAATAATGTCACCTCTGTGATTTTTTTGAGCCGATAGCTGAACAGAGATGATCTGGCGACCTAGCAGGTTTCGAACCATGGGGATCAGAAGTAGAAACCCGATGAGATCGGTAATGAAACCGGGGATAAAGAGCATGACACCCGACAGGGCAATCATCACACCATGTAACATCTGTTCAGCAGGTGGCTGACCCTGGTCCATCAGCTCTTTGGCCTGAAGAAAGGTGCGCATGCCCTGATGGCGTACAAGTATGCCACCCAGAGCTGCAGTCAGAAGGCAGAGAGCAATGGTAGAGAAGCCACCAATGCCCGATCCCACCTCAATCAGAAGATAGAGCTCTGCCAGAGGCAGTAGAATAAATAGAGCAAAGAAAAATTTCAGCATAGTGAATATATGGGGTCAGATGACCCCGATTACAACCTTTATCTGTTAATCGGTGCAATGGCGAGAGCTGCCAACGTAATAATGCCGCTTCGCATCGCCTCTTCATCAATATCAAAACAGGGGTGGTGAAGCGGATAACGGGTTGATGGGTTGCTGCCGGTTCCAAGCCGCATCAGGCAGCCCGGGACATGTTGTAGAAACTCTGCAAAGTCTTCACCACCCATGGAGGGCTGATCAATATCTATGATATTGGTTTCTGGAGACTGTTTTGAAATAGTTCTGCGAACCGATTCAACGACTTCAGGATCATTGACCAGAATAGGTGTGGCATGGCGCATATGAAAGCGGGCTGTTGCTCCCCACGTCTCTGCAGTTTGCCGGATAATATGATCCATCCGGGTTCTGATCTCTTCGTGTGTCTCGGTGTTGAGGCTGCGAACTGTGCCGGAAAAAAAAGCTTTTTCGGGCATGACATTAGCAGCGTGTCCGGCTTTGATCTGGCCGATAGTGACGACGGCCGGATGCATCGGATCAACCCTGCGACTGACAATGTGATGTAGCGCCTGAATGATATGGCTGGCAATCAGAATAACATCGACACACTCATGTGGGCGTGCTGCATGTCCGCCATGGCCGGTGATTTCAACATCAAACATATCTGCGGCTGCGCACATGGCTCCACTTTTCAGGCCGATGCTTCCGGATGGCAGGTAGGGGTAGACATGCAGCGCATAAACACGCTGTGCATCAAGCCCTTCAAGCAGGCCATCCCTGATCATGGCTGCTGCACCCTCAGTAATCTCCTCTGCAGGTTGGAAGATGGCTGCAACGTTGTGTGGGAGCTCAACATCAAGTCTGGAGAGCAGCATCATGGCTCCGAGAAGCATGGCCGTGTGCGCATCGTGGCCACAGCTGTGAGAGATGCCATCAATCGATGAAGCATAGTCACACTGTTTACCATCCTGAATGGGAAGTGCATCCATATCAGCACGCAGTAGAATGGTTTCACATGTTTTGTAAGGTGGAAGTTTGGCCAATAGGCCGTGGCCGCCAATGTTATCACGAATGTCACAACCCATTGCTTTGCATTTTTCGGCCACAAATCGAGCTGTACTGCGTTCATCTCCCGAAAGCTCTGGGTTTCTGTGCAGATGTCTGCGAATCTCAATAACCTCTGTCATCACAGAATCAGCAGCGAGCTTTAACATTTCAGCCGTGATTTTCATATTCAGCTCCAACCATCCTCTTGATACATGCGGTGTACAACAGCATTCAGATCACCTGTTTCATGGAACAGCTTTCGCTGACGTGAAGCTCCGTCACCATGCTGTTGCCAAACTTTTAACTGAGCCTCGACAATGTTTAAGTCATCCGGATCAGCACCCTGCTTTTCCAGCCACGTCAAACGCCTGCTAAGCCAGAGAAGTAGAGGAACAGGCTCTTCGGTAATAGGGTCAATAATTTCAGAGTGCACACCATAGCGGCAAGCCCTCCAACGATTCTCCCTGATAAGCGAAGGGTGAACTCTGACTTTAGCAGGTTTACTGTTATGGGCCGCAATCACTTCGGCGCGGATATAGGAAATATAGGCAGTAGCATCAGCTTTTGTTGCAGGCATATCACCGATGCGTATCTCTAGCGTTCCAAAATCTGGGTGTGGACGCATCTCCCACCAGATATCTCTGACAGAGTCGATGCTTCCTGTCGCCATAAGACGCCCGGCACAGTGTTCAAAATCCTGCCAGTCTTTGAAGTAAAACGGCATGCCACCCTGACTCAGTCCTTCAAAGACCTTCACTCTGCTCGAGCTAAGTCCTGTATCATCACCCTGCCAAAATGGAGAGTTGGCTGAGATAGCAAGAAAGAGAGGCATAATAGGTAGAAGTTGGTTCATCGTATGGATACAGCTGTCGCCATTAGGCATGCCGACATGTACATGAATACCGAAAATATTAAACCGGAGGGCCATCCACTGCAGTCGTTCAAGGAGCTTGTGATAGCGGGGGTCATCAGAGACAACCTGATCTCTCCAGCGAGAGAAGGGGTGTGTTCCCGAACTTAACAGGGAACCTCCCATAGGTGTTAGATGTTGAAGCACCTGAGATCGAAGTGCGGTGAGTTCATCTACGCATGTGTCCGTCCGGTGATGAATGCCAGTATTGACTTCAATGGTGGAGGTGAAAAGCTCTTGTTTAATTCGTGGTGTTACAGGGATTGATTTCAGAAGTGCGGGTGCCAAAGGTGTCTGACTCCCCGATTCTGAATCAATAGTGATCCACTCCATCTCTACGCCTGTTGAGCCAAGCTCGGATGGTCTGAAAGGGAGGCTGGTTACCTGCTTGTCTGTCATCATCAGTTATTATAGCGAATTTGAGAGGCAAATGGGTCCCTGATTAATCATTGGTGTTTCTGCCAGGCATTGAGCGCCTTCTGCATGGAGTTTGCACGTTCATGCTCTCCAGTTTTTCGCAGGGTATCAATCAGTCGTTGGCGGGTTGTTGCGGTTGGGTTAATGGCAAGGCTTTTTTGATAGCTTGCTATGGCACTGTTGTATGATGTTTTGCCTGCCTGAATATCACCCAGGATATTGAGACACATGCTGCACATTGGCTGTAACTGAATGGCCCTGGTGGCATGTTTAAGGGCCTCTTTATCTCTCTTCTGACTGGCTAGAAAGCGAGCATAACGGATATGGGCAAAGCCATTGAGCGGGTCGGCTTTCAGGGCGCGTTTGAACCACTCGTCAGCTGAATCACGTTTTTTTGCAGCGGCATCTAGCTCAGCCAGAAGGTAGCGGGGTGTTGCTTCGTTTCTGAATCGCTTCAAAGCTTTTTTCAACAGTTTATAAGCTTCTGCTTTACGGTTATTGGCAGCGTAGATGCTGGAGAGATTGACTACTGTTGCAAGGTGCCAGCCATAAGACATGTTTTTTTCGTAGAGCTCAAGCTCCTGATCAGCATGGCCGCTTTTCTGTAGCAGCAGAGCAAGGTGGTATCTGGCTTCAAGATTTTTTGGTTTGGCTATCAACGCTGATTCAAAAGCTCGACGGGCCTCGGTAAACTCCTCTTTTTGCAGGTGTTCAACTGCCTGCTCCATTTGGGAGGCGGCAGAAACCGTTGGGGTGACCAGCAGCAGCAGGGTCAGGCTAAGGACGCGCAGTGGGACTCCCCATTTTGCCTGTGATCAGCAGCATCTCTTCCATCTTCTCCTGCTTGGCCTGCTTAGACTGTTTAACTTCGGGCTTCTCTTTCATCAGTTTCCAGGGGTTTCGTTTCAGGTCATTTGAAAGCATTTCAAGGTTTTCTGCAGCCTTACGAAGCTCGAAAAGCATGCGATAGAGATTCTCGCGATTATCCACCACGGCCGCATTACTATTGTCGAAGAAATCTTTTCCGGCCGCTACAGTGTCAGGGAGTTGTTTGGTTACCTTTGTGATCTCTTTCAGTGCAGTAGGAAGGTCTCTCTTTAGCGATGCACTAACAGAGTTAAGATTGTAAATCGTACTTCGGAGTTCCGAACGATTTTCGGAGATAACAGATGTGAGTTGCTCGACTGCCTGGTTGGTTTTTGTTAGCAAACTTTTCAGTGAACCTGTTTCACCTTCACTGCTAAACATCTCAGTTAACGTTCCGCTCAGCTTTTTCAGATCATCGGTAATCATAGAAGACTTAGCAATAAATGAGCTGATATCCCCAGTTGAAACCGATGGGATAAGTGCACCATCCGGCAGCCATTCGGTATCTCCTGCATCAGCGCTGAGTGAGAGGTTTTTTTCTCCCACCAGCCCTCGGCCGATGATGGCGGCTTTGGTCGAGGCGGGAAGCTTCACATCGGGATTAAGTGCAATGCGTACAACAGCTCTGTTACCACGCAAAAGTATCTCTTGAACAGTACCAATTTTGACACCGGCCATCAGTACCGGTGACTGGACATCCAGCCCCATCAAATCTTCAAATTCGGTCTCTATGATATTGGTATCCTGTTTAACCCAGACAATATCGCCAACGCGTCCGGTTGCAAATACGAGCAGTATCAGGGCAGTGAGCACAAAGGCTCCTAGTCTTGCTTGTGAATTCATCGGTTAACGGCCTCCTCAATCTGTTTGCCCCAGGAGCTGCAGTTGATCGCTCCTTCAGCTCTGCCTTCAACAAACTGACGCAGCATAGGATCTGGATCTGAATCTAGTTGATCAGGTGTGACTTGACGATGCATTTCACCGTGGCAGAGCATGGCGATATTGTCGCTGATCATTGCTGCGCTCTTCATATCATGCGTGATCGACATGATGGTTGTACCTGAACCTTTGTGCAGGCGGACAATGAGTCGATTGATCACATCTGACATGATGGGATCCAGTCCGGTTGTTGGTTCATCGAGAAAAACAATGTCTGGTTTGTGGCAGATGGTTCGCGCCAGCCCTACACGTTTAGCCATACCGCCGGAGAGCTCTGCTGGCATCTTATCTTCGATATGTGGAAGTCCGACCCACTCAAGAACTTCACCGGCTCTGTCTCTGGCTTCAGCTTTAGATGCACCACGTTCAAGCAGGGCAAATGAGACATTTTCCCAGACCGGGAGTGAATCAAACAGTGCAGCGCCCTGAAACAGCATGCCAACGCGCTTCATTCGATCCAGATGCTCCTCTTCAGAGAGTTCGAGCCAGTTTTCGCCATCCACAAAGATTTCACCTGAATCAGGTCGTAACAGGCCGAGCACACATTTGATCAAAACACTTTTTCCGGTTCCAGACATGCCGATGACGGTTGTTGAAGTGCCCGGCATGATATCAAGGTTTACGTCCTGAAGAATCACCTTGTCTCCAAAACGCTTGCTGACGTTTCGAATGCTGATGCGGGGGATCTGGTCGCTACTCATCCAAACATCCATGCGGTCAGGAAGTAGTCAGAGACCAGAATACTCATGCATGAGATCACTACGGCCCGGGTAGTAGCGCGGCCGACACCTTCGGCACCACCTTTGCAGTTAAATCCTTCCGCACATCCGATGATGCCGATCAGCAAACCAAAGAATCCAGCCTTAACCAGGCCTGAGTAGAAGTCTTTTAGCTCCATGAACTGTGTGGTCTTTTCCAGGTATACGGATGGATTCTGATCCAGCATAAATACACTGATCGCATAACCGCCATAGATACCGATAAAATCGGCAACCACGACCAGCAGTGGCATCATAAGGACGGCAGCAATCACTCGTGGCATGATCAGGTAGCGCAGGGGATCAGTGGAGAGTGTCCAGAGTGCATCGATCTGTTCCGATACGCGCATGGTGCCGAGTTCTGCGGCAAAAGATGCGCCAACACGTCCGGCAACCATCAAACCCACCAGCACAGGGCCAAGCTCACGTACTACAGAGAGCGAAACCACCACGCCGATCATGCTCTCTGCCGCAAACCGGTGGAATACGATGTAACCCTGCAGGGCCAGCACCATACCGGTGAATAGGGCGGTAAGCAGCACAACAGGTAGTGACTGGACGCCAACCTCCTCAGCCTGAGCAAGAATCAGTCGAGGGTAGCGAGGGGCGGAGAGCATGCGTTTAGATATTTTGCCCAGTGTCGATGCATAAAGACCGAGCTGAGCAAGCACTGTCTCAGCGATAGAACCGATCTTCTGCAGCATGATCATTTTACAAAGCCTTTCGGCAGACCCGTTTACCTACACCGGTGAAGAGTTCGTAGGCGATGGTGTTGGTAAGGTTAGCAACATCTGATGCAGCAAGGGTCTCACCCCAAAACTCAACATTGTCGCCAGGTTTCAGGGCACTCTCTGAGCAGTCGATCAGGCAATAGTCCATGCAGATGCGCCCGACAATCGGAAAGTTGTCTCCTTCAGCAGATGCGTGGCCGCAGTTGGAGAGGATTCGGGGCAGGCCATCACCATATCCAAGACTGATAATTGCCACCTTCATATCATGAGGTGCGGTGAACGATGCGCCGTAGGAGAGGCTTACCCCTTTGGTGATATTACGAACATGCATCACCTCACCAGTCAGTTGCATGACAGGTTTTACTCCAAGCGGTTCTGTTGGTACGGGTTCTGCACCATACAGGGCCAGTCCGGGGCGGATAAATTCGTACATCTCATTTGGTAGCGCGACCAGCCCAGCACTGTTGAGTAGTGAGGCGGGAAGCTGTGAGCCGAGCTGTTGGCACTGTCTTGCAAACTCTTCTGCCTGAGCCCTGTTCAGCGGGTGCTCGGGTGTATCTGCACAGGCCAGATGTGACATGATGCCAGCTACATCTATGTTGATAGCACGACACTGTTCAATGAGCAGGGCCGGGTCATCCGCACCGAGACGCTGCATACCCGTATTGATTTTGATCCAGACTGAATCGTTAAAGGCTGCTGTTTGAAGCAGTATAAGTTGATCCATACTGGTGATGGTTGGGGTCAGACTGAATTCGCAGGCAAGTTCAGCATCTTCTGCATCAAAGATACCGGAGAGCAGAACGATACTTTCAGCGTCAGGAAGTAGTTTTCGCAGCTCCCTGCCTTCATTGGCATCAGTGACAGAAAAATCGCGACACCCCTCTTCAAAGAGCGCTGTTGAGATTAGATCGAGGCCATGCCCATATGCATTGGCTTTTACAACAGCCATGATTTTAGCGGACCCTGCCCGGCTGCTTATCAGATGATAATTCTGCCGGAGGTTCTCGATGTTGATATTGGCAATGGCGGGTCGCATAGGGTGAGTGTCCTCATGAGGAGTGATGGTGTCAAAATTTCTCAATTCAGATGGGCTTAAGCCATGGTGATATGTAGTGGCCAGTGTGTGGAGATTGATTACATTAGATAGCATCAGCTCTCATCAATGATCGATTCAAGATGGGTGAGTGAAAGAATGAGACGAAGACGTTCTGCCTCATCCATTGATCCACGGCGGTCAGAGATCCAGCCAATGCGTGCAGCCTGCTGGAATTCGTTCCAGTCCCGATGTTGACTCCATATTTTCTTGCCAGCCTCCAGCAGAGAGCGGGAGCCTAGATTAAGCAGCTGCATGGTTGCCTTCTGCTTGAGCAGTGTCAGACGGTGTAGCCACTCGCGGCGAAGTGCATGAGCCTCTTTGTCTGCCCAGAACGGGGTTCGCAGCGAAGACTCCAACAGTGCAAAAGGCAGCAGATGCATCGCTGCCTGAGTTGCTTTGAGGCAGCGGGTGAGAGAAATTTCCTCTGTGGCACTGATATGAATAGCGGTTGCCATCTGGGTCAGTTCCGGCATTGAGGCAAGGTGTGCTGCATCTATTGAAGAGAGTCCGGCCTGCGAAGTTGATTTCAGGATTTCGAGATAGCGGCTGTTTTCAACGCCGCCAATACCCTGAACCCCCATAGATTTGCGAAAAGCTCTTAGCCCCTGCTGCTGCTGCTTGATCCATGTCATATCAAGTTCATGCACCGGGCAGAGTCGAAGTATCTCTTCGGCAAAATGCATGATCTGCTCTTGAAGCTCCCACTGCGTATGAATGATCAGGTTTTTATCCTGCATGGTTGACCAGATGTTCTGGCGCAGCTCGATTACATCCAGAAGACACTCAGAGAGCATCAGAGCCTGAATGATGTCGCCAATGGGTTGGTCCAGCAGACTCTGTAGATGGTGAATCGAGGCGAGGCCAATATGATTGATGATATGATTGCTCGCCTGCGTGTGAACAATGCCTGATGCCAGTGGATGCTCCTGCATGGCTGGGGTGTAGCGACGCCACATCGCTTCCGGAAAATACTTTTTCAGGATGGTGCTGCTGAAACAGGAGTCCTGGAAAAAGTCTCCGGCATCAAGTGTGTCATGGATACGGTTTTTCTCATGCCCGAGAAGCACAGCCAGTTGAGGCCTAAGCATGATCGTTTCATTCTCATCCATGCCGGGATCAGAGCGAGGGTCAATTCGACCCTCACTGATCAGGGTGTCGCGCAGCCTGATCAGGCGTGGAAGATGTTGTGTGGCATCATATGCCGCCAGTGTCAGAACGCGTGACTGCATCAGATTATTACCGAGACACTGATCAGTTACAGCCTCTTGCATCTTTTTCAGTGTGCGATTTCGCTGTGTGGGTGTGACCTGTGCCAGCTTTGGTGTTGAGAAGAGAATCTTCAGATTGACTTCGTGGTCGGACATATCAACACCGGCGGAGTTATCGATGGCATCGGTGTTGATGATGCCACCACGGCTGGCAAACTCGATTCGGGCTCTCTGGGTAAGGCCAAGATTTCCCCCTTCTGACAGAACCGTGGCCTGCAACTGATCTGCATCAATGCGAACGTTGTTGTTGGCAGGGTCCTGCACTTCAGCATGAGTCTCGTCGCCGGCTTTGATATAGGTGCCGATGCCACCGTTATAGAGCAGGTCGACCGGCGCTTGAAGAATCGCTTGAATCAGTGCTTCGCCGGAGAGTTTGGCTGCATCAATCTGCAGTGCCTTGCCCAGTTCATCAGAAACAGTAATTGATTTTGCACTGCGCTCGAAAACACCTCCACCCTGGCTGATTAGTTGGGTGTTGAATTTATCCCATCCCAGTGATGCCTTGAATAGTCGCTTAAGCTCTGCATAAGCACTTTTTGGTTTGGGGTTGGGGTCAAGAAAGATGTGGCGGTGATTAAATGCGGCAATGAGCTGCATATTGGGGTTAAGCAGCATGCCGTTGCCGAACACATCGCCACCCATATCGCCAATGGCAACCACACGGATTGGGTCACTGTAGGCATCTCTGCCGAGCAGATCGAAGTGGTGCGCAGCACATACCCAAGCGCCGCGTGCAGTAATGCCAACTACTTTGTGATCGTAACCGTGGCGTCCACCACTGGCAAAAGCATCATCCAGCCAGAAACAGGCCAGCCGTGACTCTTCATTGGCATCATTAGAAAATGCGGCAGTTCCTTTATCGGCGGCAACCACCAGATAGGGGTCGTGTTGATCGGATTTATGAATCCGAACACCATCCGGTGCAATGCTCTCCCCATGTACCAGATTATCAGTTAGTTCAAGCAGCGCCCTGATAAATGTACGGTACTGCTGCAATAGAAAATCGCTGCCAGTTCCATCACGTATGACAAAGCCACCCTTGGCACCGGTGGTAACGATCTGTCCGTTTTTCACCACCTGAGTTGCCATCAAATCCAGCACCTCGGTTCTGAAATCTACAGGTCGGTCAGAGAAGCGGATGCCGCCTCTGGCGACTGCTCCTGCACGAAGGTGGACACCCTCAACATGAACACCATGTACAAAAATCTCCCGGTGAGGGACAGGATACGGGGCGAAACTGAGTTTGCCGGGGTCGATCTTAATAGAGACAGGCTCTCCGGCCTGCCTGACAAAGGCGTTGGTGCGTAGTCCCGCTTCAATCAGTTCTGCCAGCGCCCGGAACCAGCGATCATCCGAGAGGCTCAGCACATCAACCATTGCCTGTTCAAATTCAAGCCGCGCCTGAGTGATATAGTCGGCAGGCATGGATGGCAGATGATAGGCAGCGAAGAGTTGTAGTAGCCGTTCAGACACCTGCGGATAGCGCAGTAGCATATCGGATAGCGGCGTCGGTGCAGCATCAGGCAGTAGCTGAATCAGGTGGTTTCTCAAGGTGATGAGCGTTGCAACCTGGTTGATGTCTAGCGTTGATGAGATGAGTAGTGCATTGATCATGTCATGATCTGCTTCATCGTTGAACACCAATTCCAGCCCTCTGTTGAGTCGTTTCAGATCATCCTGACGCAGGGAGTCAGGAGCACTGCATCGGATACAGTTGATATGAACCTGATCATGCTCAGGCCCGAAATCGACAACTGCCTCCTGCATGGCGGTTAGGCCAAACGCCTGAATTCGATCGACCAGCCTGCCCAGAGGCAGCCGTTTACAGGTGATGATATGAAGTTCGAGATTGCCTTGCCCTTCACTGTGACGTTTCAGTACCCGCACCATATGTCTACAGCTTTGGCTAACATGGCGGTGTGCCTGAATATCTGAGAGGAATTGGGTGGGTGGAAAGAGCTCCTGATAGAGCATCGGCAGCTCTTCAAGCTCTTTCAGTGTGGCAGGAACGTTAAGTTTCTCAGCATGGCGAAGCACCACTTTCTTGGCTTTGTCTTTCCAGAAAATAACACATTGAGCGACCACATCCGATAGTGCGGAGAGATTAGCTTCATGGCCCGGTTGAATGGAGAAGATGATGATTCTGTAGGGGCCAATACCAATCGACTCATGACCGTGAATGGTGATGTTCTCCCGCTCGATTGCTATTTCGATATTGTTCAGAACATTAGGGCCATAGCGGTTGGTAGGCATGGTGACCAGCAGGTATTCGAGATTGCCAACAGCAGGGATCAGGTGCGATGTCGACGTCTGAGTCGGTGTGTTCATATCGACAATGTTCTTTAGCGGTTTAAGCCACTGTTTAGCTTCAATCGAGTAGAGAAGTGGTTTGGGAAGGCGATCAAAGAGGGTGCGAACTTCACGCCTGTAGAAGGCGGATTGTTGCAATAGTGCACTCTGTTGCAACTCACCCCAGTGCTCATCCAGGCCTGGAATCTGACTGGCATTGGTATGCCGGGCGCTGCGAGAAAAGTGGCCGATTAATATGGCGTATTTTACTGCTCCCTGATCACTGCGCCAGCAAATGCGCAGTGCTTTCACATTGGCTGCGCTGTATAGGTAGTGCTGTGATGATACGAGATGGAGCCACTGCAGACCGGGTGCTGAAGGCTCGGGCTGTGAGTTGATCTCCTGATGCAGCCCGGCAGCTACCCGATTCATGGCGCGATAGTCACGCATGATACCCAGTTTTTTGCTGCCCATCTGCAGGCCGAAAAAGAGATAGCGGCCATCATTCATCCAGGCAAGAAGATCAGCTGAGCTGGGTTGATCGGGGCGAACCCTGTCGGTTAGCTTGGTAAGAGCTTTCTGCATAGGTTCAAAGTCACAAATGGAGAGGTCTACGGCGTGAAGAATGGCGTTGATGTTTTTGCAGACTGTAGTGCAGTCGGGAACAAGTGTGGCTGAGAGATGCAGAGCAATAAACATGAAATTATCATCAGACTGCTGATCAGGATGGCGAAGATAGACGTCGCAGTAGTTCTCATCGCACTGCATCGTGGCAACCATGGTCTGTTGATTAATCGGCTGGATATTGCTGCGCAGCAGATAGCCTTTGATGGCGTCGAGATAGAATGCCTGATCCGGGCATCTGATCGTGATGAGATGCCTGTGCAACGATCCATGACTAATGGTGCGGAACAGCAGAACAATACGTTTTTTACTCGCTTCGGAGTCCGGGTGTGGGAGAAGTTTTAGTGAGTCATGCAGTAGTGCTGCCCGCAGACGTGCCGGTGGTGTCTCCAGCTCCTGCTGGTGCTGTGCCTCGTCCAGTAGATCCATCAATTGGCGGCGAAGAATTCTCATGTGTTAATTGTAGCCTTTTTTTTAAAGATTTGCCTTTTCTTTCACAATCTTAAAGAAAGATCGGGGCCACTGTCCATTTGACGTTCCTAATTTGATCCGCTTACATAAAACAGGGGGAGTCAGATCAGAAGGGGGATATATGACGAATCTTGTAGCAGGCCACCGGGAGCGGTTAAGGGAGCGTTTCTCTCAAAATGGCTTTGAAGGATTTCACGATTATGAGGTGATCGAGCTTCTGCTCACCTATGCCATTCCGCGCGCAGATGTGAAGCCGATCGCCAAGCGGTTACTGAAAAGCTTCGGCACACTGGCAGGCGTATTCGATGCACCGCTGGCAGAACTGACTCAGATCGAAGGGATGGGTGAGAAGGGCGCGGTATTCATCACCCTCGTCAGGCAGGTTGAGGTGCGATACCTCGCTTCTGATCTACCCGGCAAGTCAGTCTTTGATCGACCTGAGAAGGTGAAGGCACATCTCAGGCTACTGGTGCAGGGGAGAGGTATGGAGTGTTTCGGTGCCATCTTCACCGATCAGCAGAACAGGCATGTCGCCACCCAGATACTGTTTGAGGGAACCGTTGATCGTGCAGCCATCTACCCGCGTAATCTGATGAAACGGGCACTGGAACTGGATGCCAAAGGGATGATCATTTTCCACAACCATCCGGGTGGCACACCACGGGCCAGCAGTGAAGATATCGAACTGACCCAGCGTATGAGTGAGGCCTGCACACCACTTGATATCAAGGTGCTTGATCACTTCCTGATTGCAGGAACTGAAGTGTTATCATTCAAGGAGCACGGTTGGTTCTGAATCTCCGGTGATGGACTCGCTATTACTTCACTGGCGCGACTGAGCTGTATTCGCTAAAAGATGAAATCAGTGTACAATGGTCGGCCTTCGTAGCGAATCTGTTGAATCAAACATGCTGTGTTTATGATTTTTCAGCCGTTTTATCTCTTCACTGCGCGTTCGTTATCAAACCCTATCGGTTGGAAATGCGGGCATTCAATCTTTCCCGCCGCTTTGGCAGCTCCGGTTATCATTGAAAAGTTATTACAAAAACCACCTGTATGTGCGGGTGGCTTTCTTTGTGCTCTTTTGCGAATGCAAAAGGGTTAAACGGCGGCGGAATTCACATGATAAGGAGCATTATGAGCACAAACAGCGCAGCATCTAAAGCGTTACCACCTAGCATTCTTTCTTATGCGAAAGATCTTGCCAACATATGCTCACTTGCAGGTTTGGCCTGCACGCTATTGGCGATTTACTTCAGTATATTAGGCATCTACTACGCAGCAATGATCGGCATGATATGGGCCGTTGCTTTTGATTGGGCGGATGGACTTGTTGCACGAAGAATGAAAGGTCGGACAGCAGATGATGCAACGTTTGGTGGGCAACTTGATTCGTTAATCGACATTGTAAATTATGGCGTCGCCCCATCTGTTTTTCTGCTGAGTTATGGTAAATATGAGCCTCTATTATTAATCGCTGCCTTTATCATGATTTCAGCCAGTGCACTGCGATTGAGTTATTTTAACACCTTCGGCTTATCCGGCGGGTCGAAATACACAGGCCTGGCTCTCGACAACAACGGCATTATTTTGGTTTTCATATTCCTGTTTGAGCCTCTTTTTAGTGTGGGGGTATTCACCATCATTCTCAGCGTCAGCGGTCTGGCACTCGCAGCTTTGAATGTATCCCGACTTAAAACACCAAAACTTTCCGGAGATCCGGTCCACGTTTACATGCTTACGATATACACACTTATAATAACTGCCGCCTACGGCTGGAGACTCTTCTAAATGACAACGAAACTGATAAGGCATAATAACGAAGCGTTAAAGCAGATGGTTGTATATACAGTCGGCACATTTGATTTGCTGCATGTAGGTCATCTGGCTCTATTAGAATACTGCAGAACATTAGGCGGTGTCGTGGCGGTTGGCGTTGCTTCTGATGCTGTGGTTAACTCTTATAAGCCCAACCTGCCAGTGATCCCTCTCGATCAACGAGAGGAGATGCTGAAAGCACTGCGCTGTGTCGATATTGTGCACCCCTACCACGAACTTGAATATGTAACTGCCTGCATAGAGCTGGACGTGGATATATTTGTTGTTGGTGGAGACTGGGGGGCGAACCCTCATAACCTGGCCGTAGAGGCTTATTTGGAATCCAAAGGTAAAAAGATTGTTCAGGTGATTTATAATCCTCGTACATCATCGACTACCATCAAACATAATGTCATAGCCCAAACGCATAGAGGTAGAAACCCGAAACAGACTATAGAGAAGGGAACAGTGCCCATACCTGTTATGGAAAACCTGTTTAATGAAGGGGAAAAGGTTTTTGCATAATTCTGGTCTTCTTTTCGGTCAAAAGCGGGTGTTCGCTGGTTCTACTACAAAAATTTCCTCGACTGCCTTTCGTGATCTAAACTAGGGATGGTTCCGATCTTAGCCGGATGCAACGAAAGGGGTTTGATATGAGTGATAAAAAAAACACCCAGAGCATGGCTCTGTTCTGTGATTTCGAGAATGTGGCGTTGGGCGTGCGCGATGCTAAATTTGCTGCCTTCGACATCAAAAAGGTGCTGGAACGACTGCTCCTCAAAGGCAACATCGTGGTCAAGAAGGCCTACTGCGACTGGGATCGTTACAAGGAGTTCAAGGCTCCGATGCATGAGGCGTCATTCGAGCTGATTGAGATTCCGCACGTGCGACAAAGTGGTAAGAACTCAGCCGATATACGCATGGTCGTCGACGCACTGGACCTCTGCTATACAAAAGCACATGTCGACATCTTCGTTATTATCAGTGGTGATTCTGATTTCTCACCGCTGGTCTCCAAGCTTAGGGAAAACAATAAAGTGGTGATCGGTATAGGCGTGAAAAACTCCACCGCTGATCTGCTCACCTCAAACTGTGACGAGTTTATCTACTATGACGACCTTGCGCGTGAATCCGAGAAGCAGAGCAGGAGTAGTCGCCGCCGCCCATCCAGCAAAACCAAAGCCAAGACTGTTCCCGAAGGTGAAGAGGCACTCAAGCAGGAGGGCATCGATCTGGTGCTGGCAACTGTGGAGGATCTATTTAAGGAGCGTGGCGAAGAGGAGAAGGTATGGGGCTCAATGGTCAAGCAGACCCTAAAGCGTCGTCATCCGGGGTTTTCAGAGGATTACCACGGTTTCCGTACCTTTGGTCAGCTCCTGGAAGAGGCGCAGACACGTAAACTACTAGAGCTGGAGTTAGACGAGAAATCTGGCGGATACATTATCAAGACTCGCAAATAGACGTCTGTTTTGGCCGAAAGCGGACGTTCACATGATCTGGTGGGAGCGATGAAAACGATGGCCGTCACCCTTATTATTGTTAGGTTTGCTGCATGACACAGATGATTGCTGGCATCCATGCCGTTAAACATGCCCTTGATGCAGGCGAAGCCATTGATGAGTTGATGATTGAGAAGGGGAAGAAACACCCGCGTCTCAACGAGTTGATTCATCTGGCTAAGAAGGTGGGGATTCGCGTCTGCTTTGTTCCACGGCAGGGGCTTGAGCGTCATGCAGAGGGTGTGCCACATCAGGGTGTGGTGGCACGTATAGCTTCATCAGAAACCATACAGAAGCAGTCGTTTGATGTCTGGTTGAAAGCGCTTGATATGGGAGATTCTCCTTTAGTGCTACTACTTGATCAGGTAACCGATCCGCACAATCTTGGTGCATGTGTGCGAACTGCCGAAGCGGCAGGGTGCGTGGGTGTAGTGATTCCAAAAGATAACGCTGCTGATTTGAACTCTCCGATTGTTTCCAAGAGCGCCTGTGGGGCGTTGGCAAGGTTGCCGGTGTTAAGTGTGACTAATCTGGCACGTGCCATTGAGCAGTTGCAGGAGGTGGGGTTTTGGGTCTCAGGTCTGGCGGGTGAAGCGGAGTCGAATATCTATGATGTCGATTTGAAAGGCTCAACTGCACTGGTGATGGGTGCTGAGGGCAAAGGGATGAGAAGGCTGGTGCGTGAGAAGTGCGACCAACTGCTAAAAATTCCGATGCCGGGAAATGTAGAATCTCTAAATGTTTCAGTGGCGACGGGTGTATCGCTGTTTGAGGTGGTGCGTCAGCGTACTAATAGCTGATAACAGGATCGGTTATGCGGCCTGAAGTGTAGGTTCTTCAACCTTTTCAAACAGCTGACCACAGTATTGGCAGGTGCCGTGGCCATCTTCCAGCTTGATATAGACCATTGGATGCTGGCCATTATCCGAGCAGGATACGACTTCTTCGGTTACTTTGATGATGCTTGCAGTCATGAAAATCCCCCCACAGACCATTTTCAAAAAGTCGCGAATTGTGTGTGGTTATTGCGATGTGTCAAGCTTTGGAACACTTTTAAGGCAGAGGAGATCAAATGAATAGTTGTGATTATGTCCTGATTGAAGGGCTGGAAGTACGTACTGTTATTGGTATTTATGACTGGGAGCGTGAGATTCGTCAGAGTGTTCGTCTTGATCTGAAGATGGCTTGGGACATCTCAAAAGCGGCTCAGAGCGATGAGATTTCTGATGCCCTTGATTACAAATCGGTATCAAAACGACTGATATCCTATGTGGAAGGCTCGAGCTTTGGCTTGATTGAGTCGCTGGCAGAGGAGTGTGCAAAGATTGTGATGGAAGAGTTCAGCGTTCCGTGGTTGCGATTGAAGATGTCCAAGCCGGGCGCAGTTCGAGGTTCGGAGAATGTTGCTGTGCTCATTGAGCGGGGTGATAGAGACTAATGGTGACTGCTCTGGTTGGCATGGGCTCAAATATTGAGCCGGAAGCGCATTTGACCCGTGCTGCAACAGAGCTTCGCGAACGTTATCCTCAAGTCATTTTTTCAACCGTCTATCGCTCCAAAGCGATTGGTATGGAGGGTGAAGATTTTCTTAACGCCTGCTGCCTGATCACAGATACTCCTGATCGTGCGGCGCTCGTAGAGTGGTTTAAATCGCTTGAGGATGCACATGGTCGGGACCGATCTGAGGGTTCATGGAAGCCGAGAACGCTTGATCTTGATCTGTTGATGTTTGATGAGGAGGTGCTCGATGATGATCTATTTCGTTATCCGCATGTCTATGTGCCAGCTTCGGAACTGATTGATACCAAGCTGCCTGACCCTGAAAACGGTGTGGTCTTAAAAGTCGAACTTCACTTGTAAAAGAGCATGGGAGGTCTAAACTTCTGCCTCCTCGCAGCTTTGTGCTGCTTCTGTTTTTGATCAGAGAGAAATCCAATCCTTCAGGGGGATAACATGCGCATCGCGGTTCCTACCGAAACCTTTGCCAATGAGACCAGGGTAGCGGCCACCCCTGAAACAGTGAAAAAATATACTGCTGCCGGCTGTGACGTGGTTGTCCAGAAGGGCGCAGGTGAAGCCTCCAATATCACTGATGCGATGTTTATTGAGGCAGGCGCAACGGTTGCCGATTCATTTGCCGGCACATGCAAGGCTGCAGCACTGGTTCTGAAAGTTCGTGCGCCCTCCAAAGAGGAGACAGCAGAGCTTGAGAAGAACACAACCGTTGCCGCACTCTTTTCACCATTCACCAATCCACTGCTGCATGACTACAACAGTGCAGGGCTTACATGTTTCTCTATGGAGATGGTTCCACGTATTTCACGGGCTCAGAGCATGGATGTGCTCTCCTCACAGGCCAACGTGGCCGGTTATAAGGCAGTGCTGTTGGCACTGGAACACTACCGCTCATTCATGCCGATGCTGATGACCGCCGCAGGCACGGTGCAGCCGGCCAAGGTACTGGTGATGGGCGCCGGTGTGGCAGGGCTTCAGGCGATTGCGACAGCACGCAGACTGGGAGCCATGGTAGAGGCGTTTGATGTGCGTCCGGCTGCCAAAGAGCAGGTTGAGAGTCTGGGAGCCAAGTTTGTAGAGGTTCCGAGTGAAGAGGATGCAGAAGATTCGGGCGGCTATGCCAAAGAGATGTCCGATGTGTATAAGCAGAAGCAGGCAGAGCTGATTCATCAGCATGCAGTGGCTGCAGATATTATTATTACCACCGCACTGATTCCGGGGCGTCCAGCACCGGTATTGATTACCGAAGAGGCTGTTGGTGCGATGAAACATGGCTCGGTGATTGTTGATATGGCGGTTGAGGCCGGTGGTAACTGCCCACTCTCCGAGATGGATTCGGTATGGCAGAAAGATGGTGTGACGCTGGTAGGAATCAGCAATATTCCTGCACTGATGGCTGCGGACTCAAGCAGCCTCTATGCACGCAACCTGTTCAACTTTATCGATCTGATGCTCGATGCTGAAAAAGAGGGGCTGAATATCGATATGGATGATGAAATTCTTGAGTCATCGCTTCTCTGTTGGGATGGTGAGGCGATGAAGCCACAGTTCTTTGGTGGTGATGATGTAGGAGGTGATGCATGAGTCAGGGTGTGATGGATGCAGCAGAGGCTGCTGTTCAGGCCGGAACTCAGGCTGGAGATTTGGCCGATCCCTTTATTCTCTCTTTTACCGTTTTTGTGCTGGCCATTTTTGTCGGTTATCACGTGGTCTGGAATGTAACACCGGCACTGCATACACCGTTGATGAGTGTAACCAATGCCATCTCCAGTATTGTGATTGTCGGCGCAGTTCTTGCAGCAGGCCCGCTCGAGATGACTCCGGGTACAATCCTCGGCCTGGTGGCTGTAGGTCTGGCTGCTGTCAATATCTTTGGCGGCTTTATGGTGACACAACGTATGCTCGCTATGTTTAAGAAGCGGGGCTGAGGGGAATATGATGAGTGCAAACATGGTGGCGCTTGCCTATCTGATCGCTGCAGTATTGATCATCTTTGCCCTGAAAGGGCTCTCTTCGCCGGAGTCTTCTCGAAGAGGTAATCTGTTTGGCATGATCGGTATGCTGATCGCCATCGTGGTGACACTTCAGCTTCCGGGCGTGCAGAACTACAGCTGGATCTTCGGTGCATTGGCCGTAGGTGGTCTGATTGGTGGTTCGGTCGCGCGTATCATCCCTATGACCCATATGCCGCAGCTGGTTGCTTTTATGCATTCACTGGTTGGTCTGGCGGCTGTTTTGATTGCGGTATCGGCATTTTATGATCCTGCGGCCTTCGGTATTGCAGATGCTTTCGGTGGCCTGTTTCTGGCCAGCCGGATCGAACTTTTCCTTGGCACCTTTATCGGTGCGATTACGTTTACGGCATCGATTGTCGCCTTTGCCAAGCTGCAGGGGTTGGTTTCCGGTCGCCCGGTCACTTTTAAAGGCCAACATCTTCTGAATCTTCTGCTCGGTGTTGTGATGATCGGTGCAGGTATCGTTTTCTGCATGAACCAGAGCTGGGATGCATTCCTGCTAATGCTGGCGATTGCACTTATTCTGGGCGTATTGCTGATCATTCCGATTGGCGGCGCCGATATGCCGGTGATTGTATCGATGCTCAACTCCTATTCAGGTTGGGCAGCAGCAGGTATCGGTTTCACGCTTAGTAACAACATGCTGATTATTGCCGGTGCGCTGGTTGGCTCTTCCGGTGCAATTCTCTCCTATATCATGTGCAAGGCGATGAATCGTTCACTGTTTAATGTGTTGCTGGGTGGTTTTGGTGGTGAGACTGTCTCCGGTGGTTCTGCTGCATCGGTGGGTGATCGTCCGGTGAAAGCGGGCTCTGCAGAAGATGCAGCGTTTCTGCTTCAAAATGCCCGTAGTGTGGTGATTGTGCCGGGTTACGGCCTGGCAGTTGCACGTGCACAACATGCCTTGAAAGAAGTGGTGGATAAGTTGATCGCGTCCGGTGTGAAGGTTCGTTTTGCCATTCATCCGGTAGCGGGGCGTATGCCGGGCCATATGAATGTATTGCTGGCAGAGGCGGATGTGCCTTACGACATCGTGCATGAGATGGATGAGATTAATCCTGAATTTGCCGAGACAGATGTGGCGCTGGTATTGGGTGCGAATGACGTGACCAATCCGGCTGCCAAGACCGATCCGGGTTGCCCTATCTATGGTATGCCGATCCTTGATGTAGAGAAGGCCGAGCATATTCTGGTGGTGAAACGTTCTCTCTCGGTCGGTTATGCAGGCCTGGATAATGATATATTCTATATGGATAACACCATGATGCTGTTTGATGATGCGAAAAAGGCGTGTGAAGCGATTCTGAAATCTCTGGATTAACCGCGTTACGCTCTAATTATAAAGCCATGCATAACTGCATGGCTTTTTTTTGCTATAGTTCATAAAATGGCGCTTGTGTGATTGATGTCACTTGTCTACATCAATTGTCGTTTCAGTATGGTGCGAATTTGTTTGTGTGAGGCTTGCTATGTTTAATATCCGATCTGTTCGTCTGCTGCTGGCACTACTAATGATGCTCAGTGCAACAGCTGCTTTTGCAGTTACCATTGAAGAGGTGGAGAACCGAATGGCTGAGGCCGAACAGTTTCGTGCTGTAGAGTTCTCTCCCGGCAACTATGCTGAAGCGCGGCAAGCACTGGATGACGCCAGGAATTACCTATCTAACGGCAACCATGATAAAGCGAGAGCCTCTCTTGATGAGAGTGCCGATTATCTTTCCAGGGCGATGAAAACTTCACAGACACTGACTACCGAGCTGCCAGCGCTGGTTGAGTCGCGTGATCGCATGCAGATGGCTGACCCACAGCATCTTCGGGACGATCTGGTTGAGCGGGCAGAGCGTGATTTCAGTCGTGTGGTTGAATCGGCTGAAGATGGCGACATGGATAAAGCCAGAGCTCAGGCAAAAATGGCGAAGAGCACCATCCATGCAGCTCAGGTGGTTGCTGCACGTGAGCAGTTTGCGCGTCCGATTGCCAAGGGGATTGCAGCAGCCAGAAAGGTACATGCGAGAAAGTATTCTCCCAAGGCGCTGGAGGCTTCGATTGTAGCCAAGCGCGATGTTGAGAAGTTGATTAAAGAGGACCCTGATGCTCAGGTGAAGATGCATTCCGTTTCCAGACGTGGTGAGAAGAGTGCGATGCGCTCGATGAAGGTTGCAGCGTTGGGAGATCGCCTAAATAAAAATCCAGCGGAGATAGAGACTCTGGTTGATTCGGAAGAGGCGAGATTCCGTCTGCTGGGCAAGTATCTCGGTGTTGATCTCTCCAATGCAAAAGATGCAGAGGCCCAGGCGATGCTGCTTCAGCAGGCCATCGCGGAGATGGAGCGTAACTACAAACAGCAACTTCAGGATTCAGACAAGATGATTGAAGATCTCAATGCTAAGCTGGGCACCTATGAGGGTGACCTTGCCAGTATGAACGAGCTTCGCAGAAAGCTTCAGATCAAGCGTGATGCAGAGGCGAAGATTAAACGTCTGATTAAACTGTTTGATCCAAAAGATGTAGAGATTCTTCTAACAACCGATTCCGATGTGATTCTGCGTATGAAGAGTCTTAACTTCCGCAGTGGTAGCGCGGTGATTCCACCCAACACCTACAGCATGCTTGATCATGCATCTGAGTCGATGATGCTGTTCACCGATCGTTCAGTGCGTGTTGAAGGGCATACCGATGCAGTGGGAGCAAATCTCTTTAACCAGAAGCTCTCCGAGCGTCGTGCTGAGGCTGTTAAATCTTATCTGATGGAGAAGATTCAGGGTCAGCGTGTTGTTCAGGCTGTCGGGCTTGGAGAAGAGAAGCCGATCATGAATAATGAGACCGCGCAGGGCCGTGAGAAAAACAGACGTATCGATATCGTATTGTTGGCACCGCGCTCATAAACCCAGCCATCCAGACCTTGATAGGCGGTATGTTTCGACATGCCGCCTTTTTTTTAAGCCGTCTGTTTTTCTAAATATATGCTCGGCATCCCCTTTTTAGGGTATATGCAAGGTATCCCATCCCATATAAGTTCCCGCCTCTGCTTTGTGAGGGGATTACTCGAGAAGGGGTATCTGCACAATTATCACCACATCGTATGTTCATGAATCGTTAATAAGTTTATTAGGTTTATCCAAAGCAACAGTTACGTCAGAAAACAGTGGCTCTTTTGCCTTTTACTCAAAAGTTCGAATATACTTACAATACTCATTTAGGTGTCAAAAAGGATTGTTTAAGCCTCGAAAACACCATCTTTGTCGATATAAATCTAGGAAAATCAACGTGTTAGCTTGCTCTTTTTGTGCCTGAAATGGGGTATTTAAGGCAGGCGAAAAAGAATATTGTAAAATTGGGTCGTTTTGATGGAAAACGGTTCAAAACGTGAAAGTTTGAAAGAAATCTTTCGTAAAAAGGGCCTTTTTGGCCCTTTTTTGGTTTGAAAAGTGTAAGAATTTATCAAAAACTGGCCTGAAGCACTAAATTTGAGAATATTTTACAATAATCTTTTGGGTGAATTCCGGGTGTGTCTGCTTATTTGGTTTTTGGTTCGATCTGTTCCACAAGCCATCTCTGGAATGCCTGAATGCGGGGTAGAGATCCGTTTTTCTCGGGATAGACCAGATAGTAGGCGCTCTCATCTGCCAGTGTCTGTGGGAACGGAATCACCAGTCTCCCGGCCTTGATCTCTTCGGCTACCAGTGATGGATCAACAATGGCGATGCCGACACCATCAGCAGCGGCCTGAATGGCAAAGTTTCTGGTTTCAAACATCTGATCATGTTGGGGCTGAATCTGGTCTGCTCCGACAGCACCCAGCCATACATGCCAGTCATCAGGGCGCAGGCGTGCATGTAGCAGGGTATGGTTCACCAGATCATTTGGACTCTTGAGTGACTTCGCCAGCTTCGGATTGCAGACAGGAGTGAATGTCTCTCTAAATAGATACTCAGCACGCAGGCCCGGCCAGTTTCCACGACCTGAGCGGATGGCACAGTCCATATCCTCGCGCTCGAAATCGACCCGGGAGACTGAGGTGGAGATACGCACTTCAATTTCGGGGTGCTGCTTCTGAAAGCCGGAGAGTCTCGGAATAAACCAGCGCATGGCAAAGGTGGAGAGCATGCTGACATTGAGCAGCTCCTCCTGATTCTGTTGATCAAGTTTGGAGAGGGTGGTGTTGATCTGCTCAAACGCATCGGTCAGATCGGCATGAATCAATTCACCGGCCTGGGTGAGTGACAGGCCGGTTTTGCTTCGATTAAAGAGCTGGGTGTTGAGGCCCTGCTCCAGATTTTTGATCTGATGGCTTAGGGCAGAGGCGGTAACAAACAGCTCATCGGCTGCAGCTTTCAGATTACCGTGCCTGCCGGCAGCGACAAATGCGCGTAGTGCATTGAGGGATGGGTTTGCTTTACTCATGAGAAAATCTCAACCATTGAGATAGAATATTTCATTTTAAACATTGTGCAAGCAGGGATATGCTGCGCAATCCGGTTTTTATGTATTGAGTTTAATTTAATCAAACCGGCGTCAGGAGATTGATATGGCAAAGACACTGTTTGATAAGGTTTGGGATCAGCATGTTGTGAAAGCAAATGATGATGGTTCCGTGCTGCTCTATATTGATCGTCATCTGGTGCATGAAGTGACCAGTCCACAGGCGTTTGAGGGTTTGAGAATTGCAGGTCGCAAGCCGTGGAAGGTGAGCGCTGCCGTAGCAACGCCTGATCACAATGTACCAACAACCGATCGTGCGCTGGGTATTACCGATGCGGTATCACGCACACAGGTAGAAGCACTCGATGCCAACTGCAGGGAGTTTGGTATCACCGAATTCGGCATGAACGATATCCGTCAGGGTGTGGTGCATGTGATGGGGCCGGAGCAGGGGTTGATTCTGCCGGGAATGACCGTGGTGTGTGGTGACTCCCACACCTCTACACATGGCGCATTCGGTTCGATTGCGATGGGTGTTGGAACCTCTGAAGTGGAGCATGTGCTGGCTACCCAGTGCCTGATTCAGAAAAAACCGAAAGTGATGCGTATTCGTGTTGAAGGCGATCTTTCTGCCGGTATTACCGGCAAAGACATTGCGCTCTATATTATTGAGAAAATCGGCACGGCCGGTGGTACAGGTTTTGCACTTGAATTTGCAGGCTCTGCGATTCGTGCGCTCTCCATGGAGGGGCGTATGACGCTGTGTAACATGGCGATCGAGGCTGGTGCACGTAGCGGTATGATCGCTGTTGATGATGCTACGATTGCATATGTGAAAGGCAGGCCCTATAGCCCGAGTGGTGATGCATGGGAGAAGGCTGAGGCGATGTGGCGTGAACTCTATTCTGATGATGATTCGCAGTTTGATGCTGAACTTCTCTTTGCAGCGAGCGATATCATACCGCAGGTAAGTTGGGGCACGAGTCCGGAGATGGTTGTTTCGGTGATGGGGTCTGTACCTGATCCGGCGACAGCAAAAGACGATGTGCAGCGAGAGGGCTGGACTCGGGCACTGGAGTATATGGGGCTCAAAGCAAACACGCCGATTACTGAGGTTGATATAGATAAAGTGTTTATCGGCTCCTGCACCAACGGGCGCATTGAAGATTTCCGTATCGCAGCCACTATCGTGAAAGGCAAAAAAGTGGCAGCGAATGTAAAGCTGGCGCTGGTCGTTCCGGGATCGGGGCTGGTGAAGCAGCAGGCTGAGGCCGAAGGGCTTGATGTTATCTTCCGTGAGGCGGGATTTGAGTGGCGTGAGCCGGGCTGTTCCATGTGTCTGGCTATGAATGCAGATCGCCTGGAGCCGGGAGAGCGTTGTGCCTCCACCTCTAATCGTAACTTTGAAGGTCGTCAGGGTATGGGTGGACGTACCCATCTGGTCAGCCCTGCCATGGCCGCCGCCGCTGGTATAGCCGGCCATTTTGTTGATATTCGTGACTGGGCTTAAAGGAGATTACTATGCAGGCATTTACTACTCTGAACGGTTTGGTTGCTCCTATGGATCGTGCCAATGTCGATACTGATGCGATTATTCCAAAGCAGTTTCTGAAAAGCATCAAACGAACCGGTTATGGTCCGTTTCTGTTTGATGAATGGCGTTATGAAGATCACGGCGAGCCGGAGATGGATTGTAGCAATCGCCCTAAACGGGCCAGTTTTGTACTTAACCAGCCACGTTATCAGGATGCGCAGATTCTTCTGGCACGTGAAAACTTCGGCTGTGGTTCTTCAAGAGAACATGCACCGTGGGCGATTCTTGATTACGGGTTTCACTGTGTGATTGCACCGAGCTTTGCCGATATTTTTTATAATAACTGTTTCAAAAACGGTATTCTTCCAATTGTGCTCGATGATTCGGTGATGGACACGCTGTTTGCTGAGACTGTAGCTACAGAGGGTTATTCACTTGCTGTTGATCTTCAGGCGCAGAGTGTGATCACACCATCGGGTGAGAGCTTCTCTTTTGAGGTGGATGCTTTCCGTAAACACTGCTTGCTAAACGGGCTGGATGATATCGGCCTGACACTTCAGGAGTCGGCTTCAATTCAGAGCTATGAAGAGAAGAGAAAATCTGAAGCGCCCTGGCTGTTCTGACTGCCCGAAAAGAATAACTCCAGGTTTTCAGGGCTCCTTCGAACCCTGCAAATCTGACTGTTAGCAAAGGTGTGATCATTTGGCCCGGTGCATGCTTGCTTGGTTGGTATGGTCGAACGAGCTCTGGTCAGAGGGATATTTTTTACGGGTAGAAATGCCTCTTCGCCAAATCGCATCGCAGTAATTTTAGCATTGGTTGTAGCAGTGCTTTTATCGACACCTATTTCTGGAGAGGTAGAGGCCGGAGAGCTTCATGCACTGATCAATGGTAAAGCGGCTCATCTTGATACAATTCCTGGAACAACATTTAATGAAAATAACTGGGGCGGCGGCATTCAGTATGATTTTGATCCGTGGAATGATGACTGGATCCCTTTTTTAAATGTTTCGGGTTTTTCAGACTCAAACTCAAATCCTTCATACTACGCAGGTGGAGGTCTTATGCGGCGATTCATTCTCTCAGAAGAGCTGGATAACCTGCATGTTGATCTGGGAGCGGTTGCTTTTTTAATGACTCGCAAAGGCTACCGAAATAACCGTCCGTTTTTTGGAGGGCTGCCCGTAGCATCTATTGGAACCGATCGTATTGCTATTAATGTGACATATATACCAAAGGTAGATCCAAAGATGGTGCAGCTCCTCTTTTTTCAATTAAAGATCAAAATTTTAGAATTTTAAGAAAATTTAAATTTGTATTGATTTAATGCTGGAAATACTAGCTGTTGGATGATTGATCAAGTTGCTGGATTAGCATCTAAAAAAATCAATAAAAATCGCTATATAGAGTGATTTAAATGTGTAAATATCTGATGGGTTTAATTTATAGAACAGCTTCTGGAAAAAAAGTATATAGCATATTCATGCGAGTTACAGAGGGGTTTCAGGTCACTATACTTGCCCTCCTCTAGGTGGGGTTGAGAGGAGCAGATCACCCATGGTGATCTGCTTGAGATGAAGAGGCGGCTTATGTGCAAACATGGCCGCCTTTTTTTTTAGGTCTGTTTTAACGTAATATTCAGAAACCATGGTGCATTGTTTGCGCTTGAAGATTTTCCGTTTAAGCTGGAAAATAGTGCCAATGATCTGTTATTTTCAGGAGTGAAGAGATGATGCGAAAAAGTGGAATTGGAGCGGTTGCTGTAGCAGTAGTGATGACTGGCTGCGCGACATCACCGGATGATCCGAATCGGAATACCAAAGAGAAGGCTGCAGCTGGTGCTGCAATCGGCGCCATTGCCGGAGCTATTATCGGTCACCAGCGGGACCCTTCAGGCGGCGCCCTGCGTGGCGCTCTGATTGGTGGTGCTGCAGGCGGTGCTGTAGGTGCCGGTGTTGGCATCTACATGGATAAGCAGCAGGCCGAATTTGAGCGGCAGCTGGCAACTGAGCGTGATGCACATCAGATTGAAGTTGAACGTCTGGAGAATGAAAATCTGAAAATCACCATGAACAGTGAAGTCTCTTTTGATTTCAACTCTGCTGAGATTAAACCTGCGTTTACGCGCACGCTTGATAAGGTGAACGATATTGTCGGCCGTTATTCGCGCACGTCTGTTCGTGTGGTTGGTCATACCGACAGCGTTGGTTCGGCAGCTTATAATCAGAGGCTCTCTGAAGACCGTGCTAAGTCTGTAGCCTGGTATATGGAAGATAGCGGCGTAGCTCCTCAGCGAGTGGGAACAGAAGGCCGTGGTGAAGCACAACCACGAGCAACCAATGAATCTGAGGCTGGGCGTCAGCTCAATCGCCGTGTTGAACTTCTGATTATTCCGGATCGTGATATCCAGTAAATCGATTCTGAAGTATTAATAAAAAAAGGCGGCCTGTTCAGGCCGCCTTTTTTTATTAGATTTGCAGTTTCTTAAAAAGAATATTGAATAGTTCCAGAGAAAGCAGATGTGTCCGAGGCATACCTCATCCACTCGGCTCCAACTCGGATATTATCATTGGCATTAAAAGATACACCTCCACCAAAACTGCCAGCAGTTGTAGTGGTACTGGCGCTGGCAGCCAGGCTTGGAACTGACGCGGTTGCTGTGGCTTTAGCAGTCGTGCCTCCTGCCAATGCATAGATCTTAAGCTGATCGCTAACAGGATATTGCAATTTACCAAGGTAGGATATGAAGCTGCTGAGCTTTAGTTTTAAATTAATGCCGCCAACAGTTTTATCCGCCTCTTGTGTAGCACCTGCACGAAGTTCTGCACCAAAGTAATCACCAAAATCAGCACCGATCTGGCCAAAATAGCCTATGGTACTCATGGTTCCATAGCCTAAACCAACGTCAAATGCGAAGTAGCCTAGACCAACGCCTGCATATGGTTTGATATCCTGTGCCTGAGCGGTTGCTGTGCTAAAGGCGATGGCAAGTGCCAGCCCAGCGATTTTTATCATACGTTTCATAAGTTCCCCTTTTCCAATTTGATGGGGGAATAATATATCTTAATTAAATTATGGGTATCGCATATTTATGCGATGTGCTTAGCCGTTGCATGCTTTGCAACTGGCCGTAGTGTAAAGCCATGTCCTATCTGGTTCTTGCACGACGCTGGCGTCCAAAACGATTTTCTGACCTTGTCGGTCAGGGTGTGGTGGTGCGTACGCTACAGAATGCCCTTGCCGGTCAGAGTCTGGCGCATGCCTATCTGTTAACCGGGATTCGCGGTGTCGGTAAAACAACGATTGCACGCTTAATGGCGATGGCGGTGAACTGTGATCAGGCCAAAGATGGTGAGCCGTGTGCAGAGTGTGATGTATGCCGTTCTGTCATGCAGGGGAACAATCTGGATGTGCAGGAGATGGATGCGGCCAGTCATACAGGTGTTGATGATATCCGCGAAATTCTTGATGGTGTCCGTTACCCGCCTGCTTCACTGAAATACCGTGTCTACATTATTGATGAGGCACATATGCTCTCTAAGAGCGCCTTTAATGCGCTGTTGAAGACGTTGGAGGAGCCGCCGGCTCATGTGCTTTTCATTCTGGCGACCACCGAAGTTGAGAAGCTGCCGATTACGGTCCGTTCCCGCTGCCAGCGCTTTGATCTTCGCAGGCTGGGCGTGGATGAGATTTCCGCTTACCTCAGTGATATTCTGGCTCAGGAGAAGGTGGAGGCTGAACTGCCTGCGCTGCATGCTATTGCCCGCGCCGCTGACGGCAGTGTGCGTGATGCGCTCTCACTTACCGAACGTGTGCTGGCCTACTCTGGAGCGAAGATTGAGATCGCTGATGTACAGCATGCACTGGGGTTGATTGGCCCTGAGTTGGTACGGTCACTGGCCGATGCCGTGTTTGCAAATGATCCTGTGGAGGCTATGAAGCAGTTAAGGAGCGCGATCAGTGCGGGCAATGCTCCACGGACTCTGCTGATGTCACTCGGTGAGCTGATTCACCAGCTCTCATGTGTGAAGCTCTCCGAATCGCTTCTGGAAGATGAGGCCGATGATCATGAGTGTGAATGGTTGAAGCTATGGTCAGATCGCTGGGGCGGTCAGGATCTTGATCTGCGTTATCAGGTGATTGTTCACGGCCTTCGTGATCTTGCCATGGTGGATGAACAGCGTGGAACTGAGATGGTGCTTATACGTCTCTGTCATCTCAATAGTATCTCTAAACCTGCTGGTGCAACGACGAAGCAGGTAGAGAGCATTGAGAAACCCGCAAAAGCAGTTGCAGAGCCGGAAGCGGTTGTCATGCGGGAGCCAATGCGGGCGGCAGTTAAGCCTGAGGAAGAGCCTGCTAAACCGGCGGAGCCAGTCGCCAGCAGTGACGTTGAAGAAGATCTTCCTCTGCATGCTTCGGATGAGTCTCCGGGTGCGCATTATACTGATTGGGCAGAAGCACTTCTGGCTTACCATGAGATTAAGCCGGGTGTGGCGGCGATGCTGGAGCATGTCGGGATACTGGAGTTTGGATCAAGAATTCGCCTGGCACTCGATAAACATCAGCAGAACGCTATTGCGATGCCGGATCGTCTGACTTTTCAGGAGTGGATCGGCAGAGAGGTGTTTTGGGAGGCTGCGCAGGATAGTCCGGCGGAGAGTCTTTCGCAGAATCGGGCCAAACAGGCTGAGAGTGAAAAGCGACGGCTTTGGGAGCAGGCAGAGAGCGATCCCCATGTTGGGTCAATGATTGAAAAAATGGGTGTAAGACTCACCAACGTAAGAGCACCGGGTGTGGAGCCTGAGGGTTAAAACAGAGTTTGAATATTTCTAGGATTATATTGATGTGGAGCGTTAAATGAACATTGGCAAGATGATGCAGCAGGCAAAAAAGATGCAGGAAGATATGCAGAAGATGCAGGCTGAAATGGCTGAGACAGAGGTGGTCGGTGAATCGGGCGGTGGCATGGTGAAAGTAACCATGACCGGGGCACATCAGGTTCGTAAGATTGAGATTGATCAGTCGCTCTGGGGTGAGCAGGACAAAGAGCTGGTTGAAGATCTGGTTGCTGCGGCTGTAAACGCAGCAGCACAAATTGTTGAGGCCAAGGCCAAGGAACAACAGCAGGGTATGATGGCAGGTATGCCATTGCCACCAGGTTTCTCTCTCTAATGCATCTGCTTCCAGGCATGCCTGCACCACTGGCCAGGCTGGTGGAACATCTGGGTAGTCTGCCCGGTATTGGTCCCAAGAGTGCTATGCGTCTGGGGCTGAATCTGCTGAGCAAACCTGCTGATGAGGTGAAACAGCTGGCTGATTGTCTCTCTGAACTTCATGAGAATATGGGCTTCTGTGAGCGCTGTGGTTCTTTTGCTGAGCATAAGCACTGCGCTATCTGTGACAGTCTTCGCAGGGACTCCGGTGTGATCTGTGTGGTGGAGCAACCTGTAGATGTGCTGATGCTGGAGCGAGGAAGAGGTTTTTCCGGGCACTATCACGTATTACATGGGCGACTGAGCCCAATTGATGGGCTGGGACCGGACCAGTTGCGTATCGGCTCGCTTGATCGCCGTGTGTCAGAGCCGGATGTGAAGGAGTTGATTCTGGCGACCAGTGCCACAGTAGATGGTGAGGCGACAGCGCATTTTCTGTCGCGACGTTACGCTGCTAACAGCGTGAAAATATCCCGTATTGCCCGAGGTGTGCCTGAAGGTGGTGAGCTTGAATATCTGGATGAGTATACGCTCTCCCGCGCTATGGATCAGCGAGTAGTTTGGGAACAGCAGGTATGATTCTTATCCTCGTTGGTGGTTTTGAAGATGGCTGAGCTGCAACCATTCGACCACTACTTTACCGATCAGTACGACACCAAAAAACGTTTTGTCTGCTACTGGAACCAGATTCAGTCCGTGGCTCAGGGCCAGCCGGATGAGATTCTCGAAATCGGAGTTGGCAACAAGTTTGTAAACGAATATCTCAAAAAGCAGGGGTTTAGTGTCACCTCGCTGGATTATAACGAGCAGTTAGAGCCGGATGTGATCGGGAGTGTGGATGCGTTGCCCTTTGAGGATCACAGCTTTCACACAGTGATGTGTTGCGAAGTGCTGGAACACCTGCCGTTTGATGCGTTTGAGAGATGCCTGCGAGAGATTCGAAGAGTAGCCAAGGTGCGTGTGGTGATCAGCCTGCCGACTGTAGAGCGCTACTACCGGCTGGATGCGATTTTTCCCAAAGTGCCCAATTTCCGTCGAATCTGGGAGTTACCTAAAAAAAATAAGCCGATACATCAGTTTGATGGTGAACACTATTGGGAGCTGGGAAAACAGGGCTACGGCAAACCGGTGATTGTTGAGAGGATGACGGCTGCCGGTTTCCGACTGGTTGAGGAGTTTCGCGACTTCGATGATCCAATCCACCAGTTCTTTATTCTGGAGCCGGGTGGCAATGCCTGAGACTGCTTCCGGCAACTGGAGAAAACGGCTACTTCTCGGTTCCGGCGGTATCTTTGCAGGCCACTTCCTAAACAGGGGGCTGGCTGTGATCCAGATGAGCTTATTTGCTCATTTGTTTGCGCCCGAATTGCTTGGATTCTTCCTGTTTGTGGCCACCATCGTGTCTGGTTACAGTGTGCTGGCCGAGGGTGGGCTGCGCTCCTACGTGATCAAGTATCGTGGGGAAAGTTTTGAAGATGTGTTGCATACATCTGTTTTTGTTCAATCGTGTGTCAGCTCTGTAGTGGTAGTGCTTGTACTACTTTCGTCGCCTCTGTTGGAGATGGCTTTTAACGATGATCGCCTGCCCCTTTTTGTTAGTCTGACCAGTGCGATGATTCTGTTGCCGGTGTTTTTGATGATGACAGCTGAGTGGGAGCGGGAGCTGAAGTTTTTCCGTATCAGTTTTGCCGAAACCATACAGCTGTCAGTTGCCATTACCCTTACCACAATCTGTTACTTCGTCGAATTAGGTTTATGGAGCCTGTTTATCGGTTATCTTACAGGCTTCTTCTGCCGAGCGTTGTATATTGTGATGAAAAGCGAATCACGATTTCGTTTCGATTTTCCAAAGCGTGAAATGGTTCGTCAGGTTTGGCGCTTCTCTCTGCCGATGCTGGTTGCTTCGGCATTCGGGTTTGTCTCCCTGAAAGGCGACGATATTCTGGTGAAATTCTTCTGGGGGGATGAGGCGTTCGGCCTCTATGTGGCCGCTTTTTATATACCCTTTATCCTGCTGGAACTGGTGGGGCTGATGACCCGGGTTACCTTTCCACTTCTGGCCGACAGGCATGCAGATCGGGATGCTTTGGCGCGGGCCTTTTCCCTGATTAATCAATATATTTCGGCCATAGCTCTACCCTCTGGTGTACTGCTTTATCTGATGGCCGAGCCGATTGTGTTGCTCTTTTTCGGCGCTGCGTGGCGCGAGGCTATTCCGGCTATGGAGCTTTTTGCTTTAGCTTTTATTCTCAGAGCATGCACCGGCCTGAATTGGACCAGTATCGCACTTGCAAAAGAGCGTACCCGATATCTGATGTGGGTATCGGTGGCGACAGCTATTTTCCTGCTACTGGTTGGTGCACCGTTGATCCGTGAATACGGTGTCATGGGCGGCGCTTACTACAGTCTGATTCAGCTGGGTGTTATGGGGCCTCTGGTTCGGCTCCCCCTTCTTAAGCAGGAGCTTGGAAGCATCCGTTTTCTGGCCGATTGCTGGCCGGTCTACCTTTCAGGCATTGCAACATTTATGGTGGTCTGGCTGATGTTACCCCAGTGGGGAATCTATCTCAGCGCGCTGTTTTTTGCGGTGGTCTATCCGGTGTTATTAAGGCTGTTTGCGACAGGCCTGTTTGCCCACTGGAAAGAGTTTCTGGCGATGGCGAAAGAGCGCCGATCCGGCGGGCGAGATGCTTCTCCCGATTTAGAGACTTCATGATATGAGCATGCCAGAAAAAAGAGTTAAAGCGCTGTTTGTATCGCATGCATCAGGTCTGTGTGGGGCTGAGCGCTCACTGGTCGACTTTCTTGCCGGGCAGGAGGGTGTGGAGCCACTGCTTTTGTTGCCGGGAGACGGACCTCTGGCTGAACTGGCTCAAGAGCATGGGATTCCGGTACTAAATGCTCGTTATCATGCGTGGGTCGGGCGCAGCGGGAATGTGCTGAAAGCGTTCTACAGAATGGTTTGCAACTGGTTGGCAGCCCGACGGCTGGCAAAGCAGTTGCGCGGCGAGAAATTTGACCTCGTTTATGTGAATACAACGGTGAACCCCTTTGGTGCACTGCTGGCGAAAGAGTTGGATATTCCCTGTGTCTGGCATATACGCGAGTGGGTGGAGAGTTTCGATTTCGGGGTTGAACGAAGTCTCGGATGCGTGGGTGACCTATCCCGGCAGGTGATTGTTAATTCCGAGGCGCTAAAACGGCAGGTGGCACAATTCATATCGCCTGAGAAGGTTGTCGTGGTTTATAATGGCCCAATCCGTTGGGAGAGACCCAGTGATGAGATGCCACAAAACCGCCCCTTTCCTAATGGTGGGTCGTTACGGCTGGTTATTGTAGGAACCCTCTATCCAAACAAAGGGCATGAGGATGCCATACGACTGACACGGTTGCTTCAGGATGATGGGGTAGATGCTCGGTTGGATATTGTCGGAGAGGGGGCTGACGAATATGTGCACGGACAGAAAGAGATTGCTGCCGAGTTAGGGGTGACGAACCGTATTGCCTGGCATGGTTTTGTGAATGAACCGCTGGAGCTGATTCGATCTGCCCATATCTGCCTGATCTGCTCCCGAGCCGAGGCATTTGGTCGTGTGGCGGTTGAGGCGATGTCGGTCGGTACTCCTGTGATCTCGACCGGAGTCGGCGGTTTAGCTGAGGTGATGATGGCGGGCGAAACCGGCCTGTTTTATGACGCGGGGAATATCAGTTCACTTCGGGATGCGGTGCTGGAGCTAACGAGTGATGAAAAACTCTACCGGAAGATGGTGGTTCAGGGGGTGGAGATCGCATACTCCCGATTTACAGCAGAGATTTATCGCGATCGCCTGTTGCATGAGCTTTCTCTTTGCATGGAGCGAGGCCAGTGAGTGGGGTTGATCAGATGAAGCCGCAAGGCGCCGCCGCGGTAGTTGTGACCTATCGCTCAGAAGCATGGATCGAAAAGTGTCTGGATTCGCTTTTGCTACAGCCTGAAATCACCACAATATGGGTGGTTGATAATGCATCCGACGATAATACCGTGGATCTGGTAAAGGCTCGTTATCCAGATGTGCATTTGATTAGCAATCCGAATAACGTCGGTTTTGCAGCAGCAAACAATCAGGCGCTAAAACAGGTCACTGAAGATTTTGCACTGCTACTTAATCCTGACGCCTCTCTTGAGGGGGAGGCGGTTGGTCATATGCTGGCGGCGATGGAAGATGAAAAGACAGGAGCAGTTGGTCCGAGAATTTTCAGAGGTGGAGAAATAGAGCCTTCACTTAGTCTTGCACCGCGTGCTTTCGAATCGGTGATGTTTCTTTTTTCCGGCATGCGTTCATTCAATACGGGCGGATTCAGCGGCAGGCCTGTTCCCGGGTTTCCCTGGGATGCTGGTGCAGAGGGAGATCATCTAAGAGGCTCCTGTATGCTTGTTCGAAAAGAGGTTATGGAGAGCGCAGGCCTGTTGGATGAAGCGTTTTTTCTCTATTTTGAAGAGACCGAATGGTGTTTGCGCATGCGTCGTGAAGGGTGGAAAATACGAATTGCTTCAGATGCAGTTGCTCATCATGTTGGTAAGGCAAGTGTTAAAACTCAGACGTCACTTCCAAGTCTTGAATTTATGCGTGGTGCAGTACTTTTCTGGGGGATGGTGTATGGGCCAGTGGTATCGAGGGGATTAAGGGTTGTTTTGTGGAGCATGGCTCTGACTAAGCATTCATTGCTCCTCTTTTCCAAACAGGCGGCAGAGCGTCGGGGGTGGCTAAGAGAGGTGATGGGGCTTGCTATAACCCCCTACAAGATGCCGATTGAGTATGAGCATTCACGCCGACCCTCTTTATGGAAGCGTTACGAATAGACCATCGCCTGTTACTCCGGCCGCCTGGTTTCAGGCAGCACTCTGAACAGGCTGACCAGATGCCCATCCGGTCCGGAGAAACTCTGTTCCAGTTGTAACCAGCCGGGCGTGGTTCCCATTAATTGAGCATACAGCTGCTGTCTGCCCGGTGGGAACTTATGGTTGTCTATCATAAGCCAGCCAGGCCCCTGAACATGTTTTCTAAACTCGCTCAGAGTTGATGAGGCAGGAGGCTGTTTAACGGTTGCGTGGCTGTAGTAGGCAACCCTTGGGCCACGTGCCCACACAATTTCATTATGATGATGGGAAGCGAGCCATAAGGCGGCACTCTTAATTGCAATGGCCGGGTGATCGTGTCGCGTTGGTTGAGTCGCTGTGAGGATAAGGAGTCCCATCACGGCAACCAGAAATGGCCATGCCGGTTTCCCGAACTGTTTAACTATGACCGTGGCTGCATAGCCCGCCCATGGCAAAAAAAGAGTGGCCCATGGCAGCAAAATTCGTGCATCAGGTAGAAAAGTCATGGCAGGCAGATAGATCAAAGTGGCAACCAGTAAAATGCCCATTCTTGTTTTCCCGATGCCGATGAAAATGCCAATGCCTATAAGTAGTGTAAGCACAACCGGAAACTGTTTGGGCCACATGTATTGATGGAGGATATAGGTGTTAGCAATAATACGTTTTGCAGTCTGTAGAGGGCTGGAAAACCAGAAATTCAGAAGCCCTTGAGACTCTTTTGTTGCAGAGGATTGAGCAGCCTTCTCTCTTGCAGCCGAGTAGTCTTTGGCCCCAACAACATTGGCAATGCTCTGGTTGATTTCAGATTTGGTGGCAACTTTCCAAGTGCCTGTCGCCTGGTGGATTGCCGACATGTAGGGGCTGTAGATGGCGAAAGTCAGGGGCAGTATGATCCAGACAAGCCATGTTTTTTGACCATTTTCGCGCCACGCCTGAATGAACAGCCATGCAGGGAATATGATGGCAGATACTAAAAACTCGGGCCGTGTAAGTGAGGCCATGCCGAGAAAAATAGCTGTAGCGATCAGTTGTGTTGTTGATTTCTGCCTTTGCCAGCGCATGCATGCATGCATTGCCATCAGCCATAGAAATGTGCCAAGAGTCAGGGTTTGGACGTTGGCTCCATATTCCACCCACAAGGGCAGGGCAGCATAAAATAGTATTGTAAATAAGGCGGCGGGCTTTGACGTACAGGCTTTTGAGATGTGATAAAGTGGATAGATACATAGTACTGAAAATATCAGGGCGATCTGTTCGCCAGCCTTCTCCAGTCCTGTGTCAAAGATGTGATGGAAGAGCGCTATGAGCAGAGGGTAGCCTGGAGAGAATATGGGATGGTAAAGACCATCGCCATTGAGAATCTGCTGAGCAAAGTTGATGTAATACGTTCCATCAAAATCAATGACCTGACTGGGTGAAGAGAGAAGAAGATAGCGTAATGAAAAGGTTAGTAATATGGCGGAAGCGATGGCAATAATGCTCATTTTATCTGTTAATAGTGAGCCGGTTTCTCTAGGCTTTTGAGATGATGGATGCTCTGTTTCCAAATCTTCTACCTGTGATGAGTTTGTCATCCCGTTATCATATGTTATCTGGTGGCAATGGTTAAGATGTCTGATCAAATGAGTGGGCTGAAAAAGCCTCTTTGCATTGATCTTGATGGTACGCTGATCAGGACAGATATGCTTTGGGAATCGTTGATTGCGCTCATTCGAATTCAACCGATAGCACTCCTGCTTCTGCCGCTCTGGTTACTCAGGGGCAAAGCATATTTCAAACAGCAGTTGGCTAAACGCGTGATCATTGATGTATCCCTTCTACCCTACAGGGAGTCTCTGTTAACCTATATCCGGCAGGAGTCTGAAAAAGGTCGGGAGATAGTGCTGGCAACTGCGACTCATCACACTGCCGCCCAGCAGGTTGCCGATTTTCTTGACTGTTTTGATCGGGTCGTGGCAACGGATGATGGCTCTAACCTCTCCGGCGAGAACAAGGCACGGGTTTTGATCGACTTATATGGTGAAGGCGGATATGAGTATGCAGGCAATGCCACTGCAGACCTGAAGGTGTGGAAATACGCCGGGGCGGCAACGGTTGTGACCTCTTCCGTCGCTTTTCTTCGCCGTGTTAAGAGTGTTGTAAAGGTTAAAAAGGCACTGGTTGAAAAGGGGACTCTCTGTTCCGCTCTATTCAGAGAAGTTCGACCGCATCAATGGGTAAAAAACCTACTGGTTTTTGTGCCTCTGATCGCAGCGCACCAGATAGGCGATTTGGCACTGTTGGGGCAGGCCGTTTTGGCGTTTGTTGCATTTTCTCTTTGCGCTTCAAGTGTTTATCTTTTTAACGACCTGATAGATATGGAGTCAGATCGGGCGCACAGTAGAAAATGTGGTCGGCCATTTGCTTCCGGAGAGCTTGCTATCCCCGCAGGGCTTGGGTTCGTGGTTGTGCTGTTCCTTGCTTCAGGTGCAGTTGCATTGCTGCTTCCTGTGAAGTTTCAGATGGCTCTCCTTGCCTACTATCTGTTAAGTGTCCTTTACTCACTGACACTAAAGTCGCGTCTGCTGGTGGATGTTTTTTGCCTTGCTATGCTCTATACATTTCGAGTTGTCGCAGGTGGTTTTGCGGTAGGTGTTGTACTGTCTCACTGGCTTTTGGCTTTTTCAATGTTCCTGTTTCTCAGTCTGGCATTTATCAAACGCTATGCTGAGTTGCTCGAGATGGAGAAGCAGGGGAAACTGTCTGCTAAAGGACGAGACTACGTTCCTTCAGATATGAATCATCTTGCCATTCAGGGTGTGGGCAGTGGCTATCTGGCCAGTCTTATTTTGGCTCTCTATGTCAGTAGTGGTGACGTGATTGGACTCTACCACCATTATGATTTTCTTTGGGCTCTTCCACCTCTGTACCTCTACTGGATCAACCGGTTGTGGATGGTGACCCAGAGAGGCGAAATGCATTACGACCCGGTGGTTTTCGCTATCCGTGATAAAATCAGTTATTTCGTTCTGTTCATTGGGGCTCTGGCCATGTGGCTGGCAATCTAATGCTATTGTCTGATGGTGGTGCACCATCTTGTCGAGGTGATGGATGAAATGGCAAGATGGCGCATCAAAAAGAGGGGAGTGCAAGTTGCATCGTAAAGCGCTGGTTCAGACACTGGGCAAAGCCTATAAGCATATCGGGGGCCTTCAGGGGTTGAAGAACCGTTATCGGCCCTATGTTTGCCCAATGTCTGATATCCTCGAACAGATTCCCGAAGGGGTTTCGCTCTTTGATATAGGGTGTGGAAGTGGTTCACTCCTCTGTCTTGGAAAAGCTTTTAGAAAAATAAAGAGAGCTGTTGGGTATGATGTGTCACCGCTGGCAGTTGAGGCGTCCAGGGCTGTTTCCGGGGTAGAGATAACGCTGCGTGGTCCCGAAGATGGAGTGCCATCTTTTGTTGGCTATCAGGCCGTGACAGTTGTTGATGTGCTTCACCATATTCCCCCTCAACAACAGAAGCAGTTTCTAATTGATATAGTTCAGAATATGGATGTTGGAAGCAGACTGATTATTGCCGATATTGATGCGGGAAGATGGGTGGGCGCACTAATGAACAGGTTTCATGATCTGCTGCTGGCAAGGCAGTGGGTGCATCCGTGGCCTGCCCTGCGAGTGAGTGAGGCGCTGAAGGCTTTAGGATGCAGGGAGGAACACTTTTCTCTGCATCGTACGCTTTGGTACCCGCACTTTGTGATTCGGGTGGTTAAGGAGTGTGAAGTATGATCTGCTTGGAGAAACATGAATTCTAAAGAGAGGTCTGTATCTATTCTGATCATCACGCGTGATCGACGTGAGATGCTCGAATCTCTTCTTGCTGATCTGCATCAGCAGAAATTTGATGGGGAGTATGAGATCGTGGTTGTCGAAGAGACCGATTCGCCCAATGCCCCTGAAGGGGTGGCGTATTTTCCACATCCTATGCGTAATAAAGGCATTGCATTTGCAAGAAACCTGGCGCTTGAACACGCGAGCCATGATGTTTTGGTATTTGTTGATGATGACTGCCGGGTTGATGCCGGTTGGCTTGAGAAACTGATAATTCCTTTGAATGATCAGGGGGTTTTAGGTGTTCAGGGTGGTGTTGTTGTGCCGGACGGGACTGGAGCCATTGGCTGGGCTGAGAGTCTGCTGGGCTTTCCCGGAGGTGGGGTTACAAGGGTTGTTCAATCTGATGGTGAGGTGCAGGAAACAGCAGAGATTTCGACACTGAACGCGGCCTATCGTAAAGCGTCAGTGATAGCTGCTGGAGGGTTTTCAGATCAGGCCCGCTTCGGAGGAGAGGACTTTCTGTTGGCGAGAGAGGTGGCCAAGCAGGGATATCTCTGCTTTGTACCGAATGCAGAGGTGAAGCACGAGGCGCGCGGTAATTTGAGCGCCATTTGGCAGTGGTTTGTCAGAAGGGGAAGGGCTGAAGTTGGCATTCTAAAGGCCGGGCTTGCGCCATCAGGCTATGGCCGTTTTCTGTTGGGTGCATCACTGCTGTTGAAGCTTCTCATGTTGTTGGCAATTTCTCCGTGGCTGGGGATCTGGCCTTTTCTGTTATTTGTCTGTTTCTATGTCGGCAGGCTCTGGTATCGCTTTCGCTGGGTGCTGTCTGATGCCCGGGTGCCTTCAGCTTCATTATGGGTTCTTCCTCTGGTTAAGGTGAGCATGGACCTTGCCTCCGATGCAGGGCGTATAGCTGCAGGGTTGAAGTTTTGAAAATTCTTTATGTTTCATCGTTTTCCGAAATGGTGGGTGGTGGCGAACACTCGCTTCTCTCTTTAATGCGCCATCTGCCGGACAGATTCCAGCCACAGCTGATCACGCCCGAGTCTGGGCTCTTTTCTCAAAAGGTGGAGGAGTCCGGCGTTGCAGTCGATACACTGCCGATGCCTCCGTTGGGCTTAAAAATTTTCAAAGCATTGGGATGCTGGAAGAGATGGGTGGAAAAGGAGCAGCCTGACCTGATTCATGCAAACAACTCGCGGGCTGCTTTTTATGCGGGAGTGACAGGTAAGCGATTGGGTATACCTGTGATCTTTCATTGCCGTATTGCTGAGAAAGACGCTTTGATGGATGCGATTCTTATGCGTCTGGTTTCTGCGGTGGTTTGTAACAGCCGGTCGGTTGCCGAGCGATTTGATCACTTAAAACTTCCTGTCTCCGTGATTTATAATGGTGTTGAGACGGCTTCTTCTACGGGGGCTGTCGAGTTGTCACCCAAGCCGGAGCGGTTAATGCTGTTTGTCGGAAGGATATCGGAAGAGAAGCAGGTTGAAGTGACACTGGACGCATTTGCCCGACTGGCCGAGTCAGACACCGGGCTTCATCTGGCAATTGTCGGTGCAGATGCAGATGGTTTTGAAGCGTATGCGGATAGTCTGAGAGAGTTGTGTTCAAAACATGCCTGGGGAGCCCGAGTGCACTGGGTGGGAGAGCAGGAAGATGTTGCCCGATGGTATGACGCATCAGATCTGTTGATGCTTACATCGAAGCATGAGGGGTTTGGCCGTGTTCTGGTTGAAGCGATGGCTCATGCACTGCCAGTTGTGGCTTACAGTGTCGGAGGCGTTCCTGAAGTGGTTGAGGATGGTGAGCAGGGATTGCTGGTTAAGGCGGGGGATGTGAATGGGCTTGTAGCGTCGTGTACTGCTATTTTAAACAATTCCGATATGCATAAAAAAATGGGTGAGGCCGGGCTGCTGCGGGCAGCAGAATTTTCTATGCAGCGGCATGTGGAGCAGATGTGTGAATTTTATAAGAGACTGCATCCGGATGTGAACAGATGACACACTCTATATTGGTTGATGGGCGTGAATTTGTTGTCGGAAGGCGTACGGGAATCGGAAGGTTTTTAGAGGGGTTGCTTCTGAGTCTGACAGCCAGGCATCCCGACTGGAGGGTCACCGTTGCTCTGAGCAAGCAGTGCGCTCTGCCTGACTCATTGGAGGGGAAGGCTGACTCGCTTGCTCTCTCCAGATTCCCGGAACTATGTTGGCCTGCGTTGGCAAATGGCTATGACCTTTTTCTAAGTCCTTATCCGAAACTCCCGATAAGAGACTTACCTTGCCCGGCTATTCACACAGTTCATGATGTTTTCTATCTGACACATCCGGCCTATTGTGAAAACCGTCTTCGAAGAGCCGTATCCCTCTGGTGGTTAAAACGATCACTATCAAAGGCCTCTTTAACCTGGTTTGATTCAGAGGTGTCGCAGCGTGAATGTGCGTCTATTGCCGGTGAGCTGAGTCATGATAATGTCATACGTTATCCCGCGGTAGAGAGCAGCTTTGAACCTGATGCATCGGTAGCGATTCCGCCCAGCCCCTTTTTTCTCTATGTCGGTAATGGACTGCCACACAAAAATATAATGATCCTGATGCGTGCGATTTCCGGAACTGAGCTTCATCTCACCTGTGTAGGTGTTTCGCCCGAAGTTGGTCGGCAGCTACTTGCTGACTCAGATGTTGGGCCTGAGCAGGTGGATTTTCTGCAGGGCATCAATGATGATCAACTTTTGAAGCTCTATAGGCAGGCAACAGCACTGCTGCTTCCTTCAACAGCTGAGGGTTACGGCTATCCTCCATTGGAGGCGATGGCATGTGGAACACCGGCTATTGTATCGGATATAGCCGTATTGCGTGAAACATCGGGAGGAGTAGCAACTTACTGCTCATCCAGTGATGCAGAAGCGTGGCGTTCGGAGATGTTAGCAATACAGGATATAAAGCTGCGTGCAGATAGAGTTGAACGTGGCAGGGTATGGGTTAGGCAACATCAGGGCGATTCCGGGTGGGCAGAACATCTGGCCGACATAGAACAGTTGGTGATGAAATAAGCATAAGGAAGAAGGTATGGCTTTATGAGTAAACGCGCATTAATTACCGGCATTACAGGCCAAGATGGGGCCTATCTGGCTAAACTTCTATTAGATAAAGGATATCAGGTATGTGGTGCCTATCGTCGTAGCGCATCGGGTAACCCCTGGCGTCTTGAACGGCTTGGTATTGAAAAAGATGTTGAGATGGTTCCGCTGGACCTGATTGAGTACTCTAATATTTTGCGTTGTGTTGAAAGTGCACAGCCGGATGAGCTTTATAATCTGGCAGCCCAGAGCTTTGTTGGGCTCTCATTTGAACAGCCCCTCTATACCAGTGATGTGGATGGCATGGGTGTGCTCAGGCTTTTAGAGGTGGTTCGCACCGTAAATCCGAAGATTAAATTCTATCAGGCCTCTACCTCCGAAATGTTTGGTAAGGTTCAGGCGATACCACAGAATGAAGATACGCCATTCTATCCTCGTAGCCCGTACGGTGTTGCCAAGCTCTATTCACATTGGATGTGCAGGAATTACCGGGAGGCTTATGGCATTCATGCGGCATCAGGCATTCTGTTTAATCATGAATCGCCTTTGCGTGGATTGGAATTTGTTACCCGTAAAATCACCAATGCTTTTGCCCGGATTCATTACGGGCTTCAGGATGTTGTTGAGCTGGGCAATATGGATGCTAAGCGGGACTGGGGTTTTGCTGGCGACTATGTAGAGGGGATGTGGAGAATGTTGCAGCACTCAGTGCCAGATGATTTTGTTCTTGCATCGGGTGAGACTCACTCTGTACGTGAATTTGTTGATCGGGCAGCTAAGGCATCCGGGTTTGATGTGGAGTGGGAAGGCGAAGCGGAGAATACGATTGCTGTGGATAGAAAATCAGGGCAAACCATTGTTCGAATTAATCCCGAATTTTATCGGCCTACTGAAGTGGACCTGTTGATTGGAGATGCTACAAAAGCTCACAAAGAGCTGGGTTGGAAACCAGACACTTCATTTGATGAACTGGTGTCCATGATGGTTGAGTCTGATATGGAGTGGGTTGGCCGGGCTGCTGGGAAATAACGGCTCTGTAGGTGTCCGGCAGTTTTGATCAGGTAATCTGAATTATGTGCGGATTCGTTGCTATAGCTGGAAAGAGTTCTCAGCATGAACTGCGATCAATGGCTAAGGCTGTTGAGCAGCGTGGCCCTGATGATCGTGGTGAGTTTCTGTCAGATCCATTTTCTGCTGTTCACCATCGTCTCTCAATTATTGGACCGGATGAGAGCGGTCGGCAGCCGTTCACTGTCGATGATGTCACGGTTCTGTTTAACGGCTGTATCTACAATTACAAAACACTTCGCAGCGAACTGGAAGAGGATGGCGTTGTCTTCAGATCAGATTCGGATACTGAAGTGTTGCCGCATCTCTATCGTAAGTTTGGTATGGGGATGTTCTCCCTGTTAAATGGCATGTTTGCCATGGTTTTATGGGATGCCCGTGATCAGCTTCTGATTGCAGCCCGTGACCCCTTTGGTGAGAAGCCACTGTTTGTCTGTCAGCAGCGAGGCCGTGTTGGCTTCTCATCTTCACTGTCGGCATTTGAACGAGGCGAGTGGAGCCTTACGCCCAATGTTCATGCCGTTGCAGATCTGTTGAGACGGATGCGAATTGAAGCCCCTGAAACGCTTTATGAAGAGGTGAACCAGCTCCCTGCAGGTTGTTATGCTGTCGCAGCCAGAGGTGAAAGCCTCAACATTCGTCGTTACCATTTTCTGCCAGAGCCTGACCAGCCTATAGATGCATCTCCGGAAGAGATCGAGAGTGAGGTTGAACAGCTGCTGGATGATGCGTTCAAGCTACGCATGGTCTCTGACAAGCCGCTTGGCGTGTTTCTCTCCGGTGGTGTTGACTCTTCACTGATCGCCTCATCGCTTGCACGCCAGAGTAGTCAGCCTCTGCACACTTTTGCAGTACGTTTTGCCGATGCCAGCCCTGACTATGATGAGAGCCAATTTGCCAGGTCGGTGGCAGACCATATCGGTAGTGAACATCAGGTGCTGGAGGTGACTGCAGATGCACACCAGACCCTGGATGATCTGGCACACGCTTTTGACCAGCCGGTAACGAACACAGCAGCTCTCCCTACCTATCTGATCAGCCAGGCTGCCAAACCTTTTGTTGATGTGGCTCTCTCTGGTGTGGGCGGCGATGAGTTGTTTGGCGGCTATCCTCGCTATCTCGGCATGGCTTGGCATGAACGGATGAGGAGCGTTCCAGGCCGCGGCCTTGCTCAATCACTCTCTGCAATGCTGGGCGACAGCTCATCCAGTCGTAACTTAAGAGGAAGGGCGCGACGTCTGTTGCAGAGCCTTGATCTGGAGGGTGCCGATGCCTATCGGCAGTGGATGCAGACAACAGATGCTGAGCTGTCAACGATGTTCACCGTTGGTGAGAGCAAAGTGCAAACCCAGTGGAGTTCAGCAGCAGAATCTTTTGGTGGGCTTTCATCACTTCTTACCCGGTTTGGACCGGTTAATGGGGCGATGGCTTACGATGTTTTAACCTACCTCTCTGATGATCTGCTTGCTGTCGGTGATCGGATGAGTATGGCACATGCCCTGGAGTTGAGAGCGCCATTTCTGGATACCAGGGTTCTCTCTGCAGTTTTGACGCTGGATAGCAGTTATAAAGTGACCGGCTGGCCATGGCAGGAGAAGTTGAAGGTGATGCTGAAGCGGATTGCAGCACGGCATCTCCCATATGATACGGTTTATCGTCCTAAACAGGGATTTATGGCGCCTGTAAAACACTGGCTGCATGGGGAGCTGGCTGTAGATGTAGAGGCTATGATGAATGGCAGACCCCTTGCGGGGTTGGTTCAGAAAGAGTTTGTCAGATCCCAATGGGAGGCACATCAGCGTGGGCATGATCGCTCGGATATCCTGTGGGGTCTACTGCTGATGGATCGTTGGATGCAGCAGCGGGATTGGAGGTTTTGATGGTTTCTGTACAGGTGAGGCCTCTGTTTGACTCGTTTGAGCGAGGTGGGTTGAAACGATGAAAGTTCTTGTTGTTTCAGATGTCTCGGCAGAGACGGTTCTTGGCGGTGCCGAGCGAATGCTGACAAACCATATACGGGCACTTCATAAGGCGGGTCATCAGGTAACGGTCTTGACCCGGCAACCCAATGAGCATGCACCACTGGAGATCAGGCTAACTGGAGATATTCAGGAGTATCGCCTTCCATATCATGGTGATCGTGGAATCAGCGGATTGTTGCAACTTTCCAGGGAAGCAGAGCAGTGGTGGATTTGTCATAGCTCTCAGTTTGATGCGGTGGTATCCGAGCAGCCTTTTGTTATCTGGGCACTACAGAAAGCCGGATGTGATCTGCCAAGACTTCAAGTGTGTTACTCCTTTGCCTTTGAAGAGTATCTGACCCGTCATGCTGGCAGATGGAACTTAATAGATCGCATCGCGGCATTTGCCATGCGGCGGCTTGAGAAAAATGTGTATCAAAGCGCTGGTAAACTTCTGGTGCTTAGTCGTTATACGGAGCGGCGTATGGAAGAGGCTTTCGGTCTGATGAGCGACAGAATTGTTGTCTCTTCCGGCGGCGTAGAGATGCCAGAGCTGCCGAGTGCGAGCCGATCAGATGTTCGTGAGAGCCTTAGCTGGAAGGGGCCTGTCGTGATGACCTTGAGGAATCTTGTTCCACGTACAGGCGTTGATCTGCTTATCGAGGCAGCACATTTGTTAAAAGAGGACTTTCCAGCGTTGCAGTGGTGCGTGATCGGACAGGGAGCGCTGCTACAGAAGTTACGTGAACAGGCTGTTGAATTGGAAGTTTCAGACCGTATTGAGTTCACTGGCTATCTTCCCGAAGAAGAGGTGAAGAAGCGAATGTATGCCGCAGATCTGTTTATGTTACCAACCCGAGATCTGGAGGGGTTTGGTCTGGTCACGCTTGAGGCCAATTCATGTGGGCTGCCCGTGGTGGCAACACCGGTAACGGCAAACAGAGAGGTGGTTCCATCTCTGCCATTGAATCTACTTTCTGATGATGTGAGCGGCGAGGCATTGGCCAGAGCTGTTCATGAAATGCTGGATGAGAAAAAAGGGGAAGATGAGCAGTCTCGTCTGGCTCTACAGAAAGCAGTTGAAAGCCAATATGCATGGCATCATCACGATGATGCCTTTGTCCAGTCAGTTGAGGCGTTAGTTAAATGATGAGGATACTGCACCTGATCACCCGCATGGACCGGGGCGGTTCAGCAGTGAACACGCTGATTTCGGCTACTGAGCAGCTAAAGCAGGGGCATGATGTTGTATTGGGGCTGGGACTGAGTGAAGAGTCAGACATGTCAGCTGATGAGTCGCACCGTGTAGAAGAGAGTATGGCGGTTTTTAAGGTGTTGGGTGGCGTCGTGAAAAAGATCCCTTCGCTTAAACGAAGTCTTGGTCTGCATGACTGGAGAGCCTGTCGGGAAATATCGGCACTGCTGGATACAGGGTTTGATCTGGTGCACACACATACATCCAAGGCAGGGGTGCTGGGGCGTCTGGCTGTTGGCAAAAAGACCAGAGTGGTGCACACACCGCATGGGCACATTTTCCATGGTTATTTTGGCACATTGAAAACACGACTGTTTATCGTAATAGAACGTTGGGCAGCCCGGAGAAGCGATGCTCTGATAGCGCTGACAAAAGCTGAAATGGATGATCATCTAAAGCTTGGCATTGGCACGGCAGAGCAGTGGCACATTGTTCCAAGTGGTGTGGATATTGGCGCCATTAGTCGACGCGTAGATGAGATCAGGTCTGCTGAAGGTTACCAGCCAGAGTGGGATGCAGTGTCAGTGGGCAGGCTGGTGCCGGTTAAAGGGATGGAGCGACTTGTTCAAGCATGGGCTGTTGTCTGTAAGAGGAGAGCTGATGCCCGGCTTGCGATTATCGGAGATGGTGCAGAGCGGGCAGTCCTTGAGAGATTGGCAAAAGATCTCGGGGTAGAAAAAAACATCCACTTTGCAGGTTGGGCAGACCCACTCTCCTATCTTGCTGCTGCTCGAAGTTTTGTTCTGCTCTCTCATAATGAAGGAATGGGACGGGCTGTTATTGAGGCGTTTGCAGCATCACTACCCTGTGTGGTAAGCAACGTATGTGGATTGAGTGAGCTTGTTGATGAAGAGGTTGGCCACTGTGTTGATGCTGACAGGCCTGATGATGTGGCGCATGCCTTGCTTTCTGACTGGGGAGCCGAGATCGGGGAGCATGCCCGGATTCGGGCCGATAGCTATTCAGTGGAGGCAATGATTGATGGATTATCACAACTATATGAGACGCTTTGTCATGATTAGATTAATTTTGGTTACGCTTCTGTTGAGCGGTTCTTTTTTCACTCTGCCTGTTGTGCATGCAGCAGATGTTAGCCTTGAAGATCTGAAGCGGATGATCGATGAGAGTGCTAAGCTTTCTGAACCGGCTGCAGCAACAGAAGAGAAGGCTTCAATAGCGGTCGGCGACAAAGCAGAGAGTCTGGAAGCATTGCAGCAGGAAATATCGGCATTTCAAAATCTTCCACAATCGAAGCGTGTTCTGCTTGATGTGCGAAGTAACCACTCCGATGGTGCTCACGATATGGATATGCTGGCAGACCTGGCACTAAAGCGTGGTATTGATACGCTGGTTTTTGGTGAACATGATCGTTACACCATTCGATTCGGACTGGATCCTATTGCTCAGTGGGTTGGCGTTTCAATGGAGCACCCCTCACTTTATGATACAGGTCTGGAAGCGTTTTTTGACGATCTGAACAGGGTTCGCAGTAAATATCCACAGCTACATATCATGGCAGCAACTGAATCAACACCGGGTTACCACTGGAGCGGCATTCCGTTTAAAGATTTGGCACTGCATGACGCCGAGCGTCATATTATTGCTCTGGGTGTTGAGCGCCAGGAGCAGATTGAAGCACTGCCAAGTTATGACCTGAGAAATATCAAGGGCAATTTCATGCTTTCGCTTACCATTTGGTTCTTTGCCATATTTTTGTTGATGATGATTCTTCTGCGTCGCAGAAAACGTAGTATCGCTTTGCTGTTGATAGCATCTTTTATTGCTTTTCTCTCTACCTGGCTGTTGCAGAAGAAGGTTGATCCGGATGTCGATTTTATAAATACAGCCAGAGAGCAGGGGCTGTTTGTGATCTGGACACATCCCGGCACGCTTTCAGGCGTGAGGGAAGGACCGATGGGTGTTAAGTTGGATACACCTCCCTATAACAAGCGAGTATTTGAAGCGCCAACTGCAGATGCATTTGCCGCCGTTTATGGGGATACGGATGATAATACGCTGCCCGGAGGGGTGTGGGACCGCTTTATGATGGACTATATGCTCGGCTACAGGCTTAAGCCGCTTTGGGCCGTATCAGCCGGCGATTATCATGAAGAGGGAATGGCTAATGAGTATCTGGGCAATTACCCGATGGATGTTTGGGCCGATGGTGAGGGTTCAGAGGCTGTTTTGAAGGCACTTCATGCTGGCCGGAATACAAGTTGGTTCATGGTCAAAGAGAAGAACCTGAAGATGGCTGCGCTATTTCTTGAAGACCAAACCGGCACACGACTGCTTCCAGGGGATAAGAAAACGGTGGAGCAGCAGGTGAAACTGCATGCCGCACTATCAGAGTGGATTCCTGAAGGTGGTCATTCAAGTGGCATTGAAACCCTGAAGGGTGAATGGATTGTTGACGGCAGGGTTGTGGCCAATGTCGTGTTAACTATGGATAGCACTGTTTCAGTCACCCCGTTGGATTTAATGCCCGGCCCTCATGTCGTACGTCTACGCATTCCAATGCAGCATGGTGTTAGGATGGAGGCCAATCCATTTCTTCTGCGTGTGAGAAAATAATGATCCGAAAAATGTATCCATGCTTATTTCTTGGCCGCGGCAGGAAAAACGTGGCTTTCCCGACGCTCACGAATGTTAACGCATTCGCCTGTTATTTATGGCAGGGATGGGAATGACGATGCTGGTTACGATTCATCAACCTAATTATATGCCGTGGGCTGGGTTTTTTCATAAGTGGTTGATTTCAGATGGCTTTATTGTCCTTGATACAGTCCAGTATCATAAAAATGAGTGGCAGAACCGTAACCGGATCAAGACGGCCAATGGTGCCCAGTGGATTACGGTGCCTGTCTCATATCGCATGCCTCAGACGATCCAGGAGGTGGGCATAGCAAAACCGAACTGGGCGCGAAAGCAGGTGTCTGCTATTGAGCAAGCCTATGCCAAAGCTCCCTATCTGGATGATTACTGGCCTGAGTTGAAGGCTGTTTTGTCCAAGCCGTGGGAGCAGGTTGCAGAGCTGAACATTAAACTGATCCAAACGCTGGGAGAGATGTTGGATTGCAGTGCGCCTCTCCATCTCGCATCGAAAATGGAGACGACTTCAACTGACCCAACCGGGCGTCTTATTTCGCTCTGTCAGGAGCTAAATGGCGACGGTTATCTCTCAGGTCGGGAGGGGCGTGGTTACCTGGAAGCTGAGAGATTTAGCGATGCGGGAATCGATCTATGGTTTCAGGAGGTGGAGGCGCCGAACTACCCACAGTTGCATGGAGAGTTTATTTCACACTTGTCGGTTATCGATATGCTGTTTAATCTAGGTCCAGCAACCTCGGAGATGATTCTTCAAATGGGAGATAAACGACAATGAGCACCATACTTGCACTGGCTCCACACCCTGATGATATTGAGATTGGTTGTGGTGGCACTCTCGCAGTTCACGCTGAGCGTGGTGATGATGTACACCTGTTTGTAGCCACAGAGGGTGGTGTTGGTGGTAGTGCGGATACCCGCAAGGCTGAGCAGCAGAAGTCGGCTGAAATTCTTGGTGTAAAAGAGATTCACTGGGGTGGTTATTCCGATACCTGTCTTCCGCAGCAGGCGATGGCATTGATGGAGACACTTGAAAAGCTCGTGCAACAGGTGAAGCCGGACACCGTATATATGAATTATCGTGATGATACTCATCAGGATCATCGGGTTTTGGCTCAGGTGGCCAATTCGGTCACCCGTTATGTGCCCAATGTGCTGGCCTACGAAACACCTTCATCGATTGGTTTTGAACCAACCCTGTTTATGGATATCAATGAGACCATGGCACGTAAGCGAGAGGCACTTGAGGCACATGCATCTCAGGTGGACCGTACCCACGTGAAACTGAGCATCGTTGAGATTGCACTTGCGACCGCTCATTTTCGTGGTGTGCAGGGTAAGCTCAGCTGTGCTGAGGGATTTGTACCGGTTCGTATGCGGCTCTAATTTGTCGCAACATATGATTCCTCACTCCAGACCTGTTTTAGGTAAGCCGTTTTCAGATGCCACGGTTCGCATTGTTGAGTCCGGTCATGTTGCCATGGGCGGTGAAGCACTCCGGCTAGAACAGGAGGTTGCTGGCCGAATTCAGAAAACATCTGCTGTCGCAGTTGATTCAGGAACAAGCGCCATTACGCTGGTCTTAAAGGCGCTGACACGAAGTGATGGTCGCAACCGGGTTGGGATTCCCACCTACTGCTGCAGCTCGGTTCTTTATGCTGTGCTGGCTGCAGGCTTCGAGCCTGTCACGATGGATTGTGGTGATGATCTTCGTCTGATTCCTGATCAGGCTCTGAAACAGGCCATGTCACTTGATGCTGTTATCGTTGTGCATCCGTTTGGTATGGTTGAACCGATGGCGGCCGAAAACTGGCCCTGCCCACTCATTGAGGATATTGCTCAGGCAGCCGGAGCAGAGCTGAATGGGAAACCGGTTGGTAGCTTTGGCGATGTCACGATTGTCTCATTTTATGCCACTAAGCCCTGGGGTGGTGTATATGGTGGCATGGTTGCATCTGATGATCGTTCACTCTGTGAGGCGGTTAAAGCGATGAGAGACCCGGATGGCGCTATTTGCCTTCAGGATTATACCGGACACCACCAGCTCTCCGACCTGCATGCAGGCATGGCAAACATACGCTTGAAATTAAACAGTGATGAGCAGGCTGCACGTGAGGCTCAGTCATATGTGATGGATGGCTGGTTCGGTAGTGGGGAAGTTGCCCCAGTTTCCACTATTCATCAGGGAAACCACTATCGCTATATCATTCGCACGACTGGAGAAGCGGAATCATTTATTAACAGGGCCGAGCAGCATGGTGTGGGAGCGACCAGACCGGTCACTACACCCATCAGCAGACTGCTTGGTGTAAACGCTCCAGGGGCGGAAAAGGCATGGTTGGATTGTGTTTCACTTCCACTGCTGTCTGACATTAGTGAGGCTGAACTTGAGCAGCTGAAAGAGGCGATAGAGTTGTGCATCAGCTGATTGATAGAACCATTCTCCGTGTTATTGCGCTGTTGATAGGTGTGACACTCAGTTTCCCATGGCAGCTTTCAGGCCTGTTTACTCAGGGCGCCAAGCTTGCTCTGGCTGCAATGCTGTTAACTTATGGTCTGATGCCGATGGTGATCCGTTTTGCCTGGAAGGTGGGTGCTCTGGATATACCGGATGCCCGACGTGTTCATGCTGAACCGACCCCCCGGATTGGCGGGCTGGCTGTCCTCATATCTGTAAACCTTACCCTGTTACTGAATTTCAACTACTCGATGGAGCTAAAGGGCGTCTGTATCTCGGCACTGATCGTTGCCATGCTCTCATTCTGGGATGATCTGAAAGAGCTCTCCGCATCAATCAAGCTTGCCGGGCAACTGCTGGCTCTGGGTGTTTTGATGGCCGCTGGTGTTCATGCGAGCTTTGCCACCGACGCTTGGTGGGGGCTTCCACTTGAGTATATCGTAACCGCACTCTGGGTGATCGGTATTACCAACGCATTCAATTTTCTGGATGGTATCAATGGGCTGGCCGCTTCACTGGCTGCTGCTGTATGTACGCTGATGGCGATGCTGGCGTGGCATACAGGACAGACCTATATGCTTATGCTCTGTCTCTCACTGGCGGGTGCTTCAATCGGATTTTTGCCTGATAATGCCCGTTATGAGAAGCCTGCCCGCTCATTTCTCGGTGACGTCGGTAGTACCTATCTTGGTTGGATGATGGCCGCGATTGCCGTGATGGGTGACTGGTCTTCCGAAGGTGCTCTAAAAGCCTATTCGGCACCACTGTTGATCTTCTCTGTGATGATTTTTGATATGATCTATACCACCATCGCAAGAATCTGTCGTGGTGACGTGAAGAGTTTCCGTGACTGGATTGAGTTTGTCGGACGAGATCATCTGCATCATCGCCTGATGAATCTGGGCTGCTCACCTCTCCAGGCGGTGATGGTGATCGTCTCTCTCTCCATGATTATGGGGCTTGCTGCACTGGCGATTGTGAAGGGTTCAATGTTTGCCGTCGGCCTGCTTCTGGCTCAGGCCGTGATCTTCTATCTTGTGCTGAGTTTTCTGATGCTTAGGCAGGCACAAGGTGACTGACGCAGCCTCAAATATGCAGCTACTGGAGAGGTGGCAGCTGTTACGCCATGAGATGCAGGACTCCGGTGCCAGAATGTTGGCTGTATCTAAGTATCACAGTGACGATGAGATCATAGCGCTGGCTGAGGCCGGGCAGGTTGATTTTGCCGAGTCACGTCCTCAGGCACTACGTGATAGGGCAGTGAAATTTCCGCATCTGCATTGGCATATGATCGGACCGGTCCAGAAAAACAAAGCCAAGTACGTTGGAAAATATGCCGCGATGTGGCATAGCCTGTGTGACTATGAGTGTGCCGAAGCGGTGGCAAAAAGTGTTGAAGGACGACTGCTTCCGGTACTGTTGCAGGTGAACATTTCAGGTGAAACGCAGAAGCAGGGTGTAGCCCCCGAGCTTGCAGCAGATCTACTGGAACAGGTCAGTTCACTCGGTTCTCTGGATGTTGTTGGCTTGATGGGCATGGCTTCCAGAGGGGGAGATGTGCGTGATAACTTCCGTTCGCTCCGCCTCTTGCGGGATCAGCTTGGCAGTGCAAGCCTTCGCGAACTATGTATGGGGATGAGCGGCGACTATAAAATCGCAATAGAGGAGGGCGCAACGATGGTGCGCCTTGGCACAGTGCTCTTTGGTAAGCGAGCAGTTTAGTATGGTTAAAAAGGCAGATATGAAAAATCTTCAGATTACATTTATTGGTGGCGGAAACATGGCTGAGGCACTGGTTGCCGGGCTGATCAATAGTGGGCATAGCAAGAATAAACTGACGGTCACCGATGTGCGTCAGGAGCGTCTGGATAGCCTGAACGAGAGTTACGGTGTTCAGACCAGCAGAGATAACGGTGTTGCTGTTAGTAAGGCCGATGTGGTGGTTCTGGCAGTAAAACCGCAGATGATGGGCGAGGCAGCCTCTGAGGTTGGTGGCCATTTGAAGGCGGATGCAACGGTGATCTCCATTGCAGCCGGTGTTGGTATTGATTCGATCAGAGGTTTTCTGGGCCGTGATGGTGCGGCTCTGGTTCGTGTTATGCCTAACACCCCCGCACTGGTAGGTGCAGGCATGTCGGTTCTCTTCACAGATGCTGATGCGCTACATCATGACCGCTCAGAGTATGTGCTTGGTGCATCGGGCGAGACTGCGTGGGTAGATAATGAGGAGCTTCTGCATGCGGTAACAGCTGTATCCGGGAGTGGCCCTGCCTACTTCTTTCTGCTGGCCGAAGTGATGCAGGCCGCTGGTGTTAAACTGGGTCTATCCGAGGATCTGGCTGCGAAGCTGGCATCCCAGACCGCAGCCGGAGCAGGCAAAATGCTGGCCGAAAGCGGACGTAATGCTGAAGAGCTGCGCCATCAGGTGACAAGTCCGGGTGGTACCACCCAGGCGGCACTCGATGAGATGTATGATAAAGGTCTGCCGGGTGCTGTTCGTGCCGGCGTGATTGCTGCATCAAAACGTTCCAAAGCGTTGAAATAGAGAAAAGGTGAGAGGGGCCTGAGTTATGTTTGTATTGGGTTATTTTCTTCAGGCAGTGGCAGGTGTGCTTGATATCGTATTGACCATTGCGATGATTGTTGTGATTGCACGGGCGATTCTTTCGTGGGTATCACCTGATCCGCACAACCAGATTGTTCGTATCATCAATCAGCTCTCCGAGCCGATGCTTTTCCCTATTCGCCGCAGAGTCCCCTATCTAGGTGGAATCGATTTCTCTCCGATCATTCTGTTGATGATCATCTTTTTTCTCGATGAGTTTCTCGTCAATAGTCTCTACCGTATCGCTGCTCCGATGATTCACTAAATGGCACTGCCTGAAGGCCTGGTCAGGGCTGGGAAGGGTGGTGTTTATCTCAAGGTTCATGCTCAACCCGGCGCAAAGAACGCTTCGTTAATAGGCCTGCATGGTGATGCCGTCAAAATTGCCGTCAAAGAGGCGCCACAGGATGGCAAAGCCAACAAGGCGATAGAGAGCTTCATCGCCAAAGAGCTGGGCCTCTCCAAATCATCCGTTTCGGTCACGTCAGGTCATACATCCCGATCTAAGCGTCTTTTTATCAATGGTGACGAGCAACAATTAACCCAAAAAATTAATGAGTGGATTAAAACCAGTTAAGTAATCTGAATGTCCGCTTTCGGCCAAAAGCGGACGTTCAAAATTTAATTGGCTTCCACCCAATGATGATGCGCCCAACAATGATTAGGGTAATGCTGATCAATAGGTTGAATATAATTGACGCAATATAGATCTCACCGTGACCACCCGCACCAGTGCCTATTCCCACAGATGAAAGCAGGCTTGATAGAACAGGAAATAATACCGGTCCACAAAGCAGACCAACGCCAATTGTGATTACTGAAAACCTCTGCTTGGCTTTTCCTTCGGCTATTTCATTTCGCTTGGACTTGTTCATTAAAGATACCAAGACACCAGCGCAGATCAGCACGTTGATTACGAAGATTAGATAATAAGCTTCAACTATCATGGATCATTACCCCTACCACCCAAAGCTTACTTTAGCATAAAGCATGAACGTCCGCTTCTGGCCGAAAGC
>Ga0316187_10000024_pt1 | contig 93539 bp, 79 predicted proteins | sample CroRivburrow1_MG_FD_204927 | JGI IMG/M metagenome (GOLD analysis project Ga0316187, IMG submission 204927) | Coastal sediment microbial communities from Maine, United States - Cross River worm burrow 1 | ecosystem: Environmental > Aquatic > Marine > Coastal > Sediment | place: USA: Maine...
TTGGCCGTGAGCGTGCCGTCTTCTCCCGCCGTGACATCGAGAATGATTCGCAGCTTGATCGGTCCGATGTCGAGCAGCCCCCGCCAGGTGCCGACCAGCCCCTCGCCGGGCGTCCCGGGCTTTTCGTAGTCCGCGTAGAGCGCGGTGAGATCCCCGAAACCCTCGGGCATTGCGGTGCGCTCGAGCGTGAACGGAAAGAACTGTTGGCCCTGCACGAAGTTGCCGGCGATCGTCTGGCCGTCTTCCGAGAGCGATCCGTTGAAGGTGGGCTCACCGGGCATGCCGATCAGCCGTAGCAGCACCGACGCGCCGTCGACCGTTGCCTCGGGCAGCTTCATGTATCGGATCCCCAGCGCCGGAAGGTCGATGGTGGCCGACCCCACGCCGTCCTCTCCCGCCTCGAGATCGATCGATACCTCGAGATCGCCCGTCGGCAGGACCACTGCCCCGTGCCAGAAACCTCCCGGGCTCGGCCCCTCGGCAGCCGGTGCCTGCGCGAGCAACGGGGACAGGGCGATCGTCCAGACCAGGAGCCCTACGACGGTGGAAATACGTGCGATCATCTTCATCGTCCTCACTTCGAGAATTCGGACTTGAGCCTGCTAGAATACGCGGTCCCATTCATTCTAACGGAGCGCAGGTGATTCCACCGGAGCAACGTAGCCAGGCCCTCCCGACCCCGGCAGGAAACGCCCCGCCGGGGGTCGATCTCGTTCTGGACGGCCTCAACCCCGCCCAGCACGAGGCGGTGATCCACGGCGACGGCCCGCTGCTCGTGCTGGCCGGCGCCGGCTCGGGTAAGACCCGGGTCATCACCCACCGCATTGCGAACCTGGTACTGAACCGCGGCGTCTCGCCGTCGCGCATCATCGCCGTCACCTTCACCAACAAGGCCGCCAACGAGATGCGCGAGCGCGTCGAGCGCCTCCTGGGCGCCGGGAGGCTCGCCGGGGCGTGGATCGGCACCTTCCACGCGTTCTGCCTGCGGATCCTCCGCCGCGACGGAGCGCGCATCGACCTGCGGCCGGGATTCGCGATCTACGACACCTCCGACCAGCTCTCGCTGATCCGGAAGATCCTCCGCGAGGACGGGGCCGACGATACGTCGAGCAGCGCCCGGCCGATCCTGTCCCGCATCAGCCGCGCCAAAAACGCCCTGGAGTCTCCCGAGAAGCTCGCGAGCAAGGCGTTCGGCCCCGAGAGCCAGCGGACCGCGCGGGTGTACGCGCAGTACGACGAGGCGCTACGGCGGGCCAACGCCGCCGACTTCGACGATCTTCTCGTCAGGACGCTGGAGCTCTTCGAGGAGCACCCCGACGTCGCCGAGACCTACGCCGACCGCTGCGAGCACCTGCTGGTCGACGAGTACCAGGACACCAACCGGCCGCAGTACCTCCTGGTGCGCGCGCTCTCGGCACGGCACGGCAACGTCTGCGTGGTCGGCGACGAGGATCAGAGCATCTACCGCTTCCGCGGCGCCGAGATCCGGAACATCCTGGAGTTCGAGCACGACCATTCGGGTGCGACGGCGATCAAGCTCGAGCAGAACTACCGCTCGACATCGGTGATTCTCGAGGCCGCGGGCGCGGTGATCTCCCACAACACCAGCCGCAAGGGCAAGACGCTGTGGACCGACAAGCCGGGTGGAGCGAAGATCCGGCTCCACCACGCGCTGACCGACCGCACCGAGGCGAGCTGGGTATCGAGTTGCGTGACCCGGTTGGCGGCCACGGATCTCCAGTTCGAGGATATGGCCGTCCTGTACCGGACCAACGCCCAGTCGCGGCAGTTCGAGGAGATCTTCCGGCGCGACCGCATCCCCCACCAGGTCGTCGGGTCGGTGCAGTTCTACGAGCGCAAGGAGGTCAAGGACCTTCTCGCCTACCTCAAGCTGGTCGCCAACCCCGCCGACGACGTCTCGTTCCGGCGCATCGTGAACGTCCCCGCCCGCGGGGTCGGCGCCACGACCGTGAGAGCCATCGAGGACGTCGCGCGGGCGTCGGGAACGCCGATGTTCGAGGCAACGCGCCTCGCCATCGCGCAGGGCGTCTTGCCGGTTCGGTCGACGCGGATGGCGGGCCTGTTCCTCGATATCATCGATCACCACGCCGGCCAGGCCGACAGCAGGCCGGTGGCTACCACCCTCGACAGCCTCGTCCGCGAGGTCGATTACCAGGCCTACCTCGAGAAGAGCTATCCCGGCGAGGGCATCGAGCGGATGGAAAACGTCAAGGCGCTGATCACTGCGGCGGTCGAGTACCACGAGGAGGTCGACGAGCCGACGCTCCGGGGCTTCCTCGACCGCTCGGCCCTGGTGAGCGACGCCGACGAGGTCGGAGCCCGTCCCGGCGTCACCCTGATGACGATCCACTGCGCGAAGGGGCTCGAGTTCGCCACGGTCTTCCTGGCAGGGCTGGAAGAAAGTCTCTTCCCCCACCAGCGCTCGCTAGGCTCGAAAGAAGACATGGAGGAAGAGCGCCGGCTGTGTTACGTCGCGCTGACCCGGGCCAAGGAGAGACTGTTCCTGTCTCACGCCGGCATCCGGAGAGTCCAGGGACTGCCCATCGAGAGCCCGCCCTCGCGTTTTCTCAACGAGATCCCCCGGGAGGTGGTCGAGGAGGAGATCGCGGATCCCACGGAATACGCCCAGGACCCAGGCCTCAGAGACAGCGCCGGCGCGAGCTACGGCGGCTCGTCGGCAGCCCGCGCGTCCCGTCGGGGCGGACGATCGCGAGGGACCTCCAGGCGGCCGGCGCGCCAGGCCGACCCGGGCGACGGCTTCCCGGTGGGCGCCAGCGTCACCCATCCCCTGTTCGGCTCCGGGTTCATTCTCGAGCGCCAGGGCGAAGGCAAGTCGCTGAAGCTGACCATCAACTTCTCGGAGCACGGGCGCAAGAAGATCGTTCCCGCGTACACCAAGCTCCGCGTCTACAACTGATCATCGATCGGGAGAGTATCGAGATGAAAGCAACCACCATTCGCCGGGGCAACATCCTGAGGATCAACAACGTGTTGTACCGCGTTCTGAACATGGACCACGTCACGCCGGGCAAGGGTCGCGCCCACGTTCAGACCAAGCTGCGGAATATCATCGACGGCACCCAGACCGAGATGCGGTTCCGGTCGGAAGACGATCTCGAGAGGATCGCCCTCGAAGCCAAGATGATGCAGTACCTCTACAACGACACCTCCGGCTACCACTTCATGGACACCGAGAGCTACGAGCAGGCGGCGCTCTCCGCGGATGTCGTGGGCGACGTTGTGCCGTACATCGTCCCGGACTCGGTGGTGAAGATGGAGTGGTTCGAGGGCAAGCCCGTGGGCGTCGAGCTGCCTCCTGCCGTGGACCTGCTGGTCACCGAGACCATGCCCGGGATCAAGGACTCGACCGCCTCGGCGCAGAAGAAGCCCGCGACCCTCGAGACGGGGCTGATCGTTCAGGTGCCGGCGTTCATCAACGAGGGCGAGCGGATTCGCGTCAGCACCGTGGACGGCAGCTATCTGGAGCGCGCCAAGTCCTGACGCGGGCGGCCTCGGCGGGACGGAAATCCCGGTGCTAAGATGCCCCTCTTGCTGGGAGGCCGACCCGTGGCCGGGTCGGAGATTGAGGGGGCTCACGGTACCTAACCTGGAGCCCGAGCCCCATGGCCTACGAGTTCATCGAAGGGAATGAAGCGATCGCCCGCGCGGCGACCCGCGCCGGCTGCGATTTCTTTGCCGGCTATCCGATCACCCCGGCTTCCTCGATCCTGCACTACATGAACCGCGCGCTTCCCGGTGCGGGCGGTGTCGTGATCCAGGCCGAGGACGAGATCGCCTCCATGGGGTTCTGCATCGGAGCGGCCATGGCCGGCCGCAAGGTGCTCACCGCCACCAGCGGGCCCGGCATCAGCCTGTACAGCGAGAACATCGGGCTCGCCATCATGGGAGAGGTTCCCATGGTGATCGTGAACATCCAGCGCCAGGGACCGGCCACCGGGTCGGCCACCAAGGGCGCCGAGGGCGACGTTCTGTTCACGCGCTGGGTCACGTCGGGGGGCCAGCCGGTCATCGCCCTCAGCCCCGCAACCGTGGAGGAGGCGTACGATCTGACCTACCAGGCCTTCAACTTCGCGGAGGAGTACCGCTGCCCGGTCTTCCTGCTCGCCAGCAAGGAGATCGGGGTCACCAAAGAGACCGTCGACCTCGACTCGGTCTCGTTGCCGGACCGCATTGACCGGACGCCCGTTCCCCCCGGTCAGGAGCGGTACCTGCCCCACGACTTCGCGCGGCCCGAGGACGTCCCGGCGTTCAGCGCCATCGGCGGGGAACATGTCGCCCGCTTCACGACCTCGACCCACGACAAGCGCGCCTACCTCACCACGGACCCGGCCGTCATCCAGGAGATGATCGACCACTACCACGCCAAGATTGAAAACGCCGCCGACCGCATCGCCCTGTTCACCGAGGACCGCCAGCCGGGTGCGGACACGCTCGTCGTCAGCTACGGCGTGATCTCGAGGTCGGCGTCGGTGGCGGTCCGCCGGGCGAGGGAAAGCGGGAAGAAGGTCTCCTCTCTCGTTCTGCAGACCCTGTACCCCGTTCCCGAGAAGGCAATCCGGCGCGCCGCCGAGACGGTTCGCCGGGTAGTGGTCCCCGAGATGAACATGGGCCAGTACGTTCTGGAGGTCGAGCGCCTGGTACCGCCCGGCGTGGAGGTCGTCGGCGTTGGCAAGATGAACACGACACTGCTCTCACCCGACGAGATCCTGAAGCGAGGAGGTCTCGCATGAGCGAGTCGCGATACGAGACCTACCTGAATCCCGCCATCGGGCCGCTCCCGTTCTGCCCGGGGTGCGGCCACGATTCGCTGGTGCGCAACCTGGACGCCGCGCTGGTCAGGCTCGGGGCCGATCCGGCCAAGACGGTGCTGGTCACCGACATCGGGTGCATCGGGCTCACCTGCCGGCACTTCATCACCCATGCGTTCCACGGTCTCCACGGGCGCTCCATCACCTACGCCTGCGGCCTGAAGCTGGCCCGGCCCGACCTGAACGTCATCGCCATCAAGGGGGACGGGGCGTGCGGGATCGGGGGGACCCACCTGCTCAACGTCGCCCGCCGCAACATCGGAATCACCCTGCTCGTGGCCAACAACTTCAACTACGGCATGACCGGCGGCCAGCACTCGGTGACCACCCCCACCGGCGGCAACACGTCCGATACCCCGTGGGGAAACGTCGAGGCTCCCATGGACCTGTGCGCCACAGCTGCTGCGGCCGGCGCCGGGTGGGTCTATCGCGCCACCACCTTCGACGACGATCTTGCCGACGTCCTGGTCCGGGCGATCTCCTCCCCGGGGTTCGCCATGGTCGATGTGTGGGAGCTCTGCACAGCGTACTACCAGCCGCAGAACCAGATGAAAAAGCGCGGGCTGTTCGAGCTGATGGACGATCTCGGGTGTCGCCGGGGGCTCCTGGTGGACAAGCCCCGGACCGAGTACACGGAGCTCTACCGGCAAGCGGCCGAAAGCGGCGGTCCGGCAATACCAAAGAAGCCCGCCATCGAGCCGTCCCACCGCCACGCCTTGAAGCGGCAGACCGGGATCCTCGTGGCGGGCAGCGCCGGACAGAAGATCAAGTCGACTGCCACGCTGCTGGCCGAAGGCGGGATCTTCGCCGGCCTGCAGGCGACCCAGAAAGACGACTACCCGATCACCGTGAAGACCGGCCACTCGGTGGCGGAGATCGTTCTGAGCCCCGAGCGGATTGAGTACACGGGGATCGAAGTTCCGGACTATGTGATCGTGGTCTCGGAAGACGGCCTCCGGAGAATCTCCCGCCAGACGGCGAGCTACCCGGAATCGTGCGTCGTTTACGCCGACGCGGCTCTGGAGCTACCGCCAACCGCCGCGCGCATTCGATCGCTCGACCTTCAGAGCATCCGTCGGAAAACCGGACCGCTTGACCTTGCCACGGCGGCGCTCGCCGCGTTCCTTGCGGAGACCGGCCTGTACCCGGTGGAGGCGATGGCCCACGCGATCGAGACATTGCGGAGCCCGAAGCTCGCCGAGGCCGGCATCCGGGCTCTGAACCTCGGCGTCACGCTTGTCGGGAAGAATTGACCCGGGAACAGACTCAAGCTCACGCCGTGGCAACGACTGGCTTGTTTTTTTCCATCGGGTCCAAACACTCGCGTGTCTTTTTGTTCATGGGTAAGAATACTCGTATACTGACCGCATGGCCGCCCCCGTCGATCGATACCTGACCGCCCAGGTCCGCAGGGATCTCCGCCGCAAGATGGTCTTCGTCAGCGGGCCCAGGCAGGTGGGCAAGACCACCCTCGCCCGGGCACTCCTCGGCAAGGCGGCCCGCGGCTACCTCAACTGGGACGTCGCCGAGCACCGCGAGCGAATCCTGAAGCGGGAGCTTCCCCCGGTCAAGTTCCTGGTCTTCGACGAGATTCACAAGTACCACATGTGGCGCAACTACCTGAAGGGACTGTACGACGCGGGTCCCGGTGACAGGCGGATCCTGGTTACGGGGAGCGCGCGCCTGGATCTCTACCGGAGGGGGGGGCGACTCACTGCAGGGACGTTACCACTACTTGCGGCTTCACCCGTTGTCGGTCGCCGAGCTCGATCTCGCGACGAAAAAGGACCTGCAGCAGCTCACCGCCCTCGGTGGCTTCCCCGAGCCCTTCCTCGGCGGCTCGAGAACCGAGGCGCGCCGCTGGTCGAGGGAGTACCGAACGCGCCTCATTCGCGAGGACATCGCCACCCTGGAGAACATCCACGACCTGGGCACGCTGGAGCTGCTGGCGCTCCGCCTGCCGCTGCTTGTCGGATCGCCGCTGTCGATCAACGCCCTGCGCGAGGATCTGCAGGTCAGCCACAAGGCGGTGCGCCGCTGGATGACGATCCTCGAGCATCTCTACGCGATCTTCAGGCTCTCGCCGTTCGGCGCCCCTCACATTCGCGCGGTGAAGAAGGCCCAGAAGCACTATCACCTCGACTGGTCGTTGGTCGGGGAAGAGGCCCCGCGATTCGAGAATCTGGTAGCCGCGCACCTGTTGAAGTGGGTGCACTACCGACAGGATGCCGAAGGCCGGGAGATGGAGCTGCGCTACTTCCGCGACGTCGACGGACGCGAGGTCGATTTCGTGCTTCTCGAGGACGGCAGGCCGCGGTCTTTCATCGAGTGCAAGGTCGGTGATGCACCGGCTTCGCGCGGCCTGCGTTACCTCCTCGAACGATTCCCGGGCACCGAGGCGTGGCAGATCTCGCTGAAGGGCGAGAAGGACTTCGAGACGCCCGAGGGCATCCGCGTCTGCCCGGCTCTCGACTATCTGCGCCGTCTCGTTTGACCGAGCTCAGACGGGGGGTCAGGTTGCGCTGCCGCTCGATTCCGGTCGTGGCAATCCTGGTGGCCATGGCCGTTCACTCCGAATCCTCGCGAAACGCCGCCGCGGCGTGGCGGTTGGTCGGATAGAAACGTCCCTGGTCGATCACTTCCATCAGCTCGTATTTCTCGAGCCATGAGCGGAAAGACCGATTGGCACGGCTGACGGCGAAGGTGACGTCGCGCTCGGCCAGCAGGGCGATCGCCTGCCGCAGGACCCCAGCGCCGGTGGTGTCGACGTCGACCATTGCTTCCGCATCCAGCACGAACCATCGGACAGGGGTGGGCGCCTGGTCGAGGAGCTGCTCGACCTCGTCGAGAAAGAGGGTCGCGTTGGCAAAGTAGAGCGGGGCGCCGAATCGATAGATGACCAGGCCCGACGGACTGACGGCATCGCCGGAGCCCGCGGGAGTGAAATGGCTGCCGTCAGCGGCTTCCAGCAGCGCCGATGTGTCCGGACGGGACGCCCGCCGGATGACGTCGATGGTGGACAGGAGGAAGGCGATGAGGACGGCGCGCAGCGGACCCAGGGCCAGCACGCTGAGAAGACAGATGGCGGCGATCCAGAAGTCCGAACGGCGCATCCGCCACAGCTCGCGGAGCTCGTGGACCTCGATCAGCGACAGCACCGCATTGGCGACGATCCCGGCCAGGGCCGCATTCGGCAGGAACGCCAGCACGTCGGTGAAGAACAGCATCACCACCGCGATCGTCCCGGCCGCCACCAGGCTGGGCAGCTGGCTGCGCGCGCCCGAGGCATCCATCGCCGCCGAACGGGAGGGGCTGTTGCCGGTGACCAGCGAGCCGGTGAAGCCGGCCGCGAGGTTGGCCGCGCCGTAGGCGAACAACATCTGATTGCCGTCGACCTTGTATCCGTACTTGCTGCTGTAGCTGCGAACCACGAGCAGACCTTCGCACAGAAGAATGGCCGAGATCGCCAGGGCGCTGGGCAGCAGCCGCAGGTAATCGGTCAAAGGAATGGCGGGTACTGTCAGCGTCGGGGGGCCGGAGGGCATCGCACCGAGCACGCCGACCCCCTTGGCCGCGAGGTCGAAGACCGCGACGATGATCGTCAGCAGCGCCAGGGCCACCAGCGCCCCGGGGATCTTGGGCGCATACCGTTTCATCAGCCGGACAATCAGGAAGGCGGAGACTCCGATCGCCACCGACCACAGGTTGGCTCGGGGAATCGAGTCGAACAGGGCCACCAGCTCCACGAAGTAGCCCTCGGTCTCGACAGAGCTCGCCATGGCGTCCTTGATCCGTTCCGCCGCCGCCAGCGCCCCCCCCGCGTGGGCCGCGTGGGGCGCGGCGAGGATCTTCCGCACCTGGTTGGTGAACACCTCGATGCCGAGGCCGGTGATGAAGCCCGCCATCACGGCGCGCGACAGGAAGTTGGCGAGGAACGCCAGCCGGAAGAACCAGAAGACGAAGAATATTAGTCCGCAGATCACGGCCAGGGCGAGGGCGTACTGCAGACGCAGCGCGTCCCCGGGCGCGGCAAAAGCGACCAGGGCGGCGCCGACCAGCCCGGCCATGGAGGCATCGGGGCTGGTCACCAGGTGGCGCGAGCTCGTGAGCAGGGCGAAGACCGCCAGCGGGATGATGGCCGCGTAGAGACCGGCCACGGGGGGCAGACCGGCCACCTGGGCGTAGCCGATGTTGAGGGGGATCATCAGGGCGGCCAGGGTGATGCCCGCCGAGGCCTCCCGGGGGACGTCGGCCAGCGTGATGCCTCGCAGTCCCGCGAATGGGCGGGGCCAGCTGATCTTGGCGAGCACGCCGGGAGCCTCTTCACTCATGAACTCATCCCTTCTTCTCGCGGTCTTCGGGATCCGCCTTCGTTGCGGCTGTCGACGTGTCGGCTGCCCCGCCCCAGCGCCGCTGCAGTAAGTGCGCCAGGCGCATGACCGGGCCTCGAACGAGGAAGTACGGGACGATGGCGCACACCACGGCCACGATCAACATCTCGCCGGGGTAGAACGCCCTCAGGGCCACGAGTTGATACGTCGTGTCGAGCACACAAGCGATGATGAAGACCCTGCCGAAATCCTTGAGACCGGAGCGGAGCAGCCGTCGTCGCTCGGTCGGGCTCTTGAGGAAGGCCCCCAGGAAGACTGGATTCCCTTCCCGGACATCCCTGAAATGGGCCCGGATCGCGAGGAGGGTGACCACGGTCGGCATGACCACCAGCCGAAAGTGCAACGGCCCGTCGGCCCGGGCGATGAGCTGTTCAAACCCACGAGACAAGGTGTCCAGGATCGCATCCATGGCTCACTCCTATCGAACCGACTTTTCGCTGGAGGAAACCACTACTTCGCCGAGGCCATCGCTCGTGCCAGCGTGCCGCCGGAGAGGTTGCGAGCGTTGAACCCGTTCTGCAGGAGAATCCGTGTCGCGTAGTAGGCGCGCTGCGCGGAGCGACAGATGACCAGGATCTCGCGGTCCTTCGGCAGCTCGCCAAGGCGCGAGCGGAGCTCCGGCAGCGGGATGTTGACCGCGCCCGGCACCGACTCGACGACCAGTTCCACCGGCTGGCGAACGTCGAGCAGAAAGGCGCCATCGATGCCGTCCCAGTGGGCGAGCGGCATGTCGCCGCGGAGGACGTCGGCGGCGACCATTCCGGCGTAGTTGACCGGGTCCTTGGCGCTGCCGAACTGGGGCGCGTAGCACAGCTCGGCCTCCTCGAGGTCGTAGATGGTCGCGCCCATCTGAAGGGCCACGGCCAGCGCGCTGATGCGCTTGTCCACGGCGGGTCCGTCGTGGCCGAGCGCTTGTGCCCCGAGGAGGCGTCCGTCGGACTTGCGGAAGATGACCTTCATCCCGATCATCTTGGCGCCCGGGTAGTAGCCGGCGTGCGAGTTCGGGAAGATGTAGACCTTCTCGTAGTCGTCATCGCCGAGCCGCTTGAGCGTCCTTTCGTTGACTCCCGTCCAGGCGGCAGCGCCGCCAAAGAGACCGATGATCGCGGTGCCTTGGGTGCCGCGGAAGCGGGAGTCCCTCCCGGCGATCACATCGGCCGCGATCCGGCCCTGCCTATTCGCGGGACCGGCCAGCGCCATCAAGCTCCACTCGTCGGTGACGACGTCCTTGACCTCGATAACGTCGCCGACCGCGAAGATGTCCGGGTCGGAGGTCCGCATGTGCTCGTCGACGCGGATCCCGCTGCGCTCGCCGATATCCAGCCCGGCCGCCTTGGCGAGCGTCGTGTCCGGCCTCACGCCGATCGCGAGGATCACGATGTCGGCCGGGTAGGTCTTGCCGGAACTCGTCTGCACCTGGAGCGCACCGCCTTCCAGCTGGGCGAACCCCGCCGCACCATCGTTGAGGACGACGCGGACGCCATTCCTCTTCACGTGTTCCTCGACCAGGCGCGCAACTTCCGGGTCCAGCGGGCCCAGGAGCTGGGGCGGCTTCTGGATCAGGGTCACTTCGAACCCCATGTGGATCAGGTTCTCCGCCGTCTCGAGGCCGATGAACCCGCCGCCGATGACGACGGCGCGCGTCGTCGGCTTCACATACTGAATCCCCGAGTACTTGTACATTCCCGCCAGGAACTCGGTGCCCTGTGCGACCCACTCGCGAATCGTGCGCGCGTCGGGCACCGTCCGCACATGGAAGATCCCGGGCAGGTCGATGCCGGGCAGGGGTGGATGGACCGAGGCGGCCCCGGGCGACAGCACCAGCTTGTCGTAGCTCTCGGTCGTCACCTCGCCGGTCGTGACGTTCTTCAGGTCGACGGTCTTCTTCTTCCGGTCAATGGCGATCGCTTCGCAGCTCGTCCGCACGTCGATGCCGTAAAGGCCGCGGAAGACCTGCTCGTTGGCGACGAGAAGGCTCGACTCCTGCGGGATCACTCCCGAGATGTGGTACGGGAGCCCGCAGTTGGCGTAACTGACGTACGGCCCGCGCTCCACCATCAGGATCTCGGCCTTTTCATCCAGCCTGCGCAGGCGCGCCGCACACGACGCCCCCCCGGCCACTCCACCCACGATGATGACTTTCACGATCGCTCTCCTTGTCTGCCGTCGCCTTCCCACGTTCAGGAGACTCCCCGGCGTGCCGCACGGGCACGCCGGGAGCATCCGCATCGAGCCGTCTGCTGAGCTACCTCCTGCCGACTACCCGATCCGCCGCGACGCCGCCTGCAGCTCGGTCGTCTCGGGGAGCTTGGCCGTTGTCCTCTTCTTCCACTCCTGCTCGAGCAGCTCCTTGGCGGCCTGCTCGAGGAACTCCGGCGCGGCCCATTTCTGCACGTCGAAGTCGTTCTTGATGTAGCTGTGGCTCAGCATGAAGTCCTTGCCGATCTCGACCGAGACCAGGTTCTGGGGTGACAGGTTGGGCACCATGTCGATGGGCTTGATGCCCTCGTAGGTGGCCTCGACGTCACGGTAGAAGGTCTGCTTGTCGAGGATCGCCGCCGCGGCGCGCTTGTGCTCGTTGGCCCAGCGCCCGACCTTGATCATCCCCTTCATGAACGCGAGGACGAGCTCGGGGTGCTTCTCGGCCATCACGTCCGTGCAGGTAATGGCAGCCGGAATGTTGGCCACCTGCAGCGTCCAGTCCGGGTGCCGGGCGAGGTCCTCGATCGACTTGAACTTGCCCGTCACCTCCGAGAGCTGGGAGAGGGGGCCGGACTGCATGTACATCGCGTCGATGACCCCCTTCTCGAGCGCCGTCTCCAGGGGACGGAAAGCGAGGTCGTGTTTGTGGTCGCGCCGCAGCCACAGCTCCGACGGGTTCTCCATCAACGGGCCCATCATCTCGGGATTGTCGTACCAGTCGTCCGGGTAGGGAAACTCGACGATCTCCACGTCGTCGCGGGTCATGCCATTCATCCTGAGCATCAGCTCGATGCCCTGCTCCTCCTGGATGCGCCACCAGTCGGTCTTGATGGTGTTCAGGCTCTTGGAGAGGCCGATCTTCTTGCCTTTGAGCTCGCTCATCCGGTAGATGTCGTCCCGGGAGCGCACCATCATCACGCCTCCCTCGCGGGGCGCGTGCGTCACGCCCAGGAGCCGGGTCCTGCGGATGTCGGCGTGGACGTGGACGGGCGGGAACAGGCCGCCGAAGCGGATCAGATTGTCGAGGTTGTGGATATAGTGCGGGTACCAGTCGTTCTCGGCGCGGGCGCGGAGATACAGGTAACTGATGCCGAGCTTCTTGTACTCCTCCTTGGTCCAGCCCAGCTCCTGATCGACGTTGCTGGCCGAGATCAGGGGGCAGTTGGTGTAGTAAACCTCGTTCCAGTCCAACTTCACGGTGCTGAGTTTCTTTCCGCTATTCGCCATGGTCGAATCCTCCTTTGTGAGTTCGCCTCTCGCGCAGGCACAGGCTGGTCCTGCCTCATCGCTTTTTGCGTTGTTATCCGTCATTGCGTTCCTCCGTTCATTCAGCAGCTCATCACCGGACCGGCGACGACACCTCTCCGCACCTACCCATCTGCAATCAAGGTCGACCCCCTTCGTCGGCAACGGCATTCACGCTGCCGCCGCGGCGGACGGCATCGATCGCCGGCAGCAGGTCGGTGATGATCGTCCGCTTGAGCACGAAGGCGTCGGCGCCGGCTTCGATCGCCGCGCTGCGCACGCTCTGCTCGTCGTGAACGCTGAGGACGATCACCTTGAGATCGGGGCAGCGCTGCCGGAGCGCCCGCAACCAGCCCAGACCGCTGTCCCGGGCCAGGGAAAGGTCCACGATCGCCACCTCGGGCTGGAGCCGGGCCGCTCCCTCGAGCAGCGACGCCTCGTCGGCCACCATGACCACCGAAGCGAAAGCCGTCTCCAGCAGCCCGCGAACGCCTTCCGTGAGACCGTGGTGGCGATCCGCCAGCAAAACGCAGCTCAGAGGCTTCTCGGACATCGAGACCGCCCTTCTCCGCGACAGTGTTTCCGCGTTGCGTGTTTGCAACCGGCATCAATCGGAGGTTAGGCGGAATGCGGAGGGCTGTGACCTCGGGGTTTTACGAGGCTTGCCCCTGGGAAACCACGAGGTTGGCCGACCGGAGGCCCGTCGCGGACAGCTGCCACGGCTCAGAACCGGAAGTTCACCCCGATCGCAGGACCGCCGAAGCTGAGGTCGCTGAGGAACTTCCCGTCGCCTTCATCGAAGCTCATATAGCGATAGACCGCGAAAGGGACCCGATCCGTTGATCCAGCACGGTCAGGGACCCGTCGGCCGCCTGCAGATTGGTCAACGCACAGTTCATGTATTCTTGCATTTCTTCGAGACGGAAGAACGGCTTGTCCGTCCTGCTCAGAGCCTTTACGGGTGGAAGCTGATCGCTGACCCGTGCATCGAGCTCCACGAGCACCGAGCACAGGTCCAGCACTTCCTCGATCTCGACCGCGTCGGGGTCGCGATCCATCTGCTTTTCAAAAGCAATGACCGAGTCTCTCAGGGCGGCTGTTGGGCGCAGACATTCGAGCGACTGACCGATCATCAAGGCGGAAACGAGGTCAGCTGCAGCGCTTCGTTGATTTCGTAGCTGTTGACAAATATTGTGCCGACTCCTTGACCAGCTCCATATCAGCCAACAATAGGACTTTACGTCGATTATCGAGCTTCGAATTCGAAACCGACAAAGAGCACGTACAGGGGGGCGCTTTCGTCTGAATCGAACACGTGGGCGGCAATCTCCGCACGCTTGAAACGGAACCCAACGAGAAGACCCGGCTGAACCTCCCGTGGGCCCTCATAGACCCGGGTTCGCTGCCCGACCAGGCCCGCCCGGACCCCGGCGCCTACCGCAAGAAGCACGACGAGGGTCCACGCGACGCGACCGCCTGCCATCATCGCCCCAATGCCACGCCGAGCAGGTACGCGCCTCAATGCGGAACTCCACGCGAAGGCATCCGGCGTCGATCGCACCTCATACTCTGGCCGCCCCCGGTTGCTGGACAAGCTCCTACTCTAGACCCGGGTTTCCCAGGTGCCCCATGCCATGGGGGCTTGGCTCTTCGAAAGATGGATTAGAATGCCGCTCGAATTGCCCGGCGATAAAGCCGGGCGAAGGTCAAATGGGAAATGTCAGCTTGATGACCTTTCTGACAGGAGCCAAGAATGACAATGTCCTACAGGCTAGACACGATCATCAAGGTGGATGAGACTTGATGCATTACCTGCGGAAGCTGTATCCGTACCTGCCCGGGTAGTTTGATTACCAAAACGGATTTCCCCGTCCCCATTCCGGACGCGTGGGACCTCTGCATTGACTGCGGCCATTGCGTGGCCGTCTGCCCGACCGGGGCCATGCATCAGCGCGCGATGGGGCCTGAGGATTGCGCGCCGATCGACATTCATCTGATTCCCCGATGGGATGAGACCAGGCAGTTCCTGGTCTCGAGGCGTTCGGTCCGTGTCTACGTGAACAAGCCGGTCGAGAAGGAAAAGATCCTGCAGTGCCTGGACGTCGCACGCTTTGCCCCAAACGGAGCGAATCGGCAGATCGTGCGCTGGGTTGTGGTCAGCGACCCCGCGCAAGTTCATCGTGTCGCCCAGATGTCCATCGACTGGATGAAGAGTGTCCGGGAGTCGAACCCGGCGCTGCACAAAGAGGCCAAACTCGGGATATTCACCAGCGCGTGGGACGAGGGTAAGGATCAGATTTCCCGAGGGGCACCGTGCTTCATCCAGGCCTGGGCGCCCAAGGACGAACGCACCGCGCCCCAGGCGACCACGATCGCCCTGGCCTACGCGCAGCTTGCCGCACACGCCCTCGGTCTCGCCAGCAGCTGGAGCGGCGGCATCAACACTGCCGCGCAGGCGTACCCTCCCTTGATCGAGCTCCTTGGGCTGCCGGAAGGCACCGCATCCTTCGGAACGATCTTGCTGGGGTACCCCGCCGAGACCTTCGGGCTGATTCCGGCGCGAAAGCCTGCCGACGTTAGCTGGCGTTGAGCACTCGGAGAACACCATGAGCGAAACCAAGCGCCAGACTCGGATGCAGCGAATGGGCTACCGTTCGCCGACCGATGCGACGGAGCCCGATCAGCTCGTTCTTGTCGAGTACGTCTCCGGCGGTCGCATAGCCATAATCACCCTCAACCGGCCGCATGCCGACAACGCCATCACGACGGAACTGGCGGCACAACTCATCGAGATCCTCGAGACCATTGCAGCCCGTTCCTCCGTGCGTGTCGCCATCATTACCGGATCCGGTGACCGAGCCTTCTCCGTCGGTGGCGACCTGTACCAGCGCAAGCAGATGACGAAGGAACAGTGGCTGCGCCAGCGCCTCGTCTTCGATCGCGTGCTCTACACGCTGCGCCAATTACGCCGGCCGATCATCGCTGCGGTCCATGGAATGGCCTACGGCGGAGGCTGCGAGATCGCCATCAGCACGGACTTCATCGTTGCGTCAGATAACGGAGTCTTCGGCCAGCCCGAAGCGATCGTTGGCTTGAGCGCCGGTGGCGGCTCACCGGTCCTGCTGCCCCGCGTACTCCCGCCGGGCAAGGCCATGCAAATGCTGATGACGGGAGAACCCATCACGGCGCAAGAGGCGCACCGACTTGGCATGGTCAACGAGGTCTATCCCGGAGCCGAGTTGATGGCCGGAGTGCTCAGCATCGCGGAGAAGATCGCGAGTAACTCGCCGACGGCGGTACAGTCGGTCAAGCGGGCCGTTCAAATGGGACAGGGCGAGCCTGTTGAGCAGGCCATCGCAATCATGATGGATGAGCACTGGCGCTCGGTGGTCCATCTCGACCGCGGCGAGGGAAGCCTTGCCTTCACCGAAGGTCGAGAACCGGCCTTTCCGGACCCCGACTTCTGATGCGGGACGTGTTACTCCAACAAATGCGTAATCCTACTCAACTGGAACCCCTCTCTCGAACGATAGAATAGCCTGCATCTCTCGGGGGCTGATCTGACCTGACAACACCCGGTGGCGAAAGGGAGGGTCAGAGCTCGACGAGGCCGTGCTTGATGGCGAAGTGGATCAGCTCCGCGTTGGTGTGCAGGTCCAGCGTCTCCATCATCTGGTATTTGTGGAACTCCACCGTCCGGGCCGAGATCTCGAGGCTCGACGCGATCTCTTTCGCCGAACGCCCCTCGGCCAGGAGCTGGAGGACCTCCCGCTGCCGCGGGGTGAGGGAATCAACCGGATCGTCGCCGGCCTGCTCCGGATCTTGCCTCATGGCTTTCAGGACCTCCCCCGCGAGCTGCGGCGTGAGGTAGGTCTTGCCCTGGAGTGCGGCGCGGATGGCCGTCACCAGCTCGGCCGACGCCGAGTGCTTGAGCACGAAGCCCGACGCCCCGGCGTCGAGCGCGCGCCGCGCGAAGCTCACGTCGCGGTGCATGGTGAGAAAGACCACGGGAGTCCGATCTCCACCCTGCCGCAACCGGATGAGAGCGTCGATGCCGTTGAGGTGAGGCATGGTGACGTCGGCGACGATCACGTCCGGCCGCAGCGTTCCCGCCGCCTCGACCAACGTGCGCCCGTCTTCCACCACCCCCACCAGGTCGAACTCGGGAGTGAGCAGACTCTTCAGCGCCTCGGCCACCAGGAGGTGGTCGTCGGCGAGAAGCACTCGCGGACGGTGCGAGGCGATCATCCCTGACTTCCTTCCCCGGGCACCCAGGCCACGACTGCCGTGCCCCGGCCGGGTGCGCTCTCGATGTCGAGCGTGCCGTTCACCAGCCGCACTCGTTCGCGCATGCTAGCCAGGCCGAGGCTCCTGGATCTTCCCGGACTCGCCGGATCGAAGCCGACGCCGTCGTCACGGACGGCGAGGAAGAAACCGCCGTCCACCTGCCGCAGCGTAACGCTGGCAGCGCCCGCACCGGCGTGGCGGCCAACGTTGTTCAGCGCCTCCTGCGCCACGCGGAACAGGCAGAGCGCCGTCTCTTTCCCGACCACGGCGGGCAGCGGGTCGAGCTTCAACGAGAGCTCGAGCCGGCCCCGGCGACCCCGCCGTTCGCACTCCGCCCGCAGCGCCTCGACCAGGCCGAGCTCGTCCAGGACCGACGGATGCAGCTGGTATGCCAGGGAGTGGATGTCCTCGCTGAGGCGCACGAGCCCCTCGCGAACCGACTGCATCACCTGTGCCTGCTCTCCGTCCGGCACGGCAAGCTCGACGCGGCCGACGTCGATCGCCAGCACGGCGACCCGCTGCGTCAAGTCGTCGTGCAGCTCGCGCGCGAGCAGCGCGCGCTCTTCCTCGTGGGCGTCGATCAGCCGCCGGCTCAGGTCGCGCAGCTCGTCCTCGACTCGCTTGCGCTCCGTGATGTCGCGGAGGACACCGAAGGTGCGGATCGCGCGCCCGGCGTCGTCGCGCCTGGCGGCGCCGGCGAGGTGCTGAATCCACGTCTCCCCACGGGATGGGTGCAGGAAGCGATACTCGAGGGAGACCCGGTCCAGCCTCCCGTCGTGCAACTGGGCACGCATGTGCAACACGCGCTGGAGGTCGTCGGGATGCAAATGCTCCATCCAGAACTCGAGGGCCTGGAGGCCCCCCTGCCGTTCCGGGGGGATGCCGCAGAGATCTCGCATCCGGTCGTCGACGTACATGATGCCTTCGCCGAAATCCGCCTCGTAGAACCCGAGGCCGGCGAGGTCGGCGCCCGCCGCCAGGCGAGCCTCGCTCGCGCGAAGCGCCTCTTCGGCACGCTTCCGCTCGCTGATATCGATGGAGACGCCCATCAAGCGCTCCGGCTCGCCGGTGGGTTTGGACCGGGGCTGCCCGCGGGAGGAAACCCACCGCACGCTGCCGTCGCCTGGCAAGATCCGGTAATCCACGTGGACAGGCTCACCGGCCCGCGCGGACCGCTCGAGACTTCTGCGAACGAGATCCCAGTCGTCCGGGTGGACCGACGCCTCGAAACGCGCCATGGTGAGGACCTCGTCCGGCGAGTACCCGAAGATCGCCCGAGCCCTGTCGGTGGCCCAGAAGACACCCGTACTGAAATCCAGGGTCCAGAGCCCCGCCTCGGCGGAGTCCGCCGCCAGGGCCAGGCGCTCCTCGCTTTCCTGCAGGCTCTGCTCGTGGCGCTTCCGGGCGAGCGCGTTGGTGAAGACCTGCGCGACCAGTTGCAGCCGATTGACCGGCGCATCCAGCCAGTCGCGCTCCACCCGCAGGGTATTGAAGGCCAGGGCGCCAACAGGCGGCCCGCCCCCCACCGCGAGCGGGAGGCACAGGTTCGACTTGATGCCTGAACGGCGGGCGCTCTCCTTATCGACGGCGGCCTCCGCCGGCAACTCGTCCATCGAAGAGACGGCGACCATGCGGCCGGCCAGCATATGCCGTACGACCCAAGGGAACTGGTCCTGGTGCAGCGGCTCGGCAGGCTGCGGACCTTCCTGGGCGGGGTAGAAGTGGGTGGGCGTGATGACACCCGGGTCGTCAGTCGACCACTGCCAGAGCACCGCGAGATCGATGCCGACAAGCTCGCAGACGCGACGCAGCGCGGCCTCGATCTCGTGGTCCACCTTGGCGGGCGGCAGGTTGACGAACTTCGACGACAGGTCGGCGAGCATCGCCTCGAAGGCGAGACGATCCTGGATATCTCCGTGCACGACGCCGACTTTCGATGTCATAACGGAGATTCTCTCACAACGGCGGGTCATCACGCCCGTTGCAGGCTCCGACGGGGAATCGCCCAGGGTGCCGTCGGATGTTCTCGGCTTGACCGCGTGTCCGGGTAGCGGCGGCTCGGAATTCCCGGTGCTGAGATCTCTCGCCTGCGGGGAGGCCGGCCTATGCCTTCGTCATCACGTAGTACACGTTGATGAAGTCGTGGGGCAGCTTGTGCTTGACCCGCCCGGAGAAACCTGCATTCTCCAGCATCTCCTCGGCAAGCTCTTCGCCCCACATCGTGCCCAGTCCCGCGCCACCCTGGGCGAGTGAGACGGTCATGCAGTGCATGGTCGAAACGGTGTAGCCGAAGGGACCGATGGGATGGTCGAGGTTCTTTTCGAGGTAGCTCGAGCCGGCGATATCCTGCATCAGGAAGGTGCCGCCGACCTTGAGGACCGAGTGAATATTGCTGAGCACGGCGACGGGGTCCTTCTGGTCGTGAACGATGTCGAAAGCGGTCACCAGGTCGTAGCTCTCGGGCTCGTCCAGGTGGGTGATGTCCTTGGCTCGGAAGGTCACGTTGTCGAGACCCTGCTCCTGGGCCAGCGCGGTGGCAGCTTGGACCGCGCTCTCGCACAGGTCATATCCGGTGAACCTGCTGGCCGGAAAGACCTTGGCCAGGGAACACGCCGCGCGACCGGATCCGCAACCCACGTCGAGCACCGTGATCCCACTCTTCAGTTGATCGAACAACCCTTCCGACAAGGGAAGGATGTGGTTCTCCAGTGCGGCCACGACCGTCTGAGCGCTTTCTTCCGCCATCGTTTCGTGGAAGCGATCGAAACACTCGTAGTGCAGCCCTCCGCCCGAACGGAACTTCTCGACAATGCGCGTCTCGACGCAGCCCAGCACGCTGATCCACTGCGCGGTTACCGCGAGGTTTTCGGGAGTCGCTCGGCGAGTCAACCAGCGGGCGTGCTCCGCAGGCAATCGGTAGGTCTGGTCCGCCGGCTGGTAGTCCACCACCCCGCCCGTAACCATGGCCCCGAGCCACTCACGGACGTAACGCCCGTCAAGCTTGGTGGCTTCGGCGATCTTGTCCGCCGTCGACCAGTCCATGCCATCCATCGTGTCGAACAGCCCCGTACGGTGGCCGATCGAGAACATCATCATCAATGACGACGTGTTGAGCCCGGCCACGAAACGATCGGCAAACGCCTCGGCCTTGGCCTCGTCAAACTGGCTCGTGTCCGTATTGGTCCCAGTCATGCTCATGGGCAAGGCCCCCCACCTCTTTTTCGACGTATTAAGGACGAAAACGGCCAAATTTCTCTAATACTAGGCCAACGCCAATCTGGGTGTCAAGCAGGGGGAAAAGGGGACACTCTCCTTTTTTGCCTCATTTGGGGGGGGAAAAGGGGACACTCTCCTTTTTTGCCTCATTTGGGGTGGAAAAGGAGAGTGTCCCCTTTTTCTTAGGGGCAGGTACCGAGGATGTCCTTGGCCGTGACGGCGCACATTCCGCTGTCGGTCAGACCGTTGCGCTCGCCCTCGGTGGCGAGGCCCCACGAGCTCTCGACACTGACGCCGTCGTCGCCGACCACCACGAACCACAGGTCGCCCGCGGGGACCGCGGTCCAGGCCTCGGGATTCAGGATGCCGCAGACGGCTCCCGAGACCGTGTGGGTCGAGACCTGACCCAGGGGCCCGTACAGGATGTTCGCGTTGGCGGGAGCGCACTGGTCGTCCCACGCGACCGAAATCTCGCTGCCGTCGGGAGCGATCCGACCGGCGAGGAGAGATCCGGACGGAATCGGCGGCGGACTCGAGCCAGGCGCGACGCAGACCTCGTTGTTGCAGATCTCCGGCGCGAAGAAGTGCACGACGACGTTGTCGACGTACCAGTACAACTCGGCCTGGGCCTCGTAGTAGTGCCAGCGGATCTCGACGTCCGGCGCGTTGCCGGCCTGGGCCGAGATGTCGATGACCTCGTGCACCGGGTTGGCCGTGGACGTGCCCGTGAAGCGTGCCACGTTGACCCACGCTCCACCCGTCAGCGACGAGCGCACGTCGACATCCGCGATCTCGCCTGTGGACGCGGCGAACCAGTGGTCGAACTCCAGCGTCACGATCGGGTCGTCGACGAAATCCATCACCGGGGTGATGAGATCCTCGTCCATGCGGTCACCGCCACCGGTGCAGCTCGAGTCAACGGCGGCCCATGACCCGGCAAACGGTGCGTTCGGGTTCGTGCTGCCACAAGCCGCCGGATCGGCAGCGCTGTCCGCGTACCACGTGAAGCCGTCCGCGGGCCCACTGCGAGAACGGTCGATGACCGTCCACGTCGCGGGAATTCCGGTCGTGAAATCCTCGCTCAGGGTCACGCCGCTGCGCTCGGCGATGACCTCGCCGATCATCTGCTGGAACGTCGCGGGCCAGCTGCCCTCGCCGGTGACCATGTCGACCTGGAACTCCACCGTCTGGCCGCAGATCAGTGCGTCGGTCAGCTGGGCGATGACGTGCGGCGGCTGGGTGGTTCCCGTGACACCGGGCTCCAGGCTGCCGACGGTCGCGGTGTCGTCGAGCATCGTGATGCCGGCGGTGACCGGCGTCACGTGGACCACGGTGTCGGTGACGAGCTCGGTGCCGTCGTTCTTCACGTCGACGCTGAACTGGACCTGCTCGCCGACCTCCCAGAGGTTGTTGCCGAGGCCGGCCGTCCCGGTCGAGCAAGCGTCGACCTCGAGCTGGTGGAGCTGGAACGCCGCGACAGGACCGCACTGCTGGGCCTCGAAGGTCAGGATCAGGTCCCAGCTCACTAGCTGCCCGGTGTCCCCTCCCGCGTCGTCGGTGACCTCGAGGGTCCAGTCGCCGTTCGCGGGAAGCCCATCCAGTGTGGCCAGGGAACCCTCCGGCTGGTATCGCCCGGTGAACGGGGCGCTGCCGCCGGTGATGAGGGCCGTGGCCTCGTCGTCGAAGATCGTGTCAACGAAGTCGTTCCCCGAGCCGCCGCTGTCCGTGGTCAGCTCGACCCGGGTGGCGTCAGGCCCGATCAGGAAGATATCCAGGTCGCCGGTGTAGCTGTGGGTCGCGTTGAGACGGACCTCGACGTCCAGGACGGTATCGTCGTCCGTGACGGTCAGGACGCTGGTGAAGGTCGTGTTGTCGGCGATCGGGAGCGGGGTGTCCGTACTGGGGTATTCCGGCTGGTTGTTCACGCCGGTGGCGAACTCGTGGAACTCGCCCAGGTTGTCGTCGGTCACCGCGTTGCCGACATCATCCGTCGAGGTCACCGAGAAGACGTAGACCGTGCACTCGTCGAGCCCCTCGAGCTTGATGCTGTGAGCGGTGGTGAGGCCCGCGCTCGAGAGGGTCGTCCCGGGCACGAGCTCTCCGTAGGTCACCGAGCTGGTGGCCAGCTCGTTGGTGTCCCACGTGATCGTCGCCTCGGCGCCCGTGATGCCGCCAGTCTGCACGTTGGAGATCACGGGATCGGTGCAATCGAGGGTGGCCGTGTCCTGGACCACGACGTTGGTGCCGCCCTGCCCGTCGTCGGCGTCGGTGTAGGTCACCGTCACCGTATCGGCTTCGGTGATGAGCAGGACCCCGGGCGCATTCGTCGTGCTCAGCGCGATCGAGCCTTCGAACAACGCCGAGGCGGGAGCGGTCTCGGTCAGGGTGATCGTCTCGACGCCGGTCTCGGAATCGGAGCCGATGTCCACGACCACCGTCTCGGCCACGTTGTCGTCGGTGTTGAGGCCGCAGTCGATCACCGAGGCCTCCACCACGCCGTTGCAGGCGTATTGCGAACGGTCCAGGGCCACACGCCCGTCGTCCGGGCAGGCGGGATCGCCGATGCGGGCGAAGTAGACGTCCTGCTCGCCGTTGAACGTCGCGGCAAACGCCAGATTGGCGCCGAACTCGTCGGACACCATGTGGAAGTAGTCGCCCATCTTGTTCTGCTGGGGCCAGCCGATGTGGGGATCGAACGCGGGGGTCAGCGCGACGTTGGGAGACCAGGTCACCCCGGCATCGGTCGAAAACGAGTAGTACAGCTCGGAGAGGTAGCCTCCTGACGTGTCGTTGCGCGTGTCGAGCCACACCGCGTCGATCCGCCCGTTCGGGGCGACCGACATCGTGCCGAACCACTGCCACGCGGTCGTCCCGGGGTCGTCGTTGACGCGTACCGGCGCGCTCCAGGTCTGCCCGCCGTCCTCGCTTCTCGCAAACATCACGTCCATGGGATCGGGGTTGGAGCTGCGGTTCACCGACGCCAGCATGTAGACGTTGCCCCGCGTCGGGCCGTTCGAGCGATCGACGTCGACCCAGTTCTGCCCCAGCAGCCCGGCCGGGTTCGGTCCGGTGCTGAACGACAGGCTGCCGTCGAGGCTCACCGAGCCGCTGAAGTCCCACGCGGCCGCTTGCCCCGGGTCTTGCATGGTCGACGACTTGGCGATCGTCATCCCGGTGCCCGAGACGTACAACTCGCCGTCGGGCCCCACGGACAGCGTGCCCCAGTACGGGTCCCCCGCGACCGTCGAGCAATCCGTGAACGACTGCCCGCCGTCGTACGACCGGGTAAAGTTGCCGCTGCACGAGGTGAACGACGAGTTCCACGTCGCGTAGATGTTGCCGCCGCCGATGCCGGCGGTCTGGTCGATGATCTGCCACTGCTTGTCGCCGCCGTGGGCGTAGACCCCGGAGTCCCAGGTTGCGCCGCCGTCGACCGACTTGAAGACGTGACAGTGGTATCCGCCTTCATTGGTCAGGCTGTTGTAGAAGAAGTTCCCGGAGGCGTCCGAGTTCAGCACCGGGTCCGAACGGAACACGCCGGGCTCGATGACGCCCGGAAACGTCCAGGTATTGCCGCCGTCGGTGGTGTAGCCCCAGCCGGCCTGCCGGAAGTCGCTCCCGACATTGTCGAACTGGCGCCAGCCGATCGCGATGCGCGTCGGGTCGGTGGGATCGACGGCGATCGAGGGCTCGTTGCCCGCGTCGCCCACGATATTGGCGCCGAACTCGTCGACGTTGACCTGGACGCTGACGAAGCCGTCGCGGCTGACCAGGATTCGGTGCCGGGGTCCGGGGGCTTGCGCCGGAGTCGGCATGTAGCGATCACGCAGCTGCTCGAGGTGGCCGGAGCGATCTTCCTTCGGCTTGTCGCTGTCCGCCAACGCGGCGCCGGCCCAAGTCCACGACGGGATCGCCAGCACCACACACAGAGCCGCGACCAACGCATTCACGATCCGGAGTCTCTTCATGGTGCCCCCCAATGGCGCCGACCCCGTCAGGGGTCCGGGTCTCCGTGGACGAACGTGTGCGTCCACGAGACCTTTCCGTCTTCCCATACCGTCCAGGTTCCATGGGGCCGACCGTCGGCCCAGCTCTCTTCCTTGACCTTCTTGCCCTTGTCGTTCCAGCTCACGCTGAGACCGTTCCGCTTGCCGTCGTGATACTCCTCGCGAGATGCGATCCGGCCGTTTCGGTGGTAGCGGACGGTCGTGCCCTCTTTGTTGCCGCGAACGAAAACCGCCTCGTACTCTTTCGTCCCGTCGATGTACCAGCGCTCGAACGAGCCGTCGTCTACCGTGATGCCGCCAGTGACACGGAGCACCTGCTTGCGCTCACGCAACGTGCCGTCGGGCCAGTGTTCCTCGACGATCTCGCGGCCGGGTGCCGACGGGTCGTCGGAGTCTGCGCACGCCGGTAGGGCGCACGCCACGGCCGACGCCGCCAGCAGCGGGAGAAGCGCGAAACGAGCTCGTATCATTCCGTCTTTCTGCTACGGTGACGGGAGCGGCAAGTCAAGGCGAATTCCGGACGAAAATGTTGTCGTTCTAAGAAATCTCGTAAGTCCCGCCCGGCTTGACCACGGAGGGCCGGCCTCCCTTGGCCTCGACCTTGCGCGCGAACTTGGCAGGGTCGGCCTTGATGATGTCGAAGGTGTCGTAGTGCATCGGGATCGCGACCTTCGGAGCCAGCAGCTCGACGGCCTTGACGGCGTCGTCGATGCCCATGGTGAAGTTGTCTCCGATGGGCAGCAGGGCCGCATCCAGCGGGCCGTACATCTCGCCGATCAGCTTCATGTCGTAGAACAGGCCGGTGTCGCCGGCGTGGTAGATCCGCTTGCCGTCCATGCGCAGCACGACGCCCATGGGGTTGCCCAGCGGCTCGCCCTCGGGACCGGTCGAGCCGTGGTGGGCGATGGTGAACTTGACGTGCCCGAAGGGGAAGCGGTGCCCGCCGCCGATGTGCATCGGGTGCGATTCGCAGCCGTTGTTCCCGAACCACGTGGCGATCTCGAAGTTCGAGACGACCAGCGCGCCCGTCTTCTTGGCGATCGCGACGGCGTCGCCGATGTGATCGCCGTGACCGTGGGTGATCACGATGGCGTCGAGCTTCTCAAAGGCGTCCGGCGTGACGTCGGCCAGAGGGTTGCCCGTCAGAAATGGATCGATGAGCACGCGGTGCGCTTCGTCCGCGATCTCCCAGCAAGAATGACCGTGAAAGTGCATCTTCAACATGCGACTCTCCCCACCAGAAAAACTGGGGACAGTACACCTATTTCCGGGTTCTCGATCTCGTGGGCATCACCAGTACCACGACAACCCGGAAATAGGTGTACTGTCCCCAGTTTTTCCATCTTAGAGTTCCTTCAAAGTTGCTCGTGCGGCTTCAAGGGTAGCATCGATATCGGCATCGGTGTGAGCGGTCGAGACGAACGCGGCCTCGAACTGCGACGGCGCCAGGTGAACACCGCGAGACAGCATGCCGTGGAACATCTTGCCGAAGCGCTCGGTGTCGCATCTCGCCGCCGAGGCGTAGTCGGTGACCGGACCGGCGGTGAAGAACGTGGTCATCATCGAGCCGACGCGGTTGAGGCAGGCCTCGACGCCGGCATCCGAAGCGGCCTTCTCGAGACCCGCGGCCAGTCGCACCGACGTGACCTCGAGCGCCTCGTAGACTCCCGGCTCGGCGAGCAGATCCAGGGTCTCGATGCCGGCGCGCATCGCCAGCGGGTTCCCCGAAAGCGTGCCGGCCTGGTAGACCGGACCGTCGGGAGCCACCTGGTCCATCAGATCGGCGCGACCGCCGTAGGCGCCCACCGGCAGGCCTCCGCCGATCACCTTACCGAAGCAGGACAGATCGGGGGTGACGCCGTAGAGGGTCTGGGCCCCACCGGGATGGACGCGGAAGCCGGTCATGACCTCGTCGATGATCATGACGACACCGTGCTCGCGGGTCAGCTCCCGGACCCTGTCGAGATAGCCCGGCGCGGGGGGCACGACGCCCATGTTGCCCGCGATCGGCTCGAGGATGAGGCAGGCGATCTCCTTGCCGTGCTTGCCGAGCATCTCGGCCAGGGCCTCGGGATCGTTGAACGGGATGACGCGGGTCAGGCTGGCCAGGGCTTCGGGCACGCCGGGGGTTCCCGGGATGCTGAGCGTCATCACGCCGGAGCCCGCCTGGACCAGCAGCGAGTCGGCGTGGCCGTGGTAGCAGCCCTCGACCTTGAGGACACCGTCGCGACCGGTCGCCCCACGAGCGAGGCGGATGGCGGACATGGTCGCCTCGGTCCCCGACGAGACAAAGCGGACCTTCTCGCAGCCGGCGACGCGGTCGCAGACACGCCGGGCGAGCTGGGTCTCGAGCTCGGTGGGGGCGCCGTAGGACGTCCCGCGCGCGGCCTGATCCTGGAGCGCGGCGACAACCCTGGGGTGGGTGTGGCCGACGATCATCGGCCCCCACGATCCGAGGTAGTCGATGTACTCGCGTCCGGCGGCATCCTTGATGCGCGCGCCGTGGGCGCTTTCGATGAAGACCGGAGTGCCGCCAACACCTTTGAAAGCGCGGACGGGGCTGTCGACACCTCCGGGGATGTACTTGCGTGCCTCTTCGAACAGGCGTGTCATCACGTCGCTCATCGATGGTCTCCCTCGGGGTCGATGGTCCCGATGCCGCAGCCCTCGAACAGATCTCCCTGACGGGGTCGACCCTTGTCCGTGGGACCGGGGCGGTAGTATCCGAGGCGCCGGGCCTCTTCCAGAATTCTGCGGTAGAGCGAGCGGAAGCGCTCGCCGTGATCGAAGTGTCGAAGGTGGGCGAGCTCGTGGCACAGCGTGTCCACGAGGCTCGACTCCTTGAGGAGCCGGCCCGTGAGGGCGTGGCGCAGGCGGATGCGGATCACGCCGTCCTCGTAGCAGATCCCGTAGTGCTCGTTGACGCCGTCTTGCTCGGCCTCGATGGCGGCGTAGCGCAGCTTGAATCTCGTTCCCAGGTCGCGGGCGTGTTCGAGAAGGCGCTCCATGACGGCGCGCTCTTCCTCGGCGCGGGCTTCCCGGACGGTCGGCGGTCGCGACCGAGACCCGGCGAGCTTCCGGAAGCGTGCCTCCCCGGTGGGTCGGAGCTTGAGCTCGCTGGGCTCGAACAGTCTCGGCGCTCGGGCGGGAGCGCGACGTCGTCGGGAGCGCTCCACGTCGGTTACCTCAGCAGGCGGGCCGCTTCCCGGGCGTGGTAGGTCAGGATGATGTCCGCGCCGGCGCGCTTGATCGAGGTCAGCACCTCGAGCACCATCCGCTCGCGGTCGATCCAGTCGCGCTCGGCGGCGGCGACCACCATCGAGAACTCGCCGCTGACGTTGTAGGCCGCCACCGGCATCTCGAAGGTCTCCTTGACCCTGCGGACGACGTCGAGGTAGGCCAGGGCCGGCTTGACCATGACGATGTCGGCACCCTCATCGACGTCGAGGGCGACCTCTCGAATCGCCTCGTCGATGTTGGCGGGGTCCATCTGGTAAGAGCGCCGGTCACCGAACTGGGGCGTCGACCCGGCGGCCTCGCGGAACGGACCGTAGAACGACGACGCGTACTTGGCGGCGTAGGACATGATCGGAAGCGTCTCGAAGCCGCTCTCGTCGAGGCCCATCCGGATGGCGCCCACGCGCCCGTCCATCATGTCGGACGGTGCGATGACGTCGGCGCCGGCCTTGGCCTGGGAGACCGCGGTCTTGGCCAGCAGCTCGAGGGTCGGGTCGTTCAAGACCTCGCCGTCCTTGACCACGCCGCAGTGACCGTGGTCGGTGTATTCGCACAGACAGACATCGGTGACGACGACCAGGTCGGGGTAGCTTTCCTTGAGGGCGCGCGTGGCGGCCTGGACGGGGGCGTCGTCGTTGTAGGCATCGGAGCCGACGGCGTCTTTCTGGTCGGGGATGCCGAACAGGATGACCGAGCGGATGCCCTCTTCGATGGCCTCACCGACCTCTTCCACGACCCGGTCGATGGAAAAGTGGTAGTTGCCGGGCATGGCCCCGATCTCGGTCTTGATGCCCTTCCCCGAGCGCACGAACAGCGGGTAGATGAAGTCGTCGGGGTGCAGGCGGGTTTCGCGGACCATGTCCCGCAGGGCGGGGTTGCCTCGCACTCGGCGGGCTCGAACTATGGGGAACATCGGTGATCTCTCCGTCTAGCTAAGCTAAGTATCTTCGGAATCGGGATCGGCGAAGAAGTAGTAGTCGGCGCAGAACTGGCTGCAGAACTTGCGCCCGCCGTGCTGGTAGCCGCACTCGTCACAGTACGTCTTGAAGCAGATCGGGCACTTGATGAGATCGACCTGCTGCTCGGTCTTGTCGCAGTGGATACAGACCTGCGTCTTGTCGTCCGGGTCCAACGCCTACCCCCACAAAAAAGAGCCTCATTATAGGGTATTCTTGACGGTTTCGGGGGGAGCGGCTAGATTACGGTGTTTTCCGGCCTGAGCGGAACGGTTGGGTCGGTAGATCTTTGGCGGCGTAGCTCAGGGGCTAGAGCGAGGGTCTCATAATCCCTAGGTCCGTGGTTCGAATCCACGCGCCGCTACCAGATTCAGATGGTCCGTTCCGGACACATAGGTAACGGTTCATACCGGAGACATGGGTAACACCCTCGCCTCTTCCTCCCGAAGCAGATGCGGCCGCACCGCGTGGCTGTGATGGTCCTGTCGTGGAAGGGGTACTCGAGGTCCGTGAGTCCGCGTCAGGGTCTTTTCGACGGCCGATGAAGCTCGGCGGAGTACCTTGAGATTGCCGCCCACGTCCTTTCCGCTGTAGTGGTCCCTCGGAATTCAGTCGGTATGCCCGACGAAGATGGAGACAACGTCACTCTGCCTTGAACCGTCGTTGTTCGTACCGTCGTGCAAGATCAGCAAGCAGTGCTACTTCGTCAGCCGAGCAGTCGCTAGATCCCTCTAGGTCCTCGACAATCGCGAGCATCTGGTCCACGGACCCTTCCTCACGAACGACAACCCGAGTTCCCACCACAACCACGAACTGGGGCTCCGTAGGAAGATCCCACGGCTCTTTGACTTGCCGCGCCAGCCCCAGCGCTAGCGTCTTGGCTGTGGCGTTGTCTCCCCCACGGTGAGCTGCAAGCAGTGCCAGGCCCCAACAGGCCAGCTGCGCAAGTTCAGGTAGCCTCGGAAGAAGGGCCTTTGCTTGCTCGACAAGGCCGTCGAGCCTCGCGAGATGATATCTCGCGATCAGGATGTCCAGCTCAGCTATGGCACCGAACTTGGGGTCCTTTGTGGCCTCTGCGCACAGGGCCATGGCGGTTTGCCAATCGCCCCCTTTCTGGTGCTTGTATGCCTCGTGCAACAGCGCGGCCGGCGACTCTTCGACCTCTACCGGAATCGGGCCGCTCGGCCCGACTTCTGATATCAGCCCGTATTCCATCAGCTGTTGCAGGAACAGACCAAGGTCCGCCGATGCAGTCGCTCGGCTCACGTCATACTCTTTCACAATAGCGGACAGGATCTCGGCCTTCGTCCGTGGCACCTCCGTCTGCTTCCAGATAAAAACCGCCATCTCGTTGAGTGTTTTCGCCTCGCCATCGTTGCCGGGGACCACAAGCTCGTCATCCAGTGTTGTCGCCATCGGGTGCTGAACGTATCTGATCTCCGATCTACCCTCGCGACCTCGCCGAAACCAGCTAGACACGGTCGATAACAGGTTTCGCATCGAAGCAACTCTCTGACGGTCGGTCACTGGACCACGCACGATCTGCGCGGCTGAGTGACTCTAGTATACGCGCCCAGGACGTTAACGCGGCACTAGAAGAGCCAAGTCCGTACCCAGCATGCGTCCCTTTGAGTTCTTGTAGAAGACCCGAGCCGCAGCGCCAAGGAACTGAACGCCTTGTTCCCGGTGTAAACTCTGGCAACCATCTGGAGAAGCATCATGAGTGTTGTCCTGGCTCTCGCTCTAGCCCTCAGCGCCGCCCAGGTAGAAGAGATCATCGTGGACGAATTCCACCCATCTCAGGTATTCCAGGTCATACCGCCCTCTCACCCTGCTGTTGCGTACGAATGGCGGATCGAAGGAGTGGAAGAACGTCGCGGCCTCTATTTGGCCTACGTCGGCCAGCAGATCCTGAAGGCCCTCGGGACACCCACGGATACCAAATGGAAATGGGGCGGTTTGATGTTCGAGGGTCGGGATCCTTGGGAGGACCCGACGGACATGGCCGACATGATGGGAAAGAAGAGCAACGTTGGTTTCGTCTGGGACCTGGAGACACAAGAGGGACGACTCTTCGTTTTCGACCCCGAGACGATGGCCGACTACATGCAGCAGCCTGCAGACTAGAAGAACGTGGAGGACGAAAGCCTCAGGGTCCCATCTCGCCTGCCGCGGTGCTCCCGCGCACGATGTAGAAAAACGGTTCCTCCCCGAACAGGGCCCACGGATCGATGAAACGGGTGAGGTTCTCGACCTGCGCGAATGCGGTGGTGGCTGCCGACTGCGGCTCGTCGGCCCGCTGAATATGGTAGTGGACCGCGTAGGCCGCCGGCTGCCATGTCAGGAGAATGTCCGATCCTTCCTTGGCAAGTCGCAGCTGCGTGACGGCACCGGCGACGGCCGACTTGCCCCCGACGAACGTCCGATTCGTCCCGTCTGCCGGTTCGACTGTGGGGCGCACCGTGGCGGTCACCTCGACGTCACCGCGGGCGGCCTTCTGTGCCGCCATGCGTCTCTGCGCGCAAGAGTTCATCTCGAGCGTGACCCCCGTGATTCCCTCGAGCGCAGTCCACTCGTCCCACTTCCCACAACTCCCGTCTACCACGCACGAAATCGCGGCCAAGAGCTTCGCGGCGTTGGTCCGGATCGGAACCTCGAAGATTCGGGGGATCTCTGGCACTTGTGGGTCGGCGGCGTCGGCGCCCGCGCCGCCACTCCGTCTCTGTGAAGCGAACTGTATTGGACAGGCGACGCACGATGTTCGCACGCAGCTCGTGCAGGTTTCGTCGCCCAGTCGTGCGCGCAGGTGCTCGGATACGGGCTTGGTGATCGCCAGGGCCAGAGCGACCTCGGCGAGGTGGAGCGACGCAGCCCTCCAGTTGCCGTAGCCGACGTAGTCAGGCTGCCACCACTTCAACGGCCCGCAGTGCAGGAGCTCCTCGTCGATCATGGATGTGACGGCCGCGGCCCAGCGTTGCCGCCTGGATGGGGTGGGCTCGAGGGAGATCCAATCCGATGGAGGCAGGCCAGCGGCTCCCGCCCACCACTCGTTCCAGGATGTGACATCCACGTAGTACTGTCCCGTCGTGCTCTGCAGGGCCCACCTGGCGGCGGGATCGTTCGTCCGGGCGAAGTACGCGATGAGCTGGGGCGTCATCAGCGGCGCGCGGATGTACTGGGCGAGGTGTGCCGCGTAGAACGCTTCCCTCGGGTTGTCGCCTTCGAGGTGCCGCAGCAGGTACTGCGCCAGGTAGTCCTCATCGCCCAGTGCGACGAGGGCCCGGGGAATCCGATTGAACAACGCCTCCCCGTGAGAGTGCCATTCCCACGGCAGATCGAAAGCTGCTCTCAGGGCCGGGACGGCCGAGGCGTCGCCGAGAATACCGAGCGCGGGCACCGCGGCCCCGGCGATTTCCCGGCAGTACCAGAATCTCAGCTCGCCCGATAGACTGGCGCCCCGCTGTCGAGCCGCCGGCTCGACCGCTGCGACGATCTCTATCAGGGTCGGCACAGCCTCGTTGAACCGGGTCTCGGCCAGCACCTCGATGATGGTGACCTTCGCCTCCCGGTAGGCGGATCGCGACGCGTTAGTGTCGAGAGCTGTCGGATCGGGACCCCGCAGGTAGTCGTGCAGCACCCGCTGCCCCGCCGGCCCGAGCCGCCCCACCGTCCGGATCGAGCTCTTCGTTCTTTCGATCAACTGTCCGTACTCGGGGTTGACCGGTGCGGTTCGAAGCCGTTCCCAGAGGATGTCTAGCTCTTCGATCGGGGTCCGAGGCGCCCGTTCCCCTTCTTCCTCGGCGGTAGGCGCACCCAAGCTGCCCGAGAAGACCGACGCAAGACCTAGCAGGCAGATTCCCGCGCGGCAAATCGCAGGATTGCGGGCCAACGCTCTCATCGTGGCCTCCCTGCCCCGGTACGCATGCTACGCCTGGTCGGCCGGCGGCGCCAAGCAAAAGCCGGCTCCGAGACAACTCCCCCGGGATTGATGGAGGCCCCATTTCCTGAGAGGATGGCGCCATGCCGGTCCAAGCAGCTGCGCACCGGAGGAATGTGAGCCATGGAAAAAGGACTGATCACCTGCCCGAACTGCGGGAAAGGATTCGAGCTTTCGGATGTCCTGACAGACCAGATTCGGGAACAACTGAGAACCGAGCTGCAGCAGGAGGTCACCCGGCGTGAAGTCGAGGCCAACAAGAAGCTGAAAGCGCTCAAGGCACAAGAAAAGGAACTCGCGGAGATTCGAGAGAAGCTGGACGATCAGGTCGAGGCAAAGGTGAGTGAGCGTATGGCCGAGGCCGAAAAGAAGACCGCCAAGAAACTGGAGGGTCAGTACGCCGATCAGCTCCAGGATCTACAGCAGACCCTGGAAGACCGTGACGCTTCCATCAAGACCTTCCGCGAGCAGGAGCTCGACCTGCGCAAGAAGCAGCGCGAGCTGGAAGAAAGCAAGCAGGCTCTGGAGCTGGATGTGGCCCGCAGGGTTGACGAAGAGCGGGAGAAGATCCAGGAGGGGGCGGCGAAGAAGGCGGCCGAAGAGCATCGACTGAAGGACCTGGAAAAGGACAAGGTCATCAACGATCTGAAAACCTCCCTGGAGGACATGAAGCGCAAGGCCGAACAAGGATCCATGGAGACCCAGGGAGAGGTCCTGGAACAGGACTTCGAGGAACAGCTACGGCGTTTCTTCCCGCACGACGAGATCCAACCGGTACCCAAGGGCATACGCGGAGCGGACCTCATTCAAACCGTCCGCACCCCGCTCGGCTCGGATTGCGGGCTGCTCTTGTGGGAGGCGAAGAACACCAAGGCGTGGAACGCCAAGTGGATCCAGAAGTTAAAGGACGACATGATCGAAACGCGGGCGACGGTTGCCATTCTGGTTTCCGTGGCTCTGCCCGAGGGGATCGAGCGGTTCGGAGATGCGGGAGGTGTCTGGGTCAGCGATCCGTTGTCCGCCATTCCCCTGGCCGCGGCCCTGCGTCATCAACTCCTCGCCGTCGACCGAGAACGGACGGCTTCCTCCGGCAAGAGCGAGAAGATGGAGATGCTGTACCAGTATCTGGCCGGCCCCGAGTTCAAGCAGAAAATCGAGGGCATTGTCGAAGCTTTTACCTCCATGCAAGACCAGCTCAACCGCGAGCGGCGCGCCATGGAGAAACACTGGAAGCAGCGCGAAAAGCAGATCGAGCGTGTGGTCAAGAGCACGGTCGGACTCTATGGGGACATGCAGGGCATCATCGGCGGCCAGATCCCCGCGATCGCCAGCTTGGAGCTCGAAGGGGAGACCGTGAAAGGGTTGCCGGACGGCGCCGCGGAGGTAGAAGCAGAAGAGGGCAAAGAATAAACGCGCCGCTATCCCTCGCCGTAATGCTCGAGGTAGAGCAGGACCTTCTCGGCGGTGGCGTTCCCGAACAACTCCTTCAGCAAGATCACCTCCGGGACTGGCTCTCCTCGGAATGAAGCACTATTGGGCAATAGAGTCCACGTTATGGGCCATGTTACCCAATATATGGTTATTGTTGACTGTGTTGCCCTGTTCGATACGCCCGCGCTCGCCACGCATGTGCTTTCGCGCGAGGCGCCGCCGCTCGTCGTAATGGTTCGCTACTCCGGGACGATTTCCAGCACCGCGCGGAACCGCACCTCGCCCGACATCATCCGGTCGAACGCCGCCTGAGCCTCGTCGAGCGGGAACCTCTCGACCATCGGGCGCACGCCGTGTTGCTGCGCGAAGGCCACCGCATCCGTCGAGTCGGCGGCGGTCCCGGAGGGCCAGCCCTGAACCCGCCGGGTCATCGAGATCAGCTCGATGGGATCGATCTGGAGCGGCTCGAAGGGTGCGGCCACCACCATCAGGTTGCCCTCGATGCCCAGCCCGGGGAAGAGCTGCGAGATCGCCTTGGCATGCGGTGCCGTGGCCAGGATCACACGGGCTCCACCCAGCGTCTGCATCGCATCGACAAAGTCGGCGCGCGTGGAGTCGACGTAGTGATGGGCGCCGAGCTTGCCGGCAAACTCCTCCTTGTCGCTGCCGCGGGAGATCGCGACGACCTCGAACCCCATCGCACGCGCATACTGCACGCCCAGGTGGCCCAGCCCGCCCAGGCCCTGGATGCCGACGAGGTCGCCGGGACGGGCACCCGAGTTGCGCAGCGCGTTGAACGTGGTGATGCCGGCGCACAGAAGCGGTGCCGCATCGGTAAAGCTCATCCCGTCGGCCAGCCTCGCGACGGCGACGGCCGGGGCGCACACGTACTCACCGTAGCCGCCGTCGAAGGAGATGCCGGTAACCTGGCCCGCATCGCAATTCATGAAGTGCCCCGACAGGCAGTTCTTGCAGGTTCCGTCATGACCGCCGTGCCACCCCAGACCGACCCGGTCCCCGGCCGCGAGCTGCGTCACGCCTTCGCCAACCGTGTCGATCACCCCCGCGATCTCGTGGCCCGGGACCCGCGGCAGCTCCAGGCCGGGCCAGAGCGCGCCCGTGACGAAATGATCGCTGTGACAGATGCCGCACGCGTGGACCTTGATTCGAACCTCTCCCGGCCCGGGCTCGGGGACGGGACGCTCCTCGGCGACAAGGGGCTGGTTGGCAGAACGGACGACCATGGACTTCATGGGGACTCCTCCGGTGTCTTCAGGGGATAGTGCGTCGGTATTCTAATCGGGATCGCCGACCTCGCCAACTGAGTGGGGATGCCTCAGTCGGCCGGATTCGTACCGGGCGGGCGGATCGGACTCGCGCCGTGGAGCGGCCTGGGCCTTGACGTGATAAACGGTAGCGCTACCGCCCGAAGATCCGATCCGGATGCGCCAGCAAGAAGGTCCGCATCCGCTGGCCCTCGGGAACGGCGTAGCCCTGCAGCACAAGATCCCCCGCGGCATCGCGCCTCGCCACGCGAACGCAAGCTCCGACGCACGGTTGCTAGGCTGGCTCTTGATCTCGCTTCGGCGTTACGTGATCGTGGCCGAGCTCGAGAAGCCCGGAACGGTCACCTGAGCCGTAAGATCCGAGCACTTCAAGCACGTCCCGCAGCGCAGCGTCGAACTCGCCATTCGGGGTTGTCGCAACGTCGATGCCGTTGTCGGCCAGAATCTCAGCCACGCCGCAGGCTATGACTTTGTTGGCGTGCTCGTCGGGCCTTCCGGTCGGCTCCAGTATCTCGGCAATCACCCCCACAAGCGCGTCGGTCTGCTGGACCACACTATCGACCAGTTCCCGCGCCGGCAGCCCGTCTGTCACTCGGCGGGTGTCCTCGTCCACGTTCAGGTGGACGGCGATCGCGACGGCCGTACGGACCAGAACGTCGCCCGCGAAGGTCGAATCCGGCGCGGTCCTCGGCGTCAGTGCGTTGGCAAGATAGCCACGTATGCGCTCGATGGGCTCGCCGTCGGCGCCCTTGATTCGCTCCGCGAGCGTCACCGCCGCCGCCTGCACCGCTTGCAGCTTCTCCTGGGCTTCCGGACTCGTCTTCTCGCGCAGCTGGCTCTCGTGCTCCAAAAAGCCCAGAAAGAGCGGCATGAGTCTGATCAGCCCGTCGACCGCACCTTCGTGCTGCAGGGTACGTTGCAGCTTGCCCTGCAGATCGGGGAGCTTCTCGGACAGGTCTCTCGCGTCAATCATCGTGGCCCTCGAAGCGTGCAGGCGTTGTGCAGAAAACGGCCACGAATCAGGCAATTGGCGCCGAGCCCAGCGCGGGATTCAGCTGGTTGTCGATTGTTGGCCTAGGGCCAATATCGTGCCCAGGCCCGCTGACGGCAAGGCAGGGTGTGGTTTCAGGCCACGCCTCTGTTTGGGCTACCGCCTGTAGATCCGATCCGGATGCGCCATCAAGAACGTCCGCATCCGCTGGCCCTCGGGAACGACGTAGCCCTGCAGCACGAGATCCCCTTCGGCATCCCGCCGGAACACCAGGTAGGGGTCCTGATTCCCGGGCTCGGGTTCCTCGTTCAGAAACGTCCGGCTGAGATACATCCCGATCTTCGAACCGTTGACCCGCGTCTCGTGAATCGACGCAACGGGCGAGTGGGCGCGGCTCATGCAGATCTGGAGCGAGCCGGCCGGGTGTCTGGAGCCGTCGGGCAGCACGATGGGTGAATCGACATCGGCAGAGACGCAGCGGCGGACCTGGTGGGGATTGGCCGATGACGGCGGCGCCAGGGCCGCGAACAGCAGGAGTAGGCTGACTCCGAATCCGGCACGCCCGAGTCGAGCGTAGAACCTCTTGTTCATTGTCGCCTCCTTTTGCTTATACATACGCACGAACCCCGTAATTATTTTCATCTCAGTTTGAGAAAGGCCGAAAGGCCTCTATTCCAGGGCTTTCAGGGAGCGGCGGGCCGGCACGATGAGGACTGGGGCCTGTGATATATTTCCGGGTTCTCGCACGGGGTTCGGGACGGGACGCAAGTCACTCGCGGGGGTGAAATTGAAGACCAAGGGGCGACACCTGCTGGTCGAGTATCGCGGCTGCGATGCCACGCTGCTGAACGATCGGGCCTTCATCGAGAACGTGATGAGACAGGCGGCGGTGGTGGCAGGGGCCACCGAGGTCGGCTCGATCTTCCGGAACTTCAACCCCCAGGGCGTCAGCGGGGTCGTCGTGGTCGAAGAGTCCCACCTCTCGATCCACACCTGGCCCGAATACGGCTACGCCGCGGTCGACTTCTACACCTGCGGCGAGTGCACCCCCGAGGCGGCGGACCGGTATCTCGCCGAGCGGCTCGGTTCAGAAACTTCCGAGGTCATGGTGATCGAACGGGGCCTGAAGGCTCCCGGCCCCTCGCTCAGCGTGGCACGACATCACTCCACGTGCGACGAAAGCGCCGTGCCGGAACCGGCGGGTTGAGGAGCCCGGCGTGGGCCCATGGTACGACGAGGTCTTCGCCGATAGGGTCCGCTTCGGCCTGAAGATCCGCCGGGTCCTTTATTCCGGACAGAGCGATCACCAGAAGATCGAAATTCTCGACACCGAGCAGTTCGGTCGGGTCCTCGTCCTCGACGGCGTCTTCATGACCAGCGAGGCCGACGAGTACTTCTACCACGAGATGCTGGTCCATCCCGCCATGACCACCGCGCCTCGCATCCGGCGGGTGCTCGTGATCGGCGGCGGAGACGGCGGGACGATCCGGGAGGTACTTCGTCATCCCGAGGTCGAATCGGCCGTGCTGGTCGAGATCGACGGACAGGTCGTGGAGGTGTGCCGCCAACACCTCGCCTCGATCGGTACGGCCTGGGACGATCCTCGGCTCGAGGTGGTCATCGGCGACGGCGTGGCCTTTGCTCGAGAGGCCGACGTCGAGCCGTTCGACGTCATCCTTCTCGACGGCTGCGATCCCGTGGGGCCCTCCGAGGGTCTGTTCAACGAGAGCTTCTTTCGTGACTGCGCTCGGCTTCTACATCCTGACGGCGTCTTCGCCATGCAGAGCGAGACTCCCGTTTTCATGCGTGAAGTCTTTCTCGATATCGTGCACACCCTTCGTCGCGTCTTGGGTCATGCCTGGCCTTACTTCGGGTCCGTGCCGCTCTACTCCGCCGGAATGTGGACCTGGACCTTCGCCAGTCGAACCGTAGATCCGCTGGACCTCATCGATGAACGCGCTCAACGCCTCGAAGCCGTCACTCGCTACTACAATCGCGAGATCCACTTGGCATCGCTAGCCGTCCCCAACGCGTTAAAACCTGTCCTGTAAGAACTGGGGACAGCAAACACATTTCCGGGTTTTCCGGGTTCGTAAAGCGCCCGTGGTCTCAGCCGTGCGGCGCGACACCGTGCCAACGCTGTGCAAATCCAGAAAACCCGGAAATGTGTGTACTGTCCCCAGTTTTAGAAGGTGCCGGCCAGGACCAGGATGGCGCTTCTGGCTGGGGCCGGGACCGAGCCATCTTCGGGGCTTGCGGGGAAGGTCTTGTCGAGGATGTTGCCGAGGATCAGGCGCGTCTCGAATCCCTTGGCTACTCGGTAGCCTATCGAGGCGTCGAGGACTCCGTAGCTTGGCATTTCCATCTCCGTGGGGCCCGGGCGGTCGTCACGGAAGAAGTACGAGTAGCCGGCTCTCCACCACAGGCGCGTGAGAGGCTGGCCGTAGGCGGAGACCCTGATGCTGGGGGCCGGGATGTCGTCGGGGTCTGAGCTGTCGTCGAGGATCTCTCCCTGAGCGTAATTCGCCGTCACCCTGGCGGAGAGTGCCGAGCCCAGGTCGAAGTCGGACTCGATCTCGATCCCCCTGATCTCCTGCTCGCCGCGGTTGCGGAAGGTGAAGTTGTCGGGGGTGACCTCGTAGCGTTCGACCAGGTCCTGGATGCGGTACAGGTAACCGTAGATCGCGAGGCTCGTCACGCCGCCGGTTCTTCGGACCGAGACGTCGAACTGCAGGCTGGTCTCGGGGTCGAGGTCGGGGTTGCCCTCGATGAAGCCGCGTCCGGTGACGCCGGCGAAGTAGCGGTCCGAGAGGAACGGCTCACGGAAGCCGCGGGCAATCTGGAAGACCGTCGCCCAGCGAGGTACCGGGCGCAGCGAGTAGGCGAGGAAACCGGAGAGGTTGGTGTTGGAGGTCGAGAGGTCGCCGAAGGTGCCTCCCTTGTTGCTCGTCGTGACGTAGGTTCCGCGGAGGCCCGCGGAGAGTGACTGGCGGCCGGAGCCGAGCTCTCGCTCCCCTTCCACGAAAAGGCCGGCGTCGGTCTGGCGTGCGTCGTCGATGGTCTGCTGCTGGTCCGAGTCGATGATCTGACCCTGGGCGTCGTACTCCTGGCGGCCGTCGGTGGCGGACAGGTTGAAACGGCTGCGGGTGTCGAGCCCCATGCGAATCGCGCCGCGATTGACCGGGCGGGTCGCCACCATCCGCAGGGAAGCGTCGTTGGCGGTGATGTCCGACTCGAAGACGTCGCCAGCCGAGCCCGCGCGCTCGTCGCGCTCGGTGATCAGCTCGTACTTGCCAACGAAGACATTCAGCTCGAGCGCCGAGAGCTTGCCGGGGGGCGAGAAGTCGGCGGCCAGGGTGGCCCGATCGGAGTTCTCTTCGGGGTAAGACGTCACGGCGCTGCTGGTTCTGGGCTTGCCCGTGTCGCGCAGACGGTCGACCTGCAGCCCGGCAACCCATCGAACGCGCTCGCCAGGAATCAGGCCCTTCAGCAGCACGCCGCCGCCACGGGTTCCCGAGTTCGGCACTTCCCCATCCGGCGAGTCGTAGTTGTCGAAGTCGCGACCGTAGACCGCCGCGAGGAGCGCGCCGTTGCCCAGCGGCACGTTGGCCTCGACCGCCCCGCTGAGCTGGTTCTCGCCGGTGCCCGCGGCCGCCTGGACCTGGCCCTTGAACTCCTCGGGGCTGGGACTGGGTGTGGTGGCGTGAATGATCCCGCCGAATGGGTCGCTTCCGTAGACCACCGAGCCCGGTCCGCGCACGATCTCGACGTTCTCGACGACGAACGGGTCGAGGAAGGTTGCCGACGGGCCGGCGCGGCGTTCGGTGGTGACCCGGCCGTTGTCGAGCAAGACGAGCGTCCGACCGCGGGCCAACCCTCGTACCGACGGCACCGTCGCGTGACCGGCGCCGACGTTTCCCGCGCCCGGCGCCTCGGCGATGATCCCGGTGAGCTGGCTCGGTCGCCTCTTCTGGTTGTCTTTCCTGGAGACCACCGTCGCGGCTGCCGCGGGAGGCGCCAGGGTGGACGGCGCCACACCGCCCCGGACGTTGACCTCGACCTTTTCAATGGGCGGTAGGTAGAGGCTTCGCACACCCTCGTTTCCGAGAGACGCGACCCGGATCAGTCCAAGAACCACCCCGGCCTGATCGAAGACCGCCAGCTCGAAGGGCGCCGGGGGCTCCGGGCTGAGCGTGAACAACCCTTCGGCGTCGGTCGTCACGGCGCCGGTACGGCCGACCACCGTCACCTGGGCGTACGGAACGGGGTCGCCCGCGGCGTTCAGCAGCCGGATGGGGAGCGCCTCGCCGTTCGACGCCTGGGCGAGCGGGAGGCTCGCGGCGACGATGACGAGAAGCAGGGCGAGCTTTGCGAGATCAGTCCAGCTCATCCAATAGCCGGCGCAGTCGCGGGAAGGCCTCGCGGATGTCGTCGAGCGAGACCGCACCGATCGACAGGCGGAACCAGCCCGACTCTTTTTCGAGGCCAAAGGCCTGAAACGGAATCACCGCCAGTCCGGCGTGCTCGAGCAGCAGTTTCCGGATCGATTCGTTAGTCTCGAGGAGTGTCCCCTGGTGGCTCCGACCCTTCACCACGAGCCGTAGCGAGAGGTAAATCGCACCTTGGGGGTTGATGCACTCGACGGGGTACCCGTCGCGCTTCATCTCCGTGAAGCCCGCGTACAGGGCGGAGAGCCTGGTGTCGACCCGCTCGAGCATCTCCGACTGGAAGCGGCGGACGGCCTCGTCATCTTGCAGGAACCCGGCGACGGCGACCTGCTCCGGGCGCGGGGCCCAGGCACCGACGTGGCCGAGCAAGTCCCGGAACCTCGCGGTCACCGGCGGCGCGGCCAGAAGCCAGCCGACACGAAGCCCCGTGGCGGCCATCGTCTTCGAGATCGCGTCCAGCGAGATCACCCACGGCGCCGACTCGGGGACGAGGCTTACCGGGTGAACGTGTCGGGCGTCGCCGAAGGTCAACGCACCGTAGACCTGATCGTGGAGCAGGAAGAGATGTCGGCGCCCCTGGCGGGTGCGCGACTCGTTCTCTTCGACAATCGCTCGGGTGACGGCCGCGAGCTGCTCGGGGTCCATCACGGTGCCGGTCGGGTTGAGTGGGGTGTTGAGGCACAACATTTGGGCGTCGCCCAGGTGCGGGGTCAGCCGGTCGAGAGTCGGCATGAAGCCGTCCTCGACCCGCGTCGGCACCTCGACCGCTTGGGCTCCGGAGATCCAGGCGTAATGGTTGTTGTTCCACGACGGCACCGGGTAGACGACTTTGTCTCCCGGATTCAGGACGCAGCGATAGGCGGCGTAGAGCAGGGGGCGCGCTCCACCCGCGATCAGCACCGATTCGAGCGGGTATCGAACCCCGAGCGTTCGGGCGACGTACTCGACCACGGCCTTGCGCAGCTCGAGGACCCCGTCCGAGGGTGGATAGTTGGTCTCTCCATTGTCGAGTGCATCCCGGATCCGGCGCCGGAGCGCTTCCGGAATGGGGAAGTACTTGGAGTTGAAGTCACCGACCGTCAGGTTGCAGATGGTCTGACCGTCGCGGACCATCTGCCGGATCTCGCCAGCGACCTTCAGGATCTCCGATCCGATGAGGCCGCGCACGCTCTCCGACAGCGAGCCGTCGACGGTGGAGGGGTTGCCGAAGTTCAATTCGGGGAGGCCTTGTGGACGCATGGCGCGATTTTATACGCAGACCCTGCTCGCGACCACCCCGTACCGATCGGCGGCCCTCATACCCCTGAAAAAACGAAACCCCGGGCGAGAACCCTGCCACCCGAAGGTGGGGGGTGTCGCGACCCGGGGCTGACGCCGGACCGGCGCGTTACGAATCAGTCTTCGTTCTCGTCCTCTTCTTCCTGATCCTTGTCTTTGTCCTTGTCCTTGTCCTTGTCGTTATTCGCGAATAGCGGCGGCCGGCTCTCGCTACCCGGGCCTTCCGGCTTGCCCGGGGGCGTGCCGCCCTGACCCGGCGGGAGGTAGGCGCTCGCCGGATCCTCGCCCGTCGCGGGCGTATTCAGCCCTGCAAAGATATCCATCGTGGTTGGGTCGACACTACCCAGGCTGGTCGATGACGTCGACCTTTCGGCGGCCAGCAACGGCACCGTGAGGCCGACGGCCAAGACCACCGCGACAAGCGCGGCGATACACCTGGTGTTCTTGCGAGTACGGGTCGTCATCTTTGGAATCCCCCGGTAACGGCGTCGAGTTTCTACTTCTTGTTGCCTTTGTACCGATCCTTGTTGTGACCCGGAGGTCCATCAGGATCGTTGTGATGCTTGGCGTGGCCGGGCGGCGCGTCGGGACCGTCGTGCTTGGCATGTCCCGGAGGCACGAACGGGCTCGCGTGCGACTCGTCGGTCCCGGGCTGACTCAGCCCGTTGACGATCTCCATCGTGTTGATGGTTTGAGCCACCGATTGATCCTTCGATCCGTTGCTCTTGTCGGGCTCGGACTGGCCCGCCACGAGTGACGGGGCCGAGAGGCCGATCGCCACGGCGACGGCCACGAGCACGACCCATCTCTTGCTGGTCTGCCGAGTGCGCGTAATCATCTCCGACTCTCCCCTACGGCAACGTCGAGTATTCCCCGATCGCAGAGTGCGCCGTGGCTTCTGTTTACGTGGAAGGACCCGTGCTGTCAAGGATTAACTGGCCTCACGGGCGGACACTCCGACCGCAGGCGACAGGGCGCGCATTCTCGAATGAGATTCTCCACCCGCACCGGAATCACCCTCAGGATTGTCGCCTGTTGGCGCGGAACGCACCGAACACCATTGAACCGACGCGGTCGTGTAGAATCCGATGCCGGAGCCGGCTTCGTGCAAAGGTCATCGCTACTCCCAACGCCGTTTCTGCTTCTCACCCTCTGGAGCATGACCGTGGTCTCCTGCATCCCCACCCCCGACGATTCGGGCATGCTCGATGACGCAGCCGAGCGGTACGTCCGCCTCGCCCTGGCCGTAGGCCGTCACGATCCGAGCTACGTCGACGCCTACTACGGCCCCGAGGCCTGGAAGACCGATGCCGAGGACGGCGAGCCGGTCCCGCTGCCGGAGTTGCTCCGGCAAGCGCGGGAGCTACAGGCCGACCTCGACGACGGAGCACCGTCGGAACGCGGCGACTTCCTCCTCAAGCAGCTCCTCGCGGCGGAGGGGGTAGTGCGACGCCTGACGGGCGAGTCGATGACGCTCTCCGAGGAGATTCGCCTTCTGTTCGACGTCGATGCCCCGGTCCACCGGGTCGAGGAGTTCGTTGCGGCCCGGCGGCGCCTGGAAGAGCTGCTCCCCGGAGAGGGTGCGCTCCGCGAGAGGATCGAGTCCTTTCGACAACGGTACGTCATCCCCGAGGACCGGCTGGAAGAGGTCGTGGCCCTGGCGCTCGATCTATGCCGCGATCGGACCCTTCGGCACGTGGCCCTTCCCGAGGGCGAGAGCTTCCGGTTTTCCCTGGTCGAGGATCGTCCCTGGGGCGCGTACAACTGGTATCAGGGCAAGCTTCACAGCCTGATCGAGGTCAACACCGACCTGCCGGTCGAGCTCGCGTCGATCTTCAGGACGATGTGCCACGAGGGGTACCCCGGCCACCACACCTACAACATCCTGCTCGAAGATCGGCTCGTCGAAGGGAAGGACTGGCGGGAGTTCACGATCTATCCGCTGTACTCACCCCAGTCCCTACTGGCGGAGGGGACGGCCAACGCCGGTCGCGGCGTCGTGCTTTCCGACGACGAGTACTGGGATCTGGTGGCGAGCTCGCTGGCGCCCGCCGCGGGCCTCGAGGATCGAGATCTCGGCGCCTACCGGGCGGTCCTCGAGGCCCTGCGGCCGCTTCGCTACGTGCGAGGCGAAGCCGCGCGAATGCTCTTCGACCAGGGCGTCGACGACGACGAGATCGTCGACTTCCTCATGCGGTTCGAGCTGGTGAGCGAAGAGCGGGCGCGCAAGACGATCGAGTTTATCCGGGCCTACCGGTCGTACATCTTCACGTACACCGTCGGGGAGGATCTGGTGAACGCCTACCTCGGCGAGGGCCCCGACCGGACCGAGCGGTTCTTCGACATCCTGCAGCGCCCCATGACGCCCTCCCGCCTGCTCGAGAAATGAAGCCGGGCCGTGTTTGACAGGCCCCGGGAACCTCGCTAAATTCCAAACAGGCAACCGGCAAACGGTTGCGTGGTGCGGCATGTACGACACGAGTCGAATCCGTTCTGTATTGAGCCTGGGATTGGCGCTGCTGTTGAGCGCCGTCGCCACGGCCCCCCTGTGGCACGCGCCCCACTCAAGTCCCGTCGGGCCGGCCGTCGAAAAGGCGCACACCCACTCGGGGTTGAACACCGGCCTGTGCGACGAAAGCTCGCCTGCGCCCGACACCGAATGCGCCCTGTGCCTGACGAAGCGGCTGCTTTCGACCTCTCTCGCCGATCAGGTGGACGATTCCTTCGGCCCGCCTCCTGACGTCGGAACCCAGGGCGAGCTCGTTCTCGACACCCTGGCCGGCGATCGCTTCGCTCTCCCTGCCCGCGCTCCCCCGCTTTCCTGACGAAGCTCCCAGTCCACGCCGGGCGCCCGATCACCTCTCAGGGCTCGGCCGATCCGGCTGTTCGGAAGAATCGTCAATGGAGAGATGGGCATGCAATTGAAGATATTGCGAATCCACGCGGTCGCGCTGCTGTTCGTGCTGCTGGCCGCTCCCGGGGTTTCCTTCGCGGAAGAGAGCGCAGGGACGGAGCCGGAACAGACCGGGAAGTCGACGGCCGAGCTGGCGGAGATGATCCGAGAACTTCAGGAGCAGCTCCGGAGGCTCGCCGAGGACCGCGACGGAGAGATCGAGGAATTGCACAGGAGACTGCGGGAGCTCGAGGACGAGCTCAGGAAGGAGCGAGAAGTCGGGGAAGACGACGACCTGGCCGCGATTCTCGCCGACGCGGAGGCCGAGACCTCCGAGGAGAAGAAGAAGGAAGAAGACGCCGAGAAGGATCGGGAGAGCTTCGAGGGCCGCCAGAGAACGCTGAGCAAGATGAACCCCGAGATCAGCTTCGTCGGCGACTTCTCCTACGACTGGGCGAAGAGCGACGAGCTGCGCAACCAGTTCACGATCCGCGGCGTCGAGCTGGCGCTGCAGGCCCCGCTCGATCCCTACACGCGGTTCAAGGCCTTCTTTGGAGCCCACCAGCATCCGGCCGAGCTGGAAATTCCAGGAGAGGAGCACGAGCACGGCGAGATCACCGTCGGGGTCGAAGAGGCCTACATGGAGTGGGTGGCTCTTCCCCTGAACACACAGGTGACCGTGGGGAAGTTCCGCCAGCAGTTCGGAACCCTCAATCGCTGGCACAAGCACGCCCTACCCAGCGTGGAAACACCTTTCGCGCTGCGGGACACCTTCGGCGCGGAAGGGCTCAACGGCATCGGGGTGAGCGGAAAATGGCTGTTTCCGGAAGCGGCCGGCACCACCACCTCTCTCGAGGTCCAGATCACCAACGGCGACAACGAGATCGTCTTCGCCGGCGGAGAATTCCAGGATCCCGCCTACCTGCTGCGGCCGGCGGCGTTCATCGACATCAATCCGGCAACGTATCTCGAGATCGGGCTGACGGGCATGACCGGTCCCAACGATGAAGAGGATGACCGCACCCATCTGGGAGGCCTCGACGTCAACTTCGTCTGGGAGCCGGTGAACCGGGCGAGGTACCGCAACGTCGAGGTTCGCGCCGAGTACATCCACTCTCGTTTCGAGGATACCGACGAGACCACCTCGGTTCAGGACACCATCGAGGCCGACTCCTACTACATCTACGCCTCCGGCAAGATCAGCCGACGGTGGATCGTGGGCCTGCGCTACGACGACGCGGAGCTTCCCTCGCCTCGGTGGCCGTTGATCGATCCCGCCGAGTTTCAGGAAGGTCTCCGGGAACGGGCCTGGACGCCGTTCGTGACCTTCTGGCAGAGCGAGTTCGTGCGGCTGCGGTTCCAGTACCAGCACGCCACGCGCAACTTCGTCGGATTCCAGGGCCCCATGGACGACGACCGCGCCTGGGTCCAGGTCACCTGGGCCGGTGGTCCGCACAAGCACGAAGCCTACTAGGGGCGAGGGAGACTGGAAATGTCATTGAGAATTCGAGCGCCGTTCATCGCGATCGCAATCACCGTGTGTCTCGCCGGAGCCGTCGCCGCGCAGGAAGCCGCACGCTCCGAGCCGCTGAAGGTCGTCACGAGCCTGACGGACTACGCCTGGGCCGCCGAGCAGATCGGCGGCGAGCACGTCGAGGTCTCTTCCATCGCCCGGGGAAACCAGGATGCCCACTTCGTCCGGCCCCGACCGTCGTTCGGTGCCGCCATGCGCGACGCGGATCTGTTCGTCACCACCGGTCTCGACCTCGAGCTGTGGGTGCCGACCCTCCTGGACGCCGCCGGCAACCCCCGCATCCTGGAAGGGGCCCCGGGGTACGTCAGCGCCTTCACCGGGATCGATCTCATGGACATCCCGGCATCTCCGTCACGCTCCGAAGGTGACGTCCACGTCTACGGCAACCCCCACATCCACGTCGATCCCCTCAACATGGTTCTCATCGCTCGCAACATCCTCGCGGGGCTCCAGAAGATCGACCCCGACCGCGCCGACTTCTACGAGGAGCGCGAGCGAGCGCTGGAAGAGTTCCTCCATCGTCGGTTGTTCGGCGACGAGCTGGTGGACCTCCTGGGCGGCGAAACCCTGGCGCGCCTCGCGCGCTCGGGCAAGATTCACTCGTTCCTGGAGGCCAAGGAGTACCCCCGAGGCAGTGGCCGGACGCTCATCGACCGGCTGGGCGGCTGGATGAAGCGGGCCGAGCCCCTCCGTGACCGGAAGATCATCGGCTACCACAAGAACTGGATCTACTTCACCAACCGCTTCGGGCTCGACGTGATGGGCTACATCGAGCCGAAGCCCGGTATCCCGCCCACCCCACGACACGTGGAGGAAATCCTCGATCTCATCCGGGATCAGAAGATCGAGGTGATTCTGTCGGCCAACTACTTCGATCCGGCAAAGCCCATGACGATCGCCGAGCGAACCGGGGCCAGGGCGGTGGTCGTTCCGCTATCGACCGGGGGCGAGCCCGGCGCGGAGACCTACGACCTGCTGGTGGACCTCTGGATCGATCGCTTGCGCGAGGCTTTCGGTGTGGCGGGTGGCGATGGATAATCCTGCACGGGAGCGACGATGACGGATGTACTGGAGCTGATGGCGGCGCCCTTCGTCGCCTGCGTGGTGTTGATCGGGATCCACGCCTACCTCGGGATGCACGTCATCCAGAGGAAGGTGATCTTCGTCGATCTCGCGCTGGCGCAGATCGCCGCCCTGGGCGCCATCTTCGGCTTCATCGTGGGATTGAGTCCCCACAGCCCGGCCGCCTATTTCTTCTCGTTGAGCTTCGCCATCGTTGGCGCCGCGATCTTCTCGCTGACCCGCATGCGCCACGAGCGCATTCCCCAAGAGGCGATCATCGGGATCGTCTACGCGGTGGCGTTGGCCGTGGCGATCCTCGTGGCCGCCCGGGCCCCGGAAGGTGCCGAGCACATCCAGGAGACGCTGGTCGGAACGATCCTGTGGGTCTCGTGGCCGACGATCGCCAGCATGGCAGTCCTGTACGCGGTGATCGGTGGGCTTCACTTCGCGCTGCGAAAGCGGTTCTTCCAGATCTCCTTCAATCCCGACGAGGCTTACGCCGAAAAGCGCTGGATCCGGTTCTGGGACTTCATCTTCTACGTCACCTTCGCGCTGGTCATCACCTCGTCGGTGGCGGTGGCCGGCGTGCTGCTGGTCTTCTCGTTCCTCGTGATCCCGGCGGTGATCTCGACGCTGTTCGCCACGCGAATTTCGACCCGGCTGGCCATCGGGTGGAGCGTCGGGATCGCGGCGTGCCTGATCGGGCTGGTGGCGTCCTACCGCTTCGATATGCCTTCGGGGCCCGCGATCGTTGCTTCCCTGGGAGGGACGCTGCTTCTTGCGGCGCTGCTGTACTACGTGATGGCGGCGGAGCACAAGACTCACGCGGTGCTGAAGGCCGCCGCGGGTGTGCTGCTCGTCGCCGGAACGCTGATCAGCCTGACCGTGTTCTTCACCAGCGGCAAGTTCATGCACATCGCTCACGAGCACGACTGGGAAAAGGAAGGCGAGCACGCCGCCACCCCCGACGCCCAGGACTCGGGACTGTGGGAAGAGCTGGCCAGTACCTGCCGGCACGACCCGAAATGCGAGGCGACCCGACTCGCCGAGCAACACCGTGACGACTGGATCGAGCATTGCTCGAAGCGACTGGGCTCGTCCGACCCGGCCGCGCGGGAGCAGGCGGTGAAGGTCCTCGGGGCGATGCAAGACCCCGAGGCCATCGATCTACTTGCCAGGGCCGCCCTCGGAGAGAGCGATCCCCTCATCCGTCTCGACGAAGCCGCGATCGTGGCCGCCGCGGGAGATGCGCGCGGCAGGCGCGCGCTGGTGGAGCTCCTGGCGGACGAGACTCCCCCGCTGGTCCGCGACGAGGCCCACGAGCTGCTGCTGGAGATCGCGGGCGAGGACTTCGGCTACGATCCGTTCGCCGGCGCCGGCGATAACGACACCGCGATCGAGCGGTGGCGCGAGTGGGCCTCGACCGGCTGAACTCGATCGATCACGATCCGCCGGTCCGGATCCATGCGTCGCCCTCGGCGTCGCTTCGTTGCGCCTCTCCCTGGCGCTCCATCTCGAGTAGGTGGGCGAGGGCCTGCGGGCGCTTCAACGCGACCGGCACCTGGGGAGCGTCCGGGTAGGCCTTGCGCGCGATCTCGTCGAGCGGTCGGGGTTGGGCGGTCAGGAGGGCCCGGATGCGGCCCTCGCGCTCCAGGCGGTGCGTCACGAGCTTCTCGAGCGCCTTGCCGGGAAGCGGTGGTCCGTGGGCCGGGAGCAGGGATCGGCAACCGAGCTTCGCGACGCGGCGAACCGATTCCAGATACAGGCCCATGTGGCCTTCAACCGGATCGATTAGGATCGTGGACAGGCCGCTCACCAGGTCTCCCGCGAGCAGGGTCGATCGCTCGGTGAGGTGAAACGCCAGGTGCCCCGGGGCGTGGCCGGGGGTGTGGAGCGCGGTCATCGTCTCGCCACCGAGATCGACGACGTCGCCGTCCTTCAGCTCTTCGACGCGGAGTCCGACGAGATCGACACGCGAGAGGGTATCGGCGTGGGCCTTCACCGGTAGCGCCAGCTCGGTCGCCAACTGCCGGGCCCCCGCGACGTGATCGTCGTGGTGATGGGTCAGCACCACCGCGACCGGCTCGGATCCCGTCTCGCGGCGGTGGCGGGCGATGACCTCGAGCAAGCGCTCTATCTCGCCCTCGTCGTCGGAGCCGGGGTCGAGGATCGCGAAGGAGCCCAGGCCCGGCATCCACGCGTTGGTGTGTGTGGCCGGTGGCAGCGTTCGCGTCGCCACGGGAAGCGTCCAGATGCCCGGTACGAACTCGATGCGCGGGTGTCGCTCCTCGCCGGCGTTGATCTCCCGCACGCGCTCCACCAGCGCGGCGACATCGTCGTGCGGCTCGCGGAGCGCCCGGAGCAACGGCAAGACCGGTGGCGGAACCAGCGCGCGGCCCGATTCCCAGCGCTCGACCACCTCGGCCGGCTGGAAGAAGTCGAGGGACTCGATCTCGTCCGGTGACGGGAGCGTATCCGGAAGAGCCAGTCCTTCCGGCGCCTCGGACAAGAAGAAACGGGCGTCGAAGCGGAGCGGGAACATCGGTGGCGTGATCCGCGCGCCGGCCGCGCTCCATCGATCCGGCGCGATGTCGACTCCGGTCTCCTCCACGAGCTCACGCGACGCGCAGCGCTCCAGCCCACCGGCATCCGGCGGGCCGTCCGAATCCTCGAGCTTTCCGCCGGGGAAGGCCAGATTCCCGGGCATGAACCTCGACCGCCGTGAGCGTTTGCCGAGCAACACCTCCCAGCAGCCTTCGCCGCCGCGACGCACCACCACGACGAGCGCGCTGAGCGCGGGCTCCGGTGGCGGTGCCGGCGTCACACCTTCCGGCAGCTCGCTCAAGAGATTTACTCCTCCGCCCCGGCAGCTGCCGGCGGCAGCGTGGGCCTCCGAAGATGGAACCCGGTGGCCCGCTGGTAGGCGTGGGCCACCGACAGCGCGTCCTCCTCGCGATGCAGTCCCGCCATGAAGGTGATGCTGGTCGGCGTGTCGTCGGCCGAGCGGAAGCCGTTCGGCACGACCACCGCCGGGTGCCCCGTGAGGTTGGTCAACAGCAGGTTGTCGCCCCCGTACGACGGCGCGACGTAGACATCGACGTCGGCCATCATGCGCTGCATGGCCTGCATCACCAGGGTGCGAACGCGGTTGGCGCGGATGTAATCGACGGCGGTGATGAGCTGGCCCTGTCTGAAGACGTTCGGCCATGCGTCCCGAACCTGCCGGACCAGGAGGTCGTCCCTACCGCTTCGCGTGAGCTCGTCGAACGCCGTGGCCGCCTCCGCCGTCAGGATGAGCGCCAGCGCGTCGATCGGAAATCCGTCGGGCAGCTCGACGGGCACCGGCTCGATGCCGATCCCTCTGAGGGTTTCGAGGGTCGCCAGGTCGTGCGCTTGCCACTCGCGGAGCGCGGCCTTCTCGGATTCGTCCTCGACTTGCGCCGCACGATCTTCCTCGAACAGGCTCTTGACGTACCCGACGCGCAGCGCCCGTGGGTCGCGGCGCGGAGGCCAGGCAAACGGCCGGTCGACCGCCGTCGGGTCGAGCCCGTCGGCACCGTGGATGGCGTCGAAGACCAGCGCGCAGTCCTCGACCGAGCGAGCGATCGGGCCGATCTTGTCCATGCTCCACGACAACGCCATGACGCCGTGGCGGCTGACCCGTCCGAAGGTCGGCCTCAGCCCCGTCGCACCGCACCTCGTGCACGGCGAGACGATGCTGCCCCAGGTCTCGGTGCCGATGGCAAACCCGACCAGGCCGGCGGCGGTCGAGGCCGCGGATCCCGCCGACGAGCCACTCGATCCCTGCTCCGGATTCCACGGGTTGCGCGTCATCGCGTCGAACCAGACATCGCCCCACGCCAGCGCGCCGACCGACAGCTTCGCCAGGAGCGTGGCCCCGGCCTCTCGCAGTCGCGCCGCCACCGTCGCGGTCTCGTTGCGGATCTGGTCCTCGAACGGCTTGGCACCCCAGGTCGTCCGGTATCCGGCAACGGCCAGCAGGTCCTTGGCACCCCACGGGATGCCGTGCAACGGCCCGCGGTAGCGCCCGGCAGAGATCTCGCGGTCGGCCAGATCGGCCTGCTCCAGCGCCAGATCACCCGTCATGGTGATCACGCAGTGCAGCACCGGGTCGTAGCGCTCGAGACGCTCCAGGTAGAGCCGCGTGAGCTCCACCGAGCTCACCCGTCCACCACGAAGCAACACCGACAGCTCGCTGACCGTAGCGAACGCAAGATCCTCAACCGAATCGGTACGAATCGCCCCCGAATCCCCCGGCACCGCATTCGGGGTCAAGTCTTTTCCTTTATCACTACCCTCGACTTCCGTCCGCCCGGGCGTCGGCTCGAAGAACAGCGCCGGAGGGACCTCGTTCCCGATCGGAAACGATCGCAGCTCGGCGAGCTGCGCCCGCGACTCGCTCAGGTCCTCGAGCATCAGCTCGCGTTCGGCGTCGGTAAACTCTACGCCGGCGACCCACTCCGCGTGCCGGATCATCTCGCCGGTAACCGCAGGACTCCCCTCGGACACCGAAGCCAGCGCACGAACGAACGCGGCCGACCCGACCCCCACCACGGAGATCGCCTTCAACACCTCTCGTCGAGGCCAAGCCCGCCGCACTACCACGTCTCGGCTCGAGTTCTCGTCCATTGCCCACTCCTCTCGAAGAGCCGGAAGCATACCGCACGTGCCCTGGGCCCAGAGACGGTGCGCGGAGGCGGAGCGGACACCCACCCCCTCTCATCGGCCTTTGAAACCGACGGTCCGGTGCGTAAAGACTCAAGGGCTAGTGGCAGTCGGGCCCAGTTAAGGTGAGCCCGTAACTCCTGCCGGCGGTTTCAGCGGTCGAGGAGAGGGGGTGGGTGTCCGCTCCGCCTCCGCGCGCCGATCGTCGACCTACTTGAGGCTCTCCGCCTCTTCACGAGCCGAGCGCGCCGAGGCCGCCTTGGATCGGTAGGCCTCGATCCCGACTCGACCTTCCTCGAGCCAGGCATGCCGCCCACGAAGGACCTGCTGGCCAACCTGATACTTACGGTAGTCGTCGTTTTGCCACAGGCTGCGGAAGTACTCCCGGACACGCCGCCGCGAGTCGCGACAGAAGAGGTCGGCAAGAACCAAGGCCTCCTCGGCGTGGGTGTGACCGTCGTCTTTCATCTGGCGAGCTCGACTCACCGCCGAGGCCATGGCGAACAGCTCGTTGGCAACATCGACCATGCGGAACAGCAGGGCCTGCTTCTTCTGAAGCTTGGCGCCGTAGACGATCATGGCGTGGAAGACCGAGCGGGCGAGCTTTCGGGACTTGCGCTCCACGAATCGAAGGTGGGTGGCCAGCGGACCAAACTCCGAGTATCTCGGCCACCGTCCCCACCCGATCCAGCGCGTCGGATACCAGGTCGCGTAGAACGCGGCCATCAGCGGCAGCGCGGCCAGTTTCTGTCCCGCGGTCTTCTCGGGATCGATCATCGCTCCCGCGATCTGGAGATGACGGTCGACGGCCTCGCGGGCCATGAACAGATGCATGATCTCGCTGGAGCCCTCGAAGATGATGTTGATCCGGAAGTCGCGCATGGATCGCTCGACGGGAATCGCCGGCTCGCCGCGGGAGGCCAGCGAGGCCTCGGTCTCGTAGCCGCGACCGCCCCGGATCTGCATGGTGTCGTCGACGATTCGCCAGCCGCGGACCGTGTTCCACTCCTTGGCCGCGGCCGCCTCGAGCCGGATGTCGTAGCCTCCGCGGTCGGCCATGTGGCCGGTGAGATCGGCGATCGCCTCGAGGGCGAAGGCCACCGAGGCCATGTCGGCGATCTTGTGCGCGATCGCCTCGTGTCGGCCGATGGGGCCTCCCCACTGGACGCGTTCGTTGGCCCACTGCCTGCAGATCTCGAGGCACTGCTTCGTGATGCCCACCACCCCCGCGGGCAACGACAGCCGGCCGGTGTTCAAGGTGACCAGCGCGATCTTGAGCCCCTGCCCCTCGGCGCCGATCAGGCTGTCTCGTGGGACCTTGACGTCCTTGAAGCTGAGCACGGCGTTGGCCAGCGCCTTCAGGCCCATGAAGCGGCAGCGATGCTCGACCTTCACGCCGGGCGTCGAGGTATCGACGACGAACGCGCTGATCTTTCTCGACTTCGGGTGGCGCGCCATGACGACGAGAAGCTCGGCAAGGGTGCCGTTGGTGCACCACAGCTTGTCGCCGTTCAGCATGTAGTGCTTGCCGTCGGGCGTGAGCTCGGCAGTGGTCTTGAGCTGCGCCGGGTCGGAGCCGACGCCTTCCTCGGTCAGGGCGAACGCCGAGATCGCACCCGCCGCGCAGCGAGGCAGGTACTCTTTCTTTTGCTCCGGCGTGCCGAACAGCTTGACCGGCTGCGGGACGCCGATCGACTGGTGGGCGGAGAGCAGCGCCGAGACGTTACCGTCGTAGCTACCGACCAGCTCCATGATCTTGCCGTATTCCGCCTGACTCAGGCCCAGACCGCCGTACTCTGTCGGGATCTTCATCCCGAAGGCCCCGATCCTCTTGAGGCCGTCGATCAGCTCGGGCGGATATTCGCCGGTGGCGTCGATGGCCACGGGATCGACGTGCTCTCGCAGGAACAACCGGAGCTTGTCGTAGAACTCCTGGAACTCGGGCCTGGGGTTGTGGGTCCCGGGAAACGGATGGATGAGGTCGAGCCGGAAGCGACCCAGAAACAGCTCTTTCATGAAGCTGGGCTCGTTCCACTCGGTCTGCCGCGCGGCCTCGGCGACTTTCAGCGATTCTCTCTCGCTGGGGGTCTCGATCGGCTCGTCCGCTCTCTTCATGGCTCGGCGTCCTCTTGTTTCGGGTCGACGCACCCGTCGGTGCGGTCGGATGTGTTTCTTGAATTCTAGGTCGCGAAGCGGCGAAGGGCTAGTGCAAGTGGCTACGAGATTCCCTGGGGCCGCAGCCTGCGCTCCACTCTCCCCAGCATCGTATCGACCGCCACCGCCAGGGCGGCCGCGGGCACCGCGCCGGAGAGGATCATCTTCGTGTTCGCCATCTGGAGGCCGGCAACGATGGGCACGCCCAGCCCCCCGGCGCCGATAAAAGCCGCCAGGGTGGTCGTCCCGACGATCAGAACGGCCGAGGTTCGGATACCGGCGAGGATGATCGGAGCGGCCAGCGGGAGCCGGACGAAACGGAGCACCTCCCAGTCGGTCATGCCCAGGGCGCGGGCCGCCGAGACCGCATCGGGCGCAGCATCGCGGACGCCGGTGTAGGTGTTTCGGAGGATCGGGAAGAGCGAGTAGATCCACAGCGCCACCAGCGCCGGGACGGTGCCGATGCCGAGCAGCGGAATCATGAAGGCCAGCAGCGCGATGGACGGGATCGTCTGGGTGATGCCGACCCCCCGGATGATCGGCTCGGCCGCGTGCGGATACCGCTCGAGCACGAGACCCAGGGGCACGGCCACCAGAATGCCCAGCAGCAGCGCCGCCGCCGACAGCGCCAGGTGTTGCGCGGTCCAGACGGTCAGATCCCGGAGGCTCCTCCACAGGAACCCGAGCCAACCTCGGCCCCGCGCGCCGGCGCCCTCCCCCGTTCCCTCGCCGAACAGTCCGAGACTCTCGAGGGCGTCGTGGGCGACAACCTCCACCGCCTCGCCCCGTTCCTGCAACCTGAGGTTGAGCTCGCGCATGCGCTCGGCATCGAAGGCTCCCGCGAGAAGGCCCAGGACCGCGCCGAGCTCGGGGTGATCCCGCAGGATCTCCCCGCGCATCAGAGGTGCGGCGTCGTAGGGCGGAAAGAAACCGAGGTCGTCCTCGAGCACGACCAGGTCGTGAACCAGCAACCGGCCGTCGGTGGTGTAGACATCCAGGCAGTCGATCTCTCCCTCCACCACCGCCTGGTACTTCAGCGTCTGTTGCAGGGAACGGACCTCTCCAAAGTCGAGGCCGTACCGCTCGCGCAGCCCGGGCAGCCCGTCGGGCCGCTTGACGAACTCGAAGCCGAACCCCGCGGTGAGATCGGAGGACACTCGCGCGAGATCGGACAACGTGCCGAGCTCGTGGCGCTCGGCAAGAGCACGGGGCATCGCGAGCGCGTACGCGTTCTCGAATCCCAGCGGTGCGAGCCACCACAGATCCCACCGCGCGAGAAACTCGGCGCGGACACGGCGGAGCGCCTCGCTGGAATTGGCCGCTGCCGGCATCTCGAGAATGCTGGCGAGGCCGGTCCCCGTGTACTCGGGGTAGAGATCGATGGCACCCGTGCGAAGCGCCTCGAAGCACACCTGGGTGCCGGCGAGGTTGAAGCGCCGCTCGACTTCCAGGTCGGTGCGTTCCTCGATGAGCCGGGCGAAGATCTCCGCCAGCAAGCGGCTCTCCTCGAAGTTCTTGGAGCCCACGATGATCTTGTCCTTGGCGGCGAGCGAGGAAAGCGGTGCGAGGACGCACGCCAGGACCACGCAGGTGGCGACGAGGCGACTCATAGCGCCACGCGGTGGAGAAGCTCGGCGACGTAGCCGGCCTCGGGGCTGGACCTCAGCTCGTGCGGCCTTCCGTGCTGCAGGATCAGACCGTCCTTCATGACGGCGACGTGATCGGCGACCCGGAAGGCTTCGCCCAGATCGTGAGTCACCATCACCATGGTCTTGCGGAGACCTTCCTTGAGCGCCACGAACTGCTCCTGCATGTCGAGGCAGGTCAAGGCGTCGAGCGCACCGAAGGGCTCATCCAGGAGGACCACGTCGGGGTCAGCCGCCAGCGCCCGAGCAAAGGCCACCCGCTGCCTCTCGCCACCGGAAAGCTCGAGAGGGTAGCGTTTCGCGTAGTGTGACGGATCGAGGCCGACGGCTTCGAGGAGCTCGTCGGCCCGTCGCGTCGCGCGGCCCGGGTCCCATCCGAGAAGCATCGGGACGAGAGTCACGTTGCGACGCACCGACCAGTGAGGCAGCAACCCGCCGTCCTGCTGGACGTACCCGGTGGTGCGCCGGAGCAGGACCGGATCGACCTCGCGTGCCGCCCGGCCGCGGATGCGAATCTCGCCGTCGGTGGGTTCGACCAGGCGGTTGAACATCCGGAGCAGCGTCGTCTTGCCGCTGCCGCTCTCGCCGACCAGCGCGACCGTCTCGCCCTCGGAGACGAAGAGATCGATGCCGGCCAGCGCCTCGACCTCGCCAGGGTAGGTTTTGCGAACGCGGATCGCCTCGAGCACGTGGCCCTCCGGGCGAGTAGACTCTCCGGGAGAGCATACCTCGGGAGAGAAGAAAAGAGGAAAGACCATGAGCGAATTGACGTCCAGGCGATGCAGTCCCTGCGAGCGCGGCTCCGAGCCGCTGGGCCCGGATCAGGCGCGGGAGCTGCTGAAGCAGGTGATGGGCTGGAACCTGAGCGAAAGCGGCAAGGAAATCCGCCTCACCTGCGAGTTCGACGACTACTTCAAGACGATGGCGTTCGTGAACGCCGTGGCCTGGATCGCTCACCGCGAAGACCACCACCCCGACATGGAGGTCGGCTACAACCGCTGTACCGTGCGATATTCGACCCACGCCGTGGGCGGTCTCTCGGAGAACGACTTCATCTGCGCCGCCAAGGTCGACCTTCTGTTGAAAGGCTAGACCTCCCCGCTTTTGCGCCCGGTCCTTGCCCTGATCACTCCGGACCCGTAGAGTGTTCGGGTTTTGCCGAAGGCCGCCCGCCGGTACGCGGGGGCAGCCCGGACCTCAGGAGGAGATGAACGTGGCGGAAAGACACCCCCGGGGACTCAAGGTCCTGTTCTTCACCGAGATGTGGGAGCGCTTCGCCTACTACCTCATGCTCGGCATCTTCGTGCTCTACATGACCGATTCCGAGCGGAACGGCCTCGGGCTCGACACCACCACCGCCAACCAGATCTACGGCTGGTTCATCGCCCTGGTCTACCTGACGCCGTTCATCGGCGGCATCATTGCCGATCGCTACCTCGGCTACCGCAAGAGCATCATCTTCGGCGGCCTGATGATGGCCGTCGGCTACATCGGTGTCGGCATCACCGACGGCGGCATGCCGTTCCTGATCGCGCTCGGGGTGGTCATCTTCGGCAACGGATTCTTCAAACCCAACATCAGCACGATCGTCGGTCGTCTCTACAAAGAGGGCAGCCCGCTCAAGGATGCCGGCTACAACATCTTCTACATGGGCATCAACATCGGCGCCTTCGTCTGCAACTTCGTGGCGGCCTTCCTGAGAAATACCTACGGCTGGGGCTGGGCCTTCTCCGCTGCCGGCATCGGCATGATCATCGGCGTCGTGTGGTTCATGCTGGGGCAACACAGTCTCGAGGGTGCCAGCGACCGCGGCGACGGTGCCGGTGTCGAGAAGGGCATTCTGTTGAAGCTCGGCCTGGGGATCTTCCTGCCCTCGGCCGTGGCGGGCACCATCGGTTACTTCCTGGGCAAGACCTTTGGGTTCATGGCGCCGCCGACCGCGGCGTTCATCTTCGCGGTCATTCCGGTGGTCGGCTACTACATCATGCTGTGGGTCCGCGCCCCGCGGGAAGACCGGGGGCCGATCGCCGCGCTGCTCGCGATCTTCGGCGTGGTCATCATCTTCTGGATGGTCTTCCACCAGAACGGCAACACCCTGACCCTGTGGGCCCGCGACAACAGCAACCGGGTGGCCGGGGCGATCGTCACCCCGGTCCAGCAGTTCCTGAACATGGACGAGGTCGCCCCCGAGTCGTACTGGGCCAACGTCCCCGAGAGCGAGCGACCTCCCGCCGGCACCGAGGTCTCGCTGATCTCGACCGAGCTGATGCAGTCGATCAACCCCGGGTTCATCATTCTGTTCACGCCGCTGGTGGTGGGGATGTTCCACTGGCTGCGCCTGAGAGGATGGGAGCCATCCACTCCGGCGAAGATCTCGATAGGCCTGCTCATTACCGGCCTGTCGGCCGTGTTGATGGTGCTGGCCGCCGGGGCGGCGGGAGATCCACCGGGCAAGGTCTCGCTGGGATGGCTGGTCGGAACCTACGGGATCATCACCGTCGGCGAGCTGTTCCTGAGCCCCATGGGCCTGTCGCTGGTCTCGAAGCTCTCACCGACCCGCGTGACCGGGCTCATGATGGGCGGCTGGTTCCTGTCCACCGCCATCGGCAACAAGCTGGCGGGGATGGTCGGCGAGTTGTGGGAACAGGTCGATTCGCTCAAGACGATCTTCTGGATCAACGCCCTGTGCGCCTTTGCGGCGGCATTGATGATCGCCGTGATGGTGCCGTGGATCAAGCGCGTGATGGCCGAGCACGAAAAGCAGGTGCAGGCGAGAGTCGACCTGGCCGACGAGAAATCCGCCTCGTCCTGACGAGTCAGGCTCGGGTGCCGAGCTTCGTGACGGTCCGCCACTCGGCGGCGGTCACCGGCAGGACCGACAGACGATTGCCGCGCTGGAGGAGATGCATCTTCTTCAGGGCCGGAGTCGCCCGCATCGTTTCGAGAGTCACCGGACGCGCCAGGGCTTTCTCGGCCCGGATGTCCACGGCGTACCACCGGGGGTCGTCCTTCGACGACTTCGGGTCGTGGTACTTCGACCGCCGGTCGAACTGGCTCGGATCCGGGTAGCCCGCCCGCACCACCTCGGCGGTGCCCACGACGGCCGTGGGGTCGGCGCTCGAGTGGTAGAACAAGACCCCGTCGCCCAACTGAATGTCGTCCCTGAGGAAGTTTCTGGCCTGATAGTTCCGGACCCCGTCCCAGCAGGTGGTCTGCCGGGGCTCCCGCTCCAGGTCGGTCCACGAGAATGAACCGGGCTCGGATTTCATCAACCAGTATCGTTTTGCCATCCACCGCTCCATCGGCATGCCGCGCCGGCCCACGGTACCTGGGCCCGACCCTCGGGGCAACGGGCCGCTCTCGCAACCCCGACGCCTCGACGTCGTACAATGACTCGGACGTCCCGGGTCCCCCACCGGGCCGAGTCGGGTTATGATGCGCCCCTTTGGCTGAGGGAGGTCCGGTGCCCAAGCGAGACAAGACAGATTCCGGCGAGAATTCGCTGGACCCCGCGGAGGTCGAGCGGCGCGAGCTCGCGCTTCGCTATCGGGTGACGGTCGAGAGCACTCGCGAGGCGATCGGGACCGCGGCCGACGACATCCTCGACGTGGCCCGGAAGATCGGCTGCGACGACGACGAGGTCACCGACATCTCCATCGCGCTCCGAGAGGCCCTCGCCAACGCCATCATCCACGGCAACGAGAGCGATCCCGGGAAACGCGTCCTGGTGCGGTGCTACACCCACGAAGATCTCGGCTTGCTCGTGGCCATTCGCGACGAGGGCAAGGGGTTCGATCCGGATGACGTTCCGGATCCCAGAAACGCCGAGAGGATCCACCTGCACCACGGCCGCGGCGTCTTCATGATGCGCGAGCTGATGGACCAGGTCATGCACCGCAAGGGCGGTCGCGAGGTCGTGCTCTACAAGAAACGCTCCAAGGGGAACTCCGACGACTCCGGCCCGTCCCGACCGTGATCCACGCGACGACTCCGTGAGACAATAGTTCCCTGGCCCGACCTCCCGACGGTTGGACTCACCGACGAGGACGACACGCGGCCATGAAACGATGGCTTCGACGAATTTTGATCCTGGCCCTTGTGGTCATCGCCGGCTTCGCGCTTCGCTACACCGTCTTCAAGAAAGACCCGGTGGACGTGACCGTCTTTCGCGTGGCGAAGGGTCGCGTCGAGGACTCGGTCACCAACAGCAAGGCCGGCACCGTGGCGACCCGGCGCCGGGCCGCGATCAGCCCGGAGATCGGCGGCCGCGTGAGAGAGCTCACGGCGCGCGAGGGTGATCGCGTCGTCCAGGGTCAGGTCCTGCTGCGTTTGGTGGACGAGGACTACCGCGCCCGGGTCGAGTTGAGCGGTCGCGCTCTCGAGGCCGCGCAAGCCGCGGAGCGGGAAGCCTGCCTTGCCCGGGACCAGGCCCAGCGCGACCTGGAGCGTTACCTGCAACTGGGGGAAATCGTCTCGCAGGAGCTCCTGGATCAGTTCCGGAGCCGCCGGGACACGACCGTCGCCCGTTGCGAGGCCATGGGCGCCGAGGTCCTCAAGGCCCGGTCGGCCGAAACGCTGGCGAAGGTCGAGCTCTCGAAGACGGTGCTTCACGCCCCCTTCGACGGCATCGTCACGACCGTGTCGACCGAGATCGGGGAGTGGATCACGCCGTCGCCGCCCGGGGTGCCGATTCCGCCGGTGATCGAGCTTCTCGATCCCGACGCGATCTACATCCGGATCCCGCTCGACGAGGCGGACGTCGGCAGCGTGCGTGAAGGACTCCCTGTGCGGATCACTCTCGACGCCTATCCCGGCCGCTCGTTCATGGCCCGGGTCACTCGCGTGGCCGCCTTCGTGAGCGACCAGATCGACCAGAACCGCACCTTCGAAATCGAGGTCGAGCTCGACGACCGCGCGTTCGCTCGCACGTTGCTTCCGGGGGCCTCGGCCGATGCCGAGGTGATCCTGGACGCGCGCGACGATGTTCTTCGCATCCCGAGCTATGCGTTGATGGAAGGCGGCCGGGTGCTGGTCGTGCGTGAAGAGCATCTGGTCGAGGTTTCGGTGAAGACCGGGCTGCGGAACTGGCAGTTCACCGAGGTCGTCGACGGTCTTGCCGACGGGGATCCCGTGGTGGTCTCCCTCGACCGCGTCGAGGTGGTCGAGGGTGCAAGGGTCCGGGTCGCGGGCGAGACGCTGAAGTGATCGAGCTCGAGGGCATCTCCCGGGTCTACCACGTCGGTGGCAGGCCGGTGCACGCCCTTCACGACATCGACCTCACCATCCCCGCGGGGGCGTACGTCTCGGTGATGGGACCCTCGGGGTCCGGCAAGTCGACCCTGCTGAATCTCCTGGGGTGTCTCGACCGCCCCACCTCGGGCGCCTATCGCCTGGACGGCCGGGACGTCGCCCGGCTCGACGAGCTCGAGCTGTCCCGTGTGCGGCGACACAAGATCGGCTTCGTCTTCCAGTCGTTCCACCTGGTGCCGCGCCTGAGCGCCGCCCAGAACGTCGAGCTGCCGATGATCTTCGCGGGCGTCGAGCGCCAGGAACGGACGAAGCGTGTCGAGAACGTCCTCGACGCGGTCGGGCTGTCCGAGAGGGCCGGTCACCGACCCGACCAGCTCTCCGGGGGCGAGCGGCAGCGCGTCGCCATCGCGCGCTCGGTCGTGATGGATCCCAAAGTCCTGCTGGCGGACGAGCCCACGGGCAACCTCGACACGACATCGGGGAAAGAGGTCATCGCGCTGCTCGAGAGCATGAACGCCGCCGGTCTGACCCTCGTGGTGGTGACGCACAATCCCGAGATCGGAGATCACGCGCACCGCCGCATCCGTCTCCTTGACGGCGGCGTCGCGGAAGACCTGCCATGAGCGGGTACGACCTCTTGCGGTTCGCGGCCACCGCCCTGCGAGGACATCGATTGAGGACCCTGCTCTCCATAGCGGGCGTCTCGATCGGCGTCGCGTCGGTGATCGTCTTGACCAGTCTCGGCGAGGGCGCCCGGCTCTACGTCACCGACGAGTTCACGAACCTCGGCTCGAACCTCCTGTTCGTCATCCCGGGCAAGACCGAGACGACGGGCATGGCACCGTTCGGAAGCGTCTCCCACGATCTGACCCTGGACGACGCCGAGGCGCTTCGCCGGCGCGTCCCGCGAATCCGGTACGTCGCGCCGCTGACCATGGGCGAGGCCCGGGCCCGCTTCGGGGATCGGGCGCGCGACGTCACGGTCGCCGGAACCACGGCCGAGCTGCGGGAGGTGCGTGATCTCAGGATGCAGGCGGGTCGGTATCTTCCCGAGGGCGATCCCGACCGGGCGCCCCGGGTGTGCGTCCTGGGCTCCGAGATCAGCAGCGAGCTCTTCGCCGACGCCAACCCCCTCGGCGAGAACCTGAAGATCGGAGACGAGCGCTTTCGCGTGATCGGCGTGATCGAGCCGCGGGGCATGTCGGTGGGCATGGACCTCGACGAGCTCATCCACGTTCCGGTGGTGCGCGCGATGCGACTCTTCGATCAGACGACCCTGTTCCGCATTCTCGTCGAGGTCGGCTCCTACGAGGAGGTCGAGACCGTCAAGGGCCAGATCATCGCGGTGATCACGGAGCGCCACGACGGCGAGGAGGATGTCACCCTCCTGTCGCAGGACTCGGTGCTGTCGGCGTTCGGGAGGATCCTCACCGCCCTGACCCTGGCGCTGGGCGGCATCGCGGCGACGTCGCTGACCGTCGCCGGGGTGGGGATCATGAACGTCATGCTGGTCTCGGTCAGCGAGAGGACCCGCGAGATCGGGCTGCTGAAGGCCGTGGGTGTGACGCCGGCGCAGGTCCTCCTCACCTTCCTGGTCGAGGCCTCGATCCTGTCGAGTCTCGGGGGGCTGCTCGGCTTCGGCGCCGCAATCGCCGCCATTCGTGTCTTCACCTATCTCTACCCCGCCTTTCCGGCCCAGCCGCCGGTGTGGGCGGTGGTCGGATCCCTCGCCCTGTCGGTTTCGATCGGGATCCTGTTCGGTGCCCTGCCGGCGCGTCGAGCCGCGCGCCTCGATCCCGTGCAGGCTCTTGCCGGGAGGTAGATGTGAGCGCTTTCGAGCTGTTCCGGCTCTCGTGGGGCGCGGTCGCCGCCCACCGGCTGCGCTCGGTCCTGACCATGCTCGGCATCGTGATCGGCATCTCGTCGGTGATCCTGTTGACGTCGATCGGAGAGGGCACCCGGCAGTACATCCTGTCGGAGTTCACCCAGTTCGGGACGAACCTGCTCGCCATCAACCCCGGCAAGGCGATGACCACCGGCCAGCCCGGCGCCCTGGCCGGGACGTTCCGGAAGCTGACCATCGATGACATGGAGGCCCTCCGGAGGATCCCCGGCGTCGAGAGCGCGGTGCCCGTCGTCTTCGGAACCGCGCGGGTCGAATCCGAGGACCGCGGCCGGAGCGTCTTCATCTACGGGGTGAACAGTGAGGTGCCCGCGGTCTGGAAGTTCCGCATCGGTCAGGGGAGGTTCCTGCCCACGGGCGACCCGCGCCGCGCCGCTCCCGTGACCGTTTTAGGGCCGACCCTCAAGCGGGAGCTCTTCGGCGAGGAAAACGCCCTCGGCCGGTACGTCCGCATCGGAGGGCGACGCTTTCTGGTCATCGGCGTCATGGCCCCCAAGGGGCAGTTCCTGGGCATCGACATCGACGACTCGGCCTACGTCCCCGTCGCCTCGGCCCAGCAGCTGTTCGATCACGACGGCCTGTGGGAGGTCGATCTTCTGTTCTCCCCGCTGATGGAGGACTCCGTCGTGGAGAACGTCCGCCGGATCCTCATCGAGCGCCACGACGGCGAGGAGGACTTCACCATCACGACGCAGAACGACGCGCTGGCGGTGATGGACCGCGTGCTCGGCATCGTGAGCCTCGCGGTCGGCGCCATCGGGGCCATCTCGCTGGTCGTCGGCGCCATCGGGATCCTGACGATGATGTGGATCTCGGTGAACGAGCGGACCCCCGAGATCGGCCTCGCCAAGGCCATCGGGGCGAGCTCGTCCCAGATCCTCGCCCTTCACCTGTCCGAGGCCATGCTCCTGTCGGTGGCCGGCGGCGCCGCCGGGGTCGCAGTGGGCCTCGGGACCGCGACAGTGCTGCGCTGGATCCTTCCCGGCCTGCCGGTGAACACCCCGGTCCGCTATGTCTTTGCCGCGCTGGGGGTCAGTCTCCTGGTAGGGCTCGCCAGCGGCGCGCTGCCGGCGCTGCGGGCGTCGCGGCTCGATCCCGTGGAAGCCCTGCGGGCGGAATAGCCATCCTCTCGAGCCCGGGATGACACTCTCGGCGGAACACCGGGGGCGGAGACTCCGGACATGCGCACTTGCCGATATTCGACGGCGAACGTGCTGGCGAGGAGAGCGGCGAGAGCACCACCGACGACGAGTGGGCGCGCTGGAACGTGCCGCCGCTCGAGACGGCCAAGAAGATGATGGACAGTCGGTAGTTCGCTTCAGCACTATTTGGATCCTGAATCGCAGCGTGCCCTCCCCCAGTTTTGTCTATGATAGAGACCTTTTGACACGAGTCGGTGGCCGTCGTTCTTTGCGAGGGTAGACGCATGTCGTGGTGGTTCAGCTTTTACCGTACGTCGGTGGGCAAGAAGGCCGTCATGGCGAGCACGGGCATCATCTTGTTCGGCTTCGTGCTCGTTCACATGGCGGGAAACCTCAAGCTCTATCTCGGGGCGGAGCACTTCAACGAGTACGCCGAGTTCCTTCGGGAAGTCGGAGCCCCCGCCATCCCGCACGAGGGGGCGCTGTGGATCTTCAGGATCGTCCTGCTGGTTGCGGTGATCCTGCACGCCCACTCGGCCTACAGCCTGACACTGGACAACTGGAAGGCGCGGCCTGTGGACTACAAGAAGCGCCAGACGATCGAGGCCACCTACGCGTCACGCACCATGCGGTGGGGCGGCGTGATCGTGGCGCTGTTCGTGCTGTACCACCTGGCGCACCTGACGCTGGGACCGAGCTGGGCGCATCCCGACTTCAAGACGGGTGACCCCTACCACAACGTGGTGGCGGGATTTCAGATCTGGTGGGTCAGCGCGCTCTACATCGTGGCCAACATCTTCCTCGGCCTGCACCTCTATCACGGGTTGTGGAGCATGTTCCGGTCGCTGGGCTGGAACCGGCCCGGGTGCGACAAGCCGACTCGACGATTCGCTCAGGTTTTCTCGTGGGTCGTGACCCTCGGCAACCTCTCCTTCCCCCTGGCGATTCTCGCCGGCGTCGTGAGATAGGAGACCCGACGATGAAACTCGACGCCAAGATTCCCGCCGGCCCCCTGGCAGACAAGTGGACCCGTCACAAGTTCGATCTCAAGCTGGTCAACCCCGCCAACAAGCGGAAGTTCGAGATCATCATGGTGGGGACCGGTCTCGGGGGTGCTGCGGGTGCTGCCAGCCTCGCCGAGATGGGCTACAACGTCAAGGCGTTCTGCTACCAGGACAGCCCCCGCCGGGCGCACTCGATCGCGGCCCAGGGCGGGATCAACGCCGCCAAGAACTACCAGAACGACGGCGACAGCATCTACCGTCTGTTCTACGACACGATCAAGGGCGGTGACTTCCGCTCGCGCGAGGCCAACGTCTATCGCCTCGCGGAAGTCAGCGTGAACATCATCGACCAGTGCGTCGCCCAAGGCGTCCCTTTTGCCCGGGACTACGGCGGCCTGCTCGACAACCGCTCGTTCGGCGGGGCGCAGGTCTCGCGGACCTTCTACGCCCGCGGGCAGACCGGCCAGCAGCTCCTGCTCGGCGCCTACCAGGCGCTGGCGCGGCAGATCGGTGCCGGCAAGGTCCAGATGTACCCCAAGACCGAGATGCTCGACCTGGTCGTGGTCGACGGCCGCGCGCGTGGGATCGTGACCCGCGACCTGACCACCGGCAAGATCGAGTCGCACTCGGCCGACGCCGTGGTGCTCGCCACCGGCGGGTACGCCAACGTCTTCTACCTCTCGACCAACGCCAAGGGGTGCAACACGACCGCGATCTGGCGGGCCCATCGGCGCGGCGCGCTGTTCGCCAACCCGTGTTTCACGCAGATCCACCCGACCTGCATCCCCGTCAGCGGCGACTACCAGTCCAAGCTGACGCTGATGAGCGAGTCGCTGAGGAACGACGGCCGGATCTGGGTGCCCAAGGCGAAGGGCGAGACGCGGGCCGCGGGCGACATTCCCGAGGGCGAGCGCGACTACTACCTCGAGCGCAAGTACCCGGCGTTCGGCAACCTCGTGCCCCGCGACATCGCCTCCCGCGCCGCCAAGGAGGTCTGCGACGACGGTCGCGGCGTCGGCCCCGGAGGCCGCGGCGTCTACCTCGATTTCTCCGACGCGATCCAGCGGCTCGGTCGCCAGGCGATCGTGGAGCGCTACGGCAATCTGTTCGAGATGTACGAGCGGATCACCGGCGAGAATCCCTACGAGGTCCCGATGCGGATCTACCCCGCCCTGCACTACACCATGGGCGGGCTGTGGGTCGACTACAACCTGATGAGCAACCTGGACGGCCTGTTCGTCATCGGTGAGGCCAACTTCTCCGATCACGGCGGCAACCGCCTCGGCGCGAGCGCCCTGATGCAGGGGCTGGCCGACGGTTACTTCGTCCTGCCCTACACCATCGGCGACTACCTCGCCCGCCACATGGGCGAGAAGCCGCTACCGACCGACCATCCTGGCTTCAAGGCCGTCGAGAAGGAGACCCACGACCGCATGGAGAAGCTGCTGTCGGTGAACGGCAGCCGGACGGTCGATTCCTTCCACCGCGAGCTGGGCCTGCTGTGCTGGGAGTTCTGCGGGATGTCCCGCGAGCAGACCGGCCTCGAGGAGGCCCTCCGGAAGATCCCCGCGCTGCACGAGCAGTACTGGAAGGACGTCAAGGTCCTGGGCGGCAACGACGAGCTCAACCAGTCGCTGGAGAAGGCCGGGCGCGTCGCCGACTTCTTCGAGCTTGCCGAGCTGATGTGCCACGACGCCCTCGACCGCAAGGAGTCGTGCGGCACCCACCTCCGACTCGAGTCGGTAACCCCGGAAGGTGAAGCGCTCCGCAACGACGACGACTACACCTACGTCGCCGCGTGGGAGTTTAGCGGGACGGGCAAGCCGCCGACCTTGCACAAGGAGCCGCTGGTCTTCGAGAACGTCGAGCTCACCCAGAGGAGCTACAAGTGATGAACCTGACACTGCACATCTGGCGTCAGAAGAACCGTGACGACAAGGGCGGTTTCGTCACTTACCCGATGGAGGGCGTCAACGAGCACATGTCCTTCCTCGAGATGCTCGACGTCCTGAACGAGCGGTTGATCGAGAAGGGCGAGGAACCTGTTGCGTTCGACTCCGACTGCCGTGAGGGAATCTGCGGCGTCTGCGGGCTGATCATCAACGGCGTGGCCCACGGGCCCGAGAAGAAGACCGCGACCTGCCAGCTCCACATGCGCCACTTCAGGGACGGCGACGTCATCCGCATCGAGCCGTGGCGCTCGCGAGCCTTCCCGGTGATCAAGGACCTCGTGGTCGACCGCGGCGTGTTCGACAAGATCATCCACGCCGGGGGCTTCATTTCGGTCAACACCGGCAGCGCCCCGGAAGCGAACCAGACCCAGGTTCCGAAGCTCTATGCCGACCTCTCCATGGACGCCGCCGAGTGCATCGGCTGCGGCGCGTGCGTCGCGCAGTGCCCCAACGGCGCCGCCCAGCTGTTCACCGCTGCCAAGATCTCTCACCTCGGCTACCTGCCCCAGGGCCAGCCCGAGCGCTACCGGCGAGCGGTGCGCATGGTCGCGGTGATGGAAGAGAACTTCGGGAACTGCACCAACTTCGGCGAGTGCGAGGCGGCGTGCCCCAAGGGGATCTCGATCGATTTCATCGCGAGGATGAACCGCGACTTCCTGAAGGCAAAGCTCACCGGCTGACGATCGGGGTCACACCGCGGTGGCTTGCGGGCGACGGGCGATCTCGATCTCGCGCCGGCATCCGTGGCAGCGGAGGGTCGGCGCGTCGAAGGCCGGACTGATCTGGATCGCCTTCCCGCACGAGCACTTGAAGGCCTCCCAGCCCTCGCCCTGACGGTCGTAGCGCAGCGTTCCCGGAGACCTCTCCGACGGCGCCGCCTCGGCCGCCTCGTGAGCGCGCGGCATCGGGTGCTCGCGCCCGCACCTCGGGCACTTGAAGGAGTCGCGCTCGAGATTCTGGGGCACCCGGATCTGTACGCCGCACAGGCACGGGATCAGGATGAGGCTGGCGAGGCGCCCGAGGATCCCGTCGACCTCCTGGAGCCGTTCGATCATTTCCTGCTTCGAATCACCCTCGGCCGAGGCCTGCCGTGCAGGCACGCTGCCTTCGGACCCCAGGGTTTGTTTTCCGATGCACGGATCGTCGCCTCCGCGAACCTTGCGGAAGGCGTTTTCGTAGTCGACGTAGCCCGCCCCGCCCGCCATGGCGCGCAGGATCTTGATTCGCTGCTCGGTCGGCGGATGGGTCGAGACCATCGAGGCGGACGCGCGGGCCTGGAGCGGGTTCACGATGTACAGCGGCGCGAGCGCTCGGTTGACCGACTTCGTCGACTTGACGCCGAGGGCGATCTTCTCGAGGGCCGAGGCCAGCCCCTCGGGGTATCGGGTGAACCGCGCGGCGGAAGCGTCGGCGAGATATTCCCGCTGCCGCGAGCAGGCCATGTAGAGGAGCTGCGCCAGGAAGGGTGCCAGGATCGCCAACACCACCGTGACCGCCAGGATGACGAGCTGGGCGCGGGGGTCGACCTTCGACGACCGTCTCCTCCCCGCCCCGAACCACAGCGACCGCAGAAAGAAGTCGGAGATGATCGTGATGCTGGCGACCATGATGGCCGCGATCGTCAGGAAGCGGACGTCGAGGTTCTTGATGTGGCCGATCTCGTGGGCGACCACGCCCTGGAGCTCGTCGCGATTGAGCCGCTTGAGAAGGCCCGAGGTCACCGCGATCACCGACTTGTCGGGCCGCGGCCCGGCCGCGAAAGCGTTGGGCGAGTCGTCGTCGATGACGTAGATCCGGGGCATCTTGCCGAGCCCCGAGGCGAGGGTCATCTCCTCGACCACGTTCCACAGCCTCGGGGAGTCCGCTTTCTTGATCGGTCGAGCGCGGGCGCCCATGAGCAGTGCCTGGTCCCCCCCGGCGAGCGCGATGACCAGCAGGAGGAGCCAGTACAGCAGGGCGACGACCGCGCCCACCGGGCCGCCCCGCGCGGGATCGGCCACGGCGCCGATCATGAATCCGAGAACCACCAGCAGGGCCCCCATGACGGCGATCAGGAGCCTCGAGCGCCGGCGATTGCTGGCGATGGCTTCCCACATGGCTACACCTGCAGCGATTCAAAACGACGAGGGTTCGGACGCAGGGCCTCGATCAGAACGCGACCTTGGGAGCTTCCCTGGCGGCCGCGTCCTCGAGCTCGAAGAACTCCTCGCCCTTGAAGCCGAACATCCCGGCGATGACGTTGACCGGGAAGCTCTCGGTCCTGGTGTTGTAGGTCATGACCGAGTCGTTGTAGTGCTGTCGCGAGAAGCCGATCTTGTTCTCGGTAGAGGTCAGCTCTTCCTGGAGCGCCAGGAAGTTCTGGTTGGCCTTGAGGTCGGGGTACTGCTCGACGACCACCATCAGGCGTCCCAGCGCCGAGCTGAGCATGCCCTCGGCCTTGCCCTGTTCCTGGGGGCCCTGGGCCTGGACCGCCGCACCCCTCGCCTTGACCACGTTCTCGAGGGTCGTCTTCTCATGTCCGGCGTAGCCCTTGACCGTCTCGACGAGGTTGGGGATCAGGTCGTGGCGTCTCTTGAGCTGGACGTCGATCTGCGCCCAGGCGTTCTTGACCTGGTTCTTCAGGCGAACCAGGCCGTTGTAGGCGCCGATCAGCCAGAACGCGATCACCGCGATCACGGCCAACAGAGCAAACATGATTAGCATGTCGGTCTCCTTGCGTTTATCTCAGGTCGCTGCGGTAGAGCTGGGCGAAGAATTCGGCCACCGCGCCTCCCGCCCCCTCCGAGAACGATCGGACCACCGTTTCCATCTCTCCGCGGTCGAACCACAGTCCGTCTCCGATCGGGCAGCGGTCGACCTCGACCTTCGTGTCCCGGCCCACCTCGATCACCTGCAGGCGCCTCAGGCAGATCGGACACCGCCGCTTTTCCTTCCTGACGGTCTCGGCCTTCTCGAGCACCCGAGACAGCTCGACGGGGTCTTCGCCCGCCAGCTCGGTCAGCAGCTCGAGCTCACCGGCGTCGAGCCACGTTCCGTGGCACTCGAGACAGCGGTCGATCTCCACGCCCTGGAGCTCGAGGCTGATCATGGGTTTCTTACACGCGGGGCACATGGCTATTCACAGGAGCCCGGACAGGCTCGTGACCGCAAGTGTACACGGGAACGGCTCTCGGACGTCAGGGCTCCGGCTCTACCACCACCGCATTGCCGTAGCACACGATCTCGGCCGCGGACCCCATGACGTAGGAGGTGCTGTACCGCATGTCGGTGACGGCATTGGCGCCCAGGGACTTGGCGTCGGCGAGCATGCGGTCGGTGGCCTGCTCGCGGGCTTCGGCCATCATCTTGGTGTATTCCTCGATCTCGCCGCCGACGATGTTCTTCATGACCGCCAGGATGTCCTTACCGATATTGCGCGCACGGATGGTGTTGCCGCGAACCAGTCCCAGGGTCTTGACGATGCGGTAACCGACGATGGAGGCGGCAGGAGTGATGGTCATCGCTTGACCCCCTTGTACGGGTCATGCCGGCGTGTGAACAGCTTCTCGCGAGCGACCGACGCCAGCAGCAAGAGCCCGCCGAGGAACAGCGCGAAGACCGCGATCTTCACAAAACCCGGCATGTCGGTCTCCGCCAATAGCGCCCCGGTGGCATGCCACAGACCGAACGCGACCAGCACGACCGCGGCGATCGAGACCAGGAACCAACCGATCCCGCGCTCGAATTTGCTATAGACCGATGTCCAGTAATCGTCCCAGATCTCGTCCGGGGGTTCCGTCAGCGCCATGGTGCTCGTGACCTCCTTGACTCTCTCCAGCTGCTCGAACTCGCGCCTCAGGGCGGCATCTCCGGCCAGAAGGCCGTCGAGCACGCCGCGATCCTCGCCGGAGATCTCTCCGTCGAGGGCCGCCATCATCAGTTGCCGCGGTCGCTCGAGATTCTCGCGATCGGGCGTGCTCACGGCTGTTCCTCCATGACCTCTGCCAGACGGTGCCGGGCCGAGTACAGCCGCGACATCACCGTTCCGATGGGGATGCCGAGCAGGTCGGCGATCTCCCGGTACTTCAGACCGTCCCATTCGCGGAGCACCAGCATCTCACGCTCGAACTCCGGTAACTTCTCGATCGCCTCACGGACGCGCTCCCTCATCTCTTCGCGCACCACGCTCTTCAGAGGGTTCGATCGCTCCGCTTTGCCCGAGGCCTGGGCGACCAGCCACGGCCGCGCTTGCTCCATGTAACGTCTGCGAGTCTTGCGATCCCGATGGAAGTTGAAGCACAGGCGCCGGATGATCTGGTAGAGCCAGGCGTAGAAGGGTCGTTCGGGATCCAGGGTGCGGCGGGCGCGGAAGGCGCGGGCGAAGGCTTCCTGGGAGAGGTCGAGGGCGTCTTCGTGGGACCCGACGAGTCCGAGGGCGGCGTAGTAGGCACGCCGCTTGTAGCGCTCGACCAGGTCGCCGAACGCCTCGGCATCTCCCCGGCGAACCCGGACCGCCAGGTCCCGGTCGCTCGTGGCGAGATCCTGCGTCAACACCATCTCCACCGCGGGCACCTCCACCCCGGAGCCGGGGGCCGTCCGGGGGCAAATTCAACGGGGGTACCCGCTCGGCTAGATCTTATTCGATTCCGGCCCCCACGAGGGCATGGACGGCCTCCCGGGAGCGCTCCGTCCAGCCCGAAAAGACCTCAACCACCCGTCCGCGATCGTCCAGAAGGAAGGAGATCGGGATCAAAACCTCCTCCCGGGAGAAGATCCTGGGGATCGAGACCTCTTCCGTGGTGTAGATCGGGTATTGGATCCCCCGATCGGCCACGAATTCCGGCACCTGATCCACCGTCTCGATGTCGATACTGACCCCGACGAGATCGATCCCGGCCTCCTGGAAACGGGGCCAGAGGGCCTGGAGCTCGGGCATCTCCCGGCCGCACGGCACGCAGTGGGTCGCCCACAGGTTGACGAGATAGCGCCGCCCCGGCTCGATCAGGTCTCCGAGCCGCACGTTCGCGCCGTCCAGCGTCGTGAGGCTCAGGTCCGGGAAGGTATCCCCGAGGCCGAGTTCGAGCTTGGCGAGCAGCGTGTCGGCCCCGGACAGGGGGTCGACCAGCGAGAACCGCCGCTCGGCGACCCGCTCGGACCCTTCCTCCCCTTCCACGATGCGCAGGCTCGACCCCGCGGGAACGTCGTTGAGGCGCACGGTAGTGCCATCGGGCCAGGTGACCTCGACCCACTTGGCCCGCTCGTCGTCCCCGAGGCCGAACAGCAGGCGGGGGTCGTGTTGCGACAGGAAGCCGCTGCCCCCGGACTTGATCTTGGTGAGAGTCCCGGCCGAGGTCTTGACGCGAACGACCGCGCCGTAGGCATCCCGCCCGCTTCGCCCGCCCAGAAGATCGACCCGCAGGAACTTGCTTTCGTTCCCGACGTTGTTCCGGAAGAGGAAATGGGCCTCACGCTGCACCGCGGTGAGAAAGATGTCGAGGTCGCCGTCGTTGTCGAAGTCGGCGAAGACCGAGCCGCGCCCGTCCGAGATCGAGTCGGCTCCGCTCGTGCCGGAGATGTCGAGGTACCCCTCCGATCCGAGATTCACGGCGACGAGGTCTCGCTCGAATCCACTGAACGAGAAGCCCTCCTTGAAGATCGCGCCCATGTGGTCGTCCTGGTACTCATCGTTGCCCGCCTGCTCGGCCTGTTCGGAGACCGCCACCACGTGGCGCCAGAACAGGCTTCACGTGTCGTTCATGGACTTGCCCGAGATGAAGCCGTTGGGCGCGTACAGGTCTTCCCAGCCGTCGTTGTCGAAATCGATGAAGCCGCCGCCGAAGGCCCAGCCCCCTGGGAAGCCGCCGACCTTCTCGGTGATCTCTGCGAACGTCCCGTCCCCCAGGTTCTCGTAGAGGCTGTTGCCGACCGCCAGCTTGGCGAGGGTGCTGCCCTCGAGCTCGGCCTCGGGATACAACCGCTTCAGGATGCGGTTTCCGGCGGTCGACGACATGTTCGTGACGTGCAGGTCGAGGTCGCCGTCGTTGTCGTAGTCGCCGAACGACACGCCCATGCCGAATCCGGCATCGACGATCCCCGCCTCGGGGGCCGTATCGGTGAAGCGGTCGCCGTCATTGCGGTAGAAGGCGTTCTCGCCGAAGTCGTTGGCGACGTAGAGATCCTGGTCGCCGTCCTCGTCCAGATCGACGAAGGCCGAGACGTAAGTCCACCCGGAATCGTCCACGCCCCGATCCCGGCCCTGTTCCCGGAAGGTGCCGTCGCCCTGATTCACGAACAGCAGGTTCGGCGTTCCGTTGGTGGCGCGGTGCCAGTTGTTGGGCATCACGGTGCCGTAGTGGTTCTACGAGGAGACGTAGAGGTCGGTGAGGCCGTCCCCATTGACGTCGGCGGCTGCGGCGCTGAAGCCCACCGCCTTGCGAGCAACGCCGGCCGCCTCGGAGACGTCCGTGAACCTCGGTTCCCCATCGGGGATGAAACGGTTCTGCAGCAGGACCTGCCTGCCCACCTTAGCCAGGAAGAGATCGGGGTCGCCGTCGTTGTCGTAATCCAGGAAGACCGCGCCCGAGCCCGGTGGCGCGTAGCCGACGAGTGACTCGGTCGACGCGTCCCGGAACCGGCCGTCACCAAGGTTGAGGTACAGGTAGTTGCGGTCCACGCCCGTCGCGGCAAGGTCGAGCAGCCCGTCGCCATCGACGTCGCCGACGGCCGCTCCGTGGGAGACGAACCCGGTATTCGCCCCGACGCCGAACGGCGGGAAGACGGCCGAGACCCCCGCCGGAAGCGCGACCTCGGAGAACAGATCGGTGCTCGCGACCTGGGAATGCAGCGAGGTCACCTCGAACCGGCCGATTCGCCAGGGGCCGTCCTCGGCGGGTCTGTCGACCTCGATTGTCGCCTTGCCCCTGAGCCACTCCCGCCTGGCCGCGTCGTCACGACCGACGACGAAGAACTTGATCCGCGCCTCGGCCCGGTCGGGATGGTCCGGGTCGAAGTCGGCGCCCTTGACCTTGAAACGGACGTCCTCGAGCTCCCCGAAGTGATCGAGGAGCTCGACGAAGGCGTCGAGGAACCCGTCGCGAGAATACGTGTCGCTCGTGATCCCGCCGGAGGCGGACCAGTCGTGGCGCTCGACCCACTTCGCCACGGGCTCCAGCGCTCCGGGGGTCAAGGGCAGCGCGGGGCCCGCCACCTCGTCGGCGAGGTATGACGCCAGCGCCTCCGTATCCCGCTCCCGAGCTGCCACGGAAAAGGCCAGCAGGTCGTTGGCGAGCGACTCGGACAGGTCTTCGACCTTGTCCAGCCACTCGGCGCGGAACTCGCCCCGCCCTTCCGAACCGCCGCCACCGCACGCCGCAGCGGCAACAAGGAGACCGAGTGTCAGGCCGGCCAGAACGGCCTGGAATGGTGGCGCGGAGATGCCTCGAGTGGACGAGAATCGCATTGGCGGAACATGCTAAACTGGTTGCTTGCTGATTGCACGCATGTCGATGAATCTCCTGCACTTCACGACCTCGAGCCCCCGGCTGTCGTCACACGGGCGGTGGGGAATGGCGTTCCTTTGCACCGCCCTGCTCGCGGGGTGTGGGTCGGAGGGCCCGAACGTCCCGGCGACGACGACGCAACCGGGGAATCCGCACCCGCCGTCCGACGGGGTGATCTTCGTCAACGTCGCCGCCGAGGTCGGGCTCGATCAGGTCAGCGTGTGCGGTGATCCGCGAAAGAATCACCTCCTGGAGTCGACCGGCGCGGGCGCCGCGGTGGCCGACTACGACGGCGACGGCGACGACGACGTCTACGTCGGGACCCAGCAGACCAGCCAGGACTGGCTGGCCGGCCGCAAGCCGAACGGCAACGCGCTCTACCGCAACAACGGCGACGGCACCTTCACCGACGTCGCGGCCGAAGCCGGCGTCGACCTCCACGCCTGGACCGCGGGGGTCGGCTTCGCCGACTACGACAACGACGGCGACAAGGATCTGTACGTCACGACCTGGGGACCCAACGTGCTGTACCGCAACGACGGCGACGGCACCTTCACCGACGTCACCGAAAGCGCCGGCGTCGCGGGACCTCCCGACGCGTGGAGCGCCAGCGCCGCCTTCGGCGACCTGGACAACGACGGCGACCTGGACCTGTACCAGGCCAACTACTGCGAGTTCGACCTCCGGAACCCCCCGTTCGGCGGCACCCGCACGGCCTGGAAGGGCATCCAGGTCTACCGCGGGCCGCTGGGGTTCACGGGCCAGGCCGACGTCCTGTACCGCAACAACGGCGACGGGACCTTCGACGACGTGACCGAGCCGGCCGGCATCGACGACTACAAGAAGCCGCTGTACGGCCTTGGCGTGGTGATGTTCGACGCCGACGACGATCGCGACCTCGACATCTACGTCGCCAACGACTCGTGCCCCAACTACCTGTGGCGCAACGACGGCGACTTCCGCTTCACCGACGCTGCTGGGGTGGCCGGCGTCGCCACCAACGAAGACGCTCGGGAACAGGCCGGGATGGGCGTCGACGCCGCCGACTTCGACGGCGACGGTCGCATCGACATCCTGGTCACCAACTTTTCACACGACTGGAACACGCTGCACCGCAATCAGGGTGGGCTGGTCTTCGTGGACCACACCTTCCAGGCCGGCTTCAAGGACACCTACCTGCCGCTCGCCTGGGGCACGAAGTTCCTCGACATCGACAACGACGGCTGGCTCGACATCGTCGTGGCCCAGGGCCACATCTACGAAGAGGTCGACGATCACCCGCACCTCAACACCCACTATCGCGAGGCCAACCGCCTGTACCGCAACCTAGGCGACGGCTCGTTCGAGAACGTCACCGCGACGTCAGGCCCGGGACTAAAGCTTCACGAGGGAAGCCGCGGCGTGGCGACGGCCGACTACGACCGCGACGGCGATGTCGATGTCTTCATCACCGGAATGGACGAGCTGCCGGTGCTACTACGCAACGAGGGCGGCAACCGCCGTCCGTGGATTTCGGTGCGCCTGATCGGGACCCGCTCGAACCGCGACGCCGTGGGGGCGCGGATCGCTCTCGAGGCGGGAGGGCGAACACAGCTTCGCGAGGTCAATCCGTTCGGCTCCTACCAGTCGCAGAGCAGTTACGCCGTCCACTTCGGGCTCGGCGATGCCGAGACCGTCGAGCGTCTGTCCATACGCTGGCCGTCGGGGCTCGAAGAGGAGTTCACCGACCTTCCGGTCCGACGCTTCGTCACCGTTACCGAGGGGAAGGGAATCACCGCCGAGGAAACACCATGAAGCACCGACGCGCGATGCCGGTCGTCATGATGGTCTTGACGACTCTGGTACTGACCGTCCTGGGGTGTGGCGGCGGATCGGAGGAGCCTTCCGGAGAAGCCGAGATCGCCGAGGCCGCCCTCGCGCTCCACCTCGAGCACCTCGAGCGCGCTCGCGACCTCTACGGCCAGGGGAACCTTCCGGAGGCCCTCGGCCAGGCGGCCCGCGCGCTGGTGGCGTCGCCGAAAAGCCCCGAACCGTACGCCCTCATCAGCCAGCTGTACATCGAGCTCGCCGACGACGAGGGCGCGCGGGGGTTCTTCGAGATCGCCACCCGGAACTACGGCGACCTCGACGAGCCATGGTACTACTACGGCTACCACCTGTACCGCCTCGATCGATGGGCCGAGGCGCTGGTGTCCTTCGAGAAAGCCTCCGAGATCGACCCCGAGGACCCGCGACACCATTTCCGGCAGGGCTTGATCCGGCAGACGATGGGTGACTTCGAGGGAGCACGGGTTTCGCTCGGGCGCGCCAACGCGCTCGATCCCACCGACGCCATCACCGCGGCTCGCTACTCACGCGTACTGAGGGTCGACGGCGACTATGACGAGGCCGAGCGCGTCGTCACCGGGGCCCTCAGAGCCTCACCCGACTCGTCCGATCTGCACTACGCCCAGGGTCAGCTCCGCCTCCGACAGGGACGTGACGGCGAGGCCGAGGCCGCCTTTCGCCGGGCCATTTCCATCAGCCCCAATCGCTCGGACGCCCACCACGACCTCGCCCGCCTGCTATCCAGGAGCGGTCGCGAGGACGAGGGTCGCCGTGAGGAGCTTCGGGCCGAGCGACTCCGGGACTACGCCGACGTTCTCACGTCGTTGACGAGACTGTTCAGCATGCGTCCCGACGACCCCGAGGTCGTCCTAGCCCTTGCCGAGCTCGAGCTGACCGAGCACAACCCCGCCTCCGCCATGCGATGGCTGTCGCGGGCCGAGAGCCTGGCGGGCTCCACCGACAGGATCACCGCGCTGGGGATGGAGATTGCGCTCCAGGTCGGCGACCCCGATGGCGCACGGCTGGCGGCGACCCGTCTCGGCGAATCAAGGGATCCAAGGGCCCTGCTGGCCCGATCGACCCTCGCCCTGGCGAGCGGCGAGTGGTCGGAGGGGCTCCGGCTCCTCGAAGAGGCGGTTGCCACCGCGCCGGAAGATCGCAGCTTCCTGCGCCGCGCCGCCGATCTCTACGAGCGCGTCGGCAAGCCTGACGAGTTCGAGGCGCTGTTGAACCGGGCCGCCGCGGTCGAGTGGGAGCTCGCGGCGGAAGCGGCTCCGGGAATGCGGTCCGCAGAGCCCTGATGAACCCAACCCTTCAAGTGGAGTCACGATCCATGCGCGTTCACTCAACACATCTCGTCGTTGTCGCGATCGCCCTCGCGATCCTCTCGTTGGCCGGCTGCAAGCCCGGAAACGGCGACGGCGCCGATGCCGCCGGTCTTCCGGAAGAGGTCGTGCGGTACAACATCATCGGAACCTCGCTCCTGAGCCAGCAGAAGTGGGACGAGGCCCGCGAGCAGTTCGAGGCGGGGCTCGAGATCCGTCCCGACGACGCGACCCTGATGGTGAACGCTGCGGTGACCCTGATCCAGCAGGCCCGCGAGGAAGAGGCCGAAAGCTACCTGAGGCGAGCGCTGGAGTCGGATCCCGACAACCCCTACGCGCACTACGACCTCGGGCTGATCGAGAAGAACAAGGCCAACCTCGAAGAGGCGGCGAGCCATCTCCGGGTGGTGGTCGACTCCGATCCCGACGAGGTCGCCGCGCGCTACAACCTGGCGTCGATCCTCGCCCGCCTCGAGCGCTTCGACGAGGCCGAGGCGCTCTATCGCGAGGCACTCGAGCGCTACCCGACCCACGTCTCGAGCCTCTACGGTCTCGGACGGCTCCTGATCCAGACCGACCGCGACGAAGAAGGCGTCGAGATGGTGTCCCTCTCCCAGAAGATCCGAGCCGAGTCGGGCATCGACACCGCCATCGGCAACCAGTACGGCGAGGCGGGACCTTACGCCCTGGGCGTGGACTACCCGGGCGGCGGCCTTTCGGCGCCGGACCTGATCGAGATGCGCTTCCACGAAGCCACGGAGGAGGAGATCGCCGCGGCCCAGGAGACCGCCGTACCCGAGTGGCTCGTGGGCAACATGGAGCACTTCAATCTGACAGCGAAGGTGACGGAGAACGAGGGCGAGTCATTCGACCTCGCTGCCTCGGCATTCGGCGACGTGAACGGTGACGGCAGCCTCGAGGGTGTGAGCCTGGTCCGATCCCAGGCCGGTGGACCGTGGTCGGTCTTTCTCGTGAAGATGGATGGCCAGGATCCGGCGGAGGTCTTCTCGAAGCAGCCGATCCGGGTATCGCGCGACGGCGGATGGGATCACGGGCATCTCGTCCTCCTGGATCGGGACCATGACGGGGACATCGACCTGTTCGGCTGCGTGGGCGATTCCTCGGCCACCACCTGCGTTCTGGTCGACAACGACGGCTCCGGGAAGTTCGCCGTCGCCGACGCGACCGGCGTCGATCTGCCCCCGACTCCGGAAGGTCCTGTCCGGCTGGCGTTCTCCGACTTCGACAACGACCGCGACATCGATCTCATCGCGTCCGAGCCCGGCGGCGTTCACGTCTTCAGCAACCTGCGGGACGGCTCGTTCGCCGACGTTTCGACTGAAGTCGGTCTCGGTTCGGCTCTGGCCGGAGGGCAGTCGATCACCGTGGCCGACCTGAACAAGGACGACTTCATGGACTTCGTGGTCGGAACCGCTCGGGGTCCCGTTCTTGCCATGAACGAACGCGGCAAGTTCACGCTCGACGAGACCCTGCTCGTCCCTGAAGCGGGCGCGGCCGGTGGCCCGCCCGGGAGAGCGGTCGTCCTGGACTTCGACAACGACGGATTCCTCGACGTCGCGGCCTTCGCCGGCGACGGGCTGCACATTTTCCGGAACGAGGGACTGGACCGCTGGACCGATTCGACCGCGAGACTGCTCTCGGACGCCTCGGTGGCGGCCGGGCTTGCCCCCATCGCGGCTCTCGACCTCGATGCCGACGGGGACATCGACCTCTACGCGCAGAATCGTGAACGGCCCCTCATGTTGTTCAACGACGGCGCGAACGCCAACCACTGGATCGCGATCCGCCCCGAGGGCGTCAACGACAACAAGTTCGCGATCGGCACGAAGCTCGAGGTCCTGGCCGGCGCTCTGCGGCAGAAGTTCGAGGTTCAACATCCCGTCTCGATCCACGCGGGGCTCGGGCGTCGCGAGGGAGCCGATGCCGTTCGCCTGCTGTGGCCCGGCGGCGTCCTCCAGGACGAGATCGACCTTCCGGCCGGCGCCGGCCTCGACGTCGCCCAGCTCGACCGCAAGGGCACGTCGTGTCCCCTGCTCTACGCCTGGCGCGACGGCAAGTGGCAGTTCGTCACCGACTTCCTGGGCGGATGCGCCATCGGGTACCGTCACTCGCGTGACGATCTCAGCGTGCCCGACACCGATGAGTACATCCTGGTCGAGGGCGGGCTCGACGATGGCGACGGAACGCTGCGGCTGCGACTGAACAACCAGCTGGAAGAGGTCATCTGGCTCGATCAGGCCGAGCTGGTCGTGATCGACCACCCCGCCGGCACCGTGGTCTACCCGAACGAGCGGCTGATGCCCGGGCCTCCGTGGCCCGAGTTTGCCGTCTTCGCGTCGTCCGATCTCCGTCCTGTTGCCTCGGCCGTCGAGGTCGACCGGGGACGCGACGTCACGGACCGGCTCCGCGAGCGCGACCGTGCCTACGCCGACGGCTTCGCGCTCCTGCCCTTCAAGGGCTACGCCGAGATGCACACCCTCGAGCTCGATCTCGGCGACCTGCCGTCGCGGCGGCGCGTCGTGCTGTTGCTCGACGGCTGGATCGACTACGCCGACTCCACCGCCAACATCGCGGCCTCCCACGCGAATGCGGCTCTCGTGCCGCCTCGTCTCCACGCGGCCGACGGCAAGGGAGGCTGGAACGAGATCGACGGCCGCATGGGCTTCCCGGCCGGCCTGCCCAAGACGATGGCGGTCGACCTGACCGGCGCGCTCGTCCCCGGCGACGCCCGGGTGCGTATCTCGACCACCATGAGAATCTACTGGGACCGGGCCCGCGTGATGGTGGGTGGCGAGGACACGGCGGTGCGCGTCCAGCGACTCGGCGCGCGGGAAGCCGAGCTGCGCTTCGGCGGCTTCCCCGTCGAGACCAGCCCCGACGGCAAGCCACCCTTCGACTACGATCCCGATCGCGTCGCCCCGACGTCACCGTGGAAGGCCCACGCCGGGGCCTACACCGGCTTCGGTTCGGTGACGAAGCTGCTGTCGGAGATCGACGATCGGTTCGTCACCACCATGCGCGGTGACGAGATCGAGCTGCGCTTCGACGCCCCGTCCCCGGCGGGCGAGGGCTGGACCCGGACCTACCTGCTCTTCGCGGATGGTTTCGGCAAGGACATGGACCCGAACTCGGCCGCGAGCTCCCGCGTCGGGCCGATTCCCTTCCACGGTATGCCGCTCTACCCGTACGGGCCGGACACCTCGCCGCCGATGGTTGCCGACGGCGAAGGATTGCCCCGCATCGTGCTCACTCCGGATGACGGGCTGCCCGGGGCGGTGCCTCTGGCGTTGAAAGTGGAAGAGGAGCGGTAGGTAAGGGACTGTCCCTCGTGGACTGTCCCGGTCCGGATGGGATAAGGAACGGGGACAGTCCACGAGGGACAGTCCCCGGATAACAAGAGGGCGCACCCGGTTGCTGCGAGTGCGCCCGATGGGGAGAACCTTTGGAAAGGAGCCAGTGAGGTTGTCCCTAGAGTAATTTGTGGCCGATTTGACGCCCCACGCTACCCCCCTGCACCCGGAACGTGCTGCACATTCATCCGCACGCCCGGAAAAATGCTCTCCAGATAGGTTTTTTGGGGATCAGAGCAAAGTGCCGCGCAGGACGATTGCGGCGATCGAGAAGTACATCAGCAGCCCGGTGACATCGACGACGGTCGCGACGAAGGGCGTCGACGAGGCCGCGGGATCCGCGCCCACCATCCGCATGACGAACGGCAGCATCGATCCGATCAGCGTGCCCCAAAGCACGACGCCGATTAGTGACGCACCGACGGTGAGCCCGATCAACGGCCAGTGCGCGCCGTAGGACTCGGGCCGATAGACGGCGATGCCCCACACGCCGAAGAAGCCGACCGCGCCCACCACGATTCCCAGGGCGAAGCCGGAGACGATCTCCCTGCGCATGACGCTCCACCAGTGACCCATGGTGACCTCGCCGAGCGCCATGGCGCGAATCACCATCGTGGCCGCCTGAGAGCCGCTGTTGCCGCCGCTCGCGATGATCAACGGCAGGAACAGCACCAAGATCACGGCGCTGGCGATCTCGTCGCGGTAGAAGTCCAGTGCCGTTGCCGTCAGCATCTGACCGAAGAACAGCACGATCAGCCACCCGACCCGCTTGCGGACCATGTCGCCGTGGCCTGTCTGGAGGTACGGCTCGTCAAGAGCCTCCATGCCGCCGATCTTCTGGATATCTTCGGTGGCCTCTTCCTCGGCGACGTCGAGGACGTCGTCGATGGTCACGATCCCGATCAGCACGCCCTCGGAATCGATGACGGGCAACGCAACACGGTCGTACTCCGAGAAGACCTGGATCGCGAGCTCCTGATCGTCCATCGCCTTCAAGACGACGAAGAGCCCGTCCATGATGTCGGCGATCTTGTCCTGCGGCGGCGCGAGCAGCACCTGACGCATCCGGAGGTCGTCGATCAGCTTGCCGCGCTCGTCCACCACATAGATCACGTTGAGGGTCTCGCTGTCGTCCCCGTAGCGACGGATGTGGTCGAGAGCCTCCTCAAGGGTCCACTCGGGACGGACCGCGAGGTAGTCGGGCGTCATGAGCCGCCCGATGCTGTCCTCCGGATAGCCGAGCAACGTCTTGGCAACCCTGCGTTCCTCGGGGGTGAGCAGGGACAGGAGCTGACGGGTGACCGAGGCCGGAAGCTCCTCGAGGAGCGCCGTGCGATCGTCCGGTGACATGTCGTTGAGGATCGCCGCGACGTGCTCGCGACCGAGAGCCTTGAGCAGGTCTTCCTGGTACTCGGGGGTCAGGTACTCAAAGCTATCGGCGGCCAGGCTCCGGGGAAGGAGTCGGAAGAGGACGCCGCGGTCCTCGGGCTCGAGCTCCTCGATCAGGCCGGCGAGATCGGCGGGCTCCCACTCGCAAAGCAGCGAGCGGACGATCGCGAAGTTTCGAGTCCGGATCGCCTCCTCGATTTTCGGCTGTACCTGGGCCGGACTCATGGGGGTCCCCCTGTCTTTCGCCGGTCTCGGCCATCGACTCCGGTTCCCGCCTTTCCGTCAGGGGGGCGACCCGCCCTGCTCCGAAGAGCTCCGATTCGAAGGGCTATTATAGCCACCCATGTCTTCCGATATTTCGACCCGATCCGTGGTCTTTCTGGTGGGCCTGACCGTGCTGTTCGGCTGCGCCGGAGGCGGCCCGGATGAGCCCGTGGACCTCGTGGTCCGTGGCGGGAAGGTTCTGGACGGGACCGGGAGCGCGGCGATCCGCGCCGACGTCGCCGTGCACGATGGGCGAATCGTCGAGATCGGACCCCGGCTCGACCTGCCGGCCTTGCGGGAGATCGACGCCGACGGGCTGCTGGTCGTCCCGGGCATCGTCGACATGCACAGCCACGCCGACCTGATCGCGCTGGCCGAACCGGAAACCCAGCGACGCCTTCTCCGCAACAAGCTTCTACAGGGGGTCACGACGCTCGTGGTCGGCAACTGCGGGCTCGGTGTGGCACCCACCACCTCTGAGGCCGCCGAGATACTGGCGGCCGTGAACGGCTGGATGACCCCCGACGGTGTAATCGCCGGGCCGCTGAGCGTCGGCGACTATCTGGGGCAGCTCGAGAGTAACGGAGTCGTGATGAACTTCGCGACGCTGGTCCCCCACGGCCCGGTCCGGATCTCGGCGATGGGGCTCGCCGCGGGCGAACCCTCCCCCGAACAGAGCGAGTCCATGCGGGCGGCGGTGGCGCAAGGACTGTCGGAGGGCGCCTACGGCCTGTCGACCGGCCTGATCTACCCGCCGGGGATGTACTCGGCGACCGACGAGCTGGCCGACCTTGCGTCCGAGGTCGCCCGGCGCGACCGGCTGTTCACGAGTCACGTTCGCGGCTCTTCCGAGACCCTCATCCCGGGGACTCTCGAGTTGATCGAGATCGGGAGATCGAGTGGAGCCCGGGTGCACCACTCACACCTCGAGGCGGTCGGCGAGCGTTTCTGGCCCGACGTCTCACGTGTGCTCGCCCTCGAGGACGACGCCCGCGACGAGGGCATTCGCATCAGCCACGACGTCTTCCCGTACACCCGCGCGGCGACCATGATGTCGGCGATCTTCCCCCCGTGGTCGCTGGAAGGCGGTCTCCCGGGACTCCTGGAGCGCCTCAGGGACCCGACGGACCGTGCGCGGATCCGGAAGGAGATCGAGCATCGGGTCCCCGCGTGGCCACCGTGGGAGCCGGGAGGCTGGCCCCACAACCTCGTCGGCGCGGTGGGCTGGGACGGCATCGTCGTGGCGAGCGTCCGCCCCGGCGGCCCCGGGGATCTGGTCGGCCGGGATCTGGCCTCGATCGCCGAGGCTAGCTCTCGGGACGCTTTCGACATCGTGGCCGACCTGATGCTCTCGGAGGAGGGCCAGGTCGGGCAGCAGGTCGACGAGATATCGGGGGGGCCCGGGCAGATGGAGGCCTTGCTCTCCATCCTTCGCCACCCCGCCGCCGCGGTGGTGTCGGACGCCGAGGACTATGGACGCGGAGTCCCCCACCCCTCCCATGCGGGAGCCTTCGCACGGGCTTTGCGGCTGGCCCGCGAGGACGGTGTACTCTCGATCGAGGAGGCGGTTCGCAGGATGACCTCTCGGCCCGCGTCGCTGGTCGGCCTACGGGATCGCGGTGTGATCCGGGAGGGCGCGTGGGCCGACCTGGTCGTCCTCGACCCGGACCGGGTCGCGGATCGCGCCACCTGGGACGATCCGCGGCGGCCGGCCGAGGGAATCCGCTGGGTCGTGATCAACGGAGAGACGGTGGTCGACGATGGGACGCCGGTCGCCGGGGCCACCGCAGGCCGCGTACTCCGAGCCTCCGACACGGAGCCGTGAATGAAAACCCACGATCGGACCCCCGCGTAAGCCGGCGATGGCAGACCGGGTCGAGCTCGCCTTCCGCCGCGCGGCGCAGAGACTGATCCCGGACGGGAGCCCGGTGCTCGCCGCCGTTTCGGGTGGGTGCGACTCGGTGGCGCTCCTGCACCTGCTCGTCGGGTACGCCCGAGGCGGTCGCCTCCGGATCACCGTGGCCCACCTCGACCATGCCCTGCGACGCGGATCGGTCGCCGACCGGAGGTTCGTCGAGCGCATCGCCGCAAAGATGGAGCTCGAGTGTGTCTTCGACCGCCGTCCGGTGGCGAAGCTCCGTCGCAAGGACGAGTCTCCCGAGGAGGCGGCCCGTCGCGTCCGTCGCGCCTTCCTGGTCGAGACGTCCCGGCTGACCGGAGCGGGCCTGATCGCCACCGGCCACCACCTCGACGATCAGGCGGAAACCATCCTGATGCGGCTGGCTCGCGGCGCGGGCCCCTCGTCGCTTGCGGGAATGGCAGAGTCGGGGCCGGGCCCGTTCGTCCGCCCGCTGCTCGGAATCGAGCGAAGCGAGCTTCGGAACTATCTCGCCCGCCGTGGCCTGCCCTTCCGCGAGGACCCCACCAACCGCGACCTGAGCTTCGACCGCAACCGGGTGCGGCGCCTGGTGCTTCCGGTCCTCGCCGAGGCCGTGAACCCGAGAGCGGCTCGGCGACTGGTCGATTCCGTCGGCAGGCTGCGCGAGGATGCGGCCCATCTCGACGACGTGGCGGACGCCCTCTACCGACGCGGGAAGAGGCGTCTGCCGGAAGGACGGCTGAGGGTTTCGGTACGGACTCTGACCGAAGCGCCGGCGCCTCTGGCCCGGCGGATCGCTCGGCTGGCCCTGGCGGACGCGGGCTCCGATCCCCGCCGCATCGTCGCGCGGCACGTGGCCGCGGTGCTCCGGCTGGCCGACGGCCCGCCCGGCAAGAGCGTCGATCTTCCCCACCGGATTCGAGCCACCCGACGGCCCAGGTCCATCATCTTCGAACCTTCCGGTTGACCTTCGGTTTACACTGCCCCGCGACGATGCGACTCTCGAACAAGATTCTGATCACCGAGGACCGGATCCGGGGGCGGGTGTCGGAGCTGGCTGCCGCCATCGCGGCAGATACGCCCGCGGACGGCGTGCTCTCGGTGCTCGCCTTGATGGACGGCGCGTTCATCTTCTGCGCGGATCTCGTCCGGCGGCTGCCCATGCCGGTCAACGTGGCGATGGTCCCGCTACGATCGGTGCGCCGTGGGGGCGACCCGTCGCAGATCGTCCTGCCGCCGGAGTTCCCGGTTCGGGACTCCGATCTGCTGGTCTGCGAGGACATCCTGGATACCGGCCAGACGCTCTCGGCGCTCCGCCGGCACCTGGAGCCTCTGGGCCCTCGCCGGATTCGCATCGCCGTGCTCCTGGACAAGCCGGCGCGGCGGGAGGTCGAGGTCATGCCGGAATACGTTGGATTCACGGTCCCGGATCGCTGGGTGGTCGGGTACGGGCTCGACTCGGACGGCCTGTACCGCAACCTCCCGTACGTCTCGTTCGTGGAATAATCCTGAACGGCAAGTGGCGGCAAATGCCTGAATCCGTAAGGCGTTGCGCGATCGGTGGGGATCCGGCGACGAGCGCCCGGCTTGGCGCCGGCTCATAGCGTCTTATATGTTAATAGGTGCGGCGCCGGGCACCGAGCACGGCAAGCGTCCCTTTTCGGCGCGTCAAGAAAGGCGACACGTGAGCTCCCAACTCAAGACCATTCTTATCTGGCTGGTGGTTTTCGCGGCGCTGGTAGTCGGCTACCAGATCTTCAGCACGGCGGGCGGCCAGAGCCAGCAGATGGATCAGACGGAGTTCTACGACCGGCTCGCCGCGGGAGAGATCGGCGAGGTCCTCATCACCGGCGACGCCGTGGGCTACGAGATCCAGGGGAAGTTCAAGACCCCCCAGACCGGAGCCACGGGAAACAACATCAAGGGATTCAATACCTACGTCATCAAGGACGAGAGCCTGGTCGCGACGCTGCGCGACAAGGGTGTGGTCGTCAAGGCCGACAAGCCCAAGGACAGCTCGTTCCTGACGCTCTTGCTCACCTGGTCACCGATGCTGCTGTTCCTGGGAGTGTGGATCTTTTTCATGCGCCAGATGCAGTCGGGCGGCAACAAGGCGCTGTCGTTCGGGAAGTCGCGGGCAAAGCTCACCTCGTCGCAGGGCAAGAAGATCACCTTCAAGGACGTCGCCGGCGTCGAGGAAGCCAAGGAAGAGCTCCAGGAGATCATCGAGTTCCTCCGCGAGCCACAGAAATTTCAGAAGCTCGGCGGCAAAATCCCCAAGGGCGTGCTGCTCATGGGGCCGCCCGGGACCGGCAAGACCCTGCTGGCCCGCGCCATCGCCGGCGAGGCCAATGTCCCATTCTTCTCGATTTCGGGCTCCGATTTCGTCGAGATGTTCGTCGGCGTGGGAGCATCTCGCGTCCGTGACCTCTTCGAGCAGGGCAAGAAGAACGCCCCGTGCATCATTTTCATCGACGAGATCGACGCCGTCGGTCGTCACCGCGGCGCGGGCCTCGGCGGCGGGCACGACGAGCGCGAGCAGACCTTGAACCAGCTCCTGGTCGAAATGGACGGCTTCGAGACCAATGAGGGCGTGATCCTGATCGCCGCCACCAACCGTCCCGACGTGCTCGACCCGGCGCTCCTGCGCCCGGGCCGCTTCGATCGGGAGGTGGTGGTAGGCAGACCGGACGTCCGTGGCCGCGAGGAGATCCTCAAGGTCCACATCCGGAAGATCCCGATGGGGGCCGACGTCGACCTCTCGGTCCTGGCGCGCGCGACGCCCGGCTTCAGCGGCGCGGACCTTGCCAACCTGGTCAACGAAGCTGCGCTCCTGGCCGCCCGCAAGGACCACAAGGCGGTCAAGATGGAGGACTTCGAGATCGCCAAGGACAAGGTCCTGATGGGCACCGAGCGCAAGTCCCTCATCATCAGCGACGAAGAAAAGAAGATCACGGCCTATCACGAGGCCGGGCACGCGCTGGTCGCGGTCATGCTTCCCGAAGCCGACCCACTCCACAAGGTCACCATCATTCCCCGTGGACGGGCCCTGGGCGTCACGCAGCAGCTCCCGGTGGACGACAAGCACACCTACTCCCGCGAGTACCTCGAGGCGACGATCACGGTCCTCATGGGCGGTCGCATCAGCGAGGAGCTCCAGATCGACAAGATCACCACTGGCGCCGGCAACGACCTCGAGCGGGCCACCGACCTGGCGCGCAAGATGGTCTGCGAGTGGGGAATGTCGGAGAAGCTCGGCCCCCTGACCTTCGGCAAGAAGGAAGAGGCGATCTTCCTCGGCCGGGAGATAGCCCAGCATCGCGACTTCAGTGAGTCGACGGCGCAGGAGATCGACGTCGAGGTCAAGAGCATCGTCCTCGCCGGCTACGAGAAGGCCCGCGGGATCCTCGAGGAGAACAGCGACGCCCTGATCCGGATTGCCGAGGCGTTGCTAGAGCGCGAAGTTCTCGACGCGGAACAGATTTCTGTCCTGGTTCGGGGCGACGAGCTGACCAAGACGGATCCGACCCCGCCTTCCGATGCCGAGGCTTCCAAGGTCGCCGAGACAGCCTCGACCGCCTCGAAGCCGAAGAAAAAAGAGGACGAGGGGCCGGGCGTCTTGCCCGCCCCGGGCAATCAGCCGGCCTGAGCCGGTGGAGCCGCTCTCCACGCTCGTTCCCCGTCCGACCTTCTCGATCCGGTTCGCCGACGGCAGGGCCTGGGCCCTCGGCGAGCGCACCCACGTCATGGGCGTCGTGAACGCCACTCCCGACTCGTTCTCGGACGGCGGCCGGCTGGTCGGCGTCGACGCGGCGGTCGAGGCCGCGCGCGGCATGGCGGACGCCGGTGCCGACGTGGTCGACATCGGCGGAGAGAGCACGCGTCCGGGTGCCGATCCGGTTTCGCCCGACGAGGAGATGCGCCGCGTGGTGCCCGTGGTGGAAGCGATCAAGAGCGCGATCGACGTTCGGGTCTCCGTGGATACGGTCAAGGCCTCGGTGGCGTCCCGCGCGATCGAGGCCGGGGCGGACATGATCAACGACGTCTCGGCGCTGTCCGACCCGGAGATGCCTTCCGTGGTTGCCCGGGCCGACGTTCCGGTCGTTCTCATGCACATGCGCGGCACGCCGCGGACCATGCAGCACGACACCGACTACACCGAGCTGATGGCGGAGATCGTGGAATTCCTGCAGGAAGCGACCGAAAAGGCTGTCGCCGCAGGTGTGGCGAGTGATAAGATCCTAGTGGATCCGGGCATCGGCTTCGGAAAGTCGCCGGTGGGGAATCTCCAGATCCTCAGGAAGCTTTCGACGCTGCGAAGAGTGGGCCGGCCGCTCCTGATCGGGGCGTCTCGGAAATCATTCATCGGCTCCGTCCTGGACCTTCCCGTCACGGACAGGCTCGAGGGGAGCCTGGCCGCCGCGGGGGTGGCCGCCTGGCAAGGCGCCCACGTGGTGAGGGTCCACGACGTGGTCGAAACGGTGCGGGTCGTGCGGATGGTCGACGCCATCCGAAACTCCTGAGAATCCGGGGACGGTCCTCGCCTTCGCTCCGATCGGTAGTCTCACTCGGGAGACGGGGACGCCGGCCCGGACGGGAATCTCATGTTCGATTGGCTCGTTTCGGTCCTCCACCTTCCAGAGCTCACCGGCCTGGCGATCCTGGACATCCTTCTGCTTGCCTTCCTCATCTACCGCTTCCTGCTCGTCATCCGCGGCACGCGCGCCCAGCAGGTCATGGCGGGCGTGATGCTCGTGGTGCTGTTCCACTTCATGACCGGGCCGGGTCTCATCCACCTGCCGGCGATCCACAACGCCCTCGGCTACCTGCTGCTGTACATCCCCTTCGCGATCATCGTCTTGTTCCAGAACCCGATCCGGCAGGCACTGGCGCGCTTCACCTGGAATCCGTTGACCGCCTTCACGCGGCGTAGAACCCACGAGCGTCTAGCCGAAGAGATCGCCCTCGCGGCGTCCTCGCTGGCCAGCAAGAGCATCGGGGCGCTCATCGTGATCGAGCGCAAGCTGGGACTGCGAGCGTTCTACGATACCGGCATCGCGCTGGACTCCCTGGTGACCTACGACCTGCTCATGAACCTCTTCACGCCGGGCTCGCCGCTGCATGACGGCGCCGCGATCATCGCCGAGGGCAGGATCAAGGCCGCGTCGTGCTATGTGCCGCTGACCACCGATCCTGACGTCTCGAGCGTCTACGGCGCCAGGCATCGTGCTGCGGTGGGAATCACCGAGGAATCGGACGCCGTGGCGGTGGTGGTCTCGGAGGAGCGTGGCGTGGTCTCCCTGGCGTATGGCGGCCGGATCGTCGAGGACCTCGGCGCCCACGAGCTGACGGCGCGGCTGGAGGCCGCCCTGGCCCCTGGCGGTGAGAGCCGGCCCCCTGGCCAGCCTTCTTCGGAGACTCCCGTGGCGGACTCGAGCCATGCTTGAGATCCTGTTCCGCAACTGGCCCTTCAAGCTGCTCTCGATCGCGTTGGCCTTCGCGCTGTGGGTCGCGGTCACCGGCGAAAACGTCATCGTCCAGGACTACGACGTCCCGTTGGAGGTCTCGCTGGGAGACGGCTACACCCTCGTGGGCTCCCCACCCGACCGTGGCGACGTCCGACTCCGGGGCCCCGAGACGCTGCTCAGGCAGATCAACCCTCTCAGGCACGAGATGGAGCTCCTGCTCGACCTCAGCGAGGCGACCCCCGGCGAGCGGACGATCCAGCTCGGCCCGGACAACCTGCTCGGCCTGCCCCGCGGCGTGGAGATCGCGAGGATCATTCCCAATCGCCTCAGCCTGCTGGTCGACGAGCAGATGCAGCGGACGATCCCCGTCGCGCCCTCGTTCATGGGGGAGCCGCCGCCGGGCTATTCGTTCTACACCGCGCGAGCAACGCCGGAGACCGTGACCGTGGTCGGCCCGAAATCGAAGGTCGAGTCCGTCAGCCGGATGCGCACCGACCCGATCCCCCTCGAAAACCGCATGGAGTCGTTCGTCGCCCGGGTCGGGGCGGTCCCGGACAGCCCCGAGATCCGGGTTCTCGACTCACGTCTCCTGACGGTGCGGGTCGAGGTCGACGTCGCACCCACCGAGGTCGTCTTCGAATCGGTGCCGGTGGTCCTGGCGGGTCAGGTCTACGAAGCCTCGGCGAGGCCTGCGACCCTGCGGGTCGTGCTCTCCGGCCCGCCGGCGCTTCTGGAGAGCATCGAGGCCACTCAGATTCGAGCCGTGGTCGACGTCTCGGGACTGGCGCCCCGGGCCGAACCGTACGATCTTGAACCCCGGGTCGAGTTCGTGGACGTGCCGGCCTCGGATCTGCCCCGGATCGGCATCAAGTCGGTCAGTCGGAAATCCGTGTCGATTCGACTCGGCGAGCAAAGGGTATCTACGTGAAGCGTCTGTTCGGAACCGATGGCATCAGGGGTGTGGCCGGTGAAGCGCCACTCGACCGCCCGACGGTCCGGCGTTTCGGCTACGCCCTCGCCGCCACGCTCGAAGATCATCTGTCGCGAAAACCCTCCATCGTGCTGGGCATGGACACGCGCGAATCGGGGCCGTGGCTTCGAGACGCCGTCGTCGCGGGGCTTCGCGCCGGCGGGGGCGAGGCGACGGACGCGGGAGTCATCACCACGCCTGGGCTGGCTCACGTAACCCGCACCGGCCCGTTCGACGCCGGCGTGATGATCTCGGCCAGCCACAATCCGTTCCACGACAACGGGCTCAAGGTCTTCGGTGCCGACGGCACCAAGCTTCCCGACGATCGGGAAAGCCTGGTGGAGCGCGGCATCCTCGATCCCACTCTCGACACCCCCGGAGACGACGTCGACGGTGCCGTCGTCTCCGACACCTCCCTGATCGCGGACTACGTGCGGCACCTGGAGAGCGTGGTCTCTCCCCGGGGGCGGCTCCAGGGCCTGCGAATCGTGCTCGACTGTGCCAACGGTGCGGCGACGGAGATCGCCCCGGAGGTCTTCCGTCACCACGGGGCCGAGGTCGAAACGCTCGGGACGTCCCCCGACGGCAAGAACATCAATCTCGGCTGCGGCTCGCTGCATCTCGACGTCCTCGCGACGCGGGTTCGCGAGGGTGGGTTCGATCTGGGCATCGCCTTCGACGGCGACGCCGACCGCTCGCTGGCGGTCGATCGCCGCGGTCGGATCGTAGACGGTGACTACATCCTCTACATCACCGCCGGGCGTCTCCGCCGCGAGGGTCTTCTGAGCGAGGCCAAGGTCGTCGGGACGATCATGAGCAACCTGTGGCTCGAGCGACGTCTCGACGAAGAAGGGGTTCGACTGCTACGGGCGCCGGTGGGAGACAAGTACGTCCTGGATCGTATGCTCTCCGAAGGAGCGGTCCTGGGCGGAGAGCAATCGGGTCACATCATTTTCCTGCGACACTGCCCCACCGGCGACGGCATCCTGACCGGGTTGCTGCTGGTGGACACGTTGCTGGCGGGGCCGGACGATCTCGAGACCATCCTCGACGGCATCGAGCCCTGCCCGCAGGTGCTGCTGAACGTTCCTGTTCGCGAGAAGCCGGTTCTCCGAGACCACCCGGTGGTGGGGCCCGCGGTGGAGTCCGTCGAGCGAACCCTCGGTTCCGAGGGACGAATCGTCCTCCGATACTCCGGAACCGAGCCCCTGGCCCGGGTCATGATCGAGGGAACCGACCGCAACGTGGTCCAGCGAGAAGCCGAGCGCCTGGCCGAGATCATCCGCACCGAGATCGGGGCCTAGGATCCCGAGGTTCAGGCCACACTAGAACGACCTCCCCCGCAAACGTAGAATAGGGACATGAGAATCCTCGGTGCCGACCTTTCGCGGGAGCGGGCCGACGGGGAAGAGGGGCTCAACACCCTGGCCCTGCTGGACGACGGCGGTCGCGTCTCCGCCCTCCGACATCCGGCCAATCTCCCCGCGCTGGCATCCGCGGTGGCCGAGCTGGCCGAGGAGGAGCCGTTCCTGATGGGGGTGAATCTCCCGCTGACGGCTCCCCCGAGAGCCTCCAAGTCTCGCCCGGTCGACAACCTGGTCCGCCGTCGCTTCGGCTACCGCACGCGGGCGGGGGCCGCGGCACCGACCGGCGGGGCCCTCCTGGCAGCCCTGGCGGCCGCCGGAACCCCCTGCCTCCCCTACCCGGATCGCGACCGCCGGAAGTCCGGGCTCGCGGAGATCCATCCGGGACTCGTGTTGAAGGCCCTGCTGTGGGAGGGTGCGCCGGCTGCTCGAGGCGCGGGGCATCCCTTCCGGGAAGATGTCTTTCGTGCCTATGGCGCCCCGGCCTACCGCCCGGTAATCGGTCGCGGGCGAAGCACGTGGGCCGAGACCTCCGCACGACTCGACCTCCTGCTCCGCGCCCTCGACAAGGTCGAAGGCATCGACCTGGAAGCGACCCGCGAGGCCCTGTCGACGGCCGCTTCGGACTCGGAGGTGGACCGGGTGGGCTCGATGCTGGATGCGGCGCTGCTGGCCGGGACCGCGCGACGCTATCTCGACGCTCCGGAGACCTGCGTCTTCCTCGGAGATCCGGACAAGGGCTACACGATCCTCCCCGCGGACGGTTTCATCCGCAAGCTCGGGCTGCGGGAAGGACCGCCTTCCCGGGGTCAGCTGTTTCCGAAAGCGTCGCTGAGGGACCGGCTCGGGGGCGTCGCCGATATCCGCTCGCTGGAGCTGTTGGCGGTTCCCGGACGGCCGCAGAGACTCGAGGCGGTCTTTCGCGAGGTACCGTCCTACGAGTTCGACAATCTCGACGAGATGCTGTGGTGGAAACACTGTCGTCACCTCTCGGGCCCGGCGCTTCCGATCGAGGGGCTTCAAGAGCTGAGCGTTCATCTGGGTGACGAGGACGAGTCCCGACGACCGCCGTTACGGTTGGTGCGCAGTCGCCACCGCACCCTTTCGTTCCGGTTCGACCCTCCCGACACCTGGCGAGTGCGCCTCCCGACGCGGGACGGCAAGACCTACCCGCTGAGAGTGCTGCGCGCGAGCTACGACGTGCTCCCGGCCCAGC